>Ga0137308_100053_pt1 | contig 194712 bp, 141 predicted proteins | sample Inofrocosms_June_FD_97181 | JGI IMG/M metagenome (GOLD analysis project Ga0137308, IMG submission 97181) | Mouse cecal microbial communities from Vienna, Austria - N-Acetylneuraminic and N-Acetylglucosamine D2O microcosms_June | ecosystem: Host-associated > Mammals > Digestive system > Large... | reverse complement strand
CTTACCCTTCTCATCCCCGGTTGCTGGTAAAGAAAGGAGAGGAGCAAAAGATTAAATCCGATCTGGCTCTTAATCCGGAGATGCTCCGGTTGCATAACTATCTACTTGGGCAATGCGACGATCTGATCACGACGCCTGTGCTGGCATATAAAAAAGAAGGGAAACGGTTGCTGGCCGTATCGCGTGAAGCCTTGCGGCGTATCTTCTATCTTTCATATGCTTACCGGATGACAGGAGAGGATAAGTATCGTTTGCGGGCAGAGCAGGAAATGATTGCCGTGTGTTCGTTTACCGATTGGAACCCGTCCCATTTTCTGGATACGGGCGAAATGACTATGGCGGTTGCAATCGGTTATGACTGGTTGTTCGATCGGTTATCTCCGGATGCCCGGAGGCTGGTGCAGGAGGCGATTCTGAATAAAGGTTTTGCCCCGTCGAGGGATAAAAGATATAACTGGTTTCTGAGAGCGACCAATAACTGGAACCAGGTCTGTAATGCCGGACTGGTTTACGGTGCACTTGCCGTTTTAGAAGATCATCCGGAAGAGGCCCGTGAAATCATTGAACGTGCTTTATCTACAGTCGGCTTGACTTTGAAGGGCTATGGTCCCGATGGCGCTTATCCCGAAGGATATAATTATTGGGGATACGGGACTACCTTCCAGGTTCTTTTGAATGCCGCGTTGGAATCCGCCTTGGGGACTGACGGCGGTCTCTCTTCGGCTGAAGGTTTTCTGGCTTCTGCCCGTTTTATGCAGTTTATGACCGGAACGACCGGTAAATGCTTTAACTTCAGCGATTCCCGTGAGAGTGTCTTTGCTTTGCCGGCTATGTACTGGTTTGCCGACAAGCTGCAAGACCCTACACTGCTTTGGAATGAAAAGGATATGTTGAGTCGGGCGGAGTTGTCTTTTTCGGATGAGGAGAGCCGTTTCCTTCCGTTGATTCCGATTTATGGTTCACAATATAAAATGAATGAACTGGTGCCTCCTGCTATGAAATTGTGGGCGGCTAACGGACAGACGCCTGTCGTGCTGGTCCGTACGGGTTGGGAGAATGGAGAAGGTTTCTATCTGGGAATAAAAGGAGGAACGGCTTCGACCAGCCATGCCCATATGGATGCCGGATCGTTTGTGTTCGATGCTTCGGGTGTTCGCTGGGTGCAGGACCTGGGGATGCAGGAATATTATTCGCTGGAAAAGGAAAATGTAGATTTATGGAATATGTCGCAGAACGGGCAGCGCTGGAATGTGTTCCGTTATAATAACCTGGCGCATAATACACTGACTGTAAACGGTAAATACCATGATGTAAACGGTTTTGTACCTGTGACAAATATCTATTCGGAAGCGCATAAACTCGGAGCTTCTCTGAATATGACGGACTTGTTCGGCGGAGAATTGGAAAATGCCGTCCGTGAAGTTGCTCTGATCAATGAAAAATATCTGTCGGTGATTGATCGTGTAAAAGCTGGCAGTCAGCCGGCAACTGTCAGATGGACGATTGTAACCGGGGCCATTCCCCGTGTATTGGACAGTCATATGGTGGAACTGACAAAAGACGGCAAATGTATGCAACTGATCGTTGATAGTCCATCCGTAACTTCTGTGTCCGTCCTTGATAATGTATCGAAGAATAGCTATGATGCTTCCAATGAGGGAACCTGCCGTATCGTTTTCGATGTAAGTCTGGAAAGCGGGCAGGAGAGCGATATCAAAGTCCGGCTGGTTCCTGCTGCTGACTGATAATTACCAGAACAGCGCCGTTACGGTTGCCCCTATTGTAAAATAGTGTATTTTGTGCTTGCTTAAATGGCTCTCGCCGTAGACTGGTTGGCTGTCTCTGAGGCTGGTTAAGATTTCGTAAGGTGCTTTCAGGAACGTATAATCGTAATCTACGAACATACGGATACCCAGGTTGCGGCTGACGATCCCGGTCGCTGAAATGCCTGTGCGTAAAACATAGTTGCTGCTACCGTTGCCTTTCATAAAAGCAATATTATTTATGGTTCCGTATGGGGGGTGCTTTTCCTGTAAGTCCATTTCCACTTCATTTTTCACCAGATAGGAATATCCGGCCTGGAACTTTGTTCCTAAAAGCAATTTACTGGCTACAGGTAACGAGAAATAAGGCCCTGCCGTAAAAGTAAAAACACCGGTCGGATCGGCATGGATGCGGGTGATGTCATATTTGGTTGAAGGGGTTGTTCCTGTATAAAGCGACATGTCGAATGCCATCGGGCTTGCCAGCGCTGTTATTTCGCCGCCGATACCGAAATAAGGATTGAAGAAGTAACCGCCTTTTACGCTGACATTGGTTGCTCCCGGCGAGCTCAGGCGTATATTTTTACCTACCTCGATACTTCCGTTGATGATACTGTATCCTACGGCGAACTCCAGGAAAGAAGGGCGCCCTCCTTTGGGGGCAGACTCCCTGAGCTTGTCAGGGAGATTCAAGCCTTTGTCCTTGAAGATCAGGTCTGCCAGAAAATACCCTAACTCTGTGGATAAGATGCCGATACCGGCCCCGGCCAGTACGTCGCTCAGCCAGTGGCGGTTGTTCAGTTGCCGGCTGAAAGCGGTGGCTGTGGCGACTGTATATCCCCCGATACTATATAACGGGCTGCGGGTCAGACCATATTCCCGGTGCATGATGGTAGCAGCCATGAAAGCGGTTGCCGTGTGTCCCGAAGGGAATGAGTTGTTCTTTGAGCCGTCGGGGCGTTCGCGTTTGATCGTATATTTCATGCTGTTGACGGTAGCGGCCATGATCGTTGCCGAAAAAGCGTTCGATACGATCATCCGGGGCCATGAACTACGACTTTCCACACCGCCGAGCTTCATCCCGTAAACAGCAAGCAACGGAGTATATTGCAGAAAATCATCGTATCTGTAATGGAAGTTGGGCGTATGCGTATTGCGCAATGTCCGGAATTTATCGCCCTGCCCATATGTTATGGCTGAAATGGCGAAAAGAGGAACAGGGACACGCAGCATCTGGTATACCTTATTCTCTGATATTTTGTTGTAAGTGGTTTCAAATTCATGTTCTTTATTTATGAATCTCGTACTATCTTTCCACTGAGCACGAACAGACGGTATAAAAATCATCATAAATAAGAAGCTCAGCATTTTACGTTGTAACATACGATCCCCTGATTATGCCACGAAGATATAAAAATGCCGGTTAGTACTGGTTACATTTTCGTTAATTTATTTATTGAATAGGATTTACCGTTTGTCCCTCCTGAAATGTATAGGTTTGATTGGCGAAATATTTCTTTAATCGTTTGCGTGATACGTGTATTTAGCATACCTTTGCCTGATAATTGAGTATATTGATATGAATTTCTAAAAACAATTAAATAACTTAAATTATTATCTTATGTGGTTACTTAATTCTTCTATCGGGAAGAAGCTGATAATGAGTGTATCAGGCCTTTTTCTTGTTTTGTTCTTATTGTTCCACTTGTCAATGAATGTGGCGGCTGCTTTCTCGGGAGAAGCCTATAACATGATTTGTTCATTGTTGGGAGCAAATTGGTATGCCGTGGCAGCAACATTGGTGCTGGCAGCAGGCGTTGTGATTCACTTTGTGTATGCTGTTCTCCTTACACTGCAAAACCGTAAGGCTCGCGGTAACGACCGTTATGCAATTAACGCTCGTCCGAAAGGTGTGGAATGGGCATCTCAGAACATGCTGGTACTGGGTATTATCATTATCCTGTTCATGGTGTTGCACTTCAGCCAGTTCTGGTATAAGATGATGTTCGCCGAACTCCTAGGCAATCACATGGTAACACTTTGCGACGGAACAACAACCGTATCTCCTCAGGACGGTGCAGCGTTTATCAACTACTATTTCCAGGGTAATATCCTGAATACAGTGCTGTATCTGGTATGGTACGTAGCTTTGTGGTTCCACCTGACTCACGGGTTCTGGAGCGCTATTCAGACTATCGGTTGGAGTAACACGATCTGGATGAACCGTTGGATCTGCATTTCCAAGATTGTAGCAACCGTTATTTGCGTAGTGTTTGCTATCATTACTATCGTTTTCTACCTGAATGGTGTAGGTGGTGACTATGTAGCTGTTTGTGCAGGACATTAATTTAAGGTGTAACAATATTGAAAATAAATCATTATGACTCAAATAGATTCTAAAATCCCTCAGGGCCCGTTGGCTGAGAAGTGGAAAAATTATAAAGATCATCAGAAACTGGTGAACCCCGCAAACAAACGTCGTCTGGACGTGATTGTAGTTGGTACTGGTCTGGCCGGTGCTTCTGCTGCTGCCTCTCTGGCAGAAATGGGATTCAACGTATTGAACTTCTGTATCCAGGATTCTCCCCGTCGCGCACACTCAATCGCCGCACAGGGTGGTATCAATGCTGCAAAGAATTATCAGAATGATGGTGACTCTGTTTACCGTCTGTTCTACGATACAATCAAAGGTGGTGACTATCGTGCCCGCGAAGCAAACGTTTATCGTCTGGCTGAAGTTTCCAACTCTATTATCGACCAGTGCGTAGCACAGGGTGTTCCTTTCGCTCGCGAATACGGTGGTCTGCTGGATAACCGTTCATTCGGTGGTGCTCAGGTATCCCGTACGTTCTATGCCCGCGGTCAGACCGGACAGCAGTTGTTGCTGGGTGCTTACTCTGCTTTGAGCCGTATGATCGGTTTGAACAAAGTAAAGATGTATACCCGCCACGAAATGCTGGACGTTGTGAAGGTGGATGGCCGTGCCCGCGGTATCATCGCACGTAACCTGATCACAGGTCAGATCGAACGTTTTTCTGCTCACGCAGTAGTGGTGGCAACAGGTGGTTATGTAAATACTTTCTTCCTGTCTACTAACGCAATGGCTTCCAACGGTTCTGCTGCATGGCAGTGCTACAAGAAAGGTGCTTACTTCGCTAACCCTTGTATGGTGCAGATCCACCCGACTTGTGTACCGGTGAAAGGTGACTACCAGTCTAAGCTGACTTTGATGTCTGAATCATTGCGTAACGACGGTCGTATCTGGGTTCCGAAGAAACTGGAAGATGCAAAAGCATTACAGGCCGGAACTAAGAAAGGGAAAGACATTCCTGAAGCAGACCGCGACTACTATCTGGAACGCCGTTATCCGGCATTCGGTAACCTGGTTCCGCGTGACGTGGCTTCACGTGCCGCTAAAGAACGTTGCGACGCCGGCTTCGGTGTGAACAACACAGGTCTGGCCGTGTTCCTCGACTTCTCCGACGCCATCAACCGTCTGGGTAAAGATGTTGTAAAAGCTAAATATGGTAACTTGTTCGACATGTACGAAGAAATTACCAACGACGATCCATACGAAACTCCGATGATGATTTATCCTGCATTGCACTACTCGATGGGTGGTCTGTGGGTTGACTATGAATTGATGACTTCTATTCCGGGTCTGTTCGCTATCGGTGAAGCTAACTTCTCTGACCACGGAGCTAACCGTCTGGGTGCTTCTGCGTTGATGCAGGGATTGGCCGATGGCTACTTTGTATTGCCTTATACAATTCAGAACTATCTGTCAGACCAGATCCAGGTTCCACGTTTCAGCACCGACCTGCCTGAGTTTGCAGAAGCTGAAAAGGGGATCAAAGACCGCATCAAGAAATTGATGAGTATCAAGGGTAAAGAGTCGGTAGATTCTATCCATAAGAAACTGGGTCATATCATGTGGGAACATGTAGGTATGGCACGTGATGCAAAAGGTTTGCAGGAAGCGATCCAGATGTTGAAAGAGCTGAAGAAAGAGTTCTGGAGTAATGTATATATTCCGGGTGAAGCCGATAACCTGAACGTAGAGTTGGATAAGGCATTGCGTTTGGCTGACTTTATTGAGATTGGTACATTGATGGCACACGATGCATTGGACCGTGCCGAATCTTGTGGAGGACACTTCCGTACAGAGCACCAGACCGAGGAAGGCGAAGCCCTGCGTCATGACGATAAGTTCATGTACGTATCTTGTTGGGAATACCAGGGTGAAGACAAAGATCCGGTTATGCTGAAGGAAGATTTGAACTATCAGTTCGTTGTTCCTCAAACACGTAACTACAAGAAGTAATAATCATCAATCACAAAAATTAGAATCATGGATAAAGATATAAAAGTAACACTTAAAGTTTGGCGTCAGAAAAGTCCGAAAGATAAAGGACAATTTGAGACTTACCAAATAGACAAAATCAATCAGAGTGTTTCTTTCCTGGAAATGTTAGACATTTTGAATGAACGTTTGGTCAGTGAAGGTAAAGAGCCGATCGTATTCGATCACGACTGTCGTGAAGGTATCTGCGGTATGTGTTCTTTGTATGTAAACGGACATCCGCACGGACCTGCAACCGGCGCAACTACTTGCCAGCTTTATATGCGTCGCTTCAATGATGGCGAAACTATTACAATCGAACCGTGGCGTTCTGCCGGTTTCCCGGTAATCCGCGACTTGATGGTAGACCGTTATGCTTACGATAAAATTATCCAGGCAGGTGGTTTCGTATCAGTGAACACAGGTGGTGTACCTGATGCCAATTCAATCGCTATTCCTCGTGCAGATGCTGAAATGGCTATGGATGCTGCTGCATGTATCGGTTGCGGTGCTTGTGCTGCTGCTTGTAAGAACGGTTCGGCTATGTTGTTCGTTTCTGCAAAGGTTAGCCAGTTGGCTCTGTTGCCTCAGGGTAAGGTAGAAGCTGCTCGTCGTGCGAAAGCAATGGTTGCCAAGATGGACGAACTGGGCTTCGGTAACTGTACCAACACGCGTGCTTGCGAAATGGAATGTCCGAAGAACATCTCTGTCAGCAACATCGCTCGTTTGAACCGCGAGTTCATTTGTGCTAAATTGCAAGACTAATATACATTATATATGTATGTCCGGAGAGGCGTTGCTTATGGCAGCGCCTCTTCTTTTTTGCCCCTATTTTAACATTTCTGAAGTCATAGATAAATATCTTGAATGTTGTTAGTGTTTCTTATATGCTATACAACACTAATTAGCATTTTAACTATTGACAAGTTGGAGAATACCTGTATCTTTGTACTGTGGTTTTTTCATAATAGTATTAGATTTAAGGTTAACAAAGTTGGTTAGGGCTTGTCGTGAGACAGGCTTTAATTGTTTATAGGGGTTTGCGTCCGGCATATCCCTTTTTTTAGCTCTCCCTGTATTCCTGCGGGGTCATTCCTACATGTTGCCGGAAATATTTGTTGAAGAACGAAAGGTTGTCGAAACCCAGGGCGAATGCAATTTTCTTGACCGGCATATCGGTCGATTTAAGCTGCGCTTTGGCATCCATAATGATGATATTGCTCAGGATATCCAATGCAGTCCGTCCGCTGACCTTTTTTATCACATAACAGAAATGCTGCAAGGTGATGTTGAGCCTTTTGGCGTAATAAGACACGCTATGCTCTTTCGTGTAGTTTTCCATCGCCAGTTGTACGAACTCCCGGCATATTTCCATGTTACGCGTCATGGGAGCATTGCTATATGGCGTATGATTCCTGTATAATTCAATAACCCCTTGCATGAAGATAGTAAAGATTGCCTTGATAATCTCCTTGTTCTCGATGGTTTTAGGCATGGAATAAGCATTGATCAGCAAGTCGAAAGCCTGTTGGTAGAGTAAGGATATATGTTCCGGCAGAGGCATGATCGGACTGTCGAATATGACAGGCAGATAGTTCGTAATCGTCTTTATATAATTGATATGGCTGACGAATACGGAAGAAAAGCCTGCAAAACACAGTTTTACATCATCGGAAACCTCATGTATCTGAATGAAGCAACCCGGGGGTAAGGTGATAAAGTCGTTCTTCCGGATGGTAAACTCAGTTAAGTTTACAGTCGCGTGGACTGTCCCTTGTACGCAAAGCACGAATATGCCAGCCTTGATCTTGCACGGGAAACGTCCGTACTGGTTCAGTATTTCACCTGTAATACTGTTTCCTACAATAAAATCTACGGGGAGGTCGAATTTAGGAATATTGTCTTCCATACTTTTATATACACTTAATTGAATGTACAAAGATAGTTTTTTTGAGACAAGTTAGTCGATAATCTTAAATATAGAACATCGAATCCCACAAATGGAGATTGTTTTGTGCTGTATAATAGTTGAAATTTGCGAATGTTTTCAAGTCTTGCTGATAGATTTGTTGGGATGGTATATATTTGTCTATCTGCTAAATAAGATATGGGAGCTAATACTAATAGAGAAATCTAATCGATAATAACAATGAGTACGAAAAGAACAAAGAGCTCTTTCAGGACAATGAGCACAAACAGAAAATTAGAATCTGTTTTCCTGTTTGTCACAGGACGGTGTAATGCTAAATGTAAAATGTGTTTCTATGCAGAAGACATGGATAAAAAGGAGAAAGACCTGACTTTTGAAGAAATCAAGACAATCTCCGAAACAGCCGGGCAGTTCAACCGTTTGTGGGTATCCGGCGGTGAACCGACACTGCGTGAGGAGTTACCTGAAATTATAGAGATGTTCTACAAGAATAACGAGATAAAGGACGTGAATATCCCTACCAACGGATTGAAGCCTGACCGGATCGTCGCCTGGGTAAAACAGATCCGCCAGAATTGTCCGGAACTGAATATCAACCTGAGCCTTTCTTTGGACGGTTTCGGTGATACGCATGATATACAGCGCGGCGTTCCCGGCAATTTCTACAAAGCGATGGGGACACTGAAGCTGATTGAAAAAAACTTTGCTGACGACGGCAGGGTGTTGAAAAACCTGGCCACCGTAATCACCAAATATAACGAGAATGAGGTCGAGGATCTGATGATATGGATGCTGGGACGTTTCCATCTTTCCAATCATATTATTGAAGCTGCACGCGGTATGACCCGCGACGACGGAGTGAAGGTTCTTACCGAGCCTACTCTACGCGCCTTGCAGGATAAGGTTGTTCCTATTTATAATGTATATGGGGAGCGTATGGCGGAGGAAACCGGTGGGTTCAGAAAACCTATCGCCCGTTTCTTCTACCTGGGTTTCATACGTACATTATATAATGTACGTGCGACCAATATCGATCATCCGACACCCTGGGGTATGGATTGTACGGCCGGCGAAACAACACTGGTAATAGACTATGACGGTCGTTTCCGTGCCTGTGAACTTCGCGAACCGCTCGGTAATGTCAAGGATTATGACTGCAATATCGCAAAGATTATGGAGAGCGATGCCATGAAACAAGAGATTGCCGCTATCGGTCATGGTGACAAGGCTAACTGCTGGTGTACGCATGGGTGTTGGATCACTTCATCGCTTGTTTTCAATCCCCGCAAGATGATCACGCAGGTCTATAAAGGATACCGGGAGATGAAGAAGCTGAACCGTCCTCTGAATATCAGTGAAGAGCTTTTGCAGAGTATCGAACGCAAATATGCCTTGGACGAACAGAAACTGGTGGAGCTGGGAGTTCGTAATTAAAATAGTTCCGATAACGGATCATTTATAAAGCCGGTTGACGGGAAATATACCTCTGTTAACCGGCTTTATTGTGTTTAAGGGAATAATTGTCAAATTATCCGGTAGAATTGCCATTTCCCATAGGGGAAAAATGTCGGATCTTTGCATCATAAGTTAAACTGATAAACAAAGAAAGACATGACTACTAAATTAAAAGATTTATTCGACACATTTCTGAACATTGCAGCTTCTTCACAGAAACTGGGTATTAACCTGATCCGCGTAGCTATCCTGATTATATTCGTATGGATCGGCGGGCTGAAATTCTATAATTATGAAGCGGAAGGGATCGTTCCTTTTGTGGCAAACAGTCCGTTTATGAGCTTTTTCTATGCAAAGAGTGCACCGGAATACAAAGAATATAAGTTGAAAGAAGGTGAATTCAATGAAGCCAAGCATCAGTGGCATGTAGAAAACAATACCTATATTTTTTCACATGGACTAGGCATTATGATCATGGCGATCGGTATCCTGACTTTCCTGGGTATCTTTTCTCCGAAAATTGGCTTGATAGGTTCCGGACTGGCGATCATAATGACATTGGGTACGCTTTCATTCCTGGTGACAACACCTGAAGTGTGGGTGCCCGATTTGGGAAGCGGAGAACATGGTTTCCCCTTACTGACCGGAGCAGGTCGGCTGGTAATAAAAGATACGGCAATCATAGCCGGAGCGATCGTGGTATTGTCCGACTGTGCACAACGTATATTAAAGAAGAAATAGGAATAAAAAGTGTTTATTTTAACACTTTGGAAGCAAAAAACAAACATATTGAACCTTGTTAGCTTTTCTTATAGTGTATGAAACACCATTTAGCATAAAACCTCTTGACAGGTTTGGATTAAGCAGTATATTTGCATCGTGGTTTTTTCATAATAGTATTAGATTTAAGGTTAACAAAGTTGGTTAGGGCTTGTCGTGAGACAGGCTTTAATTGTTTATAGGGGTTTGCATTCGGAAATGCAAGCCTTTTTTCTTTTAAATATGGCATTCTCTGAAAAATAACTCCCTTTTTTATCGGTAATATTCGGCAATTCACCGATATTTGACTGTAATAGGACGTATTTCTATTGCCGGAAGGCTGACAGGAGCATACTTTTGCTCTCAAACAATTAAACTGTATATCGTATGAATCTTAGGAAAAACTTATTTTGGGCCATCCCGTTTATTGTAGTGGGGGTCGTATGGATCATGAGGAACACAGGCATGATCACGGATGATCTTTTTCATATCATTGTATCCTGGCAGATGCTTGTAATGTATATAGGTATAGGGAGTATTTCCCGGAGACATTATATAGGCGGTTTGATTACCTTTTTGGTTGGTGCGGCATTTTTACTGCCACGACTGGGGTGGATGGATAGCGATTGGTTGCAGGTCTATTGGCCGGCTGCTTTTGTCATTGTCGGTTTAATGCTGATCTTCGAACCGCGTAAAAAGAACTCCTATCATTACAATAGCCGGAGAGAGGATACCGGTGGAGAAGATATCCGGGGAAATGCCGTTGCCGGTAAAGTAAAAAGTGATTTTATTAATACGGACGGATATGTGGAATCGGATAATACATTTGGCTATGTGGAACAAATTATTTTAGATCCGGTATTTAAAGGAGCCAGGATTAGGACTGTGTTTGGGGGAACGGTCCTGGATTTGCGGAAAACGAAGCTGGATAGTGCTAAAACCTATATTGATATCGATTGTAAGTTTGCCGGTGTGGAAATCTATCTTCCTGGGGATTGGGCGGTCAATTTTCATGGCAGTCCGATCATGGGGGCATGCGAGGATAAACGTTTTAATGCCTCTATGGAAATGGATAAAGAACATATACTGGTTGTACGGGGAATTGTTATGTTCGGTGGCATTGAATTTAAGAGTTGATTATGCAGACACATCCGTTTATAAATTCTGTCCTGTGTAGAATGGCTGGTGTGGCTTTGGCTGTGGTCAGTTGCAGCATAAGCGCCTTGCTCCTCTATTATTACGGACATACGGGATGGCTTGTCGCATGGTTGGATAGTCTGGTTTCGGTCGGTATATTCTGTGTCTCCGGTTTCCTGTTCTGGTATGTAACAGGCATATTGCGGCCATTACAGGCCCAGATTGCATTGGCTGTTGGCGTCCTTATCATATCCGTTACCGGAGGATATATGGCCGGGGCGCTGGTTTATCCGGATAGGATGGATTGGTTTGCATCTACCATTCCGTTCCGTATTTTGTTGGGTTTGCTGGGATGGATTATTTTGGCCCAGTGGTATTATATCCGTTGGAAGGAGTTGCAGATGGAGATACAGGAGGAACAGAGAAAAGAAGAAAATGCTCCGGCGGAAACAGGCGTATCGTCACCGGAAGAGGAAGCAATACTGGATCGCATCTCTGTGAAGGATGGCAGCCGTATCCATCTGATCCACCTGGAGGAGTTACTTTATATCCAGGCCAGCGGTGACTATGTGGCACTCTTCACGACCGACGGACAGTATATAAAAGATCAGACAATGAAATATTTTGAATCGCATCTGCCGGCAAACCTGTTTATCCGTATTCACCGTTCCTGTATCGTTAATAGCGAACAGATCATGCGTGTGGAACTGTTCGGCAAGGAAAGTTACCAGGTTCGTCTTAAAACAGGTGTCTGTCTGCGTGCCAGCCTGACCGGATACAAGTTGCTTAAAGAACGTCTTTCTCTATAGATTTGGCTGTTTTAACTGTTAAAATTAGCAGTTTTTGTCTGTATTGTATAAAGTTTTGTGTTCGGAAACAATTTTTAGCTACAATGCCCGAAAGGCTTAACATATATTGTCTGTAAAAGACTTGACAAACGCTTGTTTCAGGCTTATCTTTGTACTGTGGTTTTTTCATAATAGTATTAGATTTAAGGTTAACAAAGTTGGTTAGGGCTTGTCGTGAGACAGGCTTTAATTGTTTATAGGGGGTTCTTTTCTCATCATTTTGTATGAATCTTTGATTTTGAGGTGTTATCTTTGCAAGCTATGGAATATATAGGACTGCATGAAGATAAAATATCACTTGCTGATATTATAAAATATCTTTCTCTTTTGAAAGGTAATATGGATGAATTGAATTTGCTTGAATTCAAAACCATTAAAGGTTGGTTGGTTTATTCTTTGTCATTAGTTCTTTTGTTGTGTATACCTTGTGTAATCATTTTATTAATAACAGGTCTTTTATCCGGAAATATAGATAGCGGATTATTATTGGCTGTTTCTTTTATCCCTTTCCTCTTTATTTTGCCTTTGACATTGTTATTGACTTTCATCAACAATTACAGAAAACCCAAAAAGTTGAGGGAACTAATGCAGACGGTTTTGATGCGTTACGAATGGGATGGTCCTATCAATCAAACCGGACGGTTGCAGTTGGAATGCAGGAAGGACCATTTTCTGTTTAGAACGGAAGTTTTGCGGCAAATGAATCCCAAAGGGCGTAATGTGTCTTTGATTTTCATATCCGTTCCTTTCTATGTACCGATAGAAAAGGAGCTGATACATGCCGAAGATATAATTGCTTATCTGAAAGGCAAGTCTCTTTTCGTGATTGAGCCAGATATGGCATGTTTGGGAATGTCGTTTAAAATGTTTCAGAAACTGGATTTGCGTGAAGATATTGATCAGTTGATTTATGTGATGAAACGTTTTTCCCTTCGCCCCGGAACACTCTTCAAGGCGCAGGATATAACTTTGAAAGTTCCTGAAACACTGGAAATACAGGCACTGTTTATTTTCGGTCAAAAAATAGACCAAAGGTTTCTGAATTGGGCTAACCTGATGCTTGATGCCGGATTTGTGAGTGATAATATGAAAATTATGGCTGAACAAGCATCTCTGACTCTCCCTCAAAAAGAATTGAAGAAAAGAGTGGAGGTGATTTTCCTGGAGTTTAATTTGTATTTCTCTAAAGAGACTGTATTAAATAATTATTTGATATTCCTTATACTGGAAGAACAGGAAGAACGAAGGTCTGTTTTGGAGATTATACAATGTCTGGCCAGTCTCTATCAATCTTCCAGGCTGCCTCTGTTGCAAGAATATGATCTGTTATATAAAGCTAAAAGGGCATTGGATGAAACAGGAGAACAAAATTTCTGGACGGCAGACCCGCCTTTGACGGTCGATAATGTGGATACTTATATATTAACCTATTTGACCAGAAGGCTAGCTGACCTGATAGCCTCTCGAGAAAAGGATCAGTGATCGATCATCCCTTTGTAACAGATGCGTCAAAAAATGACGTAAATGTTGCATTTTTATTAAACCTCTATGAATTAAGCGCATAATTACAAATAATTGGCGAGTTCGTGCTTTTTGTGCTATTGTTTATTGATTTAGTTTGCACCATCAACCTTGAATAAGTAAAATAAATTTGATAGACATGAAAGCACTATTGTTAACTGTTGCCCTGCTGCTGGGGTGCGTAACCGTTTCCTCACAGGATAAAGATACGGGGATAATTACCGTCTCTACAAACGATCTGAGTATGGTCTTTTCGATCTCTCCGGATAAGAAAGTAGTGTATAACTATTTTGGCGATAAATTCCAGGACGTTTCCCCTTTCCTTCATAAGAAGTATAAAGAACAACCGGATAACGGAATCGGTTATGCTCCGGTAATCTATCCGGCTTACGGAGGACGTTTCTTCCTGAATCCGGCATTGAAACTGACCCATGACGACGGCGTTCAGACAACCGAATTAATATATGCAGCTCATCAGGTAAAGAATATAGATAATAATAGAATAGAAACAGTGATACAATTGAAAGATCCTTTGTATCCGGTTTTCGTTAACCTGAACTTCACGGCTTATCAGAAAGAAAATGTAATCTGCCAGTCAGTCTCCATATCCCATCAGGAGAAAAACAAGCTGGCTGTCGAGAATATTGCCTCCGCTTATCTTCCCCTTCATGCAGATTCTTATTATCTGACCCATTTCCACGGGGCCTGGGCTTCCGAAATGCAACTGGTAGAAGAACAACTGACACCGGGTGTGAAACGGGTGGAATCCAAGAAGGGGATACGTACTACCCAGTCTGAAAACTCTTCTTTCCTGCTTTCCCTGAATGGCCCTGCCAATGAAGACATGGGCGAAGTGTATGCCGGCTCCCTGGCCTGGTTAGGTAACTATCTGTCTTCCTTTGAGATAGACGAATGCGGTTTGCTGCATGTCATGAGCGGGATGAATGATTTTGCCTCTACTTATAATCTGGAACCGGGTAAAACGTTGCAGACTCCGGAAATGGTCTGGACATACAGTTCTACCGGTAAGGGACAGGTATCGAGAAACCTCCATGACTGGTCGCGTAACTATGCATTGGCCCATGGAGATCAGGAATTGCCTATCGTCCTGAATAGCTGGGAAGGCGCTTATTTCGATTTTAATGAAAAAACGATTACGGATATGATCGATGACGCTGCTGCTTTTGGCGTTGAAATGTTCGTACTCGATGACGGATGGTTCGGAAATAAATATCCCCGCAATTCGGATAAGGTTGGTTTGGGCGATTGGCAGGTGAACAGGAAAAAACTGCCACGCGGAATCGATTATCTGGCGAAGCATGCGGTAAGTAAAGGATTGAAGTTCGGTATCTGGATTGAGCCTGAAATGGTAAGTCCCAAGAGTGAACTGGCAGAGAAGCATCCGGAATGGATCGTCAAGAGCGGTAAACGTGATATAATCCCGATGCGTAACCAGTGGTTACTCGATTTGAGTAATCCGGAGGTACAGGACTTTGTTGTAAAGACGTTTGATGAAGTGATCGCTTTGTCTCCTGATATCTCTTATATAAAATGGGATGCAAACCGTCACGTGGATAATTTCGGTTCCGAATATCTGTCCAAAGAAAATCAGACTCATTTCTGGATTGACTATACAAAGGGCTTGTACAGTGTTTACGAACGGATTCGTGCAAAACACCCGGATGTTCTTATTCAGTTGTGTTCTTCGGGTGGCGGCCGTCTCGACTTCGGTGCATTGAAATATCATGACGAGTTCTGGGCTAGCGATAACACCAATTCGCTTGACCGTATATTCATCCAATACAGCACAAATCTTTTCTTCCCGGCAAAGGCTACGGCCGCCCATGTTTCGACTACTCCGAATCATCAGACGGGTATGATGGCGCCGCTGAAGTTCCGTTTTGATGTGGCTATGACAGGCCGCCTGGGCATGGAGCTGCAACCCGAAGACTTGACCGGCGACGAACTACCTTTCGCTGAGCAAGCTATAAAGAATTATAAACGTATCCGCCCGATCGTACAGTTTGGAGACCTCTATCGCCTGAAATCTCCTTACGACGGAACCGGCTGGGCTTCACATATGTATATATCTAAGGATAAAAAGGAATCGGTGTTTTTTGCTTATAGCCTGAAATACCACGGACGTACAACATTCTTTGAGACCAGATTGAAAGGACTGGACCCAGCTAAAATGTATAAGATCACAGAGTTGAACAAAGCCGGGAACAGCACCTTCTATGGCGACGGTCAGGTTTTCCCCGGTGATTATCTGATGAAAGCCGGAATCAGCCTGACGATAGGGAATACTTATGAAAGTACCGTTCTGTTGATAACGGAACAATGAAACTATCTATAAATTATCAATACATGAAACTCATCAATTTAAATCTGCTGCTATTGCTCGCCCTGCTTGTATCCTGCGGCGAATCATCCGTTTCTTCGGGAAAGTGGACGGTTAGCTATGACCAGGTGCAGAAAGGCCACCGTATCGAGAAGGAGAACCAGCTTCTTTCCGATGGGGTTTATGCCTCCTACAAGTTGGGTAATAAGTTGGTCACGACCCGTGACTACAAAAAGAGCAGTTCGAAAGTCACCGCTATCAGCGATGCTTTCGGTCAGGGTTCATTGTTGCAGGTGACCTACACGGATAGCAACCTGCCTACGCTTGTACAATCTTTCTACATCTATCCGGAGAAAGATTATCTGCTGACGGAATTTACTCTTCAGGGAGGAGCCGCTGACGTTGAATCGAATTATATGGCCCCGGTTACTATCGACCGCATGCCGGCCGTGTTGGCTGAAGGTGATAACCGCGCGTTATTCCAGCCTTTCGATAACGATTGCTGGATACGTTATCAGTCTCATCCGCTCACTTTCGATCAATTACGTAGCTATGAAGTAGCGACTGTCTTCAACAACGACGACCGTAAAGGTTTTGTCATCGGTTCAGTGGAACACTCCGACTGGAAGACCGGTATCGATATGGGGAAAGGCGACCGTAATAATATCGGTTCATTGGTTTGCTTCGGCGGCGTTGCCGATTCGTTGACACGCGACTCTAAGGCACACGGTGCTTTAAAAGGAAAAATGGTAAAGTCTCCTAAGGTATTTTTCGGTATCTTCAACGACTGGCGTGCCGGACTGGAAGAGTATGGAAAAGCGAATGCGGTGGTTGCCCCTGTAAAGAGATGGCCGGGTGCCGTTACCTTTGGCTGGAACAGCTGGGGCGCGTTACAGTTCAGGCTGAATCATCAGAATGCAATTGAAGTGTCCGACTTTTTCAAAGAAAACCTGCAAAATAACCATTTCGTCAATACAGACGGGAATGTGACGATCGGCCTCGATTCAGGCTGGAACAGTTTCACGGAAGAAGAGTTGAAAGACTTCGTGAATCATTGTACTGCCAACGGCCAGATTCCAGGTGTATACTGGACGCCTTTCACCGATTGGGGAAAACATCCCGAACGGACGATCAAAGACGCTCCTGACTATAAATTCCAGGATGTCTACCTCTACGCCAATGGCCAGCCGCAGGAACTGGACGGTGCTTATGCCATCGATCCGACCCATCCGGCTATCGAGGAGATGATGAAGAAGACATCCGATCTTTTCCGTCGTTGCGGTTTCAAGTATGTAAAGATGGACTTTATGACGCATGGTGCGATGGAAGCCGACAAATGGTATAACCCGGAAATCCGTACAGGTATCCAGGGATATAATTACGGTATGCAGTTGCTGAATAAGTATTTCGGTGATATGTATCTTAACTTATCCATCTCGCCTGTATTCCCGGCCCATTATGCCAACTCACGCCGTATCGCCTGTGATGCCTGGAACAAGATCAAGGATACCGAGTATACGCTGAATGCCCTTTCTTACGGATGGTGGCAAGATGAGGTGTATCAGTATAATGATGCCGACCACCTGGTGTTGCGCGAAGCTACCGAAGGCGAAAACCGTGCCCGTATCACTTCCGGCGCCATTACCGGACTTTATATCGTTGGCGACGATTTCAGCAAAGGCGGCAAACAGATCGACAAGGATCGTGCCTTGAAATTCCTGACGAACCCGGATGTGAATGCCGTAGCCAAAGGGGTTTCTTTCTCTCCGGTAGAAGGAAACGGTGAAAAATCGGAACATCAATTTATTCATCATGATGCAGATGGTACATCTTATTTTGCTATCTTTAATTATTCGGAAGATGAGATGAATGCCACTATTTCACTGGAACGTATGGGACTTGACCCTGCGGCAAACTATCAGGCAAAAGAGCTCTGGAGTGGAAATGAACAACCGGTAAAGGAAAAACTAACTGTGACGGTCCCTGCCAAGGATGCGTTGCTTTATAAAATCAGAAACAACTAAATGTTCTTAAATTTATCAATTATGAAACAGATCAAGCTTTTTAGTATTTTGATGATGCTTGTGTTATGCTGCGGTACCGTTTTCGCACAGGGCATAACGATAACAGGTACAATCACCGACGCTAAAACGTCGGAGTCGCTCCCGGGAGCGAGCGTTGTTCTCAAGGGAACAACGCAAGGGACTATATCGGATATGGATGGAAAATATTCCATCTCTGCAACACCGGGCGCCACACTGGTGATCAGCTATATCGGATATGACACCAAAGAAGTAAAAGTTGGAAACCAGAATGTTATTAACGTAACTCTTTCGGAAGACTCGCAATCTATCGACGAAGTTGTGATTGTAGGTGCTTCCATGAAGAAAAGCGACCTGACCGGTGCTATCTCCCATGTCGACGCCAAGGTGTTGGAGGAAAGACCGGTAACAACTGTTAACGAGGCCCTTCAGGGACGTGTTGCCGGTGTCTTGATCACTAAGGGAACCCGTCCGGGCGACGATTCCAGCATCAAGATCCGTGGTGTGAATACGATTAACTCAGGCTCGGACCCTATCTACGTTGTCGATGGTTTGGTGATGGGCAATGGTTATGGTGGTTTTAATGCGATCAATGTAAACGATGTCGCTTCGGTACAGGTATTGAAAGATGCCTCGGCTACGGCTCTTTACGGTTCGCGTGGTGCTAACGGTGTAGTTCTTATCACGACCAAGAAAGGTAAGATTGGCGAAGGACGCGTAACCTATGACGGATGGGTAGGTTTCTCTAAAATCACCCAGCGTCCGAAGACACTGAATGCACAGCAGTTGTTCGACCTGCGTGTGGATGCTTTTGCCAATGGTTACATGCATGATAATCCAACGGCAAACCGCCAGGATTATATCGATAATACGCTGATGAAAACCAATACGGCTTTCTCCGATGCTGAATTTGAAACGTATCGTTCGGGCAAAAGCTACAACTGGCTCGACGAAGTGATCAGCAGCGGTTTCCAGCAGAACCATTCTGTAAGTTTCTCCAATGCAACGGAAAAGAACAACGTTTATATCAGTTTCGATTACGCCAATATCGATGGATTGATCGGTGATTCGAAAGAAAAGAAATATTCCGGTCGTGTCAATGCGGAATCGATGATCAAACCGTGGTTGAAGATCGGTACGAACTCTTCTTTCTCACGTACGGAAAACAATTTGCCGACAGACGACGTGTACGACAAGGCGCTGAATGCAAACCCGTTGCTGAATCCGGAACCGTTCCGCGATCCGTCGACCCGCTATACCTGGGATTATCTGACACTGTATTACCGTGTCCACAATGAAGGAAACAACAACGATTATAATCCGTTCAACTCGCAGGAAGTAGCCCGCGAACGTGCCCGTAACCGTTTCCTTTCATCCAATTACATCAACATCAATCCGATTGAAGGACTGAATATCCGTTCAACTTTCGCGCTGGACGTTTCTTCACAGACATGGTTCGAATATACACCGAGCTACATCCAGGAAGCGATCCGCCATTATAACGGTGATGCAAGAGCAAAACATGAAAGATGGTCACAGCTGAACTGGCAGTGGGATAACACGATCACTTACGATAAGACGATCAACAAACACCGCATGAACTTTCTGTTCGGTACGAGTACGACTAAGAATACCGAAAACTATACAAAAGCGCAGGGCGACCGTTTCGCCAGCGACGACCTGTTGTGGAACGACCTGAAAGGTGCTGCCGCTAACGATAAAAAAGAACTTGATTCAGATTTCAAGGGCAATACCCTCGTTTCTGTGCTGGGTAGAGTGAACTACAATTATGACCTGCGCTATTATCTGACGGCAACGGCCCGTTATGACGGTTCTTCCAAATTTGCCGAAGGCCACCGTTGGGGTATTCTTCCTTCTTTCTCTGCTGCATGGGATGTGACGAATGAAGCGTTTATGGAAGACCAGACAATCTTTGACCGTTTGAAAATGCGTGTCGGTTACGGTGTGGTTGGTAACCAGGATATCGAAAACTATGCGTATCGTACGCTTTATTTCTCTTCTGTCAGCAACGGTGAGGCTTCTTACGCGACCAGTGGTTTGAGAGGTACGCCTGCCATCACTTGGGAAAAACAGAAACAAACGAATATCGGTGTCGATATGGCATTTCTGAACGATCGTTTGAACGTTTCTCTGGACGGGTTCTTTATCAAGAACGATAACTTGCTGATGAAACATTCATTGCCGTCGACTTCCGGTTACAGTGAAACATGGGAGAATATCGGTTCTGTGAAGAATAAAGGTTTCGAAGCGACTATCAACGCAACCCCGATACAGACAAGAGACTTTACCTGGAATGTAAATGCTAACATCTCCTTTGACAAGAACGAGGTTTCGAAACTGTATGGCGATGTAAAGGAAATCCTGAACGGTTCCGACCGTGAGAAGAACATCTTCCTGGGCGAATCGCTGAATAACATTTATACTTATAAAACAGGCGGTATTGCTAATGAGTCGAACCGTAGCCAATGGGAAAATCTGGATTTCAACGGTAAACATGTCAGCTTGGGTGACTTGTTCCCATTGGATGTTTCCGGTCCTGACGGTGTACCCGACGGCGTAGTCGACCAGCTTGACCGCGTAGTGGTGGGTAAGAAAGACCCGAAATTCTATGGCGGATTTGCAACAGACTTCAACTATAAAGGTATCACCCTGAATGCTGTTTTCAACTATTCTTATGGAGCGAAGAAGATCAGTTCTTATTATGAAACATTGATTAACAGTACAGGTACAAGCATGGCTTCCGAAGATTTGCTGAATCGTTGGACACCGGAAAATACAGGAGCTTCCGTTCCCCGCGTGATCGCCAATACCAGCAGCGGTTACAATCGTTACAACCCGTCGGATATGGATTACACGATCCAGAATGCATCTTATCTGCGTTTGTCTACCCTGACATTGGCTTATTCATTCCCGAAGCCTCTGTTGAGCCAGATCAAAGTGGAAAACCTGCGTGTTTACTTTACTGCATCCAACTTGTTCTGTATCACCAAATATAAGGGATTCGATCCTGAAACAGGCGACTACGGTTATCCTCCGACAAAGATGTATGTGTTAGGTTTGAACTTTAGTTTTTAATGGAATAAATAGGAAACAATTATGAAAAAGAGATATAATTTAATCGGATTACTGGCTTTGGCGCTTACAGCCGGGATCACCACATCTTGTTCCGATTTCCTGACACAGGAGAACAAGAAAGCACTGACAGAAGAGCAGATCTATTCGGATGTCGAGTTTATCGAACTGAATCTGAAAGGTATATACAATACCTGGCGTGATAACACCCGCCAGGATGAACGGGCCTGGTTCCTGATGACCGGTACTGACGAAATCCAACGTGGAGCCCTTCAGAATAAAGGAGGCGGTGAAGGCGCGGCAATGGACCGTTACGATGCTAATATGAATTCATTGCATAGTAAGGTAAAAGATCAGTGGAACAAACGTTTCCCGATTGTTACCGCCGCTGCCAAGATTATCCGTGCATTGGATACTCCTGAACTGGTTGAGGGATCGAAAGAAGCCGGACTTTTGGGTGAAGCCTGTTTCGTCCGTGGTTTCGTCGATTATGAACTGGCTATGTACTGGGGTGAAATTCCTATCATCGACCTGGATAAGCTGGATGAAACGGGTTATGGCCGGCAGCCGCTGACCGATGTATGGCAATTCATTATCAACGACCTGGAAAAGGCTGCTAAGTATGCTCCGAAAACCAATACCGCCGGTCGTGCTACTTCCGGTGCCGGTTACACTATGCTGGGTAAAGCCTATATGTCCGCCCCGGTTGAAACAGGACTCCGTGACTTCAATAAGGCAAAGGAATGCTTTGAAGCAGTAATAGGTATGGGATACCAACTGGTTCCTTATGCCGATCTGTGGAATTACGAAAAACCGAATACAGCCGAGTCTATCTACGAATTTCAGTTCAACAATAACCCGAACCGTAATCAGATTCAGTTTCAGATCGGTTCGCGTGTAGCACAGAACTGGTGGACCGATGGTTGTTATTTTGCTGGCTACGACCATGTAGTTGTTACTGAATATGCTTATGAAACCGTAGAGAACGGCGGTATTTGGGAAGACGGAGATGTTCGTAAAGAAGAAAGTATCCGCTACGATTTCACTTATTATGGCGAAGTTCCCAACTATGAATGTGTAGCCTGGGAAGACCTGGGTGAAGACCATGACGAGTTGAAACCGCATGTAAAGAAATATGAAGATTTCCGTACCGACCAGCATTCCGGACTGGGTATCAATAATATGTGGAACTCGGGTAAGAATATCCCGGCTATCCGTTATGCCGATGTGCTTCTCAGTTATGCTGAATGTCTGAATGAATTGGGACAAACCGGGCAGGCTGTCGAAAAGGTAAACGAAGTGCGTAACCGTGCGTGGGGCTTTAGTATCCCGGCTGATAAGAAATGGGATGCAGGCATGTCGCAAGATGTTTTCCGTACAAAGATATTGGATGAACGTATCCGTGAGTTTCTGGGTGAGAACTGGCGCCGTGCCGACCTGATCCGTACAGGCAAGTTTGTCGAGTATATTAAGGAACGCAATAAATGGGCGAAACGTTCGGGTACGATACAGGATTATAATGTCCGTTATCCGATACCTAACGAAGAGATCGAACAGAATCCGGACATGACGCAAGACGATCAGAACCCGGGTTACAGATAGTAGTAGGGCTGCCCCCGTTCCAAAACAGGGAACTACGAGGGAACTGTAATCGACTAAGCACTAGTCGATAATGGCAAAAAGATTGTAAGAAGAAAAACACCGGGGAGGCATGTCTTTGCCCGGTGTTTTATTTACTAACCGAATTAAGCTAATATACAAGGATCATGAAAAAGAATTTACAAAGAATTACCCTGCTTTTTTGTCTTGTCTGCCTGTTTATCGGGAGGGAGACGTTTGCGGCTGATCAGCAGACGATAACTTCCGGTGACTGGAAGATCGTTTATAACAACGATACGAAAACCTGTGATTTTATCCATAAAGGAAAAACAATCCTGGCTGGTGTCTTCGTCCAGGCCAAAGATAAAGACCAACTGCTGCGCAGTACGGAATACGGGCAGCCGACCTTCTCGGAAGAAGCTGTCGATGACGTTTTCGGTGCCGGCCATAAATATACATTTACCTATGCCGGACAGGAGGGAGCACCTTCCTTGCAACAGCTGTTTTATTTCTATCCTGATAAAAGCTATTTCCTGACAGAGGCTTTTATCCTTTCAGAAGCCGGTACATCGAGTAATTATATCGCTCCGGTTGTTACCGAAACAGTCAACTCTTTCCTGAATACGAATACCTCCAACCGCGTGTTATCCGTCCCTTTCGATAACGATGCCTGGATCGGCTATTCCTCCCTGGCCTTGTCGGTCGACTCCGTATCGTTCGAGGTTACTTCTTTCTACTGTGGTGATACCCGCGAAGGGTTGGTAATCGGCTCGGTAGAACACGATACCTGGAAGACCGGAGTCCGTTATTCCACTTCCGGCAACCAGAAGGTAAACCGTCTCGAATGTTTTGGCGGCATAAGCCATCGCGTGACCCACGATATAGATGCTACCGGAGCAAAAGCCCACGGCAGCATTTCCGGCACTAAACTGAAATCACCGAAGCTCTTAATCGGTATGTTCGACGATTGGCGCGAAGGGCTGGAAGCCTATGGCGAGGCCAATGCCTTGATCGCGCCTCCCCGTAAATGGTCGAAAGGCAATATCTTCGGTTGGAACAGCTGGGGCGCCATGGCTGAGAAGCTGAACTACGAAGGTGTGCTGGATGTCTCTGATTATATCAGTACGAACCTGCAACCGAACAATTTTACCAATGACGGCACGGCCTATGTCATCCTCGATTCTTATTGGGATAACCTGACTGATACCCAGTTGAAATCATTCGCCGAACGATGTGTTGCCAACGGACAGGTTCCCGGCATTTACTGGGCTCCTTTCTCCGACTGGGGGGAAAACGGCAGCCGAACGATGGAAGGGAGTAACTATAAATACGGGGAAGCCTATTTATATGTAAACGGACAGCCTAAAAAGATCGCTTCCCGTGCCCTGGACCCCACGCATCCCGGAACCCGCCAGCGGATGAGTTATTTCATCAACCGCTTTAAAGATTTAGGTTATAAATATATCAAGTTCGATTTCCTGAATAATGCGATCCTTGAAGCGGACTCTTATTATGATAAGAATGTAACGACTGGCGTTCAGGCTTACAACAGCGGAATGAAATATCTGACGGAATTGTGCGGAGACGATCTGTTTATGGCTCTATCCATTGCGCCTGCATTTCCGGCTCAATACGGCAATTCCCGTCGTATCAGTTGTGATGCCTGGGGAGCCAAAGAGGATACGGAATATGTTATGAACGGCCTTTCTTATGGTTGGTGGCTCGACAAGGTGTATAACTTTAATGATGCCGACCACCTGGTGCTTCATAGAGACGATTATAACGAGGATGAGAACCGTATGCGTATTACCTCCGGTGTGATTACCGGAACATATATCCTGGGTGATAACTTCAGCCAGAAGGGAACATGTGTCGGGGAGTTGGCAGCCCGACAGAAAGCAGAAAAGTTTGCAACGAATGCGGAAGTAAACGAAGTTGCCCGTATCGGTAAATCTTTTTATCCGGTAGAAGGGGCAAAGGCTTCGGGAAAGAATAGTTGGGGACGTAACCGCGGCGAGAATCTCTTTATGCTGGATACGGAAGATTATTTGTATGTTGCGGCTTTCAACTATAAAGACCTGGCCTTCTCGGAAAATATAAAATTGTCGAGACTGGGAATCGCCTCTTCCGATGTAAAAGGAATTAAGGAATTGTGGACCGGGCAGGATGTGTCATTGCAAGACGAAGAAATCCCTGTATCCTTACCCAAGTATGGCGTGAAACTATATAAGATAGAGAAGAAAGGTACCGGTACCGGACTAACTGGTCTTACTGCGCCGGATAAAAAGATTACAGGCTGGGTGAAGGATGATCATTTGTTCATTCAGAGTGAAGAGACCTTGAATGGTCTTTTCATTTACTCGGCGCAGGGAACATTGGTAAAGCAACTTCCGGCTTTATATCCGCAGGCCCGCTATGATATAAATATCGCTGATTTGCCTAAAGGCATGTTTCTTGTCCAGGCAGTCACTTCCGTGCAGGAGTCAGAATGTTTGAAGTTCGTGAAATAATGGTATCTGTTTCCCCTCTGGAGAGGGGATTAAGGGGTGTGTTAAAGCTAGCTATAAGGCGGAATGATAACACACCCCCTGCCCCCTCTCCAGAGGGGAAAAGTTACTCTCCGGCTGTTAATTTTAGTAGAATTTGGCTGTAATCTATATAGTTTTGTGTTCAGTAACAAAATTTGACTGGAATAAGTGTTTTGCTTAACGTTTATTAGTCTGAAAAGGCTTGACAAAAGGCCTCTACAGCCTTATCTTTGTACTGTGGTTTTTTCATAATAGTATTAGATTTAAGGTTAACAAAGTTTGGTTAGGGCTTGTCGTGAGACAGGCTTTAATTGTTTATAGGGGTTTGCTTTATGCGAGCCTTATTATATCAAACTAACAGACAATAAAAAAGGGAACATCAGGTCAATTGATGTTCCCTTTCTTTTTATATAAGAACGGATTAAGTTGTACCGGCAACTTCGGCTGTCCGCTCTACTACTTCAATTTCAAAAACTAAAGTAGAGTAGGCAGGGATAGTAACATTCCCGGCGCTGTCTTTTTTGTCAACCGAACCATAACCTAGTCTTTGAGGAATCCAGACTTCCCATTTCTCGCCTACTTTCATATTTTGCAGAGCGATAGTCCATCCTGATATGGGACTGGGAATTCCTGTTCCATAATAACTATTGTAGTTTGAAGAGGCTGTACTGACAGCCCATTCGGAAGGTGATCCGTCTTCTAATTCTTTCTTATCGAAATATTCACCATCCTCGCTGTTAGGGAACCATCCTTTGTAATAAACAGTGACACGACTGTTGTAATAGATTGGAATTTCAGGTTTATCTGCTTCTTTGAGCCTTTTAGCATAAATGAAATCTTCTCCGGCTCCCTGTATGCTTACCTTAAAGAAATCCGGGTCATTAGCCTTCGCCGCGAAAGCCTGTTCGTTTTCCAGCTTGTAGGCTTCAACGGCTACATCATCACTATCATCGTCATCTTTACAGGAAGTAAAGACGGCAGACATACAAAAAATCATCAACGCGAATTGCAGGTACTTCTTCATTTAATTATTCAGTTATCTTTTTTAATAAAGTCTTCAGGCTTACCTTTTCAGAGATAATATCGTGCAGCTTGTCGATGCTTACACGTTCCTGTTCCATGGTGTCACGGAAACGGATCGTTACACAATTATCCTTCAAAGTATCATGGTCAACTGTAATACAGTACGGAGTTCCAATAGCATCCTGACGGCGGTAACGTTTACCGATAGAATCTTTTTCATCATACTGGCAACGAAAGTCGAACTTCAGCATGTTGACGATCTCTTCAGCCTTTTCAGGAAGCCCGTCTTTTTTCACCAGTGGCAATACGGCGAGTTTGATAGGAGCCAGGGCTGCCGGCAATTTCAAAACAACGCGTGTTTCACCGTTTTCAAGTGTCTCTTCGCAGTATGAACCTGCCATAACGCTCAGGAATACGCGGTCAACACCGATAGATGTTTCAATAACGTACGGAGTATAGCTTTTATTTAATTCCGGATCGAAATATTGTATTTTCTTTCCTGAGAACTTTTCGTGCTGGCTCAGGTCGAAGTCTGTGCGGCTATGGATACCTTCCACTTCCTTGAAACCGAACGGCATTTCATATTCGATGTCGGTAGCGGCATTGGCATAGTGGGCGAGCTTTTCGTGATCGTGGTAACGATACTTTTGGTCACCTAATCCCATAGCCTTATGCCATTTCAAGCGGGTAGACTTCCACATCTTGAACCATTCCATTTCTTCTCCCGGACGAACGAAGAACTGCATTTCCATCTGTTCGAACTCACGCATACGGAAGATGAACTGACGGGCAACGATCTCGTTACGGAACGCTTTACCGATCTGAGCGATACCGAAAGGAATCTTCATACGGCCGGTCTTCTGTACGTTGAGGAAGTTAACGAAAATACCCTGTGCCGTTTCCGGACGCAGATACACTTTCATTGCGCCGTCGGCAGTCGATCCCATGTCGGTTGCAAACATCAGGTTAAACTGGCGTACTTCCGTCCAATTGCGTGTACCGGAAATCGGGCAAACGATTTCGCAGTCCAGAATCAACTGGCGCAGGTCTTCGAAATTGGAATCGTTCATGTCTTTAGAGAAACGTTCGTGTATCTCGTTCCATTTGGCTTGGTATTCCAATACACGGCCATTGGTGGTACGGAACTGCGCTTCGTCGAATGCTTCGCCAAAACGTTTGGCGGCTTTTGCCACCTCTTTGTTTATCTTTTCTTCAATTTTTGCCAAGTGGTCTTCGATCAGTACGTCGGCGCGATAGCGTTTCTTTGAATCCTTGTTGTCGATCAAAGGGTCGTTGAATGCGTCCACATGGCCGGATGCTTTCCAGATGGTCGGGTGCATAAAAATAGCGGAGTCGATGCCTACCACATTTTCATGAAGCAGCGTCATGCTGTCCCACCAGTATTTCTTTATATTGTTTTTCAGCTCTACGCCATACTGTCCGTAATCATATACTGCTCCCAAACCGTCATATATTTCTGAAGAAGGAAATACAAATCCGTATTCTTTGCAGTGTGAAACTAATTTCTTGAAAACATCTTCTTGTGCCATAACTATATGTAATTATTATCAACCTGCAAAGTAAATGATTTTTTCTGTAAGTTATGGCATGTCTGACAGTTTATTCAGGGCAACCGCCCCAAAACAGTTCTCGCCCGAAAGAAAACGGATGGGGAACTGTTCTTTTTTGATAAGTACCATTTTGGCCGACACAAAACACCGTTTTACATGATTGAAATGGTAGTTTAAAGTCATGAAAGTCCGTGACGGAAACAATCCTCCCCCTCCATGATTTTCATACTTCTGCCTTCACACATGTAACACGCTGTATTATAGTTTATTGTGGTGAACCCTGCCTTTTCACTACTGCTTGGGGAACCGTAACAGAAAAACCTTCCGGTGAGTAGGCATCCGTTTAGGGACGGATAGTTATCCGTTGGGCAACCAATGCCTGTCCGTTGGGGAAGAACCACCCGCCTTCATACAGTCATGTAAGTAGTGCTGACACTACGATGCTGACCGCGGATGGGATAGTAGTACCGGCATGACGGTACACCTACCTTATAACGTACATACCAATAGGATATAGGGGACCGGACGCTACTTTACAGGGTATAATCTGCCGGAATATAGGGGAAAAACCGTACGTATTCTTGGGAAAAGCCGTACGCATTTGTTCGAACAACATTTTATCACCCTTTACTCTTTCTTCACTACAAATAACTGTTTTATAATATGTTATAGACGGTGAAAGGTGAAATTAAATTTATAAAACTCCATTGGGAGATTGATTTTTTACAAAAAACGAGGACTTTTTGAAGCTCCAAAAGTCTTTGCTGCCCTTTTTCAAACAATTTAGTGCGGTTGCCCTGCAGTTTATTAACGTGGTATCTTGATTTGAATGTTTCCTTGTATCATGATTCCCTCTTTTATTGTTTGAGAATAGATCGGGGATATTGTAAGAAGTATGAAGACTATATAAAGTAACTGTTTGAGGTTATGTCTATTCATGATTATAACACTATAAAGTTAATGTGTAGAGTCAATAACCAAAGAGAGGTGGCCATCACGGTCACCTCTCTCGTTTCACCAATCATTATGTTGAATATTTAGTTTGGAGTTTTCTAATTTTCCCACCAAACACGGCCATGTTCACTATCCAAACGACCGAAGTTAGATTCCTTTTGCATATCTTCCAAGCGTTTTACTTGGTTAGCATAGTTAGGAGAACCATCTGCCGGCATAGTGAATTTTTTGCGACGCGGAACTTGTTGTAATTCGCCGTACACATGGATCGGTTCCCAAGTAACCAAAGTAGAGGTTGTACTCGGATAGCCTACACGTTTGTACATCGCCCACGATTCATTGTTGTTCTTGAAGTGTTCTATCCAAGTCTGGCAATAAATCTGTTCTTTAGCCATAGCGCTGTTCCAAGCAATTCCTTCCTGTGCCATGTATTCGTCGATTTCAGCTTCTGTAATGGCTTCGTAGTTGTTGATTTTGCAGTAGTCGGCAATCTTGCTCCAGAATTTCAAAGAAGCTCTTACACCCTCTTCGTACCATTCCTGTGCGCTTTTCGTATTAGCCACACCTTCCAATGTAAATTCGGCAGCCATAAAGCAGAAGTCTGCATAAGTCACCAATGGCACCCAGCCGCCTGCTGTACCTTCATCCTGTGCCCCTTTCCACAGACGAGTCTGTGGTCTGTTCATCGGGCGCATATCGATATCATCCAGATAACGCGAAGTACGACAAACATCTTCTGCCTGCAAATCATAGCTTACGTGACCACCTTCCCAACGGCTCAAATTGGTAGGAATGATTTGTTTGGGAGTTGTTGTTTCCAGTGCGTTGAATGCAGCGACATTTTCCGGAGTCAGGTTGTTGATCTGGAAGAAAAGACGTTTACGTGGGTCGTTGTATTTTTTCAGATAATTCATGAAGCAGACAGAAGCACGGTCCATGTCAATGACTGAATGCCAGTCGCCCAATGTAGTCCAGTGATTATCGAAATAAAGGACGAAACTATCGTCAATGTTGTCGAATATATTACCGGATGACAATATTTCTCGTGCAATGGCTTTAGCCTCTTCCGGTTTCCGGTTCAACAGACGTAATGCCAAGCGCAGGCGTACAGCGTTAACGGCTTTCACCCATTTAGTCATATCGCCATTATACGCCAGGTCGTAATTTTTGAAAGAAATCTGGTTCGTAGCGGTAGCCAGCTTATTGGCAGCTTCTTTCAGTTCCTGATTCCAGATGGTGTACAACTCTTCTTGTGTTTGAAATGCCGGTTCGAGGATTTCCGGACGTCCGTTACGTGTTCCCCAGGCATCTGTATAAGCCAATGAACCGTATACATCGGAGGTCTGGATACCTTTGGTGATCAGCAGGACACGAGCCACTTCTATCAAGTTGCTATAAGCAGCTTCCTGTTCCGGTAAATTTGTTTGGATGTAATAAGGGATATGTGTTGCGTACTTTCCGGCAGTATTATAGTTGCCATAGACTGTACCACCCCATCCGGCACACTCTGTAAAGTTTGTCGTTCCGTACCCCCAGATACCTGTACAATACTGCATCCAGCGTAAACGACAGGCATAAGAATCTGCCCAGGTTTCTCCGGCATTGAGCATCGCATTTTCTACCTGATAGAGGTATACTTCCGGATCGACCTCATACACCGTATCGGGATTTTTATTGATTTCGGTAAAATCTGCATCGCAAGAGGTCAATGCAGCCATAGATGCTAAAGCACCGAAAATATAATATTTAATCTTTTTCATTTGACTATACGTTTGATTAGAATGAAACATTAACACTGAAGCCGATGTTACGTGAGAATACCGCACCACCACTTTCCATATATTCGGAACTGTAAGTTGTATTCAAACCTTCCGGATGAATGTTGTCGGGCAAGCTGTTATACAGGAAACCCAGGTTACGTGCCATCAAGCCTACACTGACATTCTGCATATATGCTTTTTCTACCCATTTTTTAGGTAATTGCCAATGTACGGAGACTTCACGCAGCGCAATCCATGAACATTTGTGGATACCTTCTTCGCGGATACCGCCAGACCAACTATATACATTGTCGTAATACTTGTAGGCCGACAGCGGTTCAACCAATCCTTTTTCGTAAGCAGCCTGATAGCTCATGCCGGATACATCCTGTCCCTTGATTTCTGTGCCGGGCATGAATACACCTTCCGGAATGACACCATCGTTAACGGTTCTCCCGTCGGCCAATGTACGAGGTAGACCGCCATATTGTGTATCGCGACCAGCCAGTGAAGACTTGATATTACCGGAATTCATACCATAGTAATAACTTGCAGAGAAGATGTCACCACCGAAACGGGCATCAATTACAGCATTCAACGTAACGCCCTTCCAACTTACGGAAGTATTAGCACCCCACAAGAATTTGGGTTGCAAGGAACCGATCTTTACACTTTCGTTTGAACGAGGATAAGAACCGTCTGCATTTAATAGTTTTTCGCCCTTTTCATTACGTGTGTAACCGTATGAAGTATAGATATCACCGTAAGAACCGCCAACGGTTGCCCATCCCTGCGTATCTGTACCGCCACCTACTAACTGATACTTGTCGACACCTTCAAACAGGGAAACAATTTTGTTTGTATTGCGTGTCAAGTTGAAAGACAAGTCCCAACGCCAGTCTTTTGTTTCGATCGGAGTACCGGTGATCAATAACTCGATACCCTTATTCTGGATATCACCGGCATTGATCCAGCGTTTGCCTACACCCGACTCAGATGCGATCGGTAATCCCAGGATTTGGTTCTTCGTATTGGTCTTATACCAAGCAAAGTCGAAACCTAAGCGGTTCTTCAGGAAACGCATATCCAAACCAACTTCGATAGAGTGTTGTTTTTCAGGTTTCAAATCCAGGTTAGGCAATTCATCCTTGTCAAATTTGTAATACGGATAAGTTCCGCTACTTAATTGATTATCGAATGTATTGTCGAAAGCATAGTAACCTGTACCTGTTGTTAAATACGGTGCACAGTCATTACCCACAATGGCGTAAGAAGCTCTTAACTTACCGAAAGAGATGAACTCCGGCATGTGTTCACGCAGACCTTCAACAAACAACCAAGAGGCACCTACCGACGGATAGAAGTAAGAGGTATTTCCGGTTCCGTTCTGATAGATCAATGCAGACGACCAATCGTTACGTCCGGTGATATCCAAGAAGTAAACGCCTTTGTAGTCCATATTGGTAAACGCATAGATTGAATTGATACGTTTACGGCTGGTATTGTATCTCACGCTTGTTTCGGCACGTTGCACAGAGTTGGTCATGTCGAACAGGCCGGGTACACGCAAACCGTTCTTCGAGTCGGTTTTATGGTATCCGCTGCGAGTATCCCACTGCTCAACTGCCACACTACCACTGATGTTGAAGTCTTCGAACGAATGGTTGGCCGTCAACATACCGGTAATTTTGTACTGGTCTTTCTTGTTTTCATGGATCTTGTAAGCTGCCCCATCGTACTTGCTGGCGCCTGTTGCCATTACTTTTGACTCGTTGGTAGTGTACAATTTATAGATGTCACCTTTTACTTTTACAGATAACCAATCCAACAGTTTCAGATCCAGGTTCAAGTATCCGCGCACGCTCATTTCATCTTGTGTGTAGATGTTTTCCAAGTAATCGTAGATGGTTTTAGAGTATCCGTATGGGTCCATCGAGTTGTAACCGTCGCCTGCCGGGCTGATGTATTTTTTATCTTTCAGCCAATAGTCTGTGTCATATTCGCGGGCGATGCTGTACATGAAGTCGTAGATCGGCGATCCAGCTCCACCCTGCCGAGTCGGGTTTTGTGCCGTTGATTCGATATAAGAGAAACCGCCTTCTGCTTTCAAACGAGAACTAATATCGTGTGAGGCGTTTAAGCTGAATGAATTACGTTTGAACTCATTGTTGAAAGTCAAACCATCGGAATTCAGATTTGAATAAGAAAAACGGAATGCACTTTTTTCAGAACCACCTTGCAATGCCACATTTGTGTTCATGTAACGGCCGGTCTTATACAAATTCTGCAAGTTGTTTGTTTTTGCAGAATAGATCATTTCCTGACCGTCCACATAGAACGGCTTGCCGTCGAAACGCGGTCCGAAACTACGTCCGGCCGAGGTATAACGGTTTTCAGAACCGTCATCATTCAACGCCCAAACGGGGGATGAACCGGAACCGAATTCGTTTTGCAAATCAGGGGTTGCATAGATCTTTTCCCACTGTTGCGTGTGAGAAACAGAGATACCGATACCTTCTCCTTTGCGTCCTTTCTTGGTGGTGATCAAGATCACACCGTTTGCTGCACGTGAACCGTAAAGGGCAGTAGCGGCGGCACCTTTCAAGACAGACATAGACTCGAAGTCGTCGGAGTTCAAGTTTTTCAGGTCATTACCCCAGTCTTGGCCCTGGCCGGTTTTTGTTACTTCATTGTCGATGATAATACCGTCGATAACGAAAATCGGCTGGTTGTTACCGCCCAATGAGGTGTTACCACGAATAATGATGCGTTGTGAAGATTGCGGGCCGGAGTTACCCATGTTAATCTGTACACCGGCAACCTTACCTTGCAAACCATTGATCGGGTTAGGAGAGTTTACTTTGGCGATTTCATCTCCTTTCAGTTCTGTCATGGCGTAACCCAGTGATTTTTTGTCACGCGACATACCCAGGGCTGTTACCACAACTTCATCTAGGGCTTGTGAATCTTCTTCCAGAAGAATTTTCATTGTCGTTTGTCCCGTGTAGGCGATTTCTTTTGTTTTGTATCCGACAAAAGAGATTTGTAGGACTTGACCTTTTTTGACGTTATCCAGTGTAAATTTACCGTCAAGATCAGTCATAATACCATTAGTGGTGCCTTTGATTACCACAGAAGCTCCAATTACCGGACCTAATGCGTCTTCTACGACTCCGGTTACTTTCCCACTCTGTTGGGAAATGTTTACACTTTGCCTGTCGGGCAATACGTCGGCGTAGACTCCTATCGGAGATGCTAATGCACCGGCAAGCAAAATCAAGCTTGGAAATTTCAATTTTTTAGACATAAGCGTTTGATTTATAAGTAAAAATAGATGTGTGTATAATGTGTTTCAGCATCAATTAAATTATTATCATAGTTCTAGTAGAACTATGGAATTATGTCAAAAAGAAAGTATGATGAATTGCTTAAAATAGGATAAATCTATTTTAAATTAGTTAACCGCCAGCTTGTGTGCGCTAAAAGGGTTAATTTTGTCACAAATTAGTTGTAATTAATTATAAAAAAATGAGGTCAGAAATGAGATGTTAACTGCTAATCTATTTTTTGATAGATATTATGAATTAGTTCTACTAGAACAATATCATTTAGAAAAATGTAAAATGCTGACTATATATTTATAGTTCATTTGTTTGCCTTAATTTTTAATTTACAGTATCGAGTCTTTTTTGAATGTTTCGATATGTTAAATATTCTATTGTCTGCTATTTTTCTCTCCTGCTGAAATGCTTTTTTATGTAATCAATTGTTATTTAGATAATGCTGGTAATTTTAATCTAAATCTCCCTGATGTATTTTCATGGATTTGTTTAGCTTTGTGAAAGCTTATGTTTTAATACGATTTTACATTATAAAACACAATAATATGAATGACGTTTCAAAAAAAGTAGTAGTTCTTTTGGCTCATCCCAATCTGAAAGAATCACAGGCTAACAAGGCTTTAGCCGATGCGGTAAAAGATATCGATGGCGTGATGGTATACGATCTGTATGAATATCAGGATCAGTCTTTTGATGTAAATGTGTGGAGCACGATTATATCCGATGCTTCCATGGTGGTCTTTCAATTTCCTTTCCACTGGATGTCAGCACCTTCGTTGTTGAAAAGATGGCTGGACGAGGTCTTTACTTCCCTGGCAAAGACACCAGCTGTAGCCGGCAAGCCGTTGCAGATCGTCACTACAACAGGTTCGGAGTATGCCGCTTACCGTAGCGGAGGCAGGAATTGTTTCACGATGGATGAACTTCTGCGTCCTTATCAGGGATGTGCAATACATGCCGGAATGACCTGGCAGACGCCATTGGTGGTTTATGGCATGGGAAGTGCCGATGCTTCCAGGAATATAGCAACAGGTGTCGAGGTTTACAGAAAGATGGTGGAAACGGTACTGGCTGACCATACGGTGAATAATGCCTGGTAAAGTTTTCGGATAATTAATGAACTTTCTGCCTTAATTCCTTTCAAATCAACAAAAAATATCTATTTTTGCGAAGTTGATGTTTTTAATGTTTGCGCAGACAATATTAATTATCTAAATAGAATACCATGAAATCAGAAGACATCTCACGTCGCTCGTTCCTGAAACGGGCATTGGCATTATCGGCAGCTACTGCAATACCTTCGTTTTGGATCCCTTCGAAGGCTGGTGCAATGCCGGGTGTACCGTTCGTTAGTGCGAACGAGAAAGTTAATATCGCATTTATTGGCATTGGTAACCGGGGTGGTGAAATTGCCAAGGAATTGTATAAGACCGGATTGTGTAATGTTGTAGCCCTTTGCGATGTGGATATGGGGGCGAAGCATACGCAGGAACTGATCTCCATGTTCCCGAAAGTTCCCCGTTATCAGGATTTCCGTAAGATGTTCGATCAGATGGCGGATAAGATCGATGCTGTGACGGTGGGGGTTCCCGACCATGCCCATTTCCCGATCACAATCGAGGCAATGGCCCACGGCAAACATGTATATGTTGAAAAACCGATGGCGCGTACTTTCCAGGAAATAGAACTGATGATGCGCGGTGAAAAGAAATATGGCGTGGTCACACAGATGGGTAACCAGGGACATTCCGAAGCCAATTATTTCCAGTTCAAGGCATGGAAAGAAGCTGGTCTGATAAAGGATGTAACAGCTATCACCGCTCATATGAACTCTCCGCGTCGTTGGCACGGATGGAATCCGAATATCAAGCATATGCCGATGGGAGAACCGATTCCTGAAACAATGGATTGGGATACCTGGCTGGGGGTAGTGCAGCATCATGACTATAACCATGATTATCACATGGGACAATGGCGTTGTTGGTATGACTTCGGTATGGGTGCGCTGGGTGACTGGGGTGCACATATTCTGGATACGGCACACGAATTCCTGGATATGGGATTGCCTACAGAGATCAACCCGTTGTATCTGAAAGATCATAATAAATTCTTCTTCCCGATGTCGTCGACTATCCTGTTCAAATTCCCCGAAAGAGGCGATATGCCGGGAATAGATGTTACCTGGTACGATGGTCTGGATAATATCCCTCCTGTTCCTGAAAACTTCGGTTCTTCGGATGTCGATCCGAATATTCCGACTGTAGCCGGTGGCAAACTGCAATTGATGAAACTGAATCCGGGTAAGGAAATTTATACGAAGACGCTGACATTCAAAGGAGGTTCTCATGGAAGTACATTGTCTGTCATCCCGGATAAGATTGCCAAGGAAATGAATCCAACCCTTCCCGAATACCAGAAGAGTCCTTCCAACCATTACGCGAACTTCCTGTTGGCTTGCCAGGGCAAGGAAAAGCCCCGTTCACCGTTCTCTATCGCCGGTCCGCTGAGCCAGGTATTCTGCCTGGGTGTATTGGCACAGCGCCTGAACCGTAAGTTAGTTCTCGACCGCACCACCAAAGAGATCGTCAACGACAGCTTCGCCAACCAGATGCTGAGCGGACAGCCGCCACGCAAAGGATGGGAAGAGTATTATAATGTATAGTGTTGGTTATATAGAATAATTTAGTTAGTAGCCAAAGTAGATCACTCAGATTCTGCTTTGGCTACTGATTCTTTCATGACTCTGTATCGTTATAATAATATTTTGTTCATTGCAAATGAATAAAAAACGATATTTTTACTCATTCTGAATGAATGAAATTTAGTTCGTAATTTGCGGGATTGAAACAGGGGTAGTCTATTTAACCTAAAAATATCCTGTTCCGGCGAATAATTTATCCCTTTCCTTCGTATATTTGTACCGCAACAAACTGATTGTCGATTGGTTTCGATAAGATTATCGATAGCCATCAGTAATTTTACGGACAGCTATCAGTTATATTACTGATGGCTGTCGGCAATAAGTTAGTAAGGCATAAAATTTAGTACAGTATGGCATCCCGAAAAATATCGTACGTAACCTTTTAAATCAAATTCCCATGAGTATCAAATTCAGTGTTTATAAGACTCCCCGGCCTAAAGGGAGTAAAGATAACTTAGAACATGCACGTCTTGTTTCGAGAGGAACAAAAGGTCTTGAAGAGATATGCAGAGATCTCTCGGATGCTTGCACGGTTAATTCGGCCGATATAAAAGGTGTGCTGGAAGCATTGACCGTATATATGGGCAGGGAGCTTGGCTATGGATATAGTATCGAGTTGGATGGGATCGGGCATTTCTCCCCGGCGTTGCGTACCCGGAAAATTTCTGAGGAAAACGGAAAAATCAGGTTTAGTGTTTCTGTCGACGGGGTGAATTTTCGCTGTTCCAACCGTTTGAAGGAGATGGTTAAAGAAGAACGTCCCAAGAAAGTAAAAAGGGAAAATGTTTCTTCCGAACCCATCGAAACCCGGAAAGAAAAGATGTTGGAATATATCCGCAAGCATGAAAGCATCAATGAATCGGATTATGCAGAGTTGAACAATTCTACTCGTTACCGGGCAGGCAAAGAGCTGAAACAGTTTTTGGAAGAAGGTATCATCCGTGAGATGGGATATAAAACGCACAGGGTTTATGTGTTGGCCGCGAAGGAGTAAAGTACTTTTTTCCCTTCGCATGTTTTCCCGGGAGCAGACTTACCTTACATGTCATCAGGAGAAAAACCTTTATATTCTATTGTGTACTTTTTATGGCTTGCAGCAATATTTTTGGCTTTATATTCTAATGTCCCTAAGTTGATCTCGTTAGGATTGTGTTTTACTTCACCGATGACCATTCTCTTATTGAATTCGTCTACGGCAACGATATCTATTTCGTTTTTATTTCCGTTTTCCCAATAAGAACCGATAGCAGACCATTCTTTGGATAAGATTAGCTGGTCTCGGAAATATTTTTCAAGTATTCGTCCTATATATGTGTTGTAATCTCTTTCTACCACCTGTCGAATGAATCCCAGATTGGATATTTCTACTGCGCTTCTGTATTTGTAAATAAAGCGAAACCAGAAGTTCAGGAAATTGTCATCAATATAATAACGGATCTGCCGGGTATTCGGCTTTGAAAATATTGGACTGGTACGGGTAATGACATTAAAGTCTTCTTCCAATGTTTTTAATTGGGGACCGACTGAAACACCTAATTCGCCTTCGATTTCCGGTCGGGATGTTTTAGAAGAGGCTATTAGGGAAAGAATAGAGAAATAAACAGTATAATCTTTTCCAAATTCTTCTATGAGAACATTTTTCCCTTCCTCTAAAAAGAAAGAGTTTTCGCTGAAAATAGTATCCAGTATTTTCTCTTTTGTAAAAGCTTTGCTCTTGATTAATAGTTCTATATACCGTGCAACACCTCCGGTTACTGTATAAAAAGCCAGTAAATCTTCCGGAGTGAAAGATGGGAAATGATCTCTTATGATATCTTTTATCACATCTACTGTGAATGGGCGTAACACAATGCGATGATCGGCTCGTTGGAATAGTGGTTCCCGGGAGTTTTCGAATATGCGTTTCATGAGTGAATAGATCGAGCCGCAAAGTACTAAGTTTATTTTTGCGTGATCTTTCATTTCATCCCATACATTTTGCATTTCGCTGTAAATGGCGGGATTAATATAATAGAATTCCTGAAATTCATCTATTACCAATGTAAAGTTTTGTTCAGTTGATATGCGCATCAGATATCGGAATAAATCCCGGAAGTTACGGTATTCAAGGATATCTGTACCTAATATGTCTTTGGCAATTGCTACAAATTCTTCGCAGAGAAGTACTTCATTCTTTTTAGTACAGAAGAAGTAAATCATCTTTTTGTTTTCGAAAGCTTTCTTAATCAATGTAGTCTTTCCGACACGCCGGCGCCCGATTACAATTGTCATTTGTGCTGCTTCGGCAGACAACTCTTCCCAGTCATGTAGTAATTGTAATTCTTTATTTCTATTGTAAAATTTCATAAGCTATCCTTCTATTGTAGTCAATATTACTGTAACTTTCGCTACAATAATGCAAATGTAGTTATAATATGCTTATTATGAAATAATTATAATGATATTTTTGAGGTAAACCGGTCAGACTTTATTCACAGGCTTCTTTTGCCGGGGTATTATCATTATCTTTGTAGCCTTTCTAATAACGCTCGTATGAAATACATCTGCTGTCTGATCTTGTTCTTTACTGTCCTTTTACCTTCCTGTCAGTGGGGACGGCAGGAGGCTTTCTTTCCGGATGAAGGTTTGGCTGAACGTCTGTTGCGGGAAAATCCGGACAGCCTGGCGATGATACTGGAAGAGCAGGTCGTTCCAGCTGAACTCTCGGATAGCCTTCGGGCGGAATATGGCTGGTGGATCACCCGGCTGCATCAACGACAGGGACGGAATATGGTGAATGATTCGCTGATTCATTATACACTTCGTTGTTATGAGCAACAACAATCCCCTCGTCTGACAGAAGCATATATGTTAGCTGCTATGCAGGTGAACTATTCGGGAGATAAAAGGGAAGAGGCTAAAGAGTTTATTTCAAAAGGAATACAGATTGCAGCAAACAATAAAGATACCACTTTGCTGGTGGAGCTTGCTTCGACTCTGGGTTATCATGATCTGCTTCCGGGGAATCTTTCTCTGGTACCTGAAGACGTTAAGCACATTATATTCGATTATTATGCTTTAGATTCGTTGCAGATGATTCATTGTTTGTATGGTCTCGGTTGTTATTATGCTTCCCGGCAGGAACCGGATTCAATGGAGCATTATATGATACGGGCACTAAAACTGGCGGAAGAGCTGCGAGTTGATAACAGTTCGATTCTCCGTAATTATATAGATGGTTTGAATGCTTTCCATCAGAGTGAAAAGGCTTTGCCGCTGATGAGGAAGTTTGATCGGGAATATCCTCCGAAACATCTGCATGATAGTATTGTGAAGACTGCTACTTATGTATGTCTTTGGTTAAATCTGGGGAAATTGGATTCTGCGGAGGTTTACCTGAAACAATTGGAACATTGTTGCGATTTAATCCCCCGGGATTATTACGGGAACGGATATCGTACCTCTTTTTTTTATGTGGAGAAACTGCTTCGTAGTGTTTATGATGTAAAGAAGAATAATGCTCTGAATATCATTGCTGTCTATGATTTTTGTGAAAAGGTGGCATCGGTGGAAAGAAGGAATGTGGCAATAGAAAAAGAGCGGTTGTTTGTACAGAACCAACTGGAACGGAGGAATCTGAATCTGAAGATTCAAAAAGACCGGAACCACCGCCTGGCTCTTTATATTCTGTCGGCAGCCGCTTGCCTGATTTTCTTCCTGGCTTATTTATACCAACGTAAATTGTTGAAGAAGGAACGTTTTATCCGGCAGATGAGAGAGCAGATGCGACTGCATCAAATTGCATTAAGCGAAAAGGAACAGCTGATCCGGCAAAATGAGGAGGCGATCGAACAATTGTCAGCCCGCCAGTCGGAGCAGGAGGAAATAGCCGAACAGCAATTGAACGACCAGTTCTCTGAAATTGAACGGATTCGTCAGGAGAATGAGCTATTGAACCGGGAAAAGAAGCAGCTGCAACAGGAAATGGCCCGATATGCTCAGAATATCCCGGAAAAAAACGTTGAAATGGATTCGTATGAGCGGATGGTCATACAAAACCAAGCGCTTACAACCAGCACGAAACAATTGTCTCTTCAGGTTATCTTGCAATATAAAGAGTTGGAACGTTTGTACAAAGGAGAAGTCCGTAATCTGTCGGATATAGACTGGCCTGCCATTTATAAATTGATAGATAAGATATTTAATAATTACACCCGGCGGCTTCGTGCTTCTTTCCCGTTGCTGACGGAGGAAGATATTCAGTGTTGCTGCCTGATTAAATTACAGCTGTCCACTTCGGCTATTGCCCGGTTGTATAGTATTGCTCCCTCTTCTGTCACCAAACGGAAACAGCGTATAAAGGAGCGGATTAATCAGGGAAAAAATGAGTTGATCGGGAAGGATCAGCCGACCGATGTCTATCTGTGGGGATTTTGATGGCGTGATTTGTCCACTTGAAAAATACAGATTCTTTTATTTGATTGTTTATTAATAGTTTAACTGTTCGTCATTGTACAGGTATCCGATATTCTTTGTCCACATGGAATTCAAGGTTGTCTACTGCGGAGGTTCTACCTTTGCCTTCAGATAATCACTCAAATTCTATGTTATATGAAAAGAATATATCTATTTATTTTAGGTGCTGTTCTGTCAGTCAGTCTATGTTATGCGCAAAAGATAAAGATCTCCGGAATGGTGACAGATGGAAGTACGGATGCCTCTGTTGAATTTGCCAATGTCGTGTTGCAAACGCTCGATTCAACTTTTGTCACAGGTGTATCGACTGATACGAAGGGACGTTTTCAGTTGGAAAAAATAGAAACAGGCAGTTATCGTCTGATTATTTCCGCTATTGGGTATACAGATAATATAACCGATCTGAATGGTCTTTCCAAGTCAGTTGATTTGGGAAAACTAACATTGAATGAAGCTGCGGAACAACTCGATGAGGTGACAGTTACAGCCGCCAATATTGTCAACCGGGCGGATCGTAAGATCGTATTTCCCAATAAACAACAGCTGGCAGCCTCTACAAATGGGGTGAATTTGCTTCAGGCCCTGATGTTACCGCGCATTCAGGTGAATCCGATGACAAGGGATATCAGTGTTTCCGGTGGCGGCTCTGTACAGCTTTGTCTGAATGGAGCGAAAGTGGATGCAAAGGATATTTCCGCATTACAGCCGAACGATATCATACGTATTGAATATCTGGAGAATCCCGGCTTGCGTTACGGAGATGCCGAAGCCGTATTGAATTATATCACCCGTCGGTACGAAACGGGTGGCTCCGTCAGCCTGGATATGATGAATTCCCCGCATGTAGTATTCCATAATGATGAAATATCAGCCAAACTGAATCATAAGAAATCGGAGTTTGGCCTGAGTTATTATGCCAGTCCGCGTGACTTTTACAAATGCTGGCGCACGAATGAAGAATCTTTCCTCTTTGAAGATGGTACCTCTTTGCACCGGTATGAAAAAGGGCAGCCCGGACATTTTCAGGAACTGAATCATGGCGGTTCTTTCACCTATAATTATCAAGAACCGGATAAATATCTGCTGAATGCAAAGTTGGGTTACTGGGGGTATCTGCAACCGCATACGGATTACAGAAGTGAGTTGTATAATGTCGAGTATCCGGACCATGTAACGGATATGCGGGACAACAATGATAAAAAAACACATCGTCCGTATGTCGATTTATATTATCAGCAGAACCTGAAGCACAAACAGTTTCTGGCGCTCAACCTGGTCGGAACATATATCTACACCGACTCCAAGCGTACTTATCAGGAAAAGCAGAACGATCTGTTGCTGACTGATATCTACTCCGGTGTAAAAGGGAATAAATATTCCGTGATTGGTGAAGGTATTTATGAAAAAGGTTTTGAAAAAGGCCGGTTAAGTGCAGGACTGAAACATTCACAAGCCTTTTCGGAGAATACCTATGATGGAAATATGACATATAAAACGGAGATGAAACAGTCGGATACCTATTTATATACCGAGTTTCAGGGCAAATGGCAAAAGCTCAATTATTCGTTGGGTGTGGGTGTTACCCGTTCATGGCTGAAACAGGAAGGGGAAGATGGTTATCAGACCTATACGTTCTGGCCTCGTTTTTCTTTCCGTTATGCTTTCTCTGATAATTTCTATGCGCGCCTGAATGGCAGCCTGACGAACAATCCGCCGGCACTGTCGGAGTTGAGTGCTGTCGAGCAACTGATCGATTCGATGCAGATACAGCGGGGAAATCCGGACCTGAATCCGTACAACCGTTACCAGGCCGATTTATATATGGAATATCGGAAGGGGAAAGTTTCTGTCGGCTTGTCTTCCCGTTATCGGAATGCTCCGAAAGCGATAATGGAATCTACTTTTATTGAGGATGGCATGTTTATTCATACTTATGAAAATCAGGATGGTTTTCAGTCCTTGAATGGCGAGTTGAACCTGCGGGCCGGTATGTTATGGAATATCCTGCAATTTTCTCTCAGCGGAGGCGTGAACCGTTACTGGAGTGATGGGAAAGATTACCGGCATACCTATACGAACTGGTATTATCGTGCAGAGATAATGGGGCAGTATAAACATTTGACGGCTATGTTCAGTATTTACAACCGCCGGAATAGTTTCTGGGGAGAGAAAATGTCGAGCGGAGAGAATCTTCATATGCTGATGCTCCGGTATAATTATAAACAGTTCTCAGTCGGAGCCGGTATGATCAATCCTTTTGCCAATAACTATAAACGGATTTATGAAAACTGGAATAAGTATGTTTCCTCGTACAAGGAGAATTATATCAATGAAAGCTCTCATGCCTTTTTCCTGACCTTTGCTTGGAATTTCCGGTTCGGTCGCAAATACCAGAGTGACGGGAAGAAGATATATAACCAGGATAATGATTCGGGAATAATGAATGCCGGCAAATAAATGATTGTCTGACAGCTTGCCGGCTGTTATTCCTGTTCGTATCAGTTACATCTGCAAAACCTGTTCGCCCCGCAGGTGCAGGTTGGCCCGCCATCGCCATTGAGTATTTGTACGTTTTCTCAATTATGACTCTCCTTTAAACGTAAGATAATATAACTCAATAGAAAAAATGTATAAATAGATTGTCCATGGATTCTTTTATTTTTGTATGCTAATTTGATTAATAAAAATGAAACATCTATTCTTTCTTCTTTTTATTCTATTGTCTTCCGGTACGTACGCAGGGAACAAGGTCCTTTTTGAAATAGGCAAGCAGGATAACTCAGCTGCTGAGTTTGCTTTGTATCCCGATAACTATAATAGTTTTTTGGCTAATTTCGGAGGGGAGAAATCTTTTTATGTCGGTTATTCGTCGGCCGATAAGCACTGGCCCTATGTTTTGCCGGGACCGCTGGATAGCTGGGCCGGCGGCGGATATTGGGCCGGGTTCCATCCCCGCCATTTCCCTGCTGTATTTTTTAATCTGGATAAGGTCTCTGCGCAGGGAGAATGTTCCCTGACTTTTTTCTTTACCGGGGCTCATAACAGCCATCCTGTGAAGATACGGGTGGAGATAAACGGTAACTGGTTTGAGGAAGAGTTGAACGGAGAAAACTCAGGAGAGTTACTTACGAACAAGGAGACTGGAAAGGCGAAAGAAATAAAAATACAGTTTCCTGCTGCGTGGCTTACTGCCGGGATGAATAAAATCCAGTTGGGAACAATCAAAGGAACCTGGGCGATTTTCGATTGTATCCGTTTGGAAACACCGGCCGGCATCCGGCTGGGGAAAGCCTCTTCTTCTCTGATACGTTCTGTCAAAGCAGCTCCGTTCGAATACCGGAAAGAAAACGGGGAACGTATGCAACCGGTCCTGGTGGATATGGACCAGTTTGACCATTCCCGGGAACTGACGTTCCGGATAGAGGGATGCCAGCCGGTTTCGCGTGTGATTGAAACGGGCGAGAGTATCCAGGAGATATGGATGCCTGCTGTCAAGACTAATGACAAACAGGAAACTTTGCAGTTCACGATTCAGGATGGTAAGGAGATTGTTTATAAAGGAGAAATTACCCGTAGCCGGCAGCCTCTTCATTCTTATTCGGATGATGTTGACCTGCTGATGGGTACCGGTAATTCACGCTGGATGTTTAAACCCGGACCGAGTCTCCCGCTGAGTATGGTGCAGATCGCCCCTGATAACCAGGATGAGATATGGAAAGCCGGATATGAATATACGATTGAAAATATCATGGGCTTCAATCATTTCAGCGACTGGACCATGACCGGATTCCTGATGCAGCCTACCTGCGGGGAACTGAAAGTAAATCCTGGACGGGAGGATTTTCCCGACGAAGGTTATCGTTCGCGTATCGATAAGGCTTCCGAAAAAGCTGAAATAGGCAGATATTCCGTTTATATGACCGACACAAAGATCAAAGCGGAGATTACGGCAACGCGTCGTGCAGCCCTGCAACGGTATATTTTCCCGGCCAGGGAAGATGCCCGGATTCTGATCGATATGTTTACTCCCAACGAGTATCCGCATAATCTGGTGAATGCGCATATCACGAAAGTAAATGATACTGAGATAGAAGGGTATGCGACTTATTACAATGCTTTTACCGGTTATACGTTGGAGCAGAACTATACGTTATATTTTGTCCTTCAATTTAGTAAGCCTTTTGACTCGATGGGGGGATGGGTGAACGAAGGTGTTAAACCTGTAACCGGTTATATCCCTGGATGGAACAGGAATCACGAGTTTGAGACTCCTGCTGAAATAAAACAGAATATCACGCAGATAGATGGCAAAGGTGATGTCGGTATATTCCTAAATTATAAGACGAAAGAGAATGAAGAGATTCTTGTCCGTTCGGGTGTCTCTCTGGTTGATATGGCTGGGGCACGAAATAACCTGAAACAGGAACTGGCTGATCCGTTTGGTTGGGATTTTGAGAAAGTCGTGGATAATGCCCGTTCCGTCTGGGATGAATATCTGGGCAGGATAGCGATTGAAACAGATGATTACCTGCAAAAGAAAAAATTCTATACGAATCTTTATCGTGCCTTGGCTGCTAAAGCAACCTGGAGCGATGTGGATGGTCGTTTTGTAGATGAAGACGAGCGGATCAGGCAGTTGGAGAAACCGGACGATTGTATCGTGAGCGGTGAATATTGGAATACGTTCTGGAATAATCAGCAGTTATTTAATCTGATGGCTCCTGAAATATCCAGCCAATGGGCACGTTCGGCTATTCAGCTTTACCAGAATAGCGGATGGTTCAATACGGACCCTGCCGGAATCGAACATACCGGTGTTATGGTTGCCATGCATCCGATCTCTCAGATTCTGGGAGCCTGGCAAAGTGGTATACGTGATTTTGACTTGAATATTGCGTATGATGGTTTGAAAAAGATGATGACGACACCTCCTCAGAAATACGAAGGCGGTGGAACTGTTGGTGTTGAGAATTTAGTTCCCTATATGAAGTATGGATATATTCCTGCAGGAAAAGGGACGGTTTCTAATACGATGGAATATGCTTATGACGACTGGCGCCTGGGGCAGATGGCCAAAATACTGGGAAAGAAAGACGATTTTCATTTCTTCGACAAACGGTCTGACAACTGGCATAACCTGTTTGATGCCGAGTCCGGTTTTATCCGTCCGAAAGATGAATATGGAAAATGGGTGGAACCTTTCGATCCGTATCATACTCCCGGATTTACGGAAGGGAATGCTTTCAATTATTCCTGGTTTGTTCCTCATAACCCCGAAAAGTTAATTCGTGAGGTCGGTAAAGAACGCTTTATAAGCCGCCTGGATAAGGCGATGGAGCAGTCGTCGCATGCCAATTTCAATGCGGCAGGAGATAATTTCTCTGCTTTCCCGATCAATCATGGCAACGAGACATCTATGGAAGTGGCTTATCTTTTCAATTGGTCAGGTGCTCCCCATCTGACACAGAAATGGATACGTGCTATACAGGAACAGTATTACGGGACTACCCCTTATGACGCTTATCCGGGTGATGAGGATCTGGGGCAGATGAGTAGTTGGTTTGTTATGAGTGCCATCGGTCTGTTTCAGATGGAGGGCGGTTGTTCGGAAAAGCCTTTCTATGAACTGGCATCCCCCCGTTATCCGAAAATAACGATCCGCCTGGACGGTAAGTATGGTCGGGGAAAAACTTTTGTGATCGAAGCTCCCGGTGCATCTAAGGAAAATAAATACATTCAATCAGTGACTTTGAATGGAAAGCCAGTCGATGGTTTTAAAATACCACAGGATGAAGTGTTGAAAGGGGGAAAGATTGTAGTTGAGATGGGAAAGGAGGCAAAGAAATGAACGTAACATCATTAGATCAGATAAAAGATCGTTATTATGGTGAAATAGGGACACCGGAGCGCAATGAGCTTGAAAGAGAATTGGAATCTCTTCGTGTCGGTGTGAAAATTCGTGCAGCACGTGAAAAGCGAGTCCTCAATAGTAAACAAAGCAACTGTAGCTAAAGGATGTTCCAATGTAGAAATAATTGAGCTATCCCGATCCCGTGCTTGACACGGGATCGCAAAGGCACAAACCGTATCCTGTATGTATTTTTTGATACAGCCGGTTCTTCTGCGACCCCGTGTCAAGCACGGGGACAAGATAGTTCGCTTCTGACAAAATCTGAAACAAGTTATTTTGGTGTGGTTGTCCTGAATAGGAGCAAGTAAACCTTTATTTCTTTTCAAGCTCTTCAATCCTTTTCAAAAGAACATCGATAAGACGGGAATTAGATTTAACCAATTCGCGGAGGTCATCGCTATTGTCTACATTTACAATACTACTGTCACGCGTAATCCATACGCGACCATAATCTTTAGGATAGTTATTATACGTATCTCCTTCTATTCGCGTGAATAGTTCAACTGCGGACATGTTGAGTATATCCGCTATTTTGTTCAGACGAGTAAGGGTGAGGTCGGTTTCGCCATATTCAATCTTGCAATAGGCACTCGTAGAAAGATTGAGTTTTTCACTCATTTGTTCTTGTGTCAAATTCCTTTCCAGACGAAGTAATTGAAGGCGTTGTCCTACCAGTTTTTTCAAATCTGTTTCCATACTCGTAAATAATTGATTAATATTCTTATTTTATCGGTCAAAAGTAACAAATAATGTGGATATAATGTAACCTCTTTTCAATTTAACTTTGTAAAGTCAATAATTCTTAAAATCATTTAGATCAATAGGCCTGTGAAGTGAATGGTATAGAGACCGTAAAGTCTTATGCTTCGGCATTAGACGTGTCAAAATTATGACTTGTCAAATTATTATTAACCTGTAAAATAATACAAGAAAATGCAACAAAAAAAGAATTGTGATTTTCTCCCGGGAAGAAAGGATTCGATTTCCCAGGCAATAAAGATTATGTGTGGCTTGTTTTTATGTTTGCCGACAGAAGTTTTTGCTATGGATGAGAATCTTGAATTGTTAACCTCAAGTTGGATAGAGAACAGGATGCCTGATCAGGCGGAAAAAACAGTGACTGTTATGGTACGGGATGAAACCGGGCCTGTCATAGGAGCAAATGTTGTGGTAAAAGGAACGACAATAGGGAATATATCAGATGATAATGGAATGGTTATCCTGCAAAATATCCCGGATAATTCGACTTTGGTCATATCCTATATAGGTTATATAAGCCAGGAAGTGAAAGTCGGGAAACAGCATTCAATTCAAGTGAAATTGGTAGAAGATGCCGAGACCCTGCAAGAAGTTGTAGTTATCGGTTATGGCTCACTGGATAAAAAGCAAGTCACCAGCGCTATCACCTCTTTGAAAGCTGACGACCTGATGGTTGGTGTCAGTGGTGCCGACATTTCTACATCTTTGCAAGGCAAAATTGGTGGTCTGGTGATGTATAATCTTGGAAGTGCCAATGCAGGCACCACATTCCAGTTACGTGGCATGACTTCCATCAATGCCGGCAAAGCTCCGCTAGTCGTCATCGATGGTTTTCCGGGAGGTGATATCCGGTCTTTGACGCAAGACGACATCAAGTCGATCGACATTTTGAAAGATGGTTCTGCCGGAGCTATCTACGGTACACGGGCTGCCTCCGGTGTGATTCTGATTACGACCAAAAGTGGTTCGGACACGAATGGAAAAGTGAAACTAACCTATAGTAACGAATTCACGAAGAAACAGGGATATAATGCTCCGGAAATGCTCTCCGGACGTGAATATGCAGATTATGAAATCGGTACCGATTATGGACAGGATACAGATTGGTGGGATGAATTGCTGAATCATGGTAATTTTTCGCAAAAGCATCATCTTGCATTGGAGTTCGGAATCGAAAAGGCGCAGGTCTATACTTCTTTTTTCTATGAAAAGAACCAGGGAGTGGCCAAGCAGGATGGACGTCAGGATTATGGAGGGCGTGTGAATGCTAATTTCAAACTGTTTGACGATTGGTTGGAGATACATCCGTCTGTCGATTATCGGCAGGCTGCACGTAACAACCATTTTCCAAATTTCCAGCAGGCTATGCGTAATAACCCGACACGTTCTCCTTATGATCCGGAAAATGAAACCGGATATAATGTGTGGTTGAACGAATCGCTCGATTATAACGTGGTGGCCGATGCTATGCTGGAGGATTACTACGGAGTGGACAAATGGTTTAAGCCGGAGGTGAATATGAAATTGAATATCAAACCGGTTCCAGGCCTCTCTTACCAGCAGATCCTGGGGTATGAAAACCGCCAGTGGGAGTTGCACCAATATTGGCCGCGGACGCATCGTTCTGAGTTGAACGAATCACGTAAAGGACATGCGCATCTCGCATTCAGCAAGACTGAGAATCTGACTTCCGAGGGATATTTTTCTTATATAAAGGATTTTAAGGAAGATCATAGCTTGAATGTTACCGCCGGTTATTCTTATTTCGAGCATAACGGTGAGAATTTCGGTATGGATAACTATAATTTCTCTGTCGATGGTCTGAAATATTGGGATATCGGCAAAGGTAGTTATCTGAGTGACGGTAAGGCTGGCATGAGTTCCGGCAAAAATATCACGGAACGTCTGTTCTCTGTCTTTGCCCGCGCTAACTATGCTTATCGGGATAAGTACTTATTATCTGCTTCCATCCGTCATGAGGGTTCCTCCAAGTTTTCTGCAGACAATCGTTGGGCTAATTTCTGGTCTGCCAGTGCCGGTTGGCGTATTTCCAAAGAGAACTTCATGAAAGAGGTAAAATGGGTAGATGACCTGAAGGTCCGTTTTGGTTATGGTGTGACAGGCAATAACGATTTCGATGCCTCTTATATGGCCGATATGCTGGGATCTGATACATACTGGATGCTTCCGAATGGTGAATGGGCTTATTCTTTCGGTAAAACGCAGAATGTGAACCGGAATTTAGGATGGGAAGAGAAGAAAGAATGGAACTTAGGGGTTGATTATTCTTTATTTGGCAACCGGCTATATGGAAAATTCGACTATTTCAAACGTACGATCGACAATCTGATTTATGAAGTGGCCGTGCCTCAGCCTCCTTATACACAGAACACGCAGTGGCAGAATATCGGTAGTATGGAAGTCAAGGGATGGGAGTTTGAAGTCGGAGGAGATATCATCCGCACAAAGGATTTTGTTTGGTCTTCCAACTTAAATCTTAGCCATAATTCGGGCAAGATTGCTACGCTTTGGGGAAATAATACTTATAAAAACGGTAACGGTTTCGTTGCCCCGGGTTCACCGGGTGATGCGGCACGCATGGAAGAGGGATCGACGATCGGTTCTTTTTATATCTGGAAGTTTGCCGGTTTCGATGATGAGGGCAATTTTTTGTTGTACGACAAAGACAACAATGTGATTCCTGCAAAGGATAAGACTGAGAATGACAAACGTTATGTCGGAAACTATACCCCAAAGTTGATTGTCGGCTGGAGTCATACATTTACTTACAGGAATTTTGATCTGGGTGTCAACCTCCGTAGCTGGATAGACTTCGATGTCTATAACACAATTAATATGTACTATGGTATACAGGGACAAGGTAATTTCAATGTGTTGAAAGACGCTTACGGCAAGTTCAGTCATATCAAAGGGGAAAAGCAGATTTGCGATTATTATCTGGAAGACGGTACTTTCCTGAAGATCGACGCTATTACGTTGGGTTATACGTTGCCGATGAAGAAGTATACGAAGAATCTGATCGATCGGATACGTATCTACGGCACAGTCGGCAATGTCTGTACGATTACCGGTTACAGTGGAATGAATCCGGAGGTAAACATTACCGGCTGGGATCAGGGTACTGAGAAGTTTTGGGATACGGAACGCTTTTATCCGATGGTTCGCACATATACATTAGGCATGCAGTTTAACTTCTAAAACAGATTGTAAGATGAAAAAAAGAAATATAATCCATTTGTTTTTATCAGGAATCATAAGCCTGTTGGCTGTTACGTCTTGTGATATAGATCCGACATTTTATTCGCAGTCGGTTCCTGAAACGTTTTATACCTCTCAGGATGCCGTGTGGCAGCGCTTTAACCGTCCGTTTACACATTGGCGTTGGTTTGTCGGGTCCAATAATGATCGTTGGGCTTTGCAGGAAATTGGCACAGATGAATTTTGCCTGCCAACCCGTGGTAGCGATTGGTATGACGGGGCCTATTACCAGAAAGTGCATCATCATGCTTATACCGAAGATATGGCATTTGTCAATAACGGATGGTATGGCTTTTCCATGGGGGTAGCTTTGGCCTGGGATGCTTTGGAGGATTTGGCTAAAATCGATTTCGATGCTTTGGGTTTTGCCGACGGGACACGCGAGTCGATGCTGAACCAGCAGAAAGTGTTGGTGGCTTCGCTTTATTTGGACGGGCTTGATCTGTTTGGCGGTGTTCCGCTCTATACGACGACGCAAAGTGATATCAAAGGGCGGTCGACTGATTTGGAAACATTTAATTTTATCGATTCTTTATTGACGGAGGCTATTCCCGAACTTCCGCTAAAGGAGGAATTGGGAGCGCAAGAGACCGGAAGTATCAACAGAGCTGCCGCCGCTGCGTTGAAAGTGCGTCTTTATTTCAATGCAAAATCTTATATCGGTAAAGAGATGTTTGCTGAAGCTGCCGGTATCTGTAAAGATATCATCGATGGGAAATATGGGCAGTATGCGTTGGCTTCCGACTGGACGAATATTTTTGGTTTCGACAATGAAGCCTGCCCGGAACTGATCTGGTCTATCCCGAGCCAGAATACAAAACTGGAGACGGATGCCGGCTATTGGGATTGGTCTGTCCCTTATAATTACAAAAATTATCTGGGCGGTCTGGAAGGTTCAGGCTCCAACAATGGAATAGGATTGATACCGAGTCTGGATCCGACAGGTAAGAAATATCCGTATAAACTCGGAGGTGCTTATGGAAAATTTCACGATCGGGATGTACGCAAACAACCGTATGTATATGAAGGAAGCGGTAAATATCGAGGCATGTTCATTGTTGGCAAGTTAGTTAATCCGATTCATCCGGAATGGACTTGTACGGGAAGCCGTGAATATAAAGGGGAAGTAATTACGGTAGTCGATCAGGTCGCTTATTTTGCCAAAGTGGGTAAAGATGCGAAGTATCCGGATCTCGAATCGCTCCCGTCTAATGTGGGCATGGCGGAAGAAAACTCTTGTGTCCGGCTGGTAAAATTCAGTCCGCGTCCCAACCAGGATGAGATGAAACGTAAGTTTGATCCGGATGTTCCTGTCATCCGCTTGGCTGAGATTTATTATACGTTGGCCGAGTGTAAGATGCGTGCCGGTGACAAAGAGGGAGCCGCTGATCTGATCAATACTGTCCGGAAGCGTTATTTTGAGGGCGGGAACGATCCTGATCCTGTCACGTCTGCCAATTTGGATAAATATCGTATGTTGGATGAATGGCAACTGGAATTTCTGGGTGAAGGACGGAGACGTACTGATTTGGTTCGCTGGGATGCTTATGTGACGGAAAGCTGGTGGGATCATCAGGCAACCAATAATAAAAATCTGAATCGCTTCCCGATACATTACAGTATTATCGGTGCTAATAACCTGATCAAGCAAAATCCTGGCTATGGTGAGTAATAAGAAAAGATTCGAAAGAATGTTGTGTTTTAATTAAATATAGTTTTTCGTGTTTTGAGGCTGTCAAAAGTTATCTGTTTCTTTGATTCAGGTCTTTGTGACAGCCTCTTAACGTTATCCCGGAATAATCTTATACCCCGCTGCCGTCAGCGTATATTGTATTTGGTCGATATGTTCCTGGTTACGTGTTTCCATTTCCAGACGGAGATAGCAGCCGTTGATGTCGGCGGTATGGCTAACTCGTTCGTGATGGACGGATACCACATTGGCTCCGGTGCGGGCAATAATTTCAGAAACGTGCTGTAACTGTCCGGGTTTGTCGACCAGTTCGATCGTCATGGTGTAGGATCGGCCGGATTTCTGCAAGCCCCGTCCGATAACGCGAGAGAGGATCGTTACGTCGATATTTCCTCCCGATACCAGGCAGATCGCTTTTTTACCTTTTATGGGAACTTTATTGAACATGGCTGCCGCTACGGCTACCGCCCCTGCTCCCTCGGCGATTAATTTGTGCTGTTCGATCAGAGCCAGGATAGCGGTCGAAATCTCATCGTCGTTGACTGTAACGATTTCATCCACATACTTTTTACAATATTCAAATGTATGTTCACCCGGTTCTTTTACGGCTATACCGTCGGCAATGGTACGGACGAATCCCATCCGTTCGATTTTATTGTGCTCGATAGAATTCAGCATGCTTGGTGCACCGCTGGCCTGTACGCCGTATATTTTTACATTCGGATTCAGATGTTTGATTGCAAAGGCGACGCCGGAGATAAGTCCCCCTCCGCCTATCGGAACGATTACGGCATCCAGGTCGGGCAACTGTTCCAATAATTCCAGTCCGATAGTCCCTTGTCCGGCAATAACGTCTTCGTCATCAAAAGGATGAACGAACGTATATCCTTTTTCATCTCTCAGCTTCAGGGCTTTCTGATAAGCGTCGTCGTACACGCCTTCGACCAGGCAAACATCGGCACCGTACCATTTGGTAGCCTCTATCTTGGAGATCGGTGCATTGTCCGGCAGGCAGATCAGTGACTTGATGCCATGGGTGGTGGCAGCCAGGGCGACACCCTGTGCATGATTACCGGCGGAACAGGCTACGACGCCTTTGGCCTTCTCTTCTTCTGTCAGTTGGGCGATTTTGAAGCAGGCACCGCGGACTTTGAATGATCCAGTAATCTGTAAGTTCTCCGGTTTCAGATAGATATGAGAATCCGGATTGATGTTGGGCGCACTGATCAGGTCGGTGCGACGGATAACTGTTTTCAAGGCAAAAGATGCCTGATAAATCTTATCGAGTGTGAGCATTACGCTAAATTTTTGAGGAGACAAATATAGGGAGAATTCAGATATCTCACCGAAACAATAATGCTTTTTTATTATCTCGCCAATATTTCGTATATTTACACGCTGGAATTTACTTTCCGGCAGAGGCTGAAAAAGAAGATAGAGCACCATATAAGTATATGAAACCAGAGGATATTGAAGATTTCACAGAAGAAAACGAGAACGAGGAAATAGAACAGACAAATACAGACTCACAGGAAAATGGTGAGCAATCTGATTCTACTACACATTCGGAATATAAAATACCCGGGAAGGGAGAAGGCCGCGTATCCTATCATCTGTCGGGGATGTATCAGGATTGGTTTTTGGATTACGCTTCGTACGTGATCCTGGAACGTGCAGTGCCGCATATCAATGACGGTCTGAAACCTGTGCAACGTCGTATCTTGCACTCGATGAGGCGTTTGGATGACGGACGGTATAATAAGGTCGCCAATATCGTGGGGCATACCATGCAGTTTCACCCTCATGGAGATGCTTCTATCGGGGATGCGCTGGTACAGTTGGGACAGAAAGACCTGCTGATCGATTGCCAGGGAAACTGGGGTAATATCCTTACCGGTGACGGTGCCGCTGCTCCCCGTTATATCGAAGCACGTCTTTCCAAATTTGCTCTTGAAACAGTCTTTAATCCGAAGACTACCCTTTGGCAGCTATCTTATGACGGGCGTAATAAAGAACCGGTTACTTTGCCGGTGAAATTCCCTTTGCTGCTGGCACAGGGAGTGGAAGGTATTGCCGTAGGTCTTTCTTCTAAAATACTTCCTCATAATTTTAACGAGTTACTGGACGCTTCGATAGCTTACCTGAAGGGGGAAGACTTCGCTTTATATCCTGATTTTCAGACAGGAGGTTATGTCGATGTCTCTAAATATAATGACGGTGAGCGCGGCGGTTCGGTAAAAGTCCGTGCTAAAATAACCAAGCTGGATAACAAAACATTGGTAATCAGCGAAATTCCATACGGAAGAACGACTTCTTCCGTGATCGAATCCATCTTGAAAGCAAACGACAAGGGAAAGATCAAGATCCGGAAAGTCGATGACAATACGGCGAAAGATGTAGAAATCCTGGTGCATCTGGCTCCGGGCGTATCGTCAGACAAAACGATCGATGCCTTGTATGCCTTTACAGATTGTGAGATCAGCATTTCGCCCAACTGTTGTGTGATCATGGACAACAAACCTCACTTCCTCAAAGTGAGCGACGTGTTGCGTCATTCGACAGACGATACGCTGCATCTGTTGCGTACCGAATTACAGATACAGAAAGCCGAGCAGGAAGAAACTCTCTTCTTCGCTTCCCTCGAAAAGATATTTATTGAAGAACGTATTTATAAGGATGCAGAGTTTGAAAACTCGAAGGATATGGATGAGGCCGTGGCTCATATCGACTTGCGCCTGACTCCGTTCAAGCCTGATTTTATCCGTGAAGTAACCCGCGAAGATATCCTTAAACTGATGGAGATCAAGATGGGACGTATCCTTAAATTCAACTCGGAAAAGAGCAATGCTTTGATTGCCCAGATTCGTGAAGAGATCGAGCGCATCAATCATCATCTGGATAATATCGTAGACTATACGATCAACTGGTTTACCATGTTGAAGGAGAAATATGGCAAGAACTATCCGCGTATGACCGAAGTCCGTAACTTCGACACGATCGAAGCAACGAAGGTGGTGGAAGCAAACGAAAAGCTCTATATCAACCGTGCGGAAGGTTTCATGGGAATGAGCCTCAAGAAAGATGAATATGTTTGTAACTGTTCGGATATAGACGATATCATCCTGTTCTATCGTAACGGGACGTATAAGATTGTGAAGGTCAGCGATAAAATGTTTGTCGGGAAAGATGTTTTGTATGTGAATGTATTCAAACGTAACGATACCCGCACTATTTACAATGTTATTTACCGTGATGGAAAAGTCGGTTATAACTACATCAAACGTTTTGCCGTCACCGGTGTGACACGTGATAAGGAGTATGACGTGACGAAAGGAACGGAGGGTTCACGGGTGTTATATTTCAGTGCGAACCCCAATGGGGAAGCTGAAACGGTCAAGGTGATCCTTAAACCGAAACCCCGCCAGAAACTGCTTGTGTTTGAAAAAGATTTCAGCGAGATCGCCATTAAGGGACGTGGCTCGATGGGAAATATCCTGACAAAGGCGGATGTGCATAAGATCAGCCTGAAACAGAAGGGTAGTTCTACGTTGGGAGGACGCCAGGTTTGGTTCGACTGGGATGTGCTGCGCCTGAACTATGACGGTCGCGGTGACGAACTGGGCGAATTCCAGAGCGATGACCTGATCCTGGTAGTTTTACGCAACGGCGATTTCTATACGACGAACTTTGATCTGAGCAATCACTACGACGACAATATACAGATTATAGAGAAATTTAACTCGAATAAAGTTTGGACGGCCGCTTTATATGATGCCGACCAGAAATATCCGTATCTGAAACGTTTCGTGCTGGAAGCCGGTAGCAAGAAGCAGAACTTCCTGGGTGAGAATCCGAAGAGCCGCCTGATGTTGCTTACCGATGAGGTTTATCCCCGTATTGAGGTGGTATTCGGTGGTCATGACGCTTTCCGCGAGCCTCTTGTGCTGGACGCGGAAGAGTTTATCGCAGTGAAAGGCTTCAAAGCGAAAGGCAAACGTATCTCTACCTTTGAGGTGGAAACAGTCAACGAGCTTGAACCAACCCGCTTCGCTCCTGCGGAACAGCCGGGAGATACGAGTGGAGAAGGTAATCCGGATAATGACGATACCGGGCAAACAGAGAGTGATTCGGATATTATAGACGAAATAACCGGGCAGATGAAGCTGTTTGATGAATAGCCTATGAAGACGTTGGCCTCTCTGATGATTTTGTCGTTTTGTCTGGTGTTTCCGCTTGCGGCTCAGACAGACAAAAATGTGGAAGACGAAATTCCGCGATCGGTCAATGAGGCGACGATGATAGGAATAGGCGGTTACAATGTCATGGATACCTACCTGACTCCCGGAATAGAAACGAAATATACGGGATGGGGTGTACGGATACAGAATGAACGGATGAAGATTGTCCGGCTGGCGGATTATAAGGTATCGCGCCAGCAGTTTCTCAATGTCGAGTTTGCATCTACCCGGAATGCTGCGGACGTGGCAACCGATTATGTGGGTTTTGTGGACTATTCGCTTGGATATCACTACCGATTTACCAACCTGTTGCCGAATCTGAAAGTTCTGACAGGCCTTTCAGGTCGTTTGTCGGGTGGTTTTATTTATAATACTCGTAACACGAACAATCCGGCTTCGGGCAAGGCTGATCTGGATTTGAACTTCTCGGCGATGGGGATTTATGGTTTTAAGTTCGGGAATTATCCGGTGACTTTCCGTTACCAGATGGAAATACCGTTTATCGGTGCCCTGTTTGCCATCCATAAAGGTCAACCTTATTATTATCTCAGCCAGGGAGACCGTAGCGGTGTGATAAAGTTCAGTTCGCTTCATAATAAGTTCGCCATGAGGAATTATTTTACCTTCGACTTTCCGATAGCAAATTTTACGGTGAGGGCCGGCTATCTGAACAGCATGTACCGGACAGATGTGAACGGGATTAAGACGCATGTTTTATCCAACTCCTTTATGATCGGCCTGGTGAAGGAGTTTTATTCCTTTGGAGGGAAACGCCTGAAACAGAGGCATAAGTACAGCAGTGCCTACTATTGAAAGCGAAAAAATGAAATTACATATTCTATATTATTTATTCCTGACGGGTATCCTTCTTTCGGCTTGCGAGAAGGCGGATAAGTATAATCCGTCTCCCAGGGATAACTTTGAGGCGCTTTGGCGGATTCTGGATGAGAATTATTGTTTCTTCGAATTTAAGAATATTGATTGGGATGAAGTGCACGACCGTTACAGTGTTCAGATCGATGATAAGATGAGCCAGTACGACCTATTTGATGTATTGGGTAAAATGCTGGCGGAACTGAAGGACGGACATACGAATCTGTTTTCTTCATTCGATGTAGCCCGTTACTGGGCTTGGTATGAGGATTATCCGGCTAATTTCGATTCGGACATACAGAAGAATTATCTGGGAACAGATTATAAAATAGCCGGTGGCCTGAAATATAAATGTCTGTCTGATAACCAGGTGGGTTATGTTTACTATGGTAATTTCTCCAGCGGGGTAGGCGAAAGTAATCTGGATAATATGTTCCTGCATTTCAAAGACTGTAAAGGTATCATCTTTGACGTACGAAATAACGGGGGAGGTGCGATGTCAAATTCGGACCGGATCACCCAACGTTTCCTGGAAGAAAAGATATTGACCGGCTATGTCATGTATAAAAAAGGGAATGGGCATAATGACTTTTCCACTCCTTATCCTTTATATCTTTCTCCGTCCGACCGGCTTCGTTGGCAGAAACCGGTTATCGTTTTGACGAACCGTCATTGTTACAGTGCCACGAATAATTTTGTGAGTACGATGCGTTTATTACCCCACGTAATGATTATGGGTGACCGTACCGGAGGTGGTAGCGGTTTTCCCTTTACAACGGAGTTACCCATAGGGTGGAGTGTCCGTTTTTCCGCTTGCCCGATCCTTGATGCAGACAAGAAACATACAGAGTTTGGCATTGACCCGGATCAGGAAGTAGCCATGACCAAAGAAGATATGCAGAAAGGAAAAGACACTATTATAGAAGCTGCTATCTCACGCCTTTTGTCCGGTTCAGAATTGTCAGAGCCTGATATAAATAAAATCTCCCCCGAAATACTTGCAGATTAATAAAAAAGATTTACCTTTGCACCGCAAACCAAATGCGGCTGTGGTGTAATTGGTAGCCACGCCAGACTTAGGATCTGGTGCTTCACGGCGTGGGGGTTCGAGTCCCTTCAGCCGCACAAAATGTAAAATCCTTCTAAGATGCTCTTAGAGGGATTTTTTGATTTGTGCTGGTTGCTAGGTTTGTTTTAGCCAATCAATGAAATCTAATTTTATCAGTTGCCAGTTCTTCTTTTTTAAGCATTTGGGATTGGGGTCGGAATCTGCAATATCAAAATTAGTGAAACCTTGAATAATTTCTTCTTTCGTATGATTGTAAGGAAAACGTTCTACATATAAGTTTAACATTTCAGTTATCGAATATGTATTATGTAATTCGTGAATATCCCAAAAGTCTTTCTTTCGTCCACCACGCCCGATTACATCTAGTTTCATGGCTATAATATCCTCAAAAGACGTTAGACGTATATTATCAATGACTTTTGCAGGACGAATAAAAGGATCTGTATAAAATAGATCGAGTTTGACAGAATCGTCAACAGAGTCACCTATTATATAGGAACATCCGAAACCAACAATTTCACCACAATCTCCGTTACAGTATGCAAATTGAGTTCTTAGCCAGTCTTGAATAACCCTAAAATCAATAGAATCATACTCGTAATCAGTAAATAAATCTATATCATCAGAGATACGGTGTCCTAACTGTAAACTCAATGATGTTCCACCTACAAGCTGGAAGGGGTGAAAAAGGTCATTGGACATTAATTGTGTCAATACCTTTTTTAGTAATGGCGTTACTGTTTGATATTTGAGTTTAGTTGGCATAATTCAGATATTTTTGAATGTTAGATTTTAGATTGACTGCATACTTATTATTTAAGTCCAGCAACGACAGGATTGTGTCTTTACCATAGAAACGAATTGTTTCAAGTATTTCTTTTTCATTTCCCCGTTCAAAAATACGATTAATGATATACCGTTTATTGGTGTTCCAATCTAATTTATCAAAGTCTGTATCCCAAAACAAGATCTTACGATATATAGAAAGATCAGGATGATATGATTGAGCTTCTTTCTTCTTTTCCAATTCAATATCATAATAAACCTGTAAGGTCATTAGTAGTCCTTCGTCTAAATGGAGTGATCTCTCGATCTTTAGAGACAAAGGTATGTTCATATTTCTTCGTCCCTTAATGATGGCACTTAACGTTTGAGGATGAACTCCTATGGATTCTGCAAATGCACCACTTCTTAATTGACGATTTCGTAACTCCCTGCTTAAAAATAAGCCAGGGTGAACACCTTTCAATATTTCTAATTGATCTTTCATATCACTACAAAAATAAACAAATTTGTTTAGAAATACAATATGTGGATATTTATTTAGCTCCCCCTACTCAATTACCCCAATCCTTATCGAGCATGGCATAAATTATATCGTCTACCCATTCGCCACGAAGGAAATAGTGCTTCTTTCCTGAACCCCAATTTTACGAACTTCTGAAAACAAGCAAAGGGGTACTTCACTCCAATTTGAGAATAAGTCCCCCCTTGCTTATAATTTCCTTTAATTATCAAATGTCAGTAATAATTGGTGATAAACAGTTTCGTTAATATCGTCGATTTAAGGTAAGTGTCGACTTGTATGAACTAAGTGCTTCTAATACCATCCTATCTTTAGCAAATTCTAACATAGTACGTTTACTAAAAAGAGGTCCGTCCTCTATATTCATAATTTTACCTTCAATGGAATAGTTAAACTTATATACCTCAGCTCCGAATCCGTCTTCCCTAAGAATATATTGACCATTCTGTGTATCAAAGAATTGCATCTCTACGTTAATTGTCCTTATAGTTTTATCTCCATCGGTTACGAGATTAACTCCCTCCCATGTCGTCTGTTTCAATGATTCAGAGTCAAATCTAAAATCATCATTATCATTACTGCAAGAAGTGGATACGATTGCCAAAAACAGTATTACAAATGTTCTGAATAAATTTTTCATATAACTATATTTTAATTGATAATAATTCAGGGAATAATAATACGTGCAAAGTTGGAGAACATGAATAAAAAAAGCCTTGAAATACTTCAAGACTTTCATTTTTGCCGTAGTTTTCTTCGTATATGGCTGACGGTTTCAGGTGTCACACCAAGAAACGAGGCTATCTCTTTTAAAGTAATATGCTGGGGGAGGTTTGTGCAGCGCTTTAGTAGCGCAACATAACGCTGCTCTGCTGTGTCGCAGTAAAAGCCAAGTAGCCGTTGATACATTTCTACAAAAATTTCTTCTGCTACCAATCTACCAAAACGTTGAGTATTTATGCTTGTTTCCCAAAAATCATTCAGTTCTTTCATAGATAACACGTACACAGAACAATCTGTAACAGCTTGAATATTGGTTAATGACCCCATGTGCTTAATCAGTGATGGGTAATCACACACAAAATCTTCGGTAAAACTATAACCGACAATAGGTTCGTTACCAGCATTATCAATACGAGTATATCTAAAAATGCCACTTTCGACAAATCCCACATATTTACATGGCTCATTTTGTCTAACAAAATAATCCTTCTTTTTAATCTCGATTGACTTTCCCTTTTCTAAAAAGTGCTTTTTGAATTCTGAGAAATCAATCTCATTTATGTATTCATTGAAGTTCACCATCTTATAATCCGCTTATATTTGCAAAGATATGATTTTTAGGCGGTAATTATTTTGAACATACACAAAGAAGTGGTTACCTTTTTCTGAACTCCTCCTCTTTGGGGTTGGTACTATTGGGAATAAAAGGTAGATCGAACAATTCACCAATGGAAAATTCGAAACATCTTTCTTGTTCATGGGGATGTGGAACGAGTATTCAACAATTTTTGAACTTTGCTTTATATGTTTTTTCTAATTTTGAAGTAAACAAAGTCAATATAGAAATGAAATTTTTAATCCCATATAAATGATTTGGATAATTCTAAATTAAAAAAGATGTTTTAGGAAAAAGGAATGTACGCACTTGTTCTAAAAAAGAGGCTTTTATAGGATATTCTTTATATCTTTGTGCATCAGGCAAAAAGAAATACTATGTCAGAGGTCAATTTATCAATATCACATTTAAATAGTTACACAATTCTCAAAGAGTTTTTCTTAGAAAAAGGCAAAAGAGTTGAATACACAAAAAAGGAATACTTCTTGCAACAAAATTTTCCATCTCTAATTGCTGGATGGATAGAAAATGGTTCATTTCGATATACTTACATGAATGAAGCTGGAAATGAACGTATTGTCTGTTTTTCGTTCGAGAAAGAATTTGTTTGTGATTATGCTTCTTTTATCCATAGAGAACCAGCACTTGTAAGCATTCAAGCCATTACAGATTGTGTAGTTTATCAACTAACATATAAAGAATTAATTGATTTCTTAGAAATGAACGCAGATACACAGAGATTGGGGCGTAATGTAGCAGAGTCTATGTTTAAAATGGCATACAAACGAATGCTGCAGGCATATTGTGATTCTCCAGAACAGAGGTACATAACGTTAATGCAGCGGTGTCCCAATTTGAAAGAAGAAGTCTCTCTAAAAGAAATTGCGTCTTTTATTGGTGTTACTCCTGAGACCGTCAGCCATATCCGAAAAAAAATATTATTAAAAGAGTCTTGAATTTTTTCAAGACTTTTTTACTGCATTCTGCCTTACTTTGCATCTTTATTATATAATGCCTTCTGCTAACTGCAAATGAACTATAACACAGGTTGTATACTGATTAGATTATCTGCGATTTTTAATATCAATCAACTAAGAACACAATTAAAATGGATATAAAACATAAAATTCAGTTTGGATGTAATGCTGATGAATTAGCAATGAAAGTATTATCAGGAAAAAAAACAGCGACTTCATCTTTATATGATTATCACTACAATGAATACAAAGATATAATAAAAGTAAATGAATTTGCTTCTATACTTGATTCACACAATAAAGAAATCTGTATAATACAAATTACTAAAATTGAAATTGTAAAATTCGAAAGTATTACAGAAAAATTTTCAATAGAAGAAGGAGATGTAAGTTTAGAAAATTGGAAAAGAATTCATACAGAATACTATTCTTCTATATTAAAGAAAATTGGGTTAAAACTCACAGGAGAAACAAGGTTGCTTTGTGAATGGTTTACTGTTGTTGTACCCAAGACACAAGAATAAACTACTTTCTCACTGAAATATAAGTGAAAATGTCTTATTGGTATCTCATTGATGAAGCAATAGGACTAATAAATAATGAAATACACATTTTAGAATAGCAAATAAAATATCCCGAGCAGTTTAAACGGCAACTTGATAAACCACCTCTTCAAGGTGCTGCCTGAAGATGACAACCTGCTACGATATTCAAAATCTATAACCGTATCTGTTACGCTTTGAATAAATACATTATCCCGTTTCCGGTTAAAATTCATCTCCAGCAAATCAAGGCTTTTCCCGTCCGCTTTTCATTTCATCAGGAGATAACGGTATTTCATATCATTGTCTTGTAACTGCTGCATCCGTTCCGCAAAACGAATATTCAGGACTAACGACGTAAGGCAAATGATTATTCCTGCCCTTTCCGTTTGCTGCGTATCAGCCGGAAACAATACCTTTAGCTTTTCTTTAAAATACTTGGCTCGTTCGAGAATTTTCTCTAAAGCCACATTTCGAAAAAGAGATATTGGATATTTACCATGACTATGTAGAGGAAGAGGCTTTAATAACTCATTCCTCTGCTTATGATTGTGTAGCCCGCATGTTGAAGCGGATGAGAACATTTGAAGGTGGTGATGCTATGGTCAATCAATTGCTCCGGGAATATAGAGATACATATAAGCGAAGAAAAATATGATCGCAGCATTGGAAAAAGTGTAAGTATTCATTTGTTACCCCAATCCTTATCGAGCATGGCATAAATTATATCGTCTACCCATTCGCCACGAAGGAAATAACTCTCTTTGAAATGAGCTTCTTTCCTGAATCCCAGTCGTTCGATAAGTCGGATAGAGGCGGTGTTTCTTGGATCAATAGATGCTACAATACGATGTTTCTTTAGGATTGTGAAAAAATAGTTTACCATTGCCGTTAATGCTTCGGTGGCATATCCTTTGCCTTGAAAAGTTTTATTCAACGTACAACCGACCTCTACCTGCATTCTTTCGTGTCCTGTGAAGATTATTCCCAAATCTCCGATCAGACGGTTTTCATTCTTGGTAAGAATGGCAAATTGAAAGCATATGTCGGCTATATCTATAGTCACCGGCATATTGGTTATATAATTACGAACTTCCTCCACAGATTCGGGGAACCAGCCCTGATATTGGTTTTCAATAGTATCAGAGCGGTAAGCGTATATTTCTTCCGCATCATCCGGGTTTGCTAACCGTATAATCAACCTGTCGGTCAGAATATTGCCGAAAGTAGTACCTGCTCTATCAACGTTTTTGGATTCAAGCATATGTCTTTTCTTTTTATTTGATTTAAGACTCCATTGTGGCAATTGTATTTTCTAAGAATACAATTTTTACTCATCTCCAAAGATAGTAAATATTTGGAAAACAGCTGTTTTATCCTTTAATGCAATGTGTTAAAGTGGGATATTACGTGAAATGATAAGATGACAACACGAACTTTTGAAGTGAAATTATGGAATTTGACAAAATGAGGTAATATTGCTTTTCTTTTGAATAAAAAGATTTCATTATAGCTCTTTTAGTAACTTGTATGTTATGTCAAATTAGTGTTATAGAAGAGTGTTGAATACAATATTTAACAATCCCCTTTAGGTATATGACTTTTGCAATTCGTTTAAAAGGATTTTCCATCTCGTTTAAAACGAATTTTTTTTCATTTTAAATGAGATAGGGATTTATTTAAAGGGAAATTCTTTGTTAATAAGTGTTGATTATGGCCTCTTTTGAAGCTATTTTGTAGTATAAAAGCATGTTGAATAACACTTTTTGTGTTCTATAACAAGGCAGATGAGTGTTGTAAGTGGATTGACAATATGTAGTGTATACGATAAATATTTGGTCGATTGTTTTGTTTTATTTGATATGGGCAGCATAATGCTGTTTTGTTTGCTTCAGGCAAGATGATATGTTATTTCTTAAGTTGCTGACAGTGATGTAAAAGGTAGCAGGTCTTGATTCTCTCCCGTGCAGCCTTTCCATAGGAGGGTTGAATTGACAGTTTGATATTCGTGAGTTCTTCATAATAATATAATTCAAGTACGGATTATACAGATTTCATTGTTTAGATAAATAAGCAATTTGTCAAATCCGTATAATCCGTGCCTGTAAGAAAGTATAAAAAGGCTTTTGCTATAGTCTTCTTATGGTTTAGGGACTACCGGTTAATTATAAAACATCAGGCAAATATTATTGGATAGATGTTCTATTGCCTTCGCTTTTATGTAACAACCTGGTATCGCCCATCTATTCATTAAATAGTCGTAGTTTTGGGTTATCTCCAGATAAGAGATGAACCCCTTTACATACTCATTTTTATCAGGGAATAAATAAACAAACTCACATTTACCTTCGTTGCTGAAAAGACAAGTCATCGTAAATGCTTCCTGGTCAAATCGTATCTCGATCGATTTTTCTTCCACATTTTTTTCGAAATAGTCAATTAAGCAATATGGATAGTTTATATATTTCTGTCTGATTTCTGGTAATGACAGATTTAATAAAGAAGTAATTTGTTGTAGCAGATAGTAATAGCCTTTTATTCCAGTTATATTATTATTGTCCATATGAATACGTTCCTTTCTAAGCCTGATTCGGAGGAATCGAGCTTATATTAATACTATGATATTTTAATTGCCTGTATTATATAGACTTATTCATTCTGTACTATCAAACAAAACAAATAAAAACAGGAACGTTGTGTAAATATATGATTTAGAATCAAAAAGCTAAAGGCAATTCTGCTTTTTTTGTACTTTTGTATTTTAACGTTGTACATAATCAAGCATAATGAAAGATTCAATCGCTTATCTGCCCAAAGACAAACAGGAAGAACTGAATTTTCTTGTAACGGAGATACTTCGTCGCTTACCTCAGACGGAGTTTATTATTCTGTATGGAAGTTATGCGAGGGGTAATTATGTTCGCCGTAGCATACGAATTGAAGACGGCGGTATTCCTACCGTTAAAATCTCAGATTATGACATCTACGTGATAACAAGCGGAATAAACAGCAAAAAAACGGAAACCATCCTGGATAACGTAGAAGATATCTTCTTTGCCGGAAAAGATTTTGACCGCGACACTCCGGTCGAGTTTATCAACGATGATATTAAGCAGCTTAATAAGTTTATTGAAGAGGGTCGGTATTTCCATACACAAATAAAGCAGGAAGGAATTATACTTTATGATAGTGGAAAATACAAATTGTCCCGTAGGAGAAAACTCAATTTTGATGAGATAAAGAAACAGGCACAGGATTATTTTAATGAGAAGTTTGAAAAAGGAAATTTCTTTTTTGATGATGCCATAACAAATAAAGAAAGAGATAGGTATCAAATGGCATCTTTTTATCTTCATCAATCCTGTGAAAATTATTACTATGCTATCCGATTGACATTTACTTTGCGAAATAACAAACAACATAATCTATCCAAATTATCTTCTACCACCAGGCGCTATTCCGATGATCTGAGTACTGTATTCCCTCAAAACACACTTGAAGAGAAACGACTTTTTAAACTATTAAAAGCCGCTTATGTGGATGCCCGGTATAATCCTCACTTCGTCGTGACTAAAGAGGATATCGATGCGCTTATCCCAAAAGTCGAATTGCTTAGGGATATAACGAAGCGGATTTGTGAGGCGAAAATTAAGGAGTATGGGGAGCAGAGTGGTATATAGATACATTGACACTTTCGATAGTTGTCCTTTTTGTATTTACTGGAAATAAATATTATCTTTGTAACTAATACAATAATATTGATTAAGCCGTTTATTGCTACTATAGTATGACTTTATTATATACATTCGACGAAGATAAGACAGAAGCCATAATGAAGGTTCTGGCACAAAACTGTCAGAAGAGACGTTTGGAAAAAGGCCTCTCACGAGATGCTTTGGCAGATTTGAGTAAGGTTCCTGCTGCTACAATCGCGAAATTTGAAACGAAGCATGTCATATCTTTAGTTTCTTTTGTTGCATTGGCAAAAGCGTTGGGATATACCAATGATTTGAAACAATTATTGTCAGAACCATTATACAACACAATGGCTGAACTGGATGAGATAAACAGGAATTTAAACAGGAAAAGAGGAAGCCGTAATGTCAGGAAAGAAAAAGAGTGAAACCAGGAAAATAAGGTCTTTGGAGAAAATCAGACAGATAAATAAAGTGTCTGTATTCTATGGAGACAAAAAGGTGGGTGAACTTGCTATGACTCCTACTCAAAGGTGTGCTTTTGAATATGATAAAGAATGGCTAAAGTCCGGTTTTTCTATTGCTCCAAGGCAATTAGACTTGAAAGAAGGTTTGTTTATTGCCCCCATAGAACCTTTCTATGGCAATTTTGGAATTTTTGAAGACAGCCTGCCTGACGGGTACGGGCGTTATCTTTTAAACAGAATATTGCAAAAAGAGGGGATAGATGATACCAGCTTGACTCCTGTGCAACGTTTAAGTATTGTTGGCGCTTCCGGAATGGGGGCCTTATCGTATGTGCCTGAATTATATATCGGTGAGCCAAAAGGTCTACCGGAATTAGATTATATGCAAAATTTAGCTCTCGAGGTGCTTGCCGAGAAAACGGATAAGGATGTCGATGTTCTTTATTTTAATAGTGGTAATTCAGGTGGCTGTCGCCCAAAATCACTTTATAAAGATGAGGAAGGAGATTGGATATTGAAATTCCGTCATATCAATGATCCGAAAGATATGGGTAAAATGGAATATCAATATAATAAAGCTGCTCGTGCATCAGGTATCAATGTGCCTGACTTTAAACTTATTGAAAATAAATATTTTGCTACAAAACGATTTGATATAGAAGATGGTCAACGTTTACACACCGCAACAGCCGGAGCTTTACTTAACCAATCTATCCATTATCCGGCATTGACTTATGAGAATTTATTGGCTTTAACCGGGGTCATCACGCAAGACCCTGTTCAGGTGGAAGAAATGTTCCGAAGAATGGTCTTTAATATACTGGCTGAAAACAAAGACGACCATGCTAAAAACTTCAGTTTTTATTATAGGAACGCCCAATGGGAATTGGCACCAGCCTACGATTTGACAAGATGTAGTGGCGGTTATAATGGTGAACACGCTACAACTGCTAACGGCAGCGGAAATCCAACTATTGAAGACATGCTTGTCGTGGGCGAGGGTATCCGTATTTCCCGTAAAAAAGGACAAGAGATTATCGGTCAGCTTAAAGAAGTCTGCAAAGAAATTCTTGCCGACAGATTCAAAGAAAGATCCAATAAGTAGCAGTTGTTCACATAATAATGTACTTTTGTATTTTAACGTTGTACATAATCAAGCATAATGAAAGACTCGATCGCTTATCTGCCTAAAGACAAACAGGAAGAACTGAATTTTCTTGTAACGGAGATACTTCGTCGCTTACCTCAGACGGAGTTTATTATTCTGTATGGAAGTTATGCGAGGGGCAATTATGTTCGCCGTAGTATACGGATTGAAGACGGCGGTATTCCTACCGTTAAAATATCAGATTATGACATTTACGTGATAACAAGCGGAATAAACAGTAAAAAAGCGGAAACCATCTTGGATAACGTAGAAGATATCTTCTTTGCCGGAAAAGATTTTGACCGCGATACCCCTGTTGAGTTTATCAATGATGATATTAAGCAGCTTAATAAGTTCATTGAAGAGGGGCGGTATTTCTATACACAAATAAAGCAGGAAGGAATTATTCTTTATGATAGTGGGAGATATAAATTATCTCGTCGTCGGAAATTAAACTTTGAAGAGATCAGAGAGCAGGCACAAGAGTATTTTGATGAAAAGTGTGTGAGAGCAAATAACTTTTTAAAGTATGCAATAATGGCTGACAAAGAGACAGATTATAAAGAGGCATCTTTTTTTCTTCATCAATCCTGTGAAAATTATTACTATGCTATCCGTTTAACACATACACTACGAAACAGTAAACAGCATAACCTTTCCAAATTAATATCTTCTGTAAGACGTTATTCCGATGATCTGAATAATGTATTTCCTCAAAACACCTCCGAAGAGAAACGATTTTTTAAACTATTAAAAGCTGCCTATGTGGATGCCCGCTATAATCCTCATTTTGTAGTCACAAAAGAAGATATTGATGCACTTATACCAAAGGTGGAAATGCTTCGAGATATTACAATGCGGATTTGTGAGGAGAAAATTAAGGTATATGGAAATACTGATTGACCAGAAATCAATTATATTGCAATTTAATGAATGCTTTGCATTGATAAAATAAGATGACAAACGAGGTTACCTTTTTTTATATTCCAAAATAAATAAACGATATTCTAAATTTCATTTATGGGGCTAAAATCGGTTCTGTTTTTGTGTAATTGGTTTTAAACCTGTATCTTGCGCGCCTTTTAAAATATTTATTAATGAGTAAAAGCGTGTTATGAAGAAGAATTTGTTTAGCTGTTTATTGCTACTATTTTGTGCCTCCGGAGTATTTGTTTCTTGTGGGGACGATGATGAGAAAACGACTGTTGGATATTCGGGTAAGGATATAAGCGGAGATGCTGGGATTACCCGTGATAAAGAGACGAAAAAGGCTGTGCTGAGTGTGGATACCGATAAAGCCTGGGAATTATATGCCGGTTCTACAGCTGAAGATATCGATATGAATACACCTTGTCTGACCGGTGACGGAAAAGGCTCTTTCGATTTGAGCGTCGATGCCGGAAAAAGATCCGTATTCTTGTTTAAGACGGCTGAAGGTCAGGCTTTATTAGCGGAAAGATTGTTGCCGGTCACTGCGTATAACTTCAGGGATTTGGGTGGTATAAAAAATAAAGAGGGGAAATTTGTTCGTTGGGGAAAATTGTTCCGTACGGACGAAATGAATAAGATGACTGATGCCGACCTGACATATCTGGCAAGTACGGGACTGAAAACCGTTGTCGATTTTCGTACTGCAACAGAAAAAGAAGGTGGATTTGGCGGTATGATGCCGGCTGCTCCGGATAAATTGCCTTCTACTGTAAAGAATCCTTATGATTTAGAGATTAATGCCGGTAATATATTTTCTGATGAAATTATCGGAAGTATATCTAAGGGACTTAGTGAGGAAGAAACTGCACAGATCATGATTGACGGGTATATCGAAATGATCAGTTATGATGATTATGTGGCCAAATACAAAGAGTTCTTTAAATATCTTCAGGATGAAAATTCTTTACCGTTAAGTTATCATTGTTCAGCTGGTAAAGACCGTACCGGGGTTGCGACCATGCTTATCCTGTCGGCTCTCGATGTGGATAAGGCGACGATTATGAAGGATTATTTGCTTAGTAAAGAATATATTAAGGGTAAATATGATTCGTATTTGAAATATTATCCTCAGATCGCCCCGTTAGTAACTGTCGATGAAAAATATCTGAATGCCGCCTATGATAAGATAGACGAAAAGTATGGCTCCATGACTAAGTTCCTGACAGAAACGTTAGGAGTCGATATCCAGAAGATGAAACAGTTATACTTGTATTGATTACTTGTAAACCCCGATTATTCCATCTGCTGTAATTGTCTCGGCACTTACCTTGAACTTCCGGCATCTGCTGTTATTGTAGAACCGGATACTGGCTTTGCCTTTTTCATCCGGAGTAACGGATGGATTCCAGTATAAAGTGCGACGGTAATCCGGTTCGGGAGGAAGCACTGAATAATCGGGACTATAAAATTCTTTGACCTGGCTATAACCTTCCAGCCAGGTTTTTCGTACCCCTTTACCGGCATCTGTCGGAATCTTGTCTTCCGGGTATGTTTCAACAAAAACGACACAACCATATATCTTATCTATTTCCAGCGGAGATATTCTTGGGTCTGCATATTTACACATAGTGGAGATATCCTCGTTAATGTAGATAGACTTGATGGCTTCGAGCCGGATCAGTTTGTATTTGTTGTAATCCATTTCAGTAGCCATCGTCGGTTCATAGTTGATTACAAAAAGAGGCATTCTGCCTTTGTATTGCAGATATTCGTCCTGTCTGGAGAAGGCTTTTCTGAAATTATTATTCATATTTATCATCAGTTCATGGATATCTTTTCCGATGTATTTGCCCTGGTCCGTGATATCATCCCATTCTGACTGAACGTCGTAATAGGCGATAGATTTCGATCGGTTGTTGTAGATATCCTTTTCACGTGATCTCTTTTTAGCGGTAACGGTTACTTCATCCAGGCGGAGGATTTTTTCTTTGTTTCCCGCTTTGGCCAATGAATCTTCGTAAGAAGTCAGCAGGGCGTTGATATCTTCTTCCGGTTCCTGAATATCGGGAACATCTTCCGGCTCAGTTTTTTCTTCTTTATCTCCTTCCGCTCTATCGGCGATGTTCACTTGCATCTCGGCATAGCGGTATCTCTTAGGTTCCGGAGTGAAAAGCCTGTCCAGTATGATCCGGTGGTCTTTCTTTTTCCCTTTTTCGCTTACAGCCAGTATCATATTCCATTTCCCGGTAATATCTGTACGGAAAGCGAAACGTCCCAGGCTGTCTGTAACAAATACATCGAACGCATTGCCGGGCTTTTCCTCTTCGCCCCTTTTGAGCAGGAAGGAAGAGACGGTGACATTCGGTTTGGGTATTTTCCTGACAAATGAAACTACCTGGCCGTGCATTTCGATACCTTGTTCCGGCCTGTATTTCAAGTCGAATGGTTCTATACCTGCCATCTGCTTCCAGGAATAACGGTGCCAGCCTTGCACCATCATAAGAAGGTCGAGAGCTGAGCGATGGGTAGAGTCGTCCGCTTCGAAATAGTAAGACGGGTTGCGGACGTACCCTTTGATTTCGGACATCAGCAGTAGATCGGTCAGGATAGTATGATTCCACGCAACTTCGTTCATGCCGTCTCTCACCGATAAGGAGAAAGGAGTTTGTACGGGATTGGTTTCCCGGTCGGTTAGGGTAAATTCCATATCGACTGCTTCGTAAGGCTCGTATGTCTCTTTCGAGGTTTTTGACTGAATACTAAATTGGTTGTCTTTGTTGTTGAATAGGAGGCGGTCGCAAAGTATTTCTCCATCGGAATTGAATAATATGGCTTGTGCAACACCTGCCGGGAAGTTTGTTTTATCTACTTTGAACCGGATTGTTTCATTATGGATGACATTAATAAGGCTGTAGCCATGTAGTTGTCCTCTGCTGATAAAAACCAGGCCCAGTTTCTCGGCGGGAGTATATTTATTTTTCTGTAGGGAGATTTCGAGACTGTCAGGAGAAGACAGGTTGTCCACATGGAAGGTGAATCCTTGTGGTAATGGCTTGGGCATATCAAATTGGTATTGTTTGCCGTTGTAGTCGACTATTGCTTTTCGTTTGCTTTCGTCAGGTGTATAGTCGAAGAAACCTCGTCCTTCGTGAACTGTTGAAAAGGTGGAGATATCTTCTTTGTCTTCATTGATGATCTTTCCGGAGGCTTCCAGCGGGTTACCGAATGCGTCGGTTATTTCGAATGCAATCCGTGAAGTGATGCCGTGGATCAGGTTTCCTCCTTCCGGATAGAGTTTCAGGGTTACTTTCTTGTCCTTTTGAGGCTTCTCCCGTTTCTTCGGGTATTTGCCGTATCCGTATTTCAGCATGTTTTTCTCTTCGAAGTTTCCCTCTTCTTTGGGCTTGTTAAATATGGGCAGTAGCCGGGAGAAGATAACGTCTTCGCCGAAGTTCAACATATATTTCGTGTAGGCACGGACTTCATAAAATCCGGAATAGAAGGGAAGCTGGCCTAGCGTGAAATCACCATGGCACCGGCCGTCTTCTATTTTCAAGACACGCTTGTCCACTATTTCTCCTCCGGGATTGAGCAGTTCGACATACAGGGTTTTGCTCAGTTCGGTTGCCTGGTGCAATTCGGAGGTTACGACGTAACATGTAAACCAAATATTATCGCCCTGATAGTAACTGGTGTTATCGAAATGCAGGTAGACTTTTTCGTGGGGAATATATTGGGAAAACTGATCGGTCGCACGAATAAACTGGGTTAGTTTATTGAGTACAATGTCCGGTTCCTGCCCCGATGCTTTAAGGCAAAATAGTAAGAGAAAAATATAGTTGATAACGTTGTAATGTGTTTTCATGCGACTTCGTACTTCCCTTATATGGAAGAATATACGAAGTTACAGATAAATAAAAATGTTGCAAAGGGATGCAGGCTTTTTTTAGAAAGGGCGCATGCTTTTTCGGAATAGCATGTGCCCTTTTTCTTCAATCTTCCTTATTCCTCCGTATCGATTACAGGAGCGTCGAGATTCGTTATTTTCTCTTCTATATCGAATGTTTTGCCGTCTGCATCTGTGTAACTGTATCTTAGATAGAAACTTTGTCTTGTTTTATCGTAAGTACTTTTACCCAGATCAGTTATTTGGGCATCCAGCCAGGGTTTTATAGTAACAGATGTGCTATCCGCGCCGATAGTGAGAAGCATAAAATTGGTTTTTATGTATCTGGCTTCTCCGGACAATGAATGGATAGGCATCCGTACAGAATTGGAAGACATGGCTTTCAGGGTTGGCTGTACCGAACGGATTGTTTTAGGTAACTCAATAGAACTACCCGCATAATTTCCAGAGAATCCGTTGACCATTTTAACTTCGTAAACCATTGTTTTCAATTCTTCGTTCACATCATATCCTTCGCTGTTTGAGACGATCGTGAGAGGTAGGGCATACGAGATGTCGGGATCAAGCCCTTGTGGCTTTAAGGGGATATGAAGTACTCCGTATTGAGCATTTGCCGGAATGGTCACCGATAAATCCGTCGATGTGTAATTTGCTTCCGGTAACAATTTTTTGTCGATGTATAGAGGGTTCCCCAATGCACTTTTTTTATTGAGCGAGTCAAGCGCATTCGGGTTGATTGCCAGTTGAACCGTCAGGTCGGACTTGATAGGTTCGGAAGAGGCGCAATAAATTGAAAATGACATGGAATTGTTTTCACTTCCATACGCATGTTCACCCACGTAGAGCATATCACGGCTGTTTACGATATAGAGTGTTTTTTTATATTGTTCACCAAAATCAGCCGGTTCACTTGAACAACTCCAAAATATGAAGGCTGACAGGGAAAATAATATGAGCTTTAATTTATCTGGTTTCATAATAAACTGTATTAATGTATTTGTCTAAAAACATGTTATTAAAATCCGGGCATCTGGTCCAGATTAGGATTTTTATCCACTTCACTTTTAGGTATGGGGAAGAAAGTCTGTCTGCGGGTAAAGACCTTGTAGATCCAGTCTCTTTCTTTTACCTGGATAATGTTGTAAAATTTATCCTTTTCTGCTTCTGTTGCGCTTACATCACATCCCATAACCGGTGCGTTCTCGTAGATAATTGCTTTTTTAGTACGTCGCAGGTCGTGATATCTACGTCCTTCCCAGGCAAATTCGATCTGACGTTCCCGTGCAATCAACTCCCTCATTCTTTCTACATTGGCAACATCGGCGTCGGTGATGCCCGGTAATCCGGCCCGGTAACGGATCAGGTTGAAACAACGTTTCATTTCGCTTGTGTTGCGTGTCACTGTAATGTCGTTGATGGTATATGCCTGATCCAGTTCATTCATCGCCTCTACATAGTTTAAATATACTTCGGCCATACGGTAGGCCGGACAATATTTGGTTTTCTGCCTTCCGCCGCTGATCCATGAATCTTCGTAATGAAGGAATTTCCGGCAGAGATATCCGGTCATCGGGTATTCTTCGGCTTCGCCTTGGGGACGGTTCAGGGCATAGTCCCGTCCACTTTTTGAGTCGCTGAAATATTTGGCCACTTTGCCATCCTGCTGGTCCACTTTGTCGGGAGGAGTTGAGGTGGAGGGGAAGTAGGAGTTATTGAAGGCAATCGTTGCATAAAAGCGCATTTCACGATTCGCATACCATTTATGAGTTCCGCTCAGCAGCGTAAAGCCATTACTGTTTTTCTCTCCGGAAAATACCAGATCCGTATTTGTGTAACCTTCTTCATAAGGATAGGCTTCACTTGCATTATTGATGGTACGTCCGTCGGCCATGTAGTAAGCATCGACCAGTGATTGCGGTACGAAGAATACATTCCAGGCATTCAGTACACCCGGGGCGGCATATTTATTCATGCCGTTGATTCCCGTACTTTGGCGGCTAAAAAGTATCTCCCGGTTAGATGATGCTAATACACATTCGCCATTGAACATATCTATGTAAGAATGGTAAGGATCGATACCTCCTACGCCATCCGGGAAATCACCTTGTTCGGCTGCCGTTACAGGGAAAGTCGGAGTATTCTCCATTTTGGGAACAGTATAGAGATCGTTGGGTTTGATGTCGACCAATCGTTTAGCATTGGCAGCAGCGATGGCCCATTTTTTTATGTCTTTTACCGGATTGAGATAAGGTACTCCCTCATTGTTTATAAAATCGCTGAATTCTGAATTTTCACCGTTATAAAGCGGGCTGGCCGTATAAAGCGTCAGGCGTGACAGTACTGCCAGTGCAGAATTTTTTACTGCCTGGCCGATTTCTGAATTATCCCTGACCTGTGTGGGTAATAGTTTGATTGCTTCTTCCAGCAAGGCAGATACATAATCGCTGCATTCATCCCATGTGTTGCGTTCGACCATCATCTGGTCGATAGGTGTGTCGAAGTCGACAGGCGTATCAGGAACAATGGGGACGGGACCATAGGCCAGCATCAGTTCAAAATAGATCATCGCTTTAACGAATGTCGCCTGTCCGATCCATTCCGATCGTTGTAAAGCGCTTACTTCCTGACATTCATTTACTCTTTGAATAAAAGTATTGGCTTTGCGGATTCCTTCATAAAAATAATTCCAATAGTCGAAGTGGTCCAGATCTTCCGCTTTCATTTCATTGTTACAGAAATAATTGTAGTTGTGTCTGTTTCTCTTGTAGCCTGCTACACCTTCATCGCTAATTAGAACCCAGGGTTGCGCATTGTCTGTCCATGCACTTGGCGAACCGTAGTCGACCAGGTAACTATATACGTTATTCAGATACTTCTGTGTATATTCTTTTTTTGCAAACACAGTGTCAAGGGTGAACAGATCGGCTACATACGGATCTATATCCAAAAAGTTACACGATTGGAAAGTAATTCCTGCACTGTTGAGGATAACGAATAAGAAGGCAAATAGACTTGTTTTTATTTTTTTGCTTGTCATGATTCGATGAATTAAAATGAGACTTGTAAGACCATTGAATAAGAACGGGTAATAGGATAAACGGCACCGTTGTCGCTTGCTTGTTCGGGATCCCATAATTTTACTTTATCCCAGACACATAAATTATCTCCGAGCACAGATATACGTAAATTGCTCATGTTTATTTTCGATAATATTTTTTTAGGGATCGTATATCCTATTTCAAGAGTTTTTAAACGGAGGTATCCTGCATCGGCAAGCCAGAAAGAAGAGGGCCGATTGTTGTTTACATTTTCTCCGTAGGTAAGACGGGGAAAACGGGCGTTAGGGTTCTCTGTCGACGGGTCTCCTGAGTAAGAAGCCGGTGTCCAGCGATTTTTCTGATCGTTCACGATGGAAAGAACGTTGCCGGTCACACCTCCGGCAAACGGGTAATATCCGTTTCCTCCCATGAAATAATCAACCTGTGCTGCTCCTCTGAAAAATACACTGATGTCGAAACCTTTCCATTTGGCACTGGTCGCAAATCCGTACTGAACTTTTGGTATGTTGGAATTACCGATAGGAGCAATATCATAATCGTCGATACGGCCATCGCCATTTATATCCTGATACTTAATGTCTCCGGGGAGGACTTTGCCGAATTGGGTAGGACTGTTTTTAACATCCTCTTCATCTTTGAAGAGTCCCAGAGCGATTAAACCACGGGTCACACCATAGCTGGTTCCTTTTTTAGCCAGATAAGGGTAGCGGGGAGGTACCTCGTCGTAATCGATGATCTTATCTCTTGTCAGTGTGAAGTTTCCGCGCAATTCAACGTCTACATTACCAAAACGATGGGTATAAGAGGCTGTACCGTCTGCTCCCCAGCTCTTCATCTTGCCCACGTTTCCCCAGGGTTTTGTGCCTACGCCGATGGTTCCGGGCAGTGTGGCACGTTCCATGAAGATATTATTTCGTTTGTCGATAAAAGCATCTACCGTGATGTCAAGCGCTTCCCAAAGGGTAAGGTCGATACCGAAATTCTGTTTGATCGCTTTTTCCCAGACAAGGCCGGTGGAACCCAGTACGGCATCGGTCACTCCACCTCCCGAATTTTGGTACTGGTCGCCGAAGACATATCCGGGTGCACTCATATTTACGGTTGTAAGATAAGGAAAACGGACATCGTTACTGATCTGGTCGTTTCCTACCAATCCGTATGAATAGCGGAGTTTTAGGGTCGTGATGAACGGTAATTTCTTTTTCACCAACGGATAGTTGGAAATAACATACCCCAAAGCGGCTGAGGGGAAAAATCCGAAGCGTTCTCCTTTCGGGAAATTTTCGGAACCATTATATCCGAAGTTACCTTCTATAAAGTAGATATCATTATAAGAATAAGTAAGGCGTCCGGCTATCCCTTGATTACGATGCGGGATAGATGCCAGTTCACCGTCTGCATCCGTGCGTTGGTAGTCCTTTTGATTGTAGAGGAACAGTCCGCCGATACGGTGCTTTTCGGCAAATAACCGGTTGTATTCCACTTTACCTTCGACATAAATCGTACGGATACCGTACGAAGTACTTTTGAAAGTCATTGGCTCGGCAACAACAGTTTTGAGTGTCATCAGTTCCCCGGTATTCCAGTTGCGGTCAGTCGCTTTATACAGATCCGGCATTTTGGTACGGCTGGTAAGATGATTGTTGTAGTTGTCGAACGACAGAGATGCCGTCGCTTTTAAGCCTTTTGTGATAAAATCTAGCGATTGTTCTATTTTCAATAAAGATTCTATAGAATTATCACGGTCAGTGAGGAAGCCGGTTTCATTTAGCAATACGGAAGGGGAGGTCATGTCTCCTTTTCCGTAAGCGGGAAGCTGTCCGTTCGAATAGCGTACCGGAACAGTCAACGGGGTTAAGGATGCTTGTGCACCCCATATCTCTTTGGTCGTGCCCATGCCCGGACGGTTCATATCAACCAATTTGGCGGATAAGAGTAAACTAATCAGTGTACTTTTGGTCAGATCGACATCGATGTTGCTTCTGAAAGTATATTGATTACGTCTTACATTCGAGTGATAGCGTTCCATGCCGGTTTGTTTGTAAATGGCATCGTTGGTCCGGTAAAAGGCACTCATATAATAACGGGCCAGTTTGCTACCGCCGGAAATATTGATATTGCCCTGTACACCCAGTGTCCGTTTTTTCAATATCTCATCCTGCCAGCTAACATCCGGATAGAGGTCCGGATCCATGTTGTATTTTATGATATCAAAAATCTCGGGAGAATAAACCGATTTATCGCCTCTCACTACTTTGGCTTCGTTGGCCAGTCTGGCATAGTCGTAAGCTCTGAGATAGTTGGGAAGTCTGGGTAGTGTTTCTATCATCGTCTTAACACTGCCGTTGATCGAAACTTTTCCTTCAACACCGCGTTTGGTATTGATCAGTACCACACCATTCGCTCCTTTGGCACCATATACGGCAGTTGCTGTTGCATCTTTCAGAACGGAGAAACTCTCGATATCTTCGGGAGCCAGTTCGTTCAGGCTGGAACTTCCGCGGTCTATCCCGTCTATCAGTATTAAGGCACTGCTATTGGCTCCGAATGTACTGATACCACGGATCCAAAATTCGGATACATCGCTGCCCGGTTCGCCGCTCTGCTGAACGCCGATCAGCCCGGCTACACGTCCGGCTAGCGCATTACTGACTGAAGTTACACCACCCACATTCAATGTCGTCGGTTTAATACTTGTAATGGCTCCGACTACGCTGACTTTTCGTTGTGTGCTATATCCTACGATACTGACTTCTTCCAGTTGCTGTGCATCGGCATCCAGTACCACATTGATTGTTTGTTCCTTGGCCGTGCCGATTTTGATCTCTTGTGTTTTGAATCCGATATAAGAAAAAACGAGCGTTGTGCCAGGTTTGACCTGAATGGTATATTTGCCGTCTATATCTGTAACGGTTCCATGTGACTGGTCGTTTCGCGGATATATGTTTACACCGATCTGAGTCTCATTATTAGAGTCGGTGACTACTCCCTGAATATTAATTGTTTTTTGCGCTGAGGCAAAAGCCGGCAGCATCGTCAAAAACAAGACGATCAATGCTATATATTTTTTCATTTTTATGTACTTTAATCTATGGTTATTGAATAGCTATACAACGGATCAAATAATTGTAGGTGTCGGCCACATATAGGATACCGTCGGGGGTAGCTGCTACATCATAAGGTTTATTGAAAAGTGCTTCCTGGGGTTTACCGTCTTTATATCCGGATTCTCCCGGAACTCCGGCGAAGATGGTTGCATTGAACTCCTCATCTACTTTCCAGATTACATGGTTGGTGTAGTCTGCCAGATAGACGTTTCCTTCCTGGTCGGCGGCCATTCCTTCGATCTCTCCGAGTTGTGCGGCTTTTCCGTTTCCTTCTTTAGCCGCGCCTTTACCTGTTCCAACGATATGTTCTATCTCGTTTTGTGTAATCCATGGAGTAGAATGTCCGGCAGGAGTATGATAAGGATTCAGGCGATAGAGGCGTCCCCAGGCTTCGGAAGTGATATAGAGATATCCGTTTTTCTTATTATAGGCGATGTGTGCCCATGAATCCATATTCAGATTCTCTCCGATCAGCTCTACCTTTTTTGTTGCAATGCTTACACGGATCAGGCGTTTACCTGAAGAGGATAACAGGAAAACATAGTCATTGTCGGCAGCCAGCCCAAAATAATCTATGGCTCCGGCGATGTAGTCACCTTTGTCATTTTTTTGATCATAATAAGCTTCAGCTTCCTGCCAGTTGCTCGATTTATACAATCCGTAGAAAAGAAGCGGGCGCATGGATGTACGTCTTTCCAGTACATAATAATTTGTAAAGTCCAGATTGAATGAACATTGCCAGGGCTCATGCATCCCGGAAACTACAGTGTTGAGTTTGTTGTCCTGGATGGAAAGCATCCTAACCATCTTGCCTCCATCGTCAGCAATCAATACAGTCCCTTCATCATCGACAGCTAGCATGACGGGACGTCCGAATGAACCTTCCAGAGCCGGGCCGTCTTTAGCCGTTTTCACGTCTAATTGTCCGGCTACAGTAGTAACGGTGGCTTTAATGTTGTATTTAAATAATTTATCTTTAAGCGTTTCTTCCCTGTATTTGGGTGATCCGTCTGAATTTACTCCATCTTCTACTGCTACTTTGATGGTAGAATGTTCTCCGGGTTGTTTGGGGACCATGGCATAGATAGCGTTGTTTTGTACTTTAAGGATCAAGGCCTCTTTTTGATTGAAAAACAATTTTACTTTGGATATATCATTTCCGAAGTTGGAGCCACTCACCACTACACGGGTTCCTATTCCTCCTTTTTCGGGACCTATGCTTGATACAACCAACGGTTTATCAGGGGAATACGGATTATCTTCAGAAGAACTGTTGTCATCATTACAAGCTGTAAGTCCTCCTATGAAAAGAAATGCGGTAAATAGATAGAATAAGGTTACATTAATTTTTGAGGTTTTCATTGTCTAATGTACTATGTTTAATACTAGGTGCAAAGTATCGTTAGTACAATCAGTAATTATTCATTTGCAACTGAATAATGATGATTGTATGTAAGCAGGCTTTTGCATGGTATAGCAAAAGAGGATCATATTAGATCTAATTTAACAAATAAAGATTACACATTCTCTTAGAGTATGTAATTGAATAATGCGACTAAGGGTATTTCAGGTCATGTTATAATGTTATTTGTGAAAGACTGTAGTCTTTCTGGTTTGTAATTAGTATACGTTAACTTTAATGCTGTAGTCTTCGTAGAACCATGGCATTAGGCGAAGAATTGGGAGACATAAATGGCAATTTATTGCATTTATTTATGAGAAATCGAAATATTGTCCATCATTGTAGTAATATTGTCCATTTTTATGCCTTTAAAAAGCTTGTTCTTTTGTATTATTAATTAAATAATATGAGAAATAATGCCATAGTTCTACGAAGACTATGGTGTTGTTATCAATAAGAATTATGCTGTATCAAATTAATTTGTCTCAGTTTTTACTTAATTTGAATTGGGTATGAAGAATGATTTGTTCCTTTAAATTTTATTTTGTTGTTTATATAATCCTTGTTATTTAATCGTTTATTTGTAAAATGTATGGTGTGTTGTTTGTATTGTTATTTTTAACTACATACTAAAAGAGAGCCTCAATGCTGTCATTTCCTATATTTGCTTTCATTTCTTAAATAAATTGATTAAAATTAATTAAAACACAGAGGCGTTTTGCTTATTAGTCTGTAATCTTGTTACATTTGTGCATGACATACTTTTTATATACTCTAACATCATGAAGACAAAAGCAATTATTATCAGTCTCTTTTTTTGCTTGTTCATGGGCGCATCCTTTTTGTGTGGAGCTACGCCCTATCTCTCCGCTGGCCAACCGGCCGATTCTGTTTTATGGAAACAACAACTGGATATGATAAAGAAAAATACGGCTGAATATCATCTGGGGTATGTCCTTACAGGTTATAAATACATCGGCAAGATTTCTACGGAAGAGGAGCTGGAGAGGGCAAAGCTTGCTATACTTGATGGTACAGGCTATCCTGCTGTTGCGTATGGAAAAACAAAATTGATGAGTTTGAAAGAGTTCTCTTCCATCGACAAAGAAAAGGCAGAAAATATGAGGAAAGATGTAAGGAAGACTTTGGATCAATTGTTGCGGTTGCGGCTTGGATTGGAAGAGGTGGAATTAGAGTGGACATGCGATGGCACTATTTACAAGACTGTCTGTGTAGTCTCCGGCACACTCGGAATCCTCTACGAAAATGTTTTTATCAACTCCTTTCAGCCTGGTGTTGAAACAACTACTGTGCGTTCGGAATTCTAACACAAAATTAAAACAACTATTTTCGGGATCAAAAACAATTGTTTTTTAGAATTAATTCTATATACTGTGTCAGTTTGTATGTCCGGGCTGTTCTCTATGTCATTTCAGACTACTGCTTTCAGCTTTCAGTTGTTCGGGATGGCCTGTTTTTTCAATGTACCCGGCTGAAGGGATGAAACTGTGAAAAAGTGTATACGAAAATTCAAGGTAAAATAACTTTCTGCAAAACATATGACTTTTGTCTTCAAAGCATATATGTTTTGTCGTCAAAGGTCCTGACTTAACATTTCGAAACACCTATGTTTTACGAGCAGGATAACTGCCTGCAGGCAAATGGATAACTATTGGTTGGAGAATGGATAACTATTGATTGGCAAACGGATAACTATCTGGCGGAATCTAAGTCCGGTTATATCACCTTTCAGTCGGACCGTTTATCTTTCAATGGGAGATTACGACTGACGCCTGAAAGGTGAGCTTTGAAAATTACATTGCTATAGGCTGGATTTTCTGCATGCTATTCAATGAGGTAGGATGTCTTTCAGATTTCTGATTGTTTTAGACTTGTTCGTTAACAAATTGTAGTTGTTATGTCCTCCCGAATACAGAATACAGTTTATTCCCAAAGTTTTTGCCACTTCTGCATCGTGTAATGTATCTCCTATTATGAGCGCTTTTCCCGGATCCAGGGAGTTCTCTTTTATCAGTCTTTGGCCGATTCCGATTTTTCCGGTAGCACAGATGTTATCTGAACCGTATATTCCTTTGAATTTATCCGTCAGGTGGAAACGGTTAAGCATGCGCAATAGATCGTCTGTTCCGGCAGCAGATAGAATATATTGGCTGATGTCTTTTGCATTGATCGCATCCAGGATAAAAGGGACATCAACATGCAGCTTTATATCTTTCTCGTAGTTTTTATAACGTTCCATATACTCTGCGGATATCTCTTCGATCGATTCTTTTTCGAAGTCGATGCCTATCCGGATATGGAACTGTTTGACGGGGAAGCAGAATATCTCTTTATAGGTATTTATATCCAGTAGGGGTAAATCCCTTTTTGAGAGCATTTCGTTGATAACCTTGACGTTTACTTCTACATCGTCTAATAACGTTCCGTTCCAATCCCAGATTAAAGTTTCTGTTTCTGATAAAATCATTTTTTTAGTTTAAGTGTTTTTACTCGTCTTCTTTGGAGAAAGATAGTAGACAAAGATAGGCAGATTTCTTATATAATCCGGTTGTTTCGGTCGCGTTGTGGTACATTATTTTTATATTTGCGCCTGTCTCTAAATCCTGTGAATGTATGAAATGTCTGCTGACTGTTCTTATTTTATTGGCTAATATGGCCGTTCAGGCACAAACGAAAGAAACCTGTCGGGTCGCCTTGGTACAAGCACATCTTGCATGGGGAGATGTTGATGCAAACCTTGAAGCTTTTCAGAAGCGGGTAGAGAAATGCCGGGGATGTGATATGATTGTGTTCCCCGAGTTGTTTGTTTCCGGATGCGAAATGAAAAAGAAGGATAAGGAAGTCGCTGTACAGACGAAAGATGAAATAGCGGGTTATTACCCGACTGTCATTGAGAAAATGAAGGAATGGGCGGCTGGTAGCGGAGCCTTGATAATCGGCTCTACAATATATAAAGAAGAAGGGAAATTTTATAATCGCTTACTTGCTGTCTTTCCTGATAAGCATTATGAATATTATGACAAACATAACTGTTTTAAGAAAGGAAGTTTTTCTCCCGGAGAAAAGCAGTTGGTCCTGAACTGGAAAGGACACCGTTTGGCTACTTATATCTGTTACGATCTCCGTTTCCCGGATTGGAGCCGGAATGAAGGCCGCTATGATACGGCTATTTATATAGCGAACTGGCCGGAGTCCCGGCGTGATGATTGGAATCGTCTTCTTCGTGAACGGGCTATAGAGAATCAGGCCAATATTATCGCAGTCAATTGTGCCGGGACTGATCTGGGAGGTATCATCTATGCAGGCGATTCTTACCTCTTGTCTCCCGAAGGGAAGATTGTCGGGGAATGTGAAGCCTACAAAGATGATATACTGATTGTAGAGTTGTGATTCATTGTTGGTTGATATCGGATATCTCGTAAGTTTTAAGATAATAATCAGAGTTAAATATTTTCAAGAGTTTATATTATGCTTGTTTAGTTGTATCTAATTAGTTACATTTGCGAGATGAAAGCAACAAGTAAAAAAGATAACGATATACGTGAATTATATTTCTCGGATGAGTTTGTAAAGTTCTATGATATGTTGCAGGATAAAGTGAAGGCTAAGTTTGAGCATACGATGGATGTTATCAGAACTGAATATGTGCTGAGTACGAAGTTTGTAAAACACCTGGAAAATACAGATTTATACGAAATGAGAGTGTCTGTTAGTACTAATGAATATAGGACTATTCTTTTTGCTGTTGATGATGATAATATCATTCTTTCAAAGAAAATATTACTTTTGAATGGATTTCTGAAGAAATCTACGAAAGACTATAATAAGCAAATAAAAATAGCAGAACGGATATTAAAAGACTTTGAGTTATGAGAAAGTTAGATGAAAATAAGTTGAGTAAACTGCATACAGCAGGTGAATTATTGGATAATAAATATGGGGAACTTGGAACCGAATCCCGTACAGCTTTTCATGAGAAATCAATCGCATGGTATTATGGTGAGATACTGCGTGATCGTCGGAAACAGCTAAAGATCACCCAACAAGAGTTGGCGGAAAAGGTTGGTACAGCTAGAAGTTATATTGCCCGTGTAGAAAAAGGGGAAACTGATATTCAGATTTCGAGCTTTTTTCGTATTGCTCGTGCTCTTGGAATAGAGTTTACCCCTACGTTCTTATGATTATTAACTTCGTTATTACCGGTCAATATCTTATATCCATTTTCTCTTCTCCATTGTCAACAGCTACCGGATATGCGTTCTTATTATAAGTATATTTGTAATAAGTCGTATGGGTGTTGCCGGTTTTTCCATCTGTCACGGTTTCTTCCGTAAGTGTATTCCGATAATTGAGGTACTGGCGGGAAGATATTCCTGATGTAAGTGAATGATAACTGAAAAACCATAACGGTAATTCCACTTGGCTCATTGAACCGGGTTGGTTGCTGTATTGAAAACTAGAGGTCGTGATAAGTGTCGAATCTTCGAGGCTGAACTTTTCGAGTTTTAACAGGTTTTTCGTAGATGGCTCGAAAGTTAAGGCATAGTAATATTTTCCATCCCATACTTTCTTATACCCTTCGCTAGTTATTTGAAATGCACCCAGATCTGTTATTTTTGTAGGAAATCCGTTTCCATCCAGTTCAATTTCCTGATTATAGGAAATATCCATGCTTGGTTCTCCACTTTGATTTACAATGATTTTATTTTCTTCCTTTTCGAAACCTGTATAGCCGTGTCCGTCCGCTATATTGGGATCAGCAGGAGGAGCGTAGGAGATACCGCGAAGTTCATTGCCTTCGTAGTTGAAAGTAGTGGTGAAACCGTCTTGGTTCATCATTTGCAGCAACCGGTTACCGGAATACGATAGGTAGGTTGTTTGATTCTCTGTTTTGAATGCACTGGGGAGACCGTCTCTCCCTGTCGAACCGAAGCCTTCGGTATTCTCATCACAGGAAAACAGACAAAAACTTACAGCAATCAGAGCTGTCGAGACAAGGGTATGGATGAATAGTTTCATAATAATTAGTTGTTTATAGTTTTATAAATATGATGCGATAGTAATTGGGATAGTTGCATCTGTTGGGAAAAATATAAGTATTTACGTGGTGAAGTGGTGAGTGTCAGATAAAGGTCCTATGTTTTGAAATGTAAAGACCTGACTTTTTTGAGGTGTTTCCTGGCTTTTTTTCGGGCTGGTAAAAAATGGAAGAGGTGGTGCAAAGGCTTCAAGCCAATGTTCCACCTCTTCTTATATATATGAATGTACGTGTTACCTACCCAATTCTTTATTATAGACTTCTTCATCATTAATAATGCGGAGTGCTTCTTTGAAGCTGGCATTATCATCATTGATTACCTGGAAATATTCTGCCATATCATACAGGTCACGGGCTATCAAAGCCTTTATCTGTAAGGCGATAAGCGGTTTTGAACGGTTGTATTCTTCTTCTTTATATTCGATCTTATCTTCTTTACCCAGATTAATTAACTCCTGAAAAGTTTCTTCGGGGACAACAAAGTCTTTCTTGTACTGGCTGAATTTCGGATATTTCTTGTTCATTGCCGCACGGTTACGGTCCAGGTAACTCATGGAAACACGGTTTACAAGACCGGATGCAACCAGGTTGCGGTGATAATCCGTATAACGGGTTGTGTCTACCGGAATGAAAACGTCCGGCATGATACCGCCACCGCCGTAAACGATACGTTTGGTTTCCAGTGTGTTGTATTTCATAGAATCCGGGAAATGGATGCTGTCGGCACTCATTAGCTCGCCGCGATTATAACGGTCGATCAGGTCATGCTGGTAATCTTCCAGTTTACCGTTTTCGTAATGTTTCTGGATACTACGTCCGGTAGGCGTATAATAACGGGCTACTGTCAGACGGATCATAGAACCGTCCGGCATCGGGATCGGTTTCTGAACCAGACCTTTACCGAATGTACGGCGTCCTACTACGACACCACGATCCCAATCCTGTACGGCACCCGAAAGGATTTCGCTGGCAGAGGCAGATGATTCGTCTACCATAACGACCAGGCGTCCTTCCTCAAAATTGCCTTTGGCTGTCGATTTGGCTTCGTCGCGCGGTTGTTTGTTACCTTCGGTATACACGATCAGTTTGTCTTTATCGAGAAACTCGTCTGCCAGTTCGATGGCAATATTTAGATAACCACCCCCATTACCTTGCAGGTCGAGGATCAGGTTTTTCATACCTTGTTTTTGCAACTTGGCAAGTGCGTCGCGGAACTCATCGGCTGATGAGGCGGCAAAACGGTTCAGTTTGATGTAGCCGGTCTGTTTGTCTGCCATATAAGCGGCGTCCAGGCTGGTTACGGGTATCTTTCCGCGGATGATCTTGAATTCGATCAGTTCCGGATTCTTATTTCGCAATACCTTGATGTTCACTTCAGTTCCTTTCGGACCACGCAGACGTTTCATGATGTCGGTCGTCTTCATTTTTACACCGGCTATCAGGGTGTCGTCGACCATGATGATACGGTCGCCAGCCATCAGGCCGACCTTTTCGGACGGACCGCCGGGAATTACCTGAATGACATATAAGGTATCGGTCAGCATATTGAACTGGATACCGATACCGTCGAAGTTGCCTTGCAAAGGTTCGGTCATCTCTTTTGTCTCTTCCGGATCCATATAGTTTGAATGTGGGTCCAGCTTTTCCAGCATACCGGTGATCGCATCTTCTACCAGCTTGGAATCATCCACCGGATCTACATATAGATTCGAGATGGCATATAAAGCCATGGATAATTTGCGGGCATCCTGATTCGGTTTCTGGGCCACAGCCGTTGTAATGGCAATCATTGCAACGAGCAGGGATACTACGATTCGTTTCATTTTAATTTTTGTTTCGTAAATAGTCAATATAAATTGGTCTCCTTCGGAACGAAGGGAGAAATATCTTTGCCATACCGCAACAATTCACGTACAATACTGGAACTGATGTGTGTATGTTCGGGTTCTGTAAAAAGAATGAATGTTTCAATACCGCTCAACTTCCGGTTGACGTCGGCAATACTTTTTTCATACTCGAAATCGTTGACAGTACGGATACCGCGCATAATGAATTCGGCACCGACTTCTTCTGCAAAATCGACAGTCAATGAGTTATACGACATCACTTTTACCCGTGGTTCGTCTTTATAAAGACACCGGATCGCTTCCAAGCGTTTTTCAAGTGTGAAGTAAGTCTGCTTCTTATCGTTAATACCGATAGAAATGATGATCTCGTCAACCAGGGCTAGCCCACGGCTTACCAACGATTGGTGTCCGATCGTAAAAGGATCGAACGTTCCGGGGAACAAAGCGATACGCTTTTTCATTTTCAATGTTCAATATTTAATTTTCAATTGACAACGTCTTCTTCTACAACCAGATTGTCAATAATAAAGTTCTGTCTTTCCATGGTGTTTTTACCCATATAGAATTCGAGCATATCTTTAACCAAGTCTTCTTTTTTCATCGTTACCGGGTCCAGACGCATGTCCTTGCCGATAAAGTTTCTGAACTCGTCCGGTGAAATTTCTCCCAGGCCTTTGAATCGGGTGATCTCCGGATTCTTTCCTACTGCCTGAATTGCAGCCAGACGTTCTTCTTCGGTGTAGCAATAATACGTTTTTTGTTTGTTGCGTACACGGAAAAGCGGGGTTTGCAGGATATAGACATGATTCCGTTTGATCAGGTCGGGGAAGAACTGCAAGAAGAACGTGATCAGCAGTAACCGGATATGCATACCGTCGACGTCGGCATCGGTAGCGATGATAACTTTGTTATATCGCAGACCGTCCAGTCCGTCTTCAATATTGAGGGCGGCTTGCAGTAGGTTGAATTCCTCGTTCTCATAAACGATCTTTTTAGTCAGGCCGTAGCTGTTAAGCGGTTTACCGCGTAGACTGAAAACAGCCTGAAAGTTCGGGTCACGGCTTTTGGTGATCGATCCGCTGGCCGAGTCACCCTCGGTGATGAAGATACAACTTTCTTCTGTCCGGTCGCCTTTGGCATCGTTGAGGTGGATGCGGCAGTCACGGAGTTTCTTGTTATGCAGGTTCGCCTTCTTAGCTCGTTCACGGGCCAGTTTCGTTACACCGGCAATCGCTTTACGTTCCTTTTCCGATTCAAGGATCTTGCGAAGCAGGGCTTCCGAAGTATCTGTGTTCTTATGCAGGTAGTTGTCGAGTTCTTTCTTGATAAAGTCGCCGACGAATTTTGCCACGGTAGGACCTTCGGGACCGACATCTTTCGAACCCAGCTTGGTTTTTGTCTGGCTCTCGAACACAGGCTCTTCCACCTTAATACTGATGGCGGCAACGATACCGGCACGGATGTCCGAATATTCGAAGTTTTTATTATAATATTCTTTGATGACACGTCCCAGCGTTTCGCGGAAAGCGGAAAGATGCGTTCCGCCCTGAGTCGTGTATTGTCCGTTTACGAACGAATAATATTCTTCACCGTATTGGTTACTGTGTGTGATAACCACTTCGATATCTTCTCCGTTCAGATGAATGATCGGATATAAGGGCTCGGTGGTCATATTTTCGTTCAACAGGTCGACCAGTCCATTGCGTGAATGGAATTTCTTGCCGTTGAACATAATGGTCAGGCCCGAATTCAGAAAGACGTAATTCTTCAAAAGGCTTTCTATGAATTCGTCCTTGTATTGATATTCTTTGAAGATTTCCTTGTCCGGAATGAAATAGATAAGTGTTCCGTTTGCTTCGTCAGTCGGTTGGATTCCAGACTCCTCTGTAATGATGGCTTTGCTGTATTCGACCCGTTTACACTCTCCTTCGCGGAAGCTGGTAATCAGGAAATAGCTGCTCAGGGCATTCACAGCCTTGATACCGACACCGTTCAGTCCGACAGACTTTTTAAATGCCTTGCTGTCGTACTTGGCACCAGTGTTCATTTTACTGGATACGTCGACCACCTTTCCCAGCGGAACGCCACGACCATAGTCCCTGACGGAAACAGTTCCTTCTTCGACGGTCACTTCTATAGTTTTGCCATACCCCATCATATATTCGTCGATGGAGTTATCGAGTACTTCTTTCAGCAATACATAGATCCCATCATCCGCATAGCTACCATCTCCCAGTTTACCAATATACATACCAGGGCGCCGGCGGATATGTTCCATCCAGTCCAGCGTCTTGATATCGTCGTCATTATACGCTGTCGGTTGTTGCATTGTTGAATTCAGTTCTTCCATAGAAAATCCTTATTTTAATTTTTTGATAAATGCTCTTCTTGTTTTGTGATGTTCACGTTTGAAATAGTCCCATTGGGCCTGTACGGCATTGTTGCTTGCCAATTCCGGATTACTTTCGGCATATTCGACTCCCAGACCGATATATACGGGAATAAGGTCGTTGAACAGCAATGCGTTTACCCCTTTGTTCTGATATTCAGGCAATACTCCCGTCAGATACAAATCGATTACTTTGGGCTTTGTTTTCAATGCTTTCAGCAGATGTATCCAGCCGAAAGGGAATAAATGTCCTTTTGCCTTTTGCATGGCATGTGAAAGGCTGGGTAATGAGATTCCGAAACCGACTACGGTGTCATCCTCTTCCCTGATGATAAGAGTCACCAGATCCAGACGGATCATCGGGATATACATTTTTACATAATAGTCGATCTGCTTCTGGGTCAGTGGAGCAAAACCATATAATGGTGCATACGCTTCGTTTAGTGTTTCAAAAATCTTTTGTGCATACGGCCATATCTCTTTCGTCTTTTTGAACTTCATTGTTTTAAGGCCATATTTCTTTTTTACTATTTCTCCGATGCGCAGGTGTTTGTCGGGTACACCTTCCGGGATATATATTTTAAATTCGTGCCAATCCTGATCTTTTTCGTATCCCATACGTTCCAGATGCTGCGGGTAGTAAGGGAAGTTATAGATGGCGGCCATGGTTCCGAGTTGGTCGAATCCTTCGATCAGCATACCTTCATGATCCATATCCGTAAATCCCAGCGGGCCGTGAATCTCTTTCATTCCTTGTTCTTCAGCCCATTTTTCAACGGCGTTGAACAAAGCGTCTACGACTTCTGCGTCATCGATGAAATCCAGAAAACCGAAGCGGGCGCGCTGTTGGTTCCACACTTCGTTACTACGGCGGTTAATCATTCCGGCGATACGGCCGACGATTTTACCGTCTTTGTAGGCAAGAAAATAGATGGCATCGCAAACTTCGAATGCCGGATTCTTCTTCTTGTCCAGTGTAACCATCTCCTCCTCGATCAATCCCGGTATATGGTAGGGGTTGTCTTTATATAAATCAATATTGAACTTAACGAATTTCTTCAGTTCTTTTTTGCTGGTAACTTCTTTAATTACTACACCCATTGGTTATTTTTATTAGAACGGCAAATTTACATAATAAATTCGTTACATCGACCTTTTAGACTTAAGATTAGGACTTTTAACATGATACCCTGTGCCTGTTCGGATCTGTTTTAGGAGGAAAATAGTATTACCTAGGCATGTGTATATAGTTTCATTAGGTAGAAACAGTTGTTTCATTACTAGGAACAAGTTGTTTCACTATGATGAAACAACTGTTTCTCCTGAAGGTAATAAGTGAAACGATCTGATTGCAGGTTAAAAACACTGTTGCCGGCGGGCTACCGGGCGGGACGAATACTTTTTTTCTTTAGGAATAAATTCCTGCCTATTCTTTATGAATGATTAAAATACTTTATATTTGCATTGATATAATGAGCAGCGAAATTGATTATTTACCATGAAAAATTTAATAGTGACCCTTATGTTAACAGTCCCTTTTCTTTCAGGAACATCATGTTCCTCGGCTCCTAAAATGATCCAGTCGGATCTGGCATTTAAAGCAGAAGCAACAACCGGTGAAGGTTCTATCTGGCATCCGGACAGAAATACCCTATTCTGGGTTGATATCGAAGGAAAAACCTTGTATGAATATTATCCGGACAAGCAGGACTGTAAAACGTGGGAGTTCGACCGTATGGTTTCGACGGTGGTGCCGGAGACGGACAGCACGGTGGTTGTCTCTCTTCAGGATGAGATTGTACGGGTGAACTTGAATGACGGAAGTTTGTCATCTGTGGCACCTATTCCCGATTATGAAGGAAAAGTAAGATGTAATGACGGAAAATGTGATCCGGCAGGCCGTTTATGGATCGGAACGATGGGATTCGGGGCGCCTAAAGGTGCCGGAACATTATATACGGTTGTGCCTGACGGAACGGTGGAGACCAAGTTGGAGAAAGTTACCATCTCTAACGGGATTGTCTGGTCGGCCAATAAGAAATACATGTATTACAATGATACTCCGACCGGTAAGGTGGCTCGTTACCGGTATGATGAAAAGACAGGCGAAATCCTGTTTGATGGCGTTGCCGTCACCTTACCTCCCGGTTCAGGGGCTCCTGACGGGATGACGATCGATAGCAACGATAATTTATGGGTAGCTCAGTGGGGCGGTTTCGGTGTGTACTGCTACAATCCTTATACGGGTGAGTTACTGGGAAAAGTAGAAGTTCCGGCTCCCAATGTGGCCTCTTGTGCATTCGGCGGCAAGGATATGGATACGCTCTACATTACAACGGCACGGGCCGGACTTTCGGAACAACAACTGGAAGAATATCCCCTTAGCGGTAGTCTTTTTGTTTGTAAACCCGGAGCAAGCGGGCCGGAGCCTTACAAATTTAAACAACCGGCAAAGTGAACAATATAATTTAACCTGTTTGTAAACAGTATATCGATTATATTTGTTTATTTTGTGAGAGAGATGATTTATCTCTCATTTAATTACAAAAAATATATGACGAAAAACAAATCCGGGAAGAAGGATAATAGAGAAAACAAACCGAAGAAGAACAAGGCTAAACGTATGAAGAAAGAAGCCATGCTCCACTCCGTTATGTCCGTTTTTCAATCCTCTCCCAAGGAACCATTTAACTATAAACAGATTAGCAAACTGATTGGCGTAGAGAGCCAGGTGCAGAAGCTACAGGTTGTAGACCTGCTGTATGATCTCTCTGCCGAAAATTTTATTACAGAAATAGACCGCGGACGTTATCGGTATAACGGTCTGGGTACCACTGCGATCGGTACATTCGGACGCCGGAGCAACGGGAAAAACTCGTTTATACCGGAAGATGGTGGTGCGCCGGTTTTCGTGGCGGAACGGAATTCCGGACATGCGATGGACGGTGATAAAGTGAAGGTGCAGTTGTTTGCCAAACGCAAGGGCGCTGAACCGGAAGCCGAAGTGATCGAAGTACTGGAAAGCCAGAAAAAGACATTTGTCGGCAAATTGCAGGTAACGAAAGGCTTTGCCTTCCTCATCACCGAGAACAAGACGCTGGCAAACGATATATTTATCCCGAAAGAAAAACTGAAAGGCGGCAAGAATGGCGATAAAGCCATTGTCCGTATCGTTGAATGGCCGGACGAAGCCAAGAACCCGCTGGGTGAAGTGGTCGATATCCTGGGTGTGGCCGGTCAGAATACAGCCGAAATGCATGCGATACTGGCAGAATTCGGCCTGCCGTATACTTATCCGGAAAATGTGGAGAAGGCGGCAAATAAGATATCGGAGATTATTCCGGAAGAAGAAATTGCCAAGCGTGAGGATTTCCGTAAAGTCCTGACCTTTACCATCGACCCGAAAGATGCCAAGGACTTTGACGATGCCCTTTCGGCTCGCCAGCTGGATAACGGAAACTGGGAAGTGGGTGTGCATATTGCCGACGTAACTCACTATGTAAAACCTGAAAGTCTGATCGACCGTGAAGCGGAAAGCCGTGCGACTTCCGTCTATTTGGTGGATCGTACGATTCCGATGTTGCCCGAACGGTTATGTAACCAGATATGTTCCTTGCGCCCGGACGAAGAGAAGTTATGCTTCTCCGCTATTTTTGAACTGGACGAAGAGGCCAACGTGAAGAAATCGCGTATCGGACGTACCGTGATCAAGAGCGACCGCCGCTTCACCTACGAAGAGGCGCAGTTGGTGATCGAAACAGGCGAAGGTGATTATAAAGACGAAATACTGGTCCTGGACGCATTGGCAAAGAAGTTGCGTGAAAAACGTTTTAAGAACGGAGCCGTTAACTTCGACCGCTTTGAAGTAAGGTTTGAAATTGACGAAACCGGAAAACCGATCAGTACTTATATCAAGGAATCGAAAGATGCCAACAAACTGATTGAAGAATTTATGTTGCTGGCGAATCGTACAGTAGCAGAATTTGTAGGTAAAGTGCCTAAAGGAAAGACAAAGAAAACGTTTGTCTACCGTATCCACGATCTGCCCGATCCGGATAAACTGGAGAATTTTGCCGCCTTTATCCGCCGCTTCGGTTATAAGATGAAAACGGAAGGCAGCAGTAAGATCGATATCTCCCGCAACCTGAACCGTTTGCTGGATGAAGTACATGATAAACCGGAAGAAAATCTGATTGAAACATTGGCAATCCGCTCGATGCAGAAAGCACGTTATACGACAGAGAATATCGGCCATTATGGCTTGGCTTTTGAATATTACACCCACTTTACTTCTCCTATCCGCCGTTATCCGGATATGATGGTGCACCGTTTGCTGGAACGTTATCTTGAAGGCGGACGCAGCGTGGTAAAAGCAAAATATGAAGAGAAATGCGACCATTGTTCTACGATGGAGCAGGTTGCGGCAAATGCTGAACGTGCGTCTATCAAGTATAAACAGGTTGAGTTTATGCAGGATAAGTTGGGCATGGTGTTCGACGGTGTGATCTCCGGTGTTACCGAATGGGGATTGTATGTTGAGCTGAATGAGAACAAGTGCGAAGGCCTTGTTCCTATCCGTGACTTAGGAGATGATTTCTACGATATGGATGAAGAGACATACAGCCTGATCGGTCGTCGTAAGAAACGCCGCTTCCGTCTGGGTGATCCTGTAACGGTGAAGATCGCAAATGCCAATCTGGAACGTAAGCAGCTTGACTTTATGTTGATGGAATAAAGAAGATATTATTGGATAAAATAAAAGAGACAACCGGTCATTAATGCATCAGTTGTCTCTTTTTGTTTTATATGGAAAGTGATAAAGTCGTATTATTCTTCAGCAGGCTGGAGGTTTTCGCCGATAGTGTATCCTAATTCGTCATCCCGTTTTTTATCCTGGAAAAGATATGAGTTTCCTTCTTCAGATTCGATATAGTAAAGGTTTGTATAGATAAAGTCCGGGTTGTCATGTTTTAATACTTTGGCAACATTGTCCGGGATAGGAGTATCCATGCTTAATTCATACACTGTCCTTCTCCAGAAACCTCTGTCTGTTGCTATTTCCCCATGAAAGAAAACATGTTTAATTGTATCATTGTGAAGGATGAAGTATTCATGCTCTCCGTCATTCATGTATCCTCTTATCTCTGCCCCTTTATATTTTTCGTGTATAAAATTAAAATGGTCTTCGGGCAGATTTACAAACCAGCGTGTATCGTTTGGAGTACATCTAAGGGTTCTCAAGTAAAGTCCGTCGTCATTGATATAAATATAATGTTGCATGTTGTCGGATTTTTTCCAGGGATACGTGAAATGTAATGTGTAAAGGGGCCTTGTTATCCCTGCTCGTTCTGTTTTAAATATCTCAATGTCCTGTACGCCAATATATCCGGCTTGCAGGAAAGCAGTCTGAACTTCAATGGGGAGTTGTTGGATATCGCTGATCTCTGTATAGGTCATTTTCCAGCTATCATTGACATACGAGATCAATGCCTCATTTTGTTCCGGATCTTTAAATTTTATTTGGTCGATGCCATCCGAATAATTCATGAAAGAAGTGATCTCTGCAGATGGATATCTTTTGGAGAAGTCGCTTTTGATTGCTGCGGGAATCTCATCTTCTATTGTTGAGTTCTCTTTATCACAGGCAGTAATACACATAAGTAGCATACATGCTACGATGTAATGGATACAATTAATTCGCTTCATAAGTTTTTATTTAGACAGGTAAATACAATAGCAATACTAGTTGGGTGCAAAGGTAAGAAAAACAAGGAATAGGAATCCTAAGACAGACTTCTGTTCCTTGTTTATGATGCATTATTTTTTTACCAGTAAATCAAACCGAGTGTGCCGCAGCCAATTAGCGCTAATCCCAGTAAAGCATAAAATATACGTGCTCCTTTTCTTCCGAATTTGTTTACGAAAGTTGTTGCTCCGCTGGTTTCGAAATACCAGTCGAAGTTAAAGATGGCAGCGACCAGGGAAAATGCTCCCAGGGTAATGAAGATGGCTAGTATGAAATAATCGGTAGGTTCCATCGGTTATTTCACTTCTACGGTTCGTGATCCGTCGGAATTTTCGCTGATCGTAACGTTTACCACGTCTCCCGGCAGCAACTCTTCGATCTTTTCCGGCCATTCGATAAAGCAGAGGGCGCCACTGTAAAAATAATCTTCGGTTCCTATCTGTTCTGCTTCACTGATCTTATTGATGCGGTAAAAGTCAAAGTGATAGATCAACTCGCCGGTCGTATCGCTGCGATATTCGTTGATAATGGCGAATGTCGGGCTGTTGATCACATCTTCTACGCCCAGCTCTTCGCAGATCGCTTTGATAAATGTTGTTTTTCCGGCTCCCATGTTTCCGTAGAAGGCAAAGACGGTACGGTCATCCATTCCGGCAATGAATTCTTTGGCTGCCTGGCGGATGGTATCTAAATTTTCAATCTTGATAATACTCATGATGTCTATTGATTATTGATCATTTGTAATCTACCCGCAAAGGTATATTAATTTTCAATTTTCAATTCTCAATTTTCAATTATTTTGGTATCATGGTAATAAACGGCACCATCATTTCCTCCATCGAGATACCTCCGTGCTGGAATGTATTCTTGTAATAAGAAACATAATAATTGTAGTTGTTCGGATAAGCGAAGAAGTCATCGTTCATCGCAAATATATATTTGCTGCTCAGGTTAGGAGAGGGCAGGCCTATCTTTTCCGGATCGCGTATCTCCAATACTTCTTTGGGGTTGTAATTCAGATTTTTACCAACTTTGTAACGAAGGTTGGTATTGGTATTCCTGTCTCCTATCACTTTGATCGGGTTATTGACGCGGATTGTTCCGTGGTCGGTTGTAACGATCACTTTATACCCTTTATCGGAGATGCGTCTGAACAACTCCAGGGTGGTCGAGTGTTGGAACCAGGAACGGGTCAGGCTGCGGTAGGCAGCTTCGCTTTGTGCCAGTTCACGGATCATCTTCATTTCTGTCCGGGCATGCGATAACATATCCACAAAGTTCAGGACAACGACATTCAGCTGGTTGTGCGTCAGTGAAGAGATCATATTCAACAGCTTTTCACCGTATTGTGAGTCGTGTACTTTGTTATAAGAGAAGGTGTACTTCTTGCGGAAACGGTCGATCTGTGTCCGGATCAAAGGCTCTTCGTTCAGGTTTTTTCCTTCTTCACTCTCTTCATCCACCCATAAGTCCGGAAACATCTTTTCTATCTGTAAAGGCATCAGGCCCGAAAAAATAGAGTTGCGGGCATACTGTGTGGCGGTAGGAAGAATACTGTAATACAGGCTTTCGTCGAATGTAAAATATTCAGCCAGCAGGTCTTTGACGACACGCCACTGGTCCAGACGGAAATTATCGATCAGGATGAAGAACACCTTTTCATCGTTGTCCAGCAAAGGGAATACTTTTTTCTTGAACAGATCCGGGCTCATCAGAGGGCGTTCCGCAGGGTTCTGTATCCAGTTTACGTAATTCTTCTTTACAAATTTACCGAAAGCGTTATTAGCCTCTTCTTTTTGCATCCGGAGCATATCGGTCATTTGTACCTGGCTGCTTTCCAGCTCCAACTCCCAGTACACCAGTTTCTTGTATAATTCCATCCAGTCGTCGGTCGTCAGCGAATCGTTGATCTGCATGCCGATGCGGCTGAATTCCTGTTGGTAGCCTACTGTTGTTGTTTCCGATATGATGACGTTTTTATGTACGTTCTTCTTAATGGAGAGGAGCAGCTGGTTCGGGTTGACCGGCTTGATCAGGTAGTCGGCAATCTTGTTTCCGATTGCCTGGTTCATAATGCTTTCCTCTTCGCTTTTAGTAACCATGACGACCGGTACGTTAGGGTTGATTTCCTTAATGTGGGCAAGCGTTTCCAGACCAGTCAGGCCCGGCATGTTCTCGTCCAGGAAAATAATATCGAACGATTGTTCCCTGCAACAGTCGATTGCATCCTGCCCGCTGATTACCGGAACCACTTCATACCCTTTATCCTGCAAAAACAAAATGTGAGGTTTCAGCAAATCGATCTCATCATCTGCCCAAAGTACTCTGTCTTTCTTTACTGCCATATTTGTTACCTTATTATTCTTACAAATTTAATCGGAATAGTTATATAATAACGCTACTTGCTATGGTTTTGTATATAAATCCTTGCTTTTTTACGAACTTTTAAGCCTGGGTGTACTGTTTAATATAATTTAATTATTTATTTATCATGTAAATACGATGTTGTCGTATATTTGCGTACATATCGTAGTAGAGAACATATAGTATTAATAATTATACCATGAGAACAAAATTGTTATTTATCGTTCTCTTTTTGTCAGCAGTAATGACGGGGAACGGAACGGAGGACAGGAGTGAATACTTAAGAAAAGTATTAGATAATTTGGAGAAGATAAAAACGGCTACTTACCGTTTGCAGAGTGAAGCTTGGGAACCGGGCGACACAATACCGGGCTATTCTGTCTATACATTTGTAGAAGAATATGATAATCCGGCAGACACTGCGGTAGGTGCCAGTTATGCGGACTATTCGGATGCTGAGAAAAAGCAAATAAGTTCCTGTTATGATGGGGATGTACGTCTATCCTTTTACCATGATAAACACGGAGTTATGGTTGATGATTTTACTCGCAGAAACCTGCCTTTCAGACTGGTAGGCGTAGGAACTCCTTATTTCAACTATGCGAAGAATATTATTAAATATGTGCTGACAACCCAGGACAGTATCTCCGTGGACATGAAAGATTGCGGAGATGAATATCTGCTTAGTTTGGTTATTAACGAAGATGTACAAGTTGAATTTTTCGGACGACCTTACCATCTTCCCAAGCCGCCGTTCTACCAAGACCCGACTTCCATATATGAGGTACACATCCGTAAATCGGATAATTTACCCTACAAGGTCAGAAGAGAAATGTCACATAACATAACTGAATATACTTATATAGAAGGCCAGTTTAATACACTGAGCGCTAAAGGAATTACTGCCTCCGACTACATCCCGGCAGATTACGAGGTCAGAGAATATGGCAAGAAATATGACACCAAGCCAGAGGTAAATATTACTGGTCAAAAAGCTCCCGATTGGACTTTAACGGATACCAAAGATCTGCAAGTCTCATTGTCCGACCTGAGTAGCAAAGTCATTGTAATGGAATTTACCGGAATCGGTTGCGGCCCTTGCGCAGCTTCTATCCCTTTCCTGAATAAATTGAAAGAGACATACAGCGCAGAACAACTGACGGTTCTTGCCGTTGAAATCTGGAATCGGAAAATGCCGTCACTTCAGAATTATGCAAATAGACAACATATAAACTACTTGTTTCTTGCCGGTAACGATGAAATAGTGAATACTTATCTGAATGGCGACCGAGGCGTTCCTTTTTTCTTCATACTGGATGAGAACAGAGTTATAAAACGAATCATAAAAGGTTATAATCTGGAACATACCGGGAAAGAAATAACCCAAGCAATAGATGAGCTATTAAAATCGAACTAGTGTCATTGAAAAAGTACTCGAGAACGAGAAAACGTCTTCAGGAAGTTGTTCAATTCCTCTCCAGGTGTTTCACCTATTTTCTCCAGGTGAAATAAAAGTTTCTTTGGCGGGAAACAAAAGTTTCTCCCGCAAGAAACAAGGGTTTCCTCGGGAGAAACGAAGATTCAGATTATAGTAATATTAATTCTTTGTCAGCGTATAATCCGTAATCCCCAGTGCCTCATAAGCCTGGAGCAACGCTTCGTCGTTATCGGAGATCATCAGTAACTTATCGTTTTCCATAAGAACCGTATTCCCTTTAGGGATGAAATAACGTCCGTCGCGCATCACCATAACCGCCAGTGTATGGTCGGGCAGGGTAAGCTCCATCAGTTTATTCCCATGCGTAAGCACTTCCGGAGTGATGTCGATTTCACTCATCGCGCTCTTGATGCCTTCCGGCAGTTCGATACCGAATACATCTTTTCGTTCCGGTTCGTCGATCATATCCAGCCATTTGGCAGCCTGTGTTACGGTAGTGCCTTGTATCAGCAACGAAAGGATGGTGATAAAGAATACCACATTGAATATCAGTCCGGCGTGTTCTATTCCCGCAATCATCGGGTAAGTGGCGAAGATGATCGGTACGGCGCCGCGCAAACCTACCCACGATATATACAACTTTCCTTTAAAGGAGAAGTTTTTATAAGGAATCAGGCAAAGGAACACGCTGATCGGACGGGCGAAGATAATCATGAAGATACCGATCGTTAACCCGATGGGGGCCACCGGCAGCAGTTCGTGCGGGTTGACAAGCAATCCGAGCGTAAGGAACATCACGATCTGCCATAACCAGGCAAAACCGTCGAAGAACGTACCGATACTCTTTTTATGTACAATCTTGGCATTTCCTACCACCAAGCCGGCTATATATACGGCCAGGTAGCCGTTTCCTTTACATAGTGTAGTGGCGGCAAAAGTAAAGAATGCAGTAGCCAACAACAGGATCGGATACAACGATTCGTTGTCGATATCTATCTTGTTAATGATAAATACAGCTATCTTTCCTAACAGGAAACCGGCAATAGCACCCACCGATAACTGGATAACCAGCGATAAGGCAGCATCAGCCAGGTTCATCCCTGCCGTCTGGATATAAGCGATCAGTAACAAAGTCAGCATATACGCCATCGGGTCGTTACTACCACTTTCCAACTCCAATGTCGGACGAAGCCGTTCTTTCAGGTACACCCCTTTGCTTCGCAGGATAGAGAATACGGAAGCCGAATCGGTTGACGACATGACGGCCGCCATCAATAGCGACTCCGGAAGTGTCAGCGTCTCGTAGCCGGTGACCAGTTTGGACAAGTAATAGATGAAACCACCCGTTATAAAGGTGGTAGCCAATACCCCGATCGTCGCAAGTATAACCCCTTGTGGAGCAATCGGTTTTACTTCTGATATCTTCGTGTCCATACCACCCGAGAACAGGATGATACTCAAAGCCAGCATACCGATAAACTGTGCCGCATTGGGATTACTGAACTGGATACCCAGTCCGTCACTGCCGAACAACATACCGACTCCCAGGAATAATAACAAGGCGGGGAGTCCGAAACGATAACCTGCCTTACCGGCGAAAATACTGAAAAAAAGAATGACGGAAGCAATCAACAAGATTCCCTCCGCATTATGTAAAATGTCTAAGTCGTGGAACATAAGCGGAAACGGTTTACTCTAAATTATCTTTCAAAATAACGAAAAAAAACTGAAACTACAATGGTTTGAATGCCGAAAAAACAAGCTTATATACTGATTAATGAATATATTACGTATATTTGCCGGCGTAAAATAAACACTATGCATAAAACACATTTATTCGTATTATTGTTCGCTCTCCTGATAGGGACGGCGTGTAACAAAGAGAAGCACTTCATCTCTGACAATGCATTCAGAGCCGAAGTAGAAAAAGATTTCCAGGCCAAACAGGCAGCCCTGCCTGACGGAGATCTGTTTGCAGTTTTCAATCAACAAATGACGCCGGAAGAAAAAGAGGCGCTTACATTCCTGTACGCCTATATGCCGATCGGCGATATTACCGACTATGATGGAAAACTTTACCTGGATAATATCCGCAGTTCTTTCCAGGCAAAGCAGGAAATGCCGTGGGGTGACAGTATCCCTGAAGACATCTTCCGTCATTTTGTTCTTCCTATCCGTGTAAACAATGAGAACCTGGACGAAAGCCGTATGGTCTTCTTCGACGAACTGAAAGACCGTGTGAAAGGCATGTCCTTATACGATGCCGTGCTGGAAGTAAACCACTGGTGTCATGAAAAGGTTATTTATACGCCTTCCGATGCCCGTACCAGCTCCCCGTTGGCTTCTGTAAAGACAGCTTACGGGCGTTGCGGTGAGGAGTCTACCTTTACGGTGGCTGCGCTTCGTTCGGTAGGTATCCCTGCACGCCAGGTATATACCCCGCGTTGGGCACATACCGACGACAATCATGCCTGGGTAGAAGCCTGGGTGAACGGCAAATGGTATTTCCTGGGGGCCTGCGAACCGGAACCGGTCCTGAATCTGGGATGGTTTAACGGTCCGGCTTACCGGGGTATGCTGATGCACACGAAAGTATTCGGCAAATATAACGGTCCGGAAGAAGTAATGCTTGAAACAGACGGTTACACAGAAATCAATGTGATCGACAACTACGCACCGACAGGCAAAGCCATCGTGACCGTAGTCGATACCGACGGTAACCCTGTCCCCGATGCAAACGTGGAATTTAAAATCTACAACTATGCAGAGTTCTATACCGTAGCCAATAAGAAAACCGATGCCGAAGGAAAGACTTTCCTGACCGCTGGTAAAGGTGATATGTTCGTATGGGCAACCAAAGACGGTAAATTCGGTTTCGATAAAGTATCTTTTGGAAAAGGTGACGCGACGATCAAGCTGGATAAGAAATCGGGGGATGCACTCGGAGCAGTTACTCTTGACATTATTCCTCCGGTAGAAGGCTCTATCCCTGCCGAAGTAACTCCGGAACAGAAAGAGGCCAACGCCAAACGCCTGTTGGAAGAAGATGCTATCCGTAACAAATATGTAGCAACTTTCTATACCGAAGAAAAAGCTGAAGCATTGGCTAAAGAACTCGGTATCGACCCGCTGAAGACTTCCGACTTTCTGATCGGTAGTCGCGGTAACTGGATGGAAATCGAAAAGTTCCTGCGTGAAACCCCGGCTGATAAACGTCCGGTTGCTATGGCGTTACTGGATGTGATTTCGGCTAAAGACCTCCGTGATACGCCGGCTTCCGTTCTGGCAGATCACCTGAATAATACGGAAGAAGTAAAGAGCGAACAGTTCAATAATTATATATTGAACCCGCGCGTAGCTAACGAATTCCTTACTCCATATCGTAGCTATTTCCAGGCAAATGTAGATGCAGCACTGGCGAAACAGGCAAAAGAGGACCCGCAGGCTCTGGTTGAGTGGGTGAAAAAGAATATCACAATCAATGATGCATTGAATCCGCAGCGTATTCCGGTTATGCCGATGGGTGTGTTCAAGGCCCGCATTGCCGATAAGGGTTCACGTAATATCTTCTTTGTCGCAGTTGCCCGTAGCCTGGGTATCCCGGCACGTATCGAACCGGTAGCCCGTAAGGTACAGTATATGAAGGATGGCAACTGGATGGACGTTGACTTCGAAGCAGCCGTTCAGACTACAGCCAAACAAGGTAAGGTGGTCGCTTCCTACAGCCCGATCAAGGCCTTGCAGGATCCGAAATATTACAGCCACTTTACGATTGCCAAGATTCTTCCGGATGCGAAGTTGCAGACATTGAACTTCGAACGTACCGGCAATGTAGATATGGGCGTTGGCGATACCTGGAGCAGTATGTTGAAGAAACCGTTGTCGATGGACGAAGGTAACTATATGATGGTAACCGGAACCCGTATGGCAAACGGTAGCGTCCTGGCCGAAGTATCTTTCTTCAACGTAGAACCGGACAAGACAACAGATACTAAACTGGAAATGCGTGAGAACACCGACGAAGTACAGGTAATCGGTAACTTCAATTCGGAAAACAAGTTCAAACGTGCCGATAACGGTGAAGAAACCAGCGTACTGGCAACAACCGGCCGTGGTTATTTCGTTGTAGCCATCCTGGGCGCCCGTCAGGAACCGACCAACCACGCTATGCGTGATATTGCAGCCGTGAAGAAGGATCTGGAAGAATGGGGCCGTAGCATGGTGCTTCTGTTCCCGGATGAAAAAGGTTACAAAAACTTCGATCCGAAAGAGTTCGGTGACCTACCGGGCACAATCACATACGGTATCGATGCCGATGGTCATATCCAGAAAGAGATCGCATCGGCCATGAAGTTACAGAATGCCAGCCAGCTTCCGATCTTCATCATCGCCGATACCTTCAACCGTGTCGTATTCGTATCCCAGGGATACACCATCGGCTTGGGCGAACAGTTGATGAAGGTGATACATAAGTTGTAATACATTCATAAAGTAAATATTCAGCCCTGTATTCGGTAGTAAAGAAACTCCCGGATACAGGGCTTTTCTATGGAAGGGCTAGCATTTTATTAAAAGGACAATATAATCTGTATAAAAGTTTTTTTATATCAGGTGAATACTTTATATTTGCTGCAAGGATATGAAAATCCTTGTAGTACTAGTATTATTAACAACTAAAATCGTAAATAACTATGGGAAAGTTTATCAATCCCTGGGTCGATAGGGGTTTTAAAATCCTGTTTGGCCGTGAAATCAGTAAAGATTTGCTGGTAGATTTCTTGAATGATCTGTTCGATGGAGAGCACAGTATTGTCGATCTTACTTTCCTGAATGTGGAATTGCCTTCCGAGACGATAGAAGGGCGTGGTGCCATATTTGATCTGAAATGTAAGGATGCTGATGGTGCCGTATTTATCGTAGAGGTCCAAAATGCTTCCCAATGTTATTTCCATGAACGCGGATTATACTATCTTTGTAGAGCAGTGTGTGAACAGGGAGAAAAAGGTCCGGAATGGAAATTTGGTATCTGTCCGGTATACGGAGTATTCCTGTTGAACTTCAAGTCCGGACGAACCGATAAACTGCGAACGGATATAATCCTGGCAGATAGGGAGACAGGAAAGCTGTTTAGCGATAAGATCCGTCAGGTCTACTTGGAGATGCCCTTCTTTACGAAAGAGGAGGATGAATGTGAAACCCCTTTTGAAATGTGGTTATATATATTAAAGAATATGGATAAGCTAGAGCGTATGCCTTTTAAGGCACAAAAACAACTATTCGAGAAGCTGGAACAGATTGCCGGTATAGGAAATCTCACCAAAGAGGAGCGCCTGGAATATGATGAGGCGCTAAAGGTGTATCGTGACTGCAAGAATATTGTTGATTATGCTAAAGACGAAGGTAAGACTGAAGGTTTGGCGGAAGGTCGTGCCGAGGGGTTGCTCGAAGGGATGCGTCTTATGGCTGCAAACTTGAAAAGACAAGGGATAGATGTTAAAGCTATTTCAACAGCTTCGGGCCTTTCCGAAGAAGAGATTAATAGCTTGTAAGTCTTTTTTATAGGATCAATGAGTCAGGGCTATCGTTTTTAACGATGGCCTTTTTTGTGCCTGAAATGCTCTGAAATAACCCTTTTAACATTTGCATGCCAAATTCCTACAAAGAGGTATGCTGTGTATCAGCATATTAATATATGTACGCGTGTTTAAATCCATACATATAATTATGGTGTAAAATGGTAGATAATATATTGTGTTATAGTGTAATTACGAATGTATAGTAATGACTAAAAGAAAGGTTCCTTTTTTCTCGCCAGCAAAATTAAATATAACTTTTGAATGGGCAATACATTCCCCAATATTTTTTCCTAAACCTATGTGCTTTCTTATCAATTGGATAGCAAAGTAAGTATAAAATTGCTTGTTTCTTGCACAAAGTCAAAACATACCTAAAATAATGACTAGAAAAAAGGAACGTTTTTTCTAGTCATTAGCTTCTGAGTAGCGTTCCTGATCTAAGGTTAAAAGGCTTTTTAAGTAACACTATTATTAATATTAAACGAAAGATTATGAACAAAAAGTTTTCTACTTTGGTGGCCGGTATGTTGCTGGCGACAACTGTTGGAACTGGTTATGCTCAGACTCAGGATGTGTATACTAAGGCTACGGCTCCTTCTATAGAAGCTGTGTCTAAGGTTACCGATGGTAGAGCTTATCAGTTATCGGATGGTTATAATGTGCTGGTTATGCAGAAAGTAAAAGATCTGCAGGGCGGCGGTTTTCACTATGAATTGGCCTTTATCCCTTATTTTCAGGCTAATATTGGAGAATCTCTTTGGACTGTAGAAAAAGACTCTAATGTCGACAAATCCAGAACTGCTTTTATTTTCAGAAACCTGGCTCATCACCTTACTTTGTCTTTCGATCCTGCAAAAGCACAGGATTATAAAGGTGGAGTACGGACTGCTTCCCATTTAGGAGGAAAGGATGTTTCATGGACATGGATGCTTGATGAAGCTGGTGAAAACCTGACAATTGCAAGAACTCCGGAAACATATATTCATGCAGACTCTATCATGACTTTGCTTCCGGCATCAGATGGTTCTGGTAAAGTGGCTGCTGTTAAGTATGCAACAAAAGATGTTCAGGAAAGAGTTGATTTCTTTAGAATCAAACCGGTTGTTGCTGGTCCCGTATGGTTGAGTAAGTATGATTTGAATAGTAAACTTCAGACTCAGGCTGACGACAAGGTCGCTTTCGCATTTGCCAAAGGTGTTTCCGAAGGTATACCTAACAAATGGGTAGAGCAGGAATATGAAGCTGTTGATCCGAAGCCGGGTACATTGTCTTATGGCGAAGTGGCTGATGCTTATGAAGCTTATGAAAAAGCCTATGCGGTTTACGAAGCCAAAGTAAAACTGGTAGACGCAGCTTTAGAAGCATTGAATTCTCAGAAAGAAGATTACGCTGTAACAGCGAAGATGCTGAAAGATGAACAAGGGAACTATAATGATCTGGTAAAACAATTACAGACTGTTAGTGTTTCTCTGCGTGGACATCAATATGAACTGAAAGACCTTAATAAAAGATTACAGTCTATTGAAGAAAACATTAAGAATAATGCAAATATCAGTGATGCACAGAAACAAAAGATCGAAGGATTACTTCGTGAGTTAGTACATGCGGAGGATGCATTGAGTGCAGCAAATGAAGTTGTAAGTGACCGTGAGGCAGAGTTAATGACTGCTAATGGGGAACTCCTTGCTGCAACAACTGCAAAACAAACAGCATTAACTACCCAAAGTGTTGCTGAGCAAAAGAAAAATTTAGCAGAGGCCTTCAAAGGATTACAAGATGATGCTAATGCAGATATAGCAGCTTTGACATTCGATCTTTTCAATAAGGAATATCTTGACGATTCAAAATCCTGGAATACGATTTTTACTGCTGCGGCTATAGAGACTGAATCAGATAAAGAGTTGTTTATGGCCTTTGCGAAAGAATTATACGCAAATGTGATAGCAGGAGAAGCTGGTGCTGATGCCTGGACACTTAATCAGACTGAATGTAAAACAGCGACGGCCACTTATATCACAAATGTAGTGGATGAAGCCTTAAATCAGGCTAATGCAGAGGTGACTGCTGCTGAGCAAACAGTAAAGGAGGCTGAAGAAAAAGTAGCTGACCTGGAAACAAAAAAAGCTGCTGCAGAGGAAAGTTTAGACGCTGCCAAGGCTGCAGAGAGCAAGGCACGTACAGCATATATTACCGTAAAAAATAGCATTATTCATTCTGGCGAGCTGGATAAAGACCTTTTAGCGTTGCAAAAACGTCTGGAAGATCAGAAATCTGAGTTGGAGGCTACAATTGAAGAAGAAGAAAGTAAGGAAGATACACTGAATAAAGCTTGCATGACTTCGATAGACAGAATTCTCGCTTTAAGCCAGGATCTTGAATTCGACAAGGGTGATGTTATTTATCACATGCATAAATGGGCACTTGCCGACAGAGCTGCCGCTAAGGCTGCCCGTACTGCCCAGGGATTATATGCAGTTTATACTAATTTGAATGCAGTTAAAACTCCGTATTGGCTATCTCTGAAAGCTGATAACGGTAAATACCTGATGGTTGATACTGCTTATCTGTCAGATGAAGTGGCTGGTCAAAACCACTTGACATTCAATACAAGAGAATATAAGAAATTTGAAAATCCGAATGCACCGCTTGCTGCTCGCGACATCAATGGTCGTTTCAACTTCCGTTTCTTGTATTTCCCGACTCAGGACTCTTTGCGTATCGAAGCTGACGGTTACAACCAGAAGGATGTTACAACAGCCAATTGGAAAGATCGTGATGACAGTGAAATCCGTTACAGAGCATCTTTTGCTCCGGGCTTCGAACAGAATTTAGTGAAAGTAGCAGTTCTGGGTAAACATCGTGAAGTAACAGTTGGTAGCTCTGAATATATCAAACGTCCGAATGCATTGGAATGGACAATCAATGACCGTATCGGTTTAAGTCTGGCTGGCCCTGTAAATGTTATTAATGTTCCTGCAGGTCTGTACTATCTGGATATTGTAAAAGCAAATACTCAGGAAAACGGTGCCCGTTTGATGTTGGATGTTGATGGTTACTCGCTGACTAAAGTGACTCCGGCTGATCAGGGTAAGATGGATTTTACCCATATGCCGGCTGCGAAGTGGTATGTAGGTTCTACTCCGACAGACTTCGGTGGTTATCCGAATATTTACAATATGGAAACAGGTGAAAAACTGAACCTGGGTGCGTATACAGTAGAAGAAAAAGACGGTAAATATTATGTAACAATCAGCCAGTATATCTATCAGGGTTATGTTGAAGAGAAAAATGATACATTCGTATTGAGTGTGGCTCCTGAAAGTGAAGAAGGTTATTACCGTACAGCAACGGAAGATCCGAGAGCGCTCTTTACATTGAATTATCTGAATATTTCTTCCGGATTGAATGTTGAAGTAGGTGATAAGACAATCAATAATGATTCTGTTTTAGTTGTATCTGCTAACTCTGAAGATAAATTCAGATTACACAGAGTCGGAAACAACCGGGAATATGGTTATGGCAACTCTTTGGAACGCGGTTTATATCAGATCAGTCTTTACAATCCGAATAAGTTGAACAAGCATAATAAATATGTACAGATCACAAATGTAGATGGAACAGAAATGATGGTAGTATCCGATGCAGCTTCTGCAACTAACTTCTATTTGAAAGAAGTAAATGATGTAGACGGTACTCACTACTATGCATTGATTGATGCCGCCTGGGACAAGAAAGCCGGTGTTGTTGATGCTACAGGTTTGATCAAAGCTGAAGATATTACAGCTGAAACACGTACTTCATCATTTGCTTTAGTCGTTGATTCAACTCGTTATTATCGTGAATTTACTAAAGACGAACTGGGTGAAAAGAATATGTTGAAATTCTATCGCACACGTTCAACTGATAAAGAATATCTCTATGCTTCTGAAGCTACTGATTTGAATCTGTTGGCAGTAGAAGGTAAGGGAGACAATGCCGATGCTTTGGCAGAAATGACAGTGATTCCGACAACTGAAACTGGCGTATTGATGCCTCAGTACTTTATTGGCCGCAATGTAACAGAACAAAAAGGCTCTGTTAAATGGTGTGGCGAAGACCATGCTTCATTAGCTGATTCTCTGGCTTGCGTACATACTCATGTTACACCTGATACTATATTCGGTAACTTCTTGGTTAACTTGAAGATTGACGCTAAATACAACAAGTATGACTGGGAAAACAAATATACTCGTCTTGCCTTCCTGAAAGGTTATGTAGTGAAAGAAGAAGGAACTATGCCGGGTACAGGCAACTATACTAAATTGTTTGTTGATGGCAAACAAGTAACTATTGCTGAAAACAAACATAATGCAGCTAAGTTTGAATTCCGTCTGATCAATGATGATGAAGCTCAAGACTTCTTGATCGAGTCTGAATCTTGGAAGAATGACAATGCATTTGCCGGTGCTGCTCGTCCTATGACTGAAGGCGGTTGGTTGAAAGTCCAGAACGGTGTTCCTGTAATTGTAAAAGACAACTTTGAAAACTTCGATGCTTCATCTGCTGATATCTACAATGTAGAATCTTCAGAAGGTTCATCTGTCGCTAACGAAGATATCACTACTTCTACAATCGCTGTAATCGGCGGTAAGGGAACAGTAACTGTTAAGGGCGCTGAAGGCAAGAAGGTTGTTATCAACAACGTACTTGGTCAGGTAGTGGTTAACACGGTAATCACTTCAAGCGAAGCTACAATCGCAGTTCCTGCAGGTGTAGTTTATGTAACGGTTGAAGGTGAAGCAGCAGTACCTGCTATCGTAAAATAAGAAATTATTTATAATCAATAAATTTAAATTGACTGCGTGTCGTAGAGGTGGGGTTCACCCACCTCCATGACAAGTATCCTGCGACAGGCGAACAAGCGGTCGATATTAATACTAAAGTAATGAAATAAAGTTCTTCTGTTCGATCTCTGTGAAGAGCGAAGACAGACAAAAACAAACCCCGGGGAATACGTTCTCCGGGGTTTCGTCGTTAGAAATAATGTGGCAATATAGAAAATAATGGGCCAATGTGGCAATATGCCAATGTGCCAATATAGAAAAAGTGAACTGTCTGTTTAGTGACTGGTTGTAGCTGGCTCCCCTCTCCAGAGGGGAGCCAGCTACAACCAGTCACTAAACAGACACTCATATCTGATAATAATTGAACCTCTTGCTATCTTCATTAGCACATTGTCTCATTGGCATATTATTGCTACTAACAAAACCCTGTGTCATCACAGGACAATTATAAAGAATAAACAGATGAAAAAAAACAACAAGTCATCCTCTCTTTGGATGTGCTGTGCGACGAGATAAAGCGTCTGCGCGGGATGAGAGAAGAAAGCGGCTGTCTGTCGCGTAGTAACGAACGGAAACTGAAAGTCTGCAAACTTCGGTTGCAGGGGTTGCTGGGAGCAGTCGTTCTTTTTCCTGAAGACCGTCTGCATATTCCGGCAAAGGAACATATGCAGCTGGCCTTCTATATGGGAGAATTGAATAACCGGTTGAAAGAACATTTCGGTGAAATCAATGACGGCAAGCTGCTCGCTCTGCTCTTCGACATATTTGAATTTGAGGTATCTCGCGGAACCTTCCTGAGATATTACTATATGTCGGAGGATGAAAAGGAAAACGGGAAATAAATTTTCTCCCGATTCCCCTTAAAATTGACCGGTTTATAGTGCTCGCTTTCGTGGCTCAGTCGCACCAGAAGCCTTGAGACTGCGTTGGTGAAGACTATGACCGGTCTTTTTAACTGCTTTTTGTGTAAGAAAGGAATGCCTATATTGCGTCCATATTAACCGGCTGAACAGCCTAAATTTAAATAGTATGAACGCAACACCTTCAGTCTCTTATTTCGTGAAACTTTACCTGTCGACATCACAGTCCTTTACCCTGGAAGAAATCATTATCCTGATCCGTACCCGACGCTGGATACATGAAATAACCGCTTACCGCACTGCCCTGGCTTCCGGTGACAAAGAAGCTGCCCGCTCCCTGAAAGCACAGCTTCCGGGCTTTACTCCCTCCGGCCTGTTCAAAGGAGGACATCGTGCCAACCAGCTGGAAGCCTATAGCCAGGTGGTGGGACTGGATTTCGATCATGTGGCCGACCTGGCTGCATTGATCGCTCTATTCCTCCGGCAGCCTTTTACGCTGGCCTTATTTATCAGTCCCGGAGGCGAGGGGCTGAAAGTCTTTGTCCGTGTCGATACCGCCCGCGAAGAGCATGCCGCTGCATTTGCAGCGGTAGCCGCCCATTATGAGCACCTCTCAGGCGTTTTCTGCGACCGTGCCTGTAAGGACATCAGTCGTTGCTGCTACGTGAGCGATGATCCGGAGGCTTTCTATAATCCGGAAGCTCAGGTATTCTCCCCTGCCTCTGTTGTGCAGGGCCAGGTGTTTGTACACGACTGGCTGCGTGCCCATCCTGCCGTCGAAGGCAGCCGCAACCAGACTGTCTACCGACTGGGTTGCGAAGCTAACCGGAGAGGCTTCGACCGCGATGAGACGGCCTCTTTTTGCATCCCCCTGTTGCACGGTGACGACTTCCCCGAAGAAGAGATCCGTCAGGCTTTATATTCTGCCTATCAGGGACATACTGATGAGTCGGCTACCCGTCCCCCAAGCAAAAGGACAGAAAAGGACAAAAAGGACACCGCCACATTTTCGGGTGAAGAGCTTCGCGAACAAACCCCTTTTCTACCGGAAAATATAACCACCGGTCTTCCCCTTTTGCTGGGCGATGCACTTCGTTTCTACACCGACCGCCGCGAGCATGATATGGCTTTCCTGGCAGCCTGTACCGTATTGAGTGCCTGCCTCCCGGGAGTATGGGGTATCTATAACCGAAAACGTGTCTATCCCCATCTTTTCACGGTCGAAGTGGCTCCGGCGGCCAACGGCAAAGGGTGTATCAATGACATGCGCCGCCTGGCTGACAGCTATGCTTCACAGATCGAGATCGAGACGAAACGCAAGGAGGACGAGTATCTTCAGGCGTTAGAAGAATGGGAACTGAAGAAAGCGGCTGCCCATCAGAAGAAACAGGCGGTAAAAGTGACCGATGCCCCTGTAAAAGCCTCTACCTGCTATTTTTTCATCCCTACCCAGATAACGAAAGCCAAGTTGCTGGTTCACCTGGCTGAGAATGGCGAGGTCGGCGGACTGATGGTCGACAGTGAGATCGATACTCTGATCTCAGCCAGCCGTCAGGACTATGGGCAGTTCGACGATCTGTTGCGTAAGGCTTTCCAGCATGAACCTGTCGCCTCCTCCCGTAAGGTGGATAATGAGATGATCCGCGTTCCCCAGCCGCGTCTGGCTCTTTTGCTGGCGGGTACACCCGGACAATTTCCCCGCCTGGTGCCGAGTGCGGAGAACGGGTTGGCAAGCCGTCTGCTGCTGTATACCTGCCGCAGCAAGGCGGTCTGGCAGGATGTTTCGCCTCAGAATGGAGCGGAAGGTTTTGAGGCCTGGATCGACAGCCTCTCCGAACGTGTGCGTGATATAGCCCTGTTGCTGCGTAAACGACGTTTGCAGGTGCGCCTTACTCTCCGGCAGTGGGATGAACTGAACCGTCACTTTGCGCAGCTATTGCGTGAAACCGACCTGTTTGGGGAAGAAGACTTCCTGGGTGCCGTGAAGCGTCATGGACTGATGACTTTCCGTCTCTGCATGATCTTTACCGCTCTCGATGTCGCTTCGCTCGATTACGGGGTGGACGAGCGTTTCTGTGACGATGTTCATTTCCGGGCGGCCCTTTCCATGGTCGATGTCTGCCTCGAACACAGCCGCTTGCTGATGACGCAGCTTACCGCCCCGGCAGATATCCCCGAGCTGACCTGCCCGGATTATTTCCGTAAAATATTCGACCGGCTGGACGATCAGTTCACCGTGTCCGACTTGTATGCGCTCAGCCAGGCAGCCGGTATAAGCGACCGTTCCGTCAGACGCCACCTTTCCCGTTTGGAGCCGGTCTTCATCACCCGTCTGTCTCACGGCCTCTACCGTAAAAACACTTCCCCTGCCGCCTGATCGGATGAGTGTTTTCTGAAAATGTGGCGGTGTCCTTTTTGTCCTTTTCTGTCCTTAACTTTTGTTTCCCTCTGACATTCAGCCTTTTACCCTGTAGTCTACCGTGCAACAGGGTATAGGGGAACAAAGGGTAGGATATAGGGGAGAAGAAGGTTCCCTATAGGGCGAAAATCAGATTTGTACAGTACATGCATACTGCGTAATGTCAATGATCGGAAGTTTACTTCCTGCTTTATTTACAGCTTGCATAAATCCGGAACATTCCTCTTTTGTCATTTTCTTCCTGCAATAAATCATACATGCACTTTCACCTTTTCCTAATGTGCGTTGTAGTGAAAAGAACTCTTTCCTGGAATCCCCTTGGGGAGCAAAAACTTCTTTTCTCAATGTAGGGAAGAATCGAAGGTAATTGTCTATAAAATCTCTGGTTCTGGAGTTTTTAGAGACCTCACTATAGACTACATCCAATATCAGATATTCATATTCCGGAAATATGTCAGGTAATAGCGAAAAGCAATCTGCCTCCATAAAATGAATAATCACATCAGCGTCGAGTACTATCTTCGTTTTCTTCTGTCCCATTGATATTTATTTTATGGAGTAACTCTATATAGTGACTTTCCGAAATTTTCTCTTGTTCAAATAGATGGCGGGCCTTTTCTCCGAAATCACCAATGACTAATCCTTCGTTTGCCGGTTCGTATAGAGCTGTATCATATCCGAAACATCTGGCTGAATATTTTACTCCTGCTTCCGCTAATTTGGAGCGTGTGCTTTCCGCTATAAGTCCGATGTTCAATAATCTGTATAATAAAGCCTGTCGGGAAACTGAAAAATAATGTTCGAGTTTTAACACCGTAGCGATCGAAATGTTTTTAGTCTTCAACTCCGTTTCAGGTATCAACTGGCATATACCTGCTTCCGGCATCAATAAGGAAGAAGCGAACATGTCGGCACATTGTTCTGTCAGGTTCTTGCTGCCATATCCGGGATTGCATTTGTGTGGAGTCGGTTTATCTTCTATATAAAGATGGTATAATTCATGTGCAATCGTAAAATGTTGTCTGCCTTGTGGCTGGTTGGAGTTAATGAGCATAAAACGATGCTCTGAACTATCTTTCAGGCACATGCCTGAAAAGTTTTCGGATAAAGGTCTGAAAATCGTAAGTATGTTTAGTTTCAGAAGTAAGCTTCTTAAGGTTATGGGTTCGGATGAACTGAGTCCGTTGTCCGTCCGAAACTCTGAAACCTGCTTTTCTATGATAAATTTATTCGGTTTCATTTTGTGCTATACGTTCCATTTTGAGGTAAGACTTTACAATATCTTTGAATGCTGCTATTGCTTTCAAATCATTGTCTTCCAAATCTGAAATTCTGAAAGCTGTAGCCATTATTTCATTCTCCGCCTGAATATTATCTTCAAACAGTAGAATAGGCTCACAACCGAATAGGTTTGAAATATTTTCGAGGATATGATATGGGACTTCTCTTGTACCTCCTTCATAGTTACTATAAGCAGAGCGTTCAACACCAATAAATTTGGCTGCCTGATCTTGTGTGAATCCGGATAATTCTCTGATTTTCTTTAGGTTTTCTCCAATGATCTGATTTGTCGTTTTCATGAATCTTCTTCTTTTATTCTGTGGCAAAATTACCTTTAAATTATTATATATACAAATATTGCCACAGAAAGTTCATTCATTTATAGTTCTTTAGATGAATGGTTGCCTTCCGGTTATACGGGTAAGCAGTAACTTTCCTTTTCTTTCCACTCTGTCCCCCTCCTTCCGTCCCTTTCCGTTGGCCGGGGTATGCCGGTTGTATCTTTGTTATGTGATTAATCGACAAGATGTTTAACTTTAAAAAGTATGATTATGCCAGCAAAGTACACATTGGTATTGCGTAAGGACATGCGCAAAGGGGCTGCGGAAGGCAGCAAGTTGTTTTATGCGAACGCGAAAGCGGCAGGGACGTGTGGTATGTATGAGTTATGCGATCTGATCTCGCTGTCGTCCACCGCTTCACCGGGTGACGTGCGGTTGATACTCGATTCGTTGATCGAGGTGATGAAACGCAGCCTGGGTAAAGGGGAGGTGGTACAGGTGGGCGAACTGGGGAATTTCCAGTTGCAGTTCGGCAGTACCGGTACGACGACGAAAAAGGAGTTCAACCAGGCGCTGATCAAAAGCAAACGGATTGTGTTCCGTCCCGGCAAGATGCTGCGCGATGCGATCAGCAATTATTCTTTTGAAAAGATTCCCGATCCGTCGGACAAAGAAGAAGGAAGCGGGGGAGAAGGAGGCGGAGGAAGCGACCGTCCGGAGATCGAATAGGGGGATAGCCCGGCAACCTGGCAGAGAGCCATTTTTACGGCTCACCCAGGTGCTGGACGATATAGTCCTTTTGTCGGGGAGTGAGGTATTTCTTTCCCGGATGCCAGCCTGATTCTTCCAGTTGGTCGACGAGTGCCCTGCTTACGCGGACCCATTTCAACAATTGCATCGTGGCACTTTTCTGTGAAATATTGGGAAAGTATTGCAGGGCAAGCTCGCCCCATCCCCATACTCTGTTCTGATTGAATGAATTTTCCATACGGCATGTATTTGAAGGTTTATATATCAATAAAGATACGATTTATTATGCACATATTCAAATAAAGTACTAACTAATATCATATAAAATGGATAAACAGATACAGTATTTGCAGACATGTCTGCCGGCAGCCGAGAAGGCGGGTGGGACCTATGACATGAACCCGGTAGTAATCCTGGCACAGGGTGCGCTCGAAAGCGGTTGGGGTACTTCACATTTGGCCAGGGAACATCATAACTATTTCGGTATCATGGGGTACGGGGCATCCAACGGTTATTGGCATGGAGAGCGGGCGAAGGTGGAAGGGGCCGGCGGGGTGCATTATTTCCGTCATTATGCCGGTGTAGAGTTCTCATTCCTTGATTTTGCCCGTCTGATCCGCACCGGTTACCGCCATGCCTGGAGTTTCAGCCGCCAGCCCGAAGCCTATGCGAAAGAGATAGCCTACAGCCCCTATATCAGCGAGCAGAACGGCGATAACCGTGACTTATACCGCCGTAACCTGATTGCCATAACCGAGAAGATCATCACATTAAAGGATATGTATGATTGGATGCGGGGAAGGGCAAAATAATGTGCTAATGGGATAATATGCCAATGTGCCAATTAGAGAAATAATTGAGCTATCAGTTTATAGTGCCGGGAGTAACCAATTCCCCTCTCGAGAGGGGATAAGGGGTGTGTTAAAGCTAGTTATAGGGCGAAACTATGACACACCCCCTTCCCCCTCTCAAGAGGGGAGCCGGTTACAACCAGTCAATAATTAGATAGTTCACTTCTGATAACAACATAAACATTTAAAACAATGAATAAATTAAGACAAATCCTGCAATTTATCAGAGCCCTGCTGGGCTTTTTGTTGAACCTGAAAAAGAAGGAGAAAGATGAGAAAAAAGAGAAAGTGGTTATGCCGGATAATCAGCCGGAGGTGGCTCGTGTGTTACCTGGTGATACTGGGGATGACGGCTTTGTGGGCGGACCGTACAGAAATTGTCCTGGCCTCGATCGGGGCCCTGTTGACACTCTCGGGGTGCGGAAACGATTCCGGGGAAGATTCCGGAAACAGCTTACCGTCGCGGCCGGATATACCCTGATGCTGTGTGCAGTAGGGAGTTGTTTGGTGAAGATGATGAGGTGATAACGTAGAGGGGCAAACTAAAAAAAGAATCGAACGCGGACGATATGAGTTTTCCGCGTTCGATTTTTTCTGTTAATCAAAAGTAGAATGTTTCATCCCTTTTATTCGGTCCAGTCTGAAATAACGGCCGACGGGTCCGGATTCAAAACGATGGCTGTGTTTTTAAGTGACTCGAATTTACTGAAGAAGATATTGAACCAGGGGGCGCAATACCCTTCAATAGAATTCATGCGGTAGCCTACCGGTGCGTTGGTGCCGGGATATCCTCTTTTAACAGGTAATTCCAAACGTTTGTAGTCCCAGAAAATGATACCTTCTCCCCAGAATTCAATACGTTTTTGCAGTATGAGTTCTTTACGGAAATCATCCAATGTAGTCGCCTGGCAATTATATTCCGGATAGCGATAGGTAGTCATAAAGCTATTGAGGGCATTTACGCCGGCTGCTACTCCCTGGCTTGCAGCTAATGCTTCGGCCTCGATGAAGTACATCTCTTCGACACGCATCATCAGATAATCGATCGTTGCTCCTATGTTGGCATCGATCATGTTGCCTTCTTTCGGTTTGAATTTCAGGTTCGTGTAAGCTGGTAGCTTTTTGAAATTGACATCGGATAATATGGTACGATATTTATTTCTCGGTTCTTTTCCGGCATCTTCCGGGGCTATCCAGGTAATTTTACGCCAGTCCGTATCCGGTATTTGATCGTATAAGGCCTTGCTGATTGTGCGGATAGCCCAGTAGGTGGAGTTGCCTACACCGAATGTCTGTTCGGTACATATATTTCCGGCATAGTTCAACCATGTGCTGTGGATATTTTCCTGGTTCATGATCGAACCCCATAACCAGGCGCCGGTTTGAATGGTATTGAATCCGGCCGTATAGTTTTTACCTCCGAACCATTCCGATTCTGATAACGGTTGTGCTCCACTGTTTGAGATGACTTTGCGGGCATATTCAGCAGCTTTTGCATAACAATCTTTGGCAGAGTTGACACCGAGGTCGACGTTCTGGGTGAGGGCTGACAAATCATTCGGGTATTTTTCGAAACGCGTACCCATTTCCAGCCATAGGCGTGCTTTCAACCCGTAGATGATTGTCTGGTCCGGCATATTCTTGGCAGGCCGGGTGTAGTCTTTCAGGTATTCTTCGGCATCGTCGAGATCCTTCAGGATATATTCATACATGGTGTAGAAAGGGACCCTGGGGTTGTCGCGGGCTTCGCTTTCCGTTATATTCTCGTAGATGATGGGAACGGTCAGGCCGTATATCTTATTCGCTTCGGCTTCGTTGTCCAGTTTGGCTATGCCCGTTTTCTTGTACTCGAAGAAACGGGAGATATCCATATAGATTAAAGCCCGGAATGTTTTGGCGATCCCCAAATACTGCCTGTTGGTTTCGGTGGCCGTTTCCGGGTCGATCAGGCGTATCAGGTTGTTGGTGTTATTGAGGAATTTGTAGTAGTAGTAATACAGACTGTTTACTGTACTGTTTTCCGCCAATGCCAGACATTGTCCGAATGAACTGAAGTAATCGTAATTTGAATTATAGACGAAGAAATCTTCGCACATCGTCTCTCTTGTTATGCCGAACGCACTATAGCCGAAGTCGAAACTATAATTATTACCATAAGAATTATACGTATTGATATATCCGACGATTGCACTCATCATAGCCTGCATACCGGCTGGCGAGTTGGCTACCTGATCCGCTGTGGCCGTAGAACTTTCGGGGAATGTTTGTTCGATACAGCTATTCATGCCTAATCCCAGGAAAAACACGCTGGAAACAATTACTGTTTTAAATATATTTTTCTTTTTCATTGTTTTATGCTTTATGGAATTTGTGTGAATTTAGAATTGTAAACTGATGCCACCGGTGAAAGTGCGGAGCGGAGAGATTTTTCCGGAAGCGCCCTCCCCTTTGTAGGAGCGTCTGGGATCCAATCCTTTTCTCTTTGACCAGTAATATACATTATCGCATACAAAGTATAAACGAAGATTGTCTATGCCCAGATAAGAGGTATATTTCTTGGGAATGGTATATCCTACCTGTACGTTTTGCAAGCTGAGGTAGCTACCATCCATCAAGAAACGATCCGACATGCCGGTGGTGTATAAGTCGTTGAAATACCAGCGCGGTATGTTTGACCCTGTATTTTCGGGCGACCATGCGTCTGCGATGTCTTTGTGCCAGCGGTTACCGACGCTTGATGCTGTCGGATTAGCCATGATGCCTGCATATCCGTAGTCGTAGGTTTTGCCTCCGATCGTATAACTGAATTGGGCAGAGAGGTCGAAACCATAGACATTCAGTGTCGTACCGAAACCTCCGTACAGGTCCGGGTTGGGGTCGCCGCACAGATAATAGTCTGCGCTGGAGTTGGTGGTTGTGGTCTTTTTTTCTCCTGTTTCCTTGTCGGTGTAATACCACATGGACAGACCTTCTTCCGACACACCGGCATACTGACGCATATACCATGTATTGATGGGTAATCCTTCTCCGTAATACCTGCTTCCGTCCATATAACCACCGTGGCCTTCCATCTCTGTCGTCTTTTTCTCGGCAGGCAGATAGGTGATCTTGTTTTTATAATGAGTCATGTTGAAGTTGATCGTCCATGAGAAGTTCTTTTTATTGAACGGGGTATATCTCAAATCGAGTTCGATACCTCTGTTATTCATGTCTCCGATATTGTCATAATAACCTGCATATCCCAACGACAGAGGAACGGTGAACCAGTTTAACAGATCGGTCGTCTTGCGGTTGAAGAATTCGAAGCTACCGGTCAGTTTATGTTTGAATAATTCAAATTCAACTCCCAGGTTCATGTTCGTATTTGTTTCCCAGGTGATATCTTTATTTCCTTTGCTGGCAAAGGCGAGCGATAACTCGTCATTGTTGTTTTTAATGGTATAGGTATCGATATACCGGAAGTTACCGATATTGTCGTTACCTTGTTGTCCGATAGAGAACTTGATTTTTAACAAGTCTACCCAGTTTGTTTTGAACCAGTCTTCTCTCGAGATCAGATAAGCAGCTCCGATGGAATAGAAATTACCCCACCAATGATCCGGATGGAAGCGTGAAGAAGCGTCGCGGCGATAAGAACCGGAGAAGAAATACTTGCCGTCGTAATCGTAGAGGCCGCGGAAGAAGTATCCTTCCGTATTGTAATCCGTTGCGTAGGAGTCGGCAGAAGCGGCGTCAATGATGGCTCCGTTCAATTCATGGTTCTCCCAGTAAGAGAACATGTTCTTTTTTTCGGCAGATAATTGGACATAGTTGTATTTATAATTTTCGTGTCCCAACATGGCCGATACGTTATGTTTACCGAAACTGCGGTTATAGTTTAAGATCTGCTGTAAGTTTAGTGTGGTTGTGCGGTAATGGAACACGGATATGGTACCGTTTTGCTCCGCCCCGAAACCGTAGAACGGGTTGCTGGTTTTGAAATATCTTTGTTCGCGTACTGTCGTTCCTGCGTTGAACGTGAATTTGAAGTCTTTCAGGAAGGTGATATCGACAAAGCCGTTACCGTTAAACGTATTTGCATTTGTTTCCGACAGATTGAGAATGGAGCTTTGTATGGATGAGTTCGGAAGAACGGGGCGGGCTAATCCCAACGCGGTATTTGTTGTTCCGTAGTCATACAGTTTGCCGTTTTCATCGGTCATGATATTTCCATGCTCATCTCTGATATAGACCGGGTAGATAGGGGCAACTTGTTCTACGACACTTGCCATATCTGTGCTGTAGTCTTCTGACAAGGTCGATGTTTCGCTGTGAGTATAGTTTACGTTAGCACCGAATTTCAACCAACTCTTTGCCTGGTAAGAACCTTTGAAGCGGGCAGAATAGCGTTCGTATCCGGCATTGGGGACAATACCTTCGTCGTTCAGGTAACCAAAGGAGCCGTACATTTGCATTTTGTTGGTTCCTCCGGATATATTGACGTTATATTCCTGCCGGAAGGCGCTGCTATATGCTTCATCGACCCAGTCGTCGGGAGATAACGTATATCCGTTCACTACCCGTCCTAATTTGGCGTTGGGGTTGAGTCTTCCGTCTTTTCCTATCAGGTATTCGTTTTCCGGATAGTTGAATACGTTATAGGTTAAGCCGCCGTTTTCTTTGGTATTGCCTACCATATTGATATTCGCCTGCGTATATGCGTCATTTTCAGATAATCCTTTGACGTATCTTAGTTGATTATATAATGCTTTATAATGAGCTTCGTAGTATTCTCCGGGGTCTTTGATGTAGTCGTAATCGATGGTGCCACGCGTATTTACGCCCCATTTGGCGGAAGCCGTTACTTTTGCTTCTCCCACTTTTGCCTGTTTCGTGGTGATAATAATAACACCATTGGCACCTCTTGCTCCGTAAAGAGCATTCGATGCGGCATCTTTCAATACGGAGACCGATTCTACATCAGAAGGGTTGATATTGTTCCAACCTCCTTCATAAGGCATGCCGTCGACAATAATCAACGGGTCGATATCAGCATTGATAGAACCTATGCCTCGTATGATAAGGGATGGAGAACCTCCGCCAGGCTGTCCGGAACCAGTTGTCATTTGTAATCCGGCAACCTGTCCTTGTAATGATTGTACGACATTGGTGGTTGAGCGTTGTGTCAGTTTTTCTGCACTGATAACTGTGGCTGAACCTGTGAATGCTGATTTTTTGGCTGTTCCATAGGCTACTACGATAACTTCATCCAAATCCTGGGTGTCGCTGACCATTTTGACGTTTAGTATACTTTCCCCTTTCCAGATTATTTCCTGGGTTTTTAAACCGACGAAAGAGAATACGAGTGTCGAGCCTTTTTTGAGATCGGTCAGGGTAAATCTTCCTTCTGAGTCAGTAATTGTTCCGGTGGAACTGTCTTTGATGAAAATGGAGGCTCCGACAACGGTTCCGTTTTCATCTTCTACGATACCGGTCACTTTGCTTTTTTGTTGAGTTACCGCAGCTTGTCGGGAAAGAGTATTCGCTTCTGTGTGAATATTCCCAAACAAATTGAATACTGACAGGATAATCAACACTTTGGTCAGTTTTAGTTGAGTTAACATAAGCCTGTGATTTAAGAGGTTAATAAGTCGCAATATTATACTAGTGAAAACTTGTAATTTAGATGAGAGACATAGTCTTTACAGAACTATGGCCTTTTGTCCTATAAGAAAGTAGGAGATAAGTAAAACAGGGGGCATTTAGCGTGCAAAACACTCTTCTTTAAAGAAAGAACAGAGATTCTATAACTTATTTTTCACAATTTAATACCTAATAAGAAAAATATTATTATTTTTGACACGATAAGATATCATAGTTCTGTAAAAACTATGGTTTGTTAGATAGAATTTGATAAAAAAAGTAAAGGCTATATCGTGATGACATAGCCTTTACTTTTTCTTGAGTTTATATGTTCTTATCTTCTGCGACGTACGCTTCGAACCGGAGAAGATTTCTCGGCTTTCGGCGCTTTTGTCTTTACTGTTTTTTCTTTGGTTTCTTTAACAGCCTTTTCGGTAGTGGCTCCGCCTTGTCCGCGGGCTGATGATTTTCTCGCTTTTTTAGCCGCTTTCGGGTCTTCTACCTGAGTAGTGTCGGGCTGGAACCAGAGTGACTTTTCGAAGGCAACCAACTGGCCTTCGATGCGGTCCTGTTCTTTCTTGAGGGAATCGGGAGTCGGGCAGTAAGCCATCAACGGCTGATTCATCAGGTTCTGTGTCTTATAGATCTCGCCTTCGAACATACGGCGGCGGAAATAGTCGTCGAGCGTGAAGGTCATGGCATTGTTGATGTTCGATGTCATGATAAATGCCGTGTTGATATACGGGCGGATGCTTTCGTAAGGAATCCAGAACATGGGCATGGTTAACTCGCCGACATCACCTGAAGTGGTCATGATCGGGCAGATGGCCAGTGTCTTTACATCGAATACGGAGTTATTCTGGTCGAAATACCAGGCTTCCTTTACATAATAAGAGCGGACGGTTTCGGAAGGAATATCGCTTTCGTTGATCACGAAAGTGGTTCCCTGGTTACCTTGTCCGGGTACTTCCTCATAATAGATGCCGAAGCGGTCGAGCATGTCTTTCAGATTGATCTTGCTGTTGTCGCTGAAATCTTCGTAACCGTCTTCATACTGGTATGCATCTATTTTACCTTCGCTGATCAGACTGAAGATGATGGAGAAAAGGTTCATCTGTCCGTTCATCGGGGTGACCGGATAATACAGAGGAGCATTCTTCTCTTTCATCAGGTCTATCTGCCGGTACATGACACGCATCCAGCGGGCGTTGCCCACTTCCTGTGTCATACGCTCGTTCATATCCTGTGCCCGCACGGTCAGTTCGGGTATACCGGTGTCTTTCTTATCATTAGCCCGTTCTCCGCGGGTGGCCTGCGGGCTTCTTCTTGCCCGTTGCTGGGTGTTTCCTGTTTCTTCCTGTGCCTGTATGGAGGTAGCTGTGAAGAACAGGGCGCTTGCAATTGCCAGTATGTAATAAAAACGTTTCATATTTTATATTCTTAGTTTGAAGGCGGTTCGCGAACCGCCCCTACTTAATTTACAATGACTTCGATCGGGGTGAGGGTACGTTCCAGGCCGTCAGGTCCTTTGGCTACTACACCTCTGATGAAAAAGCGTTTTCCTCTTGTCAGACGACGTATCCTGTCTTTCTGGTTGTCCGAGAACCGGGGACCCTGAGAAACTTCAGGTATTGCATTTCCCATGGAGTCGAAGAACAACAGTTCGAAACGTAGTACGTCAAACTTTATATTCAATATTTCATCGTCGATAGCTGCCTGGAGTACTTCCGTCTCGATCAGATTACGCTTGGTCATGTTTCCGCCGCGGAACTTGCGCATATTGCCGTTCTGGTCCTTATACTCGATGTAAGGCATCGGGTCGGGCAGGGCACGTACGCGGAAGGTATTCTTGGCCATTTCCACGCTGCGACCGTCGGCCATGCGGGCATTGACGGATATAACAGCGTCGGTACCGACTTTTGAGGGGCGGGCTTCCCAGATATCGCCTTTGCGTGTCAGGGTTCCGTTTGTCATGGTGGCCGTTACGTTCCCGCTCGGTACGCCCGGTACGGCGATACGCATCTCGTTGGCGATTCCGGCATATAATACGTTCATCAGTAACGGGGCAACGGTTGCACTCGGTTCCGTTACGAAGTATTCGCTTTCGAAGTTCTGACGCATCATGCTGCCGTCGTTATTGGGCATCTCGATGTACCCTTTGATCGGGTAAGTACCCGGGGCACCGGCAATGGCGGTGAACTGTCCGCGGCTGTCTTCCGGCAACTGCTTGCCGTTTACGAATACGGCCGGACGTTTGGTTGAATCGACGGCAGACAGGACGATGTTCGCCTTGTACTGGCTTCCGCGCATGACGATCTGGCTCTCCGGTATGACCTGTGCGGTCATCTGGTTCACGCGGTAGTCGCCTACGTCGACACTGTTCAACAGGTTGTTCAGCACTTCGCCTTCTGCGTAGCGGATATCGCTTTGCAGTTTCGTCAGTAATGTTACGGCTGCGGCAACCGGCATATTTTCAAACAACGCTTCTTCCCAGGTGCGGGTATTGATCCCTGCCTTGTGAGGCGGTGTAGTGCTCAGGCTTGCTTCCAGGATGCGGGTCTTGGCACTGTCCTGTACCATTTCGCCCATCATTACGCGGTAAGCGTCGATGGCTTCGCGTAGCTTCTTTCCTTCTCCGGTAACCGGGCCCAGCATGATGCGTGAAGCGGCTTCGAGGTCGTCTTTATGCTCTATCTTGTTTACGTTGGCATCTTTCCCATCGGCAATTACCGCGATACGTTGCTTCAGGTCCTGCACGTAGTTGTACAGGCTGTCGGAAGCGGACTTTACCTGTTTACCCTTATCGTACCATTCCTTTACCTTTTCGGGGTTGGACTGGTAGTAGGTATCCAGTTCGCCTGCCACGATCTCGTTTCGGTGAGCCGAGTTGCTGATGGAGGTGCGTAAACTGTCTTCCACTAGCTCGAAACCGTCGAGAACCTCCGACGACACGTTCAGTGCCATCATTGCGATGAACACCAGATACATCAGGTTGATCATCTTCTGACGGGGCGAGTTGGGATTATTTGCTATTCCGGACATCTTCTTTCAGTTTCGTTTGTTTATTATCTGCCGGATTGCTGTCCGGGATTGTTTGTATACGGAGCCTGCTGCTGGTAGCCGTACGGTTGTTGCTGGTAGGGCTGCTGATAGTTAGGCTGCTGTTGCTGGTAATTGGGCTGTTGCGGCTGGGGGGCAGGCTGCTGGTAAGCGGTTGCCGGACCCATATTGACCGTCATTGCCTGTAGCAAACGGCTGTATACCTGGTTCAGTTCGGCCAGCTGGCGAGTCATCTTTTCCGTTTCGTTGCGGAAGACCGAGCTGTCGGTTACCGAACCGTCGTACATCTCGCGGATGCGGTTCAGGCCGCCGTTGATATGTTCGATCGATTCGATCTGCGAACTGATACTCTTTAACTGTATTTCGTAGATAGTATTCAAACCGGAGATGTTGCGGTTCAACATTTCCATTTGCTGCACGTAGCCGCGTGAGTTCTGGTTGATACCGTCAGAGTTGTCTGTGATGCTTTTATAAGAGTTAAGCAATGTGTCGGATACGTTGGTCAGCGAGTTGGTGACGTGGCTGAAACGTTCCATATTTTCGGACATGCCGGATAGCTGTTCCAGGTATTTCTGGGTAGCTTCGGTCAGTTCCGCCATCTTGGAGATCTGTTCGGCAGCGCCGCTCAGTTTCTTGATGCTTTCCGACAGGTTTTTTGTATCTTCTTCGCTGACATCGAGGTTGCTCAGTACGGAGGTTCCGCCCAGGTTGCCTGCGACACCTGCTTTTCTGCCGTTGCCTACATGGATGTTTATGCCGCCTGAGGTATTGTCGTCATCCATATTGTCCGATGAGTTGATCAGGTTGGACATGCCTGTGCCGGCAAAGTCGGGACGGTCCATCGGGTTCTTCGATTTCAGTACGGGGAATACTTCTTCCCAATGATATTCGTTTGAAGGGTGTTCAAAAGCGGAGATAAAGAATACCAATGCTTCCACCGTCATGGCGATAAACAGGATCTGGTTACCATACGGCAGGTGAAGCAACTTGAACATGGCACCTATGATTACGATAGATGCTCCCCAGCTGTAACAGAAGTTCAGTACTCTCTTTCCCATGTCGCTGGAAAGGAACATTTCAATTCTGTTTTTATATCTTCTATATTTTCCCATAATGTTGTATGTTTCTTATATTATTTTTTACCTTTTGAACGGGAGAAACCGATCTGTGTACGTGCGCAACGGAAACCGATATAGGAACGGGTTTCGTTCTGGTATTCGAAGGTGCGCATATCCGAACGGATAAATTGTGCCACGTCTTTCCATGAACCGCCGCGTACGACTTTCTTCTTCATCGCATACGGGTCTTCCTTGGCTGCATTGTAGCGCAGGTCGGGGTTCATATCGCTCATCTGGCTCGGACCCGATTCGGAATACATGGTAGAAGTCCATTCTGCCACGTTACCCGCCATGTCATATAAACCGAACTGGTTCGGGGCGAAAGAGCCTACGCGGGATGGAATCAGGTGACCGTCTTCGGTATAGTTCCCTTTTCCGGGTTTGAAGTTTGCCATGAAGCAACCTTTGGCGTTCTGAAGTTCGTCGGACGACCAGGGGTATTTGTTTTCGTTCTTTCCGGAGCGGGCGGCATATTCCCATTCGCCTTCTGTCGGCAGGCGGAACGGCTCGATGGCTTGTCCGGCCGGGAAGTTCAACGATTGTTTGAACATATCGGTACGCCATACGCAGAATGCGGTAGCCTGTTCCCAGGAGACACCTACGACAGGATAATCGTCATATCCCGGATGCTGGAAGTACATGCGCATGTATGGCTCGTTGTAAGCATTATTGAAGTCGTTCACCCAACAGGTTTCATCCGGATAAACGTTTACGATGCGGGTATGAAGGAAATCCCACGGACCGCTGAGCGGGCGGGTAAGGGTTTCGTTGATGATGTTGCCGTCATCGTCGATATAGGCGGTATCCTTGGAGATCATAACGACCTCGTTCATATCGACCTGTATATCGGTGTTACGTACGCGTTCGCCCGGATCCAGGCGGTTTTTGCGCAGGGCGGCACCGGTGTAGTCATACCATTCGTATTTGTAGACCATCTGCTTTTCGTCCAGACGTTTTTCGCCGGTGATGGGGTGTACATAGTAAACGCTTTCGATGGCACGTAGCTCATCTTCGTTCGCCCGTTTCCAGGGGATCGGACGGCTCCAGTCCAGATGCGGGGTGACGGGTTCGCCGTAACGGTCTTCCGTGATCTTAAACAGGTCGTTGCCACCGTAAGCCGGGTCGGCCAGGCGTTCGCGGATAATGGAGTCGCGCACCCAGTAGACGAACTGGCGGTATTTGGCGTTGGTTATTTCCGTTTCGTCCATCCAGAACGCGTCAAACGAAACTCCCTTTGTTTCAGGGTTAATTCCCCATAAGGAGTCTTTGTCTGCCGGTCCCATTTCGAACGAACCTCTTTTGATCAGAACCATGCCGTAGGGCGAAGGTTCGTTAAAAGCCACAGATCTTACCCCGGTAACTTCTCCTCCCGCTCCGGAAAGGGATTTACCACATGAGGTAAGCAAGGCTACTGCCATAAGTACTAATAATACTTTTTTCATATACTATAATATACGTACACTTTTGTGTCTGTTCTTTCCTGTTTTTGTCTTCTTCAACTTCAACTGGTAGCGCACCAACACTTCGTGGCTACCGGAACTCCCTTTTAACATGGCCGTGGTAGGGAAATCGTAAGCATATCCAACCTGAAATCTGCCGAATGTGGCTCCCAATAATACTACTACCGACTCGTTTATACGCCAGGAAAGACCTCCGTTAAACATTTTATTATATACCATTCGGGCGGTAATGTCCGCCTGTAAACTCTGCATGTCTGTTTTCAGGAATACAGAGGGCTGTAATTCATACAACGGGTTCCTGAGCTGAATATTGTATCCGCCTACTAAATTTAATCCCATAGGGATATAATAATTAGTCGTTTCACCCAATGCCATTTCGGGCGCTGTCAGGTGAGTGGCTCCGAAACCGGCATAGAAATGTTTGTGGGAATAATAAATACCGGCATTCAGGTCGATCGCCATTGCCTGCACAGCTGTTGAGGGCAAAGCGGGGTCTGAATCTACAGGAGTGTGATAGTCATTATCTGCCGGGATATATATCTTTGTCCCGTCAAAGCCGACATTGAATATGCCTGCCTGCAACCCGATACTTAAAGTTCCTCCGAATAATTTCTGCTTATAGGCATACTGGGCCCCTACTTTTGTATACTGGAATAATCCGATACTTTCCGTGTTTACAACCAGTCCGACTCCATTGTTCGTACTGCCTAATTTGAAGGGCATATCGGCGATAACAAAGAAAGAGGTACTGGCTCCGGGCATGCCGATCCACTGTTGGCGGAACAATCCGAGCATATTCAGATCTCCCGTCGTTCCGGCATAGGCGGGGTTGTAATATCCCAGTCCCAGGAAGTATTGGCTTAACTGCATATCAATCTGACCCCGCACGCTCATCGTGCAGGTAATCAATGCGATAATAAACAGGAAGACTCTCTTCATCTAAACTATAACTAACGGGGTGAAAGATGTTTCACCCCCTACAATAACGCGGCAAACAGGTATAAATTGTATGGACCGCAAAAAACAAACGAGGCAGGGGACTTCTGCAAGCCCGCTACCTCGCCTTTATTTCAATACTTTATTTTAAAGCACATCAATATTCCTCTTCATTGAAGAAGAAGTCTTCTTTACTTGGATAGTCAGGCCAGATATCTTCCATGCATTCATAAATCTCACCTTCATCTTCCATTTCCTGCAAATTCTCTATTACTTCTAACGGCGCACCAGAACGTTGTGCATAGTCAATCAATTCATCCTTGGTTGCAGGCCAGGGCGCGTCTTCCAACTTCGAAGCTAACTCTAATGTCCAATACATAGTTATCTAGTATTAACAACTGCCCGAAGACAGTCAGGTTCTCAAATTTCCCGCAAAAATAAAACAATATTTCTTAGATGCAAGTATAATCCCAAATAATTTCTTTACCATTATTCCTAATACACTCCTTACGGGCCAAAACAAACAGATAATCAGACAATCTGTTGACGAAAATAAGTACAGGCTCTTCGACGGGATTTGTTTCGGCCAAACGGTATATCTGGCGTTCTGCACGGCGGCAGACGGTACGGCAGACATGTGCCAGCGAAGCGGAACGGCTTCCTCCGGGCAGGATGAAGTTTTTCATCTGCGGCAGTTCGCTGTCCAGGCGGTCGATCTCCCGTTCGATACGTTCGATGCTTTCGGGGGTTACCTTGCTCTCGATCTTCAGTTCGGTTGTTTCCTGGTCGGTTGCCAGGTAAGAACCGATGGTGAACAGTTTATGCTGTATGAAAGAGAGGAAATCGATGTCGGCCTGATCGTCCAGGGCTGTGATAAGCAGTCCGATGAATGAATTCAGTTCATCGATGGTTCCGTAACTTTCTATGCGCTGGTGCGCTTTCGATACCCGCTGGCCTCCTACAAGGGAGGTTTTTCCTTTGTCGCCGCCACCGGTATAAATAAGGCTTTTCTTCATATACTTCTTTTTTTAATTTTCAACACTCTTATTATCTGCTCTCTGCCGTTAGAAGTAGACTATATAGTCGCGTTTATGTAATTTCTTGTTGAAGAATACGATCCCCATCGAATAGAGGTCGATAGTCACCGTTACCTCGGGATGGGCGCACACTTCTTTCCAGAACTTCCTCATTTTACGGCTTGCCTTGATTCCTTCAAAAACAAAGATCGTATCGTTATGGATATGCTTTGTACATTCATTAAACAACCAAACGTTGTTATGTTGTTCATATAATGTATTAAAAAATACAAAATCGACTTTTCCCATGTCTTCCAATGCCTGGGGAAGCAACTCTTTATACGTTCCCGTGCGCAGGTCCACCGGGTTGCGTGCCGCTTTATCGAAAGCGATCCGGGCGATGGAGGCGAACTCCGGGATATTCTCAAGGGCAATACATTTCAGTCCGGGGGCGTAGGAGGTCAGATAAAGGGTGGATAACCCCATCGACGGTCCCAGTTGAAGTATATTTTGCGACTTGAAATAGTTCGCCAGGCGGAAAAGCAAGGCTCCGTGCTTGGGCTTGATCGCTTCGCGCTCCACAATCTCTCCGATCGTACGGCGGCGGAGTATCCCTTTCTGCTGCCTGTCCGGATAGGTGATGATATTGTCGCGGAAAAGCAGTTGTTTCCGGATCAGTTCTATATCATAAAAGCTATAATAGGAACAGCGTTCTTCTATTACCTTTGTTATCAGGTTGAAGACGAAAGGCGAATGTACTCCGTAACCGCGGCGGTAACGGATGCCCCGGTATAAAAGTACACTTTTTCGTAAGGTATTAGCTTTGGGTATGATCTGCATTTCTTTTTTCGTATTTGTCACACAAAAGTAAGATATTCTTATTTATTGGCAATAATTAGTATCTACAGATTCATGTCAGAAACAAAATATCTATATATCCGTCACCGGATTTAGGTTTATATGGTGTATTGCACGGATACGGCTGGGAACGAGTCGTATGTAGCGAGAAACATTGTGCTGAGTAAAGGCGGAAGGCTGGAGAGTATTAATAGTTTCTTTGTTTTTTCAGGCAGGTAATTTGTTATCGACAGTGTCGGCAATATTGCTGACACTGTCGAAAGCTTTGCCGACGCTGTCGATAATTTTGCCGACAGTGTCGGCAAAAACTTTTCCCGGCAACCAGACAAGAGTATGTCAGGTGTTCTATGCTTATGATGACCAGTCAGTCATCCGCAATGAACGCGGTGCCGGGGAGAGGTACGCCGAATTGTTTCAAATCTACGTTGACCAATGCCATTTGTTCCGGTAACATGTTCAGGGGAGACGATGAAATTTGCTGCCATGTGTATCTTTTTCCTATATAGGCTGATTCCCGTGCCATGACGGCGGTTAAGGCAGATGTGGCAGCCGTTTCGGCTATATCCAGCACTGTCCCTTTCCGGATATGATCGACCAGCATGATGTGTTCAAGGGTATACATGTCGTGTACTTTGAATTTCGACTTGGCTGCTTCCGGATCGTATTGCCAGATTGTTTCCCCGTTCCTGTTACGGATGGAAAAGTCACTGCTATGCCACGAGCCTTTTTCCCCCTGAATGACAATCCCGGCACCATTGTCACAACCGTCTATCCTTCGGACCATTCCTTCCAGCATTACTCCGTTTTCATATTCGAAGTGCATGCTGAAATTGTCGTATACATTACCTATATTCTTACGAATCCTGGAACCATAGGCAATGACATTAACCGGTTTGAGTTGCGTGAACCAGTTGAAAACATCTATCCAGTGGATCAGCATGTTACTGATCTGGTCGCCGTTCACCCAGTTCCAGTTGAAATGTCCGCGGATCATATATTCCATATCGCTCCATTCCGGACGACGAACGATATATTGGTCACGTCCTGTATGATAATAGGCATATCCCGATATAATAGAACCGATAAGTCCTTCCTGTACCTTGCGGTAAGAGGTGACAAACGGCCGGTCGAAGTGATATTGCGTACCGGGCAGGACGTTGATACCTGTATTCACCGCTTGTCTTGCCGCAGCTACGAACGTACGGTAACCTGCCGGATCGATGGCTGCCGGTTTTTCAACGAATACATGTTTTCCCTTTTCAATCGCATATTTCATGTGCTCGGGATGAAAGCAGTTGGGAGATGCGATCAGCACAAGGTCGATCGGTAGTTCACAAACTTTTCGATAGGCGTCGAAACCGGTAAAGCACATTTCGTCCGGGATATGGACGTTTTTCCCGTCCTTCAGCCGTTGTTTCCCGGCTTCCAGTTTGTCCGGGAAGAGATCGGCCAGTGCAACGATAGACAGGTCGTTTCCTGCATCGAGAAAGTTGAAAGCTGCTCCTATACCTCTTCCGCCGCACCCGATCAAAGCGGCCTTGATCGGTTTCCCGTCGATCGCTTTGTCCGGTAGTTCGGGTATATAAAGTTCTTCGACAGGGTGTAACGGCTCCTGTTTTCCCTTTTCTGAGCAAGAGGTAAATAACAGACCGGAACCGAGCGTACTACTTAACCCGATAGTGGCTACGCCGGATAAAAAGTTGCGTCTGGTCAGTTTCTCTTCTGGTTCCATAATTATAGATATTTAATAACCTGGATTTTGTGTTAACTCCGCATCCAAATTAGCATCGATTACTGATTGTGGAATGGGGAAAAGATTATTCACTTCTCTGACAGTGGCTGCAGAGTTCTCAAAACCGAACCGTTTAGTCCGATCATAAAGGAGGTGCATGCGGCAAAGTGTCATTGTCCGGTATTCTTCTCCTAGTAATTCTCTGGCGCGTTCATCCAGCAAATAGTCGATATCGACTTGTGAGACTTTGACCGGAGTTGCATTAGAACGTTTTCGTACCTCATTTATATCTGCAGCGGCTTTATCTTTCTCTCCTTTTTTTAGATAAGCTTCCGCACGTAAAAGATAAGTTTCTGCTAAACGGAAAACATAAATATCACGGACATATCCATTATCTGGTTTTCCATTGATATGTTTATCAGTTCCGAATTTGAAGAATCGGGGAAAATAGCGGCTCATCGTATCTTCGCGTGTTGTCATCCATTCCTTCTGAATTTCTTCTCCTGGTTTGAGTTTGACTATGAGTTCCGTTCCGTCATGTAATATTACCGGTGTTGAATAGACTGTGTCATAATCAATCTCTATTCCTCCTATAATCGGTTTGGGGGCATAATAATGCCGATTTATATTAGCCTCTGAATTTCGGATATCATTTTCTGCATTTTGCCATATTGTATAAATGGCATAGTTGGTAGGGCGTATTCTGGCGATGCCTCGTCCGGTCCAGTCACGTGCAACTCCGTCGTAGCCGAATTTTGTAGTTGCCCAGAAATTTGGCCAAAAAGCTCTTTCCAGTAACGGCCTGTCATAAATGTTCGTTCCTCCCGGAGTATTGTATTCGAATTGAATCGCCCAAAGGCATTCCAAATTACCATCCTGATAATTTTGATTTCCCATTCTGAAAAGATCCCAGTATACGTCTTTATCGGGTTCGGTGGCACGGGAACCGAAGCGGGACTTCATAAGTTGGTAATTCCCATCTGTTCCGTCCAATACACGTGTAGCCGCCTCGATTGCGCTGTTATAGAAGCTGGAGTCTCCTCCATTATCAGCGAAAGCAATGTAAATCTCAGTTAAAAGATGATCTGCTACTGCCCGGACGATTTGTCCTTTAGAACTTGTTGTGATCGGTAGATATTTCGTGGCAAATACCAGATCTTCTATACAAAACTTGTAAACATCGGTCCGGCTATTTCTCCTAAAATCGAGTTTGGGAGCAGTGACCGGCTCTGTTAGGATTGGGACATCTCCAAAAAGATGAGCAAGGCAACGATAGGCATATGCCCTGAAAAAGCGGATCTCTGCTTGGATTTCTTCTTTTTGCCCTTCCTTATTCCAGCTCACTCTTTCATTCTCAGACTGATGTAGCAACTCGTTGCAATTTTTGACTATAGCAAAACAACGGTTCCACCAATCGCTTACGTAATTGATATTAGGATCTATTTTTAACCAATCGTTGAATGCCAGATCAGAACCGTTTCCACCGGGTAACATGAACGCGTCTGTTCCGACTCCCATCATAGCCCAATCCGCATCTGTATCCGCACTATTGTAAAAAACTCTGACCTGAGCATACATTTGATTTATTCCTGTTTTAAATTGTTCGTAATTTAAAAAGGCATTGTCTATTGTCAGAAAGTCTTCCGGCTCTTCTCTTAAAAAAGCACTATCGTTACATGCTCCTAAAGAAAAAAGGATTGATATTATTGTTACTATTTTTTTCATAATGTTGTCCTTTTAATTAAAATGAAACGTTTAATCCAAAGCTAACGGTTTTAAAGCTGGGGTTTCCTCCTCCGATACGTTGACCGGTTTCCGGGTCCATCCCTGTCCAACCTGTGAAAGTTAACAGGTTCTTGCCACTGACAAATATTTTAGCGTCAGTGAAAACATGTGTTTTCTCCAGTATTCTCGGATTGAATGTGTAACTTAAAGATATGTCTTGCAAACGTACAAAAGCTCTTGACTGATAAAACCCGTATTTATAATTTTGTTGAAGATAGTTTACCCGGGGAACAGTATTTGACGGAGTCTCAGGAGTCCAGTATTCTTTATCCAGCCAATTACAGCTGGTTCCTGTTGTATTGGGGACAAAAGTAACTGCGTTATTCTGTATGTAATAATTATTTTTTCCGCCTCCGGCAATCCAGTCGATAGCAAAAAACAGTTGGAAGTTCTTATATGTTAACGTATTCTTTAGGTTTACCGTGAAGTTGGGCTTTGTATAACCAATGATGGATTTATCCTCTGCGTCGATCTTACCGTCCTCATTCAAATCCTTGAACTTCACGTCACCGGGTTTCATATTATATTTTTCCTGATATTCTATATCGTCTGTTTGTACGATACCATCGAAAGTATAGTCATATACGGCTCCCAACGACTTCCCAATAAACCAGCTGTTCTCGATATCGTCGTCCTCTTTGCCATCTTTGTTCGAATCAATTCCGTAAAGCGATTTAATCTTATTACGGTTAAGCCAGAATGAAACAGATGTATTCCATTGAAAGTCCTTTGTCTCGATGTTCACGGAATGTAAACCTATTTCCAGTCCCCAATTTGCTACTTTTCCCAGATTGTCGAAAATGGAAGTGTATCCGCTGGTGGAGGGCAGACGGCGCTTAACCAGCAGGTTAGTCGTATTAGAATTGTAGTATTCTATGTTACCGGTCAACCTGTCATTAAATAAGCCGAAGTCGGTACCGACATTAAACGCATTTGTTTTTTCCCATCCCAATGTCTTGTTGGCCAACGAACTTTGATATTGGCTTTTGACATACTCAGTACCAAAGATATAAGCACCAATGCCCACTTTGGGGAAAGTTTCATAATTCTTGATGGACGGATTTCCGTTTTCTCCATATGACAGACGGAGCTTCAGGTAACTCAGAATACTATTTTGAAGGAATTCTTCTTCCGAAAGAGTCCATGCTAAGGCTGCTGATTTGAAATTTCCGTATTTATGTCCTTCTGCAAAAGCGGAGAAACCATCTCGACGGAAACTAGCAGAAACATGGTATCTGTTGCGCCAGACATAATTGATACGCCCCAGATAGGCCAGTGAGGACGATTGCGTTTTCCAAGTATCGATTGCTCTTTTATCGGCAGCCCCCAATTCCAACGAATTATAGCCTAGTACAGTCGTTCCTGCTTCCGAAAAGTCACGTGCCGTAGCGTGGACACCATCTTCGTGCGACCGTTGTCGTTCGGACATGAATGTCAGGTCGATCCGGTGTTCTCCAAATGTGTGATTATAGTTTAGGATCTGATTCAATAGCCAACTGTTGCCGTTCGTGTCTTTTTTATATCCGTTAGCATCTTTCAGAAACTGGGAAGGGTTCAGGATTTCCGATTCCTTGATAGTTTGCACGTAATAGTTTTCATGATAGAAACGACCTTCCTTTTTTTGGCTCAGATTATAGCTTCCGTTGATACGCCAGCTTAGTCCTTCGATCCAAGGTAGCCGAATCTCCAGATAGGCTTTGCCGTCGAAGTTATTCCGTTTGTCCATATCGTCTATATTGTGTGTATCCATTAACGGATTACCCCAGGATGTGTTACCGCCGGGAAATACTTCCAGCCAGTCTTCATGCCCGGCAAAAGTAGAGTTCATGAATCCCCACGGACTGATGAAAGTCGCAGTGTAAGCGCTGGCATTCATACCGGAATAGTCCTGTATATTGCCGGAAAGATTTATTCCTATTTTAGCCCATTTGAATACATTGACATCCATTTTAGCCAGAAAAGAGGCTTTATTATATTTATCGCCAACAATTATTCCTTTTTGATCTAAATAATTGGCAGATACATAATAATTAATTTTGTCATTCGCCCCGGAAACGCTTAACTGATAGTTCTGAGTCGGTGCATATTGTGTTACTTCGTCAAACCAGTCGATTTCGGATCCTGCCTGATAGGCTTCGTATTCTTTCGGTAATAATATATATTCGAGTCCTAAATCGACACCTGATGCCCCGCTGGCAATTGCCTGATCTTTTCTGAACTGATTATATTTTTCTCCATTCATCATTTTAGGTTTGCGTGTCCATGACTGGATGCCATAATATGCGTTCAGGTTTAAATGAGGTTTATCAGTTTTTCCACGTTTCGTTGTTACAATAATAACTCCGTTTGCGGCACGTGAACCATATACTGCTGCGGAACTGGCGTCTTTCAGGACATCGATAGTCGCTATGTCCTGTGGGTTCAGTTGTGAAAAACTACCTCCAATAATTCCGTCTACAACCAATAAAGGGGTATTTGAAGCTGAGATAGAATTTTGTCCACGTATATTTAGAGAAGGATCACCACCGGCTGATGATGTCATTCCGATATCGACACCTGGTAAACTTCCTTTCAATGATTCGAGTAGGTTTACTGTTGGTAAAGAAGCGGAAGGAGAATCTTCCAACTTGATAGAAGCAACAGCTCCTGTCAGGTCCTTTTTAGTAGATGTGCCGTAACCGATAGCAACCACTTCGTCTAAAAGTAGAGTGTTTTCGGATAATAAGACATTTATAACTGTTTTGTCAACGACTATTTCTTTTGTTTCCATTCCTACGAATGAAAACTGTAGAATGTCTCCCTTTGCAGCTCGTATAGAATAATTTCCTTCACTATCAGTCATGGTTCCATGACCGGCTCTCTTTTTATTCAAGATGTTCACTCCGGCAAGAGGTCCGATCTTATCCGTGACTTTTCCTGTTACTTGCTGAATGTTTTGAGCGTTGCTGGCTAATGTGCACAACAACAACCCTAAGAAGATTAAAATTCGGTTCATAGTATTATTTTTTAGGTGCATATTTGTATTATTTCTTTACAGCTTTTAAAGCTTTTGTGTATGTCTCTTCCATGCTTACGGGCTTTCCTCTTTGTCGTATACTCTCGTTCGCAGCTTCCATGAAAGTGTATATTTCAATTGTTTCAGCTTTGTCGACAGGGGGGACTTTGGTCTTGAAGAAAGTTAGTATCGATTTAAGCAAATCTGTGTATCCGGTGTATCCTCCGGCTGCAACAACTTGCTTTTCGCAGATGGCAGTTCCGCCATAAGTTTGTACACCTTCCCTTATTCCTCTGTAGGTTCCGATACGTCCGTCTTTCCATACCCCGACTGCTACATCCGTACTTTCGGTTGAGATACAGGATACAGAAGTGCATCCTTGTTTCATGATGGTGAAAAGGATTTCTACTCCGTGAATACCGTACCAATAGAATCCTGCGTGATTGGCTTCGTTTTTACAGATCGAATAGCAATCTGCTCCTATGACTTTTCCTTCGGTTCCCACTCCGGCTCTCAGTTCCTGGTTTTTTGGGGAAAAACGTAGTGCTGAAGAGGAATAGATTGGTACATTATATTTTTCTGCCAATTGGTAGATTGTTAATACATCAGGAAGTGTTGCTGCTATCGGTTTGTCAATAAATAGAGTTTTTCCGCTTTTTATAACTTCTGTTGCCTGTTCCAGATGTAATGTACCATCATTCGTTTCCAGAAAGACACAATCCACTTCCTTAAGCATGTTTGCGATGGATGAACTTATCTTTACTCCATATTTTTTTACTGTTTCCGTATATTCAGGAATACGTTTTGCACTTGATTCTATGTTCCTGGAGCCATAGGGAAATGCTGCAACGACTTTAAAACCTTCAAATTCTGGTTGAGGATTCTTTCCATTGATTAATTCCACGAATGCAGTAGAGTGAGAAGTGTCGAGTCCTATTATCCCTAATCGGATAGTGTATTGTGACCGGACAGGTAATGTTACAATCAATTGAATTAGAATAAATAATAAAAAGTAGTGTTTCATAACAATGATTTTTTAGATTAAACATTCGTTTTCAAATTCCGTTTTTAATAAGCATGCACTATCTTTATCTATATACAACCGGACATTTTCTTTAGTACGAAGAATCGTTGCCGGACATTTTTCATTGACAGGATTATATAAGGTATCATAAATTGCCTGAGATTTTGTCTTTCCCGGAACAATGCAAAACAAATATTGGGCAGACATTAAAATCGGAATAGTAAGAGTTACCGCATGAGTCGGAACTTCTTCGATAGAGTCAAAACAGCCGTCGTGCACTTGCTGTTGCCTGCATTTGAAGTCCAGTTCTACAATTTTAATTTGCTGCTTATCATTAAAATCAGCAACGTGAGGATCATTAAAGACTATATGTCCATTTTCTCCTATTCCCAGACAAACAATGTCAATCGGATGTTTGCCCAGAAGATTCACGTATTCCTCATATTTGTCGAGTTGTGTATTTTCTCCTTCTGGAATATAATATACATGTTTAAACGAGACTTTCCCAAAAAGGTGTTGTTTTAGATAATTACCGAATTTTTGCGGCGCATTTTCCGGTAGACCTATATATTCATCCATTTGGAAAGCGTTGATTTGCTCCCAAGGGATTGTTTTATCGGCCGTTAAGGCTAATAAAAAATCATTCTGTGAAGGAGCGGCTGCGAATAACATATTGATTTCAGGTTTGATTTGTAACAATTCCTTTATTCGTGCTGTTACATCAGTTGCAACCCTGATTCCCATAGATTGCCTGTCTGAGAAACTCAGAACATCTAACTTGTTTTCTTTGAATTTAAACATGATTGTTAACCTTTATTCTTTATATAGATTTTACATACGGATTTCCAGTCAGTAATTTTATAACCGGTCGTAGCATACCAAATCAAGTAAATAAAACATGGAATTAAAACCCAGTACCCTTTTTGCAAAGAGGTGATATCTGCTAATTTCCCATAGATGAGGGGAAGTATAGCATTTCCGCATAGAGCCATAACGAGTAGAGATGCTCCCATCTTTGTGAAGCGCCCCAAATCACGGATTGCATGTGGCCAAATCCCTGCATAGATCAATGAGTTTGGAAGCCCTAAAGAGGCTAAGAACCAGATAGACAGATTTGCCTTATGTCCGAATAGGCTTACTATTTGATCGGTCCAGAGCACTCCGAAAGAAAGAATCAACCCTGATACCGTACAAAATATGAGCGCATTTTTTTGTGAAACTATTTTAGGAATGAAAAGTATGCCGAAAACGTATCCTATAATTGTTGTACCTAATGTATAAGACGGAAAAAATTTAGCATCCAGTAAACTGACTCCCATTGAACCTGCATAAGGGATAATTGTATCGATTGCAATCACTTGCGTACCCACATGCAGAAATAATGCTATCACTCCTAATATTAAATAAGGAAATTGGAAAATCGATGTTTTATTTTGGTTCAGATTTTCTATCCGTTCGTTTTCCTGTTCAGGATTGATATCCGGTAATGAGGAATAATTAATAAATATACCTATTCCCAAAAGAATAATACCCAGTATGGTATATGGCCATATAACTCCACGTATTAATTCATTTAGTACCATTTCTTTGGCATCTTCCGAAACCAGTCCTTCTTCTAATGAACGGATTATTTCCTGACTGGAATGAAGGACAACAGCGGCAAAAATGAGAGGAGAAATGATTCCGGCAAACTTATTACAAATACCCATAACACTGATTCTGCGGGCGGCACTCTCTATTGGTCCTATTATTGTAATATACGGATTTGCTGCAGCCTGTAAAATCGAAAGTCCGGTTCCCATGATAAAAAGTCCTGTCAGGAAAATGCCATATATCCGTCCTAGTGCGGCAGGCACAAACAAAAAGGCCCCACATGACAAACAGATAAAACCGAACATCATCCCTCTTTTATAGCCGGTACTTTTTAAGAGGTAAGCGACAGGGATCGACATTACCAGATAAGCTATATAAAAGGCAAAAGTGACAAAATAAGACTGAAAATTTGTAAGTTCGCATGCGATCTTAAAATAAGGTATCAGAATTGAGTTTACCCATGATACGAAACCGATGATAAAAAATACGACTCCGATGATGGCTATTCCCAGGAAAACTTGCTTTTTTTCGGTTAACTGATTGTGATTTGACATATTGCTATCTGTTTAATATTAGAATCAAATGTTATATTTTTTCTTTGTATTGAAATTCACAGTTCCATTTTCCATCCTTTCTCATATGTTCTGCCCCAATATTTATAAGCGATTTGTCGATCTTGTATATGACCGTTTTCTAGTGAAGTTTCCAGCCGGCTTGCTGATCGTTGGGCAATGTTTCCCAATTGAACTAAAAGAGTACTTTTATGTCCTGATACTATATCCGAATTCAGTTTTTCTCCTTTGGTGATACCATTAAAGAAATTTTGAATATGAATAGCATCCAATTGTTCTCCAGGATTCATACGGTTGAGGGGATTGACTGTGTTTTTACTGTTTACTTCTTTGATTATTTTATTCTTCAAATCCATAATTTTGTAGGAATTGCCTCCGTCAATAAATAAATTAGTCTTATCTCCGTAAAAAATGGCTCCAACCGGGCATCCTTCAAGGGCATAAGAGTTACAACTGTGCCCTTCCCACATCATGGACTTTTTACCATCGAAATCAAAATTGATAACCTGGGTGTCGGGTGTTTCCCAATCATCTCGGTAATAATACCGACCACCTGTCGATTGTACAGCTGTCGGATAATCGACCTCCATACCCCACCGTAAAAGGTCGACCATATGGGTACCGTTATTCAATGCTTCTCCGGTACCCCATTTCCAAATCCAGTGCCAGTTATAGTGTACAATATTATCCTTGTAGGCAGAACGAGGGGCAGGTCCCTGCCATAAGTCCCAATCCAGCCACTCGGGAACAGCGCATTCTTTTCCTGTTCCTATCGGTGCACGGTTTGTCGAATACCAAGCTCTTCCGAAATGAACATTTCCTATTGTTCCGGCTTTTATCTCTTCAATGGCTTCTACTACATTAGGCCACGACCGTCGCTGGTTTCCCATTTGAACCACTTTATTATATTTTTGTACAGCTTGTATCAATATCTCTCCTTCTTCGGGAGCATAACTACAAGGTTTTTCTAAATAAACATGTTTGCCGGCTTTTATTGCTAGTAAAGCAGCAGGTGCATGCCAATGATCGGGAGTTGCTATGACAATAGCATCTAATCCTTTATTTTCAAGCATGATGCGTAAATCTTTGTCTCCTTTGGGTTTTGAGCCGGTTATCTGTTCTACTTCGTAGATACATTTATTAAGTGCTCTTGAGTCGACATCGCAAATATGACTTACGTTACAATTAGTCTGTTTTGCGAAATTTTTGGATAAAGCCAAACCGCGAGAGTTTACTCCGACCATTCCCACTGTGATCCGGTCGTTTGCTCCGATAATATTAGCATAACTTTTTGGAGTGAATCCTGGTAGTATTCCTCCTAAAGAAAGCATTGTCGTGCTTGCAATTGTTTTTTTCAAAAAACTACGTCTTGTTATCATGGTAATAATTATTTTATGAAATCTGATTAGGCAAATGTAGATATATAAATAGTGCATTTTTCTCCATATTGCGAAATAGAATCTTCAAAATGCGTCAAAATATACGTCGATTGAATGACGCTATCCGATAGGCTAAATCCGGTAAACCGTCTGTCCGTTTATAATAGTTCGTGAGATTCTGATCTGATCGTTGAATAAAAGAATATCAGCGGTTTTACCTACTTCTAAAGAACCGATAGTATCTTCCATACGAAGGATCCGGGCTGGTGTTGCGGTTATCATTTTTACTGCATCTGTCAGGGGGATTTCTGCTAGTTGGACCATTGTCCGGACCAACCGGTCTGCTGTGGCGACACTACCCGCAAAAGCACTTCTGTCAAGCAGTTTGGCTACGCCTTCTTCTACTATAACGGTCTGACCTTCTCTCAAGCTTCCTAATTTGTATTCGCCTTCAGGCATTCCTGCACCACGCATAGAATCGGTAATCAGGGCTATCCTATCCGGGCCTTTGAATTTGTGGATGAGTTGCAGTAAATATTTGGGCAGGTGAATGCCGTCTGCGATGATTTCGACATCCATCTTATCTATCAGGAATGCAGCTTCTACGGCACCTGCATAGCGAAGGGTATTACGGCGGGTAACGGTTTGCATTCCCGAATAAAGATGTGTCATCAGGCTGTACCCAGCTTTATGGGCTTCTATAATATCTTCACAGATAGCGTCGGTGTGGCCGACGGAAGGGATTATCTGTTTTTTACTCAATAGTTTACCCAGTTCAAGAGCTCCTTCGAGTTCTGGTGCGATACTCCAACGGATGATATCATCTGTGGCACTCAGTATCTTAGTGTAATGTTCCGGTATCGGAACTTTTAGGTTGGTAGGGTCCTGGGCTCCGCGTTGGTTGTAGGAGAAGTAGGGACCTTCCAGATGAAGGCCCAGAAATTTTGCACCAGTTGTATTTTGTTTTTTTGCTTGTCGGTAAATTTCAAAAGTATTGAAAAGTTCTTCATCTGGACAAGTCAATGTTGTAGGTAGTAAAGCCGTGGTTCCATAGCGGGCATGTGTTTTGGCGACAGTTAGGTAGGCTTTAACCGTACCGTCCATAAAATCGGCTCCTCCGGCTCCGTGCGTATGTAAATCAATGAATCCGGGTGAAATGTATTGGTGTGCGGCATCAATGATCTCATCTGAATCGTTTAGAGTAGGGAGACCTTTATCGATTGCGGCTATTTTCCCGTTTTCAATGATGATATAACCGTCTTCCAGGATGCTGTCCGGTAGGATTAATTTCCCATTGGTTATGATTTTACGTGTTACCTCGTTTTCGTGTGATACTGATATTGTTCCCATAATAATACAAGTTTAATGTTCAAACAATACAAAGTAAGTATAAAGAATCTTCTATTATGTGGTTGATTGCGAAATAAAATCCTCAAAAAACGAACAATCCCGGATGGGGCTCATTTGATTTCATTTATTTTTAGGGGTAAAGTGTTTCCTGTATTGGAAGGGAGTCATTTCTTTTGTCTTAATAAAAATCCGGGAAATATTCTTGTAGTCTGTGAAACCTGATTTAGCTGCCGCTTCTACCAGCGGAAGGTCGGTTGTAATTAATAAATCGGCAAATTTCTCTATGCGGAGTTCCTGGAGATACTGGTATATAGAGGTACCGGTCTCTTTTTTAAATTTTTTCTCCAGAACACGCCTTGAGAAAGGAACCATTTGAATGAGATCGTCTATTGACAAGGAATTTTGGTAGTTATTGTCGATATAGTGCAGTATCTGTCCGATGTATTTATCGGATACGGCAAAACGTTCGGTTGAGGCACGGGGAACAATTCGTACAGGTTTGATGATAATATCGACGGGCGAAACGATCTTTTTCTCAATGAACTGGTGGAGTAGTTTGCCAGCCTCATATCCTCCATTCTCAATATCCAGTTCAATAGATGATAGTTGTGGGGCCGAGATATTGCATAGCAGTTTGTCGTTGTCTACTCCCAGTACGGCTATGTCTTCCGGGATGTTAATATCATACATCTTACATACCTCAGTGATCTGCAAGGCGTAATGATCGTCACAGGCAAAGAGGGCGATCGGCTTAGGAAGGCTCAGCAACCATTTGCTTACCTGCTCGACATCGAAATTCCACTTTTCACTTTGAATCTGTTTCCTGTTATCGAAGTCGTATACCTGATAGCCCTTGCCGGTTACGGCTTTCTTAAATCCTTCTCCCCGCTCACGTCCCCAAACTGTATCCATCAGGCCATAGTAGGCAAATGATTTGTACCCTTTGTGCAGGAAAAAATTAGCTGCCATAACTCCTGTGCCGAAATAGTCTCCGGTCAGGTTGGATATGCCCGGACTTCGTTCTTTATAATTTTGGACAATAATAGGTATGTTCAATTGATTCAGGACAGACAAGTCGATATCCGTAAACTGCGCGATGATAGCATCTGCTCCCCATTTCTTTGCCCATTCAACGACACCTTCGTCACCGTAAAGCTCCCGGAAATACAAAGGCATGCGGTAAAAGGCCCAAGGGCCGACTTCCCTTGCGTATCTGACAACATTTTCGAGTAGCGACCTACCGTATCCACTTGAAAAATCGGTTAACAGGAGTATCTTGATCATATCCGGGTGTTTTTAGAAACTCGCTTTCTCCGGCTCCGGTGCCACATACGTTAATATCTGGCCGCTCAGTTGGAGGAGGGAGATTTCGCAGAGTTTGGTCGAATATTCGGCGATGGATTGCCGTTCTTCGGCTTCCAGCAAGCTGATCTGGGCTTCACGCAATTCGATGCCGGATAATTCACCCAGTTTGTAACGGTCTATTGCGATGCGATGGTTTTCGAGAGCGACAATTACGTTTTCCTTTTCCAGGCTCCACAGGTCGAGGTTGTTCCGGTAAGCCATCCACAGATTACTCATGTCGGCACGGAGGCCCAGTTCCAGTTCCTGCTTTTTCAGCTGGCTGTTTTCTATCTGGATGCGGGCGTTGCGCCGTTCGCGGCGGCGGTTGAAACCGTCGAACAGGTTTAATCCGACAGTCAGTCCGTAATTTAATCCTAAGCGCTGTTGCAGGTCGGTTGCTCCCACTTCGTACCAGTTGGCTGTGTAGCCATAGCCGGCATTCAGCTTCACATACGGGTAATCGCGGCTTTTTACTTTCTTGTAATCCAGCTCGGAGAGTGTCTGATTCTTCTGGGCGATCAGCAGGGAGGCGTTCGAAGCCAGCGTGCTTTGCCAGAGATCTACTTCGTCCAGGAATATGTTCGGGCGTATCACCGAATCTTTTAAGGCGATCTGTTCGTCGATATTATCCAATGCCATCAGCTCGTTCAGCCGGATACGGGAAGTGTGGACGACCTTCAACTGGTTCAGCACGTTTGAACTGTCGGCGTTGAAGTCGACCTGCGCCTGTTGCAGGTCCATTCGCGAACCTGAACCGATATGATAGCGTTCTTCTGCGATGCGGACACGTTCACGGGAAAGGTCCAGGGAAGAACGCAGGTTGCGCAGACGGATATACTGGCGGATCATATTATAATATTCGCCGGAAAGCGTAGCGACAAAATCTTCTATCGTCAGGCGGGTATCCAGTTCACCCATTTTTTTCAGTTCTTTCAGGCGGGCGTATTCGGCCTGGATGCCGAAACCGTCGAATACCGTCCAGTTTACGTTCAATCCGATATTCCCCGTTTCACTGTTCACACCGTTTTCCCTTTCGGTCGTACCGTCAGATAGTTTGTTACGGTTATTGTTGACCGTACCACTGAATCCGCCGCTTAAATCTATTGTAGGCAGATAACCGGCGTTGCCTTGTGTGGCGTTATTATCGCTGATCAGTTGCTCGTTACGTATGATACGGATGGAATAATTCCGTTCCAATCCGGTTTCGATGCATTGTTTCAGGCTGTACACCTCCTGCGCTTTTGCACCTAAAGCCGCAGAAACAGCCAGTATCGTTATCAGGATTCTTCTCATATCTTTTTTGCTCTGTCTGTTGATATAAAACTATACATGGCGGGGACGATGAACAAGGTCAGGAAGGTTGAAACCAACATACCGCCGACAACGGCAACACCCATCGCAATACGTCCCTGCGCCCCTTCGCCACTGGCATATACCAGCGGAACTAATCCGAGGATCGTAGACACACTGGTCATCAGGATCGGACGCAGACGTTGTGTGGATGCCGAACGGATCGCTTCGGCCATACTCAATCCCGCCTCCTGGCGCTGGTTGGCAAACTCCACGATCAGGATACCGTTCTTCGCCACCAGACCGATCAGCATGATTATACCGATCTGACTGAATATATTCATCGTGATACCCGAATAACTCATAAACATCAAAGCACCCGCAATAGCCAACGGCACGGTGAACATCACCACCAGCGGGTCTTTGAAACTCTCGAACTGGGCGGCGAGTACCAGATAGATCATCAGCAACGCCAGGATCATGGCGAACATCAGACTAGAAGAACTCTCACGGAATTCCTTCGACTCGCCGGAAAGGGCGGTACGGAAACTGCCGTCGAGCGTCTCAGCCGCAATACGGTCCATTTCGTCCAGGCCGTCGCCTATGGTATAGCCTTTGTTCAGACCGCTGGATACCGTCGCCGAAACGAAACGGTTATAACGGTATAGCTGGGGCGGTGCCACGTCTTCAAGCAATGACACCATATTGTCCAGCTGGATCATCGAACCGTTGTCGCTGCGTACGTAAATCGACTTCAGGTCGAGCGGCGTGTTACGCTGCTGGCGGTTGATTTCGCCTAATATCTGATATTGTTTACCGTTCATATAGAAATACCCCATGCGCTGCCCGCTCAGTGCATACTGCAATGTCTGGGCTATGTTGCGGGTACTGACGCCCAGCGAAGAAGCCTTGTCGCGGTCGATCTCGATGCGCGTTTCCGGCTTGGTGAATTTCAGGTTCACGTCCGCCATCTGGAATATAGGGCTTTCGTTGACCTTTTGCATGAAGGTCGGCAGGTGTTCCGCCAGTTTTTCCAGGCTGGGAGCTTGTAGTACATACTGTACCGGCATACCTCCGCGGCGTCCCCCGAAGGTGGACTGCTGTTGAACGAATGCGCGTGCCTGAGTCTCTTTTCTCACGGCAGCCGATAGTTTTTCGGCTATTTCCATCTGTGAGCGTTCGCGTTCTTTGATGTCCGGCAGAATCACACTGATATTGGCATTGCTGCTGGAAGCACGGTTCGTCAGGAACTTGCGTTCGGGTGCTATGGAATCGGCCAGTTCGGCTATCCGGTCGGAATAATCGCGGATGAACTCGAAGGTGGCCCCCTCCTGGGCACGCATATTGATGGAGATGGAAGAACGGTCTTCCAGCGGTGACAATTCGGAACGGATCGTTTTCCAGAAATATCCGATCGAACCGAACATGACAACCACGATCGGGATAGCCCACCATTTATGGCTCAGGAAATAATTGAGCGACCGGGAATAAATAGTATTCAACCCTTCAAAGAAAGGTTCGGTCTTTACATACAGCCAGTTTTTCTTTTCCCGCTTGCGCAGTAATTTGGTGGCAAGCATCGGCGTGAAGGTCAGGGCGACAAACGAAGAGATCGTCACAGAACCGGCGATCACAATACTGAACTCCTTGAACAACCGGCCGGTCATCCCCTCCATAAATACGATCGGAAGGAATACCGATACCAGCGTAACGGTCGTTGAGATTACCGCAAAAAAGATTTCCTTCGAACCTTCGATACCCGCCTCTTTCGGATTCATCCCTTGTTCGATACGGACATATATATTCTCGGCCACCACGATCGCGTCGTCTACCACCAGACCGACCGAGAGCACGACTGCCAACATGGTCAATACGTTGATGGAGAAACCGGAGATATACATCACGAAGAAGGCGCCGACCAAGGATACCGGGATCACCACGCAGGGCACCAGCGTAACACGCCAGTCGCGCAGGAACAGGAAGATGATCAACACAACCAGCGCCAGCGCCACATAAATCGTCTCTTCCACCTCGTAGATGGAGGCACGGATAAAACGGGTATTGTCGTAGATCATTTCTATCGACACATCTTCGGGAAGGTCTTTCTTTAACTGTTCGATACGGTTGTAGGCCTCGTCGGCTATCTCGATATGATTCGCTCCCGGCTGGGGAACGATTACGCAGATAACCATCGGTTCGCCGTTCTTACGCAGGATACTGCGTAAGTCTTCCGGTGCCAATTCCGCCCGCCCGACATCTTTAAAGCGGACGATATTGTTTCCGTCTTCCTTGACAATCAAGTCGTCAAACTCTTTTGCCGTATGCATCAGTCCCAGTGTACGGATAGACAGGTCGATCGTATTTCCTTCGATACTACCGGAGGGCAACTCCACGTTTTCCGCATCTACCGCGTTTTTCACGTCCAAAGGAGTGACCCCGTAACCCGCCATCTTGATCGGGTCGAGCCACAGGCGCATGGAGTAACGTTTTTGTCCCCAGATATCCACACCACTCACATTGGAGATCGTCTGCAAACGTTCTTTTACCGTCAGTTCGGCGATTTCGCTCAGTTCCATCAGCGAACGCCTGTTGCTCTGTACGCCGATCTGCATGATAGGGGTAGCATCGGCGTCGGCCTTCGATACGGTAGGAGGGTCGCAGTCGCGCGGCAGATAGCGTTGTGCACGCGACACCTTGTCGCGCACGTCGTTGGCAGCCGTTTCCATATCCACCGACAGTTCAAATTCGACGGTGATACGGCTGCTACCCTGGCTACTGACACTGCTCAACGAACGGATACCCGGTATACCGTTGATATTTTGCTCCAACGGCTCCGTGATCTGGTTCATGATAACCTCGGCATTCGCTCCCGGATAGGATACGTTGACCGAGATAATGGGCTGGTCCACACTGGGGAACTCGCGAACCCCCAGGAACTTGTAGCCGATCATACCGAACAGCAGGATGACAAGCATCATTACCGTCGAAAGTACCGGCCTGTTTATACTGGTTTCCGATATATTTGCCATAGGGGAATTTAATACAGATTATCAATTGTTACTTGCATGCCGGTGCGTAGCTGCATCACGCCCGAAGTGATCAGGGTATCGCCCGGCTGTATGCCTTTAAGTACCTGTACCTGGCTTTCCGTACGCAGGCCGATCTCTATTTCTGCGGGTTCGGCTACTCCGTCTTTATACAGGTAAACAACGTTCTTGCCCATTTCCGGAATCAGCGCTTCGCTCGGGATAGCCAGCGCATCCTTGATCTCACGCTTGGTGATCTCTACGGAAGTGTAACGGCCGGGGAAAATGCTTTCGTTTGTATTGGGATACGTGGCGCGCACCTTCAGGGTACGGGTCGTCATATCCATTTTACTTTCGACGGCATATACTTTCGCGTTGTAGTCGCGCATGATACCGTTCGAATCTTCCAGGCGGAAGACGATCATCGTTCCGTTCTTCACATCGTTTGCATATCTTTCGGGAATGGAAAATTCAATCTTTAACGGAGATATTTTAGTCAGCTTGGTAATGACGGTCGTCGGAGAGACATAGGCCCCTTCGCTGACCGAGCGCAGACCGATGATCCCGTCGAAGGGAGCGCGCAGTTCGGTTTGCAGGATATTGGCTTTTACCAGGTCGATGTCGGCCATCAGCTTTTCATACTCAGTCGTTACCTGTTCGTAGGCCTCCTGGCTGACCGCATCTTTTTCCAGCAAGGTGCGCTGGCGGTATACCCTGTCTTTTGCCAGCGGGATCTGGGCTTCCAGCTTCCTGAGCTGTGCCTGTAAGGGTTTATCGTTGATCTTGGCCAGCAGGTCGCCGGCTTTCACATGCGTTCCTTCGCTGAAATAGATATTCACCACTTTTCCGGACGATTCGAAGGATAAGTCTACTTCTTCGTCGGGAATGATACTGCCAGTACTGATTACTTTGTCGGTCAGTGATTGGAATTTCAACACTTCGGCGTTAATGTTCAGCACTTGCTTCCGTACGCCTGTACCTGGTGCGGGAACTACAACGGAATCCTTGCCTGATGCTGTCAACTGGTTCTTAACCTGTGGATAAACAATCATTCCTGCAATCATCAGGAAGATTGCGGCGGTAACGCCCCACTTCACTCTCTTCGTCATATTTTCAATGGTATCTACTTTAAAACTTATCAATAGGCATGTAAATATACACAACTCAATCGAGATATAGACAAACGGAATAAAAAAAGGTTTAATCGGTGGTGATAAATATCTCTTTTTTCTTGCGTCTTATTGTATTATTTACTATATTTATACCATTGAACAACGCTTAAAATTTAAGACTTATGAAAGAAATGTATTGCGAAAAAACAAATTACAAAAGAGCGTATGGAGTGACCGAATTCGCCCAATTGTATTTTCCGGGTCGTACACCGATGGTTGCCTATCAACGTATGTGGGAATGGATACGCACTTCGCGCGGGCTGAAAGCGAAACTGGAAGCTGCCGGATGGGTGAAATTCCAGAAACTTTACACACCCAAGCAAGTGGCGGTATTGATCGACCATCTGGGAGAGCCTTAATGCACAGACCTTTTACGATCTGTTGCCAATAATCATCGCGGCATTCTGTCCGCCCTAAACACTTAGTATTATGAACATGGAATTAAACCAAACCGTTGAATGTACTTTCTTTGCTTCTGCATTCAACGTCAACGATCTGCAAATAACAACTTTAGACCAGTACATCGACCAGATCAGAAGTAAAAAGTATGCCTCCGCTATCACTCGCCTCCGTGCCGAATATCTTGCCGGGCATACGGAAGAAGGGGATAAGCGTAAAAAGAAACTACCGCTGCTTGTTGCCGGAGGAATCATGAAAGGGGGACGAAAACGCGAACACCTGGTACACTACAGCCATTGCATCATTGTCGATATCGACGGCGTGCCGACTTCGGCAGAAGATATTCTCCGCCGGGCAGAGGGGTTGCCTTATGTTAAAGCCGGGCATATCAGTGCTTCGGGCAAAGGCGATAAACTTTTCGTATTGGTAGACAGTGACCTCGATCTTCATTTGCCGGCTTTCGAAGCCGTCTGTCGCAAGTTGGAAAACGACTTGCCCGGCATCATGGTCGATTACTGCGGGAAAGATCCTAACAGGGGATGCTTTGTCAGCTATGACCCAACTGCTTTTTATAAGGAAAAGTCCGAAGTCGTTCCTGTCAAGGTGGAAGCTCCGCCGGCACCGCAGAAACATGTTACGGCTTCAGCCATCCCGTCTTCCGACGGAGCGCTGGGCAATTACATGGATAAGTTTGAGACCGACAATTCTTTCTCTTCCGGCAATCGCCATACGTTTGTCATGAAACTTTCGGGGGCCTTGAACGCTGCCGGATTCGAAGAGTCCGAAGTGAAAAGAGAATGCCTGAGCCGCTACGTGGAACCGGGTTTTACGGAAAAAGAGGTTGCCGGTATCGTTTCGGATATCTATACCCGTTATCGTTCGTCCCACGGAAGCAACCCTTATTGCCCTCCCGAGCACCGGAAACCGCATCAAAAACTCAAAAGCCCCAAAAGTTTACCTGATCGTCCCGATAGCGAAGAAACGGACGAATTTGAGAACGAAGGCGTTGATATAGAACCGGATGAAATCCTTCTTCCTCCTTTCCGGGAAGAGTTTTTCCAGTCGTTGCCGTCCCTTATCCGGGACATTCTGACGTATGCCCGCGATGATACCGAGCGAAGCGTCCTTTTGTTGTCGTCGCTGGCCATGTTGAGCAGCGTAACGCCCCATGTGCAGGGTTCCTTTGCGCGGAAAGAGTATCAGGCTCCTTTTTACGGAGTAGTGATCGGCGAATCCGGAAGCGGGAAGGGCTGTGTCGCCTCCCTTTTTAAGCTGATCGCTTCGTGGCAACGCTATGTGTACGACAATTCACGTTGCGAGGTGAAGGAATATTTGAAGAAAAAGGAAGAGTATGAATTGTATCAGAAGTTACTGTTGCGTTCGGGAGGAAAGAAACCGGCCGGACTGGCTCCCGAAAATCCGGAACCGATAAAACAGATGAACCTGAATATCTCCGGTTATACCTCGCTGGCGCGGATGATCGAGCAACTGGAAACGAACAGCCATTATGCTTCCTGCCTGTTTGAAACCGAGATGGAGGCGGTGACCAACACATTGTTTCAGGAGTATGGCAACTATGGTTATCTGCTGAACCAGGCGGCCCATCACGAACGGATCGGCAATTCCACCAAGACGAACGGTTCCCTGCTGGCTTCTTATCCGTTGCTGAGCATGTTGCTGACGGGTACGCCGGAGATGTTCCGTCGTCTGGTCCCTTCGGCGGAAAGCGGTTTGTTCAGCCGTTTGATGGTCTATAAGATTGCCGGGCACGGTGAATACCGTCCGCTTACATCGGAAGATGACACTCCGGCGGCAGCCCATTATTTCGATAGCCTGGCGGAGCGGGTACTGGATATCGGCGTGCATCTGGACAAGCATCCTACCTGGGTTCATTTCAGTGATACGCAGCGTAAACGGCTGAACCGTTATTTCAAACAAGAATATAATAACGTACGTGTGTTCGGGCATGAAGATGTGGCTTCCGCCGTGTTGCGTTACCGGCTGGCTATCTTTCGTATTGGTATGGTGCTCACGGCGATTCGCAAAGGGGAGGCACTGAGTGAGGAAAAAGATTGGGTGATCCGTGACGATGATTTCGAAGTGGCTTTCCATATCGGTACGATCTGTTTACAACACACCTATGTGGTGAGTACTTCCCTGAAGAGGAATAAAAAGGAGTTGCGTTATAAAATGCCATTCACTTCGCAGAAAATCTTTGCCGAGATGCCGCTAAAATTCAAGCGTGCGGAGATTCGTGACGCGGGACATGTCCTCCTTCTTAGCAAATCTTCGGTCGACCGCTTATTGACTTCGGCTGAGAAAAACGGGTTAATCATTTCATTAGGAGCCGGTTATTTTCATAAAACGACCAAAGGCCGGGAGATTACCGTACCGATAATACCTTAGGGAATTTTTGAGGCTTTTGACGCAATTAACTGTAGTTAACAATCACTTTCCCAAAACCCCCTTTTCTCCCAACGGGTAGTAACTGGCCTGAAAACGAGTAGGCATCGGGGTTCTGACGAATAGGCAGCCATTTCTGATGGGTAGGCACCGGATAGGATATTCCTGAAAGGTGAAATTTATGTATGCTTTGAAATATAAAGTATATGTGGAAAATTGAATGACTAAAAAAAACGTTCCTTTTTTCTCGCCAGCAAAGTTACCACATTCTTTTAATCCTCCAATCATTTTCAAAATATTTTTTTCTTTCCTATATCCTTTCTTATCAACAGAATAGCAAAGTGAGTACGAAAATCGCTCTTTTGAACACAAAGATAAAAGAAGCGAAAAACAATGGCGAGAAAAAAGGAACGTTTTCTCTAGTCATTCTTATAGAATCAATCAAATTTGAGACATATAAATAAAGTATTAATTTTAAATTTTTTCGTATGCGAAACTTTACTAAAACAAAAGTGCTAACTCTTAGCGCTATGTTGGTTTTGGGCTCAGCATCGGTATTTGGACAGGTAAAAGATGCTCCTGCATGGGGTGCCCCCGAATATCTAGGTTTGACTGCTGCTCAAAAACCTATTTTGTATGAAGCTGAAGGTAATGATGTTCTGCCGGGTTTCCCTGGTAAGGCTTTAAAAACTGTAGATGGAAAGAAAGTTTGGGGTAATGGTGTTTATTTCCGTGCTTTTAGCGAGGATGTAAACACTGTATATTATCCTTCTATTACCGAAAAGCCGACAAACAATTATACTGCTACTACAGTATGGCAGAGTGCTGACTCTTTAGGTATCTTTTTGGGTGACAGGCAGAGTGGTGAGTTGATGTTCGATTTGTCAACTAAGTACATGACAAATGTACGTGAACTGAAAGTTAAGTTAAGTGCTGAGAACTTCGGTTTGGCTGCAACTTCTTCTGCTGATTGGCATATTAAAATTGCTGTATTTGATTTGGAAGGTAATCCAGTAAAGAGAAGTGAAATATTGAAAAATGGTTCTGCTTCTGCTAATGCTGAATTTAAATCTGACGGTGCAATCTTTAAAACAGGAGCTGCTGATGTAGAAGATAAAGTAATCAATTTGTTCGATGTTGTAACTGATCCGATTACTGATGCAAGAATGTTTATTGAAGGTTCTTTGGATAATAAGTTGATCCAGGTGACCTTGTGGTCTGATTTTGTTGCAATTCAGGAAGTAGGTTCAACTATGAGCCACTTTGCTCCGGCATTGGTTGTTAGCGGTTTTGCTATGAATTTCAACGAACCGACTTTAGCTTTGACTGCTGATGTGACATCTTTTGAAGCTGGTTTAGGATTAAAGAGCTGTACATATGGTACTTTGAAGGTTAGTGCAGAAAATATCAAATTACTTCCTAATACTACTGCTGAAACTTTTGCTTGGACAAATGTTACAGCTGATAACAAAAATGTTGTTCGTGAAAATTTCAGAAAAGTTTTGACGGGTACAGAATGGGAAGATGAAGTAAAATATGACTTCCAACCTGAATCAATTAATACTTTCTCTGGAAAATATGTTGCTAAGGTATTTGAAGGTGATGTATTGAATCCTATCCGTTTGTCTGCTGAAACAGGAACAATTACAGCAAACTCTGTTCCTGAATTAGCTTTCGCTAAAGATCATATCTTTTTCAATGAAAATTGCCAGACACAAGAAGTAGAAGTTGTGGGTAAGAATATTCCTGATCAGACAAAATACCCGATGGATTTCTTGGCATATGAAAAGATGACTTCTGATCAGTGGAGCGCATATGGCAAAGTAAAAATAACTGACGGTATTGAATATTCTTCATGTGGTGTAATAGAAGAAGGTTCTAAATTGACTTTAGCGTTGAGAGAATGGACTAACGACATCACTCGTGAAGAAGCATGGAAAATCGCAGTGAATGCAGACTACAAACCGTTAGGTTTTGATGCTTATGGAAAATTCGGCTGGGCATTGGCTGCTGCTAGAGTTGGTGCATTGTGGTTGACTTATGAAGGCGAAAACTTTGACGGTACAGTAGGTCGTTATACTGCCGACAATGTATTCTTTGCTCCTTATAATAAGAAAGATGCATTGGATAACTCTCGTTATGCTTCACGTGTTAAGAAATTGGTGTTGCATGGTAGCGAATTGAAACCTACAGGAAATGACGGTATCGCTAAAATTCGTGTAACTTTACAGAATATTGCAAATGCAAACCAGAATGATACAGATAACCAGGAATTCCGTTTCAAATTGAGCGAAGATGGTGCTTGGGTAAATAACAATACGGATACATTGGAAATCAGCATCAATACATTGGACGATGCTAAGATGAAGCAGTTCCGTGAAGAAGGTCTTCCTATTTACGTACAGTTCGTTCCGAATAAGGATGGCTTCTTGGATCCTGAAAAAGCAAATGTAAAAGAATGGAATCCTGATACATATGAATTGCAAGTTTGGGCTGTAGGTGTTGAGTCTGAAAGCAATTGTCCGTTATGTGGTGTTGGTGTAGTTGCTGGTTTATATGGTGATACTCGTGCTAATCTGTGGAGTAATATCAATAACTTGAGCCTCATCGAAGAAATGCACAATTCTTATCGTCCTTCATTTGGAACAAATTTACCGAACTTAGTATATCCTGAATTCCAGAAGTATTTTGGTAAGGTATATCAGGATGAATGTGATTACGTAAACCCATTGGCAGTAGACTCATTCTACGTAGCTGGTTACAACTTGGAACAAGTAGTTAATGTAACTCGTAAAGCGAATGTAAACGCATATCCGAATGCATTTACTTATGTAATCAAGGATATGTTGAATGGTGGTGCAGCTGTTGATAAACTGACTCCGAACCAATATGGTGAAGTGTTAGGTTTAGTGGTTGTAACATTCAATCAAGCAACTAAAAACGGAGCTATGCATAGAGCTGAAGATTTGTTCACTGTTAAGTCTAACGAAAATGTAATGACTTGGACAGACGGTGAATTGAATCCGTTAGAACAGTTTAATTATATGCATTATGTAAATGAAGGTGGAGTATATGGTTTCATTTACAAACCGGAAATTACAATCACTCCTGCTGGAGACATCACTGCTAATGTAGATGAAGAAGCTAATGTGAATGTTGTTATCGAAGGTAAAGAATTCAACCCGCTGACTGCAACAGAAGCTATTAAGGTTTCTTTGGGTACAGTAAATTATGATAACCCATTTACTTTGACAGCTCCGGCAAATGTGAAAGTTGATGTGAACGGTTCTTTCACTGCTACAGCTACTGTTAAGTATGCTCCGACTGCTGCTACTGCTTGTGCAAAAGAAAATGTATTGATCGTAGAGGCTAACTGCTTAACGAATGATTTGGCAATTGCTGGAGAACCGACTGTTGGAGATGAACTTCCTGTATTGCAACCGATGGTACACGGTGATATCGACGGTGCAACAGCTGTCTTGAAATGGGAAGGTATTCCGGGTGCTGACTATTATGTAGTACAGGTAGGTCACTTGGCTCCGAAGAATACATCTAAGAATGTCTTCATGTCTGAAGTATTGGCTAAGAGCAAAGGTTCTAACCAGAATAGTGATATTTTGTCTGTAGAGTTGTTCAACGGTACAGGTAAAGTAATCAATCCTAAAATGATTGTTAACTATTATCTGAAAGTAGTTCGTACAGATAAAGCTGGTGACGAAGAAGTATATTATGGTCACTTCAAGAATACAACTATCAATACATTCAATCTGCAAGGCGGTTGGACAAACAGTGCTGTGATCATCAGTGAATTCCGCGATAAGAAGGGTACAGATGAAAACGCAGGTAACCTTGTAAACATCACAATTAGCGATCAGTATCGTTATAATGTATATCTGATGGAAGGTGAAAATCAGATCGACGTCTTCACATTCGGTGAAGCTGGTGCTCACTTAGCACGTAAGGCTTATAACGGTATGCCTGAAAACCAGGGTGAATTCAACATCACTGACTGGGAAACTATCAATACTTCTTTAGTTGATGGCAACGGTATTGCTTCTTATTGGTGGGAAGGTCCTGAAAACGTAGAGTTCAACTTGGTTGATGGTGCGGAATCTGTAAAAATTCATGCTGGTAACGAAGCTAACTATACGAAGGATGGCAAATACTTAACTGTAAATGTTAAGAACATGAAGCCGAATAGCTTGTATGATGTAACAGTTACAGCTTATCATCCTTGTCTGTTTGCTGATGGTAAAACTTTGTTAGCACAAGAATTCATTCCTACTTCTCAGTTCGTTGGTGACAATGTAGGTGAAATCGAAATCGAAGTTGGCAAGGAAGGTACTGTTACAGCTAACGATGAAATCAATGCTTCTGCTGTGAAGGTTGTTGCTGGCGAAGGTCAGATCACAATTGTTGGTGCAGCAGGCAAGAGAGTAGCTATCAACAATCTGCTGGGTCAGACAATTGCTAATACTGTTATCACTTCTGATGACGCTGTTATCAAAGCTCCTGCAGGTATAGTTGTAGTAGCTGTTGAAGGAGAAACAACAGTTAAAGCTATCGTAAAATAAGAAATTATTTATAATCAATAAATTAGAGTTGACTGCGTGATTCCGTATGGAATTAATTAACCTGCGACAGGCGAACAAGTGGTCATATTAATACTAAAGTAATGAAATAAAGTTCTTCTGTTCTACCTCTGTGAAGAGTGAAAACAGACAAAAACAAAGCCCCGGCAGAATTTCCTGTCGGGGCTTTCGTATGAAATAGGGAAACAGTGGAGGATCACTGAAGAAAAGTTCTAAAGTATTTGCGTATATACAATTGTATATGTAGCTTTGCAGTGTCTGAAAGAACAAAACATTAACTATAAAAAATTATACAATGACAAATGAAGAAATTGACGAACAGATCCGGTATCTAAATGAAGAGTTGATACCTTATAAGTCCCTTGGACTTTCGGAGAGAGAACAACAAATAAAACTGGATATGTTGCTGGAAGAAATAATCCGGCTGAGAAATTTAAAGAAGTGAAACGACACTCCTTTACGGAGTAAATATCATAATAATATGAATGAAGATTTGATCAAAAAAATATTTCCCACCAAAGAGATGCAGGAAGATTTCCTGACATATGAGAAATTAAATGAAGCAGACCGGGATAAATTTATGGCTGAAAAGCAAGAACAGTTTGCGCAAGAACCTGCAGATATCCATAAGCGACGTGTTGAAGATGCAATTAAAGCAGGTGAAAATACAGTAGAGGAATTGCAGGAACTTTTTATTCTTAAACAAGTCCAAAATGTTTCACCTTTCATTTCCCTGTCAGAGATATCTAAAACTTATTTTGGTAAGTCGCGTGGATGGCTCTCACAGAGATTGCACGAAAACAAGGTTCGTGGGCGCAGGGTTAGTTTGAAGCCGGAAGAAATTAATATTCTAAAGTCTGCATTGCTCGATATCTCCGATAAATTAAAGCATACGGCCATGCAATTGGACTTCTCATAATTACCAATACAATATCAACCCCGCAACCCCGGCCAATGCAATCATCAGTATCGGATGGACCTTGAACTTCCAGGTAAGGATGAAGGCGGCACCGAAGATCAGGAAACTTTTGTAGTCGATGAAGTTCTCTTTGTTCATCAACATGAGTGCGGCGGCGGCGATCAGTCCGACTGTGGCCGGACGCAAACCCGTAAAGGCGGCAACGACATATTTGTTGTTCTTGAACTTGGCAAAAAAGTAGGAGATGACCAGTACCAGTATGAACGACGGCAAACATACGGCAAATGTGGTCAGACAGGAACCGAGGACAGCCATAAATGGCGAATATCCGGCATTATGTATGGCCGTATAGCCGATATAAGTCGCACTATTGATCCCGATCGGACCGGGTGTCATCTGAGAGATTGCGACAATGTCCGTGAATTCTTGCAAGGATATCCATTTGTAGCGGTCCACTACATCAGCCTGTATCAGTGAAAGCATGGCATATCCGCCACCGAAACCGAAGATCCCGATCTTCAGGTAAACGTAAAGTAACTGTAACCAGATCATATCAATTTTTCTTTATCTTTAAACCATATACCAACCCGCCTGCAATGGCAACCAGGATGATCCATACCGGCGAAACGCCTCCTATCCAGATCAGCAACGCGGCTGCAACAGGGATAAGCATCGTGAGATAACTCAGTTTGATGGAACGTGCCGTAGTGATACAAGGCACGGCGATCAGCGCCACGACGGCGGGACGTAAGCCTTTGAATATCTTTTCAATCCATTCATTGTCCTGTACGCGGGTGAAAAACGTGGCGATCAGCAGGATAATCAGGAAAGACGGCAGGATTGTCCCGAGTGCGCAAACTACACTTCCCATACTTTTTTTCAACTTGTAACCGACAAAGATGGAGATGTTTACGGCGAAGATGCCCGGTAACGACTGGGCAACGGAGAAAAGGTCGATGAAATCTTCTTTCGACAGCCAGCCGCGGTCTACTACCTCCCGTTGTATCAAGGGTAGCATTGCATAGCCACCGCCTATCGTCCCCACACCAATTTTCAGGAAAGTAAGAAAGAGTGTCAAATACATTGTCATTTTTTTTTAAAGTCAGTGGCAAAGGTAGGAAACTTTTTTTAGTCAACTGCTCAGTCCAGCCACGGAGTAGGGTTCAGCTTGGTCTTTTCTTTCCAAAGCTGGAAATGAAGGATGGTGGCATTGCCACTCTCCGTATCGGTGAATATCTTTCCGATAGTCTGACGGGTGCTGACTTTATCGCCTGCCTTTACATATACCTGGCTCAGGTTGCTGTATACGGTCAGGTAATTACCATGACGTATGATGACGGAATTATTGTAGCCGGGCACTACGAATACACGGGTTACTTCGCCATTGAAGACGGCACGGGCTTCGGCTCCGGGATTTGTCTGAATGTCGATACCGCTGTTGTTGGTGCGTACGTATTTCAGTTCCTGATGCTGTTGTTCGCCGAAGGTTCCGACGATCGTATAACGTCCGGCTACCGGGAAGGGCAGGCGGCCACGGTTGCCGGCGAAGTCGTCGGACAGTTTCTTTTCGGCGCGTGTCATGGCATAACCGCCTTTGGTATCGGCTACGCGTTCTTCCTGTACGGGCTCTTTGACCGGCTCTTTTCCTTCTGCTTTGGCCTTTTCGCGGGCACGGCGTTCACGTTCGCGGGCGGCCTTAGCTTCGGCTTCGGCACGGGCTATCTCTTCGGCAATCTGCTTTTCGATCTGACGGTTCAGGGCATTGGCTTGCTGCTGCTTCTTCCGGAGTTCTTCTTTCAGCTGCTTTTGTTTTTTGTTGAGTTGCTGTACTTCGGCTTTCTGGCTGGTTTCCTCGGTCTGGAGCTTTTGGCTCTCCTGTTCGCGGGTTCCCAGCAATGCGTTCTTTTCGGAACGTGTCTTTTCCAGTTCTTTTTGTTTGAGGGTGATCTCGGTTTGTTTGTCGATGATCTCGGTGGCCTGGAGCTTCTGCCAGTCGGCATATTCACGCAGGTAACGCATACGGCGCATGGATTGTGCGAAATTATCGGCGGAGAGGATAAAGAGCAGTTTATCCTGCGAACTGCGGCGTTTGTACATGCTTTGCATAGATTTACCGTAGTTCTCACGTTTACCGTCCAGTTCTTTTTCCAGCTTATTGATCTCACGGCGGGAAGCGGTTATCTGGTTATCCAGTTCGCCTAGTTCCTGGTTGAGCAGGCTGATCACCTTTTTACGGGAAAGGATCTGCTGGGAGAGCAGATTCAGCCGGTTGAGGGTGTTCTGGGCTGTTTGCGTCGTCTCTTGCAGTAATTGGTTTGTCATTTCGACCTCGGCCAGCGCTTTCTTTCGCTGTTCTTCAAGCTGTCTCACCCGGGCGGACTTCTGTCCGAAGGCGGTCAGGGCAGATAACGTGAATATGACAAACCAAATGTACTTCATTTTTATTGCTGGCTGTTACTGATTGATTTTATGATTTGTGCAAAGGTAATACGTTTATACTTAGCCGGAATGGAAAAGTCCAGATTAACCGGAACATTCGTTTGGATGCGGGAGAAACGGAAAGCGATGCCTCCCTGCGACGAACCGTTTGCCAGGACCTGTACGTCCATCAGCATCGGGAAAGGCTGTCCTTCCGCCACGCGGAAATCGGAATAGTCCCATTGCAGGGCATATTGCTCGGACGGGTCGGTGATATAGGTGGAAAGCAACTTCTCTTCGCCGTCGGCAAAGAAGGTGTAAAGCAGTCCCATCGTGTCTTTGACCTTGATCTCGGCAGTCGAACCTTCCTGGTTCAGTTTGAAACGTTTGTACTGTTTGGGGTCTATCTCCTGTTTGCCGGGCAGGAAGATATGGTTGGTGAACAGTGCCTGGAGGTTATAAAAGTTAAATTCGATCGGTGTCTGGCCTTTCAGGTCGGCATAACGTTCGGCGACATACCGTTTGTTCATGCGGTCTACTACCTTTATGCTGTCGACGGTAAATTCGGCGCGGAAAACTTCGATCCCCAGGAATGGCTGTACGGATAGCTGGAAGGCGCTGTCCCTGACCATCTTCAGGTCGACACGCGAACTCATGTTGTTTTTGGCCGTTTTCAGTTCTGCATTCAGGCGTGCCGTCATCGTATTGAACTGAAAAGAATGTTCTTCCATGGCCTCGAAAAACTCGTCGTGAGCCTTGGCACTGCCGGAGGCTACCGTCCCGACTTTCTTTGATGTTTTACAGCCGGACAAGAACAGGATGATCAATAAGATAAAAGCCAGACTTACCCATTCCCGTGCCTGACACGGGATCGCGGGGACAAGAGTTGTCATCCTTCTCATTTTGCTTCCTCCTCTTCGATATATTTGCCTTCTATGATCTTGCGGTCGAGTATTTCGCTTTCTTTACCCATTTCGCGGGCCTTTTTCCATTGTTCTATGGCTTTGTCCTTGTCTCCTATCATATACAGGATGTCGCCGTAATGGTCTACCAGTTCCGAACTTTTCGTCGTGTCTTTCTCCAGGGCGCTTTCGATGTAGATCTTGGCCAGGGTATAATTGCCCTGTACGAAGAATATCCATGCGTATGTATCCAGATAGGTCGCATTGTCCGGTTCGAGCTTGATGCACTGGGCGCTCATGCGTTCCGCCTTTTTCAGGTCTTTTTTATCCAGGGAAAGGAAATACGCGTAGTTGTTGAGGACAACGATGTTGTTGTCGTTGTATTTCAGTGCTTCGTCGTAAGCCTTGTATGTCTGGTCCATTTGTTTCATCTGATAGTAGATGTCGCCGATCTGTCCGTAGAAATCGGATTTAAGCCGGGGATTATCCGTCGGGATGATGTTGATACCTGCATAGTAGGTGTTCAGGGCTTCCTGGTATTTCTCCTGCTGGTAATAAGCGATACCCAGATAGAAATAATATTCGGGTGCATCCGGGAACAGTTCCTGGCATTTGGTACAGATACGGATCACTTCGGGAATATCTTCGGCTTTCAGCGACATATTCAGCAGTTGTTGCCAGGCAGCGGCGTTTTCGGGCTCCATCTCTGTGATAAGCTGGAACTGGAAACGGGCTTCATCCGTTTTCCCCTGCGTGATCAGCAGGCTGCCGTACATCTGTTTCAGGTCGGTGTCTTCCGGATGTTGTTCGAGCAATGTCTGGAACAAAGCGTTGGCGCTGTCCGTCCCTTTCTTCGTCTGTTGCAACTTCAGGATATAACGGGAGAGGATGGCGACTTTGGTGTCTACGTCGAGTTTTTCATTGATCAGGGCGTTGCGTATCTGCGTTTCGGCGGCATCCTTGTTGCCGGTCGCTTCGTAGTAGTTGGCCATAGAGACGATGTAGTAAGGGTTACCCGGGTCGATCTCATGGGCTTTCTGGTAGTAGGCGCGGGCCTTTATCGTGTCGTTCTTTTCCAGGTGAAGGTCACCCAGGATGATTTGGTAGCGGGCTTCCATCGGATATTTGATAGCCAGCTTTTCTATTTCGTTGAAAGCGGCATCCGATTGTTCCAGCTGGTTGTAGAGCTTGTATTTCTGCATGGAGAGCGCCTCGTTCATGCCGATGGACGATTCGAGGGCGTTGTAGGCATCGATTGCCTTGCCGGTTTCGCCTTCCTGTGTCAGTGCTTCTGCCAGGTAATAGTTCAGTTCCGGTTTTCCGGGAAAGGCTTTTACCAGTTTCTCATATTCCTCGGCTGCTTCTCCGTACATACCCAGGTTGCGGCTGATAGTAGCCAGTGCCATCCGGTAGGTGAAGTTGTTCGTGCTGTTGGCTACGGCGCGCTGCAACATCTCGACCGCCTTTTCCGGCCGGTTCATCTGCACATAGAACGATGAAAGTTCATACAGTACAGGAGATGCCGTCGAGTCGATGGCCATGCAATGGTTGAAAGCGTCGAAAGCGGCATCGAACTTTCCGGCTGTTTTCAGGTTCAGCCCTTCGAAGAAGAAATAGTCGAATTTCCGTTGTTCGGCTTCACTTAATTCTTTTGCCTTGGTGGGAGTGTCTTTCCGGGTCTCTTCTGCATGCAAGGGGTTGATTCCCGTCAGCAGGAGGAGTGAAAAAAGTATCCCGTATATTAGTTGTTTCAACATATATCTTATTCTATGTTCTTATTTAATCTGATTTGTTACGGTAGTCGTCAACGGTAACTGACGGCTTCCGTCAACGAGGGGTGACGACCTCCGTCAACGCCCTTTGACGATCACCGTCAAAAGGAGGGGCTATTTCTTGCCCGTATGTCCGAAACCTCCGGCTCCCCGTTCCGTATCGTCCAGTACCTCTACCGGCTTCCAGTCGATCTGGCTGTAGGTGGCGATTACCATCTGGCAGATACGCTCCCCGTCGTTCACGGTGAACGGTTCGGAAGAAAGGTTGACTAGAATGATTCCGATCTCACCCCGGTAATCCGCATCGATCGTTCCCGGCGTATTCAATAGAGTGATACCGTGTTTCAGTGCCAGGCCGCTGCGGGGGCGCATCTGTGCTTCGTAACCTTCGGGCAGGGCAATATATAATCCGGTCGGGATCAGCTTACGTTCCAATGGTTTCAGCACTACGGGTTCTGTCAGGTTTGCACGGATATCCATACCTGCCGACAATTCTGTTGCATAGGCAGGCAGCGGGTGATGTGATTTATTAATTATCTTTACTTCCATATTATATCTTGATTTTGAGGGACGAAGATAGTACAAATATCAGTTCTGCCAGTCACCGTTCTCTTTTATTAACTGAACTAAACGTTCTACTGCATCTTCTTCGGGGATGTTTTTCAGTACGCATTCTTTGCCTTTGTAGAGGCTGATCTGCCCGCGTCCCGCACCTACATAACCGTAGTCGGCATCAGCCATTTCGCCGGGACCGTTTACGATACAGCCCATGATGCCGATCTTCAATCCTTTCAGGTGGGAAGTGGCTTCTTTGATGCGGGCAATCGTCGTTTGCAGGTCATAGAGCGTACGTCCGCAACTCGGGCAGGAGATATATTCTGTTTTGCTGATGCGCGAACGGGTTGCCTGGAGGATGCCGAACATGTAACTGTCGGTGACCAGGGCTTCGCATTCATCGTTATTATGTAGCATGATACCGTCGCCGAAACCATCGAGCAGCAAGGTCCCGAAGTCGGCTGCCGCTTTGAGTTGCAGGGCTTCCTTGTCCGGTTCGTGATAGTCGCGGTGAAGGATGACGGGGATATCGCAGCCCGCTGCCAGTAATTTGTGCATGGCTGCACGTTGCGATCCGACACCGTTGCGGTGGTGGGTGCTCAGGACTGCCACGGCTGTTTTATCCTGTTTCAGTATCTCCAGCGTCTTGTCCGTCAGGTCATTGTATGTCAGGCGGATGAATTTCAGCGGAGAGTTGTATTCTTTCATCTCCTCTATTTCGGAAGCGATGAAGTAAGGGTAGGCATTCGGACGTTCTTTCCAGAAATGGGCATCTACCAGCATGCGGAAGTTGTCGGGAAGATTGTCCGGGTCTTCTTTGCCGATGTATATGTAATCGGGTAGGGAAGAATAGTCGAATTCAAAGTAGCCGTTGCTACGGTCGGAGATGACAACGGGAGGGAAATTGCCTCCGATGCCTTCCGTTACCCGGCTGATGCGGCGTGTGGCTGTTACCGGGTCGTATCCGGGAACTGCCTGGGCGGTAATCGGCCTGTGCTCCCGGAGTTCCAGTATGTAGTTTACCAGTTTGCGGGCAACCGGTATTTCTGCTTCCGGGTCTTCGCTGAGGGATACGCGGATGGTATCGCCTATTCCGTCGGTCAGCAGGGCGCCGATACCGACAGCACTTTTAATGCGGCCGTCTTCACCGTCACCGGCTTCGGTCACTCCCAGGTGGAGCGGGTAGTGCATGTCTTCTGCCTCCATGGTACGGACGAGCAGACGTACGGTGCGGACCATGACAACCGTGTTGGATGCTTTGATGGAGATTACCACGTCCGGGAAATTCTCGTCCCGGCAGATACGCAGAAATTCCATGCAGGAGGCAACCATTCCTTCAGGGGTATCACCATACCGGCTCATGATACGGTCGGACAGTGAACCATGATTTACGCCAATGCGGATGGCGGTTCCGTGTTTTTTACAAATGTCGAGGAAAGGGACAAAACGGTCGCGTATCTTCTGCAATTCGGCGGCATATTCTTCGTCGGTGTATTCCAGAAGGTCAAATGTTTTTACTTTGTCAACGTAGTTACCGGGGTTGATACGTACTTTCTCTACCACTTCGGCGGCGGCATCGGCCGCTCTGGGGTTGAAATGTATGTCGGCAACGAGCGGGGTGGTATATCCCTGGGCATTCAGTTCTTTCCGGATCTCTCCCAGGTTGCGGGCTTCGCGTTCTCCCTGTGCGGTGAAACGCACATATTCGGCTCCGGCTTCGATCATGCGGATGGCCTGGCGGACAGAGGCTTCGGTGTCCATGGTGGATACATTGGCCATGGATTGGATACGTATCGGGTTCTCGCCCCCCAACGGGGTGTTTCCTATATTGACAACAGATGATTTACGGCGACTGTAATTAAAATAATCCATTTACTAGTTTGTTTTGGGGAACATGGCCGGAGCGTCCGGTGGTATCTGTTTCCCCTCTTGAGAGGAGATAAGGGGTGTGTTATCTTTTCGCCTTATTTACTGGCTTTAACACACCCCCTGCCCGCTCTCAAGAGGGGAAAAGTTACCTTTCAGTCGCTAAAAACAGGCTATGTTCCAACAATCTGATTAATTAGTTTTGTATTTAAAAGATACCTGAGCTAACTCTTCGTTGGCTTTTACGATCTTTTTCTTCAGATTTTCCTTGTAATCGGCCAGCTTGCCCTGGAGTTGTTCGTCTCCTACGGCAAGCATCTGGACTGCCAGGATTCCGGCGTTTAATGCTCCGTTGATACCGACAGTGGCAACAGGAATTCCCGGAGGCATCTGTACGATAGCCAGCAGGGCGTCCATACCGTCGAGTGTAGAGTTGATAGGCACACCGATTACCGGAACGGTAGTCATGGATGCAATCACGCCACACAGGTGTGCAGCCATACCGGCTGCGGCGATAATAACTTTAATACCACGGTCTTTGGCTCCTTTGGCAAAGGCTTCCACTTCAGCCGGAGTACGGTGGGCAGACAAGGCGTGCATTTCGAAAGGAATCTCCATTTCGTCCAGCAACTTGGCTGCTTTTTCCATTACGGGCAGGTCGGAAGTGCTGCCCATGATAATACTTACTACCGGTGTCATTTATTTTGCGATCAGTTGTTCGTATTCGGCAGCCGACAGCAGGTCGTCCAGTTCAGAAGGGTCAGACATGGAAATCTTGATCAACCATCCGTTTCCGTAAACATCTTCGTTTACCAGTTCAGGTTTGTCTTCCAGTTCGGAGTTTGCCTGGATCACTTCTCCGCTAACCGGCATGAACAGGTCGGAAACAGTTTTTACAGCTTCGATTGTACCGAAAACTTCTTCTTTGGCAACGACTTCGCCTTCAGTGGTGATGTCTACAAAAACGATTTCGCCTAATTCGCTCTGAGCATAGTCAGTGATACCGATATAGGCAACTTCGCCGTCTACACGAATCCATTCGTGATCTTTTGTGTACTTTAAATCAGCAGGAAAGTTCATAACTTTAGTGTTTTTATTAGATGAATAAATAGATATAACTCAATAATGAGGCTACAAAGGTACATATAAAACCGAGACAAAAGCCGGCATATACCTGCATAGGAGTATGCCGTTTTAAAAAGATACGTGAAGTACCGACCAGCCCGGCTGCCAGCAGTATGATAATGAATCCCCAGTAAGGATTTATCAGGTGGATGCGCGCAACACCCATGATTCCTCCGAGAAGTCCTCCGATGCCCAGCGCATGGGCACTGATCTTCCAGAAGAAGTTAATGCACAGGGAAAAGAGCAATGCTACGCAGGCCCCCATCAGCAACGAGAGGAACCAGAACGGGATCATCATCTTGTACATATAAAATATACAGACCATGATGGAGGTGATGATGATCAGGTAGGGAACTACCCGTTCTTTGCGGTCTGTCAGTTCCAGGTCGCCGGCGGCCCCGTTCTTGACCATCAGAAAGATGAAAATTCCCGGAACGACGGCTGTCGACAGGAAGGCTCCGCCAACCAGAAACAACTTCATGGTGGGCGGGTAGATCGCCAGGTATGTGAATGACAATGCCAGAATGACTCCATACGTTATCATTAGTAACGGGTGGAACATGCCGGATATTATATTTGAAAACAATCTCATAACGCTTCAAATTTATATTTCTTTTCTGAGCCTTGCAACCGGAATGTCTAGTTGTTCCCGGTATTTGGCCACTGTGCGGCGGGCGATCACATAACCTTTCTCTTTGAGGATCGTGGTGAGTTCCTCATCTGTGAGCGGTTTGCGTTTATCCTCGCTGTCTATGTGTTCTTTCATTATCTTCTTCACCTCACGGGTGGATATTTCCTCGCCGCTGTCGGTTTGCATCGATTCGGAGAAGAAGAACTTCAGAGGGTAGATGCCGAAATTGGTTTGCACGTATTTACTGTTGCTAACCCTCGAAATGGTCGATATGTCGTATCCCGCACGTTCGGCCACGTCTTTCAGTATCATCGGGCGCAGGGTCGCATCGTCTCCCGTCAGGAAAAAGTCCCGTTGCAGGAGGATGATGGCTTCCATCGTACGCTGTAATGTTTCCTGGCGCTGTTTGATAGCGTCGATAAACCATTGTGCGGAATCCAGCTTTTGTTTTACGAACTGCACTGCTTCACGCATTTTGGAAGTCTGGTTGGCCTTATTGTCGGTGTAGTCCTGAAACATTTCCGCATATTCACGGCTGATCTTCAGATCCGGAATATCCCGGTTGTTCATACTCAGGATCAATTCGCCGTTCACCGCCTCGACCAGGAAATCCGGAATGACCTGGCTCATGGCTGCTTCCATAGAACCACCCCAGCTGCTGCAAGGTTTAGGATCGAGGGCGATTATTTCGTGAATAGCCTTTTTCAGCGTGCCTTCGCTGATGTTGAGGCCGCGCATGATCTTGTCGTAGTGCTTGCGGGTAAATTCCTCGAAATATTCCGTGAGGATATGGATAGCCATCTTTACTCCGGGCGTCGACTCTTTACGGTCGAGTTGGAGCAATAAACATTCCTGTAGGTTGCGGGCTCCGACTCCGGCGGGGTCGAAATCCTGTATGATGGTGAGCACCTCTTCTATTTCTTTCTCGTTAACGTCTTGTCCGGCCTGGAAAACCAGGTCGTCGGCAATGGCGGAGAGTTCGCGGCGCAAGTAACCGTCGTCGTCTATATTTCCGATAATATATTCGGCAATCTTCATTTCCTTTTCCGGCAGGTCACGCAATCCGAGCTGTTGCAGCAGATATTCGTTCAATGACTGGCTTACGGAAAAAGGAATATCTTCCTTGCGGTCGGTTTTCTCGCTTATCTCGCGGAGCTTGTAGTCCGGGATATCGTCTTCACTCATATAGTCTCCGAGTGAGAGGTCTGTATCTGTTTCGTTTGTAGTTATATCATCAACACCCTCGTCGTCAGTCCGTTCAAAGTCGTCCGCAATATCCTTTCCTTCCTCCAGGGCAGGATTATCCTCCAGTTCGTGCTTGATTCGTTCTTCCAGCTCGATAGCGGGAAGTTCCAGAAGCCGTATTAACTGGATCTGCTGCGGAGATAGCTTTTGCTGTAACTTTTGTTGTAACTGTTGCTTCAACATATTTAAAATCGTCTACATTAGAACATGCAAATATAACTTTTTACGCTGAACACGCTTATGATTAAAAGCATAATTGTTCTAAAGAAACGGCCTTCCGGGCGATTTCCGGTGAATATTAACATGTCTCGACGTGAATTAGTTCCTTGAAATGCCTTAAAAATCAAAACTATTCAATATTTTTGCGTTTATAAAGAATTACCATATGATGTCAACACTAACAAAGAACAAATATAACCGATTATCCAAAGAGGAACTGATACTATTATTAGAAGCACGTGACAATGAACGGAAGGCCGATACCGGCAGTTCTTTTGCTGAAGCTTCCAATATCAAGCGTATTATTTCCGAGGTACTTGTATTGCTGTTTAATGAAGAACGCCAGCCGATAGAGAAGGCCATGAGTTTGCTCCTGAACTTTTTCAATGCAGACTGGGGATATGTAGCTATTTTTGAAAAAGACGGGCGGACAGCCTATTTCCCTTACGAAGTGATGAGCGAATGGGTGGAAGTCCCCAAAGAGAACCATTCGGAACTGACGGACGAGACTATCCCCTGGATCATGGAAACAGTGAAGGACGGACGTGATATCGTCATGTGCAGCATGAGCGACCTGCCTCCGGAAGCGGAAACGGATAAAAAACTGTTTGAGTTGCAGCACCTGAAATCCATGCTTATTATTCCGCTTTCTTTCCATAATAAAATACAAGGGTTTATTGGTTTTGACTCTGTTCGTGTACAACGTTTCTGGACTGCTACGGAAATCGAAGACTTACATATTATAGCAAGTATCTTTTCCCTGATCATCGAACGTCGGGAGACACAAGCCAGCCTGGAAGAATCGAGGAAACATTTGGCGGAACTCAGCATCAAATTTAAACAGTTCTTCAATAATTTGCCTATCGGGGTGGAACTATATGACTCCGAAGGTTACCTGATCGATCTCAATGAGGCTGATGCCCGTATTTTCGGCTCTGCCCGCAAAGATCTTTTAGGCATTAATCTTTTCAGGAACCCGGCTATTCCGGAGAAAATACTGAAGGGGATAAAGAGCGGACGGGCGTTTAGTTTTCCATTCGTCTATGATTTTAGTATCATACAGAATACCAGCTATTATCCATCGGCTTTCGTAGACCAGGTCAAATATCTTCAGATAAAGGGAATAGGACTGAATGATCCGGAGTTCGGGCTGGTCGGATACCTGCTAATCATTTCAGATAACACGGATATGCAACTTAAAGCGGAACAGACCCGTAACAACCTGGCTATTTTGAAAGCCGTTCTGTTGTCCGGCCGTTCAATAGTCGGTGAGTATAGCGTGGAGGAGGATGAACTGTATATAGACCCTGTGTTGAATGACCATTCCAGTTCAAATCCTTTGTTCAATTATCTGAAGACACATAATTATCTGTCTATTCAGGAGTTGTGGGATTTGGGGCAATTCAGTTCTATCCCCGGGAATGATATGGGACCTCTTTTGCAGGTTATCCGCGGAGAGACTGATAATTGTAGTTTTGTATGTAAAATGTTTGTCCGGACGGTTCCCACCTGGATTCGTATAAATGCCCAGGCACACAAAATCAATAAAGACGGGCATCCCAGCAAAGTCGTTTGTTATATAACGGACATAACGGGAGAGAAACTGCTGGAAGAGAATTTGCAGCAGGCCCGTGACGAATCGCGTAAGAATGAACTGGAAATGCAAAAGGCCCGTGAGGCAGATATGCTGAAATCTACGTTTCTGGCCAATATGAGCCATGAGATCCGTACGCCTTTGAATGCCATTGTCGGTTTCTCCGGTATCATTGCTGAAATGGATGATGAAGAGGGAAAGGATGAATATGTGAAGATTATCAATACAAATTGCGACCTGCTTCTTCGTCTGGTCACCGATATCCTCGATTTCTCAAAGATCGAATCGGGAATGATGGATTATTCGCTGGCAGATGTCAATATAAAGGAAATATGTGCAGAACAATATAAAGTACATTCCCTGAAAGTTCAGGAAGGCGTCTCTATGCGGTGCGACCTGAATGCTTTGCCGGACAAAATACTCCATACCGACCCCAAGCGAGTTACACAAGTGGTCTCCAACTTACTGTCGAATGCCATCAAGTTTACCGAACAAGGATCTATCACCCTTTCCTATCGTGTGGAAGAGGATCATGTCTTGTTTGAAGTCAGCGACACCGGTATCGGTATTTCAGCCAGGCATATCGAAACGATTTTCGAACGGTTTACCAAAGTCGATTCTTTCAAGCAAGGTACTGGTTTAGGCTTGTCTATTTGTAAAACGATCGTCAATGCCTTACGCGGTGAGATCGGTGTGGATTCAACGCCTGGTGTGGGATCAAGGTTCTGGTTTACACTGCCTTGTGAATAAAAAACAGAGAAAGGAAACAGGTATAAGAGCTACATAATCAAAAGTTTTTGCATATATTTGTCGGAAACAGAACGTGTTTTTAGGACAGACGCCGGGAACTAAGACCAAATTTGAAAAACGATTATGTATGAAAAATGACCTGTTATATGAAAATCTTGTAACGGCTATTAAAGACAAGTTTCCGGGACGAGGCGTGCTGACAAATAAGTTGGCCGACCTTCTGATGCTGGAAAAGGAAGCCGTTTATCGTCGGTTGAGAGGCGATGTCCCTTTTACCATCTTCGAAATTGCTACCATTGCTGCCAAGCTGGATATTTCGTTGGATCATATCATTGGCTGTTCTTCGGGTAAAAGCAGGCCGTTCCAGATGAAAATGGTAAATTTCCTGAATCCGAGCGAAGAGGATTATGAGATGCTCGAAAACTTTGTGAATGAGTTGAGGTATCTCAAGGATGATCCGAATTCAGAAGTGGGCGGGGCGTTGAATATTCTTCCTCAGTCGTTGGTGTTAGGCTACAGACATATTTATCGGTTTTACCTGTTCAAATGGATTTATCAATGTGGGAATGTTATGCCTGCCCGGTACAGCCAGATTGAACCACCGGACCGGCTGCAACTGATTAACAGCGAGATTGTAACGGAGGTTTGCCAGGCTGCCAATGCGTACCATATAATGGATAGCATGACATTCCTGTACCTGGTGAATGATATTAAATATTTTGCCAGCATCTATCTGATTACCCGGGAGGAAATAAATGTCCTGAAGAAGGAACTGATGATCTTTATTGATGATCTGGAGACTTTGGCTGCCAGAGGTTTCTGGAAGGAAGGCAAGAATATCCACTTTTTTGTCAGCAGTGTTAACTTTGAAACCAGTTACAGTTATGTGGAAACGCAACATTGCCATCTGACGATGCTTAAATCTTTCACACTGAACGACGCGACATCTCCTGACGAAGCTATATTCCAACGGATGAAGCAGTGGATGCAATCCCTGATCCGTACTTCTACCCTGATCTCCCGTAGCGGAGAGAAAGACCGTATCGTCTTTTTTGAAGAGCAGCGGCGGATAGTAGATATGCTATAAGTTTTGCAGGGTGCTAAAAGGGTGGAAAACGCTCCTTTTAACTGTTAAAATTAGCAGTTTTTGTCTGTATTGTATAAAGTTTTGTGTTCTAAAACAATTTTTAGCTACAATGCCCGGATAGCTTAACATATATTGTCTGTAAAAGGCTTGACAAAGGCTTGCTACAGCCTTATCTTTGCATTGTGGTTTTTTCATAATAGTATTAGATTTAAGGTTAACAAAGTTGGTTAGGGCTTGTCGTGAGACAGGCTTTAATTGTTTATAGACCTTTCCTTCTCTTTGCCACTCTCCCTGTTTACTTCTCTCCTGACCTGTATGGGATTACTCTATAAGGAATTTGAAGTATCATATATTATGATATTATAATCGCATATATTATGAGAATGTTGTATCATAATATATGATACTATGAAGAATAAGGTAGTTTTCTCTCCGGGACTATCGGATAATGAAAAAGCCCTTTCCGGATAAACGGAAAGAGCTTTTACTTGGTAACCATAAAAGTTTATGGTTATATTTTCTTTTCGATAACGGCCTGTACTACATTTAATACATAGTCGCCCAGCTTTTCGGATTCACCGACAAGGTCCATATAATAAACACCGTCCTGATACTGGTATTTCTTATTGTTGACATCTTCCATATTGTGTATCTTCAACTGATTGCGATAATTGTTGATCTCGTTTTCAATGTTGTAAGACTGGTTGATATCGTCGTGAACGACTTCCTGCATGTGGAGGATTTCATTCATCCGGGTCAGGGCCTTTTCAAGCAGGGCGAACATCTGGTCGATGTTGTGGTTCTGCTCGTCGGTAAACTCGGATTTGCCTTCGTTGCGGCGTCTGATACCACGTGCCAGGTTGTTGCAGGAGTCGGCGATACTTTCTATTTCCGTAACGGTACGCAACATGATACGGATTTCTTCCTTACCTTCAGAACTCAGGCGTCCTTCAGCAACGAATGTCAGATAGTTGGCAATCTCGATTTCCATACGGTCGCTGATGTTCTCGTACTTTTCGATGCGACTGTATATCTTCAGGAAGTTGTCTTCGTTCTTCTCATAGAACAGGTCTTTAACCATGCCGAACATACGTTGTGTACGTTCTCCGAATACGGCAATCTCTTTCTTTGCCTGCATCAATGATAACTCGGAAGTGGAGAGCATGCCGGAAGGAATATATTTCAACTGGAACTCTTCTTCGTCGCTTACGTTCTTCGGTTTGATCAGTGCTGAACAAACATATACGTAGAACTTCACGAACCAGATCATGATACAAACGTTTGTTATATTGAATACGGTATGGAACAGGGAAAGGCCGTAGGAAACGGATACCTGTAATGTGAGTAATTGCTTTTGCAAAGCGAGCAGGTGCGGGTCTGTGATCTGCGCGCTGGAAGTGATCAGGGAGATCGTCTTCGGATCGAGTGTGCTCAGGAACTGTGTCATCTCGTTCGGGTCGCCCGGGCCATAGTTTGTAACGATCCAGGTGATCATGCTGGTGAACGGATAGAACAGTGCCATCACCCAACATACCCCGAATACGTTAAACATCAGGTGGGCGATTGCAGCACGCCGGGCCGAAACGTTCGCCGAAATAGCCGCAATATTCGCTGTAATGGTTGTTCCGATATTTTCTCCCAGTACCATGGCTGCCGCCATCTCGAAAGGAATCCATCCCTGCGTACACATAATTAATGTGATGGCAACGGTAGCACTGGATGATTGAACGATAACTGTAAGAATGGTTCCTAAAAGGAGGAATATAAGGAGGGAAGGATATCCCAAAGAGGTATAATCTTGTAAGAAAGAAAGGATTTGAGGATTGCTTTGCAGGTCGGGCACTGAAGATTTCAGATAGGATAGCCCCATGAAAAGGAAAGCAAAACCCATTAAAAATTCACCCCATGATTTTCGTTTACTCTTGCCGGAAAATATCAGCGGAATACATAATCCGATGAGCGGCAGGGAGAAGACACTGATGTCGACTTTAAATCCGAAGAGGGAGATGATCCATGCCGTAACCGTCGTACCGACGTTGGCTCCCATGATGACACTGATTGACTGGGTTAGCGTCAGAAGTCCCGCATTAACGAAACTGACAACCATCACGGTAGTGGCACTTGATGACTGAATGAGTGCTGTGATCAGAATCCCGGTCAGAACACCTGTAAATCGGTTAGTCGTCATTACCGAGAGAATGCTGCGTAACTTGTCTCCTGCGACTTTTTGCAGACCTTCACTCATTACTTTCATTCCGTATAGGAACATACCTAATGCTCCTACAAGCGTAAGAAAATCAAAAAAAGAATAGTCCATTTATGTAAATTTAAGTGGATAAATATCCGATTAAAATGAATGTATGCATACTTATATTTTCTTCTCAATAACAGCCTGTACAACATTCAGGACATAATCTCCCAGCTTTTCAGCTTCGCTGACGATATCCATATAATATACCCCGTCCTGATACTGGTATTCCTTATTATTGATATCTTCTACATTATGTTGTTTCAACAGGTTGCGATAATTGTTTATTTCGTTTTCGATATTGTAAGACGGGTTGATGTCGTCGTGCGACAATTCCGGCTTTTTCAGTATCGAGTTCATCTGATACAACGATTTCGTCACCAGTTCGAAAATCTTGTCTATGTTGTGGTTCTGTTTGTCGGTAAAGACAGACTTCCCTTCATTCCTGTGTTTGATGGTACGAGCCAGATTGTTACAGGAGTCGGCAATACTTTCTATTTCCGATACGGCACGTAGCATGATACGGATTTCTTCTTTACTTTCCGAACTCAGGCGGCCTTCTGCAACGAGGGTAAGATAGTTGGCTATCTCTATCTCCATATGGTCGCTGATGTTCTCGTATTTTTCAATCCGGTTATACGTTTTCATGAAGGTGTCCTCGTCCTTCTCGTAAAACACATCTTTTACCATGCTGAACATGCGTGTTGTCCGTTCGGCAAAAAGGGATATCTCCTTATTCGCTTGCAGAATAGACAGTTCAGCGGTAGAAAGCAAACCTCCTGTGATGTAACGCAGGCGGTACTCTTCGTCTTCCGGCTTTGATTTGATCACTAAACAAACCAATCGTTCAATCGGTTTAATGAACCATATTAATATCAGTACGTTGCAAATGTTAAATGCGGTATGGAATGCCGACAACATATAGGTGATTGCAATGTCTTTGGGCGTATTGGGGGCAAGGTAATTGACAAGATTCGTTACGGCGTCGATAAACGGGTGGAAGATGCAGAGCACCCAGATAATCCCGAAAAAGTTGAATATGAAATGGGCAAATGCCGCCCTTCGTGCTTGTGCATTACCGGTGAGAGCCGCGATATTGGAGGTTACCGTCGTTCCGATGTTCTCTCCCATCACCAGCGCAATACCCAGATACAGGTCTAATACGCCGCTTGAACATAATATTAATGTAATAGCCATAACGGCCGCTGATGACTGTACCGCCATTGTTATAATGCCTCCGATCAGCAGGAACAACAGTACGGAAAACATTCCCCATTCCTTGCAGGATGCGATAAAAGACAGGAGTACCTGGTTGTGTTCCAGGTCCATGTGCATCGCATTCTCCCGCAAAGTCGTTAGTCCTAAAAACATAAAAGCGAACCCGAAAACGAATTCACCGAATGACTTGCGTCCGCTTTTTTTAGAGAATATTAAGGGGAGGGATAATGCAAACAGGGGATAAATGACATTGGACATATTAAACTGGAAACCGAAGACAGACATAATCCACGCAGTGACTGTCGTCCCTATGTTGGCTCCCATAATAACGGATATAGCTTGTGTCAAGGTAAGAAGACCGGCGTTTACGAAACTAACGGTCATAACGGTGGTAGCGGTGGATGACTGGACAGCGGCTGTAACGAATGCTCCCGTGAGCAATCCGGTAAACCGGTTTGTAGTCATGGCGCCCAGGATATTACGTAGACGGTCTCCTGTTAACTTCTGGAGACCTTCACTCATAACTTTCATTCCATACATCAAAAGAGCCAGCGAACCGAGCAGTTTAAGTACGGTAAAAATTGTATTATCCATCAAAAAATAGTTATACCTGGAAGTATATCCGATTAATATTCCTAACTTTAGGCAGCAAAACTACAAATAATAACTGATATAATATGTCTGAAACAATCACAATTTATTGCAAAAATAACAATACTTATAAAGAGGTACCAATCGGCTCCTCTTTATTGGATATTTATACGATGATGGGGGCGCCTCTGCGTTACCGCCCGATGAATGCAAAAGTGAATAACAAGGTGGAAGGCCTGAATTTCCATTGCTGGCATCCGAAAGATGTTGAGTTTGTGGATTATACTCAGCTTTCCGGGTTGCGTACGTATGTCCGTTCCCTTTGTCATATTTTCTCAAAGGCGGTCAATGATGTGTTGCCTTCCGCAACATTAAATTTGGAACATCCGATATCGAAAGGTTACTACTGTGTAATCCATAACGGCAAAAAGATCGATCTTGAAACAATCGACAAGATCAAGAAGCGTATGCGTGAAATTATTGATGCCGATATGCCTTTCCTGCATAAAACAGTCCGGACGGTGGATGCGGCTGTCCTTTTCCGTGAACGGGGAATGAATGACAAGGCGCGTCTGATCGAGACTGCCGGGATGCCTTACACTTCGTATTATGAACTGGATGGCTATATCAATTTCTTTTATGGCTGTCTGACGCCTTCCACCGGTTATATCCAGTTGTTCGATATCGTTCCGTATTTCGACGGGGTGTTGCTTCAGATACCGAAGAGAAGTAATCCGCTGGAACTGGAGCCGGCTATCACGCAGGATAAGATGTTCGAGGCTTATAAAGAGCATCTGACTTTGCAGCGCACATTGGATTTGAATAATGTGGGCGACCTGAACCGGGCTATCGAGAAGGGGCATACTTCCGAAATTATAATGGTTTCGGAAGCAATGCAGGAAAAACAGGTTGCTAAGATTGCGGAAGAGATTGCGAAGAGATATGAAGAAGGTGTCCGTATTGTTCTGATCTCGGGACCTTCGTCTTCCGGAAAGACAACTTTCTGCAAGCGTTTGGAAGTCCAGTTGATAACGAATCTAATCCATCCTGTGGCTATTTCGCTCGATGATTATTTCCTCAACCGGGAAGATACGCCGAAAGACGAGACGGGCGATTATGATTTCGAGTCGCTTTATGCCCTCGATCTGCCTTATTTTAACAGCGAGATGAAGGATTTGTTGGCGGGGAAAGAAATAGAAGTGCCTACTTTTGATTTTGGTTCGGGTAAACGTATCTATAAAGGTAAGAAACTGAAGATGCGTGAAAATTCAGTCCTGGTGATTGAAGGTATCCATGCGTTGAATCCGGAACTGACATCCATGATCGAGGATAAATATAAATACCGGGTGTATGTTTCCGTTCTGACATCCATCTCTTTGGATAACCATAACTGGATACCGACTACCGATAACCGTCTGTTGCGTCGTATCATCCGTGATTACCGTTTCCGCGGTTATTCGGCCAAAGACACGATTGCCCGCTGGCCGAGTGTGCGCCGGGGAGAGGACAAATGGATTTTCCCTTACCAGGAAAATGCGGACGCTATGTTCAACAGCGCCATGCTGTATGAGTTGGCGGCTTTACGCAAATTTGCCGAACCGATCCTGGCCGAAGTACGTGAGAGCGATGAAGAAAACGCAGAAGCCTACCGTCTGTTGCGTTTCCTCCGTTACTTTAATTATATTCCGGACGTCGGCCTGCCCGGCACTTCGCTTTTACGCGAGTTCCTGGGGGGAGGAAGTTTCCGGTATTAAGAAAACAGATTGAATTATAATAGAAATGCGGGTGGTATGCAGAGAGTATCTGTATGCCGCCCTTTTTATTTTGTTTCGAGTTTTTCCCGTATCCGTTTTATCAGTTCCCGAAAATCTTCTTTATCGGGAATGAATTCGCTTAGCCTGGTTTGGTTTTGGCGGCAGAATACTGTAACTGAGAATATCAACATGGCACAGAACGCAATACTGGTACTGATGGCTGAGCCGACGACACCGTAAACAGGTATCAGTATGTGACCTGCTATGAATAAAGTTGTAAGGCCGACGCATGAACTGACTGCACTATAACGTATTTTCCCGCTTCCAATGAAATAATGGCTGAGTATGCTGTTGCACCCTAATGCAATAATTCCGATGGACAAGCCGAATATAATTTTTCGCATGCCGATAAATTCGGGACTGAACAGGTAATTGGTGTAAACCCATTCCGGTATAAACAGAATACAGATGGTTGTAGATGTAATTGCACAGAAGGTAAGTTTGAATAGTTTTAATGTAGTCCTTTTTTGTTCTCCTGCATTGGTCGTTTGTGCTACGCTGCTGTATTCGATGAAGCTGACACTCCGACTGATGTGCCAGACGCTTTCCGATATTTTTGTCCCGGCATCGAGTAATCCGACACTACCCAGTCCGGCAAACCGCTGGATCAGGAAATAGTTTAGCCGGGTGGTCAGTACTTCGGCTATATTGTCGGCACTACCCCAAAGTCCATAGGTAAACATTTCTTTTAGGATTGCGATAAACGGTTTGTTTGTAGGCTTATTTTCTCTTTTGGTCAGAAAGGGAAAAAGTAATATCAGACTGCCGATGAAAGCAATGCCGTAAGTGATGTATAATCCGTAAATATAGGATGAAACTTCTTGTTTTCCTGCTATATAATAAAAGTATAAAAGGATGAAGAACAATAATCCGCCTTGCAGCATATAAGTCAGATTAAATCCTGTAATCCTGTCTTTGCCCAGCAGAAAGCGGGCGTTGGTTGTAATAAAAGAGGAGATCAATGACAGCACATATATGTCTGTCAGGTACTCTTTGGGAAATAGTCCGAACAGCAACATGGCGGCGCACGCTAATCCGGATCCTATCAGAGGCCATGCATAAGCCGGGAACAAAATAGTATGTATGGAATAACGGTTCATAAAATATACGATCGTATTGCCTGAAAGTACCCCATTGAATACAACGGCTATATTTATTGAAGCCAGGATGATACCCACCAGGCCAACCCCTTCCACACCCAATGCTTTGGCATTAATGAAAATGAGCATCAGATTAAGAAAGGCAATCAGATAGCGTGTTCCAATTGTCCCCAGTATTTTTTTCAACATACGATTATAATTTCAATCCATCCAGTAAACGGACATACGTATCGATCGCCTCCCTGATCTCCATCAGGCCGATATACTCGTCTGCCGCATGCGAACGGGCGGAGTTTCCCGGGCCTATCTTGACGGAAGGGAACGGCATGAGTGCCTGGTCGCTGAGCGTAGGCGAACCGAACGGTTCTTTTCCCAGCATGATGGCTCTTTGTACAAACGGGTGATCCGGTGCTGTCCGCGTCGAGTTCAAACGGAAACTGCGTGCTTTTACTTCACAATTCACTTGCTCTTTGATCAGCTCGAACAGTTTTTCATTGGGGTAAAATTCATTTGTACGTATATCGACCGTGAATTCGCAGCGGTCGGGAACAACGTTGTGTTGTGTGCCGGCATGGATAATTGTAACGCTCATTTTTACCGGTCCGAGGAAATCACTCTTCTCCGGAAACTGGTAGGTGTTGAACCATTCAATATCTTTTATAGCCAATGTGATAGCATTGATTCCTTCATTACGGGCAGCATGACCGGCTTTTCCGGTTGCTACGCAATCAAGAACCATCAATCCTTTTTCGGTAACGGCTGGCTGCATGCCGGTCGGTTCGCCGACGATGGCAAAAGCGATGGGCGGGAGGTCTGCCAGTGTACTTTCCAATCCGTTCTTTCCTGATACTTCTTCCTCGCAGGATGCCAGGAAAATCAGATTATAAGCCTGTTCTTTACCGGTCAGTAGTGTGAAAGCCGAATACAGGGAAACAACGCTTGCTCCGGCGTCATTGCTGCCCAGGCCGTATAACTTTTCATCTTCGCTCTCTTCGGGATTGAAAGGGTCTTTCGTCCAGCCGGAGGCCGGTTTTACGGTGTCGATATGTGAGTTCAGCAACAGTGTTGGTTTATTCAGGTCGAAACCGGGAGAAACGATCCATAGATTATTCCCTTTACGGTGTACCGTATGTCCTGCAGCTTGCCATGTCTGTTGTAAAAAGTCGGCTACAGCCGCTTCATCCCGGCTGAAAGAGGGACGGCTGATCATCCCTTTCAAAGTATCTATTGCTTCGTAGTAAAGTTCCATCTATTCAGATTATTGAATTTTGTTACCGGTTGTATCTCAATTCCCCTCTTGAGAGGGGGCAGGGGGTGTGTTACATTCCGTCAATAGCCTGTCCACCGTCTCCCTGTCATGTCCGAGTTGTTCTATCAGTTCTTCCAGGGAATTAAATTTGACATCCCCCCGTACATAATATATAAACGCAACAGTTATTTCATTATTATAGATATCTCCGGAGAAGTCCAGTATATTCACTTCCAGTGTAATATTGTCGCCATTCTGAAGTGTAGGACGGTCGCCGATGTAGAGCATTCCTTTATATTTCTCTTCTTTCAGATAGACCCAGACTGCATAAACCCCGATCCCCGGTACAATTTTAAAAGGTTCGTCCACCTGTATATTGGCTGTTGGAAATCCCAGTTTGCGGCCGACTTTATAACCGTTTACAATCGTTCCCCGTAGCTGATAAGGGTAGGTGAGTAACCGGGCGGCATCTTCCACATCACCGTCTGTCAATAATTTCCTGATCTCGGAAGAACTTACTGCCGTACGTCCTTCGTCGTAAGGCGATGCTTTGATAACTTCCATCCCGCAGGCTCCGCCATAAACAACATATTGCTCAAAACCGTCTTTCCGGTCATGGCCGAAACGATGGTCGTAACCGATCAGTAAAGCGGCTACATGTAATTTTTCCGCCAGTATGGAACTGATAAATTCCTGTGCTGTCAGGCGGGATAGCTCCACCGTGAAGTCGAGAACGATGCAGTAATCTATGCCGGTAGTAGCCAGTTGTTCCAGTTTTTCCTCAAATGAATTAAGTAATTTGGGCTGATAATCCGAATGCAATACGGCACGCGGATGCTCCGGAAAGGTAATAACGGCCGAAGGCAGGCCTTTCGTCTTCGCGACTTCCTTCAGTTCATTGATCAGGAACCGATGTCCCAGATGAACTCCGTCGAAGAAACCGATGGTAGCAACCAGTCTTTTCCCTTTTAATAAATCCGTATCTCTGATAATGATCATTTTCTTTCTATTCATTCAATGAAAAGGCAAAAGTACATAAAACCAATGGAAATTAGTCGTACATTTGACCTGATTTATTAACAGACATCTCTGAGTATTAGTTATGAAAAAAGTCTTTTATCTTCTGATTTGCCAGCTTTTATCCGTCTCCTATCTCTTTGCCGATGGTGTGCAGACTGAGAACAGAACGGTGATTTTCACACCTTCCGGTGGTGAAAAGGTTCATTTGTTAACTCCCGGAAGCAGTGTTTCCGAAACAGTTTCGTTTAAACAGGAAGCCTATCCTGTACGTAGACTCCTTCGTGTTGTCGGCGGAGTAAAAATGCCGGCTCCTTTTGAAAAAAGGGGAGAGGAAATGTTCAGGCGGTCGGAATTTTATATCGACGACAATCTGGATTCCGTCCATGTGAAGAAAGATAAGTATTCCTTGTATTTTAAAGGAGAAGATAATAACTTCGAGCGGCATGCCTATTACCGTATTTCGGGTGACTTGCTGAAACCCGGTGAACTGACGGTGACCTTGCCGGTTGTGAAACGTCAGGACATGTCCGTTTCTGCGGGTGGTGACTTTGGCGTACAGATAGAATTGTTTTATAAAAAGCCCGGACGCTATAAAGACGATATTTACGACTGCCCGGATTCGTTGCTTTATTTCCCGGTACCCGCAGGCTCCGGCAAATATCAACAAGTAACGCAAACATTCGTGCTTCCTGATAACGTCGCATGTGCCTTTTTACGTATCGGGGGAACTCATTTCAGTGGCGAGTGCTGGGTGGAGGCACCCAGATTGGTGCAGAACAAGAAACAGGTCTGCTCCATACCTTTTGCTAAGTTTGCCGATAAGACAGACGATTATAACTACTGGACCGGTTGTAACCTTTCTACCCGCAGCTGGCCGCGTTGGAAACTGGATTTCAACGGTACGACTGTTTACGAAGGAAATATTTTCGACAGAGCTTCTGATATAGCGGACTTTTATATCCTTCTGCCTGCATCCGTGCAGGGTAACGGCGATTTGAAACTGACTTTGCTCAAAGAGGATAACCGTGCAGCGTATTCTTATGAACTCCGTTCGCTGGAGATTATCGAAGAGAGTGCCCGTGATTTTGAAATTGTTTCCGTGCCTGAATATGTTTCTGCCGGAGCGGCTTTCGGTGTACTGGTAGAAACGAATAAGCCGGATGTCCGTTTGAAGGTACAGGCTCCGTCTTCTGTTATCCCGGCGTCTCAGGAAGTGGTATTAAAAGAAACAGGTTTGCACGTGATTGAGTTTCGTGCCGGCAATTATGCTTCCGCCGTTCCGATGATTTTTGATGACGGAAGCCGTAAAGCGGAAGTAACAATTCGTCAGATAATAGAAAAGGAACCGGATGAGGTTTACATTTCTTCCGGGGATGAGATTTATATAGATAAGGAATATGCGCCTTATGATTATTTCTTTAAATGGTATATCTCCCAGCGGGTCGGAAACTGGTATCAGTTCCGTCCTTCCTATCAGTGGAGCGGTTTCCGCGTTGCCCGTCCCGAAGTTATCCGTCATTATACCGGTTTGCTGAATAAGCTCCGGGTTCCTTATGCCTGGCAGGTAGAAGGCCGTACATTGGCCGGTAAACGTATCAATCCGGATTTGGAAACATTGGCTTCCCCGATGTTCCGCGGAAAGCAGGCGCACGAAAATGACGGCGGTTATTATTACTGGCAACATTTCCTGTATCAAGGAGTCTTCTCGGATATGGCTGCCCGCAACCGTCCTTACGGCGGTATTTTTGCTAAACATCGCCCGATTTATACTGACCACGGAACCTTTATCCATTATGACCCGTATGGTGTCAAGGATATGGCCGACGGTGCCCGCAAGCTGGTTGAGAATTTCCGTTATTCAAAAGGAGAGAGCAGCCGCCATACAGGTCCTTCCACGTTGTTCCGTTATTTGTATCAGGCTGGCTATAACTGGTTGGGAGCCGAGCAGATGTACGGCCCTGAAGAAATTATCCTGTCTTCATTGCGCGGTGCTTCACGTGCTTATAGCAAGCGGGATTACGGAACGTTGCATGCTATGCAATGGGGTTCAGGACCTTTTACCGACCCGAAACATTCTTTACGTTTGTATATGTCGCTTGCCGTAGCCTATATGCATGGTTCTTCCCATATGAATACGGAAGAAGCCTTGTGGTTGGACGAATATGCCAACGACCGTTATTCCCAATCAGGCAAAGAGCATTTATATGCACAGCATCGTGTGCTGGATTTCATAGAAACACATACCCGTCGCGGCGAATTGAAAAGTAACGTCGCTGTTATCCAGGGAAGGAATGATGCCTGGAAATCGTTCGGTCGCGGCAGCTTATGGTCACAGAAGGGCGACAAATGGCAATTTAATAAGGCTACGGAAAGTTTTGACCTCCTGAAAGTCTTCTATCCCAATAATATCGTGGATGGTTGCGGTCCTAACGGTTGGTTCACCTCTACGCCTTACGGGACTATCGACATTCTGCCTATCGAGGCTCCGCAAGATGTGATGAATAAATATAAGGCAATGGTATTCCTTGGCTGGAACAGTTTCGATGAAAGCGATTTCCTCCGCATCCGCAACTATGTATTTGACGGCGGAACGCTTGTCCTGACGGCCGCCCATTTGAATGCCGAACTTCAACCCGACCAACCGGCAAAGTTCCCGACTAACGATGCGGTTATCCGTGAAATGTTGGGCGATAATTACAAGTCTTTGAATGGAAAGACCGTTATCCCGTTCGGATCAGGAAAGATCATCTACTTTCCGCAAGCTGCTTATCCGGCAGAATCGTCTTTGAGAAGCCAGTATGAAGAAACAATGCGTGAGTTAGCTACGGAAACCGTGAACAAGGAACTTCCCTCCGGTTGGATCGAATCTGCTCCGTCTGTAGGTTTCACTGTTTGGGATAACAAAGACCACCGCACGATTTATTTGCTGAACACCGACTGGCAAAGTGCTGAACAGCAACATACGGCAACCTTCGTCTATAACGGAAAGAAATTCCCTGTTGATGTCAGACGTTATCATATCGAAACTGTTCATTGCGTTAACGGTTTAGCGATTAATCCCGGTAGTAATACGACGGATATTTTAAGCATAAATAAAGAAGGTAACAGTTGGAAAGTAACCGTACAGAATACGGAGAAAGATACAATCCGTTGTTTTAATGCAGAAACAGGAACGACAACCACTGTTGTGCTGGATAGCCCTTCTGTTCATGTGATTACGGTTGGGTATTGAAAAATAAGGTATCTCTGTCAAGTTGATTTAAAATAGAATATCCTCCGATGAAACCGGAAAGAAACCGATTCATCGGAGGATATTTATACCTGAGCATTTGTAGAACAAGTTCACTCAAGCCTCTGTTAAATAAACGCAGACTTAGTTATTCTTCTTATCTTTCTCTATTTTCCTCAAAAGATATTCCACATTAATAAAATGCCGGGTGTATTCCGCATGCATCCTTCTTACAACCGAACTGGCTGCTGCCATCTGAGCAAGGAACTGTAAATGTTTTCCCAAAGAAACATTCACTTCCATCCGTTCTTTCTTTTGTATGGTATCCTGTACGGAATAGGCACCACAAGCCATTTGTATTTCCGGCATTCCCTCATCCCAGGCATGCTGTGTATACTTGCAAAGTATTCCGAGATTTTTCTTTAAATCTTTACGAAGGATACTTAGCACTTCAAAATCATTGCGATTGGCAGAACAGGCATTCGGATTAACCAGACGGGCAAATTTAAGGTAAAATTCTTTCAATTCTTCTTCGGAAAAAGGAGATGGGTTGCCACTTGTTTTTTGCATCTCTTCACTTTGTTGGACAGTTAACAATTCTGTTTCCATACATATTAATATTAGATGTGAAGGCGAAGATTTTCTAAATATAAGAGCGGTTCCGCCTGTCCCGTTGCATTTCCTACCTCAGGCAGAGTAGATGCATTAACATTCTACACGGGGGTACGGAACCGCCATATAGAATGCTCGTGAGCGGACATAAAAATGCCCGCCACGGAAATTGGCAGGTTTCCCCGCCTGAGATATAGGAAATGCATCACAAATGTACGATAATAATTAAAGGATGCAATAAAATACACTTCAAAATTTGTAGATGAATTGATACTGGTAGTAGAGATACTTATAGCAGTTAGAGCTTTTAGGATAAGTCTCGATGCAAATAATTTCAATTCTGATAAAATATGAACAACTTTCTCTGATAGTCCTAAATTGACAAAATGCTATATAAGGTACCTTCTGAATAAGCTGTATGGGGTGGTATTTTGTACAGTTAGCTTTTATGCGACTGTGGGGAAGGATGGAATGTGCAAAAAGTCGGAATAATGGTGTGATATGCGTTATAATAATATCGTATTACATATGGCGGATGCTATCTGCTGTATTGATGGTGATTTTGCAAAATAAAAGATATTGGAAAAGTATCTGTGATATTCCTTGTTTCAGAAATAAAACATGCTCTTTAGCATGAAAATATCCCCTCGAAAATTCGAAAAATGAGTTTTTTTCTTGTTTTATTAACGTTTTTTAGCTTATGTCGAGTAAATTTTCAACCATAATAAAAATATACTTCATTTAAAACGAATATAAATTCCGTTTTAAATGAAGTATATTTTGCTTGAAGAACAGATAAAGCCGGATGCTTTGTTAATAAATGTATATAAAATTATCCTAGATAGGCAATATGGATGAATATACTGGTTGTTTAAATAAGTATTTTGCTATCATAAAGACATCTAATCGTTTGATTTGATAGAATAATGATATATTGATAATCAATTGAAAGTCGACATAACTGTTATTTGTGAGTCAACTGTCAACTTCAGAAATGTTTCATTTCTGATAAAAATAACCCTGATAAACCCTTTTAACGGGTATATTCAAAGAGGATGAACTCTTTGGGACAGTTTACTTTTTATCCGGGAATAACTTTTGTATTTCATACTCTGCGTTGTGTCCGGGGAAATTATCGTCGACCACATTCCCATCCCGATCCAGCATGACATAACGAGGTATGCCATTGAATTTGAATAGTTGACGCAGATAGTTGTATTCATCTTCCGGCAAACGGAACAGGTTGTCACCCATATCATTTTCCGAAATAAATTTATTGTAAGACTCTTCCGGAGAACCGCCTGTATCTGTAATATAGACAAAGGCGAGGTCCGGACTGTCTTTATATTTGTCTCTTAGCGGCTGCATATGTTTAATGCCGTAAATACAAGGTCCGCAGGTAGTAGCCCAAAAGTCGACTAAAACGAATTTTCCTTTGTGCGGGTCTGTCATTTTACAGAAAATATCCGTGGCCTTCCCTTCCGGAAGTTTATAGGCTTGTTTTTCTCCTTCCGGAAATTTCTTGGCATACATACGCATCGTTTCTTCTTTCAGGAAAGGCTCTGAGATACTGTTGTTTATTTCTTCAGCCAGCAAATGTCCTTCTTTGGGTGTAAGCATCTCTAGTGCATAATTCAGCGAACGGGTTTTTGCAATCTCAAACAGCAGACCGGGCGTGACTTGCAATTCATTCCGTAAGACAGAATCTTTGCGTAACCATCCCTTGCTAAACATTTCAAGCTTATTCTCGGGGGTGAATGTCATATCTGCGTTGTTGAAAGGTCCCATATATTCATAACGGTTGATGAAAGAACTGAACATATTCGAGACAAGTAAACTTTTGTCGTTACTATTTATCTTCGGAAGGAAGTTATAATAATCATCCGGAATCGGTTGTTTCAGGATTTCATTGGTAGAGTCCTGAGAGGCGTAATACCTTCGTGTCATAACATAATCAAACAAAGCTCCGTAAAATGATAGAAGTATTTTATTTTTCAGTAATTGCTGGCCTTTGATTGAAACAGTATTTTGTTTCAGCTTTTCTGCCAGTGAGTTATCAGCCTCTTTCAAAGCGTTCAATTGCTGTTGTTTAAATTCCGCCGGGGCAAGAGTTTTTAGTTGCTTTTCGAAATTCCGATAATTGAAAGTATTCACTTTAAACTTGTTAAGTTCTTTGTTTATTCCGGCTGAGGCTCCTTTGAAATCTATGTTTTTAAACTCATACCGGCGATCGCGATATCGGTCTGCCATCAGGAAGTCTTCCCAGTCGAGAGAAATAAATAAGGTTTCTCCCGGTTCGATATAAAATGGAATGGAAGTCCTTTTGAAAGAGATATAACCTTCCCAGGGATGATTTAAAAGAAAGTCAGCCTCGAAACGTCCGTCAGGATGGATTTGTATGACAGTCGGATAGTCTTCGCGGGTTAGTTCGTTACCAGTATAAATCATGCCGGTACTGAAGCCGGCTCTGGGATCGTATCCTTTTAGAAAACCGCGTAAATGGGCTGTGTCTTTCCGGAAGAAGTCGGTTCCGTAACCGGTCGACGGATCAGCTTCTGCTGCCAGCTGCTTTTCCATATCTTCCCATGTCCCGTATATGCTTTCTTCCACCGGTTTCTTCTTCTGATCTTTTGTTTTTTTCAGTGAGATTCCGAAGATTGAACCTTCTCCCGTATCTGATTCGATATAATCGAATTTCTTCATTTTTTTATCGAAAGGAGGAAAGATCAGGACAAATGTGGAGTCGCCGGAATCAGGCATAAATGTTTTTTTACCGAACTCGGTTCCTTCGATTCCGGTCGGAAAATATTTCTTTCCGGTATCCGCATCTTTGATGTAAGTAGTACTGTCGAAAGAAATCCACCAGTGGGGAATAAATTCGCAATGTACTTGTACCCGTGTGTTTTCTTTGTTTCGCTCTATCTGAGTGATTGTATTGATACCTGTGCTTTTAAATTCATAAGCAGGGTTTTCAATGACGCGTTGGGCGAATGCTGTATGGCTGAGACCCAGAAGTAAGAATAGGATGACTGTTTGTTTTTTCATATCGGAATGTTTTAAATGTTATCCTTTCGTTAATTTATAAGGCTAAAGATAGGTTTTAGTAGTTATAAACAGCTTGTTTGGGTATGGTATTATTCTGTTTTTATCCTATTTTATTGTTTACTATGGGGGCTTTAACAGATATTTTATCTTTTAGTTGCTTGCTGCCTTTGAATTTTAATTCCTGTAGTTGAATATTTTGATGGATGGTTGCTATTGCCCCGATTAGTGTACAGATTGGAGGATTCAATAATTTTTTCGGCAGATGTATATAGGTGTTTTATAAAGGGTATAGCGTTAAAATAGAGTTGGGACAGGGCGTTTTCCGAGATTTTTAATAAGTTTGCAAAATGGAAGTAAAAGATCAGACGACAAATTGTTATCAGCGCATATATATGGAATATGCGCCTATGTTGCTTCGTTTTGCGGGCAAGTTTGTCTCCGGATTCTTTGCAGAGGATATTGTGCATGATGTTTTCCTGAAATTATGGGATAAGCAGGTTTTCCTTCTTCCTGATGACGATTTGAAAAGGATTCTTTTTGTAGCTGTGCGTAATGCCTGCATCGACCATCTGCGTCGTTCTAACATGGAGCAGGAGATACTTGACCACCGTGCTGTACAGCTAAAATTGGAAGAACTGGATTATTTCGAATCGTCCGACGAACTTTTCATGCGGAAAGATTTGTTAGAGCTTCTAATGAAGAAAGTGGCGGAATTACCAGAACGAAGCCAGGAAATATTCCGTCTCTCTTATCTGAAAGGAATGAAAGCTGCTGAGATCGCTGAACAACTGGGTTTATCTGTCCGTACGGTAGAGAACCAATTGTATCGTTCCTTGCTTTACCTCCGTAAGCACTGTTCTCATTTATTCTTTTATCTTTTTACCTTGATTTAAAAGGGGGCATTTTTTTATTTTAAAAAAAGTTTGTTTTCGTGTGAGTACTTTTCATGTCCCATTCGTTATAAGTTCATAAAGGACTAAGTCACTAAAGACGACGAATTACAGGGGAATAGTATGGAACATGATTATACAGAGTTAGTTATAGGTTACTTGCAAGGTAATCTTTCCAAAGAAGAAACAGACCTTTTTTACGATTGGGTGAATGAGAGTGCCTCCAACAAAGAGACATTCTTTGAAATCAAAGCAATGTATGATGCCGGTCTGTTTTTAGGAAAACCGCTGGATACGGCTTCCAGCTGGCAGCGTTTGCTTAATAAAAAGAAAAATTCACAAACTCGCCGGTTCAATCTTTGGTACCAAATAAGTAGCTATGCAGCGGTGGCCCTGATAGCTGTGGCGATTAGTTCTGTTTTCTTTTTATTTATCCGTGATGACGACAAGACTTTATATTCTAAGTATATAGGAGGTGACGGCCTGGAGGCAGATGTAATAGAGTTACCAGATGGTACACATGTTAGTCTTGGCTCAAAAACGACTTTCCATTATGATAAGAATTTTGGAAAAGATAAACGTATTGTATATCTGGAAGGTGAGGCATATTTTGAAGTCGCCAAACAAAAGAATAAACCTTTTATTGTAAAGACAAAAGAACAGGATATCGAAGCCCTTGGAACCAAGTTCAATGTAATGGCTTATCCAATGGATTCTATGACAATCACTACGTTGCTGGAAGGATCAGTTCGTCTGACAACAATGCATATTGCTAAACAAACGATATTGGAATCCAACCAGCAGTTTGTATATAACCGGAATACAGAATCTGCTATCCTTCGAAAAGTGGATGCCCGGCAATTTGTATCGTGGACTTCCGGTTATTATTATTTTCATGAACAAAGTCTAAAAGCAATTTTAGATCGTCTTAGTCACGTTTATGGTGTAGAGTTTGCTGTAAGTTCTAAGACATTGAATAAGCGTACTTTCACCGGAACTTTCTATCGGGGACAGAGTATTAAAGATATTATGGAAATAATAAATTTATCTATTCCGGTCAAATATAAGATTGACGACCATCATGTGACGATTTCGGAAAGATAAGTTATAAGAGTAGTTAACTTTTAAATTCAATAGTATGAGTGGATAACGTAAGTAATTAAAAAAGAAGGGAAAAAATATCTTGCCGGATATTCTTTTCTAAAGTATGTGATTCAATTAAACTTCCATTGCCGTGGAAAATGTGTTTAATCTTAAAACAATCAAAAGTATGAATTATCAACGTATAGTTGTTTCTGTAAACCTGAAAAGAACTATTAAAATTATGAAGCTAACCGTGTTAATGCTTATTGTTTGTCTATCACAAATGGTAGCAGCAACTTATGCACAAACCACCAAATTGAGTCTTTCTATTAAAAATGAGACACTGGAATATGTACTGAAACAAATAGAAAAACAGTCTGAATTCCTGTTTTTCTATAATCTGGAAGAGATAAACAAAAATGAGAAAATCTCTATTACAAAGAAAAATGCAAATATCCAGGATGTTCTGGATGCTATCGCCACTAAAACAGGTTTGAAATATACCATTAAAGATCGCCATATAGTATTAACGACAGAAATATCATCACCTGTAACAGGCATAATACAACAAAACCGCAAAATAACCGGTACAGTGAATGATACTTTTGGACCGATTGCAGGAGCAAACATTATCCAAAAAGGGACAACCAACGGAACAACTACCGATGTAAACGGTAATTATTCGATCGAGGTTCCGGAAAATGCCGTATTGCAAATATCTTTTATAGGATATATCCAACAAGATATAGCAGTAAAGGGTAAAAGTATAATTGATGTATTATTGAAAGAAGATACACAAGCACTGGAGGAGGTTGTTGTCGTCGGTTATGGCACGATGAAGAAAAAAGACCTGACAGGTGCTGTTGCTTCTGTCAAAATGGATGACGCACCGGTGGGAACTGTTTCGACTATCAGCCATGCCCTGGCCGGAAAAGCTGCCGGTTTGCAGGTGAGCGCTGTAAGTGCACAACCTGGTGGAGGTACAAATTTCCGTATTCGCGGTGCTGCCTCTGTTAATGCAAGTAATGATCCGTTGATTATTATCGATGGTTTTCCCATAAGTACTCCTAATGAGGATAAAATCAAAACAGGAAAATATTCAAGCGGAACAACCGATAATATCCTGGCTTCTATAAATCCGAATGATATCGAGTCTATCGAAGTATTGAAGGATGCAAGCTCTACCGCTATTTATGGTGCACGTGCAGGTAACGGTGTAATCATTATAACTACTAAAAAAGGTAAGACCGGTGCTCCCACTGTTACATATTCAGGAACAGCCAGTGTTCAAACCCTCGCTAATTCTTACGATATGCTGGATGCAAAAGATTTTATGATCCAGTCTAATCGCTATCAATACGAACAATGGATGAAGGATAATAAAATAGGTATTTATGGAGGAAAAAATGAATCGGAAGCCTCTTCTACTTATACCCCACGTTATACAGATGCTCAGATTAGTAATCCAACAAATGATACAAATTGGTTTGATGAAATTACCCGTACAGGTTTTCAGACCCAACATAATATTTCAATTAATGGTGGAACTGATATGACAAAGTATTTAATATCCGGTAACTTCTTCAAGCAAAACGGAGTAGTGAAGAATAATGATATGGAACGTTATACAGGTCGCATGAATCTGGAACAGGTAATCAGCAAATATGTAAAAGTCGGTGTAAATCTGACATTGTCAAGAAATCAGATGAACAATGTCCCATTAGGTTCCGGACAAAATGAAAATGCCAGTATCATGGTGGCTGCAGCTCAGTTTAATCCAATTCTAGGCATTAGAGATGAAAACGGCGAATATATTTTAAATGACGAAGCTGCATTTTTACCGAATCCGGTTTCATTACTTGACATAACAGACAAAACGACCAAGGAAAGATTACTGGCTACTTCTTTTATAGAAGTAAAGCCTATCAAAGATTTGACTTTAAAAGCGAATCTTGGCATTGATCGTAATTATCAGAAACACAAGGTGTATTTGCCTAAAACAACTCTTTATGGAGCTAAAAAAGACGGGCAAGCAGATATTGCCCAGTATGATAAATCAGATTATCTGTTAGAATTAACTGCCAACTATGCAAAACAATTTGGTAATCACAATTTGAATGCACTAGTCGGTTATTCTTTTCAGCGTTTCACTGATGAATCTTTATCAGCAGGAAACAGTCAGTTTCTTATTGACGGTTTCTTATACAATAATCTGGGAGCAGGAGCTTATCCGAAGCCTAGTGTTGGTTCTTCTGCATCCAAAGATGAAATGGCGTCTTTCTTCGGTCGCGTAAATTATTCTTTCAAAGATCGTTACTTACTGACAGCCACATTACGTGCCGATGGGGCTTCCAACTTTGCCCAAAATAACCGTTGGGGTTATTTCCCATCTGTTGCTTTAGGTTGGAGATTTACTGAAGAAGAATTTATGCGTCCGTTAACAAACGTACTATCGAATGGTAAATTACGTCTGAGCTATGGTCAGACCGGTAATTCCAATATTGGTAATAAGGCGATTTCCTATTACAAAACCGGCAATAATAATGAATTTGGAGGAACTGAGTCAGTCGGTGTTTATCTGGACCAAATGGGTAATCCTGACCTGAAATGGGAAACTACTACTGAATGGAATGTCGGTTTGGATTTAGGTTTCTTCAATAACCGTTTGAATGTAACGGCTGAATACTATCATAAAGTCGTATCAGATCTGCTGAGCGAACGCACATTATTATCTTATAATGAAGTAAGCAAAATTGCCGCTAATATAGGTGAAACGCAAAGTCAAGGATTTGAATTGACAATTAATACCAAGAATATTGATACAAAAGATTTTAGTTGGAATTCGGATTTTACATTCTCTTTTTATCGTGATAAATGGAAAACTCGTGATGCGTCATGGAAACCGGCAGCTTATTCACTGTACGATGCACCGATCCGTTACTATTTCGGATACATGTCCGATGGCTTAATCCAGGAAGGAGAAACTGTAGACTGGATGGCAGGCTCAGTACCTGGTCAGGTAAAGATCAAGGATTTGGATGGTTATGTATATAATGAAGACGGTACACTAAAAGTTGATAAATACGGTATTCCGGTAAAAAGTGGTAAACCTGATGGGAAGATTGATGAAGCAGATATGGTTATTTATGGTAGTAAAGATCCTGGATATATGATAGGATTCAACAATACGTTACGTTATAAGAATTTTGATTTCAATATCTATTTCTACGGACAGTTTGCCCTATGGAATATAGGTTCTTATAAAGACTTGTGGTTAACCGGAGCTGATGGTATGACAGGTATTGTAAATATGTACCGGGGGTACAATATGCCTGTTTCATCTAAAGATGTATGGTCTCACGATAATACTTCGGCAACTCGTCCGGGATACTTTCAGGATAAGAGTCCGGTTTCTGCAGGAAGCACAAGTACGGGTAAGATTGGTGACTACTATCTTGAAAAAAGTTGGTTCATCCGTTGCCGTAACATTACTTTAGGATATACGATACCGATGAAACAGTCAAAGAAAGTTTTATCTAATATCCGTGTGTATGCAGATATCAATAATCCGTTCACAATTACTCCCTACAAAGGGCTTGACCTGGAAACAGACAATTCCGTATGGGCTTATCCGAACGTTAGGAGTTTCAGCCTTGGATTAGATATAACATTTTAATTAAAATCTAAATTGAGTATAATATGAACAAGTTACTATATATATTATCCTTGTCGTTGACAACAACCGCATTTTTACCCTCTTGTACAAATCTGGAATCAGAAATGTATGATGTGATTAATCCGAATATCTTCCCCGTTAACGAAAATGATGCCAATGCATTAGTTACAGCTGCCGCTTACGCCCCCTTTCGTTCAAGTTGGTATAGCGGTCTTTTCACAGCAGCTAACGGTGGCATTCATGTTATTGGAGAAATGACGACTGATATAGGTTATTGTCAGTGGAATGATGTTTACTGGCCTGATTTATTGGAAGTAAATTTTACTCCATCATCCGACTGCCCAACAAAAATCTATAAAGATTATATCAACTATATTGGGAAAATGACATTAGCTCTAGATCGTATATCAAATATCGAAATGAAAGATGAAGCTAAAAAACGATTAGAGGCTGAAGTCCTCTGTGGTCGGGGATGGTTAGCTTATATATTATACGATTTTTATGGTCCCATTCAGATACCGACATTGGAACAGTTGAATAATCCGTTAGGGGAAATAATTATATCCCGCGTATCCAAAGAAGAT
>Ga0137308_100052_pt1 | contig 196045 bp, 170 predicted proteins | sample Inofrocosms_June_FD_97181 | JGI IMG/M metagenome (GOLD analysis project Ga0137308, IMG submission 97181) | Mouse cecal microbial communities from Vienna, Austria - N-Acetylneuraminic and N-Acetylglucosamine D2O microcosms_June | ecosystem: Host-associated > Mammals > Digestive system > Large... | reverse complement strand
TTGATAAATAGAAACCTGAGAATGAGCTTTTAGAGGAACAAAAAAGATCGAATCCTAAACACATCAAGTAATCAAAAGTAACCAAAAAATGATTACCTATCAGAAAAATAAAACCTGCAATCCCAGTAAAATCAAGGGGTTGCAGGCTCAAAGAAAAAGAGCGATAGACGGGACTCGAACCCGCGGTCTCGACCTTGGCAAGGTCGCGCGTTACCAACTACGCCACTATCGCATTCATAAGAATTTTTAATTTATCTTAATGACAAAAATTATTATACTATGGGTATATTGTTTTGTCAACAGATTTTTTTGTTTTTATGAATAAAATATCATTAAATTTTGTCTGTGTATGCTTTAACTTGTATTTTGGGCGGCAATGAATTATAATAATCTGGTGCGTGTATAATACCTGTCATTACAGGCAAGTAACATATTAATAAAATACAATAAGCATCAGGAGGGTTTATGGAAAAGAAACAGTTCATTTCAGAAGAGGAGAGAGTAAAATGTCTGAAGGTAATAGACGCTTATGCAGAATTATACGAGGAGACCGACGATGACATTGTGGTTTTAGATGGGGGAAAATACGGCTTTATCAAATTACAGCACTATAATTATCCCGATGGATTTAACACGTCCATGACATTTACAGACGGCATGGCATTATTTGATGACTGCTGGGAGGACTGGCTGAATATGCAGCTTTTTCATATCGCGAAGGGCACGCCGCTGGAGGAGCTTGACTATGAGGATATTTTTTTGAGGATCCCGGAGGAAACAAGGCAGACATTGATGGAAAAGAGAGCGTACTTTGCAGAGAAGGCGGGAATCATTGAGTAAGTCCGAAGGGACTGCGCGGGGCAGTCCCTTCGTGTTTGCAATCGTATGCGGCAGGAATGGCGCGCTATGCTCTGGCAAGTGCTATAATTTTTTTCAGATCGGTAATCAGCTCACTAGAGTAGGCTACAGCTTCATTATATACTTGCAAAGCCATGCCGTACTCCTGATTGTTGATCGCATTGATAACGACCTGACCATATGTATGAAACTTTCTGTGCTTGCCCTCGAGCTCCTTCCAGATTGGCAGAACGCCGGGAATATTGGGGGTTACAGCATAGTAAAAGTGTCCAAATCCACATCTTGAAGAATCTAATTGTAAAGGTATGACATTTTTGGTATCCACAATCTTTTTGAGATTGCTAAGCCATGTCTGGTGTGCAGTTATCGCAGCGTTAAGATATTTGATAAATTCTTCGTTCTCTATATGGTAAAACGCGTCCTCGGACATGTGTCCCATTTTTTTCACAGAATCATCGAGTGTTTTTTCGATATTGACAACGGGTTCTGTCGCCTGTTTGAGATCGTGGCCGACAGAGCGCATAAATTCTGTGCTTTCGTTTAATTGGTTTTCCATCTCTGCCATAGCGCTGCTGATCTCCTCGCTGACAGATGCCATCGAGCTGATCGAGTCGTTAATCTGCGCGATGTGCCGTTTGCTCTCGTCATTCAACTCCCACACATTTGTGATTTTGTCCGCCATGGATTTGAGAGACTGAATCGTGGTGTCAGAGCTCTGCACGCTCTTTTTGGAAGCGTGGCGCATGTTCTCTACAAAGGTGCCCATATCTTTTGTCAGCTTCTGGGTCTCCTCTGCAAGCTCGCGGATTTCGCCGGCAACGACTGCAAATCCTTTTCCCGCTTCGCCGGCTCTCGCCGCCTCGACGGAGGCGTTCAGGGCGAGCAGATTCGTCTGGAGAGATATCGTGTCAATGCCAGACAGGATAGAGCTAATGTGATTGATAAGATTTATTAGTTCATCCATATCTGTCTGCATCTCACCCGCAGCAGTGATCGTCTGTGTGGAAAAGTCCTTGATGGCGGTCAATTCGTTTTGGCCCTCTTCAATTTTTTTATAGACTTGATCGGTCTCTCCGGAAATGTTGATAATGGTGTTGGTCAACTCCTCCTGAGGATTGTTGGTGCTGCCAGAGGTTGCGCCGAATATGGTATCTGCGGCGTTTGCAATTTTTTTCGAGATATCGACAATTTTTGTCGTCTGATGCTGCATTGTCAGATCGAGAGAGCTAATCTGCATGACAGCATTGATATTTTTGTCAAAGACCTCGGCAAACTGTTTTCTGCCATCCGCTAATCGGTCATACATAACCCCTAACTCTGGTTCACTGGTATAGTCAGCACGTTTCAGTTCTGAAACAGCTTTCATAAGTATTGCTTTTCTTTTTCTGGTTATCATTTATGAATCTCCGTTTCTTTTTAGATTGTAATTAAGTGAAACTAATTACCTGCTACTTATATCTTACGTGATTTTTCTTTTTTTTCAAGTCTTTTCTGCATGAAAATAAGAAAATAAAGTTCGAAATATAAGATTTTTGGTAAAATGTGCTACGCAGATTGTCAAAAAGGATTTTAAGAAGTATAATGGTAATGATTTAGGCACAATGTCCCTGTGAAAAGATGTTCAGAACATTGCAGGGAGACGGCGGACTGGAAAAGACTGCTGAATGGCGAGAGGAGGAAATAGTATGAAATTCAGCTTTAAGGAGGACGCAAAACGGATCGTTGTCATCTGTATTGCGTCAGTGGTCATGGCGTTAAATATCAAGACATTTGTTCGAACTGGCGGTCTGTATCCGGGCGGCGCGACGGGACTGACGCTGCTAATCCAGCGGATTGTCGAGCTTTTTTTTGGATTTGAGTTACCGTATACGCTCATCAATGTCTTGCTGAATCTGGTGCCGATCTATATCGGATTTCGCTTTATTGGCAAGAAGTTCACGCTGTATTCATGCCTGTGCATCATGCTGACCAACGTATTGACGGATGTTCTGCCATCGAGAGCGATCGTCTATGATACGCTGTTAATCAGTGTCTTTGGCGGAATGATTAATGGCTTAGCGATCAGCATGTGCCTGATGATGAATGCGACAACAGGAGGCACGGATTTTATTAGTATCTATTTGTCAGAGAAAACAGGTATGGATTCGTTTAATATTATTCTTGGCTTCAACGCAGTGTTATTGGTCGTGGCGGGGCTGCTGTTTGGCTGGGAGAAGGCACTGTATTCCATCATTTTCCAGTATGCCTCCACACAGGTTCTGCGCACCTTGTTCAAACAGTACCGCCAGCACACGCTCTTGGTGGTGACAAATCATGCAAGGCGGATTTATGAGGTGATTGCCAAGGACAGCAACCACGGCGCGACAATCATAGAGGCAGAGGGGTCCTATGAGCACCAGGAGCGCAAGATTGTCTATTCTGTCGTGTCGCGGGCAGAGTGCAAAGAGATTATCAAAGGCATCAAGGAAGTTGACCCAAAGGCATTTGTGAATGTAATCAATACACAGCAGGTTTCAGGGCGTTTTTACCAGAGACCCTATGAATAGTGTGATGGCATAGTACAAAAAATACAATAATTTAACCAAAAAAGGAGAAATAACATGGAAGATTTTAAATTTTCTACACTGGAGTACAAGCGTCCAGACTGTGAGGGTTTCGCAGCGTTTGCGGCAGAGACCAAGGAGCGCATTGAGCGCGCAGCGGGCTATGAGGAGGTAAAGGAGGCAATGCTTGCGTATGACGAGCGGCAGAAAGACTTTTTCACAGATGCCTCGATTCTGCATATCCGGCATACGCTGGATACGACGGATACGTTTTATGAACAGGAAAACGACTATTATGAGAGCGCCTATCCGACGATCCTGCCGCAGCTTCTTTCGGTGGACGAGGCACTGATGAGCAGCCCATACCGCGCGGCGATTGAGAATGAGTACGGAAAGCAGTTTTTTTCGAGAAAAGAACTTGATAAAAAGGCATTTTGCGAGGCAAATATCCCACTGATGCAGCAGGAGGCGAAGCTGTGCAGCGAGTATGAAAAGCTGATGGCGACAGCACAGATTCCTTTTGATGGAAAGACGCTGAATCTGTATGGCATACAGAAGTATTTCGAACATGAGGACAGAGCGGTGCGCAAGGGGGCAGTCCGCGCGTACTCAGAATTCTTTCACCGAAATGAGGAGCGCCTGGAAGCAATCTGGGAGGAGCTGATTCGGACGCGCAATCAGATGGGGCGCAATCTCGGGTTTGAGAATTATATTCCGGTGGGCTATATGAAACAGGGGCGCACAGACTATGGGCAGAAGGAGGTGGAGTCCTTCCGCGAGCAGGTACGCACAGTGATTGTGCCAATCTGCCAGAAATTGTATGAAGCGCAGGCAAGGCGCCTTGGTGTTGCTGATTTTTCATTTTATGATGAAAAGCGCATCTTCCCGGACGGCAATGCAGTTCCTGCGGGCGATGATGATTTCATGGTGAATCAAGCGGCAAAAATGTATCATGAGATGAGTCCTGAAACCGGAGAATTTATTGATTTTATGATCAGTCATGAGCTGATGGATTTGAAGAATAAGCCGGGCAAGGCATCGACAGGATATATGACAGAGTTGCAGCGCTATCTGGCGCCATATGTATTCTCGTGCTTTAACCAGACCATTGGAGATATGCAGGTGCTGACGCACGAGCTGGGACATGCCTTTGCGGGCTACATGGCGATGCGCAGCCAGCCGATCTCTGATTATTATTCTGAGTCAACGGATATCGCGGAGATTCACTCTATGTCGATGGAGCAGTTTTCATACCCTTATGCAGAGCGCTTTTTTGGCGCGCAGGCAGACAAATTCCGTTTCGCCCATTTGCAGGAGGCAGTCACATTTGTGCCGTTTGGCGTGGCGGTGGATGAGTTCCAGCACATCTGTTATGCGAATCCGAATCTGACGCCAAAAGAGCGGACACTCGAGTGGAAAAAACTAGAGCAGAAGTATATGCCGTGGCGTACCTACGATGCAGATGATTTCTTTGACAGAGGAGGCTATTGGTATCATAAGATTCATATTTATCTGTATCCGATGTACTACATCAATTATACGCTCACGACCATGGGCGCGATGGAGTTCAAGAAAAAGGAGAGGGAGGACCATGCGCGTGCATGGGAGGATTACCTCAAGCTCTGCAAGTGCGGCGGCAGTATGAGTTATCTGGAAACACTGCGCTATGCAAACGTTGCAAATCCGTTTGAGCAGGGCAGTGTGGCGCGTGCGATTGGCGTGGCGCGCGATGAGCTGATGAACAGCAAATTTATGTAGTAAGGAACTGTAGAAAAAGAGCAGCATTTTCAACAGGAGTTGATTTGGCTGCTCTTTTATGCACACGGACGCGGAGAGGAAATAAGCGGCAAATTTAGAATAGAATCTCGATCACACTGGCGCCTTGGTCCGGGGTGACGATGGAATCATTGCCTTCGAGGGTCAGGAAACCGTTCTTCGCCTCCGCGGCGCGCATATTGATCATGCGTATCGTGTAAGGCTTTGTGCTGTCTGCGGTCACAAGAATCGTGTGTCCTTGTCTCTTGATGGAGGCAGAGAGCTCAACGGTATTGTTCATGCCGTACACTTCCGTGTCAATTTTCACACCGTCATGGACGGCATAGACGCGCAGTTCACAGCCGTCAGCGTAGTCGTAGTCTGGTCTGTCCTCATGGGCGCCGACTGCCACGACAGAATTTTCACGCACCATCAAAGGAATGCTCAGGTAGCCATGCTGTTCCTCAATCCATGTGCCGCCTCTGTATTCTCTCCCGGTAAAGAAGTTTGTCCAGATACCCTGCGGCAGATAGTATTCTGCGCGGCTCTCCTCATTGAAGATGGGCGCGACGAGCAGGCTGTCGCCGAGCATATACTGTTTGTCGAGATAGTGGCAGGTCTTGTCCTTTGTAAATTCGAGCACCATGCTCCGCATACTTGGAATGCCTTCTGTGGCAGCCGCGATGGCAGTCTTGTAGAGATAAGGCATCAGCTTGGCTTTCAGGCAGGTAAAGAAGCGAACCACGTCAACCGCCTCCTCATCATAGACCCAAGGCACGCGGTAAGACTGGCTTCCGTGAAGCCTGCTGTGAGAGGAGAGCAGACCAAATGCCACCCAGCGCTTGTAGACATCTGTTGTGGAGGTATGCTCAAAGCCGCCAATGTCATGCGCCCAGAAGCCAAAGCCGGACATGCATAGTGACAGACCGCCGCGCAGACTCTCCTCCATGGACTCATAGTCCGACCAGCAGTCGCCGCCCCAGTGGACAGGGAATTTCTGGCCGCCGACGGTGGCAGAGCGGGCAAAGAGCACTGCCTGTCCCTTTCCGAGCTTTCGCTCCAGAAGCTCGTACACACATTTGTTATAGAGATACGTGTAGTAGTTGTGCATCTTTTTTGGGTCAGATCGGTCATAGTATACGACGTCGGTAGGGATTCTCTCGCCAAAGTCTGTCTTAAAGCAGTCTACGCCCATGTCAAGAAGCACCTCGAGTTTGTCCTGAAACCATTTCCATGCACCGGGATTTGTAAAGTCTACGATTGCCATTCCCGGCTGCCACATATCCCACTGCCAGACCTGGCCATTTGGACGCTTGATAAAATAGCCTTTTTCCATACCTTCTCTGAAAAGGACAGACTCTTGTCCAATGTAAGAGTTTATCCATACACAAATGTTTAGCCCTTTCTCCTTGATACGTTTGAGCATTCCTGCGGGATCGGGGAACACCTGGCTGTCCCACAAGAAGTCACTCCAGTGAAATTCTTTCATCCAAAAGCAGTCAAAATGGAAAGTCCTAAGAGGAATCCCCCGCTCTAACATACCATCGACAAAGCTCATGACCGTCTCTTCATCGTAGTTTGTCGTAAAGGAGGTAGACAACCACAATCCGAAGGTCCACGGCGCGGGCAGTCCCGGTTTGCCGGTGAGATCTGTATAGCGCCGCAGCACATCTTTCATTTCAGGTCCGTTGATCAGGAAGTAGTCAAGATACGTTCCCTCCACGGAAAATTCTGCTTTTGTGACCATCTCCGTGCCGATTTCAAACTCGACATTCTCTGGGTGGTTGACAAAGACGCCATAGCCTTTATTGGAGATATAAAAAGGAATATTTTTATAGCACTGTTCGGTGCTCGTCCCTCCGTCAGCGTTCCAGATTTTGATGCTCTGGCCGTTTCTGACAAATGGGGTGAAGCGCTCGCCGAGACCGTATAGTTTCTCATCTACACCGATGCCGAGCTGCTGGCGCATATAGGTGTCACGGTAGTCGCCTCTGTCGTAGGCAAGCCCCTTCCAGTCTGTTTTCATCAGGGCAAGGTCTTTTGCCTTGGATTCCGTGACCAGCTTCCCATTTCGGGTGTAGCGCATATACCAGTGTTTTTTGCCAATCTCAAGCGCGAGAGAGCCGCTGTAAATAATGATGCGCTCATCATTTTCATCGGTTTTGAGCGGTTTGGCGCCAGCGTTGATTTCAAAGGCGGGATACGCGTTTACTGCGCCGAGATGATGATAGGTCTGCACGCGGAGAACCTCCTCCATTGGAGCAGTGATAATCAGCGTCAGATTGATGCCGCCGAGGGTGTCTCCCCTGTGATTGATGGGGATAGTCGGTGCGCAGATTGTCACTTTGTCTGCCTCTGCTTTTGTAAAATATGCCTGCTGTGGTGCAAAGCATTCACAGCCCTCCTGCTGAAGCCAGCAGCCGTTACTGAATTTCATTCGTCCCTCTTTTCTGCGCCGGTTTTGTTTTATCATTATATTATCGTGCTTCTGGAATGCACCCGGCACTGTGCAAGCGTGTCTATATGTATCATATCACATCACAGAAAAAATAGAATGAAATAATTAGTGATTTTTACATTATTTTTTTGAAGAAAAATTGGTCAAAATAATGAAAATATGATAAAATAAAATTAAATAGTGTTCGGAAAATTTAAGTATAAAGGAGGAATTTGTATGAAACTTACCTTTGTAGGAGCAGACCATCAAGTGACAGGAAGCTGTCATTTCTTGCAGGCATGCGGCAAAAATATGCTCGTGGACTGCGGTATGCAGCAGGGCTCTAATCCCTTTGAGTGCTGTGAGATGCCCGTGGACGAGGCGCAGATCGACTATGTGTTTCTGACACATGCGCATGTGGACCATTCGGGAAATCTGCCATTATTGTATGCGCGGGGCTTCCGCGGACAGGTTTTTACGACGGAGGCGTCTTCTGGCCTGTGTTCCATCATGCTGCGCGACTGTGCGCATATTCAGATACAGGAGGCAGAGTGGAAAAACAGAAAGGCAAAACGGCATTCCGGATTAGAGCCGGTCGAGCCGGCATACACAATGGAGGACGCGGACGGTGTGATCAGAAATATCGTTGCCTGTGCCTATAATGAAAATATTCAAATCAGCGACGGCATCAGAATACGGTTTACCGATGTCGGGCATCTGCTTGGCTCTGCCAGCATTGAAGTCTGGCTGACAGAGGACGGCGTGACGAAAAAGATTGTATTCTCGGGCGATATCGGCAACAAGAACCAGCCGCTCATCAAGGACCCTATCTACACGAAAGAGGCGGATTATGTGGTCATGGAAGCCACTTATGGAGACCGATACCACGCCAAACAAAAGGAAGGGTATGTGTCCGATCTTGCGGAGGTGATTAACAAAACCTTTGCAAAGGGCGGCAACGTGGTCATTCCGTCTTTTGCGGTGGGCAGGACACAGGAGATTTTGTATTTCCTTCGGAAAATCAAGGCAGATAACATGATTCCGAATTTTCCGCGCTTCGAGGTGTATGTGGACAGCCCGCTCGCTGTGGAGGCGACAGGCGTTTTCCAGAAAAATATCTACACCTGCTTTGACGAGGAGGCGATGGAACTCGTGAACAAGGGCATCAATCCCTTGAATTTCCCGGGACTGAAGCTTGCCATCACGAGTGAGGAATCTAAGGAAATCAACTTTGACATGACGCCAAAGGTGATTATCTCCGCGAGCGGTATGTGCGAGGCAGGGCGTATCCGCCACCACTTGAAGCATAATCTGTGGAGACCGGAGTGCACGATACTGTTTGTAGGGTATCAGGCAGCGGGCACGCTGGGGCGCATCTTAATAGAAGGCGCGGACGAGGTGAAGCTGTTTGGCGAGCCCGTGGAGGTCCGGGCAAAGATCACACAGCTGCCGGGACTCAGCGGTCACGCGGACAAGGGCGGACTGATTGAATGGATTAATGCTTTTGAAGAAAAGCCTGACAAGGTTTTTATCGTGCATGGAGAGGACACCGCGTGCACCCTGTTTGCGGAGTGCCTGCGTCTGGAGCACGGACATGATGCCTATGCACCTTATTCTGGCACAAGAGTTGACCTGATCACAGGCGCTGTCGAGTTTGAGGCTTCTCCTGTTGCTGTCAAGAAGCGTCTGCGCAGCGTATCGGATGTATTTGCAAGACTGCTGGCGGCTGGACAGAGACTGATTGCAGTGATTTACAAGAATGAGGGCAGACCGAACAAAGAGCTGGCAAGATTTGCAGACCAGATCAATTCTCTGGCAGATAAGTATGATTAATAGAAATGCTATATATCTGTAAAAGAAAGGGGAACAGACATGAAGCTCATAGCGGCGGTAGACAACAATTGGGCAATCGGTTTTCAGAACAGTCTGCTGGTGCGCATTCCAAGAGATCAACAGATGTTTAGAGAAATGACGGAGGGAAAAGTCATCGTTGTGGGCAGAAAGACCTTTGAAAGCTTTCCGCAGAAGCAGCCGCTGAAAAACCGCGTCAATATCATTCTCTCGAGAGATCAAAAATATAAAGTCAAAGGTGCCGAGGTAGTGCATAGCATTGACGAACTTTGGGAAGCGCTGAAAAATTATGACCGCAGGGACGTTTTTGTGGCAGGGGGCGCGGGCGTGTACGAACAGCTTCTCCCATATTGTGACACAGCACATATCACAAAGATTGACTACACCTATCAGGCGGACGCGTACTGCCCGCGGCTGGACACAATGGCAGACTGGCACTGCACAGCAGAGAGTGAGGAGCAGACCTATTTTGACATCGAGTATTATTTTCAGAAATATGAGAGAAAAAAATAGCTGGAAATGTTGACTTTTGCGCGTTAACGTATAATAATAAGAAATTAAGAAGCGGACGCAGAGCAAGCCTTTGCGTCTGCTGCAACAAATCAGAGGAGGAAAAGGTGAAAATGGAGAAGAAAGATTTGGATTGGTCCAGCCTTGGCTTTGGCTACAGACAGACTGATAAAAGGTACGTTACAAATTTTAAGAACGGTGCGTGGGACGAGGGCGGACTCACAGAAGATGCCACAATCGTACTAAATGAGTGCGCCGGGGTTTTGCAGTATGCACAGACCTGCTTCGAGGGCTTGAAGGCATATACGACACAGGAGGGGAAAACGGTCGTGTTCCGCCCGGATCTGAATGAGCAGCGTATGCATGACAGCTGTGTGCGCCTTGAGATGCCGACGCTCCCCGAAGGGCGTTTTGTGGAGGCTGTCAAGCAGGTAGTACGGGCAAATGAGGCGTATGTGCCGCCTTACGGCTCTGGTGCGACCCTCTATGTCAGACCCTACATGTTTGGCATGAATCCGGTCATCGGCGTAAAGCCAGCGGACGAGTATCAGTTCAGAATCTTTACGACCCCAGTAGGGCCTTATTTTAAAGGCGGCGCCAAACCGCTCACGATCAGAGTGAGCGATTTTGACAGGGCAGCGCCAAACGGGACAGGCCATATCAAGGCAGGCTTAAACTATGCAATGAGCCTTCATGCGATTGTCACCGCGCACAAGGACGGCTTTGATGAAAATATGTATCTCGACCCCGCAACGCGCACCAAAGTGGAGGAGACCGGCGGCGCAAACTTCCTCTTCGTGACAAAGGACAATAAAGTTATCACGCCAAAATCCAGTAGTATCCTTCCGTCCATCACCCGCCGCTCACTGATGATTGTTGCAAAGGAATATCTTGGGCTGGAGGTGGAGGAGCGCGAAGTGCTCTTTGACGAGGTGAAGGATTTTGCAGAGTGCGGTCTGTGCGGCACGGCTGCTGTCATTTCCCCAGTAGGAAAGATTGTCAACAAGAACGAAGAAATCTGTCTGCCGTCAGGTATGAATGAGATGGGACCAGTGACCAAGAAATTATATGACACATTGACTGGCATCCAGATGGGACGCATTGAGGCGCCTGAAGGGTGGATTGTGGAGATAGATTGAAAAATGAAGTTATCGCAGTAAACGGTGCTGAGTTGGATTATCTAAAATAAAAATGAGGCTGTTGGCAAAACAGTCTCATTTTTATGCACACGGACGCGGATCTCTACTCATTTTTGACTTCCCAGACGACAAAGACTTCTGGAATCTGACCTTCAACGTTTGACCAGTCCGCATTGGCATTGCAGGCGCCAGTCAGCCAAAAGGAATATTTTTGAAAACCATCATAGTCCTCTTGTTTGGCGGTGTCTGTCAGTTCATATACATTTTTTTCGCCATCCCACACGGTCTCATAAGCATCTTCGGGCGCATTGATCACCGCGTTTAGCACAGCAGGATCCGAAGTGATCGGAATCGTGTTTGTGCCGTCCGTCAATGCCAGATAAATGCTGGTTGATGTATCATCAGCATCGAAAGTACTGCTTTCGGACATGGTGATGCTTTCCGAGTTGGCGATGGTTGCCTTTACAGTAATCTTGACTTCGCGGCTGCTCATATTTGTCACGGTCAGTGCATTGCTCACATTATCATAAACCGGTCTGCCATCCTCTGTTCTGGAAGTTTTAAAATATAAAGTCTTATCGTGTTCGAACGCCACTTCATCTGTGCCGCCATACTTCTTGGCATCAGTCAGTTCAATTAGCCCCTGCGGGTCTAAAATATAATCAAATGTTGTGTCATCCTCTGGGATTGTCGGAAGAATCACCTTGAAAACGTCCGCTGGTACAGAGGAATCAGGAGCTTCTTCTGTCTCAGTTTGGGTTTCGGTTTCCTCTGATGTTGTGGCAGATTCAGTCTGGGTCTCGGATTCTGTTTCAGTTTCCGTATTTTCCTCCGATTCCATCTCGGTAGTTGGTTCAGTACTCGTCTCGGATTCCACTTCGGAGGTAGTTTCAGAGTTCTTTTCGGAATCCGTGTCAGAAGTAGTTTCAGAGTTTGTTTCGGATTCTGATTCGGAGTTTTTCTCAGCTTCTGCTTCGGAGTTTTTTTCGGAGCCGTTCTCAGAAGTGGTCTCGGAGTTCTTTTCAGAGCCGTTTTCGGAAGTCATTTCAGAGTTTTTGTCAGAAGCGGCTTCGGAGTTTTTTTCGGACCCAGTGTCAGAAGCAGCCTCAGAGTTCTTTTCGGATGTCACTTCGGCAGTAGTCTCCGTGCTCTTCTCGGCCTCTACCTCAGAATTTATCTCCGTTTTTTTCTCAGATTCAGAAGTAGCTTCCATGTTTGTTACAGATGCGGCTTCAGATGCGGTGGAATCTTCTGTCTCTTGCTGTTCAGAAGCATAAACAGACCAAGTCATCGCGGAATGGCTACTAAGAATCAACGCCGCAGTCATAAGTCCAGTTAATATTTTTTTATGTTGAATCATCGTCGGACACCTCCTCTTTAAAAAAATATATAGTATAAAACCATTGATCTTGTTTGAATGTACATGTTTTATAGACAGTATAACAGATTTTGGACGCGGAGGCAATCAATAGATAGAATTTTCGGATTTTTACGATTTTATCAATCAGATACGGGAATGGTTTGAGGCAGACTGGAACGTTTTTGAAAAGTGTTGTAGAGATTGGCTTTACGGACTATTTGCGAAAACGTCAGAGGGATGCATAGAATACTATGTGGAAGATTCAATAGGATACTGAATACTGTTAGTGGTTGCAGATTTCTTTTGACAGGAGGTATATTGTCTAAAAATATTTAAGATAAATATAATATTTCTTGATTTTTTGACGATATTAGTGTAGAATCATGATATGTGTAATAAAGTAACATTTTAAAATAGCTGTTGCTGATATTTTATGATAGTCTTTTTCTGTGTTGTTATTGGGAGGAAATTAGGATATAGGTGTTTAGACTTAAAATACATAATCCATATGATAATATTTTCTGTACCAATAAACAGAAATTCGCTATATAAAATTTATATTGATGGGAGGTGTGAAATGTCGGAGCAAAAAGGCAAGCTCTCTAAGGGAGGCATCATTGCTCTTGCAATATGCGTCGTAGTGATTATCATACTGCTGGGATTGGTGATTTTTCTAATGTTGAACAAAGAAAAAAAGGAAGAACCAATCAGGCGCAATATTGTAGTCAACGAGAAAAATGTTGACAAAGTAATAGAACAGCTTGGAGAAGAGCGGACGGCGCCCGGTTCCTATGAAGTGACAATGAACACGACATGGAATTTCCCGAGTGGAGATGCAGCTTCGGAAAATGCATACGTAAAAAATGCTGAGGCGAATACCAACTCCGTTTATTTTGATGTAACACTAGAAGAAACGGGTGAGACAATCTTTGAGTCACCGATTATCCCAGTGGGGAGCTGGCTGGACAATATTACGCTGGACAGTGTTTTGGAGGACGGAATCTATGACTGCGTGATTACCTATCATCTGCTTGATGAGGAGGAACAGAGTATCAGCACTGTAAAGCTGACGCTCAAGATTGTGATCGGTCAGTGAATGCACGGCATATCGTTACAGTGTATTCCATCGATATAAGGTAACTAATCATTTTCATTATTTCAAGGAGGAATAAACATGAACAATTACAAAAAGATTTTAGCCGGCGTGCTGGCTACAAGCATGGTTTTGAGCAGCTCTATGGTTGCGCTTGCCGACGAAGGGCGGACAACAGGATCTGGTAAAGTGGAGGGGGCGCTGTCTCATGACGTGTTTAGAGTTGTGCTGCCGACGGAGGAGAGCTATACGGGGGCGTTTGATTATGTGATGGATCCATTAGGACTTCTTTTGGATGCCAATAATACAAAGTATGAAGGATATAAATTTGATAATACTAGCGGTGGTTCATTGTATTTCCATAATAATACCAAAGCAGCAGCTTCACCATTTTATACTTATACAAATGAGAGTGATGCACTAACGGTACAAAATAAGAGTACAAAAGCGGTAAATCTTACTGTTAAAGTGACAGCGACATCTGTAGATGGCATTCCAATGACTACAGATGATACGTTTGGTGCGAGTGGTACCGCTGATACAGATACAAGTCTTTATCTTGCATTGGTAGGGGAGGATGCAGCAGGTACGAAAACTACAAAAGCAATTGACAGCACGGGAATGGCATTTATTTCAGTGCCTTTAGACCCAATACAGGCGGCTACGCCCGGCACAGATCCTGAACCATATATCATACAGTGGAATCCGATTACAGATGCCTATGAATATGTACCCAATCCGGCGTCGAATGATACAAATGCAACTATTGACAGCTATTCATTTAATCTTATAGGTAAGTGCAATCCTGTTGCAGCAGCAGGTGCGACAGGTCCAAGCCGCGAGGACTGGCTGGAAGTTTTGGAGCCCGGTTTGAGTCCTGAACTGGAGATTGTCTGGACGGTGGAAAATCCGTTTGAAGTGCAGATTGATGTGAACACAACAGGATTGATTAAGATAATGAATTGTGATGGTGATTTGTGGGATTCGTTAATTGTAACTGATTCGGATGGTGAATATATAGTTCCTGAATCTGATGGAACATGGGAAAAATGGGATGTAGAAGTAAAAGGTGAGAAAGAGTTCCAATTATCAGATTCATGGGTGGATTATTTAAAAGGAAGAACAGCAACAATAACTGTTAAATTGTCAGATGGCTCAACTAGTTCCAGAACTGTAACATTCCCAAGCTAATGTTTGATTACAACAAAATAATCATTAAAAATTTTATCGAGGCAATCAATGAGGAAACGACACAAGCAGCAAGTACAAGAACTGGTCAGACAGCTCGAACAGGCACATGATCAGATTAAAAAGTATATTGATCAGAATAATATTCAAGCAGCACTAGGACTTTTGGAAGACTGTCAGAGTGCGGGCATTTCTATTGGTACACTAATTGAACAGTCAGAAGGAGAGGGCAATGCTACAGTATCCATGTTAGAAGAATACTGTGAATTGGTCTATCAGATTCATGAGACATTAAATATCAATGAGGTACATTCAGCCAAGAAATTCTCAAAGCTGTTAAGACAGAAATTGATTCGAATATCAAACAGCATTAAAAATGAGATCAGTGTAAAGAGAGAAGCTGTTTTTCTCCCCTATAAGGCAAGTATGTGGGATAGTATGGAGAGTGTGTGGCAGGCAGCCGATGCAGATCCTGACTGTGATACCTATGTCATACCGATTCCATATTTTGATAAAAATCCTGATGGAAGTTTTCGTGCAATGCATTATGAAGCAGATCAATTTGCGGCAGATATTCCAGTCATAAAGTATGATGAATTTGATTTTGAGGTTCATCAACCAGATATAATTTTTATACATAATCCATATGATAATATAAACTTTGTGACAAGTATTCACCCATATTTTTATTCTGAAAATATCAAAAAATTTACAGACTGCTTGGTCTATATTCCATATTATGCCACGGCGGGCGGCATGAGCGAGGGACAATCGCTGTGCCCAGCATATGCATATGCTGATTATATCATTATTCAGGCTGAGAAGTACAGACAATATTTTGATGCCAGAATTCCAGACAGCAAGTTCCTCGCACTGGGGTCGCCCAAATTTGACAGCGTGATACACAAGTGTCAGAATCCGCCCAACCCACCGCAAACGTGGGATTTGGGCGGTAAAAAAGTGTATTTTTTCAATACAAGCATTGGAGGAATGCTGGGAAATACGGAGGTATTCCTCAAAAAAATGCGCTATGTATTTGATATTTTTAAGGGCAGAGATGATGCCTGTTTATTATGGAGACCGCATCCTTTGATGGAGTCAACGTTTGATTCCATGCGAAGTGCGTACAAGCCTTGGTATGAGGCATTAAAAAAAGAATTTATTGATGAAAAGATTGGAATCTATGATGATACACCGGATATAGAACGAACAATTGCGTTGTCAGATGCATATATCGGCGATACATTATCAAGTGTCACGGCACTGTTTGGCGTGGCAGGAAAACCTATATTTACGTTAAATAATTTTATCCAGACACTGCCAGAACAGAATGACTGGCGTGGAGAGCGAATTAATATACAGTTTGATGCATGGGGCGATGACAGGTATCAAGTGACGAAAAATAATCAGATCTGGTATTCAGAAAACAATGATTATCATTATAAATTTTATATGGATTTGGAAACTGGGTATTTTGCTGGAGGATATTATCTCAGAGCGTTAGAAATTCGGGACAGGCTTTATGTGTTTCCGGGAAATGCCCAGCACCTTTTGGTGATTCAGAATAAAAAGATAAGGAAGATAGAGTTCAAAAAATATAATTTACGGGGAGCTGCCTTTAATGGATGTTGGTATAACGATAAGTATTTATATCTGTTTCCGTTTATGTATCCGCAGCTTGTTCGTTTTACAATTGAAACTGAAGAACTTTGTTATATAGAAAACGTCAAACCATTTTATCTGAGGCAGAATGAACAGGGTGAATGGAGACAGGGTGGAATTGGAGAAAATGAGAATGAACTGATTTTTGCTTCTCCAGAGGATGATCATTTTCTTTTTATGGATGTGGATACTTTAAAGACCAGAACGCTTTGCAGTAACACACCAAATTTTAGCGGAACGCAGCGGTGGTGGATTGACGGTGAAGAGTTATGGCTGGTTCCCATAAAAGGAACAACTATCATTCGTTGGAATTTTCATACAGGGAAAACAAGAGAATATGGTGGTGTGCCAGAATCATTTCAGGCTTTGAAATGGCCCTATGAATGCAAAACGGATGAGTATGCTTTTGGAAGTATAGCGATTTTTCACGATAATGATGAAGAAGAGATTATTATTATACCCAATAGGGGAAATATGTACTTGGAATTAGATAGAGATACGGGCAAAATGAAGGAGTGGAAATTACCAATAGGCTCTGGAATAAGAGGAAAAAATGGGTATTTCTTAACAGGCGGAATGGGAGGTTTTGTAATTACTTGGCAACAAGTTGGAAAGCCAGATTGCAGAATTTGGTATGCTCCAGAAAGAAAACTATATGATATCAATGTGTTTACCAAGGAGTATAAAGAAGTTGAGATTGAGTTTGACTATGAGGATTTGATTGCGCATGAACCGGGTTTTATGGAAGAGTCCGAGTGGATGCAGTACAGTTTGAGTGAGAATGCATTCAATTCTCTCAAGGATTTTCTGGATGGCAAAATTACAGGAAATCAATATAACAGGGAAAAACAGCTTGAAGCGTTTTCAAAGATTAATGCCAATACAGATGGCACCTGTGGCAAAACAATTTATGAATATATAAAGAAGAATTTATAAAAAGTGTAGTTTATGAGGAGGGGTTATGGCAAGAGTAATTACATATGGGACATTTGACCTCTTCCATGAAGGACATTATCGCTTGTTACAACGGGCAAAGGCACTGGGGGATTACCTGATTGTCGGAGTGACAACAGAGGCATATGATAAAGCACGAGGAAAACTGAATGTGGTTGATTCGCTGGTGACACGAATAGAGAATGTAAAAAAGACAGGATTTGCAGATGAGATTATCATCGAAGAGACACAAGGACAGAAAGTAAATGATATTCGCAGATTTCACATAGACATCTTCGCAATTGGTTCAGACTGGACAGGTGCATTCGATTATTTAAAGGACTATTGCCAAGTGATGTATTTGGAGCGAACCAAAAATATTTCCAGTACAATGCTGCGGGAACAGAATAGTCCGATTCAGCGGATTGGAATTATTGGGACAGGACGAATTGCGGAACGTTTTATTCCAGAGGCACGGCTGGTCAGTGGAGTCAGCACACAGGGAGTCTATAATCCTCACTTGGAGAGTGCCGCAAGATTTGCACAGAAGTGGGAAATTAACGCATATAAAGAAATAGAAGCGTTTTATGAGGCATCAGATGTGATATATATCGCATCGCCGCACGAAACGCATTTTGGATATATTCAATCCGCTTTGGCGCACGGCAAGCACGTGCTCTGCGAAAAACCGATGGTATTAGAAAAACAGCAGGCGGATGAATTGTTTTGTTATGCCAAACAACACAATCTTATTTTACTGGAAGGCATCAAAACAGCATATTGTCCTGGCTTTCATAAACTATTAGGAATTGCTTGCAGTGGTACGATTGGGACAATAAGAAATGTGGAGGCATGTTTTACAAAACTTGAGAATCCACAATATAGGGAACTGACAGACACGCGATATGGCGGAAGCTTTACAGAACTTGGAAGCTATGTGATGCTCCCGATCTTAAAGCTTTTGGGAAAAGAGTATACGTCCATTCGATTTGACACCATTAATGATAAAAATGGATTGGATATTTTTACAAAAATATCACTGGAATATCCATCTGGTATTGCGACAGCGACTTGTGGTTTAGGAGTAAAATCGGACGGCAGATTATTAATTGCAGGCACAAAGGGATATATCGTGGCGGAGGCGCCTTGGTGGAAAACAGCCTATTTCGAAGTGCACTATGAAGACTTAGACAAAACAGAAAAATATTCAGAAACATTTTTAGGAGATGGGCTGCGTTATGAAATTAGCGACTTTTTGTCCATGATTAACGGCAGCAGTAGCAGCGAATTTAAATTGACGCGCGGTGAATCCATTGTATTATCAGAGATTATGGAAATATTTTTACAAGAAAAACGTGGGTATAAAAATAGATGAGTATGAGATTATGGGCACATAGGGGATGCAGCCAGATGTATCCAGAGAATACACTGTTAGCTTTTGAAAAGGCGGCAGCCATACATGGTTTGACAGGGATTGAATTGGATATACAAATGACAAAGGATGGTGAGTTGGTTGTTATTCATGATGAGCGTGTGGACAGAACTACAGAGGGAATTGGGTTTGTTCGGGATTATACACTGCGCGAATTAAGAAAGCTTCATATCTATGCAGGTATAAATTCGAGCCAGCAAATTCCCACGATAGAGGAAGTTTTTGACTTGCTACAAACATATTTAAAAACGGGATTTATGTTGAATATAGAGTTAAAGAACAGCATTTATTTTTATGAGGGTATGGAAGAAAAGATTGTGGAGATGGTACACAGGTATGGATATCAGAATGCAATTATTTATTCAACGTTTTATGCTAAATCACTTGAGAAGCTAAGTAGATTAGACTCGAATGCTAATCTGGCAATCTTGGATACTAAAATTTCAGATTGTTTGTATAAAGCCAAAGGAGGCTGTGGTGCTGTGGCGCTTCATCCATTTTGGCGGGGAATAGATTTGTCGAAAGAGCAGTTTGAGGAATATGCTGTGCGAGCGTGGATGTCAGGTCATTTGTACCCTGAAAAGCCGACAAGTACATTGTTGGATCTGACAGTGCTGGAAATGAAGGGAATAACAGACGTGATATTGAATGAGCCAGAGAGATATCTGGCATGAAAGTACTGAGGACAGAAGAATGGCAGAATTTGAATATACGCCTCAAATAATACGAAAACTGCAAATGATTGAGCTTGATATGCTCAGGGAGGCGGATAGGATCTGTAGAGAAAATGGTATTCATTATGAATTGGATGGTGGCACTCTATTGGGCGCAGTCCGACATAAGGGATTTATTCCATGGGATGATGATATTGATATCAGGATGCTCAGGAAGGATTATGACAAGTTTTGTGAGGTATGCAAGGAGCAGCTGGACAGAAGCAAGTATTTTTTACAGACATATAAGACAGATCCAGGATATCGTTGGGGTTATGCCAGAATCCTGCGAAAAGGGACATACTTCAGCCGTAAAAATCAGGAAATGCTCACAATGAGAAGGGGGATATTTATCGATATATTTCCTTGTGATGGAATGCCGGAAAAACAGCCATTTAAGGCAATTTTTAATTTCAGATGTTATATTGCAAGAAAAATATTGTATTCACCGGTGGGGGCAATTCATGATAAAAGCTATTTAAAGCGGTGTGTGTATAAAGTGCTTCGGCGGATTCCAGCAAGTGTTGCATTTCGTGAGTTTGAAACACTTGTCCGTAAATATCGGAATAAAAATACAAGATTGATTCGGACATTGGGATGGGGAGCACCAGAAGAAAATAAAGGGTTTTTGAGGAAATGGATGCTGCAGTCCTGTGACATACAATTTGAAGATTTACTGGTAAAAGCGCCGGTTGATTATGATGGATTTCTTAGATTTATGTTTGGGAAGGATTATCTCACGCCGCCGCCAAAGGAACAGAGAAAACCAAAACATACAGCAACATATATAAAATTTGGGAAAGAATTATAAAAGAGGCAGATGCTATGAAGGTTGAAGAATTTAATGTTTTGTATGCTATTCATAAACAAAATGGAATCATCAATTGTGAGGATATTTCAAGAAGAACAGACTATGAAATTTCAAAAGTAAACAATATCGTTAGTGAATTGAAAGCGAAAAAATGTTTGGAAAATGGAATCACAAAAATCGGGTATGACCAATTGAATATGTACAAGGTTGACAATGCGATTATCATGGCAGCTGGATTTGGATTAAGGAGTCTCCCGCTATCGCGTTTTGTGCCGAAAGGGCTTTATGAAGTAAAGGGAGAAGTTTTGATTGAACGGCAGATTAGGCAGTTAAGAGAAGCTGGAATCAAGGAAATTATTGTTGTTGTAGGATATTTAAAAGAGCAGTTTCAATATTTGAAAGAAAAGTATAATGTACTAATAATCGAAAATGAGGATTACTATCGTTACAATAATATTTCTTCAATTTATGCAGCACGAGATTATTTAAAAAACAGCTATATCTGCTGTTCAGATAATTATTTTAATATCAATGTTTTTGAAGAATATGTTTATGATTCTTACTATTCATGTAAATATACCCATGATTATGCGGAAGAATATTGTGTTACAGAAACAGAAGGGAATTATATAACAGAAATTCATAAGGGCGGAAGCAATGCGTGGTACACAATTGGGGAAGCCTTTTTCTCTAAACGGTTCAGCGGAATATTTTTAAAATACTTAAATTCAGAATATAATGATTCAGACACAAAGAAAATGTTATGGGATGATTTTCACATTAGACATATTAAAGAATTACCTATTTTACTTGTAAAATATTCAAATGAAATTGTACAGGAGTTTGATACCATAGAAGATGTAATAGCGTTTGAGCCGGATTTTGTAAAATATCGTGATAAGATACTAGAGGAAAGTGCGAATAACAGAGCACAAATACCGGACATATTGGTAAAGTATGATGAGGTAGAACGTTATAATTCTGCGGTAACTAATCAGCATACGGGTCGTCTGCATTTAAATGAGAATACTTTTGGGCCAAGTCCTATGTGCCTTGATGTTCTGAAAAGTGTTAAAATGCAGGATTTGTATGAGTATGATATGGCCACAAAAGATTTTCTTTTAGAAGAGATCTCTTCCCATTTTTCTATACCAGAAGATGATATTTATATTCATAATGGATCAGCAGAGTTAATTAAATCAGTGTTTTCGATTGTTTTGGAACGTGGCGATAATATTTTAACATCTGCTCCTGGGTGGAGTTATTATGCAAGTTTGGCAGAGGAAAAGTTTTGTAAAAGTTATTATTATAATGTATTAAAAGATGATTATACATATTATATTGATGTTGAAGATATTCTGATAAAAGCGCGACAATATCATCCAAAGATTATTGTAATAACCAGTCCTCATAATCCTACAGGATGTAAAATAAATGGACAAGCTGTGGAATTGATTGTTAAAGAAAATAAAGATTCGCTTATTTTGCTGGATGAGGCATACTGGGGATTTTCGGAACAGGATATTGATGTTAGAAGGCTGGTTGAAATGTATACCAATATTATTATATCTAGAACATTCTCAAAATATTATGGCTTGGCAAATATGCGGGTTGGATATGGGTTTTGTAATGCAAAGGTACGCCATATTTTTGGTTTGGATCTGCCCTTATTTCGAGAAAGTTCAATATCTCGCAAAATGGCGGCGGCAGCGCTGCATGACAGGAAGTACTATGAAAATATGAACCATAAATTAAACGAGGCAAAAATATGGTTTATGGATGAACTGAATAAGATTCCTTCTGTCCGTGTTTTTCAATCTTGTTCTAATTTTGTCGCTGTCAGAATAGAAAATGCTGATATGCAGGAGCTAAAAGAGGTTTTGAAACAAAATGGTATATTAATCAGGCTGTTTGAGGATCAGAATGAATTGATGGGAAGAATTGCAATATCAGATAGAACGGTAATGGAAAAAGCAGCCAGGATTATGAAAGAATTTATCTATAAATGATAGTAAAGAACTATACTTCGGAAAGTTAAAAGCAAAAATACTAAAGGGTTTGCATTATGCAGGCGGTATATGGAAAAGAAAGGTTGGGATAGCGTTAATGTTACAAGTTTTTGATGAATTCAGGGAGAAATTGGATTCAGTAATGCGAAAGGCATTTGGACATAGAGTAGTATTATGGGGATATGGATATACAGGAAGATTTATAGCGTGGTATGCAGAATATTATCATAGCATTAAAGTGGAGTTTATAATTGAAGATAATTGGGGACGTGGTATGCCTTATGAATTTCCTCTTTTTAGGTCTAGTCTTTTTGACTTTGGATATAAGGATGTAAAAGACGCTGTAGTCTGGTTGGCAATTCCTGAAGATGACCGTATTTCTTTAAAAATGCACGAACATGGGTATGTAAAGGGAAAAACTTATTTCAATTTTTTAGAGGTTGTGTATGGAAATAAATATATAAGTGAAGTGGATGATTCCGTAGAAATATTTTATCAGAAGAAAAAAGGAATACGTGATGTACAGTTTATGGAGTGGCTGGAGTATGTATATGATTGCAATTTAGTAACATCAATTCAGACCCAATACTTTGATAATAGAAATTCCGGCGGACACTATTATGCAATTACTACTCAAAAAGAAATATTTCCGATTTTGGATAAATGTCATTGCATACCATCAGAAAATGATGCAATTTTTGACTTTGGATGCGGTAAGGGTGGTGCAATCATTTCATTTCTTGATTATGGATTTAAAAAAGCTGGTGGGGTAGAGTTTGAAAAGAAAATTTATGAGGTAATGCTTTCAAATTTTAATAACTTAGGAATAGATATTAAGAATACAGTCTCTTGTATATACGGTGATGCTACAAAAATTACGGAAGCATTAGATGATTATAATTGGTTTTATTACTTTGATCCATTTGATGAAAGTATTTTTACAGCTACAATAAAAAATATTTGTGAAAGTCTTAAAAGAAAACCACGAAAAATTACAATAATTAATATAAATCCGGCATTTTATAATGTAGTTTTGAACAGTGGGTATTTTGTATTAACGAATCAATTTATGGTAAATATGAGGCAGAGAGTGGTGGATGTGTTTGTGTCGATAATAAATTAAGCCTAAAAAATTAATTCTAAAAGAATGTATCTTTGCAGATAGCTGAGAAAAAGTATTTGGGGGTAGTTACTCCTCAACTTTAGTAGGAAGGGACGGAAATGGAGAAAATTATATTATTTGGTGCGGGAAAAGTTGGAAAATTAGTGTATGAATTTTTACTTCACAAGGGGGATAGCGATATTATAGAGTGCTTTTGTGATAATAACATTGATTTAATTGGAAAACGAATAGGTAATTTAGCAATATACAGTTACGAGGAATGTAGAAATAAAGATAATGAATTTGTTATAACGAGTACAACATATGCTGATGAAATAGAGGAACTTCTAAAAAAAGATCATAAAAATTATCTTAGAAGTATTCAAGAATGGGCAGCTCTTCAAGAAAATGACATTATAGAGTGGAATAGGGAATTTTGTGCCTATTATCACATTAATGGCATGAATGAGTATTTTGATAATGCTGAATCAGATATAAGGATGAATACTTTTTGGGCTGAAGATTCAGTATTTTATAAAATGTTTAATCAGTTAGATTTGGATAATGTTATAGAGCTTGCAGTAGGGCGCGGACGTCATGTCAGAATGTATGAGTCAAAGGCAAATCATATTGTGCTTGTTGATATTTTGCAAAAAAATATTGATTTTTGCAAAGAGCGATATAAGAATAGCAAAAAGATTGATTATTATTGTAATAATGGGTATAACTTGAGTGAATTGAATGATAATGAGTATTCTGCATTATTTACATATGATGTGATGGTTCATTTTGAAATGATGGATATTTTTGAATATTTAAAAGACATATATAGAGTTTTAAAAAGAGGTGGAATGGGGTTATTTCACCATTCTAATAATACATCTAGTTATAAGAATTCTTTTATTGATGGAGGTATCGGTTCAAGGAGTTATATGAGTAAGGATTTATTTGCATATTTGGCTTATAGGGTGGGATTCGAAATTGTGGAGCAACATGTTATTGACTGGGGAATAAAAGATTATGACTGTGTGTCTCTGGTCAGAAAATTATAATATGATATTAAACTGTGAATTTTACCACAATATCATTCTAGTTAAAGAATGGTCATGAAGAGGCAAATATATATTATGAATAATAATAAGTTGGATAGTGAAAAAGGCAATATAAAGATTTCCGTTATTATTCCTGTTTATAACGTAGAACCGTATATAAAGAGATGTTTGGACAGTATTATTACTCAAACATATAAAAATTTGGAAATTATACTTGTAGACGATGGTTCTACAGATAAAAGCGGGGAAATATGTGATGAGTATGCATCAATAGATTCAAGAATAAAGGTGATTCATAAGAAAAATGGAGGAATTGTCAGCGCTAGGAAATGTGGGGTTTTGAATGCAACCGGAGAATATATAACAGATGTGGATTCAGATGATTGGATTGAAATAAATGCATATGCATATATTGTCGAAAAATTAAACCAATATAATCCAGATATGCTTGTGTTAGGATATCAAAAGGAATATAGGAATGGTTTTACTCAGAAATATAAGCAAAAAATACAAAATGGAATGTATCAAGGTGCAAGAATCAGAAATGAATTCGAACAAAGTGTAAGAGAAACAATATTTTTCTGTAATCCAATTGATATGATTTTGTGCAATAAAGTGATTAGAACAGAACTACGAAAGATACATCAGACAACAGCTCCAGATATAGTAAATAGGGGTGAGGATGACGCGGTTGTATTTCCATGTTTGTTGGATTCGGGTAGTGTGTATGTTGATTCTAAATGTTTTTATCATTATTGTGTAAGAGAGAGTTCAGCTTTATGGAATGATAAAAATGAAGATTATCAACATTTTCTAGTTTTATCAAATCATCTGATAAAAATATATAGCAATATTAAGAACAGAAATATAATAAAACAAGATTATTTGTTGTATCAGTTATTTTATCAATTGATGTTATGCAATCCTGAAAGATTGATTAATAAGAGTACGTGTATGATTTATCCGCAAATAAAGTCTTATGACAATATTATTGTTTATGGAAAAGGAGTGTTTGCTAATCGATTGATAAAAAGAATAAATGAGCTACATTTTTGTAATATAATTGACAATATTGATAAATTGGATATTGATAAAATCCGTTCAATTAATGCAGATTCTTACAATTTTATTGTTATTGCAATACTTAATTCTGAAATTGTTTCATCTTCAATTGCATTATTAACCGAAATAATAAAAGATCGGGAAAAGATATTATTTATTGAGAAAGAAAATTTATCAATTGATTTACTCCCAATAGAAGTACAAGAAATGTGGAAGGAGTCAAACTTTTATAAATAAAAAATCAATTGGATATATAGTTGAGGGAAAAATGCAAAAAGAAAAAAATTTAGTGTATTGGGGGACAGGAAACATCGGAAGTTTGTGCCTTAAACTGCATCCGGATATAACTCCTCGATTTTTTATAGACAGTAATTGGGAGGTCGATACATTTTATAATATTCCGGTAAAAAAGCCGGAATATATTAGACATTGGGATAATTTGTATATCGTTATTACAACAACAGCGTTTGGTGAAATAGAAAAAATATTAAAAAATAAGAATTTAAAGAGAAACGAAAATTATGTAGGATATCAGGAGTTTTTTCAAGTTGAAAAAAATACGGTAAATAAGGGGATTGATTTATTAAAAGAAAATATAGAAAAAAAGAAACAATATAAAAATTCTATATTAATTGGCGCATCTGTGTTTGCGGCAAGAATATGGAAAGATATGATTCATTTTTTTCAATGTTATGGTATGGAACGTTTACCACAGAAATGTATTTTATTCTCGTCTTTGTCAGTGGTAAATGAAATACATGCTGAAGAGGTAATGGGATACCCTGTTTTCAATGTTCCTGACATTTGTAAATGGGAAGGACATCTGGATGTTGATATTGATTTTAATAAAAATCCATTAATTCATAATAAATTGCTATCCAAACAGGAAAAGGAATGGATATGGAAATTAGAAGAAAGAAAATTACAGGATGATAAATCTTTTTCTTTTAAAGTAACATCCGAAATATATTGGTATTATAAACAAGTTATCTCTATCTTAGAACCTTCCAAAATAATTATCTGGGGAGGATGGACAAGAGAAAGCTATATCTTAGCCGAACTGGCAAAACGCAACAATATTCCGTATGGTTTTATGGAATTTGGCTGGATTCCGGGTACATATCAGTTCGACAGACGGGGAATTGCCGGACAGAGTGAATATGCTGTTAATCCGGATCAAATACTGAATTGTTCCGTAGGACACAAAAGAAGAGAAATAAAGGAAATAAGGGATTATATAATCCGCAATAAAATAGATTCAGGAAAGTTCCGAAAAAATGAGGAGGATGAGCGGGCATTGGCCCGTATCAATCAACAAAAGAAAACAGTTTTTTTTGTCGGCATGGGTGATTCCAGTATGGGAATTAATCCGGAATCTGATTATTGGAAACAGTATGTATCATCTTTCTTTTCTTCGACACAGGAGGCTGTTTTATTTGTTGCAGAAATATGCAGAAGGAATGGTTGGAATTTTGTATTTAAACCACATCCTAGTCCTGCCAATAAAGATGGATTAGCTCAGGATAGGGTAGGTGATACAATCATTCAAGTCAAATTTACAGAAATAGATAGACTAATCGAATTGTCGGATGTGGTAGTTAGTATGGCATCAGCAGTAAATTATAAAGTATTAATATATGGAAAGCCGCTTGTTCAGCTGGGGCATACAACCTTATCTCAAAAAGGCTGTTGTTATGAAATACAAAGTGTAGACGAAATCGAGACACAATTAAAGATTGCTTTGGAGAATGGAACGACGGAAGAACAAAATGAAAATTTTGAATTTCATATGGAACAATTGTTGGGAAATTATTTGTGGGATGATCTGTCGGATAGAGAACTGCGGTACGGATTGCCGCTGGACACTGATTTTTTTGACAGATAGAAACAATATTCAATGAGTTTATCAATAAAAGGAGATAGTTCACATGAAAACACTGCAGGTTTTAGATTGTACATTGAGGGACGGCGCACAGGCAAACGAAGCCAGATTTGGCGAACAGGCGGTAAGCGATATTGTTGGGAATCTGACAAAGGCGGGTGTAGATATCATTGAGTGCGGCTTTTTGAAGGAATGCACATTTGAGGCAGGCAGGACTTACTATCCGCAGCCTGGTTTTATGCAGCCTTATATTCAAAATAAAAATCCGGATATAATGTATGCTGCTTTAATGGACTATGGAAGATATGATGTGGATAATTTGGAAGCCTGTGATGGAAAAACGATTGATTTAATCAGAATCAGCTTTTTTGAGAAGGATTTAGATCATGTAAAAGAATTTATTCAAAAAGTAATGGACAAGGGATATAAAGTTTCAATACAGCCAATGGATACATTTTCATACAGTAATGAAAATATTCAGAACGTGATTAACATAGCAAATGAAATCCATCCGGAAACATTATCAATGGTAGACACCTATTCGTTAGCATCAACAGAGGATATTGACAGGGTATATCATTTCTATGAAGCAGGACTAAATAAAAATATTAAAATCGGATTTCATTCACATAATAATCAGTTGAATTCTCTGGCGCTTGCTCAGCACTTTATGAAAATAAGCGACACAGAACGCAGCCTGGTTATAGATGCGTCATTGTATGGGATGGGCAGGGGAGGCGGAAACCTGAACACGGAACTATTTGCGGAATATTTAAATAGAACCGGAATCAAAAATTATCGGATGAAATATATTCTGGATATGATTGACCAATATCTTGTTCCGTTTAAGGAAAAATTTGAATGGGGGTATTCGATGCCGATGATGTATGCGGGTATCCACGGCGTGCATGTGTTTACAGCAGGTTATCTGCAGAAGAAGCCGGGTGTAACAAGCTATGATTTGAAATGCATGTTTGAGATGCTGGATGAACATAAAAAGAAACGGTATGACTATGATTATTTGGATTCGATTTATGAACAGTATATGAAAAGCAAGAGAGATAAGGTCGAAAATTAAAATTTTCAACCTGCTGAGAAAGGAGCATGGCTATAAGTATGAAAAAAGTAGCTGCGGTGATTCCCATTAAATTACATAATCAAAGGCTCCCTGGAAAAAACACTATGCTTTTGGGAGATAAGGCGTTGTGCGAGTATCTCTTTGAGACTGTAAGACATATAGAAGAACTAGATGAAATATATGTTTTCTGCAGTGACGAACGAATAAAACAATATATTCCAAAAGAAATCCAATTTTTAAAAAGGCCGGAGGAGCTTGATGCAGACACAATAAAATCCAAAGATATCCTTAAAAGTTTTATTGAAACAGTTGATGCCGACATATATGCACTGATGCATGTTACGCAGCCTTTTATTACGGCAGCAACAATCAGCATGGCAGTATCCAAAGTAAAGGAAGAAGGATATGATTCGGCATTTGCGGCGCGCTCGATTAAAGAGTTTGCATGGTACGATGGAAAGCCGATTAATTACTGTCTTACTAATGTGGTTAGAACACAGGAACTGCAGCCGGTGTATGTCGAAGGCGAGCTTTTTGTTTTTGAGAAAAAAGTGTTCACGGAAAAAGAACGAAGAATTGGGGATAATCCGTGGATTCAGCCGATCGGCTGGAAAGAGAGCGTCTGTATTGATGAGATGGAGGATTTTGAAATGGCAGAAGCAATCATTGCTTTGGATAAACAAAAATAGCAGTGTTCGCGTGAGAGTGCGGGGGTATGGAGATGAAAGAGAACGCAAATTTTGACAGCAGGCGTTTATATAAAACAGCAAATAAAAACAGGATAAAAATTTTGGATATGGTGTACAGCGGAGCTTCAGGGCATGTGGGCGGTGCGCTGTCTGCGGTTGATGTGATTACATATCTCGGTGAATGTGTGATAGATTATGGAAGTGAAGAGAGGGACCGGTTTATCCTGTCGAAAGGACATGCAGTTCCGGCATTATATGCGGAGCTTCATGAACTTGGATATATTAGTGATGATGAATTGCTGACATTTAGAAAGATGAACTCAAGGCTGCAGGGTCATACAAACCGGTTGAAACTGTCATTGACAGATTACACTTCAGGTCTGTTGGGACAGGGGCTGTCTCATGGGGTTGGAATGGCGCTGGCAAAGAAGCTCAAAAAAACACATGATATGGTATACGTTATGTCTGGAGATGGAGAGATGCATGAAGGTCAGGTTTGGGAGGCTCTTATGGAAGCAGGACATTACAAGCTGGACAACCTTGTATTGATTATAGACCGCAATGGTTTGTGCTCTCATCAACCAGTCGAAAATGTGATCAGTATAGAGCCGTTAAAGGACAGACTGGAAGCGTTTGGATGGAACGTTAAGGAAATAGACGGGCACAGCATGGAGCAGATTCATTCATGTATTGCGAGCCTTCGTTCGCAGTATGGGAAGCCTAAATGTGTTATATCACATACAGTCAAAGGGAAAGGCATCAGTTTTATGGAAAACAACGGAAAATGGCATCGAAGCGTGCCGACACAGGAAGAGTATCAAAAAGCCAGGGAAGAATTAGAGCGTCAGGAGGAAGTGAAGTGATAGATCAAAAGTATCAATATACAATTCCAAAGGACGCAATCGGTCCGACATTAATTGAACTGGCAGAGCAGAATGATAAAATAGTGGTTATGTCAAGCGATGTTTCTGTTTCATGCAATATTGAAATGTTTCATGAGCAGTATCCGGATAGATTTTTTGAGATGGGGATTGCAGAGCAGAGCACAATGAGCGTTTCTGGAGGACTGGCAGCAGAAGGTTTTATACCGGTTTATGTAGCGCTTGCTATTTTTTCAAATGGAATGACATGGGCACAAACAAGACAAATCTGCAACGCAGGCTTAAATGTAAAAATTATTGGTACACATGCAGGGGTCGATGACGGGCAGGATGGTACAGGGCACCATGCAACAGAGGACATGGCAATTGCAAGGGTAATTCCCCAAATGACTGTTTTGGCGCCGTCAGATGAAAATGAAGTCCGGGCGGCAATTAAGGAAATGATTGCGTATCCGGGACCCGTTTATCTGCGGACAGCGAGAGAACCACAGCCGCTGGTTCATTCCAGACAATGCAGATTTATTATAGGAAAGGCAGAATGTTTGGAGGATGAGGGAAATGACTTTGCCATTGTTTTTGAGGGAAGTGTTTTGAAACAGGCGATTGACGGCTGGGAGCGGCTTAAAGTACATGGGAAGCAAGGAAAATTAATATCCATCAGGACGGTCAAACCGCTGGATGAGGATTGTATGAATAAAATTGCAGATGAAGTAGATGTAATTATTACAGTGGAAAACCATTCGGTTGTTGGAGGTTTATACAGTGCAGTATGTGAGTGTCTAATGGGGAAAAAGCACAAAGCCATTGTGAAGCCGGTAGGTTTTCAGGACGAATTTACGGAGTCTGGTGCAAGCGGGGACATAAAGGAGAAGTATTTCGTGTCAGGACAACGGATTTGTGAATTGGTGGAATAAAGTTGATATATGGCGTGGGTGTTTGGCATGGTATCTTTGCAGCCTATTGGGAAGGAGAAATGAGCAGTTCAATGGTTAATGGAAAAATACCGGAAATCAAGATGTTTTTGACAGACTGCGATGGGTGTCTGACGGACGGCGGAATGTATTATTCTGAGAACGGAGACGAATTAAAGCGGTTTAATGCCTTAGATGGAATGGGATTCCGATTATTAAAGGAGAAAGGCATTTTGACAGGTGTAATTACAGGAGAAAAAAAGGAATTAAACCGACGCAGGAGCAGAAAGCTGAATCTGGATATTTTGGAGCAGGGAGTGCAGGATAAGCTGTGTATGGTAGAAAAATTATGCCGGAAATATAATATAGACCTGCAAAATGTAGCTTACATAGGTGATGATGTTAATGATTTAGACGTCATAAGAGCAGTTGGATTTGGCTGTAGTGTGCCGAATGGAATAGAGGAAGTAAAGAAAGCTGCAATGTATGTTACTAAGCGGCGGGGAGGACAAGGCGCAGTCCGGGAAGTAGCGGAATTAATCATTGGTTAGAGGAATGATCGTGAATATGCATATAGAAAAAAATTGGATTGATGATATTGTAGAGACTACGCTAAGAAACTTTAATAACCGCAGGATTATTCTGTGGGGGAAATATATAGTTTCGGATGAAATTAAGAAAAGATTAGAGCATTATAATATTACAGATATAGTTTATGTTGATGAAGATGAAGATAAACAGGATAATTGCGAAGTGTTTTCAACGCAAATGATAGATGGAAAATCAGATAGCTGTTACGTTATAGTTCCAGTAGGAATATACGATTCGATAAGAGAAAAACTATACAAAGAGGGGTATAGAAATACCGATTTTTATTATTTTAGTGATTGTATTGTCAAAGAAACAGAGCAATATTATGAAGATGCACATGGAAATAAGATAATTGGATCCAGAAAAGGTTTAAAAATTGTTTTTTCAGGATGGGATTCAGAAATCAGAATCGGTGAAAATGTTTCAATTAATGATTTTCATTTATATATCCATAATGATGTACATGTACAGATTGGAAATGGGGTAAATGGACAATTTAAAAGTATTCGCATGGAGAATCATTCAAACATGGAGATTGGTGATGAGGTGATCATTGGTGAAACACAGATAGAGATTGGATCTTATTCCGGTTTAAAAATTGGGAATCATTCTATATTGGGTAAGATGGGGACTGTGCAAAGGGTGGTTATAAGAAATAATGCTGAGGTAGTAATTGGGGATGATTTTTCGATTGCAGGTGATTTTTTCTTTATGATTTCACCGAATACAAGGCTTAAAATAGGAAAAGATAATATGTTTTCATGGGGAGTACGTATTTTTACAGATGATGGACATTCCATTTTTGATGTTGTGAGCAGAGAGGCTATTAATGTGACTCAGGGACAATGCAGAGAAGTAGTAATAGGCGATCATGTATGGATCGGTCTTAGAACTACAATTTTTTATGGGACAAATATTGGAAATGGGAGCATTGTTGGAGCATGCAGTTTTATGAAAGGTTCTTTTCCAAATAATTGTATGATAGCAGGAGTGCCGGCAAAAATAATTAAAAAGGATGTCTGTTGGAGCAGAACAAGTGGATCAACAGATATTCACGACTGTGGCGAAGAATATATTAATAATACAATAATGCTGAATAGGTGATTATAAGAGGTAAGATTGAATGAAGATTCCAGTAGTGTTTGGAACAGATGAAAACTATATATTTCCTACATTTGTAGTAATAAGTTCTCTGCTGCAAAGCGCGCATGAAAATACGGAATATGATATATATATACAGACCACAAAGGAATGTTGCAAACGATGTATGGAAATGAAGCAGTACTTATATAGAAAATATCAGAATTTTGATTTTCATACTTTAGAAATAGATAACAATATATTCAAAAAAACAAAAGTTAACAATATTCATGTTAAGCTGCCAACCTATTATAGATTAATAGCAGCAGAGCAATTGTCACAGTATGACAGATGTATTGTCCTTGATTCGGATATTTTAATCCAAGATGATTTGACAGAGTTATTTCATTGGGAACTTGGTGGGAACTATATAGCAGGTGTGAAGTCATGGGAAGATCAGCAGCCAACGCGGTTAAATTTAGAGCATATGATAAATGATGGGCTTCCTTCAATGGATCAATATATTTATATGGGGGTCTTGTTGATGAATCTAGCACAGATTAGGAGAGATAACATAACAGGTCAATTTTTAGAACATATGGAAAAGGGCTATCTTTCAGATGATCAGGATGTGTTTAATATATGCTGTTATGGGAAGATTTCATTTTTGCCATTGCGTTATAATCTTTTGATTAGACATTATAAAGAAAAGTTTCCAGATGGTGTACAAATATATTCGGATGCAGAGATATATGATGCATGGGAACATCCGGCAATTATACATTATCCGGGGAGGTTTATAAAGCCATGGAAAAATAATAAAGTTAAGTGTGGTAAGGAATGGTGGAACGCTGCGAAGATATTTGATGAAACGGAAGAATACATGATGTTAAGAAATACGATGGAGGAATGGACGAAACGGTTAGAGATTCATTATATAGTGGAACATATACCTGTAGGAAGCAGTATCGTTATTTTTGGCTTTTCAGATATTGGAAAACAGGTATATCATAGACTGTTAAATATGAATCAATATAAAATAATAGGTTTTTGTGATAATGATACAAGTAAATGGGGAAAAACATTTGAAAATGTTTCTGTATGCAGTATCGATCAAATGATTTATACTCAGCAAAAATGTGCCCCTTTTTTTGTTATTTCAAGTCAGGCAGATGCAGCCAAAATACAAGATCAGTTAATAAAAGAGGGCATTTGTGAGGATAAAATATTTGTTTATCACAACTTAGATGAAACGTATTTGGCATCTATTAATTATTGAGAAAATATATTGGGAGGAATGTTAATGAAGGAACTTGTATACTGGGGAATAGGAAAAATAGGAAGGCAGTGCATCGAATATTTTTCTGAAAATGTTCCTACATTTATTATAGACAGTAATTGTCCGGAAACAGAGTATAATGGAATTCCAATATACAGACCGGAGGCTGTTAAAAATTGGAATAGTTTATATATTGTTATAACGGTATTAGACAGTGCTTTGATTAAACAGCTTTTGCGGCAGAAGAATTTGGAAGAAAACGTGGATTTTGAGGATTATAAAGATTTTTTGGGGATTCAAGATGAAAAGGCAGATGAGAACATTATAAGATTAGAGAATATTGTGAAAAAAAATAAGGGCTTATCAAATAGGATATTAATATTTGCACCTGTTTTTATAGCCAGACAAACAGATATTTTACAAAATTTTCTGCATCAATATGCAATGCATAGGAATTGTGTATTGATTAGCCTTTGGGATGTTATGTCTGAAGAAATGGCGTCTGAAAAATTAGGGTTTCCTGCATTTAAAATGGCGGAAATAGCAGGTTGGAGCAGTTTTGATGAACAAGATTTGAAGAATGAAGAATTAGAAATTACAGACCTAAGCGATGAAGATCAGAAATGGATTGCGGATCTTATGTACAGAAAGGCTCGGCATGATAATTCCGATTCTTTGAAATATCTGCAGCAGCAATATCAGTATTTAAAGAGTGTTATAAAAATATTTCAACCTAAGAATATGATTATATGGGGTGGATGGGCATATAACAGTTATATATTTGGACATCTATGTAAAGTGTATTGTATACCTTGCTGCTATATGGAATATGGATGGATTCCAGGAACATATCAGTTTGATCCTGATGGAATTGCAGGGCAAAGTGTGTGTGCAAATGTTCCTAATCCAGAAACAGACTTTAACAGTTCGAAGATAAATGCAATAAAAGATTATATTATTTCAAAAAAAACAGATTCATTGCTATTTAAATATAATTTAGAAGATGAGAAAAAAATTGTAGCTATAGATCATAAAAAGAAAACAGTTTTTTTGGTAGGTATGGGAGATTTTCAGATGAGGATTAATTCAGAGTCTGATTATTGGAAAAAATATGTATCATCGGTGGTTTTTTCAACGGAAGATGCATTCGAATACATAAAAAATATCTGTGCAAAGCATAATTGGAATTTTATTTTTAAACCTCATCCGGGGTTCAAAACAGAAAGTAGTAGAATTTTTAATGAATCCAGTGTCTATATATTTAGGGATATGCAGATAGATAGGCTGATAGAGAGTTCAGATGTTGTAGTGAGTATTTCTTCGGCGGTAAATTATAAGGTGCTGTTGTACAACAAACCATTGGTACAGATAGGCGTTACATGCTTATCGGGAAAGGACTGTTGTTATGAAACCGATTCTAAGAATCATATAGAAGAAATGATCGTTAAGGCTTTAGAGAATGGTATGACTGGGCAGCAGAATTATAATTTTAATAAGCATCTTGATATGTTGCTAAGTAATTACTTGTGGGATGATTTGTCAGAAAAAGAGATTGGCTATGGATTGACTTTTGAGAAGGATTTTCCATTTAAGTAATTTGTTAATTGAGAAAAGGCTGGGAGGTTATGAGAACAGCATTATGTGCTATTTATGAAGAAAGTGGGACATTGCCGCGGGATATTGAATATATGATCAATAACCTTAGAACAGAAGTGAATTATTTGATTATTATAATAAACGGAGTGTTAGAAAACAAGGAGGCAATTGAGGAACAGGCAGACAGTTTGGTGGTCCGGGAAAACAGGGGATTTGATGCAGGCGCTTTTAAAGATGCCTTTTTTAGACCAGAAGTTAGAGCTGTGATAGATCAAAGCGATGAACTTGTTTTTTGTAATAATACCTTTTATGGTCCATTAATTTCATTTAGTGAACTTTTTGACAAAATGAGTAGTTCAAAAGCGGATTTTTGGGGATTGAATTATTCGGATAATGGGGTACTGCATTTTATACAATCCTATTTTCTTGTGTTTAGAAGAAAAATATTGCAACATAATATGCTAGATAGTTTTTTTAAGGAAAATATTGATGAAAATACAACAGATATTACGGATGCGTTGATAAATTTTGAACGGGGATTATTTCAGTATCTTGTGAGAAAAAACTATAAGTTTGATTACATATGGAAACAAACTTATCATGTGCTCGGTGCATGTGATGGAAGTGTTTGTTATGATAAGCTTCCATTATTAAAGAAAAAAGCGTTTTCTGAAGAATATTTTAATAAAAACAGGATGCTTAATTGTCTTAAATATATAAATATCAACTATGACTATGATGTGACTATGATTTTAGAGGATATTTATAATAGATATTCTATTGAAATACAGATGGAAGAAGTTAGGCAGCATAGGGATAATATTATGTCTAACAAGTTGGAACGGGAGAAAATCTCAAGAGAAGATATTCTGCACTTTTGTAATAAATATAGTAAAGTATACATTTATGGGGCAGGGACATCTTACTTAAAGATAAAATATGTACTGGGATTTATTGATAGAGACGTTATTGCAGGTTTTATAGTATCGGATGGGAAAAGAACGAAGGATTTCTTTGAGGGGAAGAAGATTTATGAGATTTCAGAAATGAAAGTAAATCTGGATGCACCAATTATAGTGGCAATGAATGTCCGGAATACGCATGAAGTTAAACAATATCTGACACCATTTAGAAATGTGTTAATGTGGGAGTAACGTATGTGTTATGCAGTCCAAACCCGCACGCTGAGAAAGGGGCATTGACATAAAAATGAATAAGAAGCGTTTGGGGATATTTGTTTTTTATAATATAGAAGGAAAAGTGGAAGATTATATTATTTATTTGCTGGATAGTATAAATAAAATTTTTGAAGAGCTTATTATAGTTGTAAACGGTAAGTTATGTAATAATGAGCTGGAAAGGTTGAGAACGTATTCTGAAAATATTTTTTTTAGAAGTAATATTGGTTTTGACGGTGGAGCTTACAAGGAGGCAGTAACAAAATATTTGGGAAGAAAAGTTTTAAATAACTTTAATCAATGTGTTTTGTTTAATAGTACGTTCTGCGGACCTTTTCACGATTGGAATAATGTATTTTTAAAGATGGAAAGTGTCCAAAAGGACTTTTGGGGGTTGAGCAAGTGGATTGGAGGCTATTCCCGGTTTTTAGAAGAAGATATTCCTGAACATGTACAAGCCTATTTTCAGGTTATAGAGCAGAGAATGCTGCATAGTGAAGAATTTATGAATTTTTGGGATAACATGCAAGTGCCAGAATCATATGGTGACGCAATAAAAAATTTTGAGGTGGAGTTTACGCAGTATTTTGGAAAAAAAGGATTCCAGTATCTTACTTGGATGGAGGTAATGGGGGGAGGGGCATTGTTACATAATAATGAAGTGGTATATATGCTTCATGCAGGAGACTTAATTGATTCATATGGTTTTCCTATTTTAAAGAAAAAGGCCTGTTCAGCATCTAATATTGAGCAAATTATAATAATTAAGAGATTTTTGGAAAATAGCGAGAAGAATTTTCAAAAGACTGCGTATGCGTTTATAGATCGGGCGTTGAAAGAAAATCAAGGTTTTCCAAGTAAAGAACTGGAAGAATTTTATAATAATCATATTAGAATATACATATATGGTAATGGAAAATATGCTGAGAGACTAAGGTTGTATTTTAAATTTAAGGATTGGACTATAGCGGGAATTATTGTGACTAGGAAAAAGGCAGACGAAGATGCTTTAGAATATGAAACTGTTGACTTTCAATGTGGTGATGGAATTATTATAGCGGTGGGAGCAAAATATAGTATGGAGATATATGCTAATATTAAAAGGCAGAGGACAGATTTGGATGTATTTTTGATGTCTGAATGAAAAGATATCAGGGGAATTGTTTATGAAAATTATAGTATTTGGCGTTGGAACTTATTATCAAAATAGAAAGGAAAAATTTGAAGATTTTGATAACATTGAAATTATAGCGCTGGCAGATAATGATATATCTATGTGGAATAAAAGAGTTGATGATACTGTGGTTATTTCGCCAAATCTAATATTGAATCTGACATATGACAAAATTGTTATAATGAGTATACATGTGCGCGAGATACACTTTCAGCTTTTAAATCTTGGAATAGATGAGAATAAAATAATAACCTGGGAGCGGTTCTACAAAGAACAATTACAGCTCACCATGAAATTTTATAAACCGATACTGCCAAATAAAGAGGAAAATAAGAAAAAAGTACTGATAATTACTCAGAAAATGGAATATGATGGGGGAACACTGGCTGCTATATATGCATCTATGGCATTAAGGAATAGGGGAATGTCCGTAGCACTGTTTGCACCGGACGGAGATAAAAAATTGATTAATGAGGTAGTAAACAAAGGGGTTACTGTTTGTACCTGTATGTCATTACCATATATTTTTAAAATTCAAAAGGAGTGGGTTCGAGAATTTGATGTGGTAATTGTAAATCTTTTTACTATGATGGAAAGTGCATACGAAGTGGTTCAAGTTCGGCCAGTATTATGGTGGATTCATGAGGCATCTTTAATATATGCGTTAATAGACCAGGAGAAAAAGATGGTGGTACATGAGGAATGTATGAACTTAATTAATATATATGCGGTAAGTAAAATAGCACAACAAAATTTTAATACAGGATTTAAAAATCGGATAAAAAACACGCTGACAGCCGGTATTCCTGATGATAATATGTTCAATCGTGCAAAAAACAACCGTAATAAAGTGGTATTTGCCATAATTGGCAATGTACATATTATAAAATTATTCCATGTTTTTCTAGAGGCAGCAGAATCAATGAATGCAGATAAAAATGCAGAGTTTTGGGTTATTGGCAGAGTTGCAGATGATAACTATGGCAGCTACATTAAGCAGATGGCGTCTTATATAAATTCAGTCAGAATGTTTGGAGAACTGACTAGGACAGAATTGCAGAAAGCATTTGAAGAGATCGATGTTGTAGCGTGCACATCTAAGGAAGAAACATTGTCGCTGACAATTATAGAGGGAATGATGCATGGCAAGGTATGCATTACAACAGAAAATACAGGCATAGCTGCGTATATTCAGGATGGAGTAAATGGGTATGTGATACCAGTCAATGATGCTATAGCACTAACAGAAAAAATGCAGTACATTCTTGAAAATAATGATCAACTGGAAGGAATCAGGAGGGCAGCAAGAAAAACATATGAAAAATATTTTTCTTTGAAAATATTAGGTCGGAATCTGGAAGCGGCATTAGATGAGACAGAGCAAAAATGGAAGGAAAGGAACCAATATCAGGAGCAGTAAATATATGGAGGACATTATTATCTGGGGGGCTGGAAAGGCTTCTTTGAAACGATATGAATGGGCATTGTTTGCCGGGTATCGAATTGTATTATTTATAGATAACAACCCTGACTTATGGGGAAAAAAGCTGAATAATATTCTAATTACATCACCGGAGGCATTAAAAGCTTATAACTGTCCGATTTTAACATCCGATGCGCATTTCGATGAGATTAGTGCACAGTTGGATAAAATGGGTTATACGGGAGATCGAATCAGTTTTAGACAGTTTAGAAAAGAAGCAGTATGCAGAAAAGATGTTAGAATTGATTTGTGTAATGTCAAAATAGGCGATAACGTGTCATTTGTGTTTGACTCATATTTCTCAGAGATGAACTGGGGCGGAACGGAAGAATGGAGCTGCATGGTTGCCAATGCCATTGCAGGGCTGGGAGTGCAGACTTACATGATATGCGGCATGAATGATAAATTTGACAGCTTTACAAATAACTGTATGCATTTTGCCAAAGAAGATGAGATTAGCATGATCAAAAAGATGGCACAAAAGATTGCGGAATGTCTGCCGTGCGTTTTTGTATCGTACTCATCAATTGCACTGTATGCAGCCAGGATAGTTAAGACAATATTTCCAGATAAAATAACATTAATTACAGTTGCACATGGCGATAATTCTTATTTCTATCCGCAATTAAAGTTATGGTCGGATAGAATTGATAAGATTGTATGCATCAGTAAAAAAATTTATACAGTTTTTCAGGAACAATATGGTCTGACAGATGATATTTTGATATATAAGCCAAATCCAATACGGCTTCCTAAGGGATTTGGAAAAAGAACATTTAATGATAATATTTTACAGATTGGTTTTGCGGCACGCTTGGAAAAAATGCTGAAAAGGACTCATTTATTGCCAGAAATCATTGATGCGTGCATGTTTAAAAAGTTGGATATAAGATTTAATATTGCGGGTGAGGGACAGTGTTTGGATTTTTTAAAAAACTATGTTAGTAGGAACCATTTGGAAGACAGAGTGCATATCTTGGGCTGGATTTCACCAACAGATATGGCAGGGTTTTGGGCCAAGCAGGATATTTATTTAAACGTTTCCGAATCCGAAGGAATGAGTCTTTCCATGCTGGAAGCAATGGCATGCGGATGTGTTCCTGTAGTCACAGATGTCAGCGGAGTCGATGATGTCATACACAATGGAGAAAACGGGTTTGTTGTGCCTGTGGATCGTTTGATAGAAATTGCTGACAAAATTGAAGCCATAAATAATGATAGGGAGCTAATGCATAAAGTCGGCATATATAATATGAATCTCATCAAAGAAAAATTTGATGTGTCTGATTATGCAAAATGGATGCTTGATAATTTTGATCAGTGGGGAGGAAATTAAGTGGCAGAGATCTCAGTACTTGTTCCAGTTTACAATGTTGAGAAGTATCTTAATCTGTGTCTTGACAGTATATTGGCACAGACTTTTACTGATTTAGAAATAATCTGTATTGATGACGGATCTACGGATAAGTCTGGAGAAATTTTGGACAGGTATGCGGAAAATGATGCAAGGATAAAAGTGATACATAAGCCCAATTCAGGTTATGGCAAAACTATGAACATGGCTGTTTCGCTGGCTTCAGGCAGATATATAGGAATAGTGGAAAGCGATGATACGATTGAAAAAGACATGTATCAGATACTCTATAATTGTATTACGCGATATGATCTGGATTTCGTAAAGACAGATCATTATGCAACGTGGGACAATGGGGACGGTACGTTAAAAAAACAATATATAAAATTGACAGATGATGAAACGATGTATAACAGAGTATTAAATCCAAATGAAGAATTACTATCATATTTACTGCAGAAATTTACATGGAATGCATTATATAAAAAAGAATTGTTGATTAATAATAATATCGAATACAATGAAACACCAGGGGCATCATATCAGGACAATGGATTCTGGTTTCAGACATTTTATTGGTCGAACCGTGTGATGTTTTTAGACAGTGCATTTTATAACTATAGGCAGGATAATGAAGACTCTTCGATTCATAGTCAGCAGAAAGTCTATGCTATGAAAGATGAATATGATTTCATCAGAAATTTTATGATTGTACAAAATGACAAAAGAGAGAAGTTGTATAAAATCTGTTTCCATTTGCGAATGTTTGGGTATTTGATAACATTATTTAGGATTGATTTGTTGTTGAAGCTTGAATTTGCAAGGACCATTGAGGAGGAGCGTATATATTTTGAAAGAACAGGGGAGGCCTGTTATGACTGGTTAACGGATGATCAGATAAAGATAATAAAGAATCCGGTAGAATATGTGGAAAATGTTATAATCGGGTTTACGCAGATTACACAAGACATGATTGCAGGATTTAATAATATCATTATATATGGTGCAGGGACATATGGAAAACGTATTACATGCAGAGTAAAGATGTTAAGAATGGATAAACAGACTTTGCAGGTAGCGGTAACAAATTTAAATGGCAGAAGTACAGATTGTCTAGGAGAGAGAGTATGTGAGATAACAGAGTGTATCAGAGATAAAAATACTGATCTGGTCATTTTGGCAGTAAATGAAAAATCAGATGCATTTAGAGATATGTTGAAACATCTGCGCGAACTTGGTTTTTCGCATGTAATATCTGCTTCGGCAAGAAAGATATAAAGCATGTTACAGACAATAGATATGTTTTATTCTAAAAGGATAGCGGCAGGGATAATGCAGCTCCTCCGCACCTTGACAAGTTCATACTTTACATCAAATAAACGTCCCTTTACAAGAATATCGAACATATGTTATAATTAGTTTCAGACATACGAAAGGAGAAATAGCATATGGGAAAAATTGACATATGTGTCAAGAATTTTATCAAGGTCGATACCGTTTTTGCACAGTTGTTCAGTGAAGGAGTATTCAAGGGAAGCGCCAAGATCGACCCGAATAAACTGCAGGAACTCGATACGGCGAATCAGACAACGCTGAAAGATTTGGAGCGGTTAAGGGATGTGCAGAAGATCACAATGCTGTATGATGATAAGCTGGCATTTCAGATAATTCTGGGAGTAGAGGGACAGACAGGAGTACATTATTATATGCCAGTACGCTGTATGGAGCTGGATGCGTTGTCCTATTCTGGTCAGTGCCGGAGAATAGCAGAAAAGGCGATAGAAGATAAAAAACTGAAAAAATATGCAGACGGAGTTCCGAAAGGAACGAAGATTGTACCGACGGTGACATTGGTGTTTTACGTGGGCAGTAAACCGTGGGATGGGCCAAGAAGCATACATGATATGCTGGATATTCCAGAAGATAAGAAGGAGTGGGCAAAACGGTTTATTCCAGAATATCAGATGTACCTGATTGATGCAAGACATTTGACAGAGGAAGAAATCAATCGATTCAATGGAGATCTGAAAGCATTTCTGCTGATGATACAGGAAACTTATAACGAGGAGCAATTGAAGAATGTAGTTGCGATGCATCGTGAAACATGGTATGCTATAAGTGCAATCAAGAGGGATCAGAGATATGTGGAATATATAGAAAATATCTCTGATGAAGATCTGTCAGGAGGTATGTATATGGATGCAGTACTTGATCGTATTGAAGCAAGGGGAGAAGCAAGAGGGAAGGCAATGGGAGAGGCAAGGGTCAACGAATTAGGAACGAGAATGGCCGAGGCAGGACGTGTAAATGAGTTTATCCAGTCTTTATCAGACAAAGAACTGCAGAATCAGTTGTTTTCGGAGTTTGGGATTGAGGTATAGATTCGCTGTTTTATTAGAATAATGAGCCAAGAGATCTGGTGTAAAGTATGAATTTGTCATATTTTGTACCAGTTTTTTGATTTTACGGCAGGAGAAGTAAATTGTGCTTAAAACTGGAAAGTACAGCGACTTTTGCGGAAATATATTATGTGGTGCTGCATGAGAAAACAGAACAGGAGCAGACAGCCTTGACAAGTTTAAGGATGTGGACATGGTGCTGCATGAGAATACAGAACAGGAGTTATAAAGAATGCGGGAATTTAATAAAACGGTAGACGAGATCAGGAGTCAGGCTGATCTGGAAAAATATAGAGACATTATTGAGAAACAAGACAGGAAGCTCGTCTTATTCGGAGCAGGAGATTGCGGACATGTTATATATAATATGCTGCATAATGTTGGGATTGATGTATACTGTTTCTGCGACAATGCCTTGGGAGATCGGACAGATGAAGAAACAGGACTTCAAATAGTATTCCCGGATTTTCTAAAAGACAAAAGGGATCAGATAGCAGTCTTGGTTTGTGCAGTGGAAGAATACATATATCAGGCGATTAGAAAACAGGTCATTTCGTTGGGCATTGACAAAACAAATATTTATATTATGCGGAATTACTATGACAGGCTATCCGTTGCCTATCTGGAAGAAAACATGCACAAATATATCGATGCATATCAGCTTTTGACGGATGATTTTTCCAGGAAGGTTTTTCTTGCGCGAATGAAGAAAGTGTATCTTATGAGTGATATCTCAGAGATCGTTAGTCCCAGCACAGATGAGTATTTTGATAAAAAAGTAGTGCTGACAGATCATGAGGTTTTCATTGATTGTGGAGGATTTGATGGTGACACTTCCGTAAAATTCATTGACAAGTGCAGTGGAAAATATGCAGATATCGTTATTTTTGAGTCTGAACTTTATAAGAAAACTGCCATAGAGCAGAAGATGTCAGGATACCGTTATGAGCTGTATCAGTCCGGTGTGTGGAGCAAAACCGCCAGACTATACTTTGATGCACTCGAAACAGACGGTTCGCATGTGTCAGAATCGGAGAGTGACTATGTGATCGAAGCAGTGTCGCTGGATGAAACAGTCTATGATAAAAAGCCGACTTTTATCAAGATGGATATAGAGGGTTCAGAGCAGGAGGCATTGAAAGGGTGCAGGAAAATCATAAAGGATTTTCACCCTAAACTGGCAATATGTGTCTATCATAAGTCTGACGATTTATATGAGATTCCTGTTCTGATAAAAAAGTTGAATCCAGATTATCAATTGTATTTACGTCAGTATGCTGATTCAAGATTTGAAACCGTTTTATATGCACTATAGGATTGAAAGAAGAATGAAAGTAATTATATTTGGACTTGGAAATTATTATCAGATACAAAGACCTAAATTAGCGAGCCTTACTGATATTGAAATCGTAGCATTTGCAGATAATAATGCTGAGTTATGGGATAAAAATATTGATGAAAGGCGAGTGATTTCGCCTGCGGAGATCTTATCGGAATCTTTTGATAAGTTAATTATTGTGAGTCTTTATGTGAGTGAGATCTATCATCAGCTGGTATTGCTTGGTGTAGAACGAGACAGGATTATATCGTGGCCGCATTTCTGGTCTGAGCGGATGAAGGGCAAAATGGAGATTTATGAGCCTGAGATGAAATGTGCAGATAATGGTGGAAAAGTATTGATTATTTCGAATGATCTGGATTATAATGGGGCTTCACTTGCTGCAGTTTATGCGGCGAAGGCGTTAATTGAACATTATTATGTTGTATTGGCAGTTCCACTTGGAAATGAAAAATTGATTCGAGAAACAGTGAATGATGGAATTACGGTTGCAGTCTGTGCAGCACTGCCGTGGCTTGGCGATAGAGAACAGAATTGGCTGAAGCAGTTTGATGTGGTTCTTGTCAACACTTATCCCATGATAGAGAGTGCTCTTGGCGTTAGAGAGAGCTGTCCTGTATTGTGGTGGCTGCATGAGAGTTCTGGTAATTATCCGATTGTGAAGCAGCAGTATCCAGAAGGTGTAGAAGGAAAAGAATTTAAAGACATTAAAATTTGTGCTGTCAGTGAGATAGCCTGGTATAATTTTAATAAAGTACATCCTGAGTGGAATGGAAAAATACTGCCGCTCGGAATTCCCGATAAGATGAATAAATCGAAAAGAAGAGATGTACATAAAGTAATATTTGCCCTAATTGGCGGAATCTGTCCGGGAAAAGGGCAGGATTATTTTTTTAATGCGGTGGAGCGATTAGGTGATAGAGAGCGCGCGGAATTTTGGCTGATCGGAGGAATCGGTGATAATGAGTATTGCAGGAAAATAAGAAAAAAAGCAGAGGAAATAGACGCTGTAAAACTGCTCGGTGAACGGACAAGGGCAGAAATGGACTGTATTTTTCAGGAAATTGATGCAGTAGTTTGTGCATCGCAGGAGGAGACGTTATCCATAGCTGTAATAGAGGGAATGATGTCGGAGAAAATATGCATCACCACCAATAATACAGGAATTGCGCATTACATTGATGACGGCAGAAATGGGTTTCTGGTGGAATATGGCGATACAGACGCATTGGCACAAAGAATGGAACAGATTATTGCCGATCAGTATGGAATGCAAAGTATGAGGAAGGCAGCAAGAGAAACATATGAGAAATATTTTAGTATGGAAGCATTCAGTGGGAGGCTAGAAGAAATGATATGCGAAACGAAAAGGGAATGGAAAAATGAATCGTCATTTTCTCCTAAGATCACAGTCATCCTGCCATCCTTAAACGTGGCAGCCTACATACGTGAATGTATAGAGAGCGTAATAAATCAGACGCTGCAGGACATCGAAATCCTGTGTATCGACGCGGGCTCAACGGATGGAACCTGCGAGATTATCAGGGAATACGCCGCAAGGGACAGCCGCATCCGCTTTGTACCATTAGAGAAAAGAAGCTACGGCTATCAGATAAATCTTGGGATGGACATGGCAAAGGGCGAATACATCGGGATTGTCGAGACAGATGATTGCATAGAGCCTGATATGTATGAGGTTTTATATCAGACTGCTGCCGGGAAGAATCTCGATTATGTTAAGGCGGGCTTTTATACGCTGGTCACTCCGTATGAAGGCGAGCAGTATCTGTTGGAGAATCCGCTGGGCGATACAGGACGGATACTTTCTTCACAATATTTTACAGAAAAAGCCCTTTCGCCCGATGTGTACATATGGAATGGCATTTACAGACTGTCGTTTCTGCGGGAATTTCATATTCGTTTGAATGAAAGCCCAGGCGCTGCATTTCAGGATTGCGGATTTCGTTATATGGTGGACATGAATGTCAGAAGAGGGATGTTTCTCGACAGGCTGTTTTACAGATATAGACGAGACAATGCGGCGGCATCGACTTATAGTCCGAATTTTGTCAGATATAATCTTGATGAGTGCAGGTATATCCGAAAGCGGATGCGGGAAAACGACATGACAGACCGCGAACGGCTTGCATTTATGGCGAGGGAAACTGTAATGATGGCACTCTCACCGTATAGGACGTTTAGAGAGCACAGTCAGCCGAATGAAAAAATTCTGTCAGACCTTGACCAATTCCGGGAGATTATGTGCCAGGACAGGGCAGAGGGGCTTTTGAGGCAGGAAGAAATGCTTCTGGAACATTGGATAGAACTGCGCCTGTTTACAGAGCAGCCAGAGGCGTATGAAGCCTACATTGAGATTAGGGCAAAGGCAGCATATGATCTATATAGTAATTTTGTGCAGGAAATGGCGGCAAAAAAACAGCTTGTCATATTCTGTACTGGAAAGGCGGCAAAGTATGCGCTGTGCCTGCTGCGGATGAATCGTCTGGAAAATATCGCAGCACTCTGCGACAATGATCAGGTAAAATGGGGTAGCAGCTTTTGTGGTCATGATGTCCTGTCCCCGCAGGAGGCAGTCAGGAGGTATCCAGAAGCGCATTATCTGATTGCAAAAGTGAACGTACAGCAGGAAATTATACAGCAGTTAGTACATTATCAGATTCCACGAGATAGGATATCCATATATAAACTTCCACTCAATGCCTTTGGCTGCACGAATTTATTTATGCGTCATTAGGAACTGTAGGAATTAAAAAACAAGGTACTAGGAGGATAGGACATGACAGCAGAACAGCGGCAGAGGGAACTGCCCAAAGCTATTATCAAATGGTATAAGATTGAACAAGATAGCATTGTCGCCTGCATTGTGGCAGAGGAGGGAAACAGCAGTCTGATCGCAGAAGCATTGGAGGAGGACGGCAGGCAGGTAAGCCGCCTTGCATTCGCTACGCTGGAAAGTGGACAGGCAGAGGACAGGATGGGTAGCAGCCCGTATGGAAAATGCCAATATGATATCATCGTTGCCGTTGATATTATTGAATACGCCTCGGATGCCGCTGCGCTGCTTGGCCGCATCAGAGATCTGCTTAAACCGGAAGGGAAACTGCTCCTTGCTGCGGACAATCGTCTGGGTATCCGGTATTTTTGCGGCGATCAGGACTATTTTACGGGGAAAAATTATGACAGTATCGAAAACTACAGGCATCTGCTTGGCTGGGAGCGTGAGAGCATGAAAGGCAGAGCTTATTCCAAGTCAGAACTGACTGCCCTTCTGGAACAGGCAGGATTCTTGCAGCACCGCTTTTTCTCAGTGTTTCCACGCTGTGCCAATCCGCAGTTGTTACTTGCAGAGGATTACATGCCGAATGAGGCACTTGATATCCGCGTATTTCCAGAGTATAACAATCCAGATACGGTATTTCTTATGGAGGAGGAGCTCTATCCATCCTTGATGGAAAATGGTCTGCTTCACGGGATGGCAAACGGCTTTTTTGTCGAGTGTCCGTGTCAGGGAGAATGTACGGGGATTTGGCAGGTTACGCTTTCCGCAGAGCGGGGACTTCAAAATGCTATGGCAACAATTATAAGAAAGGACGGATTTGTTGAGAAGCGTGCCCTGTATCAGGAGGGAAACAAGAAGCTGCAGCAGCTTTTGGAACATAATGAGGATCTGATGTCGCATCATGTCCAGATGATTGACGCTGTCGTGAAGGACGGCGCTTTTGTAATGCCATATATGGCAGGCGTTCCGGCAAATGAGCATTTTAGAGAGTTGCTGCAAAGAGACAAAGATGCTTTTTTGACGGAGTTGGATGCCTTTTGGCAGATCATTTTGCATTCGTCAGAGGCTGCGGACTTCAACGAAATCAACTGGGAGGAGTTTGAGCCGGGCTGGGAAAAGCGGAAAAAGGATGATCCCAATCGGTATAAATGGAAGCAGATTGCGTCTGGCACAGCGCAGGAGCGGGAAGAATTAGGCGTGATTTTAAAGAGGGGGTATCTCGATCTGGTTTCACTAAACTGCTTTTACGCAGACCATTCCTTTGTTTTTTATGATCAGGAATTATATCTTGAGAATGTGCCTGCCAAGGCGGTGATGCTCAGGACAATCGAGTTTATCTACAAATTCAACGACCAGCTAGATGGAATTCTTCCAAGAAGAGCGCTTTATGAACGATATGGAATGCTGGAGCACATGGGATTGTATCAGAAGTTTATCAGCCATTTTCTGAATATTCTGAGGGAAGATGACGGGCTTTCGGATTATTTTAAGGAGGGACGCAGGGAATATGACACCGTTCAGGAAAACCGCAGACGTATGAACTATTCTGAGGAAGAATACAAGATGATTTTCAAGGACGTGTTTCATCATACAAAAGGACGCAGGCTGTATCTTTTCGGTTCCGGGAAATATGCTAAGCAATTTCGGGAAAAGTATGATGCTGTCTATCCTATAAGCGGTTATCTGGACAATGATGAGAGCCGCTGGGGGATGGAAATTGACGGGCTTCCAGTGCTCGCACCTAGGGCACTGCTGGAAATGAATCCGGCGGAATACAAAGTGATCATCTGCATCAGGAACTATCTTCCGGTCGTAAAGCAACTGCACCGCGCAGGGATTCCAAATTACAGTGTGTATGATCCGCGGGCATCATACATAGATGACAGGCAGACGGCAGTGGAGAACGATATTTCTCGACAGGTAGAGCAAAAGAAATACAATGTCGGTTACATTGCAGGTGTATTTGACCTGTTCCATATTGGGCATCTGAATCTGCTGATGCGGGCAAAGGCACAGTGCAGCCATCTGATTGTGGGCGTCGTGACGGACGAGGGTGTCATCAGGCACAAAAAATCAAGTCCGCAGATACCGTTTGGCGAGCGCATTGCCATCGTGCGTGCGTGCCGTTATGTGGACGAAGCGGTTGAGATACCGCTCAACCAGGGCGACACGGATGAGGCGTACCGCAGATATCATTTTGATGTACAGTTTTCGGGAAGCGATTACGCAGGAGACCCAAAGTGGATGGCAAAGAAGGCATTTTTACAGCGGCATGGGGCGGATTTGGTGTTTTTTCCTTACACGGAAGGAATTAGTACGACAAAGTTAAAGGATAAGGTGAACAATAGACAGAAGGTAGCCAATTTAGCCGGTTTGATGGAAATCTTGCGCAGTGCACAGCATGTGAAGCTTTATGGGGCTGGATTGCGTCTTGCATCCTTTATGGAAGTAATGGCAACGTGCAAAATATCGTTTCAGGCAGAGTGTATTCTGGTGTCTTCCAATAAGGGAAATCCGAAACAGGTTTATGGACTTCCGGTCGTGGAGGTTTCTAAAGCAGATTTCCATGATGATGATGTGATTCTTCTGACAATGAGTGACTGCTTTGTGGATGATGCGCGGGAATTGTTGGCTATGTATGGCATGTCAGGAAAGGTTTATGAGCTTGATTACACAATGATAGACCGCATACCCTATAGGATGATATACCAATCAGCAGAATCGTTTATTAAAGATTATCCGAAGCAGGCTGTAAACCTGAACTGTCCTGTCAAAACGGAAAACAGATATGTATGGAGCTGTTGGTGGCAGGGGGAGGAAAATGCTCCCGAACTGGTAAGAAAGTGTCTGGAAAGCCAGCGCAGAAGCATTCCGAAAGGTAGCGAGCATGTCCTTATCACATGGGACAATTATAAAGAATACATAGAGCTGCCGGATTATATTGTAAAGCAGGCGGAATATGGAAGGTTGATTCCCGCTCATTTGGCAGATATCACAAGATGCTGTCTGCTTTATAAATATGGTGGGATATGGCTGGATGCAACAGTTTATATGACAGACTGTATTCCAGAAGAATATTTTGCGTATGAGCTTCTGACACGGAGCACTGGGGAAAAAATATACTGTACCAATACTTCGTGGGTAACTTGGTTTCTAGGAGGCAGAAAGGGCGCAGAATTGTATCACTTTGTTATGGAAACATTCTTCTATTGTTTGAGAGAATATGATAAAGTGCCGCATTATTATATGATTGATTTTTTGATTGCCATTGCCTGCAGAGAACTTGGAGGAGTGGAAAATGCGCTTCAAAAAATACCAGTAAACAACAAAAATGCTACAGAGCTTCAGAAACATCTGCAGGAGCCTTATATAGAGGAGGCGTATAACAGTTATATACAAGGCGGGGTTCTTCAGAAGCTTACATATAAAGGAACTGGTTACAATACAGATTCTATTTATCAGCATTTGATAAAATAATGATACGGATAATTCATAAAGAATGCCAATAACGCTGATTCATGAGCATTGTAATTCTGAATGGATTGTTATATATGGAGGATATATGAAAAAAGTCTGTGCAATGGCTGGAACTATCTTCAACCCGGAAAAGCCAAATCAAAGTATCAAGGAACTAAAAGAAGCAGGTATCCAAGGAATCCTGTTTGACTTTGGTCTGATTGTGTCGCCTGCAGGGATTCTGGCAGACCGGGTTAGCGAGGAGTCGAAATGGAAACCAAATCAGACGAGAAAGTATTACAAAGCTGTCATTAGTCAGTTTCAGGAACATGCATTGCTACCGTCCATTGCCCGCCTGCCGTTTGTTGATGTGAATTTGAATCTGAATGAAAAGACTGGTTATAGCTATGTGGACTTAAACAGGTTGGTTACGCAGATTGATGCAGATTGTGTAAAGGCATGTGAGGAGATGGATTGTCATGACATCATCGTACAGCCGTTATCTGCAGGACTGAAACAGGAGGAATTGTGGGAGGCAAATAAGGTATTTTATCTAAATCTTGCGGCGGTGTGCAGCAACGAGGATACAAAAATTTTATTGACAAACCAATGCCGCAGCCACAATGGTCATCTGCTCCGCGGTGTCTGTTCTGACGGGGAGACGGCAGCAGAATGGGTGGATGCGTTAAACAGGGCATGTGGTATGCAGCGCTTTGGATTCTGTCTGGATGTGGGAAACTGCAATATCTGCGGACAGAACATGCAGCGCATGGCGTCGGAGTTGAACAGCCGGATTCAGGCGGTAATCCTGACAGAGAATGACGGACAGAACATGGCAAGGCAGCTTCCATTTACGAATGCGTATGGACGCAGATCTACGATGGACTGGCTGAGTGTGATCAGAGGGCTTCGGGATATTCTGTTCGACGGGTATTTGATTTTGGAGACGGTTGATACGACTGTTGCGTTTTCTCCGCTTTTACAGCCATACCTGATGCCTGTCTATAAGGAGATGCTGGACTATTTTGATCTGCAGATCAATATCGAAAAAGATCTGAAAAAATTTGACCGGGTTGCGCTCTTTGGAGCCGGGAACATGTGCCGCAATTATATGAAATGCTATGGCAGAAAGTATCCGCCGCTTTTTACCTGCGATAATAATCCGAAGTTATGGGATACGGAGTTTGAAGGTCTGATGGTAAAAAACCCTGAAGAATTAAAAAATCTGCCAGAGGGCAGCGGCGTGATTATCTGCAATATTTTTTATCGCGAGATTCGGGCGCAGCTAGAGCAGATGGGGATTGTTAATATTGGATATTTTAATGATGAGTATATGCCGTCCTTTTACACAGACAGACTGAAACGGAATACAGATGATGCCGAGGATGCTGATTATAATGAAGGGTGATTATTCAATCAAAATGAGGCGGTTAGGATAATGGCAGGAGGCAGAAAAATGTTGGAGATTGGTGTACAGACCAAAAATGTGATAGAGGACAAAGACCTGTTGAAGGGTTTTGAAAAATTAAAAAAGGCAGGTTTTACCTGTTGTGATTTCAGCCTGAATGCGTATCCGCTGAATGGAAAAACTTATGTTTTGGGGGAAAAGAATTTTTTTGATCAGACAGTATCGGAGCTGGAAGCCTTTTTTAAACCGTACAAGGAGGGGGCAGAGAGAGCAGGAATCACAGTCAATCAGATGCATATGCCGTATCCTGTTTACATGCCTCAGGCAGCGTACGAGATCAATGATTATCTCTGGAATCAGGCGGCGCCAAAGAGCATGGAAATCTGTGCTTTTTTTGGCTGTCGCTATATTGTTGTCCATGGTTTCAAACTGGCGTATTATCTGGGCTCTGAGGAGCAGGAGTGGGAACAGACCGAGCGGTTTCTGGTGTCTTTGGCGCCGATGGCAAAGGAGATGGGGATCACGATGTGTATAGAGAATCTATACGAAAGCATTGGAGGACATATCGTGGAGGGACCCGGCTGTGACGTGCGAAGAGCGGTGGAGCGGATCGACCGCATGAATGACAGATATCACGCCGAAGTACTGGGCTTTTGTTTTGATACGGGACATGCGAATCTGGTCGGGATTGACTTTGAGTCATTTATCACGGCGCTGGGACACCGTCTGAAGGTGCTTCACATCCATGACAATGACGGGCGAAGCGATCTGCATCAGATCCCGTTTACCTTTACCAGAACACGTGAAAATAAACCGTCAACCGATTGGGAAGGATTTGTCAGGGGGCTGCGCAATATCCGTTTTGACAAGGTGCTGAGCTTCGAGACAGCGCCTGTCATAACAGCATTTCCAAAGGAATTGAAGGAGGAGGCGCTGGCGCTGATCGCAAAGATTGGCAAATATTTTAAAGATGAAATATAGATTTTGTGTTGTCTCAGTCGCAAGCAGTGTGTATACTGATATTATGAAAGATGTCATTTTCTCATAAACACAGTATTTTCAGGTATCATGAAGGGAGAACAGTATATGCTGGCAGATAAATAGGAACGAATCCGGGATGAGAAAATTAACGGGGAGATATTTGATTTGTCTCCGGCGCCTAATTTTCGGCATAGTGTGGTCAATGGATGAATATTTTCAAAGATAAGCAACGGATTAAAGGACAGTCTCTGTCTGATGTTTATGGAAAACATTGACTACAAATATGCAAAGGACAGCGACGATTATCTCGAACCAGATATTATTATCTGCTGCGACAGGAATAAGATCCGGGGAAATTCCTACTATGGTACGCCCAAATTTGTGGCTGAGACGCTCAGCCCGTCAACAGCAAAGCGGGACAGAGGCGTCAAGAAAGATATCTATGAGGCGAGCGGCGTGGAAGAGTACGGGATCGTATCTCCTATGGAAAGGGCTGTTGAGATCTATTATCTGAAATACGGCAGATATGAGATTGAGGAATCGTATATATTAGACGATGATGAGACAAGCGAACACTACAATCTTAAACAGGAGATCACGCTGTGGGCATTTCCGGTCACTATGACGCTGGAGGATATTTTTGTATTTTGACGGATAATTTCTATACCGATGGATTTAGAAACTATCCTGCGCAATCTGCATCACTTATTTTCCTACAGTTTCTTAGTTTATAGGATTATCCGTGGTACACAGGGTAGTGAGTGTGTGTAGGATGTGATGAATAGAAATTGGAGGTAGAGATCATGCGGCGCAGATTTAATACAACGGGTTTCTGTAATCCGCAGAGAGACTATATGGTAAGGCTCGATGACAGATTGGAAAAGATTACAGAGGATTATGTTGCATATGGAAGTTATTTTGTGATCAACAAAGGGCGTCAGTACGGGAAGACGACGACACTCCGAGCGTTGGCAAAATATCTGATGACAGATTACATTGTTTTCTCTCTGGATTTTCAGAAGATTGGGACAGAAGATTTTGTGGATGCGCCGACATTTGTGCGCGCTTTTGCAAAGATTGTGATACAGAAAGCTCAGATCATGGATGTGAATAGTATGGAAGAGCTGATGAAACCGCTGTCAGAACTTGTGAAAAGTTCTGAAGATGTCAGTCAGAAAGAACTATTTATACGTCTGAGCAGAATATGTGCGAAAGCACAAAAACCGATCGTACTGATGATTGACGAAGTTGACAGTGCATCCAACAATCAGGTATTTATCGACTTCCTGGCGCAGTTGAGGGCATATTATCTTGACCGTGATGAAATGCCGACATTTCATTCGGTGATCCTTGCAGGCGTATATGATATCAAAAATTTGAAACTAAAACTGCGCTCAGATTCAGAGCATCAGTATAACAGTCCGTGGAATATTGCGGCTGATTTTGATATGGACATGAGTTTTTCAACGAGTCAGATTGCAGGTATGCTGGAGGAATATGAGGCAGATTATCATACAGGAATGAGTGTGCAGGAGATGGCAGAGGAAATTTATCAGTATACATCCGGCTATCCGGTTCTTGTCTCATCAATTTGCAAATATATTGATGAAAAACTTTTGGGCAGAGATAACTTTGAAAAATTAGATAAGGCATGGACAGAGGCAGGAATCGAGGAGGCTGTCAGGCATATCTTAACGGATAGAATGCCCTTGTTTGAGAGCATGATACGCCATCTCGACGACTATCCAGAGATGAAACAGATGTTCCAGTCTATGCTCTTCCAGGGCGTTGAATACACATACAATCAGGATGTGAAGGAGATCAGTCTCGCAGCCATGTTTGGCTATGTAGTCAGTTACGCAGGCAAAGTCCGTGTGTCAAATCGCATCTTTGAGACGCGTCTCTATAATTATTTTCTGTCAGAGGCGGAACTTCCATGTTCGGGATCGTCTAGGGAGATCGCCAGCATGGCAAGACGTGACAGGAATTATTTTTTCCATGACGGAATGCTTGACATGGATACTGTGATGCGGAGGTTTGTCAGAACCTTTACAGATCTATATGGAGAGGAGGATATAAGATTCGTTGAGGAGTATGGGCGCAAGTTCTTCCTTCTTTATCTAATACCTATTATCAACGGTACAGGAAACTATTACATCGAGGCGCAGACAAGGAATGAGAGGCGCACGGATGTCATTGTGGATTATCTTGGCGAGCAGTTTATCATTGAGCTCAAGATCTGGCGCGGGAACGAGTACAATGAGCGTGGAGAGAGGCAGCTTGCGGATTACCTGGAATACTATCGCAAAGATAGAGGGTATCTGCTCAGCTTTAACTTTAATCAGAAAAAAGAAATCGGGGTAAAGGAACTGCAGATTGGGGATAAGACGATCGTTGAGGCGGTAGTGTGAAATCAGAGATTTCACACACCTTGATTTGTACGTTCACCCACAGGCTATTTCTTTTTAGCTGGAAATGATTTTACAGCGTCTTTTATAACATGCGATCCCGTATTTGCGGATTGTCGTCATACCGTCATACGTCAGTTTTTCGGCATAATTTCGGCCATTGATCTGCTTCATTGCTTTATTGCATGCGGCGTCAAATGATGCATTTTTCGCATATTTTAAATCTATGACAATGCCTGTTTCCTGCTCCTCGATATCAATACTGATGTCGCTGTAGCCATCGCCGGATTCCGCATTTGACTGGACATCCCATCCATGTTTCCAAAAAGACCGAGTAAAATACCATGGTAAAAATTCTCTTTCATACTTTTTCTGGTATTTGTATCACGGATGCTGATAGTCTTTTTCAGGTAGGCATTGAATCCCCCCCTCTAGCCTGTCCGAAAACTAGATTTTTAGGCATAAATTTAGCCCCTTTCCTTCTGCCTTTAGCCAGTCCTTACAGGGTTTTATCAGCTGGTCTTTGCTAAAGTCAGTCTCTTTCCATTCACCTTTTCCTTTATAACACTTATTACGCCTTGGACAGTGCCTGCAGGCATTTTTATTAGAATATCGAATGTTCCCGTTTTTCTTTATACTTTTCTGTCTCAGGATTTCTCCTGCCGGACAGTATACCATGTTTCTCTCAGGATCTCTGACAAAATAACCTTCTTTTGCCTTTTCCAGCATTTCTTCAGGGCTTCCATACACGCTGCTGTTTTCCTGTTTTTCATCCACCACTTTACGCCGGACTGTTTCCACCCTCATATCCTGTATCACTTCTGCATAAGCTTCCGGAATCCTGCCTGCGTGCAGTGCTTTTTTCAGTTCTTCAGGAGCCGTACCGACAGTATCAGCTTCTGCTTCTTCATAAGGTATTTCTATTTCGTAACCATCTTTTCCATCATCCGTTATGACATGTGGGATAATACCCTTTTCCAGACACTCTGCCATATCTTCCGTAGCTTCATAACCTTTATCAGCCACTGCTTCTATGATTTTTTCCGGATCGGAATCCTTTATTCCCTGCATGGTACTTCCCAGTAATCCATGGTCAGTTACCTGATTGGTCATCTGAAAGTCACGAATCAGATGCGTTTCAGAATCTACCGCCGTCTGTGGGTTATATGCTACTGCAAAACCATTTTTATTTTTCATGAGCCTTGCGTCTGCGTCTGTAATGGAAAGCTGGGATGCCCCCGTTTCTTCCATCAGTTTCTGATAACCTTCATATCTGGCAAGTCTCTCCCGTGCCTCTTTTAACTTAGCCTCAAGACTTTCTCTTGTCAGTTCCCCAGGAATTCCATCTGCTTCTTCCTGCTCATCCATTTCATTCAGAATCCGCAGATATTCATCTGTATGGCCATTCAGCCATCTGATCCTGTCATCCAGCTTATTTTTGGTGAAGTTGTTATCCTTTGCATTATTCGCCTGAATCTTTGTCCCGTCGACAGAAGAAAATCCCCATTCCACTGCACTGGAAATCCGCCGGTTGAATTCATGAAAAATTTCTTTCAGGCTGTCTATGTTGTTTTTCCTGAAATCTGCAATGGTACGAAAATCAGGTTCCACACCGCCAGTCATCCATTTCACTTCAAGATTTACTTTACAGCTTTCTGCCAGTTTTCGTGAGGAGCGGATACCCTTTCTGCTTCCATAAATATAAACCTTATAAAGGCTTTTAGGATCGTAAGATGGACGGCCTTCTGCTGCTACAGGTTTTACACCGTACTTTTCTATATCAAGATGATTTACAAACGCATCAATGATCCTTGCAATACTTTCTTTATCTACAAATGCATCCCATGAACAATACATCAGCTGATCCCTGTTAAAACCTGAAACATACGGCATTTCAATTCACCCCGGAATAAATTTTTCTCAGCTTCCATTATACTATATTTGAGCCATAGATGCATGATTTTCTGTGTACTTTATTCAGTTTTCAACGAATCATGAAGACATATCACAGCTTATAATGAAAATAGGGGACTGGCTCCTCTACTGTTCCAGCTTCCTGTCCTGCCTTATAATAGATTCAGGCAGGATTAAGTTTGATTGCACCTTGGAGGATCTGCACCCCGTTTTTCAACGTAAATGTTTTGCCCTTGAGCACAGCATATTGTTGCGCCTTTTTGGATAGCACGAGTAGCAAAGTCCGTATCACCTCGGGCAAATCTCCTGCCAATTCAATTGCAAAGGAGATGCTCTGTATGAAAGACCTTTTGGAAATTTCCTGTGGTCTGGATGTCCACAAAGAAAAAATTGTTGCCTGTATCCTTACTGGTCCTTTGGGTAAACCCACACATTCCGAAATCCGTGAGTTTACCACCCTAATCCCGGATATGATTGCTTTACGGGACTGGATCATTTCACAAAACTGCCATCATGTCGCTATGGAAAGCACGGGCATTTACTGGATGCCTGTTTATGAAATACTGGAAGAGGCCTTTTCCGGAAACATTACTTTGCTTGTTGTAAATGCACGCCATATGAAGAATGTCCCAGGCAAGAAAACAGATATGCGGGATTCCGAATGGATCTCCACCTTACTACGTGCCGGACTTTTGAATGGAAGCTTCATTCCTGAAAAAACAATATGAGAGTTCCGTGACTTAAACCGTTACCGCAAAAGCGTCATCCGTGACATCACATCTCAGAAAAACAGGGTTGAGAAGTTCCTTCAAAGCTCCGGTTTCCGCTTATCCTCTTTTATTTCTGATATTTTTGGCGCTTCCAGCAGGAACATCATCCTGCACCTGATTGAGCATGGCCAAATTGACCGGACTGCTTTGAACTCCTGCTTAAAAACAAAGACAAGAAACCGTATAGATGAAATCCTCATGTCTGTAAATGGAACCCTGTCGGAGCACCAAAAGGCATTTCTTAAAATTCTTATGGGTCATTATGATTCTTTAAAAGAACACCTTGCCGAAATCGAAAAGAACCTTGAGGCGGATATGATCCCATTTGCTTTGCAGGTGGAACAGCTGAGCAGCATTTATGGAATAAGCACAACGGCTTCCTGCGCAATCATTGCTGAAATCGGCATTGATATGAAACCGTTCAAAACTGCGGAACATATCTGCTCATGGGCAGGTCTGTGTCCTGGAAATAATGAAAGTGCCGGGAAGCGAAATACCTATCTATCTGCCTGGTATTGGAGAATCAAGCAGAAGAAGGGCGCCCAAAAGGCTATTGTCGCCCTTGCCAGAAAACTTCTCGTAATCATTTACACCATGCTCAAACAGGGCACTCTTTTCGATGAATCCTGTTTTGAAGCCAGACGTAAAAACTGTGAACAAAAACAGCTTTCCCGATACATACGGGAATTAGAGAAGCATGGCTGCCATGTGGAAGTACAAGCCTGATTCTTTGCATTAGCAATATTTCACTGACAGCAGCCAGTTTTATGACTGCTTTATTGTGATGCTTCCATGATTGTTGAAAACATTTGTTGTCAAGGTTCAATTCTTGGCTACGAGCTTTATTTTCGTAGCAATGTACAATTTTAATTTATACCTGAATCCGTGAGCCTTGCTCTAAATTATTTTCACAATGCCACATAATTCCAGTACTTGTAGCATGTTTTATAGCCTCAAACTTTGCACCCATTGGGTAAAAAACGGTGCGGCATTTCCTTGTCCGTGGTATACTGGAGTTAGCAAAAACATACAATTCCGGAGGTCATCATGGGCAAGAACATTATTGTTGAATTAACAAATGAGCGTATTATCCCAAGCGGAGGGCTTGCTGTCGTAGGCGCCATCCTCGGAAAAAGCGATTTCGTCAAAAACTGCAACAACATGAAAGTCGACTGCAACCATCCCCAGCATCAGATAAAGAACGGTGATGTCCTGCTGACATATATCGGCATGCAGTGCATGGGGAAACCCTCCTTTGACGCTGTGCATGAAATGGACGATGATCCGAATTTTTATAAAGCCGCACTTGGCATCTGCTATGGCATCCCTTCTGCGGAGACTTTACGCCAGCGCCTTGACCTGATTGGCAGTTCCATCCGTGTCCGGATTCTGGACGAGAACGTCAGGATGCTGAAATCCAACGGCATCGTGCCCTCAAAGCTCCCCTGCGGGTATGTCCCGGTCGACATGGACGTCTCGCCTTTCGACAACTCGAATACCAGCAAGGAGGGCGTGTCCCGGACTTATAAAGGCTGCGACGGCTACGCCCCCATGTTCGCCTATATTGGCAGCGAGGGCTACCTTGCCAACCTGGAGCTGAGGGAGGGAAAACAGCACTGCCAGAAAGGCACACCCCGGTTTTTGGATGAGACCATCAACATATGCCGCCAGCTGACGGATGAGCCCCTGCTCTTCCGGCTCGACTCCGGCAACGACTCTGCCGAGAACATCGGGATCCTCCTGGAGAGGGGGTGTTATTTCATCATCAAGCGCAACCTACGCAAGGAAAGCAAAGAGGACTGGCTGCAGATGGCAAAAGACAACTCCAAGGACATTACCCATCCCCGGGATGGCAAAGCTGTCTATATCGGGAGCGACTGGAAGGAGATCATATACCAGGCAGGGGATGGCACCACAAAGCATGCCGTAATCCGCATGGGATATGAGATCATCGAGCGCACCATTGACAAAAAAGGGCAGTTCCTCCTTGTGCCGGACATTGAGACCAATGTTTGGTGGACTAACACGGGCTTTACAGACCGGGAAGTCATCGGGCATTACCATGCCCACGGGGAAAGCGAGCAGTTCCACAGCGAGCTGAAGACAGACATGGACCTTGAACGCCTCCCGTCCGGAAAGTTCGAGACCAACGAACTGGTGCTGGAGCTTGCCATCCTTTCCTATAACATACTACGCATGATAGGGCAGGAAACGCTTGGGAAGCGGAATCCCCGCCAGAAACGAGCTGTAAAACGCCGCAGACACAGGACAGTCATCAACAATCTGGTCAATATCGCATGCCATGTGACAGAACACGCCCGGAAGCTGATCATAGGTCTGGGGAAGAGTAATGTCTGGCGGGATGTATTCCAGCGTGTGTACTATGCCTTTGAATATTTCGCCCTCTAGCCCGGCTGACAACAGGATACGTACCAACCAACCCCTGTACGGACAGGGGTTCATGGAGTGATGCCATTTTTATAGAACAACGGCCGTTGCCTCACAGGCAGCAATGTCTTACCCCACATTTTTACCGGATAATTTCGTCCGGTTTTAATTTGAGGCTAAGCTCACGGATTCAGGTTATATTGAAAACTCACAAGAGCGTATCAATCTTTATTTCTTTAGGTTAAATTATCCGAGTTTTCGGACAGTCTCCCTCGATGGCGGCTGTGTCGTTTTCATGGAATGAAGAAGCTTTCCGGTTTTTCCATGTTTTTTCAGTTTCCCATTTGAACCATTCACGGATCTACCAGATAAAAATCCACTGGATCTCCCTGTTTGGAATGACAAGTTCTGTCAGTTCCCCAGTCGTAAAGAGAATACTTCACAGATTGTCAGGGTTGGAATCCAGAGCCCGGTAAGTCAGTTCCTGACGGATTATCTTTTTAATGCTGTTTCCGCTAATCAACTGCTCAATGTCGTTTCTGTCCGCTGTTTTTGCCTTGCTTAAAAATTTTCTGATAATATCGTTGCTGCTTGTGTTTACCCAGTAATTTTGCGGTTTGGTCACACTTCCATCGCGCAGATCGCCACAATAATTAATTACATCCCATGGACAATATATTCCCAGATTGCCAAACAGATAAGAAACTGTAGAAAAATTACCGCTTAAAGTTTAAAGCCTTTTATGATGTATGCCCATCCATGATGTGGACCTGTGTATTCAATGTCAATTGCATCAATGCTTTCATCAGTCACTTTGATGCTCGTTTCATAAACATTTTTATTAAGCATACATGCAACAGACAGTCCATTCTCAGTAGTTGTAGACTGAATTAGGTTCACTACGGTCTGCACATCAACCAGCGGTTTACCCTGCCAGTGTTTTGAGATGTAACAGAAGAGCCGGTGTTCAACCTTATTATATTTAGATGTCCCTGGCGGATAATGGATGACTTCTATTTCCTTATCGATTTCTTCAGCCAATTCTGCCAGTGCAAGCTTCCACAGCCTGTTCCAGCTTCCGTTGCTTCCGCCGCAGTCGCAGGTGACCACAATCCTGTCGGCATACCGGAAGTTTTCCATGCCTACTGTGTACCACCAGCGGCGGATGCTTTCTACTGAAAACAGGCCTGTGTCAGCACTTGTTCCCAGGTTTACAGACGCAGCATTGTTATTCAGGACGTATATCCCATAAGGAGCAATTTTCCCAAGCTCTGGGATAAAGAAATCATGGTCGGACACCATGCGCGGCTGTTTTGATGCCCGATACTCCGTACCGTCATTTTTGAAGTTGCCGATATTTTCTTTTTTCTTTGTATCAACAGAAATGACGGGAATGCCATCCCTCAGGGATTTATCTGTTTCTGAATGGATAAACTCAAACTGCACGCCTCTGTCAGGATCCGGATTACCAACCTGTTCCATTTTGCGGTTTTTCTGGCGGCTGTAACCAAGGTTCCGGACAATCCGCTGTACTGTACTCTTTTCAATGAGGATGCCCTTATTGTAGCCCAGCAAACTAAAGTTCCTTTCTCCCGCACTAAAACGTCAAATTAAAATCTCAGGTTTCAAATACTGTCTATAAAAGTGTGCTGCAGGACAGGGTACATATCATCTGTCGTAATATGCCTCATCCCATCACTGCCAACGCTTTTTCTTCTTTTCCTTTGTGGAAATCTATGGCGAAAACAGAAATGATGTGGATAAGTTCGATGAAGAATATCTAGGTTATATCAATTGCAACACCACCCGCGCCGGATATTGTGAAAGCAAGCGTCTTGGCGAGGCACTCTGTAACGCTTTTGCAGCGCAGAAAGGACAAGACTTTATCATAGGAAGGTTTTCACGTGTGTACGGGCCGACAATGTCTCCGGAGGATTCCTCAAGGCTTGCGGTGGACAGGCTGATGAAAGAGTGTTCACCAGAAGATATCATAATCATTCATGATGCGATACGCCCTATGGTGTCCGACACAATTATCTCGGACAGTATCCATACCTGCAAAAAGAAGGGCATGGGCGTCGCAGCAGTGACCTCCATGGACAATGTGATGATGACTGACGACGGCGTGACCGGCAGGATTTCCATCTCGCGCTATGCGTTCCGCCGGATTCAGACGCCGCAGACATATTTTCTTGGAGCGTTGAAAAAGGCACATGAGGAGGCGCTGGAAAAAGGCATCGAGCATGAAAATGACACCAACAATATCATTTCAAGACTTGGAAGAAATGTTTATTTTTCAAAAGGCTCTGACAAGAACCTAAAAATCAACACCGTGGAGGACGTCGCCATGTTCAAGGCACTCTATGCCATGAAAAATGGGGATATATAAACACAGAACAGGCTTATAAAGTGATACTATAGAGGGAGGGTGCTATGAACATTGCACTGATTCTGGCAGGGGGAAGCGGCTCGCGGACAGAGCAGTCCATTCCAAAGCAGTTTATCAGCATATACGAAAAACCAATCATTATTTATACGCTGGAAGCATTTCAGTCTCACCCCCAAGTGGACTACATGATCGTATCCTGTATTGACGGCTGGCACGATGTACTCAAGGGCTACGCCTCGGCAGCAGGCATCACAAAGCTGCGCTGGATTGTTGGCGGGGGTGAGAACGGACAGGCCTCTGCGCGCAACGCACTGCTCACACTGGAAGATACCTGCAAGGAGGAGGATATTGTCATTATCCACGACGCAGTCCGCCCCATGATTTCGCAGGAGATTATCACGGACTGTATCGCAAAAGCAAAACAATATGGCTCAGGACTCTCTGCAATCCGCTGTCAGGAGACCATTATGCGCACAGAGGACGGCGAAGCAGGACATATCGGAATCGACAGAAATGACATCATGCGCGTGCAGACCCCGCAGGCATATCAGTATGGAAGGGTGCTCTGGGCACACAAGGAGGCATTAAAAAGGGGAATCACAAACGCAGTATATACCAATACCTTGATGATGGCGCTTGGCGAGGAGCTTCATTTTTCATGCGGTTCAAACAAGAATATCAAAATTACAACCTTGGAGGACATTGATATATTCAAGGCACTCTATGCCACGAAGAGGGATGCGTGGCTGAAAGGATAACATTTTATTTCAGCCATTTTTCACTGTACAGACAACGTTTAATGCGTGTCGCGTGCAGTGTTTTTTATATAGTCCTATATGATTTAAATGATTCGCTTTTTCCAGGCACGGTTACTCTTATGAGCAGCCGCGATATTTATTGACCAAAAACACAGAATCGCGTATAATATGAATACAGTGATACTTTAAGTTCTATATGGTATAAATCGGAGAAAACGTATGAAAAAAAGTCAGAATAAGCGAAAAATGGACGGGAGTGGTTCACTGCTTCTCTCCATTATTATTGTGTTTGGGATATTAGGAGCAATCGTGTTCTCGGTGGCGCACAAAATCTCAGTAGAGATGTCGGCATCAGCAATCCAGAACCTCAGCGAGAGTCTGGATTTGATCGAGAGTACCATCGAGGCTGTTTTAAATAAAGAAGCGGAATTTCAGAGACTGATGGCACAGGAGATTTCATTGGCGGCAGATCAGGAGCAGTATATCCGCACCTATCAGAAGAGTGAGACAATGGTGAAGGTTTCTTTGATACAGGCTGGGAGGAATGAAGGGATTTCAAATACTGGTGAAGTGTTCTCGGAGAAGGAACTTGATTTCTCCGCAGGGGGAACGGTAAAAGGTATGCCTGTGTCACAATCGTATGTCAACTATATGGGAACATGGGCGTACACGATCAAGTGTCCAGTGATAAGTGACGGAAAAGAGACGGCAACGCTTTATGTGGAATATATCTATGATTCGATAGATCAATCGCTTCCAGATGGATTTTACAACAAGAGGGCGATGCTCTATATCATGGATGCAGAAAGTGAACGGATGGTGCTCAAGCCCAAGGGAATGGGAGAGCGCAGTGCTGGGCATCTGAATCTGGAGGATTTTTTTAGGGCAAATGATATTTTGGAGGAAGAGCTGCGAAAAGAAGTTTCCCAGAGTGTAAAAAACAGGAAAAATATCATGTTCCAGCATGATATCCGCGGGAAAAAATCTTTGATTTATATGTGGGCTGTGAATGATGGCACGATCTATCTGATTGGGTATGTGCCGATTGATGCCATTCAGCAGGAGGGCAGGACGGTAAATCAAAATATTTTGATCGTTGTCGGCGTAATGCTGATCGCGTTTTTTCTGTGTTGTGTGCTGTATTATTTTAATCAAAGAGAGCAGAACAGGCTTCGGCGGGAGCGGGAGAAGGAGCGGGAGATACATAACAAGCAGCTTGCGGAGGCATTGCAGGCTGCACAGATTGCAAGCAACTCTAAGACGACGTTTCTCTCGAATATGTCCCATGATATCCGCACCCCGATGAATGCGGTGATTGGGTTTACGACACTGCTTGCCAAGGATGCAGAAAATCCGGAGAAAGTCAGGGAATACACAAAGAAAATTATGGCTTCTGGCCAGCACCTGCTCAGCCTGATTAACGATATCTTAGATGTCTCCAAGATTGAGAGCGGCAAAGTGGTGCTGACAGTAGAAGAGTTTACCTTAAATGACCTTGTATCCTCCGTCGATGCAATTATCCGGCCGATGGCAAACGCTAGGAACCAAAAATTTCATGTGGAGGTAACTGGCGTCAAGCATGAATACCTGATGGGCGATGAGACAAGAATCAACCAGATTTTGATAAATCTGCTCTCCAATGCGGTCAAGTATACGCAGGAGGGAGGAAATATCTGGCTTCGCATGATTGGAATGAAGCAGCGCTCTCCTCAGTTTGAACATATTCGTATCGAAGTGCAAGATGACGGGTACGGAATGACACCTGAATATTTAAAGGTTATTTTTGATGCGTTTACCAGAGCTGAGAACAGCACGACAAACAAGGTGCAGGGAACAGGTCTTGGAATGGCGATTACCAAAAATATAGTAGAGCTGATGGGTGGAACGATTGATGTGTCAAGTGAAGTGAATAAGGGCACGTTGTTTCGCGTGGAGTTAGAGCTTAGAATACCGGAAGGACAATCATACAAACAGTTCTGGGAGAAAAATGGAATATTTCAGATTTTGACGGTGGACAATGATGAGGCAGTCTGTGAAAATATCCATATGCTCATGGTAGATACAGGCGTGGTGGTGGACACTGTTTCCAGTGCACAGACGGCGCTTGGGTACTTACAGGAGAAAATGCCGGTTGAAAATACCTATCAGATGCTTTTAGTTGACTGGAATACAGTCAATGTGGAGGGAATACAGAAGTTAAAGGAAATACGGGCGCTTGTGCCAGAGATTATTCCGATTTTGCTGCTCGCGGACTGCGACGCGGAGGGAATGGAGGAGGCACTTTTGATGAAGAATGTCAAAGTGCTCACAAAACCGTTTTTTGTATGTGCTTTTCAGGAGAAGATATTAGAGATCAGGGCAGAACAGAACCATGATAAAACAGAGGACATTTGCGCGGTCAATAGTTTGGATGGACTGCATTTTCTCGCAGCAGAGGACAATGAAATCAATGCGGAAATTCTAAGAGAAATCCTGTCGATGGAGGGTGCAGACTGTGAACTTGTGGAAAATGGACAGTTGGCAGTAGCGTGCTTTGCCAATGCAGCGGAGAAGGAATTTGATGCGATTTTAATGGATGTACAGATGCCAGTGATGAACGGCTATGACGCGACAAGGGCTATCAGGGCATTAGATCGAAGCGATGCGAGAGAGATTCCCATTATTGCGATGACGGCGAATGCTTTTGCGGAGGATGAGAAGGAGGCATTGGATGCGGGGATGAATGTACATCTTGCAAAACCGATTGACATAGAACTCCTAAAGAAAGTCATAAACCAGTATGTGCCCAGAAAGGAAATAACGAAACTATGAGAAAGATAGCAATACTCTGTCTTGCAGGAGCTGCGGCAGTATCATTGGCAGCCTGTGGTGGAAGGAACGCGTCGAAGGACAATGTGATGACCTTCGAGAAGCAGAAGGACCACGTTGTGACACTGTTTAGCCCGATGGAGAAAACCATGCCAGATGTAGATAATGTGGCAAGAAGCGCATCGGAGAAAACAGTTATCTTGGCAGAAGAGCGGCTCGGTGTGACAGTGGACTATATCACGTACACGGCGGAGGATTACCAAGATAAAACGTATGATGATATAACACTTGACAGGGCGCGCAATAATATGGATGATCTGTATCTGCTCAATCCAGATGTCATTCAAATACTGGCTCAGGAGAATAAGCTGATGGACTTATCTGGCCTTGACAGCGCAAAGAACCTTCGTGATGTCGTAAAGGCGGCGAATGTGGTAGATGGAAAACTGGTGGCGATTCCGCAGGAGGTCGTCGCATATGGCCTGTTTATCAATAAGGATTTGTTTGATCAGTACCATCTCGAGCTGCCAGACACGCCCGAGGAGTTTTTGGCGTGCTGCCGGGTATTTAAAGAGAATGGAATTGAGACACCCGTAGGTGCAAACCGCTGGTGGTTAGAGACGTTTGTTCTTGCACAGGCATATGCTGACCTGTACAATGGCGGGAATACGGCGGCAGAAATTGCGGCGCTCAACAGCGGAGAGGCAAAGTACAGCGATTATATGCGTACTGGCTTTGAATTTTTGCAGGAAATGATTGACTGTGGCTATATTGACGCCCAAAAGGCGTATATGAGTGAGGCGATTGAAGGAGAGGGCGCCGATTTTCTGGCGGGAAAGACGCCGATCGTCATGGCGTACTGGGGGGCAGCAAACACAGAGACCGCATATGGCAATCCAGATTTTAACATGCTGGTCATCGGATTTCCAAGCAGCCGCGGACAGATGCCCGTTATGCCAATGACCGGCATTGCTGTCGGAATCCAAGCAGAGCACGCAGAGGATGCGATGAAAACGCTCGACATTATGACTTCTGATGAGGCGCTTCAGATTTATACGGAGACGAACAAGGTGATCTCACCCTCCAAGAATGTATCGGTGGACTGTATTCCGGCATTGAAGCCGCTGAATGACCGGATTAATGAAAATATTTATGTGCTTGGCTCTAACGCAAGTATGAAGCTTGAGCAGTGGGGAAACACGTGCATCATTGTTCGGAAGCTCTTAAATGGGGCTACGGTAGATGAGTGTATGGCGGAATTTGACAGACTTCAGGCGGAATCGCTGGAGAAACAGACGGACAAAATCGAGTAGGGAAGCTTTCCCTGCTCGCGCGGCATATTTTTTCGCGTTTGAGTGCATAAAAAAAAGCAGGATACGGGAGTCGAACCCGCCTCCTCGGCTTGGGAAGCCGATGTACTACCGATGTACTAATCCTGCAAAGCAAAATTAGTATACCATGAAAGTGAGGGAGAATGCAAGCCCTAATCTGAAAAAAATTAAAAAATGAACAAAATTTTACAAGTAATCACAAGATTGTTACAAAAAATAAATTAATATGCTTCTATTTATTAGTAAATATGTCAACTGTACTTTTTTTCCATTTCGGTCTATACTATAATAGTATATCAGTATAAAGGATGTGACGGAAATGGCAGAGAAAAATCAGGGGCGGGAAGTCGCTTTTGCAGAAACTTATGATGAGAAAGTCAAGAAAACGATTGAAAAAGCCTTTTTAAATCAGGGTGTTTCGTATCTGATCAAAGTTGATAAAGTGAGGGAGATGAAGAAAGGGCATTTTGAGTGCAGAATGAAATATTCCTTCTATATTAACAGATTTCAGACGGAGGAAGCAAAGGCTGCCATGACGACGCAGAATCTGGACGAGAAAAGTGTTAGTTACCTGATATAGTACATAGGAGAGAAGTATCACCCCAGTGTGGTGCTTTTTTACTGTATTTTTGTAATGTAGTATTTAGTAAATCAAAGGGAGATGGGGACTATGATGGATTTTACAGCAATTATGAAATTTAAGGGGGCGTGGGATACCTTTACCAAAAATCATCCTAAATTTATGCCGTTTATGCAGGCAGTAGGGCAGGAAGCGATTGCGGACGGCACGATTATTGAGGTCAAGGTGGTGAGTCCTGAAGGCAAAGAGTACAACACAAATATGAAAATTACCCAGAGTGACCTTGACCTGTTTGCACAGTTAAAAGGGATGATGTAAAAGAAATTTCTTGAATGCCATAATTTCTTATGATATAATAAACCGATTATGACAAAGAAAGCACAGGTGATAAGATGAAGGCGTTTTTAATTTTGGAGGACGGCACCGTATTTGAGGGTATTCAGATCGGTGCCGACAGGGAAGTAGTCAGCGAAATCGTTTTTAATACCTCTATGGCAGGATATCTTGAAGTGCTCACTGACCCGTCCTACGCAGGGCAGGCAGTGTGCATGACATATCCATTGATCGGAAACTATGGCGTCTGCAAAGATGACATGGAGTCTAAGAAACCTTGGCCCGACGGATTCATCGTTCGGGAATTATCTAGGAATTTCAGCAATTTCAGAGCAGATTTTTCCATTCAGCAGTTTTTAGAAGAGAATAACGTGCCGGGTATTGCGGGCATTGACACCAGAGCACTCACGAAGCTATTGCGGGAAAAAGGCACGATGAACGGTATGATCACAACAGATGCGCACTACAAACTTGATGAGGTGCTTCCAAGATTAAAAGCCTACACAACAGGCAAAGTTGTTGAGAAAGTTACCTGTAAAGAAAAGTATACGTTAAAAGGTTCGCGGGAATTGTCAGAGAACGGCGCGCTTTCCGGAAGTGCAAAATTTGTGCCGTCAGCGTATGCGGCGGGAGAACGGGAGAAGAAACCGTCGCTTGTCAAAACTTTAAATGGTATAGGCAGACGGGTGGCGCTTCTTGACCTGGGCACGAAGGATAATATTGCCTATTCCCTCAAGATACGGGGGTGCGATGTGACGGTGTATCCAGCAACAACACCTGCCGAAGAGATTATTGTGTCAAATCCTGACGGCATCATGCTCTCGAACGGCCCCGGAGACCCGAAAGAGTGCACTGCGATCATCGCGGAGATCAAGAAGCTGTACGATACAGAGATTCCTATTTTTGCGATTTGCCTCGGACATCAGCTCATGGCGCTTGCAACAGGGGCAGATACTTATAAAATGAAGTACGGGCACAGAGGGGGCAACCACCCAGTCAAGGATCTGGCGACAGGCAGAGTGTACATTTCTTCACAGAATCATGGTTATGTGGTGGATATGGACAGGCTGGATCCTAGCGTGGCTACACCGGCGTTTGTCAATGTCAATGATGGGACAAATGAGGGGCTGAATTACACCGGAAAAAATATTTTCACCGTCCAGTTCCACCCGGAAGCGTGCTGCGGGCCGCAGGACTCCGGCTATCTGTTTGACCGTTTTATTGAGATGATGAATGCAAAGAGGGAGGTGTCAAGATAATGCCTAAGAATCCAAATGTAAAAAAAGTAATGGTGATCGGTTCAGGCCCCATTGTCATCGGACAGGCTGCGGAGTTTGACTATGCCGGCACGCAGGCGTGCCGTTCGCTCAAAGAGGAAGGCATCGAGGTGGTGCTTGTAAACTCGAATCCGGCAACCATTATGACAGACCGTGACATCGCCGACAAGGTTTACATTGAGCCTTTGACGACAAGCGTATTAGAGCAGATTATCGAGAAGGAGAAGCCGGATTCGATTCTGCCCACACTGGGCGGTCAGGCTGGGTTAAATCTTGGCATGGAGCTTGAGGAGAGCGGATTTTTGGCTGCTCACCATGTCAAGCTGCTCGGCACGACAGCCGCCACAATCCGAAAGGCGGAGGACAGGCAGGAGTTCAAGGACACCATGGAAAAGATTGGCGAACCCTGCGCGGCGTCCCTTGTCGTGGAGAATGTCGAGGATGGTGTGGCGTTCACCAATACAATTGGCTATCCAGTAGTGCTTCGCCCTGCGTATACACTCGGCGGCAGCGGCGGCGGTATCGCGCACAATCAGCTTGAATTGGAAGAAATCCTTGAGAACGGTCTGAGGCTTTCCCGCGTGGGGCAAGTGCTGGTCGAGCGCTGCATTGCCGGCTGGAAGGAGATCGAGTACGAAGTGATGCGCGACAGCGCGGGAAACTGCATTACGGTCTGTAATATGGAAAATATTGATCCCGTCGGCGTCCACACCGGTGACAGTATCGTTGTGGCGCCCTCGCAGACCCTGAGTGACAAAGAATATCAGATGCTGCGCACCTCTGCGCTCAATATTATTTCTGAGTTAAATATCACAGGCGGATGCAATGTGCAGTTTGCGCTTCACCCGACAAGTTTTGAGTACTGTGTGATCGAGGTCAATCCCCGTGTGAGCCGTTCCTCTGCGCTTGCCTCCAAAGCGACAGGATATCCGATCGCCAAGGTTGCGGCAAAGATTGCACTCGGCTACACGCTCGATGAGATCAAAAATGCCATCACAGGCAAGACATATGCAAGTTTTGAGCCGGCACTTGACTACTGTGTTGTCAAGATGCCAAGACTTCCGTTTGACAAGTTTATCACCGCAAAAAGAACGCTCACGACACAGATGAAAGCGACGGGAGAGGTCATGAGCATCTGCACCAACTTTGAGGGGGCGCTCATGAAGGCAATCCGCTCGCTCGAACAGCATGTGGACTGCCTTAGAAGTTATGATTTTTCAGCGCTTGACAGGGAGGCGCTGCTGAGGCGTATGCAGAAAGTCGATGACCAGCGCATCTATGTCATTGCAGAGGCGCTCAGAAAAGGCATAGATTACGATACAATCTATGAGATTACGCGGATTGACAGGTGGTTTATTGACAAGATTGCCATTTTGGTGGAGATGGAACATGCGCTGGAGACGCAGCCCCTTTCACTAGAATTGTTAAAAGAAGCGAAGCGGCTGGAGTTTCCTGACAGCGTGATTGCGCGGCTTGCCGGCATGGAGGAGTCGGCCGTGAAACAGATGCGCTATGCGAACCATATTACGGCTTCGTATAAGATGGTCGATACCTGCGCAGCAGAGTTTGAGGCAAGTACGCCGTATTATTATTCTTGTTATGACGGGATTAACGAGGCAGTGGAGACGAAGCCGCCGAAAAAAGTGCTTGTGCTTGGCTCAGGACCGATTCGCATCGGGCAGGGGATTGAGTTTGACTACTGTTCTGTCCACGCGACATGGGCATTTTCAAAAGCGGGATATGAGACAATTATTGTCAATAACAATCCTGAGACAGTCAGCACGGATTTTGATATTGCCGACAAGCTCTATTTTGAGCCGCTGACGCCGGAGGATGTGGAGAACATTGTCAACATCGAGAAGCCGGACGGCGCAGTGGTGCAGTTTGGCGGTCAGACGGCAATCAAGCTCACAGAGAGTCTGATGAAGATGGGCGTGCCAATTCTGGGAACGAAGGCGGAGGACGTGGACGCCGCAGAGGACAGAGAACTTTTTGACAAGATTCTGGAGGAGACTCAGATTCCGCGCGCGGCTGGCGGCACGGTCTACACGGCAGAGGAGGCAAAAGAGGTTGCAAACCGTCTGGGTTATCCAGTGCTTGTCAGACCGTCGTATGTGCTTGGCGGACAGGGAATGCAGATTGCGATTTCTGATGAGGAGATCGAGGAGTTTATGGAAATCATCAACCGCATCGCGCAGGACCATCCGATTCTCGTAGACAAGTACTTGCAGGGCAAAGAACTTGAGGTTGATGCGGTGTGCGACGGCACAGACATCTTGATTCCGGGGATTATGGAACATATAGAAAGAACAGGAGTTCATTCCGGCGACTCGATTTCAGTCTATCCAGCACACACGATTACGGCTAAGGTAAAAGAGACAATCGCGGAATACACAAGGCGGCTGGCAAAAGCGCTGCATGTGAAGGGCTTGATTAATATTCAGTTTATTGCAGTCGGTGAGGAAGTGTTTGTGATCGAGGTCAATCCCCGCTCCTCGAGAACAGTTCCGTATATCAGCAAAGTGACAGGCATCCCGATTGTGGACCTTGCGACGGAGGTGATTATCGGCAAGACTATCCGCGAACTGGGTTATGAGCCCGGCTTACAGAGAGAAGCGGAGTATGTGGCAGTGAAGATGCCGGTATTTTCCTTTGAGAAAATAAGAGGGGCGGAAATCAGCCTTGGGCCGGAAATGAAATCCACAGGTGAGTGTCTCGGCATTGCGAAAACTTTTAACGAGGCATTGTATAAGGCATTTTTGGGCGCGGGAATCGACTTGCCCAAACATAAGCGTATGATTATTACGGTGAAGGATGCGGACAAGGGAGAGGCAATCGAGATTGGAAGACGTTTTTCCAAGCTTGGATACACGATCTATGCGACGCGCAGCACGGCAAAAGCGCTGAATGACGCAGGAGTTAAGGCAAACAAAGTCAATAAGCTTCAACAAGAGTCACCAACTGTCATGGATTTGATTTTGGGACATAAGATTGACCTTGTGATTGACACGCCGACACAGGGGCGCGATAAGTCAAGAGACGGTTTTTTGATACGGCGAACCTCGATCGAGACAGGCGTGAACTGCATCACGGCACTCGATACCGCAAAGGCGCTCGCGACGAGCCTTGAAAATAAAAACGACAATCCGTTGACGCTGGTCAATATTGCCGAGCTGTGAGTGTTATTATGAAAAGAGTTGTGAAAAGCGATATGACAACACAAAAACAACAGAAAGCAAATGCAAGAAATTACCAGCGCGAGCTGGATAAACTGTTAGATCAGCTCACAGAAGCGCCGCGCCTTTTGCTGCATAGCTGCTGTGCGCCGTGCAGCAGTTCTGTGCTTGAATATCTGAGGCAGTATTTTCGGATTACAGTCTTTTATTATAATCCGAATATCTCGATGGAAGCAGAGTACCAAAAGCGGGTTGAGGAACAGAAGCGCCTGATCGACGCGTATAATCAACTGCCGGACAGCGGTTATCCGATTTCTGTCATAGAAGGAACATATGAGCCGGAAGTTTTTTATGCGGCTGCAAAAGGGCTGGAACAGTGCCCGGAGGGCGGTGAGCGCTGTTTTGCCTGTTATGAGCTTCGGCTTAAAAAGACGGCAGAACTTGCAAAAAAACAAGCGTATGATTATTTTGCGACGACCCTCACCATCAGTCCGTTAAAGAATGCTGCAAAGTTAAATGAAATTGGAGAGCGTCTGGCAGCAGCATACCAGATTTCATGGCTTCCATCGGATTTCAAGAAGAAAAATGGGTATAAGCGGTCGATTGAGCTGTCGGCGGAGTATGCGCTTTACCGGCAGAATTATTGTGGGTGTGTGTATTCGAAAGGAAGGGAACAATGAAAAAAATATTAGATTTGATATCCGATGAAATGATGCAGGCATTTGAACAGGCAGGCTATGACCGCGCACTTGGCAGGGTGACGCTCTCAAACCGCCCTGACCTGTGCGAATATCAGTGCAATGGTGCGATGGCTGGCGCAAAACAGTACAAAAAGGCGCCGATTATGATAGCAAATGATGTGGCGGCAAAGCTTGCTGACAGTGCAGTTTTTGCAAAAGCGGAAGCAGTGGCGCCCGGTTTTCTGAATCTGACATTAAAAAGAGAGTTTGTTGGAGACTATATCAAAAAGATGCGTGCTGACAGAAAGTATGGCTTGGAGGAGGCCAAAAATCCAGCAAAGATTGTGCTCGACTATGGCGGACCCAATGTCGCAAAACCGCTGCATGTAGGACATTTGCGTTCTGCGATTATCGGCGAGAGCGTAAAGCGCATCGCGCGCTATATGGGGCATACTGTCATCGGCGATACGCATCTGGGCGACTGGGGTCAGCCGATGGGACTGATTATGAACGAGCTGAAAATCAGGAAACCGGAACTTGTGTATTTCGATGAGAACTATCATGGGGAGTATCCGGCTGAGCCGCCGTTTACGATTTCAGAGCTGGAGGAAATCTATCCCTTTGCGAGCAAGCGTTCCAAGGAGGACGAAGCGTACAAGGCGGATGCGATGGCGTGCACATTCAAGCTGCAAAGCGGTGTGGCGGGCTACCGCGCACTGTGGAAGCATATTATCGCCGTTTCAGTGACGGATTTGAAGAAAATTTATGAGAAGTTAAATGTAGATTTTGATCTGTGGAACGGAGAGTCCGCTGTGCATGATATGATACCGGGAATGGTGGAGGCCATGAAAGAAGGCGGTTATGCATATCTGAGCGAGGGGGCGCTTGTGGTTGATGTGAAGGAGGAGACCGACACAAAGGAGATTCCGCCCTGTATGATACTTAAATCTGACGGAGCGGCGCTTTACAATACCACAGATCTTGCGACAATTATGATGCGTATGGAGACAGAACAGCCAGACAGGATTGTCTATGTGGTGGACAAGCGGCAGGAGTTGTATTTTGAGCAGGTTTTCCGCTGCGCGCGCAAGACAAAGCTGGTGCAGGAGGATACAGAACTAAAATTTCTTGGCTTTGGTACGATGAATGGCAAGGACGGAAAGCCCTTTAAGACGCGCGAGGGCGGCGTCATGCGTCTGGAAAATCTGATTCAGCAAATCAATGATGAAATGCTTCGCAAAATCAAAGAAAGCCGTGAGACCTCAGACGAGGAGGCCGCAGCGACAGCGCAGGTGGTAGGGCTTGCCGCGCTAAAATATGGCGATTTGTCCAATCAGGCGAGCAAGGACTACATTTTTGATATCGACCGCTTTACGTCGTCGGAGGGCGATACAGGTCCGTATATTCTCTATACGATTGTGCGCATTAAGTCTATTCTTGCAAAGTTTACAGAAAATGGCGGGAATGTGCAGGCAGTGTTGTCTGAGATCAAAGCGCCTGTCAACGACAGTGAGAAACAGTTGATGATGGAGCTTGCAAAATATAATGCAAGCGTTGAGGCGGCATGTGACGAGTATGCGCCGCACAAAATCTGTGCATATATCTATGACCTTGCAAACGCGTTTAATCATTTTTATCATGAGACAAAGATTCTTGCAGAGGACGATGCGGACAGAAAGGCAGGATGGATTGCACTTCTTGCACTCACGAGAGATGTGCTTGAGACAGCCATAGACCTGCTTGGGTTCTCGGCGCCAGAGAGGATGTAAGTTAAACCCGACTGTTTTGACAGTCGGGTTTTTGGCATATTAGTATGCAGGACGTGAAGTGTCTCTGATGCCAATGCCATCTGCATAAAAGACATAATCTCCCCATTCGGTAAGGCTGCTTCCCTGCCAGTCCTTTGCGATATCCAAAGAAAGATCAATGCCGCTGTTGCCGTTCCATGACCATGCAATATAACCGACACCTTTCTCCGTGCACTGCTGCATAATCGTCGTCTCGTCAACATCTGCACCGTTTTGCCAGTTGCCAAATTCACCGATACAGAAGCAGACGCCCGTTGCAAGCATGGAATCAATCGAATTTTTTACAGTGGCAGCATCTTTTCCGGCAACCGAGTACATATGAATTGAGATCATTGTATTTCCGGTACTGTCTGCGGACACAACCTGCTGGCTGTTGTTGATGCAGGTTGAAGTTTCCTGACCATAACCAGAGGTATCAATCATAATGACATTTTCAATACCAGCGTCTCTAAGCGTGCGCAGGGCTGACTGGTAAGCACTTGTCCATGAGTGGGCATTGTTCCATGTCCCAAGCCACTCGTTTGCAATGTTTAAAATGACATATTTTTTGTGTGCATTGATTAAATCCTTGATTTCCAGCCAGTAGTTTACGGCATTGTTCAGACGGATTACATCGTCAAAGCCTGTATGGTCGTGCACTTCCAAGATACAGATTAAATTTCTTGCCTCACACCATGAAATGATATTTTCTACCTCTGCGCGCTGTGTTTTCGTCCACTGCGTTCCGTCAGCCAGCACAACGCGGACACAGTTTGCACCGCGGTCTGCAATGGCATTGATGGAGGTCTGTGTCTCGTTGGGATACCATGCGTGGGCTACGTTGATTCCACGCATTAGAAATTCTTTTCCATCTGCATCATAAAGCCTGCCATTACGCACATACATGCCGCTGCTGGCAGAGGTTCCCTCCGGCTCTACAACGATATAATCAAGTGCGGTATATCCCCAGTCAGCCGATACGCCGTATTTATGTTCTCCGGCTGTGAGATACACTGTCTGCGTGAAAGCCTCCCACTTATTTCCGCTTGTGCGTAGCGTACCTGCGCTGTTCTCGTCAAGATACAAAAAGTTTTCCTTATATGAATCAGCATTGGTCACAATGGTAATCCGGTAGTTGCCGGAAGTGGCTACAGAGAAGGACACTTCCCCCCAGCCAGATTCCAGATACAAGTAGCCGCTGCCTGAATAACCGGGAAATGTGGAATTTTCAATTCGGTTCTGGCCGTTTTGTTCATAGCAGTTTGCATACTCAAACTCGTAACGGTTGCCGGACTTTGAATTTGTTTCTGGGCTGGCAGTTGTCTCAAAGGCTGCTGGCGGCTGGTATAAAGCCGCTGCGGCCTGAGCTTTCTGCTCTGGAAAAGCAAAAATTGAAGCAAAGGTCATCGAGACAAACGCAGCAGTACTTGCTGCAAAGGATAAAATTTTCTTGTAATTTTTTCTCATGCAAAACCTCCATTTGGGTAAAAATTTATTCATGTAATAAGTATGGGTTAGACAGTGCTGGCGCCAAAGCATCTGGTAATCTGCCAAAATATTACATGTAAAACTAAAATACATGAAAAATCAGCAAGAATCAATCGTGAATTTATCAACTTAATGAAGTTAATAGTTGTATGATTTTACTATAGCTTTAGGTGGGTTTGTCGGAGATAACTAATAATTTACTTAAACAAAACTTAAAATTAGCTAAAATAAATAGGAAATCATGAACACTGCTGACAGACATATCATTTTTTGAAATATATTTCAAACATTATCAAAGAAAGTGTGGGCAAAATATAGCGAAGATATCTATATAAAGAATAAAATGCACTATATCAGTGCGCATAACGCATTAAATATTTGAATATAGTGCGCACTAAATGGGCATAAAAAAGAAAGACGGGCGGAGGATTATGTGGAAAAGTAATAAAATAATTATAAAAGGACTGAATATTATAAGAAATATGTACAAGATACAATCTTTATGATAAAATAAATACAATGATTTAAAATGAATTATGAGAGGATGTGTACATTATGTACGGAAATCAGAGGGGGCTAATTTTTACAAATGAGAAATGTATTGGTTGTAATAAGTGCATTTCTGTTTGTCCGGTAATCACTGCAAACAAAGCTGTCAAAACAGGGAAGGGAACACAGATTATTGAAGTGGACGGTGATAGATGCATTGCGTGCGGAGCTTGTTTTGATGCATGTGAACACAATGCAAGAGAATATGTGGATGACACAGAGGAGTTTTTTGCAGCGCTTTCAAAAGGAGAGAAACTGTCAGTACTGTGGGCGCCGGCATTTGCGGCGAACTATCCCAATGAATACCAAAAAATTCTTGGCGGTTTGAAGAAATTAGGCGTAAACCGAATTATCAGCGTAAGTTTTGGCGCGGATATCACGACATGGGGATACGTCAAATACATTACGGAGCACAATTTCCAAGGGGGAATCTCCCAGCCATGCCCGGCAGTAGTCAACTACATTGAACATTACATACCTGAGCTGATTCCCAAACTTGTACCAGTCCAGAGCCCGCTGATGTGTGCGGCAATCTATGCGAAGAAATATTTGAAAATCACAGACAAGCTTGCATTTATCAGTCCCTGCATCGCGAAAAAAGATGAGATCAGCGATCCGAAAAATAAAGGTTATGTGAGTTATAATGTAACGTTTGACCATTTGGCAAACTATGCCAGAAGTCATAATATCAAAGCAGACCCGGCACCAGATGAGATTGAGTACGGTTTGGGCTCGATCTATCCTATGCCCGGCGGTCTCAAAGAGAATGTATACTGGTTCTGCGGGGAGGAGGTGTTTATCCGCCAGATTGAGGGCGAAAAACATGCGTATCATTTTCTGGAGGATTACAAGGAGAGAGTACTTGGCGGCAAGAGACTGCCGTTTATGGTGGATGCACTTAACTGTGCACAAGGATGCATTTATGGCACAGGCATTGAGCATTCTAAGGCAAAGAGCGATGATATTCTCTATGAGCTTCAGGCTATCAGGGCAGCGAGTAAATCCAGCAGAAGAAGCAGCGCATGGGCGCGCAAGGCGACGCCGGCACAGCGGCTGCACAATCTCAACAGACAGTTTGCGCATCTTGACCTCCGTGATTTTATGCGCGAATATACAGATAAATCAAAGGGCAATGAAATCCAGAAGCCTACGTTGGCAGAGCTCAATGATATATTTGCTGATATGAATAAGAAAAGTACAGTACAGCAGCACATCAATTGCAGTGCGTGCGGATACAACACCTGTACAGATATGGCAGCAGCAATCTACAATGGCTGCAATGACAAGAATAGCTGTGTTCATTATATCAAGAATCTGGCGGAGGCGGAGAAGGAGCGCGTGCAGGAAATCTCCTGTGAAGTAGAAAAGAAAAATGAGGAGATGGCGCACAAAAATGAGACGATCAGCACGATGGTGGCAGAGGCAAACGGCGAGTTTAACACCTTGAATGCCTCCATTGATGAGATGATTGACGGCAATAACAACAATGCGGAAGAAAGCACAAACATCAGTATGGCAATGGTGGATGTGGTCGATTTCTGCGATGATATGAAAAAGTCGTTTGGGGAGATCACAGAGCTCTTAGAGCAGCTTGGCGGCAACAATGAAAATATCACAAAGGTGGCGGCAAAGACCAATCTGCTGTCACTGAACGCCTCCATCGAGGCGGCGCGCGCAGGGGAGGTTGGCAAAGGCTTTGCGGTCGTGGCGCAGGAGATTAAGACGCTCAGCGATGTCAGCAGGGGCGCTGCCGATGACAGCAGCAAGAATAAAAACCAGATCGTGCAGGCGATGACGCGGCTGATGGAAAGCTCTGAAAATCTGATGAAGGTTGTGGATAATGTCAATGAGCGGATCAGCAACCTCGCGGCGAGCACAGAGGAGATTGCAGCGTCAGCGACGATGATTGGACAGGTTGCAGCCGAGCTGCATGACAAGTTTGACAGAATCAATTCCTTGTAAGGGTCCAGAAGATTTGATGGTTGAAGTTTCGCCAAAGAAAGCGTATAATCAAAGTGCTGTATTTAAATAAAACAAGGAAAGAGGACAAAACATGAGCAATACAATACCCTACAAGATTTATCTGGAAGAAAATGAGATGCCTAGACAGTGGTACAACGTGCGGGCAGACATGAAAAATAAGCCTGCGCCGATACTCAATCCGGCAACCATGAAGCCGGTTACCGTGGAGGAACTCTCGCCAATCTTCTGCGAGGAGCTTGCAAGACAGGAACTGGACGATACGACCGCATATTTCGACATACCGCAGGAGATACGTGATTTTTATAAAATGTATCGTCCGTCACCGCTTACAAGGGCATATTGTCTGGAAAAGAAACTGGACACACCTGCACATATTTATTATAAATTTGAGGGAAACAACACGTCGGGAAGCCATAAGCTCAACTCTGCCATTGCGCAGGCATACTATGCAAAACAGCAGGGACTCAAAGGGGTGACGACAGAGACCGGGGCAGGGCAGTGGGGAACTGCGCTGTCTATGGCATGTTCTTATTTTGATTTGGACTGTCAGGTGTACATGGTCAAAGTATCCTATGAGCAGAAGCCGTTCCGGCGCGAGGTGATGCGTACTTACGGCGCGAAGGTGACGCCGTCTCCGTCCATGCTCACCGATGTTGGCAGAAAGATCAACGAAGCGTTTCCGGGCACGACAGGCAGTCTTGGCTGCGCGATCTCAGAGGCTGTAGAGGCAGCCACAGCGCAGGAGGGCTACCGCTATGTGCTGGGGTCTGTGCTGTCTCAGGTGCTGCTGCACCAGACAATCATTGGATTGGAGACAAAATCAGCGCTGGATAAATATGGCATCAAGGCGGACATGATCATTGGCTGTGCAGGAGGCGGTTCAAACCTTGGCGGCCTGATCTCTCCTTTTGCGGGCGAGATGCTAAGAGGTGAGGCAGATTATGAGATCATAGCAGTAGAGCCGGCTTCCTGCCCGAGTCTGACGAGGGGTGTCTATGCTTACGATTACTGCGATACAGGCAAAATCTGTCCGCTGGCAAAGATGTATACGCTTGGAAGCGGTTTTATCCCGTCGGCAAATCATGCAGGAGGACTGCGCTATCATGGCATGAGCTCGATCGTGTCACAGCTCTATGATGATGGCATCATAACCGCGCGCAGCGTGGAGCAGACAGAGGTATTTCAGGCAGCACAGACCTTTGCGAGAGTGGAGGGAATCCTTCCGGCGCCGGAGAGCAGCCATGCGATCAAAGTGGCGATTGACGAGGCGCTCAAGTGCAAGGAGACTGGCGAGGAGAAGAATATTGTCTTTGGCCTGACAGGGACAGGATACTTTGACATGGTTGCCTATCAGCGGTTTAACGATGGGGAGATGCAGGATTATATTCCGACAGACGAAGAGCTTGCAAAGAGTCTGGCGGCGCTGCCTAAAGTGAACTAAATTTTGAGAAAAAAATAAGAGGACTGGCTTTTGCCGGTCCTTTTTGACAATAAAAAATAGCGAAGGGGGGATTCGAACCCTCGACACCGCGGGTATGAACCGCGTGCTCTAGCCAACTGAGCTACTTCGCCATTACAATATAATATAAAACGAAAAATGGGGCCTACAGGGCTCGAACCTGTGACCCTCTGCTTGTAAGGCAGATGCTCTCCCAGCTGAGCTAAGACCCCACGTAACTGACTTTTACAATATACTATTTTTCGAAAAAAAAGTCAATACTTTTTCTGAAAATTATTTTAAAAATATTTAAAATGAAATAAAAAGTTTCAAAAAAGTCTTTTTTAATTTGGCATTCTATGGTAAAATTGCGGTAACTCTTGAATTTGGATGGAAAGGGAATATTTACAATGAAAATGATTGTACACGACATGCAGGAGGAATCATGGCACGGGCTTGGCGTGAAGCTTCAGGAAAAGGATATTGTCATAAGTGATGCGGCGGCGTGTACAGGCAGTGAGATTGAGAGCGCAATGGGAAGCTGCTGTCAGTTAATTTTGATCAGCCGCTGTGTGTATGGCGGTTTCAGCCCGTTTATTCAGGGCGTGCTGGAGAAATGCAGAAGGCATTTTGGACCGCTTCTGGAGATGCGGCACGGTCAGACACATTATGAGGTCAAGGGCGGGAATAAGAACACATTTGGCATGGTCTGCTGCTTCTACGGAGAGCATATCACCCCGCAGGAGGAGCAGTCGGCAAGGCTTCAGTCTGTGTCAGACGGAATATCATTGCAGGCGAGGGGCGTCAAGATTATCTTTTATGATACAATTGAGAAGCTCAGCCAGTTGAAGGGTATCATTTTATAAGATCTTGCGCAGCGCGGAAAGGAGGAGGGGGGAAGCGGAATGATACTGTTTTTGGACGGAGGCTATACACTGGCTGCTGGCAATGAAACATGCGCGGAAATCATTCAGAAATGCCTGCAGCATGAAGAGCTGGTCTTGGTGAAGCTCGAGGAGAATATGGATTGGAACAGTGTGTACAGATATCTTGAAGATGCACATGCCATTGTGCTTGCGGCAGATGTGTATCTGGACAGTGTGCCTTCCCTGGTGCTGCGGTTTCTTGAAAAAGTCGAACAGGCGGTGATTGGCGGGGAAAGCATTGGCGGCAGATTTTATGCAATTCTCTATACAGAGCTGTACGAGGGTGAGCAGACCAGCGTGGCGATGGATGTGCTCAAAAATTTCTGCGTACATGCCAATATCGCATGGGGAAGAGGTCTGGGAATCGGTGGAAACAAGATGGAGACGCACACGCACAAGGATGTTTTTTGGGGCAGGCGTCACAAAAACACGTCAGATTACAGGACGGTGTCCTTGCAGGAGCACGCGCTTTTTATCAGGGAAAAAATACAGGGAACAGATGTGTATATTAAGCCAGAAGAAGTGTCAAGAAAGGGGTATATTCGCAAAATGAATCAAAAAATGAAAAAAAGTAATCGCGTAAAAATCGCTCTTAACTGATTCATTTTGCAAAAAAACTGATAAAAATATCAGCTCTTTCAACAAGAAAAAACAGCTATTTTTAAGGTATTTGAGCGGAATATGTTATATTTTGGCGGATGCTGTATGTAAAGCGCAAAAAGTGCGATAAGTAACTGTTGCAAGATAAATTGACATTCTTATATAATGGACATTGCCAAATCCTGCTAGAATTTGTAAGTAAACGTAATTTGGGAGTAGCGTTTATAAATTCTTTGAGCCAAGATTATGAATGGGAGACGTGATTTAGGTGGCATTTGGCAGTCAAAAATTTAGGGATGGAGGAGAAGCTAATGGAGCAGTTAAACGTAATGACACAGCAGGATAACGAGAAGGTCTTTAGGATTCTCAGCGATTTACTTACAAAAGACAAGGAATTTCAGATTATGATCACCGTTCCAGCAGGCACGAAACTCACGAACAGTGAGAACAGCCTGATGGGCAAAAAGACAGACGGCAGGCCAGAGTCAAATTCCCTGGAGAATACACATGATTTAGAGAAAGATGTGACAGATATGATACACGAGATCGGCGTGCCAGCCCATATCAAAGGGTATCAGTATCTGCGGGAGGCGATCATGATGTCGGTGGAGGATATAGAGATGTTAAACTCTATCACAAAAATTCTTTATCCGTCGATCGCAAAGAAATACCAGACAACACCGAGCCGTGTTGAGCGTGCCATAAGACACGCAATCGAAGTAGCATGGAGTAGAGGAAAAATGGAGACGCTTGATTCCCTTTTCGGGTATACGATCAATCTTGGAAAAGGCAAGCCGACAAATTCTGAGTTCATAGCTTTGATAGCAGATAAAATAAGACTTCACTACAGAGCATAATACAAAGTATAATCCGACAAATTCCTTTACATTCCCGCTTCGGTTGGTGTATAATATTTACAGTGTAACTTAATTCGCAACACTAAGATGAGTGTGGAAAGGGATTTGATAGTATGAAAAACATTTTGTTTGTGGCTTCAGAGGGTGTACCATTTATAAAGACGGGGGGACTTGCAGATGTGGTAGGTTCACTTCCCAAATATTATGATAAAAAATACTTTGATGCAAGAGTAGTCTTGCCGAAATACATGTGTATGTCTGAAAATATGAAATCGCTGATCCAGTACAGGACACATTTTTATATGGATTTTATGGGGCAGAGTGAGTATGTGGGGGTACTGGAAGCACAGTATGACGGCATCACATATTATTTTATTGATAATGAGAAAATGTTTGGAGGGTTTAAGCCGTACAGTGATGATCATATAGGGGAGATCACCAAGTTTGTATTTTTTTCGAAGGCAGCATTGTCAATCCTGCCGGTAGTTGGCTTTAGACCGGACATTGTGCACTGCCACGACTGGCAGGCAGCGATTATTCCTGTATATTTAAAAGAGAGATTTGCCAAGGGTGAGTTCTATCAAGGCATGAAAACAATCATGACGATCCATAACCTTAAATTTCAGGGGATTTATGATATCAGGACAGTGCAGCATATCACAGGTCTTGACGGCTCATATTTTGCACCTGATAAACTGGGATACTTTAAAGACGGAAACCTTTTAAAAGGCGGGCTTACTTATGCAGATGCGATCACGACAGTAAGTGCGACCTATGCGGAGGAGATCAAGACGGAATTTTATGGCGAGAAGCTCAATGGACTCCTCACCGCGAGAACGCACGATCTCAGAGGCATTGTAAACGGCATTGACTATGATGAGTACAATCCGGATACCGATCAGTATATTGTACATCATTACAATGCGTCAAACTTCCGAAAAGAGAAGATAAAGAACAAGAGAGACCTGCAAAAGCAGCTTGGTCTGGAAGAGAACGATAAGAAAATGATGATTGGCATCGTGTCAAGGCTTACCGACCAGAAGGGTATGGACCTTGTTGCATATATTATGGACGAATTGTGCAGCAAGGATGATATTCAACTGGTGGTGCTGGGAACTGGTGAGGAGCGCTATGAGAATATGTTCCGCCATTTTGACTGGAAATATCATGGCAAGGTTTCTGCAAATATTTTTTATTCAGAAGAGCTTTCTCACAGGATTTATGCGTCATGTGATGCGTTCTTAATGCCGTCGCTGTTCGAGCCCTGCGGACTCAGCCAGTTGATGTCACTGCGCTATGGAACCGTTCCTATCGTGAGGGAGACAGGCGGACTCAAGGATACCGTAGAGCCTTATAATGAGTACGAAAATGAAGGTACCGGATTTAGCTTTGTAAACTACAATGCACATGAGATGCTCAGTACAATCCGGTATGCAGAGCAGGTGTACTACGACAGAAAGCGCGAGTGGAACAAGATTGTGGACAGAGCAATGGCGACGGACTTTTCGTGGAAAGTGTCTGCAATGAAGTATCAGGAAATGTATGATTGGATGATAGGATAAAAACATGGCATTTGACGGAGTGACAATCGCGGGGATTGTCAGTGAACTGAAAGATAAATTAATAGGAAATAGGATTTACAAGATAGCTCAGCCTGAAAAGGATGAGCTAATCTTGACTGTAAAGGGAAGCTGTGGCCAGGTTCGGATGCTGATGTCGGCAGATGCATCGCTGCCGCTGCTGTATCTGACACAAAAAAACAAGACAAGTCCTATGACAGCACCGAATTTTTGCATGCTGCTGCGCAAGCATCTGCAAAATGCGCGCATTGTGTCGGTGACACAGCCGGGACTGGAGAGAATCGTCCGCTTTGAACTCGAGCATCTGAACGAACTGGGCGATTTGTGCAGAAAATATCTGATTATCGAGCTGATGGGAAAGCACAGCAATATCATATTCTGTGACGATCAGGATAAGATTATCGACAGCATCAAGCATATTTCGGGAATGGTCAGCTCCGTCCGGGAGGTTTTGCCGGGATGGCAGTATTTTATACCAAAGACACAGGACAAGGCGGAGCTGCTTTCGTGTACCCAAGAGGAGATGGCAGCAGTGCTGCGCGCAAAGAGCCTGCCGCTGTTTAAGGCAGTCTATACAGGATTTACCGGAATCTCGCCGAGCATTGCGCAGGAGTTGTGCTACAGGGCGGGCGTGGACGCTGACTTGCCAAGTGCCGGCTTGGAGGCAGAAGCGCTTGACCGTATGGTCTCTGTGCTCAGCGGGCTGGCGGCGGATATCAGGAGTGAAAAGTTTTGCTATAATGTCGTTTATGAAAATAAACAGCCTGCTGAGTACGCCGCAGTACAGCTAAGCTCTTATGAGGAGGGGCAGCGCAGGAGATTCGAGTGTATCTCAGAGCTTTTGGAATATTATTATGCCGAGAAAAATACGATAACCCGTATCCGGCAGCGCTCGGTGGATTTGCGCAAGATTGTCACGACAGCGCTTGAGCGGAATGTTAAGAAGTATGATTTGCAGGTCAAACAGCTTCAGGATACGGACAAGAGAGAGACTTACCGCGTGTATGGCGAGCTGCTGAATGCGTATGGCTACGGCGTGGAGGCTGGGGCGAAGTCTATGGAAGCCCTGAATTATTATACCGATGAAAAAATAACGATACCGCTAGACCCGATGCTCACCGCAGGGGAGAACGCCAAGAAGTATTTCGACAAATACCAGAAATTAAAGCGCACCTACGAAGCATTGACAACGCTCACAAAAGAGACAAAGGAGGAGATTGAACATCTCTCGTCAATTAGTATCGCCCTCGATATTGCGCTAAAGGAAGAGGACTTGGTACAGATTAAGGAAGAGCTGATTGAGAGCGGTTATATCCGGCGTAAGGGCAATACAAAGCGGGAGAAGATTACCAGCAAGCCCTTTCATTATGTCAGCAGCGACGGCTATCATATCTATGTGGGCAAGAACAATTATCAGAATGAAGAGCTTACGTTTAAGTTTGCCACCGGAAACGACTGGTGGTTTCACACAAAGGGAATCCCCGGTTCACACGTGGTTGTGAAATCGAACAATGACGAGCTTCCAGACCGCGTGTTTGAGGAGGCTGGAAAGCTTGCAGCGCACTATTCTCAGGCGAGGGGACAAGAGAAGGTAGAAATTGACTATACGCAGAAGAAAAATGTCAAGAAGCCAAATGGTTCCAAGCCGGGTTTTGTCGTGTATTATACGAATTATTCGCTTGTGATTGATTCTGATATCACGGGCATTACACAAATCGAGTAGGGGAAAATCTTTCCCCTACTCGATTCCTTGTTTTATATGGCGTTCTGATAACCGCAGTACAGAAATGACAGGCATAATCAGAATCCCGCAAAAGAAATTGCTGACGCCGTGAATGCAGTCAAACGGCAGGCCGGCAATAATCCATGCAATCATTTTCTCAAAACTCAGTCCGAACAGCAGCGCCTGAGCCGGGGCATACAGCGTGCCGTATAAGAAGCCGTGTGCAGCGCATACAGTCATGTAAACGATGGGACGAACCTTTACTGGCATCTTTGCCGGAAGAAGCATGACAGCACCCCACAGCAGCGTCCACAGATACAGATAAGGAACCCACCATGCCGCAAAACCGTGAAACATACCTGTCAGAAAGACATAAATATAAATGGGATACAGTGCCTTTTTTCTGTAGACAACGGTGAAAGCAATCGTAAATACACCAATCAAATGAATATTTGGTGCAAACTCCATGATGACCTTCGAAGCGTACATGACAGCCCCGAGCATGGCAAAGACGACAAGTTCTCTGGTTGTAGGCTTCATGTTTATTCTACTTTAAATGCGTAGCTGCTGCCATCGGTGACGGGGGTGGTGTCAACGCCTGATGCAGCATACTCCTCATCAATATAAAATGCCCAGTATTTTCCGTCGGTGTCATAGTCTGCCGTGATGCCGTTGACGGTTTTTACATACAGTCCGTATTCGCTGTCGTCTCCGGCAATCAATTCAAGTTCTAACAGTGCCTGTCCCACTGTCTCTTTGTCGGTGTGAATCTCGAATTGAGTTGTGTTTCCCTCTCCATCTACAACAGTAAACGGAAAAGAAATGCTGCCCTCACCTAATACAGTGACATCAGAGGTATCTGCCTCATTGAGCGCCGCATCTGTCGCAGGCGTTCTCTCTGTCTCAGAAGCGATTTCCGTTGCAGGTACTGTATCTGGTGCTGTTTCTGCGTCAGAAGCTGGTTCAGAAGCAGGTGTGGAAACGGGTTCCTGTTTTGAAGTGCCGGCGCAGCCGGTTGTCAGAAATGACATGGACAGAACCAGCATCATGCAGCATAATAAGAGCTGGTGTTTCCTGTTTGATGTTTTTTTCATAATAAATACTCCTTTGTTAAAATATTATAATACGGTATTTATCATAAACGTTTCTGCATTTCGCGTCAAGAATATTTTAAGCGGCTTTCGATTTGATGCCATCGGGGTCTCTGTCCGCGGAAGGAGGCAGCTTCCTCGGCAGTTACAACTATTTTTTGTCATTCTTTATGTCAGTGCCATGGGCTTTGTTTTCTTTTTCAGGGAAAAATTCGGCGATGGTGTGCTTGTTTTGCATTCTTCCAACACAGAATAGCAGAAGCCACGCCAGCAGCGGAACCGAAATAATGCCAAATAAAAGCGCCATAAAACGGTTTCCGGCTTCGCTCGGACCTGCGGTGAAGGCAGAGATGACAAACGCAGTGACCAGCAGCACAATGGCAGCCAGCGCAGCAATGGCAATGAGTTGTCTGGGGGATTTTTTCATGATACAATACCTGACCTTTCTGCGGGGGTTTTGATAAAGCGGCGTACAGCGAGATTTATAGAAGTGATTATAGTCTTTCCGCTGGAAAAAAGCAAGATAAAAAGCAAAGGAGAAACCTTTGACTTTCCATGAAGTTTAGTATATACTGTTACTGTCTGTGTAAGTACGAAAAAGGCGTAGCAGAGAACCACAGACAACATTATCATGTAAGATATACCGCAGATTTCATGACGGTACAAAAATATCTAAAAATATAAGGTAAAAAACGAAAGGGTGTTAGAGATCATGGCAGAAGAAAAGACTTTATTAGACCAGTGGCGAGGGATGGCATACAATGAGCAGACAGATAAGAATACGCTGCAAAAACTTTGGATTGATTATTTTCAGAAAGAAAAAGAAATTTATCAACAGCTTTTGGTAAATCCCGACGAGGAGGTGCGGGGGACTGTAAAAGAGCTGGCAGAAAAATATAATGTGGATATCATGACGATGACAGGCTTTCTCGACGGTATCAATGAGAGCTTAAAGACAGAGAATCCGATTGAGGAGATGAGCGAGGATACCGAGGTAAGTCTTGGATTTGACAAGACACTTTTATACAAGAACATGGTGGCAGCGGAGGCAGACTGGCTGTACAATCTCGAGGAGTGGAATACGATCTTTGATGCGGAGACAAGAAAAACGCTTTACAAAGAACAAAAGGCATCGACGACCGTTGTAAAAGACTCAAAGATTTACCCGAATGATCCATGTCCCTGCGGAAGCGGCAAGAAGTATAAAAAGTGCTGCGGCAAAAATAAATAGTTGTGATAATCCATAATTAGCGATTGTGTTCAAATGAAAGGATTATAATTATGGATAGAAAAGCAACAGCAAGACAGACGCTTGCAATTATGGAACAAGGAGCTTATCAATATGAGGGCAGAACGATAGATCTTCATTCTGAGCTGGAGGAAGCTGTGCGCAGTAGTTTCCTGATTACGCCGCAGCAGGCGGAGGAACTGCTCGAGGCGTACAGCGAATGCGGCGGCACAGCAAAGGTTCTCACCTGCGCGGAAAATATTTCTACGGTGGATGCGGTACGCAGACTTACGGAGGAAGGAAAAGAGAACATCGGCGTGCTGAATTTTGCAAGCGCCAAAAATCCGGGCGGCGGATTTATCAATGGCGCGATGGCGCAGGAGGAGAGTCTGGCGGCATCTAGTATCCTGTACAGGACTTTGACAGCCCATGAGGAGTACTATCGGGAGAACCGCGCACAGCGTTCCATGATGTACACAAACTATGCCATCTATTCGCCGGACGTTGTATTTTTTAGAGATGGCAGGTTTCAACTGGTGGAAAAGCCCTTCAAGGCGTCTGTGCTGACCCTGCCCGCGGTCAATATGGGACAGGTGCTGTTAAAAGGTGAGGACAGCGCGGAGGCAGAGCGCGTCATGCGGCGGAGAATGAAGCTGGCACTGGCAGTCTTTGCCAGACAGGGTGCGAAGAATCTCGTGCTGGGCGCTTACGGCTGCGGTGTATTCCGCAATGACCCCAAGCTGATTGCAGCATGGTGGAAAGCGCTGTTAGAGGAGGAAGGAATGGGTCAGTATTTTGACTTTATTTTCTATGCTGTGTTAGACCGCTCGAAAAATGGGGAATGTATCAAGGCGTTTTTGTAATAGCTTTTTTATAAAAGCTTTTGAAAATTAGGTCTTTACAAATTGAATTTTTAGGGATAATATAAGAATATCAAAAATAAATGACACAAAAACGATGATGAGACGAGTAAGGTATTGTAATGTATCAGAGAGGAGCGCCGTCTGTGCTGAAAGCGCTCTTGCAGGAGATATCTGAAAACTACCTCGGAGTGACTCCAATCCAGTCCGGTGATTCCGTTATAATCAATGAGCGGTCTGTTTTATAGTGGTATTGTGTAGATTGAGACAGGCAAGCAGGGTGGAACCGCGTTGACACGTCCCATGCATTACAGGAATGTAGTGCATGGGATTTTCTTATGTACACCATTTTATTCACGTCTAAGGAGGGGACCATGTACGGAGAATACACAGTGGATATGCAGGGAAGAAAGGTCTTTGAGGGCGAATATTTTCGGGATGAGGTATTGAACGAGCGTCGCGGCGACAAACCGCCGCAGGTATATCAGAATCACGCAAACTGCCGGGAAGAGATTGAAAACATGGTCAGATTTATGGAGACCGCCTCTCAGATGCTTGGCTTGCAGAAATGTGAAAAGGCGGAAAAAGACATTGAAACCGCAGAGAAAAGACTGGGCATCAGGCTGCCCGATATGGTCAGGGCACTGTATCTGGCAGTGGATAAGGATTATGTATTGACAGGCAGCAAGCGCCGTCTGTTAAAGCCAGAGGAACTCTTTATCAAGGACAATGTGCTGGCGGTGCTCTGCCATGGAAAACGCAAGAAAGTATACCTTGGCATTGACCTTGCCAGGCCGCACAGTATGTTGTGGGAGGAGAGTGTGCCGGGTTCGGGCTGGGAGTATGAGTACTGTATGGAATCCTTCTGTGAGATGATGCTTCAAAGCGCTGCGATGGAAGCGATTGGCAAAATGCCTGTTAGCAGTGCCTATCAGATCAAAGGGTATCCCGCAAGAGAATTATATGCCACAGAACTGCTGGAGGAGTCTTTTCAACCGCTCTTTGTTCGGTTCGACGGGTATTATAACCGGTACTGTGCTGTCATGCTGAATCAGGATACAAAGACGATCGCATGGCTCAGGGCAGGTGAGTTTTACTCGGATATACAGATTGGGTCTTATGACAGCGATGTACTGGAGCAGTTCAAAAAAATCCGTGGAGAAGATGGATACGTGGAAAAACAAAAAAGCAAAAAATAAAGAAATAAAAAAGGAGTGAATCACTATGGAAGAAATCAAAACAAATTACAAAGAGTATTTATTACCGGCGTTATGCCTTGTGGTGGGAATCCTGATTGGATTTTTGTTATCACCGGTAAAAAGCGGCAGAATATGCGTGCTGAGCAACAATACAATCGGTTCGAAAAACGGCTGCGGAAATAAAGCAGATGATATGATGATTGGTGCGCAGAAAGACAGGCAATAAACAACGAGACAGAATAATCGGATATCAAAAAGGAGAGATCAACATGAAGATTACATTAAAAGACGGCTCTGTAAAAGAGTACAGTGAAGCGAAATCAATTATTGACATTGCAAAGGATATCAGCGAGGGACTTGCACGCGTGGCGTGTGCGGGTGAAATCAATGGTGAGCTGGTGGATTTGAGGACTGAGATTGAGGGCGACTGCGAGCTGAATATCATCACCGCGACAGACCCCAAAGCACTCTATGTCATCAGGCACACGGCTTCTCATGTGCTTGCGGAGGCAGTAAAGCGCCTGTTTCCAAATGCAAAAGTGACCATCGGACCAGCCATTGACGATGGGTTTTACTATGATTTTGATTCCGAGCCATTCTCCAGAGAAGACTTGGACAAAATCGAGGCGGAGATGAAAAAAATCATCAAGGAAGGTCATGAGATTACACGGTTTACACTCCCGAGGGCAGAGGCGATTCAATATATGGAGGAAAAAGGAGAACCCTTCAAGGTAGAGCTCATACAGGACTTGCCGGAGGATGCCGAGATCAGCTTCTATGATCAGGGCGGTTTCGTTGATTTGTGTGCAGGATCACATCTGATGAATACAAAGGGCGTGAAAGCATTCAAGCTCACATCGTCCTCGATGGCGTATTGGAGAGGCGATTCAAACAAGGCACGTTTGCAGCGTATTTATGGAACAGCTTACAATAAAAAAGAAGAGCTTGCAGCGCACTTGGAGCGGATGGAGGACGCAAAGCGCCGCGACCATAACCGCCTTGGGCGCGAGATGGAATTATTTACCACGGTGGATGTCATCGGGCAGGGACTTCCATTGTTCACACCGAAGGGAACCAAGATGATCATGAAGCTACAGCGGTGGATTGAGGATTTGGAGGACAACGAGTGGGGCTACATGCGGACAAGGACACCGCTGATGGCAAAATCTGATTTGTATAAGATTTCAGGACACTGGGATCACTACAAAGAAGGCATGTTTGTGTTTGGAGATGAGGAGAAGGACAAGGAAGTGTATGCGCTTCGCCCGATGACTTGCCCGTTCCAGTACTATGTATATAAAAATACCCAAAAGTCCTACCGTGACCTTCCATGCAGATACAGCGAGACTTCTACGCTGTTTCGAAATGAGGATTCAGGAGAGATGCACGGGTTGACCAGAGTGCGCCAGTTTACGATTACCGAGGGACATCTGATCGTCAGACCGGATCAGATGGTGGAGGAGTTCAAGGGATGTCTTGCACTCGCAAAATATTGTTTGGAAACGCTGGGGGTCAACGGGGACGTGACATATCATCTGTCAAAGTGGGACCCGGAAAACAAAGAGAAGTATATCGGCGAGCCGGAAGTATGGAATGAGACAGAGCAGCATATCAGGGATATTCTGACAGCGCTTGATATCCCGTTTGTGGAGGATGTCGGGGAAGCGGCATTCTATGGGCCGAAGGTGGACATCAACGCGAAGAATGTGTATGGAAAGGAAGATACTATGATTACGGTTCAGTGGGATGCACTGCTTGCAGAACAGTTTGATATGTATTATATTGACCAGAACGGCGACAAGGTGCGCCCATATATCATTCACAGAACGTCTATGGGCTGTTATGAGCGCACGCTTGCATGGCTGATTGAGAAATACGCAGGGAAGTTTCCGACATGGATGTGTGCGGAGCAGGTGCGTGTCCTTCCGATTTCAGACAAGTATGAGGCGTATGCACAGGAGGTATGCAAGGCGCTGAAAAAGTCAGGTGTTGACGCGACCGTTGACAGCCGTTCGGAGAAAATCGGCTTTAAGATTCGCGAGGCAAGACTGGATAAACTCCCATATATGCTTGTGGTCGGGCAGCAGGAGGAGGCAGATCACACGGTGTCTGTCAGAAGCCGCTTTGCGGGCGACGAGGGTGTAAAGTCTCTTGATAACTTTATCGCAGAGATCACAGAGGAAATCAGAAACAAGACAATCCGCGAGGAGATGCCGTCAGAAGAAAAATAACGGGTTGACAAAAAATCAAAAAAATCAAGAATAACACACGTTTAAGTCAGGCATACTAACCGTAAGGAACTGCGCAGTTTGTTCTATTATGCAGATAGTTTTACTGTGCAGTTTCGAAGTTCATTGTGTGAGAACTGTACTTCTGGCGGCAGTTGCCGGAAGTACAGAATAAAGACTGTGACAAATAGGAGGTAATTATGTCTGAATTAACCTGTGGCGTATGTAATTGTACCTATAATAAGGACCACTGCTGCTGTAAAGGCGATATCATGGTGGGCGGCAAGCATTCCTGTGACTGTGAAGATACATGCTGTGAGAGCTTTCATAAAAGAAGCGGAGACAGTTTTACAAGCGCTGTTTCTCATCCAAGCCAGCAGATCAGCATCGACTGTGAGGCAGTCAAATGTATCTACAACACGGATTACCGGTGCAGTGCAGAGCATGTAGATATCAAGGGAAATCATGCAGGCACGAGCGGCGAGACACTCTGCGCGACATTTCGCGAGAAATAAGAAGCAAATCATATAATAAAATCAAATAATAAATGAAAAAATGATTGACACCAACAAGATACTATGGTAAAGTATTCATGTTTGAGGCGGCTCAGACAATACAGGAAAGCAGAGTATCCACTCTCACCCTATGGCAATCGGGCTTATAGGCGTTTATGATTTTGATTTTATTCTATTATGTTTTTTACGCGCATATATTGGATAAAAATAGAAAACAAAGTGGATAATCCTGCGATTATCCACTTTTTACTATTTTATACTATTTATTATATTTTCTTATGATTATTTTATGGAGGTGTAAGGTTATTAGCGATTTAATGATTAACGAACAAATTAGAGACAGAGAGGTGCGCGTGATCGGAGAGGATGGAGAGCAGCTTGGCATCATGTCCTCCAGAGAAGCGATGAGGTTGGCGGAGGAGGCAGGCGTCGATCTTGTAAAAATAGCACCCACGGCAAAGCCGCCTGTGTGTAAGCTTGTTGATTATGGAAAGTTCAAGTATGAACAGACAAGGAAAGAGAAGGAAGCAAAGAAAAAGCAGAAAGTAATTGACGTGAAAGAGATTCGTTTATCTCCAAATATCGACACTAATGACTTGAACACAAAGGTAAATGCTGCCCGCAAATTTCTCACCAAAGGCGACAAAGTAAAAGTGACGCTGCGGTTTCGGGGGCGTGAGATGGCACACATGCAGAACAGCAAACATATTCTCATTGATTTCGGCGAGAGTCTGAGTGATATCGCAGTGGTGGAGAAAGAGCCAAAGGTGGAAGGCAGAAGTATGACAATGTTTTTAGCTGAAAAACGATAAGCAGTTATCAGGGATAGCAGGCTTAGGTCAGTTAAAAGATAGAATCAATATTGAAGTATAGGAGGAAACAGTTATGCCAAAAATGAAAACCAGCAGATCGGCTGCAAAGCGCTTTAAAGTAACAGGAACGGGTAAGTTAAAGAGAGCGAAAGCTTATAAGAGCCATATCTTGACAAAAAAGACCGCAAAGAGAAAGAGAAATCTTAGAAAGGCTGCGATCACAGATGCAACCAATGTTAAGAACATGAAGAAGATCTTACCGTATTTGTAAGAAACGGTACAGTGATTGAATATTTGTTAGGAGGATATAGAAAATGGCAAGAATTAAAGGCGGTTTAAACGCAAAGAAGAAACATAACAGAGTATTGAAGCTTGCAAAAGGATACAGAGGCGCAAGATCAAAGCAGTACAGAGTTGCAAAACAGTCCGTTATGAGAGCGCTGGCTTCATCTTATGCCGGCAGAAAAGAGAGAAAGCGCCAGTTCAGAAGACTCTGGATCGCACGAATCAACGCAGCGGCAAGAATGAACGGTTTGTCTTACAGCAAGATGATGCACGGATTAAAGGTTGCAGGTATTGACATCAACAGAAAGATGCTCGCAGAGATGGCAGTCAATGATGCCGAGGGCTTCAAGACACTTGCAGAGCTTGCAAAGAAGAGCGCATAATCGAGAATAGCGTATGATTACAAAGGGGTTATCGTCATGAAAAGTTTCGAGAAACAATTTCATGAGATAGCTCTTTTTTGTAAACATTTGGAATATTTTGTCAGCGTTTAGGCAAGACTATAGACGACAGGGTATAAAAAGTTTGTTAAGAAAACATCAAATAAGTTTACCATCTGTCAATTGTCTGGTATAGTAAATGAAAGCGAAAGCCTTTGGAAATTGGCTTTGGCAGGAAAATAATGACTATAAAAACGAGGTAATCAGTATGAGCGTATTGGAGAATTTGGAACCCAAAAAAGTATTTTATTATTTTGAAGAGCTTTGCAATATTCCGCATGGCTCGGGAAATCTTGATGGAATCAGCAGTTATCTGGCTGAATTTGCTAAGGAGAGGGGCTTGTTTCATATCAGGGATGCCAGCAATAATATTATTATTGTAAAAGAGGCATCGGCAGGATATGAAAAGACAGCCCCCATTATTTTACAGGGACATATGGATATGGTCGCAGTGAAAAAAAAGGACTGTGATATAGATATGGAGAAAGACCCGCTGCGCTTGAAGGTGGAGGGAGATTTTGTGTATGCGGAGGGAACAAGCCTTGGCGGTGATGACGGTATCGCCGTGGCGTATATTCTCGCACTGCTTGACTCCGAAGAAATAGCACATCCCCGCATTGAGGCAGTCATCACCACCGATGAGGAGACGGGAATGGAGGGCGCGACAGCGATTGATCTCTCCATGCTCCGCGCAAGGAGAATGCTCAATATTGACTCGGAGGAGGAGGGCATTCTGCTGACAAGCTGTGCCGGCGGAATGCGGACAGACTGTCATATTCCTGTGAGAAGAGAACAGGCACCGCAGGGGATTTATCTGGAGGTGGCAGTCGGCGGTCTGCTTGGCGGGCATTCCGGCACTGAAATCAACAAAGAGCGCACCAATGCGATCAAGCTGTTGGGATTGACTTTACAGCAGGTGCAAAACAGGATTCCTTTGAATTTAGTGCAGATTGGCGGCGGCGAGAAGGACAACGCCATTCCGCGCACGGCAAGCGCAGTCGTGTGTCTTGACAAGGGAAAACAAGACGAGTTTATCCGCAGCATTGAAAATATTCAGCTTGCAGAGAAAAATGAGAACCAATCGAAAGAAAAGGGCTTGTTTATACGAGTGGCAGAGACGAGCGTCCCAGAACAAGGTGTGTTTGATGCGGACAGCACAGCGCGCGTCCTGTCCTTTTTGACACTCTTTCCAAACGGCGTGATGGCGATGAGCGTTGACATCGAGGGGCTTGTGGAGACATCCTTGAATCTGGGGATTCTCAGGACATGCGAGCAGGAGGTGGTCGCGAGTACAGCGATTCGCAGCGCGATTGAGACCGCAAAGCACAAGGTAAATCTTCAGGTACAGACATTGACAAAGCTGCTTGGCGGCTCGACAGAGACACATGGGGAATATCCGGGCTGGCAGTTTGATCCAGATTCTAAGTTAAGAGCGGATATGGTTCGAATCTATAAGGAAATGTTTGGAAAGGAGGCGCAGGTGGAAGCACTCCATGCAGGGCTTGAGTGCGGTATCATGACCGCAAAGATTCCCGGTCTGGACTGTGTGTCGTTTGGTCCCAATATTTATGATATCCACACGACAGAAGAGCGGCTGAGCATCTCCTCAACGGAGAGAATGTGGCGGTATCTGCTCGAGATCTTAAAGCAGAAATAGTAAAGCACTGAAAACCGCCTAGGGCGGCATGGAGGATAATATGGCAGAAAACTTTAGGGAATTTCAACCCGGAAACAGCTCTGAAAATGGGCGGGGAACACAGCGTGAAAACAATAAAAACAATTCATTTGGCAGACTGGCGGCAAGTATTGCGATTTTGTTCGTGCTTGCGGTGCTGGCTTTGGAGTCGGTCTATTCGATTGGAGAGCAGGAGCAGGGCGTCGTGACAACCTTTGGCAATGCGGGCAGCGTGGTGACTTCTGGGCTGCATTTTAAGATACCTTTTGTGCAGCGGGTGACAAAGGTTAATACGACGATTTTGGGCTTTCCGATCGGATACCGTTCTGGCAGCGAGGAGAATGCCAGTCAGGAGCAGATTGATGATGAGTCGCTGATGATCACATCGGATTTTAATTTTGTCAATGTGGATTTTTATGTGGAGTACAAGGTATCTGATCCGGTGAAATACCTATACAATTCTCAGCAGCCAAAGGAGATCCTCAAAAATATCGCACAGTCCTGTATCAGAAATATCATCAGCAACTACGTGGTAGATGATGTGATCACAACAGGAAAGAGCAAGATTCAGGCTGAAATCAAAGAAATGATCGTCGAGAAGCTAGAGGAGCAGGATATCGGTCTGATGCTGGTCAATATCTCTATGCAGGATGCAGAGCCGCCTACCGAGGAGGTCATAGAGGCTTTTAAGGCAGTTGAGACTGCAAAGCAAGGCAAGGAGACTGCGATCAACAATGCAAACAAATACAGGAATGAAAAGCTTCCAGAGGCGAGTGCGAAGGCTGACCAGATCACACAGGATGCAGAGGCGGCAAGACAAGAGCGTGTGAATGAAGGTATCGCGCAGGCGGCGAGATTTAATGAGATGTACGCGGAATATCAGAAAAATCCAGTCCTCACCAAACAGCGGATGTTCTATGAGGCGATGGAGGAGGTTCTGCCGGGCGTCAAGCTGATTATTGACGACGGCAGCGGTGACTTGAACAAGACACTGTATCTCGATGAATTGCAGCTAGAGGATATCACCGACAACAAACAGGCGCAGGAAACACAGGATACACCGTAAAACACAGGTCAGCATGGAGGAAGAACATGAAGAAAAATTTTAGCAGGGCACTCGGCGGAGTGCTGTTGGTGGCAGCGCTTGTGGTGCTGTTCAACTCGGCATTTATCATCAGGGAAAACCAGTATGGACTGGTGCGGGAATTTGGCAGGATTGAGCGGGTTATATCGGACTCAGGACTGTATTTTAAGATTCCTTTTATACAGGAGAAGGATACGGTCACAAAAGAATTGCTGCTCTATGATATTGCTAAATCAGATGTTATCACGCAGGATAAGAAGTCGATGATTGTCGATAGCTTTGTGTTATGGCGTGTCACAGACCCAAAGGTTTTTGCGCAGACGCTCAATACCTCGGGACAGAATGCAGAGGGAAGGATTAATGTAGCAGTATATAATTCGATCAAAAATGTGATCAGCAGCATGACGCAGTCCGATATTATCGCGGCGAGAGGACAGAAGCTGACCAATCTGATCAAAGAAAATGTCACAGGCATCAACCAGTATGGTATCGAGATCACCACTGTCGAAATCAAGCTTCTTGACTTACCGGAGGATAACAAAAATGCCGTGTTTGAGCGCATGATCTCAGAGCGTGAAAATATCGCGGCGACCTACACCGCAGAGGGTAATTCAGATGCACAGAAAATCCGAAATACGACAGATAAGGAAACGGCAGTGATGCTCTCGGAGGCAAATAAAAATGCAGAGATTTTGAAAGCGGAAGGTGAGGCAGAATACATGAGAGAGATTGCTGCTGCATATGATGGAGATATGAAGGCAGAATTTTATAGTTTTACCAGAAGCTTGGACGCGCTCAAGAATGCGATCAAGGGCGGTAACAAGACGGTGATTCTCGACAAGGATTCCCCGATTACACAGATTTTTTATAACCGATAGAATCGATCTGCATAGAGCGTTTCGACGTCCGCGTGCATAAAAAATGTGCCCGCGATAAATTGGATTTACCGCAGGCACATAACGTAGCGTCGATGTCTGTGTGTGTTATGCTTCCGATGTGGCATTACCAAGCCGCATGTAGAAACATACCAGATAAAGACCACATACACCTACAAGCGCATAGATGATTCTGGAGAGCCATGTCATGCTGCCAAAGATTGCAGCGACCAGATTAAAGTCGAAGAAGCCGATGAGTCCCCAGTTTACAGCGCCGATGATTGCGATGGTCAATGCGATACCATCAATTAATTTATTACCCATATTTTCGCCTCCTCGAGTATAGAATTACCATATATTCTGGAAATTATACAAATTAACAGCATTTTTGATTGTAACTTTTTGTTAATAACAATTATCGAAAAATGTCGAATACTATAATTTATTCATAAAATTTGTGTATTTAAATTGAAATATGCAAATGAATGTGATATTCTATAGTTGTGTGTAATTTTGCATAGTTCGAAGCCTGTATTTTGCATCATTGCAGATGCAGGTACCAGAGGAGGCATGCATAATGAAGGTCACTGGAAATCCCGAAGCTCACAATGGGACTTGGGAGCAAATAAAATTAGAAGATTTAGAGCAGGAGAGGTCAGAAGTGAGAAAAACAGTAGAAAAGAAAACAACACCAAAGAAGACAGCAGAGAAGAAGTCTGTCAGCGCAGCGAAGGCTGAGACAAAGGCGACAGAGGTAACAGCGGAAGAACCGAAGAACGAGGTAACAACAGAGGCAGCGGAAACTCCGGTGGAGGAGACAGCCGTTGAGACAAAGACAGAAGAACCTGCTGCAAAGAAGGCTGAGACAAAGAGAACAAGAACAACAGCAGCGAAGAAGGAAGAAGAAGAGAAAGAGACCAAAACCAAGACAACCGCAAAGAAGGAAGAGAAAGAGACCAAAACCAGGACGGCTGCAAAGACTGCAGCAACAGAGAAGGTAGTTCTCCAGATGAGCGGCAGGGATTTGGCGATGAACGATCTGATTGACCGTGTAAAGGCAGCATATGCTGCGGAGGGCCACAAAGCAGATGCGATCAAGAACATTGAAGTCTACATCAAGATTGAAGAGAATATGGCATATTATGTGATTGACGGATATGCTTCCGGCATCAGTCTGTACGATTAAGAAGAGGAAGGCTATTGAGCAGAACAAAAAGCCCCAGATTCGAAAGGAATCTGAGGCTTTTTAAGTTTTGTTATCGTCCTGAGGATAGAAAATGTTAAGAGTACTCAGTTCATCTCGCGTGATATTGGTGAACTGGTCTAGGACAATCGTGATATCTTGTTCTCTTGCGTTGCATTGAATGTAGATGATGTCGGTGAGCTGAGCTATAATATCTTTCAGCCGCATGGTATTGATTTTCGTGCGCTTTGTAGTTCTGCTTGACTTCATTTTATCAGCCCCATTTTGGTGTTTTGTGAATGAGTGAGTGAAGAACAAAAAACATAAAGCAGGTATTTAGAATCAAACGGTGACTCCAAGATAATTATCGAATGCTTCTGAGTAGATTTTTCCATAGCAGTCTGCGGAAATTCTGCCGGAACGATAAAGATTATAAGATTCTTTGCACGCCGCCTTTAATTCTGGGGAATTTCCATACAGCTCACCAATCTTCCGTATTTTTTCAATCTGCTCGCATTCCAATGCACTGTACTTTTGAAAAGATTTCATTATTTCATCATTCCTTTTTTCTAAAGATGTGCGGTTATATATAGCGTAGCATAGATATTCTAAATTTTCAATATACAAACCCAAAAAAGACGAAAAATAAATATTCAAATTTCTTGACTTTAAACGATAATATCGGTAGGATTATTTTATAAGAACTAAATTCTGGATACAAGGGAGAGAGAAATGGAAAACTTAGAATTGACAAAACGGCCTGTTTTTATTGTCGGGCATAAAAATCCGGACACGGACTCAATCTGTTCGGCAATCGCGTATGCATATCTGAAAAATCAGTGTGATGATACCTGCGAGTACATTCCGGCCAGGGCGGGGCAGGTCAATCAGGAGACGCAGTATGTGTTGAATGCGTTTCACACAGACCCGCCTGTGTACCTGCATGATGTCATGACTGATGCAAGGGATATCGACATGAATGATGTGGAGGGCGTGACGGAGGATGTATCGCTCAAGAAGGCGTGGCATCTGATGCGCGACAGAGGTGATGTGACGGTTCCTGTCATCAACCAGCAGAAGCTGACAGGGATTATTACCATCGGGGATATCGCAAATGCCTATATGGATGTATACGACAACGGCATCTTGTCAAGGGCAAAGACTTCTTATAAAAATATACTGGAAACCATTGACGCAGAGATGGTGGTGGGGGACGCCGCCGGCTGTTTTGAGAGCGGTGAGGTGGTCATAGCGACTGCAAATCCCGATGTGCTTGAGGATTACATACACCCCGGTGATATGGTTTTGCTTGGAAACCGCTATGAGACGCAGTTGTGCGCGATTGAGATGGGTGCGGCATGTGTGGTGATCACGATGGGCGCAAAGATTTCTAAGACCATTCAGATTTTTGCCAAAGAGCATGACTGTATTCTGATCAGCACGCCTTACGACACAGCCACCGTTGCGCGCCTGATTAACCAAAGTATGCCGATTGGATATTTTATGCGGCGTGAGAAACTCACGACCTTCAAAATCACAGACAAGACAGAAGATATCCGGGCGATCATGAAAAAAAAGCGGTATCATGATTTTCCGGTGCTCGATGAGGAGGACAGGTACGTCGGCATGATCTCGCGTCGGACGCTGTTGAATCTGCGCAAAAAGCAATTGATACTGGTGGACCACAACGAGCATTCCCAGACGGTTGACGGGATTGATGCGGCAGAGATTTTGGAGATTATAGATCATCACAGAATTGGCACGCTCGAGACGGTCTCCCCTGTATTTTTCAGGAATCAGCCGCTTGGCTGTACCGCTACGATTATTTACCAGATGTATCAGGAGAAGGGAATTGAGATTCCTAAAAATATTGCAGGTCTGATGATGTCAGCGATTATTTCAGATACGCTGATGTTCCATTCCCCGACAGTGACAGAGGTGGATAAGGCGGCTGCGGTAAAGCTTTCTGAGATCTGCGGCGTGGAGATTGAGGAGTTTGCGATTGATATGTTTGGTGCTGGCAGCAATCTGAGTGATAAGACAGCAGATGAAATTTTCCATCAGGATTATAAGAATTTTTCGGTCAATGGATTTGAGTTCAGCGTGGGGCAGATTAATTCAATGAACAGTATTGAGCTTGAAGAAATTAAGGACAAGCTCGTGCCCTATATCACAGAACAGATGCCCGGCCTGCCTGTTGAGATGTGCTTTTTTATGCTCACGAATATTGTCTATGAAAAGACAGAGCTTTTGTGTTTTGGCGAGCGGGCAAGAGAGCTGGTAAGAACTGCATTTAAGCTCCCCAAGACGCAGAAAAAGTTTGAACTGAAAAATCTTGTTTCGAGAAAAAAACAATTGATTCCCGCCTTTGTATCTGTATTGCAGCAGTGGGAAAAATGACAGCCCTTACGGGGGCTGTTTTCTTTTGCAATCATGCCATTCACCATAAATGACAAATATAACCGATAGATTTCTTGGTGCATTTCCCTTATGATAAAGCTAGGAGAGTATGCCATGCGGCATGCAGCGGAACGGGTATCGCATGGTAAGGACATACTTTGAGTATACTATTATATACAGTATGAGAAACCATGTGGCCTGCAATCAAACAGGGAGAATGCATATGTATAAGTTATTGATCGTTGAAGATGAAAAAGCAATTGCACAGGGGATTGCAAAAAGCAATCCGTGGGAAGAGTGGGGATTTCAGGTAGTTGGAATCTGCGCAAACGGGGAGGAGGCTGTGGCGTTCATTGAGCAGGACAAACCCGATTTGGTACTTTCTGATATCAGAATGCCAAAGATGGACGGGATCGCTTTGATGCAGCATTTGAATACACAGTATCCTGAGATAAAGATTGTCATTCTCAGCGGATATAATGACTTTGAGTATCTTCAGATGGCGATACGGAATCACGTGGCAGAATATTTGCTGAAGCCTACACTGCTAGAGGAGTTTGAACAACTTTTTAAGAAAATGAAGCAAGCACTGGACGAGGAGGTGCAGCAGAAGGAAGAGCGGGAGATACAGATCAAAAACAGGGAATCCAACGCGCTTTTGAGGGGATATGGATACAGTGAGGAGTTTGTGGAATCCTTTTTCTATCATAAGGATACGGAGTCTTATCGTGTGGTACTGCTCTATGCACAGATTGAGGAGGGCACAGAGCATGACAGAAGCCTGCGGTATCAGAGAAAACAGTCGATCGTCAAGATTATGAACCGCCATGTACAAAAGCGCGGGATAAGCGGTTTCTTTCTCTGCAATTATGAAGAGTTTGTTACAGGGATTATATGTATAGATGAGGGAATTGGGGAGAAGGAGATTGAGCAGAATCTTCTCGATGTGCTCGATGCGGTAAAATGTGAGACAGGTGTCGTGCTTCACTGTGCAGTGAGCGGCGCCTGCGAGGATTACCGAATGCTTCCGCAGTGCTATGAACAGACAAAGTACTGCATTGGACGAAAACTGCTGCTGGATTCGGACAAAAAGATTATCTGGTACAGGCAGACCAAGGAGGAGAAGCACGATGGACGCTTTGATTATTTTGGGATTGGTTTTGATGACAAGAATATCTTAAAATATATTCTGAATCAGGACAAGGAGCAGCTTGAAAAAGAACTGTCAGGCGTTTTTGACTTGTTCCGTGACACGGCGGCAAAGGGAAATGATTATGTGGATATCCATTATGTCAATAGAATCTGTATGGAAATCCTGTTCACCGTCTCCAGGGAGATTTACCGGTATAATGTCCACCCGGAAAAGCTAATGAGCGAACATAATTATCATTATATGGACGTGTTTGATAAACCCGCTCTGGAGAGTAAGCTGGACTTTCTCTTGGGTATTTTTGAGCTGTTTATGCAGGAGTGCGGCACGCAGAAGGAAACGGTATCTAAGACAGGAGAGCTGGCGCGCATGGTAAAGCGCATTGTCGATGAGGAATATATGTCGAATCTGATCTCGCTGGAATATGTTGCGGAGAAGGTGCATAAGAATCCGTCTTATATATCGAAGGTGTTCAAAAATGAATTTGACTGTAATTTCAGTTCTTATGTGACAGACCGGCGCCTTGAGAAGAGCAAAGAGCTTCTCGCAGACCCTCTGGTGAAGGTATATGAGATTGCGGAAGAGTTAGGCTGGGCAGATGTATCTAATTTTATCAAGGTATTTAAAAAGAAATTTGGCATCAGCCCGGACGAATACCGCAAGGTGGCGTCTGGCATGACGGACAGCAGGAGATAAATCAATAGAAGGAGAGCGCATTGTATGAAACGAAACCACTGGAATATCAAGAAAAGGATTATGGCTGGTTTTGTGGTAGTGCTTGCAGTTGTTTCTGTGGTGGTGACATTGCTGTTCCGCCAGACAGAGAATAAGCTGCGCGTGGAGTACAGAAAACTGGTACAGAGCAGCGTGGAGGGTGCAATGCACAGGCTGGACATGCTGGTTCGGGAGGTCTATAGCATTTCAGACTATTTTGCATTTAACAACCAGCTTGAAAGATATCTGGATAAAACCTATACAGATGAACAGGTGCATGTGAAACGGGCAGATGTCATTCGAATGTACCGCGATTTTTTTGAGGCTTCTGATATCCTGCAAAAAAGGCAGAAGATTAGTGGCATCCTGACGACAAAAGGTGTTTTATTTAACTTTGAGGATGTGAACTGTGACGGGTCAGAGGTGGCGGAGCAGCTTATAGCGCTTGGCATCAATAAGCCCGAACATTTGATGCGGTTTTGCTGGTATCCGCTCAGAGATAATTTTATGGTGCAGGATGCGGCTGGCGACGTGCGCAAGGATAAGGCGGTGTTTGGCTCGCGCAGAGTGTACTCTGTATGGAAATCGGCATACATATGCACGCATATCTTTTGCATCCACGAGGAGGATTTGTACGAGACGTATCAAGAAAGCGTCGTGGAGACCAAGGGCGAAATCTACATATTAGATGAGAACGGCAATCTGATTTCTTCGAGCAATCAGGAGTGTGTGCAGCGGGGCGCTGTGGATGAGACTTTTAGAAAAAAACTTCTGAGCCGGACGGAGGATGATTTTACATGGAAAACAAGAAGTGAGAATTTTGAAATCTGTGTGCGTCAGTCAGAGGTGAATAACTGGATGACAGTGGCAGTTATCCCGCAGAAGAATATCACAGGTGAAGTGAACGCGCTGTATCTGCGCATTTATGTGGTGCTAATCTTATGCCTGATTGGCTGTGTTGTGATACTGCTTCGCATGTATCAGGGCTTTTTCACGCCGGTGAATGAGCTGAATCAGGCGATGCGCGAAGTGCAGATGGGAAACCTCAACGCCTACGTAAAAGAGACAGGGCGCAATGAGATTGCAGATATGATGCGCTATTATAATAATATGCTTCGGAGTATTCATGTGCATGTCGTGGAAAAACTCGAATCTGAGCGCAGAAAGAAAGAGTTGGAGCTAGAAGTGCTGGTATCGCAGATCAATCCGCATTTTCTGTATAATACACTGGAAAATATCGTCTGGAAATCCAATGAGGCAGGGCACCCGGATATTGGACGGCTTGCGGCGATGCTTGGCAGAATGTACCGGCTTTCGACCAGCGGCGGGCAGATTATTATCCCTGTAAAGCATGAGATTGAGCATCTGGTGGCATACACGCAGATTCAGAAAAACCGTTATGGGGACGCGTTTGATTTTGACCTGCAGGTAGACCATGAGGAAATCCGCAAGCTGATGACCTTGAAGATTATCTTGCAGCCCATCATAGAAAATTCTTTCCTGCACGGCATGGAGGGGCTTGACCGGAAAATGAAAATCAGAATGAAAATCAGAAAAGTCGGCGACCGTCTGGAGATCAAACTGATTGACAACGGCCTGGGCATCACAAAGCAGCGGCTGGAGAAGGTGCGCAGAAAAATACATGGAGAGGCGGTCGCGGAGGATACGCAGAATGAACAGCAGCGAAGCAGCGGCATCGGGCTTCACAATGTCGCAGCGCGCATCAGGCTGTACTTTGGCATTGAAGATCCTGTAAAAATATCCAGTATTTATCATGTAGGAACGATTATTATTGTGCAGATTCCTATACTGACAAAAGAAGATTTGGACGAAAGAGGAGAATATGACTTACAGAATCACAAGAAAAACCAATAAACACAAAATTTAGTTTATATATTTTGTATAAAAAAACGGTTAAAATAGAATTATCAAAGATGAAGGGAGAAATCATTATGAGAATGAAAGATTTGATGAAAAAAGGAATTGTAACGGCGTTGATCGTCAGCATGTCAGCAACTGTATTTACAGGCTGCGGAAGCAGTGATAATGGAAGCACGGCCTCCAACCAGCAGCCAGAGACAAAGCAGGATGCAGCGCCTCAGCAGTCAGAGGCAAAGCAGGACGCAGACCAGCCGGCAAGCGAGGCAGACCAGCCAGAGCAGACTGGAAATGACAAGCCATATGACGGCGTGACTTTAAAGTGGGCACTCACAGACAATGCAGCGACAGGTGAAGAGACACAAAAGATGGTGGCTCTGATTAAGGAAATGACTGGTATCAACATTGAATTTTCTATCACACCGACAGCCGCAGCGGGAGAGATTGACAAGGTGCTTGTCAGCCTGATGGCAGGCGATGATATCGACATCGTGTCAAGAACACCAATCCAGTTCGAGGAGTTCTATAATGCAGGCGTTCTCACACCGCTTGACGAGCTGGCAGCAAACGTAGGCTATGACATGGAAACAGTCTACAGCGGCGCTGCTGTAAAGTTTGACGGACAGACCTATGCACTCCCCGCAGAGCGCGATATCTGGCTGACTTACTACAACAAGAAAGTGTTTGACGATGCAGGCATTCCTTATCCAGAGGCAGAGGGATGGACTTGGGAGAAGTATGTTGAGACTGCACAGCAGTTAAATGATGCTGGCAAGGGCGTATGGGGCTCCTTTATCGGAAACGATGCAGTACACAGCTACATGTATGCGACACAGTCTGGCGTGAACCCTTACAAGGCAGACGGCACTTCGAACTTTGACGATCCTGCATTTGCAGACAGCATGGAATGGTTCTTCTCACTGGGCAATGACCTGAAGATTCAGCCAAGCAGCGTTGAGGTGGCTTCTGGTACATATCCGTACAACTCCTTCATGATCGGTGACAATATCGGACTCTATGTGTGCGGCGGATGGGTAGCAAGTACACTGACAACGCTTGAAAAGTATCCGAGAGACTGGCAGGCAGGAATCCTTCCAATGCCGTATCCAGAAGGAAGCGAGCCTTCTTCATTAGTTATTGATAGCTGCTATGCAGTGCCGGCAACAAGCTCTAACAAGGAAGCAGCTTTTGAGGCAATCAAGTGCATCGCTGAGAATAAGTACACATTAGGTTACGGACGTATCCCGGCTAAGACATTGACAGAAGATGAAGCACGCGCTTACATCGAAGGCACATTGGTTCCAATGTTCGAGCATGACGGTATCACAACAGAGGACTTTATGGCAGGCTGGTTTGATTCCAGCAGAAACTACATCAGTGAGAAGATTGTTGGAACGGCTGATACTGTAATCAACCAGATTATCACAGAGGAGAGCTTAATGTATGGACAGGGTGCAAAGAGCCTTGAAGATACAATGTCCTCAATTAAATCCAGAGCAGACGAGGCAATTAAGGAAGCGCAGGCGGAGTAATTGATACCTATAGTTGAATAATGAAGTCTGTAGACGGCTTGAAAAAGCATGAAAGGAGTGCTGTATGCCTACAGCACTCCTTTTTGTACGCAAAATTCATGAAAAGCTGTTTCTGCAGGCTGGAAATGGAGGCGTTATGCAGCAGAATAAAGTAAAAATCAAAACTTCTCATGCACAGAAAAAGGAAAACAGGGCAGGATATTTCTTTATCGCGCCGTATCTGACTTTTTTTACGGTCTTTACCGGGATTCCTTTTCTGATGGCGATTGGAATGTCTTTTCTGAACATTAAGTATATCACAAAACTGGATAATCTGAAATTTGTCGGATTGAAGAATTTTACAAAAATATTTTCAAACAAAGAAATCTTGGATTCTCTTTGGAGAACCTTTGGCTATGCGCTTGTGTATGTGCCGTTAATTATGATTCTTGGATTTGCGCTTGCCGTCATTCTCAACAAGGGCGTGTATGCCAAGAATGCGCTGCGCGCGACGGTATTTATGCCTTACGTGTCAAACATTGTGGCAGTTGCCGTTATTTTCAAGGTACTGCTTGGCAGCAACAGCCCGATTATCCAGCAGCTGCAGTCGTGGGGATTTGAGCCGCCGCTGCTGTTGCAGGATTTGAAGCTTGCACTTCCTACGACGGCTGTGATCGCGGTTTGGAAAGGTCTTGGTCTGAACATGGTTGTCTATCTGGGCGCATTGCAGGGCGTTCCGGCAGAGCTTTTGGAGGCAGCGCAGATTGACGGCGCTACGAAGTGGGAGCGCATCCGTCATGTGGTATTCCCGATGGTTTCCCCGACAACATTTTTCTTGCTGATCAGCTCGATCATCGGTTCTCTCCAGAACTTTACGATTATTCAGGCATTGACAGAGGGCGGACCGGGTCAGGCTACCACGGTGATGAGTGTCAACATCGTTCGTACTGCATTTATGAAATATGATACCAGCCTTGCGAGCGCAATGGCGTTGGTTATGTTTGTGATTGTTATGATCATCACGCTGATTCAGTGGTATGGTCAGAAGAAGTGGGTTAATTATTAAGGAGGGGTTGTTATGGCAGCGAAGGAAAAAGTATATAAAATTTTATTGACAGTGTTTATGGCCGCCTTTGGTATTGTCTGTATCTTCCCGTTTATCTTTATGATTTCCTCGTCTTTTAAAATCAGTGCAGATGTTATGAAGTTTCCGTTTCATCTGATACCAGAGCGGTTTACTATGGATAACTTTGTGGGCTTGTTCACCAACGGTATGTACAATTTCCAGAAATGGTATGTGAACACTATCGTGATGACAGCGCTTTGCATTATTATCAAGATTTTCTTTGTCAGCTTTACGGCGTATGGTTTTTCGAAGATTAACTTCAAGGGAAGAGATGCGATCTTTTTGGTATTGCTGTCAGCGATGATGATTCCGAGTGATATCATGATTCTGCCTAGATATATTATTTTCAAGAATTTACATATTCTCGATACAATGTGGGCTTTGATTCTCCCAAGCTGTGTGGACGTGTACTTTGTATTCCTGCTCAGGCAGTCATTTATCGCGATTCCAGAGTCCATCAGCGAGGCAGCTAAGATTGACGGCTGCAGTCATCTGCGTATCTTCTGGCAGGTAATCTTCCCGCTCGCAAAGCCCTCGATTGCGACGATGGCACTGTTTTCTTTCACATGGGCATGGAACGACTATATGGGACCTTATCTGTACATCTCAACCATGGATAAACAAATGTTGTCAGTAGGTGTCAAGCTGTTCTCATCTGGTCTGATTCAGGATTATGGTTCTCAGATGGCAGCGGCGACGGTGGTATTGATTCCTGTACTTGTGGCATTCCTGTTCTGCCAGCGGTTCTTTATTGAAGGTGTGGCAAGCAGCGGCGTGAAGGGTTAATGGAGGAGCGCGTATGATGAAGGATTGGTTCAGACATGCAAAATTGGGCATTTTTATGCACTGGGGAATCTATGCGGTGGATGGCATCACCGAGTCGTGGAGTTTCGGACAGGGCAGAATATCTTACGATGAATATATGAAGCAGTTAGACGGCTTTACCGCATCAAAATATGACCCGCGGAAGTGGGCGGCGCTCTTTAAAGAGGCGGGGGCGAGATATGTTGTGCTGACGACCAAGCATCACGACGGTGTGTCGCTTGCGGACACAGAGCACACAGATTTGAATGTGGTAAAGCGGACTCCGGCAGGCAGGGACCTGCTGGCGCCTTACTGCGAGGCGCTTCGGGAAGAAGGGCTGAAGGTTGGTTTTTATTTTACGAATACTGACTGGTCAAATGTAGATAATATGCGGGTAATCTTAGACAAGAGCGAGGAGGAAGTGCTTGCGCTGCGAAAAGAGGCTGTAGACTATCATCAAATGTATACGGAAATGTGCAAACTCGGTAAAGATGAGGGGACACAGGACCCCGCAGAGCTGGAGGCTGCGTGGGCGCGCTTCATGCTACAGTACCGCATGGGAATCCGGGAGCTTTTGACAAAATATGGAAATATTGACGTGATGTGGTTTGACGTAATGCTGACACGAAAAGGATTTACATGGGAGGCAGACAAAGTGCGCGAGATGATTCGCGAGCTGAATCCTGACACGATGGTGAATGCGCGGCTCGTGGGACAGGGAGACTACGAGACGCCTGAGCTGTATATTCCATTAAGACCGTTGGCGGAGCATTGGGAGTTGTGCAGTACGTTCAACAATTCGTGGGGCTACAAACCAGACGATACAGCGTATAAGGATATCCGCCAGATTGTGCGTATGCTGACGGCATGTATCGCCAAGGGCGGAAATCTCTTGCTCTCGTTTGGCCCGACACCGGAGGGAGAGATTCCGGCAGCGGTGGAGGAGAAAATGCGGGCGCTTGGAAAGTGGGCGCACAAATATGAGGAAGCGATTTATCCGACAGACAAAGGAATCCCTGTAGAGTACTATCACGGAGACAGTACCTTGAGCGAAGACGGCAGGACACTCTATCTGTTCTGCAATGATAAGCCGAATGAATTTGTGCTGTTAAACGGGATCAAGAATACACAGATGAAGGTGACATCCCTGACAAGCGGCAGAACGCTTTCGTGGACGCTCACAGGCGGCGCGCCGTGGCTTGATATGCCCGGACAGATCTGGATAGAAGTGCAGGAGGAGGACACAGACGCGATCTGCACTGTCATTAAGATTGCGTTTGATGAGCCGATTGACATGATACCATGCGATGAAGAGAAAAGTTCTGTAGGCGGGGTGGACTAAATTGAAAAAAGAAACAGGAATCCGTTTTCTGTTCCTGCTTTGCTGGTGTTCTTATTTCTGTGCGTATATTGGGCGGCTGAATTATTCGGCTGCCCTGACAGATATGATCCAGTCGGAGGGATTTGGAAAAGGAGAGGCGGGACTAATCGGAACAGCATTTTTCTTTGCCTATGGCGCAGGGCAGTTTGTCAGCGGTTTTTTGGGAGACCGGCTTCCGGCAAAGTGGCTGGTGTTTATGAGCCTGTTCTGTTCAAGCATCTGTAATCTGCTGATGTCGCAGAGCAGCAATATTGGGATTATGATTGGCGTCTGGTGTGTCAACGGGCTTGTGCAGGCGCTTATCTGGTCGCCGATGCTGCGGCTTGTCACGGACTACTGCAAAGCGGAGGTGCGGCCGAAGCTGTGCGCAGCGCTCAACAGCGCCGTACCTGTAGGCACGATGGCGGCGTATGGCGTCACGGCGGCAGTTCTTGGCATGTCTGGCTGGCGGTCAGTGTTTCTGCTGGGAGGCGGCTGCCTTTTCATCATGTCGTTTGTCTGGTTCTGGGGCATCACACGCGTGCAGCGGACAATGCCGGTGCAGGAAAAGCAGATACCAGCTTCCACGGCGGCAGGAGCGCAGCAAAATACAGCAGGGGGCATGGATATGAGACTAGGCCGGATTTTACTACAGTCAGGTCTGGTGCTGCTGCTTGCCGCGCTGTTTGTGCAGGGGGCATTGAAGGACGGCGTGACAACGTGGATTCCAGTCTATATTCAGGAGACTTACGGTGTCAGTCCGATTCTGGCTGTGGCGGGAACGATGGTGATACCGCTGTGCAACCTGTTTGGCGTCTGGCTTGCTGCGGCAGCGTGCAGGCATATGGAGAGAAATGAGATTGCAATGTCGGCTGGATTTTTTGCGGTCTGTTCAGCGGCGCTGATGGTGCTGTGGCTGAGTTCGGGAAAGAGCATGGCAGCTTCGATGGGAATGCTGGCACTGTCCACGACCACAATGATGACGGTGAACACCCTGCTCACAGCGGTGCTTCCGTCCTGCTTTGGCAGAGTCGGAAAGGCGTCGTCCATGTCCGGGCTGTTAAATTCCGCAGTGTATTCAGGCGGCGCGGTATCCGCTTACGGCATTGGCAGTATGGCAGGATATTTTGGCTGGACAGCCACGATTTTAATCTGGGCGGTGATGGCGGCAGTCTCTGTCTTAATCTGCGGCATCGCTGCGAAAAAATGGGGTACCTACCGCAGAAAACTTGCGGGAGGCGGACGTTAAAGCGTTATTAGCAGATATAGTAAAGATTTAAAAAAAAGGAGAAAAAGAATGTCAGAGCGCATTTATTTACTGCCCAAAGAAGGGAACATTTACAAAGCGAACCTCCACTGTCACACAGTTCATTCCGACGGACATCTGACGCCGGAGGAGGTCAAGGCAGCCTATTTGGAACAAGGATATCAGATTGTGGCTGTCACGGACCACAGACATTATCAGTGGCATGAGAACCTGTGCGATGAAAAATTTCTGGCACTGGCTGCGATGGAGGTCGATATCAATGAGCACTTTAAGAGGCCGGGCGATTTCTCGATGATGGTTTGTACGGCTTTAATCCGCAGAGCTATGATGAAATGCTGCGCCAAGGAAACCGCCTGTTCTGCGTTGCGGCGGACGATAATCACAATGCGTGCCCCTTTGGCGATCCGTTATGTGACTCCTTTGGCGGGTTTGTCATGGTAAAGGCAGAGGAACTGACGTATGACGCAGTGATAAAGGCACTGCTTCACGGAGATTTCTACAGTTCTATGGGGCCGGAGATTTACAGCCTGTCCGTAGAGAATGGCGTGCTGGAAATAGAGACCAGCCCAGTAGAAAAAATTTATGTGATGACAAGCGGCAGAAATTGTCATAAAAAGGTTGCAGCTTCCGGCGAGATAATGACACGCGTGTCATTTGTGCTCGATGGGACAGAGGAGTATATCCGGGTACAGGTTTGTGACGGACAGGGGCGCTATGCGTGCAGCAACGCATATGAGATGCGTGGGACTGTGCCAGTGCTTCGGACATATGACATGCTGGGAAGCTGATGCAATAAGACAGAGCAAAAAAAGCACAACGCGCCCGAACGAGTGGGCAGATGGGAGAAAAATATGGACAAAAATTATGGAAGGGTAACAATACCCACAGATGCGGACATGGTGGAAGAGACAAAGCAGACCGCCCAGCGCTGGGGCGCGGACGCGATCCGGGACTGCGACGGGACACAGATGCCGGATGCCCTGAAATCCATGCCAGTCAAAATTTATTCAACATATTATACCACCAGAAAGGATAATGCTTGGGCGCAGGCAAATCCTGACGAGGTGCAGCAGGTGTATCTGATGACGGAGTTCTACACGGCGATGGAGGAACAGGCGCCGCTTAGGATTCCGCTGATGAAGCATTTGTATCAGGAACAGTTAAAGCCCAATACGATTCATGATATCAAGCGGTGGTGGGAGGTAATCGACCGTACAACGGGTGAGGTTGTGCCCGCCGCAGAATGGGATTATGCGGCGGAGCGCGGGGAAGTGGTGCTTCATAAGCCAAGCGCCTTCCATGAATACACGGTCAGCTTTCTGGCATTTATCATGTGGGACCCTGTACATATGTACAACTTTATCACAAATAGCTGGGAGAATGTAGAGCATCAGATTACCTTCGATGTGCGCCAGCCCAAGACCCAGCGCCATGTGATTGAGAAATTAAAGCAGTGGTTAAAGGACAATCCAGACACAGACGTTGTGCGCTTTACGACATTTTTCCACCAGTTTACACTGGTGTTTGACGAGTTTGCGCGGGAGAAGTTTGTGGACTGGTTTGGCTACAGCGCGAGCGTAAGCCCTTATATCTTAGAGCAGTTTGAGAAGGAGGCCGGCTATCCGTTCCGTCCGGAATACATTATTGATCAGGGATACCACAACAATACAAACCGCGTGCCCTCCAGGGAATTTCGCGATTTCCAGAAATTCCAGCAGCGCGAGGTGGCAAAGCTGATGAAGGTGCTAGTGGACATTTGCCACGAGAACGGCAGAGAGGCAATGATGTTTCTGGGAGATCACTGGATTGGCACAGAGCCGTTTGGAGAATATTTTAAAGAAGTTGGCGTGGACGCTGTGGTTGGCTCAGTTGGCAATGGCGCGACACTGCGTCTGATCTCTGATATACCGGGCGTAAAATACACAGAGGGAAGATTCCTGCCGTACTTTTTCCCGGATGTGTTCCACGAGGGCGGCGATCCGATCAAGGAGGCCAAGATAAACTGGGTGACGGCAAGACGTGCGATTCTGAGAAAACCGGTGGACAGAATCGGTTACGGCGGATATCTGAAGCTTGCGCTGCAGTTCCCGGATTTTATCCAGTATATCGAGGATATCTGCAATGAGTTTCGTCTCTTGTATGAAAATGTGGGCGGGCAGCAGCCGTACAGCCACTTTACAGTAGGCGTTTTAAACAGTTGGGGCAGGCTGCGCTCATGGGGCACGCATATGGTGGCGCATGCGATTCCCTACAAACAGACATATTCCTATGCAGGCGTGCTGGAAAGCCTGAGCGGTATGCCGTTTGATGTCAAATTTATCAGTTTTGATGAAGTGATCGAGAATCCGGCGGTATTAGATGATTGTAAGGTGCTTGTCAATGTGGGAGACGCCTACACAGCGCCAAGCGGCGGCAGCTACTGGAAAAATCCGGCGTTGTCCTGCGCGATCAAAGCGTTTGTCGCAAAGGGCGGCGGCTTGATCGGTGTCGGGGAGCCGAGTGCGTGCCAGCATCAGGGACATTATTTTGCGCTCGCAAGCGTGCTGGGCGTGGATAAGGAAGTGGGCTTTAGCCTCTCAACCGACAAGTATAACTGGAGCGAGCAGCCTCATTTTATCACAGAGGACAGACCAGCGCACATTGACTTTGGCGAGGGCATGAAAAATGTATACGCGATGCCAGATACTACGATTATCAAGACAGAAGGACAGGACGTACAGTTGGCGGCACATACCTTTGGCGAGGGCAGAAGCGTGTATATCAGCGGTATTCCCTATTCGTTTGAAAATGCCCGCCTGTTTTACCGCGCAATCTTCTGGGCAGCAGGGGAAGAATACCGCATGAAGCTCTGGTACAGCGAGAATGACAACATTGAAGTGAACTATTATCCAGCGACAGGAAAGTACTGTGTGGTCAACAACACCTACGAGCCGCAGGATACGGTCATCTATGACGGACGCGGCAAGGACACGGACATGCACTTAGAGCCGAACGGAATTTATTGGTTTGATTTTGACGGACAGGAATAGGATGATGCATGATGATAGACAGGGAAAGATTTCTATTATATCACGGACGCTCAAATGAGGAGGTACAGGCTTGCCGGACATATGTAAAAATATGGTGGCAGGAGGAGCTGGCTGCGCGTCTTGAGATTGCAGATCAGGTGTGTGAGAATAAGTTTATCTTTAATCTTCCGTGGGATATGGAGCAGACAGCGGAGATCGTGGCGTTTGGCGAAGCGCTGGACTGGACCTACATGCCCGGAAAAGATGTGGAGTTTGTCTATCAGATGAACCGCCACCGCTATTGGATTTGTCTGGGGCAGGCGTATGCTGTGACTGGCATGGAACGATATGTGAAGATGTTTGTGACCCAGATGGCAGACTGGATATGTGAGAATGCCATCACAGCAGAATCCATGCAAAAGACGTGGCGCACGATTGAGGCAGGAATCCGCGCAGAGAACTGGATTAAGGCGATGGGATATATGGTGAAAAGCCCGCATATCACAGATGAGGTACTGGAAGCCTTTTCGGAGTCAATGCTGCTCCATGCACAGTATCTGGCAGGAAGCAAGAAGAGTTTTAGCACGAAAAGTAATTGGGGAATCTTGGAGAGCAGCGGCCTGTTTGCCATCGGAAAAATGCTGGAGGAATGTGCGACCGATCAGGCGTCAAGGCAGCGCGGCAGGGAATATGCCCGTCTGGCGCTGGAACGCTTGGAAAACCAGCTTGCGGCACAGGTGATGAACGACGGTGTGCACTGGGAGCAGTCGCCCATGTATCACAATGAGGTACTAAGGTGCTGTCTTGAAGTACTGCGTCTGGCGGACATTTACCGAATGGAAGTTCCGTCCAAAATTCTGGCCTTGACAAAGGCGATGGCATATGCGGACCGCCTCTGGCAGAAGCCCGACGGGACACAGCTTGCGGAGGGAGATAGTGACAGTACTGATATTCGGGATATTCTCACGGCGAGTGCACTGCAATTCAAAGACCCTGTCTTAAAGTCAGGGGCGTATCCGCGGCTTGACTATGAGAGCATGTGGGACTATGGGCAGGCAGCCGCTTTCGCCTACGAGGCGCTCGGCTCAGAGATGCCAGATGAACTGCTCACTTGGCAGCGGGAGAGCGGGAACTGGTATCTGCGCTCAGACTGGGGAAGTACTGCGGATTATTTCCATATCAGGTGCGGCAGTCTCGGCGGCGGCCACGGACATTTTGACAAGCTGCATATAGACCTTGTTGTAAATGGGGAGGACTTTCTGATTGATCCGGGTCGTTATACCTACGTGGACGGGGAAGAGCGCCGCCGTCTCAAAAGCGCTGCGGCGCACAACACCGTCTTGGTAGATGATCGGGAATATACGCACTGTCTCGACGCGTGGGCCGTGTCGGGACTGCATAGTGCGATCAACGGCAACTGTAAAAAGAAGGGCATTTATACATATATTCAATGCGGACATACAGGGTATATGCAGCAGGGCGTGCTGGTAAACCGGCGAATCCTTGCCATTGGCACAAAGGTTTATATCGTGTGTGATGAATTTTATGGTACAGGTACGCACAGCTACAGCCAGCATTTTCATATGGCGCCAGAGTGCCGCGTATCGGTGCGGGAAGGGCAGGATAATACTGTGTATATCCGCGGAAATAAGTTTGATGCAAAAATGTGTTGTCTGTCTGAACATGTCAAGATGAAGCCCGAAGCGTTTCTAATCTCGCGGCATTATAATCAGATGGAGAAGGCGGAGTCGGTGGCATTTTGCAGGATACCAGAAGCAGGCGAGCCACAAAGCAGTGACAGTTTTGCAAAAACAGCGTCTATGATAACCATTATTTTCTGTGCAGATCAGGACAATGAACCGCAGCCGATGGAGGCGTATACGGCAGAACGGATTCCGGTTGTCTCCTCCACGCAGGGACGCTGCTTGGAGCAGAGTGAGGCGGAGGGAATCCTCCTTACCTGTCGGAAAGAGCAGTATTTCATAGTAATTGCACATGTCGAGGCAGGTGCAGACTGTGACTATATCGGCGCGATGAACCACTATGGGCTGGGCAGAGTGATGGTGGCAAAACTGCTGCCGGAGGAAGTGAATCAGCGCCACATGCCGGGGGAAGAGCAGGGAATGACGGTGCTTTGCTGGTAAGCTTTATGAGAATCAGAGGAGGTTCAACATGATAAAAAATATTGTTTTTGATATGGGAAATGTACTGACGATTTATAACGCCAGAGACTATATTTTCAGATATGTGGATAACGAGGAGGATTTTTGCTGGATAAAGAACCATGTCTGTACATCTGTGGAATGGGTGCAAATGGACAGGGGAAGCATCACTGATGATGAGGCGATCGCTGCAATCTGCCAGAGAGTGCCTGCGCACCTGCATGACACGGTAGCGCGTTTTATCAGAGAGTTCAGAATGGTGCAGCTGCCAAATCCGCCAATGGAGAAACTGGTCAAAGAACTGTCAGAGAGGGGATATGGCTTGTACTTGATGTCGAATATCCCGCACCGCTTCAGGGTATTTAGCAAGTATATCAAATCCATAGAATACATGAACGGAATCTGGATATCCTGCGAGCATGGTTTGATTAAGCCAGAGGCGTCCGCGTATCTTAATTTATTCGAGACATTTTCGCTCAACCCAGCGGAGTGCTTTTTTGTCGATGATACACCTGTGAATGTGGAAGCGGCAAAGAGGCTTGGCATGAACGGCTGTGTATATTACGGAAATGTGACAGAGCTTAGGGCAAATTTGAGAAAGGTTATCGAAGTTGATCCTGCGTGAAGCAGAGAACCTTCTCAAAATATTTTCAGAAATATTTAGAATAGAAAGGGGTGTTCCGTATGCAGACAAAGGAAAGTTTGGTCTCATATGATATGATGAATGAGGAACAGGCAAAGGAAGCGTTACAGTTAGCAGTTTCCCTAGTAGAAGGAAATGTGGATGAATTTACAGACTGCTTTCCAGACTCAAACAGCCAAGATAACTTTTATCCAAAATCAGAAAATATAGAGTGGACAACAGGATTCTGGACAGGGGAAATCTGGCTTGCCTATGAGGAGACCGGGGATGAAAAATTAAAACATGCAGGAGAGGTTCAGGTAGAAAGCTTTCTGGACAGGATTCTCAAACGGGTGGATGTAGACCATCATGATATGGGATTTTTATACTCGCCCTCCTGTGTGGCAGCATGGCAGCTCACCGGGAACGAGACTGCAAAGAAGGCGGCGCTTCTCGCCGCTGATAACCTGATGAGCCGCTTCTGTGAGAAAGGACAGTTTTTTCAGGCATGGGGACAGCTTGGCGCGCCGGACAATTATCGTCTGATCATCGACTGCCTGCTCAATATGCCGCTGCTGTTCTGGGCATCGGAAGTGACGGGAAATGCGAAGTATGCAGACCATGCCAGGGCGCATATCACAACCGCGATGCGCTGCATTGTGCGCCCGGATTATTCGACCTACCACACGTATTTTTTTAATCCGGAAACGGGAGAGCCGGTAAAGGGCGTGACGCATCAGGGACACCGGCACGGCTCTGCGTGGACGAGAGGTCAGGCGTGGGGAATTTATGGATCTGCGATGGCATACCGCTATATCAAGGATACGGCATATCTGGAGATTTTCGAGAAAGTGACAGAGTATTTTCTGCTGCATCTGCCGTCCGACTTGATTCCTTACTGGGATTTTGATTTTGACGACGGCAGTACCGAGCCGAGAGATTCCTCCTCCGCGGCGATTGCAGCCTGCGGTATGCTCGAGATGGCAAGACATATGACTGACGGGAAAGCGCAGTACTATCAGGATATGGCAAAGCGGCTTTTGCTTGCGCTGCGAAACCACTGTGCGGTCACTTCCAAAGAGCAGTCCAATGGACTGTTGATGCACGGCACCTACGCCAGAAAGTCCGATGAGAATCCCTGCGCAAACCGTGGTGTCGATGAGTGTAATACCTGGGGAGATTACTATTATCTCGAGGGACTTGTCAGAATCCATAGAGACTGGAAGCCTTACTGGTAAAAAAGAATAGATAATACATTAAATGTTGGGCAGCCCTTCTGTATAACGGAGTTATATAGGAGGGCTGCTTGCGTATATCAAGGATAACATAAATAAGCATTTTACACTTCAAAATGGATATGAGATTTTAAGTAAAACTTTTTCAAAAGTTGAAAAAAAGAATATATTGATTCATTGGCAGTTACTAATATAGATGTTATGGTGGATTATATTTATTCGCTTTCCAGTATGACATCTTTGAATAGTGTGCCTAAGGAACTGTCCAAAAATAACTTTTCATATTGTTTGTCTTTTTCTCCGATAGCACCACTCAAAAATCAGTTACATAGCCCGCTATGCGCCTGATTTTTGAGCGGCACTCTCGAAGAAAAATCCTGCGCACTATTAAAAAGTTATTCCTTAACAGTTCCTAAGCAAGTAACAAAAGATATTCTGATGGAAAATACAATAGATGGAGTTTTAAATGTGCCAAAGGAATATGGAATGTTCATATCTTTATAAAAATGGTAAATTCAAATCGGGGAAAATCAGAACAGAGAAATGCCAACGAATGGAAGAGCCACCCGACAGCGCCCACCCACAAAAATAACCCCTGTGGTCACGGTTTTGCCCCCTCCCCTTGTCCAGTGCAGACCCCTATGCGTTGTATAGCTTGAAAAAAGTAGTTCATTCCGAAGGGTAAATCTGACGAGCTGAATGCCAGAAAAAGCGTGGTTAATTATCTGGAGCTTGATATTACATCAAATCCTTTAGTCGCTCTTTTCTTCGCATGCAAGAATTACGGTGATTCAGCTTGTGACGAGGGAATGGTGTTTGTGTTCCATATAAATTCAGATGAGATAGCATATGCGGACAGTGACCGGGCATTGCTGTTATCCTGTCTCCCAAGATTCAGTATGACAGATAAGAACCATCTAATCGATGCAGCTATAAAGTATTTGTCTGATGAGAGTTTTCCTTTAGATAATCAGAGATACGATCAGATGGAACATAGAGGTTCGTTACTGCGAACAGAAAACATTCTGGTCACTATGCAGTTACATGGTGCGCAGCCGGAAGGGTATAGAAATGCTGGTCAACCTGATCAACATCACATACTGTGCAATGAAAATACTGCCATATCGGGATGAAGTATATTCAAAGTACCGCACAGAAAGCCTACAGGAATTCCGTCTGGCCCTTAGCAGCCAGATTCGGGAGCAGGTATTTTATGCCCTTTTCGTGAAAAATATCGAAAACCACATAAAATCAAAAGCGGTAATGAATTCCTTAAAACAGTTGGTTCGGCAACGAGGGTATCATCTGTAAAGTTGTAAAGTCGTGCTTGAAAAGAAAATGCATATAAGATATACTGTAATCAACAAAGGAGACTGCTATGGAAGATACGAAGATACAGTGGCACGCGGCGTTTGTGTCGGCGATGGATTTGGAGCTGGCGCAGAACAGGGCGGATTTGGTATACCATAAGGAATACAACCTGAATACAAAGCCGCTGGAGGTTGACCTGCTGGTCATAAAGAAGGAGCCGGACGTACAGATTACAAATGAAATAGGGAAACTGTTCCGCGGGCATAATATTGTGGAGTATAAATCGCCGAGGGACCACCTCAACATTGACACGTTTTACAAGGCAGCCGCATATGCGTGCCTGTATAAGGCATACGGAAAAACGGTAGATGAGCGTAAGGCGGATGACATCACGGTGTCACTAATCCGCGAGGAAAAACCCGAAGGAACGTTATCATACTTTAAGGAGCACGGAATTGCATATATAAACCCATACAGGGGGATTTATTATGTAACGGATACAGTACTGTTTCCGACGCAGATTATTGTCATAAAGGAATTAAATGAGGAAGCGCACATATGGCTTAAGGCGCTGTCAAGGGAAATGCAGAAGGAGCAGATGAGAAGGCTGCTTGAAAAGATTGAAAAAATGAATACAAAGTTTGACAGGGAGCTAGCGGATTCCGTACTGCAGGTAAGCGTCAGTGCGAACAGACAGGTCGTAGATGAGCTGAGAGGAGATGAGAATATGTGTCAGGCATTGTTGGAGATTATGGAACCGGAGATTAACAAAATAAAAGAAAATGTTAAAGAAGAAGTAACGAGGGAAGTAACGAGAGAGGTAACAAGAGAGGTAACAAGAGAAGGAATTAAATCATTAGTCACATTCTTTAGGGATAGTGCGCAAAGTGATACGGAGATTAAAAATGCAATTGTAAAAGTATACGGTATTTCCGAGAAAGAGGCGGAAGAATACCTATAAAAGGAGTAATCAGGAAAAAAGGTGTTGCAATTCAAATGAGTACAAGGGAAAATCGCTCAGACAGACATTAGCGTAATTCTGTTTTTTTGTGGTATCGTTTTATATTTGGGGAAATTAAGACCATGTGGCGACGCAGATGCAGGAAAAGTCCTGCCGCGGCACATGGTCTTTTTGATTGTCCGGAATAAGAATTAAAGTGTTTCCGACTTTTTCCTTTAAGATTTTCCTTTTTAAAATTGTATCTTATTCATTCATGCTAATATATGTTTGATAAGCTATTTGCATATAAGTGTATTAAAGCATCGATAGGCGATACTTTCTATCCTTCTTTTCATTTTTTCTATCTAATTCAGCATTTACAAAATTCATATGCCAACTAAATTTCTGATACAATTTCTCATCTATTTTTCTACCAGCTTCTTCTTGTATAATTTGAAATCCATTCATTAACATTTCGCCGCAAAAATGACAATCATTCAGAAAGTTTAAAAAATAAAAATTATCAAAATCTTTTCTTAAATATTCACATAGTACACTGTTTTGGATGATTTCGTTCACAATATCTTAAAGATTTTGAATTGTATGTCCTGATTTTCCTCGATTTGAACATCTCGTGTTAATTTTACCGAAAATGTATAAAGATTATGTAGTTTGTTCATTGCCAATTGGCTATCCTTTGATTGAATCTTATTTGTAACACCTAAAAGGTCAATGTGATAGGGGAGAATGGAAAAGTTATTATGTTAGTAAATCGAAATAAAGATACTTATAACAGAAAAACAGATGAATATATTGTTGCGTGGTATTTCTTATACAGGACATTGGCTTTATTGCAGATTACCTCATTATTCGTCTGACACCATTCCAGTTCCAAAGTACATAACTTTCAATTTTAGAAAAGTCCATAGAATTTTTCATGTTCTGCTTGTGGCGAAACAGAAAGCACTTTATCATCTATATTATGTAGATTACGGATATATTTCATATCCACCTTGTATAATTTAAAATCTGTCTGCATATATCTCCTCGTTAAAAATGGCTATGCGTTTCCACATAGCCATTTGTGTAGTAACTCCATTAGAGTTGCTAACGCTTTTAGCAGTCCACTTTGCGGTAGGACTCACCACTAATAATATAATACCGTATCTCTGAAAATAGTCAATCATTTTTCAAAATTAAAAATAAATGCCTGGAAAATATTTTTTTTGGCATTACGCAATACTGTTGGCATGATGTTGTGGTATAATTTGGATAGTGGAGGTGAAAGAATGCTTCGGACATATTTTCACCTGTGGATTTACTGTCATAGAGGAAAATATCATAGGGAAAATGCTGCCTGATAAGAAAAGCGTTTTGGTATCAGCAGACTGCTTTACAGATTTGGTAGCTTGTAACTCATATGCAATTTTAATTCATGCTGCTTCTGTAGCAGATGAGGATTTTAAAATGCTGTGGAATTATTATCTTGAAGTAGGTGCAAATGCTTTGGAAGCAGTTATTGTTGTGGGAAATACAGACGTTCCAAAACAGCTAAAAAAACGAATAAAAGTATATTTCGATTTTGAAGAACTCTGTCAGGATTTAAAGTATATTCTTTTATCGGCTTACCGTAGCCATAAGAAAACAGGAAATTTCAGTGCCACACTGGCAAATGCGATTGTGATATTAAGCAAAATCCGCTGTTGCCCTGGCATTACAACAGTTCAGTTATCCGAAGAACTGGAGATTTCGCAGCGTTCCATTCAACGCTATATTGCAACATTAACAGCGGCGGGGGAATGGATAGATTATGACAAAATATTAAGGGGATGGAAATTGACAGACGGAAAATCCGTTCTTTGGGGCGATTGGTAATATCAAAATAGATTATCGAAGGAGATGTTTAACATGGGATATGAGGCAGAATTATTATCTCAAATCAATATGAATTGTAAGGAATTTCCGCCCTATGCGCCACTATCTGATTACAATGTGTTTCATATATTGGGAATCAGCGCAAAGGAAGTTATTATGTGCCGTTTTTTAGCAGATTTATTAAATCCTGAAGGACAGCATGGGTGTGGAATATCGTTTTTGAAATCTTTTATGCATGATGTATTAAATGAATACTCCATGAGCGATATACAGCTTGCACGTACAGAGGTTGCAGCAGAATATGTGATAGATAATGAACGGCGTATTGACATCGTGATTCAAAATCCACGCTTTTTTGTCCCTATCGAAGTCAAAATTTATGCCGGAGAACAGGAGGGGCAATGCTACGACTATTATCAATATGCGAAAAATTCTCGGCTTGTCTAGCTGACAAGGTTTGGGAATGCCCCCTCCGAATACAGTCGGAAAGAGAAATCAGGAACGGGCATTCTGCCCATTGACCGTATACAGTGTATTTCATGGGCGGAAGATATATGCGGATGGCTTAATAAATTGACAGCGCAGTTAGCCGAGCCGGTAAAATCAACTGTTATGCAATATATTGATGCAATTCATGTTGTGGCAGACGAAAGGGGCAGGAAAATGATGGAAAAAAATTTGGAAATATTATATGAGTCACCTGATTATTTTCGTGCGGGAATAGCAATCGAAAAGTCCATGAAATCGGCAAAGATAACGCTCATGCGTCTTGTATTTGACGATTTGAAGAAAGAGATGGAGAAAATCACGTCAAAGTATGGGTTAGAGCCTGAAAAAGAATTTCATTACTTTACATACGAAGAAAAATGCAATGAAAAATTTTATGACGGAAATACATCTACTTGTCCTGGATTAAATTACATTGTAAAAAAGGCAAAGTTACGCCCTCAAAATATCCAAATGTGGTTCCGTATTGAGGTGCAGGATAATCTTTACGCAGGAATTGTATTATTTGATACCAAAAATGGTTATGCTCAAAGCTGTCTATCTTTCTGTGCTTGTTAGTTGTTTCTGAAAATAAAAAAGGTAGCGGATTGTCTGTTAAGATAATCGCTGCCTAAAGCTTATTTCCACCCCGTTAAATGATTTTACAATTTTAATGCTCACAAACAGGGCGGAAATTATCTTATTTTTTGCGAATAATATAAATGCCATATAGTCCTAATAACAAATACGTTGATAAACAGCAGACCAATCCTATTGTTGGATATTGATTACTTTTAGCAAAGCAAAAAGGTATACCGCACAAATCCACTATAAAATGTAAAGTAATCGGTATCCATAAATTTCGGGTTTTGACATAAACCGCCCCAAAGTAAATTCCTAATGCAGTCGCCCAAACAGCCTTGCAGATAATTGTCAAAATCGGTTGTCCAAGTGCGCCAAAAATATGTCCAAACCCAAATAGTGCAGATGATATAATAACTGCAAATAATGCAGCATTATTTCGTATGCCAAACCATTTTTCAATGATATTCTGCAACAATCCTCTCAGATAAATTTCTTCCATTATTGCAACACCTATGTAATACACAACCCCCTCTACAATAACTCTATATATTGTTGGTTTATTATTGAATGGTGAAAGCCCTATGCAAAAAGCAACTGCCACTATAAGCGTAGCAATAAGGGAAGGAATGCCGTATTTCTTCAAATCATTCGGAATATTTTGAAATTGTAATCCAAAATTCCACTCTTTTATAATAGTTTTCCTGCATACATAACATAAAGCAAAAGCCAATACAAAATTTATCATCAAAGAGAAATAAATCGGTTCAATATCCCTGATTTGTATATTGCAGAATAAAGCCGCAGGTAATGCGGTCATTTCCATAAATGTCATTACTATTGTCAATATAGTAACGCTGATTGATATGCGTTTATTTATCATAGTTAATCTCCTTAGCCGCTAATTTATTGATTTGCTCAACGACTTTATTCTACCACAAGAACTCTCACAATTCCATTAAATTCTGCTTAATCTCTTTTTGCCTTATTCTCTGCAATCATCATCTGTCTTGCACGTTCCCTCTGCTCTGTGCTGACCGCCTTCTGCTTGCGGTAGCCGGCGTGTGCTTTCGGAAAGGAATAGGTCTTAGATACCTCGTCCTTATGGAGTGGTCACGCTCGGTCAGTTTCCGTCTTTTGGTGGTGACGGTCAGCCGCTTACTATCTGCTTTGTATCACTGTCCCTTATCTTTTTTTGTTCATGGTCTTTGCCCTCCTGTGATATGGATTGATATGATTGAGTGCTTTCGGTGCTGATATATGGTTTTCTTACGGTAATTGTCGGGAGATTGGATTGCGGAATACTGTTGTTGGGTATTTCTTATGGTAATCACCGCATGAAAGAGACTATAACCGTCAAGACAAAGTGAAATACCTAAACGATATAACAGGCAATGCAAATCGGTATCAGCAGGATAAGAAAGAATGTCCGATAATCCACATGGTCGTAAGGATAGAAACCAACAAATTTTTACGTTGGCTGGAATATTGGTTTTTGCGGATAAGATTATTTATTCGACAGAGGAAATTGTATCGCTGGTGTCGAGCTATTCGCAGGACGATGTGGAAAGGCTGCGGGAGGAATTATTAAGAAAAGCGAATTAAAGCACTTCCCCCAAAAAACGAAAAAATACCGCAGAATCCATGGTTCTGCGGTATTTTTTCGTTTTCGTTCAGTCGGAGTGACAAGATTCGAACTTGCGGCCTCCACCTCCCTAAGGTGGCGCTCTAGCCAAACTGAGCCACACCCCGAAAATCGTATGTATGCCCAAACGACATTTATTATTATATATAAAGAAGTCCAGAATGTCAATAAAAAAATAAAAGAATATTAAATTAAGAAAATTTACATAAACTATTGACAATTGTCTGACAATTTAGTATATTATTTATAGATTCGTGATAATTCAATTGCGAATGAGCATTATAAATGCGGCATTCAAGTGAATGCTTTTCACTTAACTCTTTTTCAATATAGTAATCCTTTGAAGAAAGCTTTTTCATGGCAGTATCCTCCCAATTTGCTGCCGGAAAAAGCTTTCTTTATTGTGCGATAAAATAATCGTAAAAAATTGAGAAAGAGGTGTAAAAACCAGCCGCAAAGTATTATACTAAAGATACATACGCTATATAGGAATTTCGCGCGGTAATATATTGGAAATGTATGAAAATACATTATTTTGAACAAAATAGTCTCGCGGCTTCTAGAGACTATCAAAGAGTACGGAGGGAACGATGGACAAAGTATTAATTGTGGGTGTGAATTTTACAACCGAACATAAAAGCCAGCACTTTGACCTTGCTATGGAGGAGATGGCCAGTCTGGTGAAGGCGTGTGACATGGAACCCGTGGGACGTATCGAGCAGAACATGGAGAGTGCGAACACCGCGACCTATATTGGTGCAGGAAAAGTGCAGGAGGTTCGCGAGATGGTCAGGGCGCTGGAGGCGGACTTGGTTGTATTTGACAACGGATTATCACCGATACAGCTTCGAAATCTGAGCAGGGATTTAGATTGTCCAGTCATGGACAGAACAACGCTGATCCTGGAAATTTTTTCCGCGCGGGCAAAAACAAGAGAGGCAAAGCTGCAAGTGGAGGTGGCGCGGTTACAGTATATGCTGCCGCGGCTGGTAGGACTCCATGATGCCCTGTCAAGACAGGGCGGCGCCAGCGGTGCGATGAGCAATAAGGGCGCCGGGGAGAAAAAGCTGGAGCTGGACAGACGGAGACTTGAACAGCGGCTCACAACCATGCGCAGGGAGTTGGAAAAAATTTCAGGAGAGCGGGAAACACAGCGCAAAAAGCGCGCTGCTTCGGGGATTCCGAGGGTGGCGCTGGTGGGATACACCAATGCAGGGAAATCTACGGTAATGAATGCAATGCTGTCAGCGTATGATGGTGAGGGGGAGAAAATGGTATATGAGGAGGATATGCTGTTTGCCACATTAGATACCACCGTCAGAAGAATCACGCCGCCTGACCAGAATGACTTTTTACTGTCTGACACAGTAGGGTTTATCTCCAACCTTCCTCACAATCTGGTGAAGGCATTCCGCTCTACATTGGAGGAGGTGCGGGAGGCAGATTTGCTGATACAAGTGATTGATTATTCCGATGAGAATTATACCGAGCACATCCGTGTGACAGAGGAGACTTTAAAGGACCTTGGTGCAGAGCGGATTCCGATGATCTATGCATATAATAAGGCAGATTTGTGCGGCATGGGAACATTTGCGACAATACAGGGAGATGACAGGCTGTATCTGTCTGCAAAATCGCAGAGCGGCATAGATGCGCTCATGACGCTAATCTCTGGAAAGCTGTCAAAACGCTATCAGGACTGTGCATTTATCATTCCGTATCAGAGGGGAGATGTGGTTTCTTATCTGAACGATAATGCTGTCGTACACTGTACGGAATACCGCGAGGACGGCGTGTATATGGAGACCAATGTAAGCCGTATCGACGCGGCGCGGTATGAACAGTTTTTGGTAAATTGCTATGAACGGCTTCCGAGCTGCGAATAGCCGCTGATATTTTGGACCCTTTGGCGAATATTCACAATTTATTTATAATTTCATCATAATAATATGCTATTATGAATAATAAGTTATGGATAAAAGCATTTGCTGGAGGGGAAAATATGGATAAAAATGGAAAAAATACGAACCAAAAAGTCAAAATGCACAAAATTATGTTTGCAGTCGGCGCGGCGGGTGTCGCAGGACTCAATATCGCGTCGTGGCAGAGCGTAACTTTTAGCGACTGGTATATCAAAACGGTTTTTCCGGTCTGGCTGAATACCTACGCGCGCCTCACCAGCAAGTTCCCCTTCAGCGTCGGTGAGCTCATGCTGATACTTGCGGTGGCGCTTACCCTGTTTGGCATCGTATTTGGCATTGTGAATCTGGTCTGCCGCAGGAGATTTCAACGGGCAGCCAGTGGTTTTGGAAAATTTTATGCATGGACAGCACTGGTTGTATGCTATGTTATGACCCTGAATTGTTTTATTTTTTATCATAGTTCTAGTTTTGCAGAGAAATATCTGGCAGAAGAGCTCGCAGAGAAAATTTTGGTGGTCAGCAATTCCGAACGTGCGGTCGCACAGGCGGCAACGCAGAGAAACTATACAAAGAGAGAGCTTGCAGTATTAAGAGATTATATCGTTGAGAAATGCAATGAGCTGGAAAAGCAGGTAATTCATGACGATTATGGAGAGATCTGCTATGATGGGGACTTAATTGAAGCTTCGCGGCAGGCAATGAGGAAGCTCGGAGAAGAGTATGACCAGCTTGCAGGATTTTATGTGACGCCAAAATACCTGAGTTTTTCGGAATTTTTCAGCCAGCAGTACATAATGGGATATTACTTTCCATTCTCGATGGAAGCAAATATTAATTCGCTCATGTATATCACCAATGTGGCTCCGACAGTCTGTCATGAGCTTGCACATACAAAGGGTTTTATCTACGAGGATGATGCAAATATGATTGGTTTTCTGGCGTGTATCAATTCAGACGACCCGTTTTTGCAGTACTGCGGTTATCTGAGCGTGCTCAGTTATGTCAATAGTGATTTTTATGAATCCATTGGAAAGAATCAAAGTGCATATCAAAGGCATGTGAGGATTCGCGACGCAGTTGCGGACGATAATATATTTTTGACAAGAGAGGAGTGGCAGGCCGTCGAGAAGAAGGCTGTGATCAAGACCTCCACAGTGAAGAAGGTTTCGAACAAACTGATGGATACAACGCTGAAATTAAATGGCGTGGAGGAGGGTGTGCTTCAGTATAACAATGTGGTAGGATTGCTTTTGGCATACTATGACGGAGAACTGTATTAAGTTCGTATGTGAAAAATGAGTGCCGGTGCCCCAGAAGTGCTGAGCAAAGTGTTCATGCGGGCGCCGGCAAAAGGGAGGCAGTTATGGGAGATCTGATCTCATATGTATATGAATTTGGCGGTTTCACCTTTACGGAGAAACCTTTTTGTGAGATTGATGGACTTGTTTTTGCCCATCTTTCTTATTTTATGTTTGGAGGGATTGTTCCCGGAATCGATGACAATATGCCGGCGATTGCGCTGTGTGATGTGGCACAGCGCATGGACTGGCATCATTTTATATCTGTCAAATGGGAGTTGGACAAGAATCGGGAGCTTTTTTACAAAGTGGCTTTTTCGCGGCGCTACCGCAACACAAGGGCCAATTTTTTTGTGGAGGAGATGGATGCCGAGGAGGGCGTGCAGTTTTGCGCGGTGACATTTCTCTTGGGAAATGGAGATACATTTGTGTCATTTCGCGGGACAGACGACGCACTAATCGGGTGGAAAGAGGATTTCTATATGGCATACCGCACGCCCGTGGGCGCCCAGCTTCGAAGCACAGAGTATCTTCATCAAGTTGCAAAGCTGCTTGCAAGGAAGAGAAATCTCAGATTTTATCTGGGAGGACATTCGAAAGGCGGAAATCTGGCAGTGTACGCAGCAATGACCTGCGATGAAGAAGTGAAACGCAGAATTGGAAAAATATATAATATGGACGGACCGGGATTCCGGCCCGATTTTATGGATACACTGGATTATGACGGCGTCAAAGATAAAATCTTAAAAATTGTTCCAGACGAGTCCTTTGTGGGTATGCTGATGGAACAAAAGAACGATTATGAGCTGATTCAGAGCACAGAAATCGGCGTGCAGCAGCACATTTGTTTTTCATGGTGTGTCGAGGGCGATCACTTTGAGCGCTCACAGGCGCAGCATCCAAAGAGAAAAGCGCTGTATGACCGCATCAACAATTGGATTTTTGCGCTGGAAGTCGAGCAGGTAGGGGATTTTATCGAAAGTTTGTTCAGAATGATTGAGATGACTGAGGCAAAGACGCTGACAGATTTAAAGAATGTGAAAGGGGGCGAGATTGCCAAAAAACTGCACACAATGATACAGGAGTACGCGGGAATGAATGAGGATACCAAACAAGTCTTTTGGGAGATTGGCGGTTTTATGATCGAGATGCTCGCCAAGGACCAGCAGGAGCGCATCAGGCGGTGGAAAACCTTCGAAAAGATCAGGCAGCGCGTGGAACATTGACCCTCGCAATGTAACCATTTTCATAAAAACACTAAAATAGACTAGAAATAACGAGAAAAGACAGTTGACTTATTGCGTAAAACAGTTTAAAATTCTTAATGTAAGCACTTACAAGGAAAAATATATTTTTCAGCGTGACCGAGTGCGCTGACAAAAGCGGATATAAATGGAGGAATGATATCATGGCAAAAAAAGTAATAACAATGGGAGAGATTATGCTGAGACTCTCCACGCCCAACAATGAGAAGTTTATTCAGGCGGACGAGTTTGACATCAACTACGGCGGCGGTGAGGCAAATGTGGCGGTATCGCTGGCAAACTATGGACATGACGCCCACTTTGTGACAGCAGTTCCAGACAATGAGTTAGGAGAGTGCGCGATCGCAGCCTTGAGAAAATATGGCGTGGGCACGTCAAACATTGCAAAGTGCGGCGAGCGCTTAGGCATTTACTATCTGGAAACCGGTTCGGCGATGAGGCCTTCGAAGGTTGTGTACGATAGGGCACATTCGTCCATCTCTACGGCAACTGCGGCAGATTTTGATTTTGACCAAATCTTTGCAGGGGCGGACTGGTTCCATTTTACAGGCATCACACCCGCGGTATCCGACGCGGCGGCAGTGCTCACGGAGGAGGCGTTAAAAGCAGCCAAGAAACATGGTGTAAAGGTTTCCGTGGACTTGAATTTCAGAAAGAAGCTGTGGTCCTCAGAGAAGGCGCAGAAAGTGATGAAAAATCTGATGCAGTATGTGGACGTCTGCATTGGAAACGAGGAAGATGCAGAACTTGTGCTGGGATATAAGCCGGGTAATACAGATGTCACGAGCGGAGATCTTGAGCTTGCAGGGTACAAGTCGATCTTTGAGCAGATGGTTGCGGATTACAACTTTGAGTACTGCATCTCTTCGCTTAGAGTGAGCCATTCTGCTTCGGACAATGGCTGGTCTGCATGTATTTATGCAAGAGACACGAAAGAATTTTACCACTCGAAAGAATACCGCATTCATCCCATTGTAGACCGTGTCGGCGGCGGCGATTCCTTAGCGGGCGGCGTGATCTGCGGACTGCTGGACGGCAAGGGCTTCAAGGCGGCATTGGAGTTTGGCGTGGCGGCATCTGCCTTAAAGCACACAATTCCGGGGGACTTTAACTTGGTGTCAAGAAAAGAAGTGGAGACACTGGCAGGCGGGGACGCGTCCGGGCGCGTACAGCGTTAGAAATAAAAAGGATTTACGGGAATGAACAGCATTCCTTCAAGGTGAGTGGCTGTTGATTCCCGGAAAATACATAATTTTTCATCAGAAATCGTATCAATATCGTCTATTAGGAGGAAATGAATCATGGCAAACACAAATCCGTTTTCACTGGAAGGAAAAATCGCACTTGTGACAGGTGCATCCTACGGCATTGGTTTCGCGATCGCTAAGGCGATGGCGGGCGCTGGTGCAGCCATCGTATTTAACGACATTAAGCAGGACCTTGTGGACAAGGGCGTTGCGGCATATAGGGAGGAGGGCATTGAAGCGCACGGATATGTGTGCGACGTCACCAACGAGGAGGCTGTCAATGGTATGGTTGCAGCGATTGAGAAGGAGGTCGGCGTGATCGACATTCTTGTCAATAACGCAGGAATCATCAAGAGAATCCCAATGTGCGAGATGACCGCAGCAGAGTTCAGACAGGTGATTGACGTGGACTTGAATGCGCCGTTCATTGTATCCAAAGCAGTGATTCCCTCTATGATTAAAAAGGGACACGGCAAGATTATCAACATCTGCTCTATGATGTCAGAACTTGGACGTGAGACAGTTTCTGCTTATGCAGCGGCTAAGGGCGGTCTCAAGATGCTTACTAAGAATATATGTTCTGAGTACGGCGAGTTCAATATTCAGTGCAACGGCATCGGGCCGGGTTACATCGAGACACCTCAGACAGCGCCGCTGCGCGAGCGCCAGCCGGACGGAAGCAGGCATCCGTTTGACACGTTTATCTGTGCAAAGACGCCTGCGAACAGATGGCTACAGCCTGAAGAGCTTGGCGGGCCTGCTGTTTTCCTTGCATCAGAAGCATCAAATGGCGTAAATGGACATATACTGTATGTTGATGGCGGTATTCTTGCTTACATAGGCAAACAGCCTAAATAGAATGATACATTGATATCATAAGATGGAAAAGAGGAAAAATATGAACGAGGTATTGGAAAAAATCAGCAAAGTAGGCATTGTGCCGGTTGTTGTATTAGATGACGCAAAGGATGCAAAACCGCTGGCAGAGGCACTGATCAAGGGCGGACTGCCCTGCGCGGAGGTCACGTTCAGAACCGCAGCAGCAGAGGAGTCGATTCGGATTATGGCGAGTGAATTTCCCGAGATGCTGGTCGGCGCAGGCACGGTGCTCACGACAGAGCAGGTTGACCGTGCGGTGAATGCGGGGGCAAAATTTATCGTAAGCCCCGGATTAAATCCCAAGGTGGTAAAGTATTGTATTGACAAAGGCGTGCCTGTGACACCGGGCACTTCCAATCCGTCAGACGTTGAGCAGGCGATCGAGCTGGGGCTTGAGGTGGTCAAGTTTTTCCCGGCAGAGGCAGCAGGCGGCTTGAGTATGATCAAGTCCATGGCAGCGCCCTACACGCAGATGAAATTTATGCCGACAGGCGGAATTACCGCGAAAAATATCTGCGAGTATCTTGCATTTGACAAGATTATCGCGTGCGGCGGCTCATGGATGGTGAAGAAAGACCTTGTGACAGCCGGAAAGTATGATGAGATTCAGGCGCTCACAGAGGAAGCTGTGAGAACGATGCTCGGCTTTGAACTCAGACATATCGGTGTAAACTGTGAGAATGAGGCAGCGGCGGACGCGGTGGCTTCCAGATATGATGAATTGTTTGGATTTACCAAGAAGGCAGGAAACAGCTCGGTCTTTGCAGGGATTGAGATCGAGGCAATGAAGCAAACCGGGCGCGGTGCAAAGGGGCATATTGCGATTGGCACAAACAGCGTGGCGCGCGCCAAGAATTATCTGGAGTCTGTGAAAAAGGTGAAGTTCGCGGAGGACTCTGCGGTGGAAAAGAACGGAAAACTCACCGCAATCTATATGGACGAGGAAATCGGCGGGTTTGCAGTTCATCTTGTTCAGAAATAAGAAATTATTAAAGGGAATCTATTTTATAAAAGAAAGAGGTATCACGGTGCATGTGATGCCTCTTTGTGTAACCCAAAATACAGAAGGAGGATTGAACCAATGTTATATCAGATTAATATGATTACAGAAGAGGACGGCTGGATTGTGATAGATACGAACGGCTGGGCATCGGAACCTGTCCGCCTGCTTGTGCAGAGCGTTGCGGAGGAGATGGGAAAGGAAGTGTTCCAGCCCTATGAGGGAGACGCACAGTATATGATTAAGGGTGATCCGTACAAGTTGGTTTATCAGTATGATGATGTCTTTGGCACCTGTGTCATACTGGACAGGCCAGAGGATCAAGACGCTGTTGTGGCGCTCTTAGAGCGGCACTTTGAGAAGCTGCGGGCGCAAAAGGAAGAATAGAATAAAAAGCAGATCAGGAATCATATATTATAGAGGGAAGGGGGACTGATGAGTCAGCAGACGAAAAATTGTCATGGTAAAATTCTGATAAAATGCAAATATATGCATAAATTATAGTGCAAAGAAGTGCGTATAAACTTGTAAAAAATAATATTTTATTTCGTATTTGTAATATATGCATAAAAATAAGAGTATAAAATCGTGAAAAAACGCTAAAATAGAGAAAAGAAAGTAAATACTTGATTACTGCGGAAATATACGCGATAATAGGAAGAGCAGCAGTCTTATTTTTAGACGAAGCATATAAAGAAGAACGATTGAAAGAAAATTTTAGAAAGGAAGTTTATCATGGGAGTAAAAGTTTTGCTTGATTCAGTAGAAAAAGTTCGCGATTTTATAGATATTACGAGGAGTGCACCGTATGACATTGATTTGATCAGCGGCAGAAATACATATCTCGATGCAAAATCGCTTCTGGGTATACTGAGCTGTGATTGCAGAAAGCCCCTGCTTCTGGACGTGCATGCCGAGCTGGAAGAACGGGCAGAGTTCATGTCCAGAATTGAAAAATATGTCGTGGCGTAATGAAACGTTTTACTATAAAGTTATATTACAGAGAGTGTCAAGGGAGAATGCCTTTGTCACTCTCTTTTAGCCTGCAAACGGTTTGCCAAGTAAATTAACGCGTCTAAATCTTCCGCAGAAAGGTCTTTGGCGGAGAGAAAAAGCTGGTGCAGTTTCAAAGCTTCTGAATTACTCACATCAAAAAATTCTTTTGGGGTAATCTCCAAATAATCACAAATATAGAGAAATTCAGACATAGAGGGCAGTGCTTTGCCCGAGGAAATGCTCTGGATATAACTTTTGCTGTGTCCTAGGTCAAGGCTCATTTTATATTCAGAGATGTTTTTCTGAATGCGCAATTCTGTTATCCGCTCTCTAATAAATGTTTCATTCATCATGCCATACCTCGTTTTTGTATAGCATATACCGATTAAATTTGTAATATTACTATTATAATCGGTAATTTATATTGACTTATACCGATTTATTCGGTATAATCTGAAATTGTAAATTGATGGAATAAGCCGTATCAGGCATGTTGATGCTGCTCATAACGGAGACACAGCAGGAGAGGATTTCATATGATAAAGGCGGAGTATGCGGTTGTCATTGTTACCTACAACCGAGAGGTACTATTGCGTGAATGTGTTAGTCAGGTTGAAAAACAGACAGTACCAGCATCAAAGATTATTGTGGTCAACAATTCTTCCACAGATGGTACAACCGCATATTTGGAAGCGTTAACAAAACACAATGGCGTGTATCACATCATAGAATGCAGCAGAAATCTAGGTGGAGCCGGCGGTTTTGCAAGAGGGCTTGCATGTGCGATGAATTATAGTGTTGACTGTGTATTGCTGATTGATGATGATGCGATGCTGAGTGTGGATTATATGGAGAAACTGCTGGCGGCAAGGGACAAAAAACCTCAGTACGGTGCTTTTGCAGGCTGTGTTCAAGTTGATGGTAAGCTTGATACCAATCATAGGAAAAATTTTTCCAAAGTAGGAATGTTATTTAAAAATTGTAGAGAGGCATTGTACCAGAATGATTATTTTGTGTGTGAAACTGCCTCTTTTTGCGGAATGCTTGTGGATAAGATTATTATTGACAAGATCGGGCTGCCCAATGCAGAGTATTTTATTTTGCATGATGATGTGGAGTATTCGATCAGAATCAATCAACTCAGTAAATTTTTGGTGGTATCCAATGCAGTACTGCATCATAAAACAGAGAGACAAGCAGTAAAACATTATCCCAGAAGATATGACTGGCACGATTACTATGCGGTTCGAAATCGGATTTGGTATGTGATGGAACACGGGACGGTGCTTGACAGACTGGTAAACGGAGTGGATTTATTTCTGCGTGTCATTTTCCGCAATTGGGTATTTGGGCTCATAAAAAGAGATGGATATGACTGGCAGTATGAAAAGGCGATTACCAAAGCAGCAATCAAGGATGCACATGTCAGCAAAGAGAAAAAATATATACAACTAAAAATACGAGTATCAGAAGGGTATCACAATGAAAGAGCACTTAAAGGAAATTTTTGATTATCGGGATATGGTGAATAGTTTAGTCCGGCGGGACTTGAGGGGAAAATACAAAGGGTCTGTACTGGGATTTTTGTGGACATTTATCAATCCGCTGTGCCAGATGATTGTGTACACGATTGTGTTTTCTGTGATTATACGCAGTGAGTTGGAACAGTTTTATGTGTATATGATTACGGGAATGGTGCCGTGGCTGTTTTTTGATATGGCACTGCGGCAAGGTTCATGCTGTGTGCGTTATCAGGGGGAACTGGTGAAGAAAATATATTTTCCAAGAGAAGTCCTGCCGCTTGCGTGCGTAACCTCGAATTGTATCAATATGCTGTTCTGCTTTTTGATCGTGTTTTTGGTGATTATGATCTCAAGTGTTGGCGTGCGTCTGGAAGCGCTGCTCTGGCTGCCGCTTGTGATGGGGATTGAATATTTGCTGACATTAGGGTTTACATTGCTGGTGTCGGCGGGGACTGTCTATCTGAAGGATTTAGAGCATATTGTTTCGGTAATCTTGATGGCATGGATTTATCTCACACCGATTATGTATCCTGTCAGCATGATTCCCGAAACAATTTTATGGATTTTTCGATTGAATCCGATGACCGCAGTCATAGAGGCATATCATGCGGTTTTGTATTGGAAAATATCACCTGACAGTTCGGCGCTTTTTTATGCTTTTTTGTTTGGTGTGGTGCTGCTTGCAGTCAGCGAGGCTGTGTTTGTGAAATTAAGTGATAATTTTGCGGAGGAACTGTGATGGAGAAGGAGTGCGTGATTGACGTAGAACATGTGAAGAAACAGTTTAAAGTCTATGCAGACAAAGGGGCAATGCTCAAAGAGCGCGTACTGTCTGCCAGCCGCAGCAAATATGAAGTCCGGGAAATTTTAAGGGACATCACATTTCAAGTGCCAAGAGGACAGGCAGTTGGATTGATCGGAAAAAATGGCTGTGGGAAAAGTACAATGTTAAAGATGATGACAAAGATCTTAAAGCCTAACGCGGGCAGGATTTTGGTGCGGGGCAGGGTATCAAGCCTGATTGAACTAGGTGCAGGGTTTCACCCAGACATGAGCGGGCGGGAGAATATCTATATTAATGCGACAATTTTTGGTCTGAAAAGAGAGGAGATTGACAGAAGGATTCCAGAGATTATCCGCTTTTCTGAATTAGAAGAATTTATAGACAATCCTGTTAGAACCTATTCCTCTGGAATGTATATGCGTCTTGCATTTGCCGTAGCAATCAATGTCAATGCTGATATTTTACTGATTGACGAGATACTTGCTGTCGGAGATGCCGGGTTTCAGAAAAAGTGTTTTCAGCGTTTGCGCGAGATCAAAGAACAGGGGACAACGATTGTGATTGTATCGCATTCTATAGAACAAATGTATGGAATTTGTGACCGCCTGATCTGGATTGAAGGAGGGCGCATTCGGGACGATGGTCTGCCTAAGCCTGTTGCTATGCATTATTTGGATTTTATAGAAGATGAACGGCTAAAAAAATTAAATGCGGAGAGCCATAGACTATTTCAGGCTACAGGCAGGCATTCGATTTTAGAACTCACTGAGAAGGTTCACCCAGATGCGCGCAGGGACGGGTCACAGGAGGTGTATTTTACGGGGATATCATTGCTTGATAACCAGAATAAGAGCTGCCAGAGCTTTGATACAGGAGATCGAGTGATTTTGAAGCTGGCATACAAAACCAACCTGATACATCCGCAGGTTAATTTTAATATGGACTTTGTCAAAGAAAACTGGCAATACTGCTATGGGTGTTGTTTTGCCAAGGCGGGAGATGAGCTGCCAGTACTTGATGAGAGCGGGGAGGTGGCACTTGTGATTGATGCGTTGATGCTGCTTCCCGGAAAGTATTATTTGGATGTGGGGATTAATGGGCCGGCGGGCGAACTGTATGACAGTGTGCGCAATATTATGCAGATCACAGTGCGGGAGTATGTGCACGACGAGTTTGGACCGTGCACATTTACACATTATTGGCAGAGATAAAGAAAGCTGCACAGTTTTTTGAGACGGAGGATAAACATGGAGATACAGAAAATACTGTTTCCGCAGGTGGGACGTTGCACAGACAGGGAGATGTATTTTAGACTGGAAAAGTCTGGTTTTGGAAGCAACCAAATGCTGTTTTATGACAATGAGAAACAGACTATTTTGTTTCGCACAGGCGAAAAGGTCTGGTTTGATACATATTTTAACGGATTTTCTATCGAGAAATGGAAAAAGTACACAATCCTTGATCGTCTGACCCTCAGGCTGGAGATGGCAGGAAAATTTAAGGTAATACTGCTGAGTAAGGAAAAAGTACACAATGAAATATTTGAGAAAATAATCTGCGCCGCAACGATTGAGACGGACACGCGGCAGGTTTTCGAATTTTCATTTGCAGACGGCAATGATAAGGGAATGTATACCTTTGGTCTGGAGGCGCTGAGTGATAACAGCATCTTCTATGGCGGTGCTTATTGCAGCAAGATTGCAAAGGATGCAATGCGTGATGTGAAAATTGGTATTGGCATATGTACATTTCGGCGTGAGGAGTTTGTCAGGAAAAATTTGAAAATATTAAAAGAAGCCATTTTAGAAAAAGATTCTTCACCGTTATATGGCCATATGGAAGTTTTTATAGCGGATAATGGCAGGACACTGGAAAAACGGGAAGCGCTGATACCTCAAATACATATCTATCCAAACAGCAATGTGGGCGGCGCGGGAGGTTTTACCAGAGATTTAATTGAGATATTAGAGCATAATGATATTTTTCAGATTACGCATATTTTGCTGATGGATGATGATATTGTGATTGAACCAGAATCGCTGGTCAGGACATTTATGCTGCTCTGCCTGTTAAGAGAGGAGTATCTTGATGCCTTTATTGGCGGCGCTATGCTGCGGCTGGACAGGCAGTATATACAGGTGGAAGCAGGTGCGGTGTGGGACGCGGGCTGTCTTGAACCGCTCAAAATGAATCTGGACTTGCGGCAGTGTGAGGCATGTTTGCACAACGAGACCGAGGAGTTTTCAGAATACAATGCATGGTGGTACTGTTGTTTCCCGATGAGAATTGTCACGCCAGACAACCTTCCATTGCCAATATTTATCCGCGGTGATGATTTGGAATATGGTCTGCGCAATATGAAGCATTTAATTTTAATGAATGGAATTTGTGTTTGGCACGAGCCTTTCGAAAATAAATATTCGTCTTATCTGGAATATTATATTATCCGCAATCTTCTAATCGACAATGCCTTTCACTATCCAGAATATGATGCAAGGAAGCTGAACCATGCTCTGTTTAAACATTGTATACAGGAAATCATGTTTTACAGGTATAAAAATATTGACTTATATTTTCAGGGCATCAAGGATTTCTTGAAGGGACCGGAGTGGCTGATGCAGCAGGACGGGGAAGCGCTGCACCAACAGGTGATGGCAGCAGGGTATAAGGCAGTGAGCCTTGATGAGCTGGATATGCGGTTTCATTATCCCGTGTATTGCAGAAGTTATGAAACACAGCATACAAAACGCTCTAAAATCAAGCGGAATCTAACATTTAACGGGCTGTTTTTGCCGGCGAAGGGAGAGGGCATTGTTCAGATGGCGTCGCCCAAGACAGTACAGTTTTATCGAAAAAAGAGAGTCATGCATTATGATGCGGCAGCGAAGAAGGCATTTATTACGGAACGGCATTTTTGGACTTCGGTGAGATATGTATTACAAACGATTGTGATGATGGTGCAGGTTTCTTTTGGTTTAAAGACAGCACAACAGCAATATCGTACCAAGGGAATACAACTGAGGAGGCTGGAATTTTGGAAGAGATACTTGGGATTGTAAGGAGGGAATGGGATAATGGAAATCATCAATAGCTGCTTTTATCTATTCAGTGTGATAGCGGGAATCGGCGGGTACTATTTTGTGAGGAAAAAAACTGAAACAATGAATGGAGTATGTTCTTTTTTCCTTTCTATAATCTTGCTGATGTGTTATCAGTCTTTGGCTGGGGTGGCACTTGCATTTTGCAAAATAGCAGTTTCGAATCTTACAGTCGGCATTGCTAATTTGGGATTTGCAGGAATATGCCTTGCAGTAATAGTGAAGAAGAAAGAAATTCAACGTTATCAGTATGATGTGAGTGATTTGATTGTTGTGGTGTTTTTCGCCATTATTGCAGTAGGTTTGGGCAGATATCAGTTTGGAAGCGAACTGAGTCTGGCTAATTATGAAACTGTTGATTATGCGAGGCATATCGGATATGCAAGAGCAGTTGCGGTGAACCATACAGTGATAGTAGACAGGCCCTTCATGGCAATCAATTCAGGACTTTTGTTTGAGGTAGCAAGACCATTTACAGCACCTTATCTGGACTACAGGCTTTTTATTTTTGTTGATATTTTCATGCTATTCATGGCTGGAATTATCTTTTGGGCATTTATAAGAAAGTATTTGAAGGGACGTTATATGTTGCTCGCGGGTGTGCTTGCTGCGATTTTTTATGTTCTGGGTTATCCGTTGAGTAATATGGTATGCGGAACTTCCTATTGTGGTGCAGGAGTAACCGTTTCGATTGCAATCTTTATTCTGATGAATCAATTTATGGAAAAAGAATTACGGAGTAGTTTTTTTATTCCGTCAATGGCTGTAGCATTCGTTGGACTGCTGACGGCATACACGCTCTTTTTTCCAATAGTATTTGTTGGTGTTGTGGTACATCTTACACTGCATTTTTTACTGAACCGATCTATATTGGACAAAAAACAAGCCTTGATGGCACTGACAATTTTGTGTATTGCCTGTTTTTTGGCAATATGCGGTATTTTTAAAATGTCACTGGAAGCAGTTGCCCCTATTCAGGCAGAAGGATTTATGTATAGAAATCTGATCGGTGATTATGTTTTTCTGCTTCCATTTATTGTATACCGCGTATATAGATGTTATAAACAGAAGGAACTGTCTTTTGATTTAACCATGTGTCTTTTTCTTGTGGCATATATTTTCTCATTTTTGTATGCTGACTGCATTGGAGAAATCTCTTCGTATTATTTTTATAAAAATTATTATTTGTTCTGGGTTTTACCATTTTATATGATGATTGCTGAACTAGCAGGATGCGATAAAGGAAAAAGGGAGTTCGTGTCTGTATACTGCCTTTCGGTATTGTCCTTGTATATTTTCATATTTAGTGGGTTCAATGCTTACTTGGAAAAGCAGAGCAAAGCGGCGACAGGGTATAGCGTGAATAGCGATTCACAGTTTTCGAGAATGTTTCAAATTTACCAATGGAATGCAGAGCATGGACATCCCCAAAATATACATATTAGCCCGGCGAGTCAGGAGTTGTTTTGCAAATTAGCTGAATTGAATCAAAATCCCAATAAGCCTGTTCCCTATATAGGGCCTTATAATATATGGGAAGAATTTCATTATTTTGCGCTGGCATATCAGTGGGAAAATGTTATTCGGGAATATAATTACCGAGAAGGTGAACGTTATATTGAATGGGTGAAAAACGAGGCGGAATATCTGTGTCTGGTCTATAGGGAGGGCACAAACCAGATTGCAGAAAGTGTTGAAATAAATGAGGAATTGGCAGCGTATTTGTCAACATTGGAGATTGTATATCAAAATGATGCAGGGTGTATTTATTCTGTAAAATAATATGGGTATTGTATGGTAAACTTATTACTTTGGTATTCAATGAAGATAAAAAAATCGAGCAGGGAAGTGAAGCCTTCCCTGCTTGCGCGCCGGACGCGGATAGTTTCTTTCTGTGTCTGTGTGCATAAAAATAGCTCGAACCTTTATTTAGATTCGAGCTATTTTTTATGCAGGAGATGGGACTTGAACCCACACGATATTGCTACCACAGGCACCTGAAGCCTGCGCGTCTGCCAATTCCGCCACTCCTGCGAACAATATATATTCTAGCGTATTTTAATTCAAATGTCAACTATAAAATGAAAAAAAATCAAAAAACTTGAAAAGGAATGAATAAAAAATTATTAATGAATAATTGCGCAAAAGTTATTGACAGAAATTCAGAACAGTGCTATTATATGTCTTGCAGATGCGCAAAGACAGATTTTAGTGCGGATTTGTTCTATATGTCAGATGCGGAAGTGCTGGAATTGGCAGACAGGCAAGACTAAGGATCTTGTGTCGGTAACGACGTGTGGGTTCAAGTCCCATCTTCCGCAGGGAGTTTAAACAGAGGAAATCTTAAATTTATTGAGATTTCCTTATTTTTTTCTTGACATATTTGTTCAGAACGTTTATGATAGGTTTTATCATAAACATAATTTCATACCGACACGAAACTAATGACCAAGAGGAGTACATGTGTTAGGAGATTCACAGAGAGCTGTAGGCGGTGAGATTACAGTATTCAATAAGGCATGGAATGGACTTGGGAAGGTGGGAGTAAAGAGTCAGGCAAAGTACGGCTCGAGTAATGCCCAACGGGATTTCCGCCCGTTATCAAGGGAAAGCGCATGATGGTGCGTGTGTAGAGTGGGTGTATTTTTGATACGCCAAATTAGGTGGTACCGCAGAAGTATTTAAGCTTTTGCCCTAGTAGAGATATTAGGGCAGAAGCTTTTTTTATATTCACGGGGAGACAAAAAGAAGAAAGGATGATGCAAAAATGATAAAACCAACATATGTTCAGATGAAACAGTATGAGAACGAGTATACATATATTCCTGTGTGCAAGGAGGTTTTAGCAGACGATATTACGCCGATTCTGATGCTCAGAAAGCTTGCGGCACTGGATGAACAATATTTTTTACTGGAAAGTGTTGAGGGTGGCAGTTCCGGAAGATATTCTTTTTTGGGCTTCCGTCCAAAGCTCACTGTCGCCTGCAAAGGCGGAACCGTGAAAGTGAAAGAAAATGGGATGGTACGTGTCTTATCCGGAACGCCAAAAGAGGCGTTGCAGACACTTCTTAATACATACCGTTCCCCACAGATTGATGGGCTTCCGCCATTTACCGGAGGTCTGGTCGGATATTTTGCATATGAAATGATTCAGTATGCGGAGCCGAAGCTGAGGATTAAGCAAAGTGATATGAACGATTATGAACTGATGTTGTTTGACAAGTTGATTGTATTCGACCATCTGCATCATAAGTTGTGTTTTATCATCAATGCAAAGACACAGGAGGGAGAGGCGGGCTACCGAAAAGCAGCCGCTGATCTGGAAACGTTTGTGGAGACTATACGGGTCACTGAACCGATTCCCCATGAAAAACAGCCGCCTGCACCGGAATTTACCTGTAATTTTTCTAAGGAGGAATATTGCACGGTGGTTGAAAGGACAAAACAATTTATTAAAGAGGGCGATATATTTCAGGGAGTGATTTCACGGAGATTTGAAGCCGATTATGAAGGAAGCCTGCTCAATGCTTACAGGGTGCTGCGCACTACCAACCCATCTCCATACATGTATTTTATCAAACTGAAGGAAATGCAGATTGCAGGGACTTCGCCGGAGACAATGGTAAAGCTTACGAACAGGAAACTGATGACATTTCCGGTAGCAGGTACAAGGAGGCGGGGAAAGGACAGGGAACAGGACACTGCACTTGAGAAAGAACTTTTAGCGGATGAAAAAGAGTGTGCGGAACACAATATGCTGGTTGACTTGGCGAGAAATGACATTGGAAAAATTGCAGAGTACGGCAGCGTCAAGGTCACAGATTACATGGCAGTCCATAGGTTTTCCAAGGTTATGCACATTGCAAGCACTGTTACCGGAACGCTTGCAGATGATAAAACGTGCAGCGATACCATTGAGGCGCTGCTGCCTGCGGGAACGCTTTCAGGGGCACCGAAATTCAGGGCATGTGAGATTATCGACGAACTGGAGCCAGTGCCGAGAGGCGTGTACGGCGGAGCCATTGGATATCTTGATTTCAGCGGGAATCTGGACGTATGCATTGCGATTCGAACGGCAGTCAAAAAGGGCAGCAAAGTATATGTTCAGGCAGGCGCCGGAATTGTGGCGGATTCCATCCCGGAGAATGAATATCAGGAGTGCGCGGACAAGGCGGGCGCTGTGATTGATGCAATAAGGTGTGTTGGGGAGGGATTAAAATGATAGTGGTAATTGATAATTATGACAGTTTTTCTTTTAATTTAGTGCAGATGATTGGAGAATTGCTGGGAGAAGATGCGGAGCCGGAAGAACTTTTGGTAATCCGAAATGATACACACACAGCCGCGCAGATTATGGCATTGGCACCGACTCGCATTGTTCTTTCACCGGGTCCCGGAAAGCCGTCTGATGCGGGGGTGTGCGAGTCGCTTATCAGGGAAGCGAACGGGAAAATCCCACTGCTGGGTGTCTGTCTGGGACATCAGGCGATTTGTGAGGCCTTTGGCGGCAGCATTGTCTATGCGCCGGAGCTGATGCATGGAAAACAGTGTGTAATAAAAGCAGATAATGAGACTCGTCTTTTTCAGGGACTTCCTGCGGAACTGAAGGTTGCAAGGTATCATTCACTTGCCGTCGATAAAAACAATATTCCTGAGGAACTTGTCGTTACAGCGGTCGATGAGAAAGGGGTGGTGATGGCACTGCAGCATAAAATGAATCCTGTATATGGTGTGCAGTTTCATCCAGAGTCAATTATGACACCATATGGAAAGAAGCTTATAGATAATTTTTTGAAAATAGTATAACAAGTATTTAGGGAAAGGCAGGAGCAGGAAATGATAATAGAAGCAACGAAAAAAATAGTGGAAAACATTGATTTGACAGCCGATGAAGCGGCACAGGTAATGGATGAAATGATGAGCGGTGAGGCAGAGCAGATAAATATGGCGTCATTTCTCACCGCGCTTCGCATGAAAGGGGAAACAGTCGAGGAGATTACCGCATTTGCAAAGTGTATGAGAAAACATGGCTTGAAAGTTCCTGTCAGTGGTGATGTGCTTGAAATTGTGGGAACAGGAGGCGATGAGGCAAACACCATCAATATCAGCACGGCGGCAAGCATTGTGACTGCAGCGGCAGGGTATAAGGTTGCAAAGCATGGAAACAGGAGTGTGTCAAGCAAAAGCGGTGCTGCCGATTGCCTTGAGGCGCTTGGCGTCAAGCTGGACTTGGAACCAGAGCAAAATGAAAGGGTGTTGGAAAAAGGTAATATCTGCTTTATGTTCGCACAGAAATATCATGCGGCAATGCGCTTTGTGGGACCTGTAAGAAAGGGAATCGGGCTAAGAACCGTGTTCAATATTCTCGGACCCCTCTCAAATCCTGCACAGGCGAATGCGGAACTTATGGGAGTTTACAGTGAGGAATTAGTGGAGCCGATGGCACATGTGCTGAACAACCTTGGTATAAAGCGTGCGCTTGTAGTGTATGGGCAGGACAGACTCGATGAGATATCTATGAGCGCGCCGACAACCTGCGTGGAAGTCAGAGATGGAAAATTTGAAAGATATGTGATTATGCCAGAACAGTTTGGGCTCAAAAGATGCCAGAAGAGTGAACTGACAGGAGGGGATGGCATTGAAAATGCAAAAATTACGGAGCGTATATTCAAAGGCGAGTGCACGGACGCAAAGGCGGACGCAGTGATTTTAAATGCTGGTGCGGGAATTTATCTGATGGGCGGGGCGTCTAATATCGCACAAGGAGTAGAAATCGCACGTGAAACCATCAGGAGCGGAAAGGCATATGAGACACTGCAGAATTTTGTAAGGCTCACAAACGCATAACAATTAGGAGGAATTATCATGATACTTGACGATTTGGCAGCCGCAGCTCAGGCAAGGGTAGCGCAAAAAAAGAGAATGATACCGTTTGAGGAGGTGAGAAAACAGGCGGAAAAACTTGCGTCGGACGAGGGGAGATTTGAATTTCCCTTTGAGAAGGCAGTTGTTGGAAAAGATCCCAGCTTCATATGCGAGATAAAAAAAGCATCGCCGTCAAAAGGCGTGATCGCAGATGACTTTTCTTATCGGAATATTTCGCAGGAGTATGAGATGGCTGGGGCAGATTGTATTTCTGTGTTGACTGAGCCTGATTATTTCAAGGGGGATGACAGATATTTAAAGGAAATCAGTGATATTGTTTCTGTCCCGACGCTTCGAAAAGACTTTACAGTTGACCCGTATCTGATTTATGAGGCAAAGCTGTTAGGGGCTTCCTGTGTTTTGCTGATTGCGGCGCTGCTTGATACGAATACCATTCTGGAATATAGGGCAATGTGTGACGAATTGGGACTGTCGGCACTTGTGGAGGCGCATGACGAGCGAGAGATATACAGCGCACTTGATGCGGGGGCGCGGCTGGTTGGTGTGAACAACAGGAACCTAAAAACATTTGAAGTGAATATTCAGAACAGTATACGGCTTAGAAAACTGGTACCTAAAAATATCTTGTTTGTTGCGGAGAGCGGCATTCGTAATCCTGAAGATATACAAGCGCTGCGGAATGCGGGAGTGGACGGCGTGCTGATTGGGGAGACGCTGATGCGCAGCAGTGATAAGGCAGGGATGATTAGAAAATTAAGAGGTAGGTAGGAGGCAGGGATGACAAAGGTTAAGATATGTGGGTTAAGAACTTTGGCAGATGTCAGGCTTGTCAACCAGTATCTGCCAGACTATGTGGGGTTTGTATTTGCAAAAACCAGACGGTTTGTTGCAGACGACCAGGCGCTTTTGATGCGGCAGATGCTGGATCAGCGTATTCAGGCTGTAGGTGTTTTTGTGAATGAACCGATAGCACATGTCATTCGGTTATGCGATATGAATGCCATAGATGCAGTGCAGCTTCACGGTGATGAACCGGAATCATATATTCGGCAGATAAAAGATAAAACTGGCATAACTATCATAAAAGCAGTCCGTGTTCAGTGTTCGGATCAGGTGTTGGAAGATATGTCCGAAAATGCTGATTTTATGCTGTTTGACACCTATAAAAAAGACATTCCCGGCGGCACAGGAGAACGTTTTCCGTTGGAAGTACTGCAAGAAAGCTTCACAAAACTGCGTGAAAGAAATCGGATAATAAAGCCATACTTTCTCGCGGGCGGACTTGACTGTGACAGTGTGGCACAGGTAATTCTCCGGACAAATTGTTATGCCGTAGATGTCAGCACTGGCGTTGAGACGGATGGTATCAAAAATGAGGAGAAGATTAAAAACTTTTTGAATATTGTCAGACGACTATGAATATATAGACTTTGCCGTGGAAAATAGGAGTGCAAATAAAGTATTAGCGTGTGTTGGGAAAATGCTTTCAGCCATAAAACGGCAGGGATGATTTTTCAAATATGTTTAGAGGAGGAATGAAGAATGGAAGCAAAAAAAGGCAGATATGGATTATATGGAGGACAATACATACCGGAAACATTGGTGCCGGCAGTGCAGGAAGTCGAGCAGGCATATGATGCGTACAAAAAAGACCCTGCGTTCCAGTCAGAATTAAGACAGTTAATGGAAAACTATGCAGGCAGACCCTCGCTTTTGTATTATGCGGAGAAAATGACAAAGGATTTGGGCGGGGCGAAAATTTATTTGAAACGGGAGGACTTGAATCACACAGGTTCCCACAAAATTAACAACGTACTTGGTCAGGTGCTTCTGGCAAAGAAAATGGGTAAGAAGCGCGTCATTGCAGAGACAGGAGCCGGTCAGCATGGGGTAGCAACAGCAACAGCGGCGGCCCTGATAGGATTGGAATGTGAGATTTTTATGGGAAAAGAGGATACGGACAGACAGGTGCTCAACTGCTATCGAATGGAGCTTTTGGGCGCGAAGGTGCATCCTGTAACTTCGGGAACGATGACCCTCAAGGATGCCGTCAACGAGACCATGCGCGAGTGGGCGTCCCGAATGGAGGATACATTGTATGTGCTGGGCTCTGTCATGGGACCGCACCCATTTCCAATGATTGTACGCGATTTTCAGAAGATTATCGGACAGGAAATTAAGGAACAGTTAATGCAAATGGAAGGAAGGCTTCCCGATGCAGTGATTGCCTGCGTGGGCGGCGGAAGCAATGCCATGGGATCTTTCTATGAATTTATACCTGACACGAGTGTCAGATTAATCGGATGCGAGGCGGCAGGACTCGGCGTTGATAATCCCAAGAATGCGGCGACCATTGCAAACGGAAGCATTGGCATTTTTCACGGTATGAAATCATTGTTTTGTCAAGATGAATACGGGCAGATCGCGCCTGTCTACTCCATATCTGCGGGATTGGATTACCCCGGTATCGGGCCAGAGCATGCGCGGCTGAACGAGCTTGGCCGTGCACAGTATGTGCCAGTTACGGACGCGGAGGCAGTGGAAGCCTTTGAATATTTATCAAGGACAGAGGGCATTATCCCGGCGATTGAGAGTGCCCACGCAGTTGCCTATGCCAAAAAGGCAGCGCCGGAGTTTGACAAAAACCAGATACTTGTTGTAACCATTTCAGGGCGAGGAGATAAGGATGTGGCGGCAATTGCAAGATACAGGGGCGTGGAGATTTTTGATTAAAGAAGTTATGTCATTTTTGATATCACAGAGGGATATTTTGATAATCCACTGCGGCTGTTTGCATAACTTTATACTGAGCGGTCAGTCTTTTTGACCGCCAGTATAACTATAATTTTGATAAGGAGAAGGAAAGATGACCAGAATCAGCAAAGCATTTCAAAATAAGAAAGCATTTATTGCATTTGTGACAGGTGGAGATCCTGATATAGAGACGACAGAGGCGTTGATTCCGCAGATGGCGGCGGCAGGCGCCGATTTAATTGAGATTGGGATTCCTTTTTCAGATCCGATTGCGGAGGGCGTTGTCATACAGGCAGCAGACGAACGTGCACTGAAAGCGGGAGTAACGACTGACAAACTGTTTGACATGGTGAAGCGGGTTCGGGGAACGGTGGATGTTCCGCTCGTTTTTATGACTTATATGAACCCCGTTTATACATACGGCACAGACCGGTTTGTAAAAAGGTGCGCCGAGTGTGGTATTGATGGAATTATTGTTCCTGATGTTCCGTTTGAGGAAAAGGAGGAGATTAGTGGTGCATGCGTGGCGTCTGGAATCGAACTGATTTCCATGATTGCCCCCACGTCAAATGAGCGCATTGAAATGATAGCGGGTCAGGCAAAGGGATTTCTATATTGTGTGTCGTCCCTCGGCGTCACTGGAATTCGAAGCAGCATCACAACCAATATCAAAGAGATGATCGACCATGTGAAAAAGGTTTCTGATATTCCATGTGCCGTTGGATTTGGCATTGCCACACCGCAGCAGGCACAGGAAATGGCTGCTGTATCGGACGGCGCGATTGTGGGCAGCGCCATCGTCAAACTTATTGCACAGAATGGAAGAAACTGCATTGAACCGGTCTGCCAGTATGTGCGTGAGATGAAAGCAGCAGTGGTTTCGGCATCGTGCGTATAAAACTTTTGTCTGTGCGCGCCGATATAACTTATGGACACTTTGCGAGTGTATTTGATGTTTGAATCCTGTACGGCGTTAAATGCACAATTTGTTTATATTGGCGGGGATACAGGCAGACAGTAAAATCTATAAATTGCAGATGGAATGGAGAAGATTATGAAAAAGGGGCGCATTATTCTACTGTTGTGCACAATAACCATACTGGCTGGGTGTGCAGGCAATGAAAATCAAAAGCATCAAGACGGACAGGAAATTGCCACAATAGACTTTCATGATTTACAAAATCAAGAAATACAGAATCAAGAAATACAAAATCAAGAAATACAAAATCAAGAAGGCGGATTCTCCGAAACAGACCAGCAGCAGGAGAACAATACAAACAGCAGCACATCTGAAAATGATGACAATACGCAAAATGCGATTGCCGCCGAACCTTTGGAAAGCTCATCAAAAGCGCCCGAGGACAATCCACAAAAAAACGGGACAGTGATGGATTTATATGCAGGCTTTCTAAAGAACGAAGTCCCAGTGAATGTCGCGTCGGACTATCCGCAGAACGACTGTTTTGTTTATAATTTAGAACCGGGCAAGTCCTATACGTTTACAACGCTGGGAGACTATGTAAATATGCGGTATTTGAACCCGGAACATTCGCAAAAGACTTCGTATGACTACGCGCAGTATGTGTATCTGGATAGTCCAGACAGCAGCAAGAAAAATCTGCTGGTGAAATTTTCAGGACTTGGGATTTATGCGCCAGATGATGACAGTTATGCAGTCTATGTGATTACAGAAGATCAGGGACAGTTATATTTGACAGATTCGTATGAGTGCTGGGCACGGAGCGGCACAAAGGCGTGCAAAAACGGACTGTTTTCGTCTGACGGCTCGTCCGGGGCAGGAGCTCACTATACAGGCATCATGGCGCTTCTCGGCAGCGGAAAGCTTACAGATATTTACAACGCAGAGATTTTGACTGGCTGGTGGGCAAGTTCTGTCAGCAATGAGACAATTTTCAATGAGGTCTTTGCCGGCAATGAAGAGATCATATTTTCTGTGATGGTCTATATTATCGGGGAGAAGAATCTTTATATGTATGATCTGAGTGAATGTACAGACGATCAAATCAGCGTTTGCGAGACATATCTCAACAGATGCCATGATGAGATGGGGATTGAGTGGGTTACACAGGAGGCCATAGACACAGCCATCAAGGAACGATGCAGCGCACTTGGAATCGACGCCCTTGCCATAGACCAGATGGAAGAGGCGGAATGGGTTGGATTAGAATAGAATCAAAAATAGGATAAAGTTTATTGACAAACAGCATTCCAGCAGTTATAATCATGAATATCGAAAAGGCTGTGAAAAGAATAAGTAGCTTTCATGGAAACTTACAGAAAGCCGCCGGCTGATGAGAGGCGCAAGGGAACATGGGAGTGAATACATCTTGGAGCTGCACATTGAAATCTGCGCAATAGAAATCTAGGACTGCAAAATACAAGGCTGCGCGAGAGTAGACTGTGACGGAGTCCCCGAACGTTATATCGGGAAGAGTATCGGAAAATAGAGTTTCAAGCTGTTTTCCCGTACTTGCTGAGGCGCAGGATGTGAGTCCTGTGTGAAAAAAGGTGGTAACACGTGGTATAGATACGTACCTCGTCCTTTGAACTTATCATATTCAGGGGAGGAGGTTTTTTGATGTTCAAAAAGCTGCCTCCTGTGTCGCAGGAAAAGGAGAGAAAGAACATGAAACTGTATGAGGAATTAGTGGCAAGAGGCTTGATTGCACAGGTGACAAATGAAAATGAAATCAGGGAAATGATTAACGGCGGCAAGGCTGTATTTTACATCGGCTTTGACCCGACAGCAGACAGCCTTCATGTAGGGCACTTTATGGCGCTCTGCCTGATGAAGCGCCTCCAGATGGCAGGGAACAGACCCATCGCCCTCATTGGCGGCGGAACAGCGATGATTGGCGACCCTTCGGGCAAGACCGACATGCGCAAGATGATGACAACAGAGATAATCCAGCACAATGTAGACTGCTTTCAGAAGCAGATGAGTAAATTCATCGAATTTGGCGAGGGCAAGGCGATGATGGTCAACAACGCGGACTGGCTGTTAGACCTCAACTACATGGAGGTGCTGCGCGAGATTGGACCGCACTTCTCAGTGAACCGTATGCTGGCAGCAGAGTGCTACAAGCAGCGCATGGAGAAGGGATTGACCTTCTTGGAGTTCAATTACATGATTATGCAGAGCTTTGACTTCTACACGCTGTTTCAGAAATACGGCTGTAATATGCAGTTTGGCGGCGATGACCAGTGGAGTAATATGCTAGGCGGCACAGAGCTAATCCGGCGTAAGCTCGGCAAAGATGCACATGCGATGACAATCAATCTGCTGCTCAACTCAGAGGGAAAGAAGATGGGCAAGACAGAGTCCGGCGCTGTGTGGCTCGATGCAGAGAAAACCTCACCCTACGAGTTTTTCCAGTACTGGAGAAATGTGTCGGATACAGATGTGATCAAGTGCCTGAAAATGCTCACCTTCCTTCCATTGGAGGAAATCGAAGCAATGGAGCGCTGGGAGGGCAGCGAGCTGAATAAGGCTAAAGAAATTCTGGCATATGAGCTGACACAGCTTGTGCATGGCACAGAGGAGGCGCAGAAGGCAAAAGAGGCGGCTGCGGCATTGTTTGCGGGCGGTGCAAACTCTGAGAACATGCCAAAGACCGTGCTTTCCGACGAGCAGTTTACAGATGGAACAATAGACATTCTGACACTGCTTGTGGCGTCAGGAATGACTGCGTCGAAGTCGGAGGCAAGGCGCGCAGTCGAGCAGGGCGGCGTCTCTGTAAACGGAGATAAGGTGGCAGACGCAAAGGCAGTCTACACAAAGGAGGCTTTTGCGGAGGAATTTATACTGAAAAAAGGAAAAAAGAGCTTCCAAAAGATATGTCTGTAATACGTTACAAAACAAAGCAGGGCATAATAAAACAGGGTTGTCTTTCTCGGACAGCCCTGTGATTTTTTATATTTTAAAAATTTCCCCGCCATTTTGATAGAGCTTTATAATATGGCGGATTTTTTCTGTCGGCGTAGACACAGGCTCGATCGACAGGTCATGATTTAGGAAATCAATGATAGAGGCAAGGAAATTGCTCATATCCGCTTCAAGATAATAAGGTTTTGTCAGCAATTCAGGCGGACGATAGCAGAGATTGGTCGTGATAACCTTGTCAAACACGCCTTCCGCAAATGCTTTGTCAAAGGCGGCAAAGCCGTTTGTGAAAAGACCAAACGTTGTGCAGATAAACACATGTTTCGCATTCATGGATTTTAACTGTCTTGCCGTGTCAAGCATACTCTCACCGGAGGAAATCATATCGTCAATGATAATAATATCCTTGCCTTCGATATCATTGCCCAGAAATTCGTGGGCAACGATTGGATTCTTGCCGTTTACGATGGTAGAGTAGTCACGTCTTTTGTAGAACATACCAGTGTCAGCGCCAATCACTGTCGAGAAGTAGATTGCCCTGTCTAGTGCACCTTCATCGGGTGAGATGACAATGATATGATCTTTGTCCAGTTTCAAATCTTTTTCTGAGTGCAAAAGTGCCCTTAAAAATTGATAATGTGCCGTAAAATTGTCAAAACCGCTCAGCGGAGAGGCATTCTGGATTCTAGGGTCGTGGGCGTCAAAGGTGATAAAATTGCTCACGCCCATTTTGGTGAGCTCTTTGAATGCATAGGCGCAGTCAAGGGATTCCCTGCCTGTTCTCCTGTGCTGCCTGCCCTCATACAAAAAGGGCATGATGACGTTGATGCGGTGTGCCTTTCCGTTTGTCGCAGCGATGACACGCTTTAAATCTTGGTAGTGGTCATCGGGAGACATGTGGTTGGTATAACCATTCATGGTGTATGTCAGGCTGTGGTTGCACACATCCACAAGAATGAACACGTCCTTTCCGCGCACGGTTTCATCTAGTACAGCTTTTCCCTCACCGCTGTAAAAGCGGGGTGTGCTGAATTGAAACAGATAGTTTTTCTCTGAGTAGCCTTGAAATGCAGGGTCATTAATATAAACATTATTCACTTTGCTGCGAAAGTTGACCAGATAGTTATTTACTTGATTTCCAAGCTCAGCAGCACCGTTTAAGACCATTAACTTTAGCGGCGCTACGGGCATGGCATTTTTTAGCTGCTTCAAATATGACATGATGTTCCATTCCTTTCTCGATGGGGTTACAATTTATCCATGAATGCTGCCAGCGTAAATTGTCTATTATATTTTATATCATTCAGGTAGTGACACGTCAAGGAATTTCTAGTATTATTATTAAAAGGGCAGTCATGTGATCGTAAATAAGATAAAAGATATGAAAGTAAAAAAGTTTTTAAAGAGTAGAAATAAGAAAGTTAGAAATAAGGAAAGTTAGAAATAAGAAAGTAGAAAATTTTAAAATAACAGAGATTAAATAAGGAATAAAAACATGAACAAACAGCATTTGCACACTGTAGCGTGCGTCACCGCGGGCAGTATTGCCGAAGAACTTGAGATTGAGGCGGGCGACACGCTCATGGAAATTAATGGAACTAAAATAGAAGATATTTTTGATTATCAGTATCTGACGCAGGATGAATATATTGAAGTGCTGATCCGCAAGCCGTCAGGGGAGGAATGGCTTCTTGAGATTGATAAGGAATACGATGAGGATTTAGGAATTACTTTTGAAAATGGTCTGATGGACGAGTACCGTTCCTGCCATAATAAATGCATTTTCTGTTTTATAGACCAGATGCCAAAGGGAATGCGGGACACCCTGTACTTCAAAGATGATGACTCCAGACTCTCGTTTTTACAAGGAAATTATGTGACACTGACAAATATGTCAGACGACGATGTGGACCGCATTATCAGATATCACCTCTCGCCGATCAATGTGTCCTTTCAGACAACCAATCCTGAACTTCGGTGCAAGATGCTCAACAACCGCTTTGCAGGGCAGGCACTGGAAAAGGCATGGCGGCTCGCGGCAGCGGGGATTGTCATGAATGGGCAGATTGTGCTGTGCAAGGGCGTCAATGACGGGGCAGAGCTTGAGCGCAGCATTGAGGACCTCTCGCATTATCTGCCCAATCTGGAGAGTGTATCTGTCGTTCCGGTGGGATTGTCCAAATACCGTGAGGGATTGTTTCCACTAGAGCCTTTTACGAAGGAGGACGCAAAGCAGGTGCTTTCTACAGTACACAAATGGCAGGACAGGGTGTTTTCTGAATACGGCTTGCATTTTATTCATGCAAGCGATGAGTGGTATATCCTTGCGGGCGAAAAACTGCCGGAGGAGGAGCGCTACGACGGTTATCTGCAACTGGAAAACGGAGTCGGTATGCTGCGCCTTTTGATGAATGAGTTTCAGGAAGCGCTTGACGCATTCGAGCATACAGAAGGTGTGATCATACCGCCAAGAGAGCTGTCGATTGCGACGGGAAAACTTGCCTACCGGTTTATAAAAGAGATGGCCGAACAGGTTACAGCGCTGTTTCCGCAGATAACAGTGCATGTATATGCGATACGCAACGACTTTTTCGGGGAGATGATAACGGTCTCCGGGCTGTTGACAGGGCAGGATTTGTCAGCACAGCTCATGGGTCAGAGACTGGGGGAGAAGCTGCTGCTGCCGCAGAATGTTTTAAAGAGCGGTGAGCCGGTATTTTTGGATGATATGACGCTCGCAGAACTCGAAAAGGCTTTACAAGTGCGGATAGATATTGTAAAATCAAGCGGGCAGGATTTGCTGGACGCAATTCTTTTGTAACACGCACAGCAGGATACTGCGTGTTGCGGAGGGTATACTATAACACGAGAAATGGAGATACAAAATAAAATGGAAAATAGAACCAAGAAACCGATTGTGGCGATCGTGGGCAGGCCCAATGTAGGGAAATCGACATTGTTTAATGCGCTCGCGGGTGATAAGATTTCGATTGTAAAGGATACGCCGGGGATTACAAGAGACCGCATCTATGCGGATGTGAGCTGGCTGAACTGGAATTTTACGATGATTGATACCGGCGGTATCGAGCCGGACAGCAAGGATATTATCCTGTCTCAGATGCGTGAGCAGGCGCAGATTGCCATTGACACGGCAGATGTTATCATTTTCCTTGTCGATGTGCGGCAGGGACTGGTTGATGCGGATGCCAAAGTGGCAGATCTGCTCAGAAGAAGCCGCAAGCCTGTCGTGCTCGTCGTGAACAAGGTGGACAGCTTTGCCAAGATGGAGGCAGATGTCTATGAGTTTTATAATCTCGGCATCGGTGAACCCTATCCGATATCGTCGGTGAACAAGCTTGGGTTTGGCGAGATGCTTGACGCGGTGACAGCGCTGTTTGACAAGGAGGCGCTGACAGACGAGGAGGACGACAGACCTAGAATTGCGATTGTGGGCAAACCGAATGTGGGGAAATCTTCTATTATTAATAAAATTGCAGGAGAGAACCGAGTGATTGTGTCGGATATTGCCGGGACGACGCGGGATGCCATCGACACGGAAATCATATACAATAACAGGGAATATGTGCTGATTGACACGGCTGGTCTGCGCCGGAAAAATAAAATTAAAGAAGAGCTTGAGCGTTTTATGATTATTCGAACGGTGAGTGCTGTAGAGCGTGCAGATGTGGTGGTGCTTGTGATTGACGCTGTGGAGGGCGTTACGGAGCAGGATGCCAAGATTGCCGGAATCGCACATGACAGGGGGAAAGGCATTGTCATCGCAGTCAACAAATGGGACGCGATCGAGAAGGACGACAAGACCATTTACCGTTTTACAGAGCGGGTGCGCAATACACTCTCCTTTATGCTCTATGCGGAGATCGTATTTATATCTGCGGTCACAGGACAACGGCTGAACAAGCTTTTTGAGACGATCGACATGGTGATTGAAAACCAGTCCCTCCGCATATCGACTGGGGTTGTCAACGAGATTGTCACCGAGGCTGTGGCACTCCAGCAGCCGCCTTCAGACAAGGGAAAGCGGCTCAAAATTTTCTATACGACGCAGGCAGGTGTGAAGCCGCCGACGTTTGTGGTATTTGTCAATGATAAGGAGTTGATGCACTTTTCATATACCAGATACCTTGAAAATAAGATCCGAGAGGCGTTTGGCTTTCGGGGAACGCCGTTAAAATTTATTATCAGGGAACGCAAAGAGGATAAATAAATGATTTAGGAAAGGACTTTGTGTAAAATGATTCGTTTCGTATGTTTATTGATTGGTTATGTTTTTGGCTGCTTCCAGACTTCATATATTTATGGCAGGCTGCACGGCATTGATATTAGGAAATATGGAAGTGGGAATGCGGGCACGACAAATTCTCTCCGCGTTCTTGGAAAAAAAGCAGGTGCAATTGTCTTATTTTGTGATATTATTAAGACAGGGCTTGCAATGACTGCCGTGCGGCTGTTGTTTCGCGAGCAGTACGGTGAGATCTTGTATCTGCTTGCAATCTATGCGGCAGCGGGGGCGATTTTGGGACATAATTTTCCTTTTTATCTTGGTTTCAAGGGAGGGAAGGGAATTGCCTGCACAGCAGGGCTTGTGATATTCTTTCACCCGTACATGCTCATTCCACAGGTTATTACCTTTTTCGGAATCTTTTTTGCGACGCATTATGTGTCACTGGGTTCCTTGGTCGTGGAAATTGTGCTGATTGCAGAGATGGTCATTTTTGGGCAGATGGGCGTATGGGGAATGGAACAGGCTGCGCTGAATGAGCTGTATCTGGTCACGGTTCTCTTGGCAGCACTTGCCTTTTGGGGACATCGGGCAAATATCAAACGGTTGTTACATAAGGAGGAAAGAAAGACCTATTTGAGTAAAAAGAGTGAAGAATGATTGAAGGGGGTTCGTTATGGCAAAGGTAGGAATGATTGGAGCAGGAAGCTGGGGCATCGCATTGTCGGTACTGCTGCACAACAATGGACATGACATTACCGTGTGGTCGGCATTAAAAGATGAAATTGATATGCTAAGCAGGGAGCACGAGCATAAGGATAAGCTTCCGGGGGTAAAACTTGCGCAGGACATTGTGTTCACGACAGTGCTTGCGGAGGCTGTTAAAGATAAGGATATTCTGGTACTTGCTGTGCCTTCTTCGTATACGAGGACTACAGCGCACAGCATGAAGGAGATTGTATCGGCGGGGCAGATTATCGTGAATGTGGCAAAAGGGATTGAGGAATCCACGCTCATGACGCTCTCACAGGTGATCGAGGAGGAGGTGCCGCAGGCAGATGTGGCAGTTTTGTCAGGTCCTTCCCATGCGGAGGAGGTTGGCAAGTGTATTCCGACAACGATCGTGGTGGGTGCACAGACAAAAAAGACAGCGGAATTTATCCAATCGGTGTTTATGAGCGATGTGTTCCGTGTTTATACCAGTCCAGATGTGCTGGGGATTGAGCTTGGTGCGGCATTGAAAAACGTGGTTGCGCTGGCTGCTGGCATCGCGGACGGTCTTGGCTATGGCGACAACACAAAGGCTGCGCTCATCACGCGCGGCATCACAGAGATCGGACGGCTTGGCATGGAGATGGGCGGCAGGTTTGAGACATTTTGCGGGTTGTCTGGCATTGGCGATCTGATCGTGACCTGTGCGAGTATGCACAGCCGCAACAGACGTGCTGGAATCCTGATTGGTCAGGGCAGGACGATGGAGGAGGCGATGGCGGAGGTCAAAATGGTGGTCGAGGGTGTCTATTCGGCAAAGGCGGCAATGCGTCTGGCACAGAAGTATCAGGTTGAGCTTCCAATCATTGAGCAGGTGAACGAGGTGCTGTTTCATGGAAAGCCGGCAGCGGCGGCAGTGAAGGACTTAATGATACGCGACAAAAAGATTGAGATCGCGCATGATGAGGACTGGGGCGAGCACTGAAATGAGATCACGTGCTGCGATAATAAACAGGCGAAAATCTGCGATTAAAAATAAAAGAAACAGAAAGGAAAACATACAAAATGACAAACACACAGTTTAACAGTACGCAGGATTATGTGGCGAGCGAAGAACTTCTCGCGAGTGTGAATGTGGCGATCGCACTGCAAAAGCCGCTTCTGATCAAGGGGGAGCCGGGCACAGGCAAGACCATGCTCGCGCAGGCAGTCGCGAACTCGCTCGGCAAAAAGCTTATCATATGGAATATCAAGTCCACGACAAAGGCACAGGACGGCTTATATATGTATGATACGATTCAGCGTCTTTATGACGGGCAGTTTGGGGTTGAGGGCGTCGATGATATCGCCAGATACATCAAGCTTGGAAAGCTTGGCGAGGCTTTTGAGAGCGATGAGCAGGTGATCTTGTTGATCGACGAGATTGACAAGGCAGATCTGGAGTTTCCGAATGACTTGCTCTGGGAGCTAGACCAAATGGAGTTTTATATCCATGAGACAAAGCGCACGGTCAAGGCAAAACACCGCCCGATTGTCATTATTACATCAAATGCTGAGAAGGAGTTGCCAGATGCATTTTTGAGGAGGTGTATCTTCCATTATATTGATTTCCCAGATGCAGCGCTCATGGAGGAGATCATTAAGACGCATTATCCCAATGTTGAGGAAAATCTGATGAAACATGCGATGCAGGTATTTTATGATATCCGTGCACTTCGTGATGTGCGCAAGAAGCCGAGCACTTCAGAGTTGATCGACTGGATTAACGCGCTTCAGATTGGCGGAATTCCAGCGGATACACTGCGGTCGAAACTGCCGTTTGTCGGTGTGGTCGTGAAGAAGGATGAGGATTTGGAGACAGTGCGGCAGGAGATTCATTAACAGTTCATAGTAGATAGAATGAGGGAAAAGCATGTTTTCTAAATTTTTCTATACATTAAAAGAAAAAGGGCTTGAAGTCTCGCTGGGAGAGTGGCTTGATTTGCAGGAGGCGCTTGACAAGGGGCTTTGTGAGAGCTCGCTGACACAGTTTTACTATGTGGCGAGAATGATACTGGTAAAGAGCGAGACCGAATTTGACAAGTTTGACATGGCTTTTGAGGAGTGCTTTAAGGGGGTAAAGACGGAGACAGAGGTCGGCAAAAATATGCTCCGCTGGCTCGACAAGTCTGACATGATGGAGCTTGCCCATGAGGAGGCAAGGAAGCATCTGAACCAAGTCGAAGAGATTCAGGTAGATAAAGACGATGTGGAGGAGAAATTCAAGCAGCGTCTCAAAGACCAGAATGAAGAGCATAACGGGGGAAGCTTCTGGATTGGCACCATGGGAAAAACGTCCTTTGGCAATATGGGCGGCAATGTCGGCGGCGTGCGCGTCGGCGGACAGACAGGCTACCAGTCGGCATTCTCCGTGGTTGGGGCACGCAAGTACCGGGATTTCAGGGACGACAAGGTGATTGACAATCGTCAATTCCAGATGGCACTGCGCCGTCTGCGCCAGTTTTCTACAAAATTAGACATCCCAAAGTCAGAGCTCGATATAGACCAGACGATCGACAAAACCTGTAACAACGGCGGATATCTACAGATCGAGATGATGAAGCCGCGCAAAAATGCAGTGAAGCTTCTGCTTTTGATGGATTCCGGCGGAACGATGATTCCGTATACGAGATTGATGAACGATTTGTTTCAGTCAGTCAATAAATCCAATCATTTTAAAGATGTGAAAGTCTATTATTTCCATAACTGTATCTATTCTAAGCTGTACAAGACACCTGAGTGTGAGAACGGCGACTGGATTGACACGGAGTGGCTGTTCCGCAATGTTGGCAGCGATTATAAAGTCATCATCGTGGGGGACGCGGCGATGGCGCCGGAGGAGCTTTATTCAAACACAGGCAATTACAGGGGACCAAACGGCGGCTTGTCCGGTTTTGAGTGGCTTCATCTGATGAGACGGCATTACAAAAAGATCGTGTGGATGAATCCCAAGATGGCGCCGGGCAGAGCGCCGTGGCGCGAGGCGGAGACAGCGGTGAAGGAGATTTTTCCCATGTATAAGCTGACAGTGAAGGGGCTGAATGAAGCGATGGTCAAGCTGATGGCGAATAAATAACAATACAGATGTAAAAAGGGAATTAGTACGTAAGAGAGAAGGACGAGGAGATGGAAAAGAAGGCGCCTGAGAGAAAGGTACGATTGCAAGAGGGTGACGTTTTTTACGTCTATGATAAGCGGATCAATAGGTGTATCAGGGAAGATTGTGAAGGGATAGTCAAATATGGTCTTACGCTCAAGGTGATCATGCCAAACGGCGATGCGCTCAACACTTACGAATGCAATAAATGTCATATGAAATACACAGCGTATCCCAACTATGTGCGTCTGACAGAAACCGGCGGACTGTGTATATACAACTGTGAGGAAGTGAAGGCGCGCGACCAGAAGCGCGCCGCAGATGCTGTCAAACATGCTGCCAAAGGAAAAAGAAAACCGTTTGGGCGCAGGGCAGGATATAAGGCAAAGCCGCAGAAACAGAAAAAGAATTTTAATAAAAAGATAAATCAAAATATGAATCAGTAGTCACCGAAAAGAACCATAACTGAAAAAAGGACAGTTTAGGTTCTTTTTTTGTAGGAGCATGCATAAGTTTAAGTAGAAAATTGAAAAGATTTTAATGAAACGAACAGGATTATCGTATGGGAAAGGGGAAAACAATGGGACAGCTTGACGGAACTCAGGAATTTAATTTATACAGGGATATCAGCCAGCGCACCGGCGGGGAAATCTATATTGGCGTAGTGGGGCCTGTCAGAACGGGAAAATCCACATTTATTAAACGATTTATGGATTTGATGGTATTGCCGCAGATTGAAAATGAGCATGAGAGGACGCGCACGCAGGATGAACTGCCACAGAGCAGCGGCGGGCGCACCATCACGACCACAGAGCCGAAATTTATACCAAAGGAGGCAGCACAGATCGAGATTAGTGACGGCATCAATGTGAAAGTGCGTCTGATTGACTGTGTGGGCTATATGGTGGAGGGCGCCGCCGGACATATGGAGGAGGATGTGGAGCGCATGGTCAAAACGCCGTGGTCCAAAGAGGAAATCCCATTCACACAGGCGGCGGAGATTGGCACCAGAAAGGTGATACAGGATCACTCCACCATTGGAATTGTCGTTACGACGGACGGCAGCTTTGGCGAGATACCGCGCAGCTCGTACAAAGCGGCAGAGGAGCAGACAATCACAGAGTTAAAAGAGCTTGGCAAACCGTTTGTCGTGCTGGTGAACACGACAAAGCCATACGCTGAGGAGGCAAAGGAGATTGCCGCAGAACTAGAAAAGAAATATATGGTAAAGGCAATTCCTGTGAATATCGAACAGCTCAGAAGAGATGATATCACGATGATTTTAGAGCAGGTGATGTATGAGTTTCCGGTGTCTGTCATTGAGTTTTATACACCGAAGTGGATGGATATCATGGAAATCGACAATCCGATGAAAAAAGAAGTGATTGAGAAGCTGCACATCATTATGGAGAAGGTCAGAACTGTGCGTGATCTGGTGGAGAAGGATTTCAGCCAGTTACTAGAGAAGGACAGTGAGTACATCAAACGCTGCAAGTATGACAAAGTGAATATTGCAGACGGTTCGGCAGCGTTCTTGTTAGAGGGTGACACAAAATATTATTATGAACTGTTAAGCGCTATGACCGGAGAAAATGTATCGGGAGAATATCAGCTTATGCAGCTCTTGTCAAGTCTGGCAGATATGAAACGGGAGTATAAAAAGGTGCTCAATGCGCTTGAGAGTGTGCGGCAAAAAGGCTATGGCGTCGTCACGCCAGAGCGCGATGAGATTATGCTCGAGAATCCGACACTCATCAAACACGGCAATAAATACGGCGTGAAGATCAAGGCGCAGAGTCCGTCAATACATATGATTAAGGCAAATATCGAGACAGAAATCGCACCGATCGTCGGCACACAGCAGCAGGCGCAAGATTTGATCAGCTATATTTCAGATGCGGAGACCTCCAAAGAGGGGATTTGGGAGACGAATATTTTTGGCAAGACAGTCGAACAGCTTGTCAACGACGGCATCACGAGCAAGGTTTCTATGATTGGGGAGGAGAGCCAGATTAAATTACAGGATACCATGCAGAAGATTGTCAATGACTCCAATGGTGGAATGGTCTGCATTATCATATAACACGCAGGAGACCAGAGCGGTCTCCTGTTTTTGGTTGTTCTGGGTTGAAATATATGGTATAGTAAAACAGTAGCATATAGAGCATAATAATGAAGTGAGGATAAAAGATATGGATGACAAAGAACTGATCAGACTAGCGCTGGCAGCACGTCAAATGGCGTATGCACCCTATTCAAAATACAGGGTGGGCGCTGCGCTCTTGACAAAGCAGGGCAAAGTTTATCAAGGATGCAACATCGAAAACGCCGCGTACACACCGTCAAACTGTGCAGAACGGACGGCGTTTTTTAAGGCGGTAAGCGAGGGAGAACGTGGATTTGAAGCGATTGCGATCGTGGGCGGTTCGCAGGACAATCCAACAGACTATGCATATCCCTGCGGCGTGTGCAGGCAGGTGATGATGGAATTTTGCAATCCAGAAGAATTTCGGATTATCACAGCAGTTTCCGAGGAACAATATATGGAGCAGACACTTGCGGCGATGCTTCCGCATGGATTTGGTCCCGAAAATTTAAAGGAGTCGTGACAGCGTATGGAATTGTTGGTATTACTAATCATATTGATCGCTGTGTTCTTGTATGTGATGGTCCGCGGTGCATTGGATGAAAAGAGCCGCAAAAAGAAATACCGCAGGCAGCTAAAGGAGTTGTATGGCAGCTTTCCAGACAGGACTTACAGTGCCGAGGAGTTAGACAAGATTTCGCGGTATTACTGGCATAAGCGCGAGGCATCGAGTCATGATATTGATGAAATCACATGGAATGATCTGGGAATGGACAGCATCTTTGCGCGCATGAATTTTACGCAGTCCTCGTCGGGGGAAGAATATCTGTATGCGATGCTGCGGCAGCCGGTCACAGATGACAGAGACGGTGCCAAGGCGCAGATGTCGGCACAGATTGAGTACATGATGAAACATGAGAAAGAGCGGCTCGACACAATGATGTCGCTCAAGGCACTAGGATATACAGGTAAATATTCCCTCTCTGACTATCTGGACTATCTCGATGAACTGGGCGTGCGCAGCAACAAAGTACATTATGGGTGCATATTGCTGCTTCTGGTATCGGCCGCAGTTTTGTTTGTGCGGACTTCGCTGGGCGTGCCGATGCTGATTGGAACAGCGTGTTTTAATATTGTGACATACATGAAAGAGAAGGGCATCGCGGCGCCGTATGTGACAACTTTTGCGTATATTATTCGGCTGCTGCACTGTGCAGACGAGATTGCGGGACATTCATTGGGGCCAGAGATGGAGAACTATGTTGCTGGTTTAAAGGCAAAACGCAACGGGTTCAAGGACTTTGAGAAGCATTCAGGAATGGTGCTCAAAATGAATGCATCGACCGGAAATATTGATGAATTATTGTTTGACTATATCAAGATGCTGACCCATATTGATCTGATTCGTTTTAATACAATGCTCCATATCGTGCATCAGAATAAAGCTACAATCATTGGGCTGGCAGGGGAGATCGGCTACATCGACGCCGTGATTTCTATTGGGTATTTCAGGGCTGCGCTGCCGTATTACTGTACGCCCCTTTTGCAGACTGGCAGCGACGGCCGCTTCGTGATCAGTGAGGGATTTCATCCCTGTATTGAAAATCCTGTGGCAAACAGCTTCTCACAGCGCAGGGGAATGATTATCACAGGCTCTAACGCGTCGGGCAAATCGACGTTTCTGAAAATGACGGCAATCAATGCGATCCTGTCGCAGACCGTCTATACCTGTGCGGCAAAGATGTATAAGGGGAATTATTACAGAATTTATTCGTCCATGTCGCTGCGCGACAATCTCGACAGTGGGGAGAGTTATTATATTGTGGAGATCAAGGCATTAAAGCGCATTATAGATGCCGCCGATACAAAAGATGCTGCGCCGCTGTTGTGCTTTGTAGATGAAGTGCTGCGCGGGACAAATACGGTAGAGCGTATAGCGGCTTCGACACAGATCTTAAAGAGGCTTTCGCAAAAAGGGATGTATTGTTTTGCGGCGACACATGATATTGAGCTGACGCATTTATTAGAACAGGACTATGAAAACTGTCATTTCGAGGAGGAAGTCAGAGATGGAGATGTGCTGTTCTCATACAAGCTGCTCGAGGGGAGGGCGCACACCAGAAATGCGATCAAGCTGCTGGAAATCATCGGATTTTCAAAGGAGATTATTCGTAAAGCAGATGATATGGCAGGTGCATTTCTGAGAACTGGCGAGTGGAAGGCAATCTAAGGAGGCTGTCATGAAAAAGGTGCTGTCAGTTTATCTAAAACCATATTACGGAAGAATGCTGAATTGTCAATCCAGCGACGAATCTTTTCTTACGTATTTTACGATTATTTTGAATGCGATGATCAATATCTCAAAGATGTTCGTGATCGTTTCCAAAGCAGTTGCCTCAGCGAACCGTATCGCGGAGGCAGCCTTCAATGATTATCAGATGTACAGGGCGCAGTTTGAGTAGGCTTGATTTTGATAATAGATTTTAATAGAATGAACCGCTTGACGGCATGATTATGATAGTGGTATGATAAGTATATGAATTGCTGTCAGGTTTTCAGGAAAAACAGCAGGCAGCGGAATGAGAGGTAAAGAGATGTCTAATTTCATAGAATTTTTTAGAATGGTTTTGTCGTATCTGATGGTATTTGCAGTGATTGTCGCCGTGTCAGGGATTGGCGGATTTATCGGTGTAAAGGTGTGGAAGCCAAAGACAAAGGAAAACGAATAAGCGTATTATAAAAGATGTAAAGCCAGATGTTGCCAAGGCTTTACATCTTTTCGATTGACAAAAACTGTGTTCGAAGTGTATAATCTTGTAAGGAAAAAAGGGGTATCAACGGAATACCGAATTAAGACTGAGACAAAACCAAAAGAATAAGATGGAGGAATAATAACATGGCTAAGAAAGTAAGATGCAGGTTTGCACCGAGTCCCACAGGACGGATGCATGTGGGAAATCTGCGTTCGGCATTATATGAGTTCTTGATCGCAAAGCATGCAGGGGGAGATTTTATCTTCCGCCTTGAGGATACAGACCGTGAGCGCTATGTGGAGGGCGCAGTAGATATTATTTACAATACGCTGGAAAAGACAGGTCTGACCTACGATGAAGGCCCGGACAAGGACAAGGGCTTTGGGCCGTATGTGCAGAGTGAGCGCGTGCAGGCGGGCATCTACATGAAGTACGCCAAGGAGCTGATTGATAAAGGGGAGGCATACTATTGCTTCTGTGATAAGGACAGGCTTGCCACGCTCAAATCAGAGGTTGTGGAGGGCAAGGAAATCACAGTCTATGACAAGCACTGCCTTGGCTTATCCAAGGAGGAAGTGGAGGCGAAGCTTGCGAGCGGCATACCCTACGTAATCCGCCAGAACAACCCCGCAGAGGGCACGACGAGTTTTCACGATGAGCTTTACGGAGATATCACGATTGACAATTCAGAGCTGGACGACATGATTCTGATCAAATCAGACGGATATCCTACCTATAATTTTGCCAATGTGGTCGATGATCATTTGATGGAAATTACGCATGTGGTGCGCGGAAATGAATACCTTTCCTCCACACCCAAATACAATCGTCTGTATGAGGCTTTTGGCTGGGAGATTCCAGTCTATGTGCATCTGCCGCTCATCACAGACGAGGAGCACAAGAAGCTCAGCAAGCGCAGCGGCCACTCTTCTTTTGAGGATATCGTTGAGCAGGGGATTCTGCCAGAGACGATTATCAACTTTGTCGCACTGCTTGGCTGGAGCCCGGAGGACAACCGCGAAATCTTTACACTCGACGAGCTGATTCGCGATTTTGATTACACCAGAATCAATAAGTCCCCCTCAGTGTTTGATATGAACAAGCTCAAATGGATGAATGGAGAGTACATTAAGGCAATGGACGCCGGCCGCTTTTATGACATGGCGCTTCCCTATATGAAAGAAGTTCTCTACAAGGAATTTGACTTCAAAAAAATCGCGGCTATGGTTCAGACCCGCATCGAGGTATTTCCTGATATTCAGGGATTAATCGCATTCTTTGAGACGCTGCCGGAGTACGATACAGCGATGTACGCGCACAAGAAGATGAAAACGACCAAAGAGAGTGCGCTGGCGGTGCTAAAAGATGTTTTGCCGCTGCTTGAGGCGCAGGAGGAGTACTCAAATGATGCGCTTTATCAGATGCTTTTAAATTATGTGGCAGAGAAGGAAGTAAAGAATGGTTATGTCATGTGGCCAATTAGGACAGCGGTGTCAGGTTTGCAGATGACGCCTGCGGGTGCTACGGAGATTATGGAAATTCTTGGCAAAGAGGAGACCCTGCTTCGCATCAGAAAGGGTATTGAGTTACTTGAAAATGCTTGATAAAAACAGTGTAAATAAAGCCCAGTACAGGGCGATCACCCACGGAGCCGGCGCGATGCTGGTATTGGCAGGTCCCGGCTCCGGCAAGACCTTTGTCGTCACGCAGAGAATCAAATATTTAATTGAACAACACCATGTCAAACCGGAGGACATTCTTGTCATTACGTTTACCAAAGCGGCTGCGGAGGAGATGCAGGAGCGCTTTGCCAAACTCAGTGCAGAGAAGTGCAATCCGGTTTGTTTTGGTACGTTTCATTCCGTTTTTTTCCAGATTTTACGGCACACCTACCGTTTTACAGCGCAGAATATTATTCGGGAAAATGACAAGTACAGACTGCTGTCACAGATTATCCGTGAGCTTCCAGATGAAATTTTGGGACAGGCGCAGCTAGATTACAGCACAGAGACACTTCAAAATCTGTTGTCGGAAATCAGCACTGTCAAGAATAATGGTGTCACGCCGCAGGAGGTCAGAAGCGCGACAGTACCGCAGGCGGTGTTCGAGCGGATTTTCCAGATGTACAAGCAGGAGATGAACCGCAATAAGCTGATTGACTTTGATGATATGGTGCTCTTATGCCGCAATCTGTTGGCAGAGAGACCCGATACGCTGAAATTATGGCAGCAGCGTTTTCAGTATATTCTCGTCGATGAATTTCAGGATATTTGCCCTTTGCAGTATGAGGTGGTAAGAATGCTTGCCAAGCCGCAGGATAATCTCTTTATTGTGGGCGATGATGACCAGTCGATTTATGGTTTTCGCGGCTCGAAGCCTGAGATTATGCTGAACTTTACCAAGGAGTATCCCAAGGCAGAGCAGGTGCTTCTGGATGTGAATTACAGGAGCCGGCAGGGGATTGTCGATACCGCAGCGCGTCTGATTGCGCATAATAAGATGCGCTTTGACAAGGCAGTCCGGGCACAGAACAAGCAAAACGATGGTGTGAAGATTTATTCCTTTCAGTCAAAATCAAAGCAGGCGGAGAGCATCGCGCTGTTAATCAAACAGTACATCGCGCTGCCGGATACGAAATACAGCGACATTGCGATTTTATACCGCACAAACAATCATACTATTTACACTGCGGACCGTCTGATGAGAGAAGGGATTCCCTTCACCATGAAGGAAAAACCCAAAAATATCTATGAGAGCCCTGTGGCGAAGGACATTATCGCCTATATGAGATATGCCTTGTATGAAACGAATCAAGAGGACTTTCTGAGAATCATGAATAAGCCTGTGCGGTATATCAAGAGAAGTACAGTACCGCGTGGGGCCTTCAAGATGCGGGAGTTAATCGACAATAATCATGCGACGGGCTATGTAGTGCAGAATATTCTTGAATTTTATGATGAGCTTCATTTTATCAAGAGCCTCAATCCTTTTTCGGCAGTGAATTTTATTAGAAAAGGCGTAGGAAACGGGACGGGATATGATGCGTATCTAAAAAAGCAGGCGGCGGAGAAGGGCAAAGATGTGTCAGAGGAGTTTGAAGAGCTTGAAGAACTGATGCGGCTGTCGAGGGAGTTTGAGACAATCGAACTTTGGCTTGAGCATATAGAGAACTACGACGCCATCTTATATGAAATCGCACAGCAGGAAAAACGGCTGAAAAAAATGAACACCGATGCCGTGAGCATGGTGACGATGCATGCTTCCAAGGGACTTGAATGGGATGTCGTGATACTTCCAGATGTGAATGAAGGCGTTATTCCGCACAAAAAGGCAGTGACAGACGCGGAGTTAGAGGAGGAGCGCAGAATGTTTTATGTGGCGATGACGCGCGCCAAACAGCATCTTTTCATCTTTTATATTCAAGAAAAAGAGGCAGGAAATCTCCTGCCCTCGCGTTTTCTTGATGAGCTTGGCTGACTTACTGTTCTTCCTGCTCACGAAGCTGGGTGACTTGTTCTTTGAGCTCAAGCGCCTTGTCCTTTAGGCGCGGGCTGATGCTTCTGCTGGTGACGACGCCGGACAAGAGACGCATCGCCGTCTGATACTCGCCTTTTTTGGAGGCGTAGTAAGCCAGCAGATAGTCTAGCGTGGTCTCATTCATGCCAGCGATGGGGAAGCTTTCTCGCATGCGGGCGTTTGTCAGGCGCTCGTAGGCGTTCATTGCCGCATTGTCAGCCTCTTTTAGATACAGCTCTTTTTTGGCAGCGGCATCGGGAGCATCTTCGGGCAGTTCGTCCGCCAGATCCTGATACAGCCAGCTAATCTTGAGACATACGTTTCCGACCTCGCTGTCCTTGCCGCCCTTGGTGACCGTGCACAGCAGCGCCATTTTCATGCGGCTGATTGCAGTTTCTGTCGTATAGATGTCACATGCTGCCTCCTCGTGGGATTTGTAATTGGTCTGTATTTTCTCACGAATCAGCTTGCGCTGCGAAGCGGTAGAGCTGGTAAAGTTTTTGGTTAGCGCCGAGAAACCACAGTTCGGGCAGCAGATCGCATCATATTTCGTGACGTTGATATTGCTGTGAATGGGTCGCAGGTCAGCCATTGTGGCAACAAACTTTGCAGAGCTGGCTTTCACAGCCTTGGTGTGGAATTTTTTGTCACAGACAGGGCAGGTGTAAGTTTTTTCGATGATTGCTGCCTTTTCTAAATCTAATTTTTCCTTATCATTTTTTTCATTTGCGTCCATCTTAGAGTCCTCCAGATTAGATTATGTTTTTGGTGATCTGCTTAATCGTTGTCTACGATTTCGTCAAACTCCGCATTATCGAGATACTCGTCAAATGCGTCGGCGACATTCTCGTATTCCTCATCATTGTCAATATATGTCAGCTTAGGCTCTGCGTCTGGATTGTTTTCGTCCTCCTCATACTGGTAGAACCACACTTCGCCGTCCTCGTTGTTTCCGTCCTCGTCGAGCGGCAGGAGGGCGATATAATCTTTTTTGTCAACAGTCAGAATCGTGATGACCGCGCAATTGACCATCTGTCCGTCTTCGAGCTCAAGCTCTACTGTCATTTCTTCATCATCGTATCCGTTTGTATTTTGATCTGTCATAAAACTGCGTACCAAACCTTTCATATTATAATATTATGCAGCCTTTTGTCAGGATGCCAATACTTATATCTTACCCAAATTAAATAGACAAATCAAGAAATTTCTAAAATTAGTCGAGATTCATGAAAAAATAGCCGGATTTTGTGCCGTGTATCGTCAAATTGATAGGAATCCTATGCGAATTACTTGACATGGAGTATACAAAGCGAGTATCATAAATATGTAAATTATGAAAAGAACACGTTCATTGCTTATGGCGGCCGAGGTACTTCGATGGGATTAAAAACGGATGAGAGAATCGTTAATTTTATAAAAAGAAAAATAAAAAACTGCAAAAGCATTGTGGCAGTGCTTGGCATCGAGATGCTTGTGGAGGGCGGGGGATACGATCTTGATACGAATGAAGAGAACTACCGCGTGGAGGAAAAGTATGGCTTTAGCCCTGAGGACATGCTTTCGACGAGTTTTTTTAATGCCAAGGTGGAGAAGTTTTACCGCTTTTACAAAAAAGAGATACTCGGTATGCAGCTCCACTCCACACCGGCTTATGAGGGGCTTGAGAAGCTTCAGCAGCAGGGAAAACTTTCGGCGGTAATCTGCCAGAATTTTCATGGGATTCCTAAGACTGTCCATCTGGACAAAGTGATAGACCTGAATGGAAATATCTATATAAACCAGTGCCCGCACTGCGATAAAGGATTTGATATAGAGTACATCATCAACTCAAAAGGAATTCCCCAGTGTGACCGATGCAAGATGGCGATAAGGCCCGGTATCCGTCTGATTGGCGAGCGCGTCGATGCAGAGCTTATGACACAGGCGGCGGTTGCATGTGACAAGGCAGATGTCCTGCTGATTCTTGGGAAGAATATGTACCATGACAAGCTTGAGTACAGTGTGGCGCCTGAGCATGAGCAGTTAAAAGTGCTTTTTTCCAAAAATGAATTTGAGCGCAACAGCAAAGTTGACTTTATTATCAGAGATGATATCAGCGAATTTTTACCTCTAATTATCAATTAAATATTACAGCAAGAATAGCGAGGTTTTATGAAAAAAATAAAAATATATATGGGACAACCTTATCCTTTGGGAGCCTCAGTTCAAGATAATGGGATTAATTTTTCCATGGTAAATGCTTCGGAAGAGGAGTGCGGCATTATTTTCTACCGAAAAGGAGTTGAACAAAAGGGGCGTATTCTTTTTGACCAAAAATATAGGATTGGCAATATCTGCTGTGTTTTTGTCGAGGGAATTTCCGCCTGCGATTGTGAATATAATTTTTTCATTGGAGAGAATGTATTTGTAGATCCTTATGCCAAAAGGATTGTCGGCAATGAGAAATGGCGTTCTGGTGAGTATGTGCGTCCTCTTCTGCGGGGAGGCTTTGATCACTGCGTGTTTGACTGGCAGGGAACCGAGCGGCTGCATATACCATATCATGAGAGCATCATGTACTGTCTCAATGTCAGGAGTTTTACGAGACACACTTCATCGAAGGTCAAGAAAAAAGGGACTTTTGAGGGACTGATGGAAAAGATTCCCTATCTGAGAGAACTAGGAGTCAATTCGATCGAGCTGATGCCCGCATATGAATTTGAGGAATGTGAGTGGGAGCAGACCCCCGCGGAGACAAGGGCGCAGATTGCATATCAGGTAGACCATATTGATGAGGATTTGGCGCTGAATACAGCGCCGCAGAAGGCAAAACGTCTCAATTGCTGGGGGTATAAAGAGGCATTTTATTTTGCGCCCAAGGCATCTTACGCAGCAAGCGGCAATCCCTGCGAGGAATTTCGCCGCATGGTGCGCATGCTTCATAAGAACGGTATTGAGCTTATTATGCAGTTTTATTTTCCAGACCATATCAAGCAGGGATATATTCTCGAAATTATCAAATACTGGGTTTTGACATATCAGATTGACGGTGTGCACCTCAAAGGCAGCAGGCTGCCCATGACACTGATTGCCACAGAGCCGCTGCTGGCGAACACGAAGCTTCTGGGTGAAAATTTTTATCTGCATGAGATTTATCCGGGGACAACAACGCCAGCGAACAAGACGCTGGGATTTTACAGGGATGAATTTATGTACGATATGCGCAGGTATCTCAAGGGCGATCAGGATATGCTCAAAAATTTCCGCTATCATATAAGGAATATCCATCCCAAGTGCGGTGTGATTAATTATATGACAAATTATTATGGATTTACGCTGCGTGACCTTGTATCCTATGACAGAAAGCACAATGAGCCAAACGGCGAGAACAACGCGGACGGCACGAACTGCAACTATAGCTGGAACTGCGGTGCGGAAGGGGCGTCGCGCAAGAAATACGTCAAGGAACTCCGGTATAAACAGATGAAGAATGCGCTGGTTTTTCTGTATACAGCACAGGGGACGCCGCTTCTCTTTGCAGGGGATGAGTTTGGAAACAGCCAAAATGGAAATAACAACTGTTATTGTCAGGACAACGAGACTGGCTGGGTAGACTGGCGGGGTATTGAGCGGAATCATGAGGTGTTTGAGTTTGCCAAAACCTTGATTGCCTTTCGAAAAAACCACAGTATACTTCATCTGGACGAGAACTTAACGACACTGGACAGATATGGATATGGTTATCCAGACCTCTCCTATCACGGTGAGGAAGCATGGAAAGTGCAGTGGGAGAGTGACAACCGGTATGTCGGCATGATGTACTGCGGAAAAAGTGCCGGCGGCGAAGAGGGCGATTATATCTATATCGCTTATAACATGCACTGGAATTCCCATCTTTTTGCGCTGCCTTCGATTGCAAACCATGTGTGGGTATGCCAGCTTAGCACGGAACAGAATGTGGTGCTCTACAATGAAGAAAAAAGAATGGAATATATTGACATTGCACCGCGCAGTATCTCCATTTTGGTAGGAAGAACCCTGACAGAAGAAGAAAAGCTACAGAAGCAAAAAAATTCTATGCCGGCAAAGGAGGGCGCAGCGCCGTCTAAAAAAGCGAGAAAGTCTAAAAATCTGAAGAGGTAAAGAGCAGTGTATATATGGCAACATTTTAAGACAATTACACATCACAAGTTTATGGTGATGAAGGGCTGTTTCTCTGTCGGACTGTATAAACAGGGGTTGTTACATGATCTTTCTAAATATATGCCGAGTGAATTTCTGGTCGGCGCCAAATATTATCAGGGGACACAGAGCCCGAACAATGCGGAGCGGAAGGACAAAGGCTATTCCTCCGCATGGCTGCACCACAAAGGAAGGAATAAGCATCATTATGAGTACTGGATGGATTACAGTGCACATGCGGGAGATGGGATTATTCCGGCAAAAATGCCAGACCGCTATATCGTGGAGATGTTTATCGACAGGATAGCCGCCTCCAAAAATTACAATAAAGAAAAGTATACAGACGGTGATCCGCTAAAGTATTATCTGAGCGGCAATCCCGGTAATTTTATGCATAAGGAAACGAAAAGGAAGCTTGAAAAGCTGCTGTATATGCTGGCGGAACGGGGGGAAGCGTACACGATGCAGTATATCCGCAAAAGAGTCCTTCCCGGCGCCAGAAAACAAAAGTCTAAAAAATAAGAGATACAAGTTGCCGATGTGGAAACTCCTCATATATTAAGTATTAGAAAAAGCGCTTGATGCATGAGGAGTTGTTTTTATGAATTGTTGGATTTGGATTATTTTACTGTCGTGTTTCTGCGGAAAAGGCGGCTGCCAGAACAATTGCATGTGTATGTGTGACCGTAACCGTGACTGCGATTGTGACTGCGACTGCAATCCTGTCGTAATGCCGACACCTGTCGTTCCGCCATGCCCTCCAAACAACGGCTGCGGCTGCGGCAATGACATGATACAGCCGCGCGGTTTTGCTGGATTTGGAGACAACAATACCTGCGGATGTGAAGAGAAAGAAAACTAAAACCGTCATGAAAGCGTGCAGTGGCGCTGCACGCTTTCATGATGTGTTTGGCATAGAGAAAAGTATGGAGTATAATAAATGGATCACATTCAAAATGATATCAGAAACAGGGTAAACATCAGGGAAATCAACAGATATCTGGGATATGGCGCAAAGACGCCCGATGACAGCGTTGGCGTCATGATCACGGAAGTGCTCGAAGAACTAATGTGCGCCGTAAAGCCTAAGAATTTGTATCAGGTATATGACAGCCGCGTGACAGGTAATCAGGTCATGCTGGGCGCGTCAGACAAAACAATTCTTTTGGAGAGCCAGAATCTAGCAGACAACCTCGCACAGTGCGAAAAGGTGGTTTTGATGGCGGCGACGCTGGGACTCGAGGCGGACAAGCTGCTGCAAAAATATGAGATTGTCAATATGACAAAGGCGGCAATTGCGCAGGCGTGCGGTGCAGCGTGTATTGAGGCGTACTGTAATATTTTACAGGAGCAAATCTGTGAAGCACAGTCAGAACACGGCAGGAGGCTGTACCTAAGACCGCGGTTTAGTCCCGGATACGGAGATTTGCCACTGCAATATCAGCGCACAATTTTTCAGGCGCTAGAGTGCACCAAGCGCATAGGGCTGACACTCACGGACAGCCTGCTGATGTACCCCACAAAAAGCGTGACAGCATTGATTGGGCTGACTGCCAATCCGCAGAGCTGCCATATTGGCAAATGTGCGCAGTGCGACAACAAAGAATGTGCGTTTCGTGAATTGTCATAAAGTACGTGCGATGTAGTATATAGAGAGGATTAGAGTAGAATGAATTTTAGAGAAGTGTTAGGACGGCAGATACTTTTTTTTGACGGCGGAATGGGAACCTTGTTGCAGGAGCGCGGGCTGAAGGCTGGCGAGGTGCCTGAGACATGGAATATTGTGCACCCAGAGTGTATCAGGCAGATTCATAAAGAGTATCTGATGGCGGGAAGCAATATTATTTCTGCCAATACTTTTGGGGTGAATGCGTTCAAGTGCAAAAATCTGCCGTATACCGTGGACGAGCTTGTGACCGCAGGTATCCAGCTTGTGCAGGAAGCGATACAGGAGGTGCGCAGCTCAAGTAATGACGGCGAAAAACAGCCAATGTACGCGGCACTGGATATCGGTTCGATTGGGAAACTGTTAAAGCCGCTCGGCGAGATTTCTTTTGACGAGGCATACAAAACGTTTCAGGAAATTATCGTAGCAGGAGACAGAGCGGGGGCAGATTTGATTCTAATCGAGACTGTGAGCGATTCCTATGAGATCAAGGCAGCAGTTCTTGCGGCGAAAGAAAACAGTAATCTGCCAGTCGTTGTCACAATGATCTTTGATGAGAGCGGCAAGCTGCTGACCGGCGGTGATGTGGCAAGCGTGACAGCGATGCTGGAAGGGCTGGGCGTCGATGCGGTTGGCTTTAACTGTGGTCTGGGCCCGGAGCAGATGAAAAACCTGCTGCCGCAGCTCACAGCGTGCTGTTCTCTGCCGGTTGTGATCAATGCAAACGCAGGACTGCCAGTGGTGGTCAATGGACAGACCGTATTTCATGTGGCGCCGGAGGAGTTTGCTCAGAGTGTAAAGACGCTGGTGGAGATGGGGGCAGGCATTGTCGGCGGCTGCTGCGGAACCACACCAGCGCATATCCAGCGTGTCGTGGAGTTGTGCAAGGATATGGAGATCAAGCCTGTCACGGATAAAAATCTGACAGTCGTGTCATCTTATAACCACGCAGTTTACTTTACCAGAAAGCCGCTGATTATAGGAGAGCGAATCAATCCGACAGGCAAGTCAAAGTTCAAGCAGGCGCTGCGCGAGCACGACATGGAGTACATCTACAAAGAAGGGCTGGCACAGGAGGAGAAGGGCGCGCAGATTCTTGATGTCAATGTGGGACTGCCTGAGATTGATGAGCCGCGGCTGATGGAGGAGGCTGTCACCGGGATACAGGCAATCATTGACTTGCCTTTGCAGATTGACACCTCCGACACCGCGGCGATGGAGCGCGGGCTAAGATATTACAATGGAAAACCAATGCTTAATTCTGTAAATGGCAAAAAGGAGTCGATGGAGAGCGTATTTCCGATTGCCAAGAAATACGGGGCGGTGCTGGTGTGTCTGTGCCTTGACGAGAGCGGGATTCCCGAGACGGTTGAAGGGCGGCTTCGCGTGGCGGAAAAGCTTGTGAAAACTGCTGCGGAATATGGCATTCCCAAGAAAAATCTGGTGATAGATGCGCTCGTGCTCACCATTAGCACAGGACAGGACAATGCGAATGTCACGTTGGAAACCATGCGCAGAATCCGCTATGAGATGGGGCTTCACACAGTGCTTGGCGTGTCGAATATTTCTTTTGGGCTGCCAGAGCGAAGCCGCATCAACACCACATTTTTTACGATGGCGATGAACAACGGTCTGAGCGCGGGCATCGTGAATCCCTCCAGTGAGCCGATGATGTCCGCTTACTACAGCTTTAATGCATTGATTGGCGAGGACGAACAGTGCATGGCATACATTGCAAACGCATCGCAGACGGCGGACAAACCCAGCGCGGCGCCTGCTCAAAAAAACAGTGCGCTTACGCTGGAGGAGGCAATTATAAAGGGCTTGTCAGAAAGCGCTGGTGAGGCGACAGTCAGGCTGCTAGAGCAAAACATGGACGCCTTGGCAATCATCAATGAGAAGTTGATTCCAGCGCTCGATGTGGTCGGAAAGGGATTTGAAGAAAAGAAAATGTTCCTTCCGCAGTTATTGATGAGCGCCGATGCGGCGAAAGCGTCTTTTGAGGCAATCAAGGCGACGCTGTCAAAGCAGGGAAAAAACAGTGAGAGCAAGGGAAAGATTGTGATTGCCACCGTGAAGGGAGACATTCATGATATCGGGAAGAATATTGTCAAGACTTTATTAGAAAATTATGGATTTGACATGCTCGATCTTGGAAAAGATGTGGACCCTGAGCTCATTCTGAAGACAGTGCAGGAAAATCAGGTGAAGCTGGTCGGGCTCAGCGCGCTCATGACCACTACAGTTGTCAATATGGAGGCGACCATCAAACTTCTGCGCGAGCACCATGCGGGCTGCAAAGTGATGGTGGGCGGCGCAGTGCTCACGCAGGAGTACGCGGACATGATCGGTGCGGATTTTTATTCCAAAGATGCCATGGGGTCTGTGCGGTATGCGAATACGCTTTACGAGCAGGGAGAACTGGCATAAATTCACCTTGCAGTTCGCAAAACACTATGATATACTTTCCATTGAAAAGAATATAGCATACAAGTGTTAGAAGCGTTGATAATTGTTATTAGAGGAGAAAGTGAAATGGAGTTACGTTACAAAAGCACAAGAAGCAACAGTGAGGCAGTCAGTGCATCGCAGGCGATATTGCAGGGGCTGGCGCAAGACGGCGGCCTGTATGTGCCTGAGACTCTTCCCAGACTGGACAAGAGTCTTGAAGAATTAGCACAAATGAGCTATCAGGAGACCGCATACGAAGTAATGAAGCTGTTTTTGACGGATTTTACAGAGTCAGAGCTCAAGGAGTGCATCAGCAAAGCATATGACAGCAAGTTCGACACGGAGGTGATCGCGCCGATTGTGGAGGCAGATGGAACTTATTATCTCGAGTTGTTTCACGGTGCAACCATCGCATTTAAGGATATGGCGCTCTCCATTCTGCCGCATTTACTGATCACATCGGCCAAGAAAAATCATGTAAAGAATGAAATCGTGATTCTCACGGCGACGAGCGGTGATACAGGCAAGGCGGCGCTGGCAGGCTTTGCAGATGTGGAGGGAACGAGGATTATCGTCTTTTATCCGAAAAATGGTGTCAGCCCGATTCAGGAAAAGCAGATGGTTACACAGAAGGGGGACAATACGTTTGTCGTTGGCATCACTGGGAATTTCGACGATGCCCAGACCGGCGTAAAGCAGTTATTTGGCGATAAGGAACTGGCTGAGACGATGAATCAGGCGGGATTTCAGTTTTCCTCAGCAAATTCCATCAATATAGGAAGGCTTGTGCCGCAGGTGGTTTATTATGTGTACGCGTATGCGCAGTTATTGAAGGAGGGCAAAATTGAGAAGGGGGAGAAGATGAATGTGGTCGTTCCCACCGGAAATTTTGGCAATATCCTTGCGGCGTACTTTGCGAAGAATATGGGTGTTCCCATCGCAAAATTAATCTGTGCCTCCAATGAGAACAAAGTGCTTTATGATTTCTTTGAGACGGGCGTCTATGACAGGAACCGCGAGTTTGTTCTCACAAGCTCACCTTCTATGGATATTCTGATCTCCAGCAATCTTGAGCGTCTGATCTATCTGACCGCAGGCGCAGACGCTGATAAAAATGCAGGGTTTATGCAGGATTTATCTACATCTGGAAAGTATGAGATCACTGCTGGTATGAAGGCGCAGATGGAGGATTTTTATGGAAATTATGCGTCGGAAGCAGAGACGGCAGAGACGATCAAGAACCTGTATGAAAAGACAGGCTATGTGATTGATACGCACACGGCTGTCGCTGCCGCCGTCAATTACAAATACAAAAAAGAGACAGGTGACAATACCAAGACCGTGCTAGCCTCGACAGCAAGTCCATTTAAATTCACCAGAAGCGTGATGAATGCGATTGATGCAAAGTACGATGCAATGGGGGATTTCGAGCTTGTGGACGAGTTGTCCAAGCTTGCCAATGTCACCGTGCCAAAGGCAATCGAAGAAATCCGCACAGCGCCAGTTCTCCACACGACAGTGTGTGACAAAGAGGACATGAAATCCGTTGTGATGCGTTTCCTTGATATTCAGTGAGAAATGCCGACATAAAAACTCTTCGTCCGCAATGGGACAGGAGTTTTTATTGTTCACAGGGAAAGAGGGTGTATAGGTGAACTTTGGAACAGTATTGGACCTCGTGATTATGATCTGTGGTGTTTATGTAATTTACGGGACAGTCCAGATGAGAACAGGCAGCAAAATTCCAGAGATGTTTGCAGGAGAGGGTATTTCGGCTGACCAAGCAAAAGCGCCGGCGGACTTTAAACGGTTTATCTCTCCCTATGCGTTTGGGACAGGAATTGCCCTGTTGCTGTCGGGCCTGTTCGGCGCGTTTGAGGTTCTTGCGGGATATCCGCTTGCGGAGACTGCGATGCGGGTTGCGCTGGCAGCCGTGATTGTAGTGTATGGTATGGTGCTGATGTATGCACAGAAAAAATATTTGGTGGGATAAGGAGCTTTGTATATGGGAGAAATAGAAAAACAGCGGATTGCAGCGCTGCAAAAACTGCTCAAAGAGGCTGGAATTGATTATTATATTGTGCCGACAGCAGATTACCACAATTCGGAGTACGTCCATGCACATTTTAAGCTGCGGGAATTTTTGTCTGGATTTACCGGCTCTGCCGGAACGCTTGTTGTGAGTGCCAAGGAGGCAGGGCTTTGGACGGACGGCAGATATTTTGTGCAGGCGGAAAATGAGCTGAAGGGCTCCGGCATTGTCTTATATAAGATGCTGGAGGAGGGCGTTCCCAAAATCAAGGAGTATCTTGAAAAGAATGTCACGGAGGGGCAGACAATCGGTTTTGACGGCAGGGTTGTGGACGCTTTTTTTGGAAAAGAGTTGGAGGAAACACTTGACGGTAAAAATGTAACATTTGTTTATGATCAGGATATTGCGGCACAGCTCTGGCAGGAGAGACCGGCAAGACCTGTGAGCAAGCTGTGGATAGTGCCGGAGGAAAGCTGCGGTATGAGCGTCGCAGAGAAGCTTGCCAAAGTGCGTGAAAAAATGGCAGAAGAGGGGGCAGAGCAGCTTCTGATTTCAAAGCTCGATGATATTATGTGGCTTTATAATATCCGTGCAAATGATGTTGACTGCAACCCCGTAGCGCTTTCTTATACGTATGTCTCAAAGGACAAAGCGGTGTTATTTATTCAAAAAGAGGCGCTGACAGACGAGGCAGAGCAGCATTTTGAGAAGAGCGGCGTGTGCTGTGAGGATTATGACAGCGTTGTAACGTATCTCAAATCCTGCAAGATGAGTGGAAAAGTATGGTGTTCGAGTGCAGATCTCAGCTATATGTTATACAAGCTGGTTCAGAGCCGCGCAGAACTGGTGGACAAGAACAATCCGACAGAGGTGCTAAAGGCAGTCAAGAATCCTGTGGAGCTGGAACATATCAGAGACTGTTATATCAAAGACAGCGCCGTCTTGACAAAGTTTCTCTTTTGGATGAAGGAAAATGCAGGAAAAGTTCCGATGAATGAGCTGAGTGTGGCAGCGAAGCTGGACAGCATGAGAGCGGAGCTTCCGGGCTTTCTTGACCTGTCTTTTCCGACAATCAGCGCCTACAAGGCAAATGCGGCGATGGCGCACTACAGCGCGGACGAGGAGAATTTCAGCACGATTGAGGCGGACGGATTTTATCTGGTGGACTCAGGCGGACAATACGAGGGCGGCACGACAGATGTGACAAGGACGATCGCGCTGGGACCTGTCACCGATGAGATGAAGCTGCATTTTACGAAGGTTGCATGTTCGATGCTGCGGCTGGCAGACACAAAATTTTTACACGGCTGCACGGGCAGGAATCTTGATATCGTGGCGCGTGAACCGCTCTGGCAGTGCGGGCTGGACTACAAGCATGGCACAGGGCATGGCATCGGCTATATATTGAATGTCCATGAAGGGCCGCATAGCCTGAGATGGCAGTACAGACCGGAGCTGCCGGAAACAGAGCTCGAGGAGGGAATGATTGTCTCGGACGAGCCGGGCATGTATGTGCAGGACAGTCATGGAATCCGCACGGAGAATATCGTTGAGATTGTCAATGAGGAGAAAAATGAATACGGGCAGTTTATGGGCTTCCGGCATCTGACCTATGTGCCGGTTGACTTAGATGCCATCGACACACAGTATATGGAACCTTCTGATCTTTGCAGGCTGAATGCATATCACAGAAGCGTTTATGAGAAGCTTTCACCTTATTTTGAGGGAAATGAGCTTGAAATGCTCAGGAAGGCAACCCGTCCACTATAATTTGTTTGAGAAGTTTATGTTAATTTTATTGACTTTTATCTAAGGTTTTGAGATAATTATTTCAATCACAACCGTTTCAGACAATTCAACGCGTCACAACGGTTTGAAATAAAATTTTATTATCTTAAGGAGGATCTTATATGTCAACGAAAGCGTATTATCCCATTTCCGAGATTGGTGCTGGAAAGGTAGGATTTTCTAAGACACGTTCTATCATCGAGGCTGCTTTTTACGGAAACAACGTAGTGAAGGTAAACACTTTAAAGGAAGCCTATGAGTTAGCAAAGAATTCACCGGGAACAATTGTTACCGATATGAAGATCAAGGACGGAGAGACATTCGGTCTTGAGAAGGATTCAAGAGTTCTGTTATTCAATGATGGAGCGGTTACAGGGCGCTACGCAGCAGCACGCCGCATCAAAGGCGAGCCGGGCGTAGATCAAACAAAGCTTGACAAAGTGGTTATGGATGCTGTGTATGAGACACGCTGGAAAACAATGTATCATGCAGAGTGCTTCGTAGGTCTTGACCCTGAATTTATGGTAAAGGCACATCTCCTGATTCCAGAAGGAGAAGAGAACCTTCTTTACAACTGGATGATCAACTTCCAGTATATGTCTGACGAGTATGTAAAAATGTACAAGACCTCTAAGCCGGTTGGCGATGGCAATGAGCCGGATATCTACATCTTCTCTGATCCTCAGTGGGCACCACACGAGGCACCGGACGTTGATTATAGCTGTTTAAGTGATCCTCTGACACTCTGCTATTTCGATACAAACCAGAACTGCGCGGCAATTCTTGGTATGAAGTACTTTGGTGAGCACAAGAAGGGCACACTGACAATGGCATGGGCGCTCGCAAACAGAAATGGCTATGCTTCCTGCCACGGCGGACAGAAAGAGTATTCTCTGGAAGGCGGCAAGAAGTTTGTGGCATCCGTATACGGACTGTCAGGATCAGGCAAATCTACACTGACACATGCAAAGCATGGCGGCAAGTACGATGCATTTGGCGGCATCAAAGTGCTTCACGATGACGCTTTCATCATTAATACAGATACCTGTGCATCTATCGCACTGGAGCCTACTTATTTTGACAAGACAGCAGACTATCCTACAGGATGTCCTGACAATGAGTACTTATTATCTGCACAGAACTGCTCCGCTACGATGGATGAAGATGGCAAGATTCAGTTGGTAACAGAGGATATCAGAAATGGTAACGGACGTGCAATCAAGTCTAAACTGTGGTCGCCAAACCGTGTGGACAAGATTGATGCGCCTGTAAATGCAATCTTCTGGATTATGAAGGACCCGACAATTCCTCCTGTAGTAAAATTAAAGGGCGCAGCGCTTGCATCTGTTATGGGTGCTACACTTGCTACCAAGACTTCTACCGCAGAGCGTGTTGCAGCAGGTACAGACCTGAATGCACTGAGAATCGTTCCTTATGCAAATCCGTTCAGAACCTATCCGTTGGTAAACGACTACGAGAAGTTCAAGAAGCTGGTTGAGGAGAAGGACGTTGCATGCTATATCGTGAACACAGGCGATTTCATGGGCACAAAGGTAAAACCGGCAGACACATTAGGTATTCTTGAGACAATCGTTGAAGGAAAGGCAAACTTCGAGAAGTGGGGCAACTTCGACGATATCGAGATTATGTATGACTGGTCAGGAAAGACAAGTGATGCATTCAAGCCGGATATGAACAATGCAGAGTATGTGGCAGCATTGAAGTCAGCTATGCAGAACCGTGTAGATGCAGTGGAAGGCTTCGCAACCAAGAAGGAAGGCTATGACAAGCTTCCAGACGAAGCACTCGCAGCATTGAAGAAACTCGTTGAGCAGTGCTAAGATTTTATATTTGATATTTTTGGAGACACACGAAAGTGTGTCTCCTTTTGTCAAACAGCCGCTGCCACGATACAGCAGATTAAGGACAGGCAGTATACAAAAGCGCTGGAAAACTATGCCGGGGAAATTCTGCTTGTTGGAATCAACTATGACAAGAATAGTATCAAGAAACCGCATAGTTGTGTGATTGAGCGAATCAATAAGAGTATGATATAGATTAACTGAAATAGAAAAAGAGGGCGGCGTGCTGTATATAAAGTCTTTACACCTTTTGCGTAAACTGTTATGATAAAGATGTAACAATGAATAGAGATTATAAAGAAAGTAGGTGATTGTATGCCAAGCAGTCTTGAAATTACGAAAACTGCGCTTGATGATTTTGCAAAGGTACAAAGGCGCATGGTGTTGGCTAAAAAGGAAAATGCACCTGAAACATATGCTGACCTTAAAGAAGAGTATATATTATTAAAAGTATTACTCAATACAGCGGGCGTCAATCTGACAGAAATTGACTATATAAAAGAATAACAAATTAAAGGTGTGAGGAGTATCACCAGAGAAAAGAGGGCAGCGTGCTGTATATGCGGCTCTTTTTTTGTGCGCATGGGGCAAGATGAAATAAATAAAAATACGCATTTACAGTATTACAGAAATGTGATATTTTATAGTTAGGATAAAAATAAAACTTATGTTGTCATAAATTGGTGCACGGAAGGAGAAAAACAATGTCAGAAACAAAAATCAAATATTTAATCAGTGAATCCGAAAGTATGATTATGGAATATTTGTGGAGACAGGAGGGCGGCAAGACATTCAGAGAGCTTACAGCGTATCTGAATGATACCTGCAAGAAGGATTGGAAAAAGCAGACAATCAACACGTTTATCAGAAGGTTAATTGATAAGGGATTGATCATCGTATCTCAAAACACAGGAAACAAAAAGGTCTATTATCCGGCAATGACGTACACAGAATATAAGCAGGGGGAAGCAAGAGATTTCATCAATGAATTGTATGGCGGCTCTATGTATGCTTTTCTGTCCACGTTTTCTGGCGGTCAGAAGCTGGACAAAAATACAGCGGAGGAGCTTCGGAAAATTTTGGAGGAAGAATAGCATGTCCTTGTTTGGAACTATGTCATTGTTTGGCAGTGCAGGTACTCTTTTTTATATTGTACTGTCTCCTTTTGTGAACAAATCTTTTTCTATACAATGGAGAAGAGGGTATTTGATATTGAATATTGTGGAGTATCTCTTTCCATTTCCCTATTACTTCTCTCGATATAAAAGTTTATTAAAGGCGTTACGGATCTGGCCCTTTCCAGAAAGGCAGACTGAGCCCCCGCTTTTTTTAAACTATACAGACCAAGTTATACAAATTGCGCCATACAAGATACGTATTCCAAACAGTGCGGCGTACCTGTTGTCAGCAGTTTTGGTGGTGATTGGTATAGCTATCGTAAACCGGTATCTTATCAAATATAAAAAGATTAAAGGTTATCTTCGGCAGAATACAGAACTGGTTTCAATGCCAGTATACGGTAACGCGAAGCATTGCAGGTATAAAGTTTATCAATGCAGATATATCAAAAGTCCGTTTACGATTGGCATATTCCGCCCCGCTATAGTATTGCCGAATAGAGACTGGAATGAAGAAGAGCTGAATATGGTATTGGAACATGAAATAATACATATTCACCACTGCGATAATCTGATCAAACTGCTGTCTTTTGTAGTACTGGCATTTAATATTTATAATCCTTTGGCATGGTATGTTATGTACCAGTGGAATCTGGTCGCAGAGTTATCTTGCGACAGAAAAGTAATAACAGGTAAGACGAAGGAGGAAATAAAACAATATGGATTTTTGATAGTAGAGATCGCAGAGCGCTCGGCTGGCGATACAAAACAGCCTATTATGGGACTGAATATACAAAATAAAATGATGAAAGAGAGGATTTATCAAATGAAAAACGGAGTGGGAAAAGAAAGTTTGTTTCGGAAAGTAATCGGAGCTGGTGTTATGGGAATTACTGTATTTACCTCATCATTGACAGTGTTTGCCTATAGCCCGAAAATGATTATGTATTCAAATAGTATAGCGACTGATATGTATTTTTCCGAGGAAGATATCATGTGGGGGAATACCGATGTAAGCCTGCCAGTAAGTGAATGTGGCGGCTGGGTATTTTTTAATGATGAAGGAGAGGTGATCAAAGTGGCAGGCGAATTAAATCATGATTTGGAAGTGCATAGTTCGTGTGTACATAAATATGTAGCTGGTAAATCAACGAATCATATTAAAAATTCAGATAATTGCTGCCAAGTAGAATATTATGAGGCGGAGAAATGTAGTAAATGCGGATACATAAAACTGGGAGAGTTGATGTATGTTATAACTTTTTTAACATGTTCTCATTAAGATATAGAATGAAAGGGATACTAATAGTCTAAAGAATGGTCAAAACATGTACGATATATATAAAGATAGTGAATCTATAAATTAGAAGGCTGAAAAGCCTTTTAATTCTAACAAAAAGTACTACAGTGATGAAATATAAATAAGGGAGGATGTGAGTAACCAATGTCTGAAAACGATGTGAAAGTACTGCTCAAATCCATAAAAAAATTAAAAGCGAAGAAAGAGATTCTAAGCTGCGTAAAAAAGGAAGATGACGAGTATGAAAAGCTCTCTAAAATTATTTATATGATAGAAAGCAGCTTGGAAATCTTAAATGAAAGCGAACGTGAGGTTCTTCAAATGCATTTGATTGATGAACTTACATGGGAACAGGTGGTGACACAGTATGAGAAGTGTCATGGAAAACAGAATGGGTATTGCAAGAGGACGTATGAACGGATACAGCGAAAAGCATTGAAACGGATTCGGGAGGTTATTGAGAACAGCGGGCTGGAGCAGTTATTGGTGAATTATATATGATGGCGAGTTTTTAATTTTTTGTCGCATATCTGTCGTGATTTTGTCGTAGTATTGTCACTATTAATTTGAAAGATTTTGGATTATAATTGTAGTATAAATTCTGTTAGAGAAGATTATAAATCAAAAAGAGAGAGGAGAGAAGCAGTCTAGCAGAATTAAATGCAACATGAACATATTAATTAGAATACAAGAAAGAGGAAATGATATGAAAGTAAAAAGAATATTATCAATGATGCTTACAACCGTTTTGCTGATGGGTACTAGCACGATAACAAACGCAACAGAAATTAAAGATGAGGAATCTCCTCAACTCCTTGAAGCAGTATCTAACTTGAAAACCGGATATTCAGAATATTATGATATTATGGATGCAGAAACAACATTGTGCTCTAGTGATGAAATAAATGGAAATATAGAAAACATTTATCTTCTGGAGATGGAAGTGGTGTTAAAGGCAGACAGTGTAGAGCAAATGGATTATTTTCAGGGAATAGAATCTTATTATGAAATGGCGGAGGAAAATGTCAGCCGTATCAATTCGGAGGACAGCAGATTGCGTATGAAGGCACTTTCTTGCGAAAAAGAATGATTATGTTTCTTGGGAAGTAATGCTGCCATCTGGGCATGAGGAACTTCAGAAAAATGGTTACGCAAGAATGGCAAGTATAGAAGATGATTTAATTGAGGAAGATACATCATTGCAGCAAGCTAGAGCTTCATATTCAGTAGATGATGCTGTTGATTATATGCTGAAATATACATCTAACGCTTCCTCATGTAATATATGTGGAAAAGGCAAGTGTAGCAACAAAGTTGATACAACAAAATATAATTCAGCTTATACACATTATATTTCTGTAGGAAAACATGTAGATTGTGCTAATTATGTGTCTCAAGCATTGTATGAGGGAGGAATTTCAACTGATGATACATGGAAAGCTGGCAGTTCAGCTTGGATTGGAGTAAGTGCACTTACGAAATATATGACTGATAACAAATATTGGACGAGCCTCAGTTATAGTTCCGTAAAAAAGGGGGATATAGTTAGTTATACAAGCTATTCGCATGTTGTTATGATTACATCTTATGATGGTACTACACATAAATATTCCGGTCATTCTAATGACCGAAAAAATACAGTTATTAATATCAATACCAATACAGCATCCAATTATAAGTTCTATAGGGTAAGTTAACAATAAATCCTAGGAAAATCGAATTTTTTCATTTTTCTCAGGATTTATCAAGAATCTTTTATAATTACAGCTATGAATGAAATGGATTGATTTTCAGCTCATAGCTGGAATTTCAATATGAAGAAAGGGCAGAAATGAAGAAAAATATATTAATGATAACAAGCATTGTGTTAATTTTAAGTGGATGCTCTACGAAGAAAGATGAAAATACTGCGGATGCAGTTAATTATCTTGCCCCAGTCATTAAGGAATTGCAGTCGTCGGGAGAGGAAATGATTCCTATTATGGACGTGTGGTGGGATTATGGTATACATTACAATGAAGCGTATTCAGATAAAGTATATACATGTAATATAGGTAAAGATACTTTTTCTTTTGATCTTACAGCAGAATTGACAAATGGAGAGCAGTGGCATTGGAGAGCAGCTGGAATTTTTATTGATGAGGGGCAGGATAAAAATTATATATGCTTACAGGATTATAATATACTCTATGAAGATGATATCGTACAGGATCCACAATTATTATTAATAGAATTTTCTTCTGGGCAGCCACAAGAGTATAAAATCTGGTCTTATACGATTGAACCGCCAGATCTATTTGGATGGGATGTGGTCTGTTATCGCATAAAGGATAACATATTTATTGCCGGCGAAAAGGAAATGGCAGTTATCAGTCTTGACACAAAGCAACTTCGGTATTGTAATCAAGAATATGCTGCTATTGAAAAGTGTATAGAAAATAGGTTTGGTGAAGAGCCTTACCATATGTTTTTGTTCAGGGGAGTTCTTGAGCAGGATGGAGTGATGGTATATTCAGCAGAAATAGCAGAGGCTGTTGACATGCCTCCAATTGCAATGATTTATGCTGCATATAAGGAAAATAATTTAGTTTCATATATAATAAAAGATTTGATAACTGATGAAATTACAGAGTGATAATTTAGCTTCGTAGAAATATCCTGTGCAAGCTGCATATGTTATTTTTGAACAGTTCCTAAAACGATATATAATGTAAGAGCTTTTTGGTTTTTGCCGCCGTCCTGTCGTAAAATTTGTCGTGATATTGTCACTGCGCAAATGGTGGAATATGGACGATAATATTCGTAGAAACAGTTTATAAGGAGGCGCAGGTTCATGCAGGTTTATGATATATCCAATCAAGTTTATTATGGAATGACTCACAAAACAAATCAGCCAAAGACATTTCGGGAAGAATTTGCAGCAGCCCTTCCAGCCAGCATAAAGCAGGTTCAGCAGGCAGAAACAGGCGGGGAAGCATTAGGATTTACCATGATTCCAGAGGAAGGGAAGCAGGTGGTCTATGGTATGTCAGCAATGCTCTCTGAAAAGTCTACAACAGACAATCCTATTGTGCAGATTCGTTCGAATTTAAACGGCGAAAATAAAGTGTATTCGGTGGAGATTAACAAGATTAACCCACAACATGCATCACAGATGGAGATGTTTGCACTGTGTAGCTATGCAGATTATATGGGGGACGGAACTGGCAGTACCTTTGGTTCCTATCATACGCTGAGAATGATGCAGGATACTGCACAGACAAGTGGTGTTACGCCGACAGTGAGTGATGGGGTGTCAGCGGTGGACAACTTTATGAATGCCAAAAAGGACTGGGTACAGATCTGCAAGCAGGCGTGCGATCTGTTAAAAGATGTCTCTGAAATAAGTGTTACGAATTTGTTCATGCAGGGAAAGAGACTGACACATATATTAGAGAGTCACGGGGTATAGCGGGAAAGGGGAAATAGGATGTTAATAAGGCTTTACACCTTTTACATAATCTGTTATGATAAAAACACAACAATCAATATGGATTATATGCCAAACTAAAAGATGAATACTTGGTATTAAAAGCGCTCCTCAATGTATCCGACGTGAATCTCACAGCACTTGATAAAATTAAAGAATAGCAGCGAAATAACAGTTTTAACGATTGAATCAAAAGGTGTAGGGTCTTATTTCATGAATAAGGCTATACGCCTTTTTAATTTGCAATTTTACCAGACGTTTATTGGGAAAAAGGGTAACTGCACTATGCTTCGGAAACAAAAAGCAGCTTGTGTTAGGCTGAAAAAGGTTTATAATAGAATTACAAATACAATATATAAATTGTATGCCTTTTACGCAGAGCTTATTGAAGGGAGACAGAAAATGTTACGTTATTTTAATACAGAAGGACGCTGCATTCCCAAAAAACAGTCCGTGGAATATTGCTGCAGATTTTGATGTCGATATGAGCTTTTCGGCAGAACAGATTGCGGCTATGTTATGGGAGTATGAGACCGACCATCATACAGGGATGGATGTTGAGGCTGTTGCAGAGTATCTTTATCAATATACATCAGGGTATCCATATCTTGTGTCCGCACTCTGCAAAATTATAGATGAAAAATTGCCGTTACAAGAAGCTTTTGCAGATGAGCACAATATTTGGACGATGGAAGGAATCGAAGCGGCAGTCAGGATTATTTTGAGGATGAAGGCTGCTTTGTTTGATAGCATGATAAAGCATATCACAGAATATCCAAATTTGAAAGAGATGCTGTATGCGATGCTGCTTAAAGGGGAACAAATTGTATACAGTCAGGATAATCATACAATAGAACTTGCGTGTATGTTTGGATACATTCAAGATGATGGTATTAGTGTCAAAGTGGCAAATCGCATTTTTGAAACTCGTTTATACAATCTTTTTTTGTCGGAGGAAGAACTCTCAAATGCGATATGTAGGAAGGCGAAAGAAAATAAAAGCCAGTTTGTTTACGATGGCAGGTTGAATATGGAACGGATATTGGAAAAGTTTGTGGAACATTTTAATGATATATATGGAGAAAACAACAATAAGTTTGTAGAGGACTACGGACGCAAGTTTTTTCTGTTATATATGAGACCAATTATTATATCCTCATTAAGATATAGAATGAAAGGGATACTAATAGTCTAAAGAATGGTCAAAACATGTACGATATATATAAAGATAGTGAATCTATAAATTAGAAGGCTGAAAAGCCTTTTAATTCTAACAAAAAGTACTACAGTGATGAAATATAAATAAGGGAGGATGTGAGTAACCAATGTCTGAAAACGATGTGAAAGTACTGCTCAAATCCATAAAAAAATTAAAAGCGAAGAAAGAGATTCTAAGCTGCGTAAAAAAGGAAGATGACGAGTATGAAAAGCTCTCTAAAATTATTTATATGATAGAAAGCAGCTTGGAAATCTTAAATGAAAGCGAACGTGAGGTTCTTCAAATGCATTTGATTGATGAACTTACATGGGAACAGGTGGTGACACAGTATGAGAAGTGCCATGGAAAACAGAATGGGTATTGCAAGAGGACGTATGAACGGATACAGCGAAAAGCATTGAAACGGATTCGGGAGGTTATTGAGAACAGCGAGCTGGAAGAGTTTATAGTAAATTATATATAATGGCAAATATATTAATTATTTGTCGCATTTTTGTCGTGATTTTGTCGTGGTATTGTCACTAGCAATTTGGAACATTTTGGATTATAATTGTAGTATAAATTCTGCTGGAGAAGTCTTAAAACTCCAAAAGGACAAGAGAGAAGGGAGGTTTTTGGCAATGTATCTTAAAAAATCATTTATTGGGTTAACAGTTGCTTTGTTATGCAGTTTTGTGGTATATGCTTCTATAAGTAATGCAAAAGGTTCGGAAAAGAGAACTGTTGTTTACGACGCATCGAATACTGTCGTATATGATTCTGCAATACCTGCGTTTTCTGATGATGACCATTTGAATGTAATATTAAATTTAAAATAAAGAATCAGGGTTGTAAAAAACAAAGAAAATGATGTTTTTTACAGCCCTGATTTTTTACCTGCTATTATAAATTCATTTATCCTTCCATACCATAAAATTGTATTTTCCAATCCCCTTGCTCTTTGACAAGTATAACTGTAAGATACAGAAACATATCGTTATAATTGCTGTCCCTAAATTCTATGGAAACAGTACATTTTCCATTTTCAACCTTTCTCTCGTCAGTATCTGACAACCCTTTTACCGTTAAATCACTGATCATTCCTGTACCTTCATAGATCTCAGCCGCCCCTTCATATGTACTTGCCAGAAACATTTGAACAGCGCCAGCATCTCCAGCAAAATATGATTCTGCGAATGCCTCCATATTAGTTCTGATTTTTTGACAATCTTCAGCTCCCAGATATTCGCCTGTTTCTGCGGTATGATTCACCAGATCAGTTTCATTTGATAACGCGAATGTATTCACAATCACAGGAAATTCTCGCCCCCATCCTTCTTCAAAATCTACTGGATAAAGATAGAATATTGCCCATACGTCATTTTCATATACTTTCTGTTCAGCATGATATAATAGATCTCCTTCCTGTTTCCGCCACGTATAGGAGTCCTCTTCTGTATAACCATCATCTTTCAATTTCTGATTCACAGAGTCCTCTGATTCTCCTTCAAAATGCGTTACCCAAAGTGTGACCTGTTCATTGATATTCGTTTTCCAAAGGTCAGGACCAGATAGATACCACTGCTCATCATCAGGCAGATAAAAAGAATAGCCATCACCAATGGCAAGCGTAGCCTGTTTTTGTTCCTGCTCGCCTTCTTTCGAAAAGGTAAATGTCATTGTATTTTCCAAGGTCTGATGATCGGCAGAGGGATTGTCAACAGAGAGCGGATCAGTTTGAGCGGCGTCCAGCTCGGATACGTTTCCCAGAGCTTGATCTGCTGCGTCCTTGTTTTCGATAGTTTTGTTTGTATTCTCTTTTGTAACGGAACAGCCTACCAGCATGCCCAAAGTGATTGACAGAATAACTGCACAGATCAATATAGAAATTCCATTTTTCTTTCTGTTTCTTATCAATATATTTTTAAACCGTTTTTTCATAATCTTTTTTCCGCCATAAAATTGCGTGGATAAAACCGTTTTTCTGACACATTGTTTATGAAGCATGGACAACAAGGTTTCTGTATATGCTTTCCGCAGCGCAAAACTTGTGCCTTGTGTAACTCGTTCATCACAGGACAGCTCCATATCAATAACGGCTTCCTTCTGCATTATCCAGATGACTGGGTTGAACCAGTGGACAGCATTCGCTGTTACGAAAAGCAGTTTCAGATACACATCGCCCCGTTTTAAATGAACCAACTCATGTTTTAAGATAAAAAACAAATCTTCAGAACAATACTGCTCTTTGGGTAAAACTAGAACAGGTTTTATAAAGCCTATTATCATAGGGCTTTCAGCTTCATCATATTCCATCACGCACACTGTACGTCTGATATGCAATTCGCGTTTTAGCTGAACGATCTGGCTTAAAATATGTTTTTCTTTTATGATTTTTCCCTTCATTCTCACCTGTCGTTTATAGTGGGAATAACTGATCAGATGTACAGATATAAAAATCAGGCTGCCAATAATCCAGACAAGAGCCACGATATCAAGCAGGGTGATACTTGCTGTATTTTTTTCAGCCGAGGCTTTGATTGGAGCGGTCATCTGCGCCGGTATTTCAACAACAATCCTGCGATATGGCATCGCTGTGCCAGTTGGATTGTCTGCATTGTTTTCTTTCGATTTAGTACCCATTTCAGCATTCGGTTGTGACGCGCTATCCAGAACATACTGCCCATTTGTTCCGCCAAAAGGGATAAGCAGCCGCAATGCAAGAAAAATCCAAATCAGGTATTTCCATTTGGCAGCATACCTTTTGTTTAAAAATGGTGTCAGAAAAATCAATCCGATCACGACCAATCCAATCGATACTGAAATTCCCAAAATGGATAAAAATATATTTCCCATCATTCATCCTCCAATTTGTCCAAAAAATCTCTAAGTTCTTGAATATCAGAGCTTTTGATTTCTTTATTACTATATAGTGCAGTGATCATATTCTGTATTGAATTATTATACAGCTTTTCGAGAAAATGTTTACTAGCTCTGGTTTTGTATTCATTTTCCGAAATAATCGAAGAATACAGATTTCTTCCTGTTGAGCGGTCACAACTGATAAATCCTTTATCAGCCAGCCTTGTCAATGATGTCATTAATGTGGAAAGCTGCCAGCTTCTTCGTTCCTGTAATTCTTTTAAAATATAATTTGAAGTTACAGGATTTCCACTGTCCCAAACCACCTGCATGATTTCTAGTTCTGCCTCCCCTAATTTTTTTAGCGTAGTCCCCATATATTGATGCCTCCTTTTATACGATTGTATAATATATTATACGGTCGTATATCGAAACTGTCAAGAGAAATCATAATAACGGAACCTTTTTGTCGCGTTTCTGTCGTGATATTGTCACTGCGCAAAAGGCAGAAAATGGACGATACTATTAATAGAAACAGTGATGAAGGAGGCGCAGATTCATGCAGGTTTATAACATATCAAATCAAATTCATGATAAAATGACCCACAATGTCAATCAGCCAAAGACATTTCGGGAAGAGTTTGCCACCATGCTTCCAGCCAGCATAAAGCAGATTGAGCAGGCAGAAACAGGTGGTGTAGCATTGGGTTTTACCATGGTTCCAGAAGAAGGAAAGCAAGTGGTATATGGTATGTCAGCAAGGCTTTCTGAAAAATCTACAAAGGACAATCCTATAGTGCAGATTCGTTCGAATTTAAACGGCGAAAATAAAGTGTATTCGGTGGAAATTCGGAAGATTAACCCACAACATGCATCACAGATGGAGATGTTTGCACTGTGCAGTTATGCAGACTATGCAGGAGAAGGTACTGGTAGTACATTTGGTTCGTACCATACGCTCAGAATGATGCAGGATACCGCAGAGACAAGCGGTGTTACGCCGACAGTGAGTGATGGGGAATCAGTGGTGGACAATTTTATGAATGCAAAAAGAAACTGGATCAGCATTTGTACGCAAGCATGTGCATTATTGAAGGAGGTCTCGGAAATGAGCGTCAGAGATTTATTTTTAAAAGGAAGGAAACTTACGAATTTCTTAGAGAGGCAAGAATTTTAATGGAAAGGAATGGTATACAAATGTCAGGAGTAAACAATGTCACATTCAGTTATCAGGAGTACAAAGCCTATGTAAAGAACAACAAGGAATCCAGATTGGCAGGCCGGACTTACAGTATGGCGCTGGGCAGCGCTGAGGAGGACGGGGGCATACTGGCAAGCACTTCGTTCAAAGATGTCAAGTCAGGTGCAAGTTATGGATTGACAGCCGTGTATGATGATAACTTTTCAGCAGATTTACCGCTCATAAAAGTGACTGCGGAAGGCGTTGACCGATATAAACAGGAGTTTATCATTAACATTGATGAGATAGATGTCAACGCTGCGTCAGCGCTTGAGATGTTTGCACTATGCAGTTATGCTGATGCACACGAAAAGAAAACAGAAGGTGCAAAAAGCAGTTGGGACATGCTCAATACATATGTTCATGATGCGCTGCCAGAAGCAGCTTCCGGTCAGGAAGAAGGCTTTGGACAAAAACGCGATTGGCTCACTATGGTCGAGGAAGAAAAAGGGACATGTATGGCGTCGAAACTTTACGGTCAGGTGGCAGATGGGAATAAACTGGTGCATCTGCTTGAAACGTATGGGATGCCAAAGGAGGTGGAAATGCTGCGCGTGGACGCCAATACACTAATTCCAGTGGACAATGCAATTTATGTGCAGGATTTGGACGGCGGCTATGCGCAAATGCAGTTTGACAGCAAGGGTGAGATTACATATGTGAATCATCTGAACAAGAGCGCAGGCTGGAGTATGAAGGCTTCGCACGAGATGCTTGAAAAGGCACGTAACTTAGGTTCTGAATTTGCTTTTTATATGAGTGACCAGTCCTTTTGGGAAAGCTATCTCAATGGCAGCAAAGATGCAGAAGCATTGAAAGCAGCAATGGATTATCAAACGATTCGTTCAGAATTTTTGAATCAGTTGCCGGAGTCTGTGAGACAGGCATGGAAAAAAGCCGCAGAGGAAGCAGGGACAGATGGATTAGGAATTGATGAGGAGGGAGCATTGCTTTATCCGTCCGAGTATCTAAAGCAGTATCTGTCGGCGCTGATGAGTGGTGAGAGCACAAGACTCTGCGGAGATACCGCTGAGAGTGTGCTGGAATTTGCAAAGACTGCATTGGCGCAACTCGAAGATGCAAGCCAGCCGAAATATAGTGCAGCGTTGCAGGATTTTAAGGATCAGGAGAGGAGATTTTATCAGAAGCTTATAGGGTATCTGGATAAAACAAAACTATGATAATATGTTTCTCAGACAGGTTATTTTGCAGAATGGTATTCCCGAAATAACGAAGGCATTAGCGGAAAATATTCGTTAGTGCCTTTTATAGTGTTTGCAGTTATGGAACATATAATTGACCGCATTGAAACAAAAAGCACCTTGTGTTAAGTTGAAAAAAGATTATAATAGAATTAAAAATACATAGATATAAGATATCGTCAATGATCGGAGGTATATCAATGCTTACAAGACAGCAAAATATTTTTTTGGCAAAGAAGATATTTACAGAACTGGTATTTAACACTGCGTATATAGAAGGGTGCAATGTAACTTTTCCGCAGACACAGACAATAATAGATGGCGCTGTGATT